>Ga0209062_1000060_pt1 | contig 423900 bp, 355 predicted proteins | sample Coa_R2_2_FD_187158 | JGI IMG/M metagenome (GOLD analysis project Ga0209062, IMG submission 187158) | Surface soil microbial communities from Centralia Pennsylvania, which are recovering from an underground coalmine fire - Coalmine... | ecosystem: Environmental > Terrestrial > Soil >...
AGGCATGAGGTCGTTCCTCCCGTCAAGGCATGGTTTGTGCATGCTTCTACGGTAGCAGATCGCACTCTGCCTCCCTCGTTTTTTCGATTGTTCAGGTACTTTTTCTTTAAGTTGACGCCTAAGGGGGTGTCCCCGCTCATTCTTCTCCTCCCTCGCCCCCGAAGGGGGCAAAAAAAGAAGAATTAAATAGCCCTGTGGATTTTCTCAGGTACTTGCATGTATTCGTCAGAGGTACTATGATACAAGGTAAAAGATAAAGACGTGTTTAAACGTTTCCAGGAGTAATGTATGCTTACTTTTCCTCTTGCTGATCTGATTAACTGGGGTTGGTTGCGGATCGGACCGCCGTATATCTACCTCAACATAGACCCGGTTATTTTTAACATTGGACCGGTGGCCGTACGCTGGTATGGACTGATGTATGTGGTTGGCATTCTTATGGGCCTCTGGGCCATCAGACGCTATACCGCGCGCAAGGGGATCGACCAGGATATGGTCTACCGCATCCTCTGGTGGTGTATCTTCGCTGGCGTCATCGGCGGACGCCTCTACTTTGTAATCCAGCAGCCCGATCTTGTCCAGGGCTATCTGCTGCAACCGCAGCGCATCCTGGCAACGTGGGAGGGCGGCATGGCCTTCTTTGGCGCCATCTTCCTGGTGATCGCGACGCTCATCTGGCGCGCACGCGTTGAACGCGTCAACCCCCTGGTGCTGATCGATGCAGGCGTGTTGTTTGCGACCACCGGTCAAATTTTCGGGCGCATCGGCAATATCGTCAACGGCGATATTATCGGCTATCCCAGCACCCTGCCCTGGTCAACCGTGTATGTCAACATCCATAGCTGGGCCTGCCTCAACCCTGCCACCTGCAACGTCCCGGTACAGCCCGCGGCAATGTACGAACTGCTCACCAATCTCGTCCTGCTGGGCCTGCTTTTCTTCCTCGCCCGCCACGTCACGCGTCCCGGCGTGCTCATGCTCGTCTACCTGTACAGCTACGCCATCACGCAGTTTTTGCTTTTCTTCGTACGTGACAATACCATTGTGAGCTTCCTCGGCCTGAACTGGGGACTCAAGCAGGCGCAATGGACCTCGCTCGTTCTGTTGGTCGCCCTGCTGCCCATCACCTACTGGGTGCTGCGCCACTCGAAGCCGATCCCCGCTGGCGAAGTGGCGGCCACGTACGGCATTGCTCAGAAGCCGAAGCCGGCGAAAGCAGCAGATGCGATGCCAGCAGAGGCTAGAGAGGAACAACCTGAAGTCAGCGCAGAGGAAGAAGCCGGTGCGGCTACAGAGGCTGAGGATGTCAGGGTCGAAGAAGAGAGCGAAGCGACCAGCGGGTCATAAACCCATCTAACTCCGCAAATTAACGAGCGGGCGTAATGCTCTGCGCGAAATGGAAAAAATTGTCGGGGTCGTACGCAGCTTTGATGCGTTGCAGGCGCGGCAAATTGGAGCCGTAGTACGCCTGCTGCCAGTCGCTAAGGTCGGGATCGACGTAGTTCTGATATGCGGCCCCGCTGGCATACGGCCCCATTGATTGCCACGTTTGATTGAGCCAGTCACGGTTTGCTGTGACAACGGAAGCCGGATCGCTCGCCTGCCAACTGGCGGAGAACTGACTGGAGAAGAGCGCATTGCGGTGCGCGAAAGCCGTCGCGTCAACTGCTACACGGTTGATTGCACCACCATACGAATCCATACCAATGCCACCATCGCCAAGATTAGGAGAGGCCTGACGGCGTGAGATTGCACTGATCAGATTGTTGATAGCCTGCGCGGGTAGCGCCGTGGTATAGTAGGCCGATTTAACGGCGGAAGTATCGCGCGCGACCTGACCTTGCGGGTTCTGGCTGGGTAGATGACACTGGTCTATGCTCTTGCCAGAGCAACCAGCTTCATAGAGCATAGTATCCAGCAGAGTTGCACCGGAAACGTAATCGCTGACTGGCGCGGCATTGATCTGACCGGTCAATTGCTGCAAAAGCGCATTGAGGGGCGCAACGCCTCCCACGTAGACGCCATTGACCAGGACGATAGGATTGGCAGCTTTGCTGCTATTGGTGAGCAGCACGCAGTTGGACCACAACTCGTCCGGTCCCTGTGGCGCCCAATGTTGCCAGGCGTTGACCACCGAGGCCGCGCTGCTCCACGGCCAGCGCAACGTGAACAGGGAAAGCGTGGAGAGCTGATGTACGCGAAAAGTGAAAGAGGTCACCACGCCAAAATTGCCGCCGCCACCGCCCCGCAGCGCCCAGAAAAGGTCAGGATCGTGATTGGCATCGCAGGTCAGAATGCGCCCATCGGCAACGACGACCTGCGCTGAAAGCAAATTATCGCATGTCAGGCCAAACTTGCGCCCAATAACGCCCACTCCGCCGCCAAGCGTCAGGCCAGCAATGCCCACCGTCGGGCAAGAACCGGCGGGCAGGGCCATCCCCTGTTGAGCCAGAGCTGCATAGACATCGATCAAGCGCGCACCGGCTCCTATCGTGGCTGTGCCACCAGCAGCATCCACCGTGATTGCATGCATTCCTGTCACGTCTACTATCAGTCCCGTCGTCGTCGAATAGCCCGCGTAAGAATGCCCACCGCTGCGAATGGCGAACGGCACGGAGAAGCGGCGCACAAAGGCAAGGCAGGTCTGCACATCTGTCGCTGAGGCACAATAGGCAATTCCTGCCGGGCGCACGCTATCGTAACGCGGATCGAAGAGCTGGAGCGCGGTGGGATAGCGCGGATTACCGGGGCGCACCAGCGGACCTTGTAGCGAGCGGGCCAGTTGCGCCCAGTCGTTGTCGGTGGCCGTTGGCGCAGGCGTGGGTTGGGGAGCGGTGGCCGTCGCGGTTGGCTTTGATGAGCCTTGTACGTCCTGGCAGCCAATCAGGAGGGTCGATAGCGTTCCCATAGCTCCAAGCATGAGAAATTCGCGCCGACCCATATTGATTGTTGACACAATATCCAGATGGTCGCTACTGACGGGCTGAGCATCATCTTGCGTCGCAGATTGTGAATATTCTTTTGTCATAGAGCTTGCCAGGGTTTCTAGCGCCTATTGTTTCGGTTTAGGCGTGGGATTGGCAGTGGGCGTCGTTGGCGTGCCGTTCAGCTTGGCCTTTTCGGCATCGATTTTGCGCTGCAATGCTCGTAAGTATGCTTGCGCGCCGTCGAGGTCCGTCTGGGTAATGGCATCAAGCTGCTTGGGCATCAACGAAATCTGGCTGACCCAGGTTTCGAGCACCTTCTGAATCGCGATCAGGGTAGCATTATCCTGGTAGGCGCCAGCCAGCCAGCCGCGAGCCGTTTTCAGCGCGCTAAGCATCGTATTCAGGAAGTCACCGGTCAACGTGGCCCCGAACTTGACGATAGGGGAGACAAACACATCGTAGGCCACCCGTGTCAGGCGAGCTGCCGTAACTGCCCCCTCCAGCGAGAAGCCTTCCAGGTTGTCCAGGGCGGTAATAAACTCTCTGCGAACGCTATCAGCGCCCTGATTAAAGGCATCCTGGAGCTGGTGTTCGATGTTTGCGCCCGCATCGCCCAGCGCCTGGGGTATCTTGGGAACCAGCTCGTACGCGCCGATACCGGCCCCTGCCACAGCGGCGGCGCCCATGCCCATCAGGAGGCCACGGCGGGAGATTTTGCGCTTTTTTTTGCGCGGGTTCGAAAGCTCATCCTCGTCTTCGTAATCATCGTAATCGTCTTCAACGTGACGAGGCCGTATTTTGCCGGAAGGTGTGCCGCGTACCAGTCTGGGATCGGGCGCATTGGCTGATGCCCTCGCGCGTGGTCGTGCAGGGATATCGTCGATATAGCCCATAGGGACATCGAGAGGATCTTCATAGTCAAGATCGGGATCGACAGCCTCAAAATCGGCCCACTCGCCCTGCTCTTCATACTCCTCCAATGGTTCGCGCCGCGCAGGGATGTGTGCGCCATTTCTTGCCGGGTCCCTCCTGGAGCCTTGCGAGGGGTAGCGTTCATAGGTCTCGTCTGCCGCTACTTCCATCTGCGCTTCCTGGGCAAGGCGTTTGCTGGTGAGAATATTTTGCCGCAGGAGCTGCCGGGTTCTACGAGGATCGGGACGTTGACTTGATGCTGAACTAAACTGGCTACTTGTTTCCTCTTGATCAGTCCAGCGTTCATGTGAGGACAGGGTATTGGCCCGTCCGCTCTGGCTATGTCCGCTGCGGCTGCGTAGCGGCTCATATTCATGTCCATATTGTCGTCCAGGACTTTTTCGGTAAGTTTTTCGTTCCGAGCGATCCTTCATATTTTTCTCAGCTCCTCCCGCGCTTGCTAACTTCTCCAGGCGCGTACACCTTAAACCCATTCTACACTACTTATTCCAATTCATCAAGGCAAATTGGCATTTTTTATTAAAGAATGGTCTTGATCTCCAGATCGCCAACGCTCCCCGATTCATCGTGGGAGCGTTGGCGATCTGCAAGGAATGGCATGCGCTCATCCATTCGTGTGAAATTCAGCCAGCTTGCATCATCGGAACATGATGGCTATGTTATAATGGGTCACAAGTGTAGATTTATGCCAGGGCCAGGAGGAATAGAGAAACATGGCTGATACGGAGACGAATACAGAGAATATGCCCATTGTTGCCTGCGTGACGGTTGGCATGTTCCAGGAAAATTGCTATCTATACGGCTGCCCTCAAACACGCGAGGCGGTCATCATCGATCCGGGCGACGAACCGGAACGTATTTTGCAGACAATTCAGGAATTGAAGCTCACTCCTAAATATATCATCAATACACATGGGCATATCGATCATATCTGCGCGATTGATGCCGTGAGCGACGTTTACCCCGTTCCGCTGGCGATCCATCCTGCCGACGTTCCAATGTATACCGATGAGCGTACCGCCAGTATGTTTGGACGTAAGGCTCCTCTGGTGAAAAGAAAACCGGATATCTTGCTGCACGAAGGTGATCGGATTACATTTGGCACCCTTGCGCTGGAAGTCGTGCATACCCCCGGTCATACGCCTGGCGGTATCTGTCTGATCAGCCGTCCTTACTGCGTTTTCAGTGGCGATACGCTTTTTCAGCGCGGCATCGGACGCACCGATCTTCCGGGCGGCAACTATGCGGAACTTATCACATCGATCCGAAACAAATTATATATATTAGAAGAAGACCTGGTCGTTTTTTCGGGACACGGGGAACCGACCACCATTGCGGAAGAGAAATATGAAAATCCCTTCGTAACCGTAGAGGAGTAAATTCGTGGCGATCATTTGTGTCATCGGTACGGGCTATGTTGGTCTGGTAACGGGTACGTGCCTGGCCGACATGGGCAATCAAGTAACGTGCGTTGATATTGTACAGGAGAAGATAGATAATCTCAAACGAGGCATTTTACCAATCTACGAGCCTGGCCTGGAAGAACTGGTAGAACGTAACGTCAATGCCGGACGCCTCCGCTTTACCACCAGCTATAGCGAGGGCCTCGATAACAGCGAATTTATTTTTATCGCGGTCAACACTCCTACAAATATGGGTCAGGGCGGGGCCGATATGCGTTATGTTGAGAGCGCCGCGCGCAGCATCGCCGAAGAGCTCGATCACCACGCAATTGTCATCAATAAAAGCACCGTCCCCGTCGGCAGTGGCGATATAGTCTCGCGCGTTATTCGCAATAATCTCAAGCGGGCAAACGTCTCCTTCTCCGTGGTGTCTAACCCTGAATTTCTGCGTGAGGGCTCGGCGATTTTCGATTTCCAGAATCCTGATCGCATCGTCCTGGGCTCTTCCGATAGCGAGGCCGCTCACAAAGTTGCCAGGCTCTACCTGCCGCTGCGTGCGCCTTTCGTCATCACCGATCTCTACACGGCAGAAATGATCAAATACGCCTCCAACGCTTTCCTGGCGACCAAAATCTCCTTCATCAACGAGATTGCCCAGATTTGCGAACGCCTGGGGGCTAATGTCAAAGAGGTTGCGGTCGGCATGGGTTTCGATAAGCGGATCGGGCATGCCTTTCTGGATGCCGGTGTTGGCTATGGCGGAAGTTGCCTGCCCAAAGACGTGCGCGCCCTGGCCTACATGGCCGATGAAGCTGGCCTGCACCCACAGCTCTTGAGCGCGGTCATGGATATCAACCACGATCAGCGCAGGCTCATCGTGACCAAACTGACCAATATCCTGGGTTCCCTGCGTAATAGCGTGGTAGGTATTCTCGGGCTGGCCTTCAAGCCTGAGACCGACGATATGCGCGAGGCTCCTTCAATCGATATTGTGCGCTGGGTCACCAGTCAGGGGGCAACGGTAAAAGTATATGATCCGGTCGCAACTGAGACTGGACGTGAGGCTCTTGCGCGTGAAGGTGTGCGCATGGATGCCGTCACTTTCTGCAAAAACGCGTACGAGGTGGCGCAGGGAGCCGACGCGGTTGTCGTCGTGACCCACTGGAACGAGTTTAAATCGCTCAACATGCAGCAGATCCGTTCAGTCATGCGCCGACCGGTGCTGATTGATGGGCGCAACATCTACGAACCGGCGGAAATGGACCGTCACGGCTTTATCTATCGCGGCATGGGACGGGGCACCAGCCCGGCACCCTCAGTTCTAGCGGCGGGCGATGTTACCGGCACTCTGCCCGAGGAGTCTGTATCGGGTCAGCCTATGCTTGAGGTGGGAGAGGAAAAGGGGAAATGATGGAAGAAGACCGGCCATTGCTCTTTACTCCACTGGTGCGCCAGCCAGGGGAAGCCATTCCTGACAGGCTTTTTGGTCCTGGTGGGCTGGCCGGTCTGCCAGCGCCTCTGCATCCGCCGCAGGGCGTCAATATCGCCGTTGGCATCGACATCATCGAAGTCGCTCGTGTGCGCAAGGTCTACGAGAAGCATGGGGAGCGTTTCCTCAAGCGTGTTTTCACCGAGCGCGAGGTGCAGCAGTGCCGCGGCAAAGCCACGCGGCTCGCCGGACGTTTCGCCGCCAAAGAAGCCATCAGCAAGGCGCTAGGAACCGGTATCCACGGCGTCGCCTGGCGCGAAATGGAAGTGGTGCAACTACGCAGCGGACGCCCCACCGTACGTTTGCACGGCAACGCGAAACGTCGGGCCGAACAGCTCGGCCTCAGCGCCTTCGATGTCAGCATCGCCGACCTCGTCGAATTCTCCATCGCCATCGCCGTCGCAATCCAGACTGGTTTTGGGCAGGAGCAAACAAAAGTGGGGAATGAATGATAAGTTAATAAGAGATCGCCTGACTTTATAATTGCTGCTAAGTTTTTCTTCTGCCACGATAGATATTGAAGCCATAAGTATAAATTTCAGCAAAGCGATACCCTTGCTCTTTACTACGTTGTTTTGTCAATTGTTCCTGAAAATGATGCATTTTTCCTCTATCAACGAGACCGGCGCTCTTCAATATGCACAGGATGCTCAGGAATGCTCTGTAGAGCTTTCTGGAAGCAGGGAGGATAGAGCGGAATTTTTTCAAGCTGGGCAATGGGGAGCCAGTCGAAGCGTAAAGAGGTTCCCTCCTCGTCTACATGCGTGAATGGCTCCAGGCTTTGATAGATATAGGCATCGGCGGGAGCGGTCATCAAAAAATAAAGCCCGAGTTCGTGCTCGAAAGAGCGGAAGTGATTGAAAAAATTCTCGACAATATAGAGCAAGCGCTCAATTTGCACCGTAATCCCCAGTTCCTCCTGCATCTCACGAAAAAGTGTGGAAGTCGCCGATTCGCCCAGTTCGGCGCGCCCACCGGGGAGAAACCAGAACTTCTCTCTGACGGCAGCCTCACAGAGCACATGCCCATTATGGATAAGAACGCCGCCAACACGATAGGTAAAACGTATTCTGGCCGGTTTGAAGGTAATCATCGTACGAGAAGCATCCATCGGTTGATCCTTTTTATGCTTAGCCTGCGTTCATCGGGTAGTAATTTGTACTATCTGGAAACATAACATAACAAATCGCCTGTTTCTATAGTAAAATACTCTTTGCAACGGGTGGTGTCTCTCCTGAACCTATGCGGAGAGATGTGCCTGAGTTATATCATAACACTTTTCCGGCTAATATACCTGCACGTCGATTTTCGTAAGGTGCTGTAAGCAGCCTTGTTGAAATATGCGAGCCTTGTTATAATGCTTTATAGCAGTTTTTCGGTTGCTACCGATGATGTATATGGCATAACCAGGGATATGAGGACAGCATGGCAGACACGGTATTGTCTGGCTCACTAAAGGACTTTGGGTTAGTAGAAGTGTTGCAGGTGGTGGAGTTGGGTAGCATGACAGGCGCTATTCATCTCAAGCAGGGCGATGGGCATATGGGGGTCATTTACTTCAATGAAGGTAAAATGGCTAATAGCTCCGAAATTGATCCCGGAGCCCTGACGCTCGGTGATGTACTACAACAACTAGGCATGACCACCTTTCACCATATTGAGCAGGCTTTTGCCCAGCAACTACAGGACCCCTTTGGCAAACGCATTGGCGAGCGGCTTGTCTATATGGGCGCAATTACGGAAAAGCAGTTGAAGGAGGCTTTGCGTACAAAGGCGCTCTGGACGATCCGCGAGTTGTCTCTCTGGCAGGATGGTATCTACGAGTTTTTTGCGACCCCGAACGTGCAAAAACTCTTACCCTACGGAGAAATTTCCCTCGATATCGATGTCGTGCGGGTGACGATGGAGATGGTGCGCTACTCGGACGAGTGGCAGGAACTGCGCCAGTTTCTTCCACAGGGCGTCCAGACCATGCTTCAGATGGCCCCGGCCATCCCCTATCCATTGCGCTTTGACGTGCGTTCCCTGGAACTGCTTACCCATGTGAATCTTTATCGCAAAGTCAGGCGCATTGCTTGCGCGATCCGCCGTCCCGAACTCGAGGTTGCGCGCGACCTGGCGCAACTGGTGCAGCAGAAGTTCCTGCAATCCGTCTACCAGGATGTGACTCCACGCATGAATGGTCGGAAGGTGCGGCTCCCAGAGCCAGCCGAGAAGCTGCGCCTGGAGAACTTCGCGCTCCTGGACCTGATCAGTCGCATGGAGCAGGAATGGGATAAGCGGCGCACCCCGATGGAACAACTGCCCGCCCTGGTGGAGTTTATCAACTGGACGATGGATGCCCTGGCAGAAGCCTGCCGGACGAACGGCACCGAACTGGACCCCAATACGCTGAGATCGTTGATGTATGGCGAGCGGCTGCACTATATGGGAACCTACGAGTTTAAAGTCGATCAGAATCATATCGACGTCGATAATTTTAGCGCCCTCTGTTATGAAGTGCTCAGCGGCGATATCCAGAAGGCCGAAGCGTTTTACGATGAAGCTTCAAAGGTGCTCCAACGCCTGCTTTCCTGTATCTTCGATGCCATCAATGCCCGCGTCGCCAACCCGCGCGAACGTCTTGAGAACCAGGAAGTGTGGGAGGCGATGTTCGAACAGTTTGCCCTGCAACGGAGCGAATAGGGGACGGGGCTTGTCCCGTCCCTACGAACTGCTATGGGTTTTGGCGTAACGCCTGAACAAAAGTATTGGCACAATGATTAACACGATGATAAACAGATAGGCGGCGATGTTGATGACGGTGGTCAGGATATTCGCCTGCTGCGGCGTTGTGCCTATCACGGGAGGATAGAGGCCCGTGATGATGAAATGCGGGCTACCGCCGACGCTGATCGTGGTGATCGGCTGGCGACCGGGCAGATCGAGCATAGCGACATTGCCGCTGGCAAGCGCCACAAAGCCAAGCTGCCCATCGCTGGTAATCGCGACCGATTCAGGCTTGACCCCGAGATTGATGGTCCGGCTGGGTTCCGGCGGCGGCGCAAAGCCGGCATTGACGGGCGCAAGCACGAGCAAGCGGTTGTTCTGCTGATCGGGAACGTAGACCTCGCCCGTCGTCTGATCATAGTCCATCGGCCCAAAAACTCCGCCTTTGATCAGGGGCACAAGGTTATGTTCGCTCAGGCCAATTGCCATGATGTCGCCCTGGCGTGTGGTGACGTAAACCGTTGCGCCTGGCGGAATGCTCACATACTGCGGCCCGCCCGCGATGTTGATGCTGCCAAGCATTTTTCCGCTTGTATCGTCGAGAATTGTAAGATCGTTGGTGGTAGCAATCCAGAGCTGGTTGCCACTGCTACCAGGCGAGGCAGAGCCAATATTTGCCACCGCCATTCCATATACCGGCCCATCTGTCTGGAACGTCTTTTTAACCGCGCAATTTGTCGGATCAATCACGGTGATGTCGGCTGCTCCATTGCCGGCAGTATAGAGCAGGTTGGCGCTGGTATCAAGTACTAATAAGCTCGGTTGCCCAGGCACATCAGCGGAGCAGACCGTGTCGCCCGTCCTGGCCGCTATAACCGCAACCTTTCCCATCTGAGGCTGGGTCACATACAGGAAACGACCATCGGTGCTGAGAATAATGCCGTGCGGATCGCCGCTGGCGGCAATGGTGCTCGTGACCTTTTGTTGCGCCACATCAATCACGGCGATACCTTTATTCGCCCCTGCCACGTAGGCCAGATTGGGCGCGCCGCCATCGGCCAGTGCCGGTATCGGCATCAGCGCGGCGAGCAGGAAACAGCTAAAGGTCGGTAGAACGAACAAACGATATATTTTTAAGCACATGACAATTTCCACTTCTACCTGGGCGTAAGCGATGACCATTTCGCGCTATCTTGATCGAAGCGAAAGACCTCGGTGGGATAGGAGAGCGAAAGGTAGACCTGCGATGGATTGGTCGGGTTCACCACCAGGTTGCCGAGGGTACCTTTAATAGATGGAAGCATACTCCATGTGTGTCCCCCATCGGTGCTGCGATACACGCCAGAAGCTGTTTTGCCGTAAATCGTTGTGGGATCTACCGGTGAGACCGTGAGGGAGTTATACGCGGCCTGCGCGCTCACCAGGGAGAAAGTCTTGCCTCCATCGGTCGATGAATAGATACCGGCATCGCCTGAGGCATAGATTGGTTGTCTGGGTCCTGGAGTGACAAGGCCAAAAATGCCGCCGGTAATCCCTTTGATTAGCTGCCAGTGCGCTCCGCCGTCGCTGCTGCGAGCCAGGCCGTCGCTACTGGCAGCCAGGATCTGGCCCGGTGCATCTGGTAAAGGCAATAGACTGGTCAGCGTGCCAAAGGGTAGCGTACCAATAGTGGTAAAGTGCTGTCCGCCATCCATACTTATTTTGAGGCCGAGCGCGCCAAGATCCGGCACGTAGACATACACTTCATCTGGTGTATCATTGCCCGCGGCTGCAAGATAGATGTTAGCTGAAGGCGTGAGGCTGCTCGCGGCGATGCTCATTTGCCAGGTGCGGCCCTGATCGCCGCTGGTATAAAGCCCTATCGTTCCCTTATGAGAGCTGGTTACCGCCTGCGTTAAGACATAGAGCCGTTGCGGGTTGAGCGGACTATTCACCAGCGAGTAGGTCATCAGGCCGTCCATGAGCTGGCCCGGACCGGCGGCAACGAGCGTCCAGGTGGCGCCATTATCGGCGGACCGGAACAGCCCGTAATGGGTCGCCAGGACCAGCACATTATTAGGGAACGCGAGCAACGAATGGACGTGATTAGCTGCCGTGCCAAAGCCATTGACGCGCGCCGCGGTTGGCGTCGTTGATGTTGTATTATCTGCATTGAGGCCACTACAAGCTGTAAAGAATAATACCAGCAAGATGAGCGCGATGAATCTGCTCTGCCTGCGCTTCGTAGGGACCAGCTTTAGCGCGTCCGGCGGTGTTGAAGCGCGGAAAGTTATAAAGCGGTTCGCGGTACTCAACCCGCGATACTTTGCTGCAAAATATGTATTCATAGACCTACCCTTGATAGAACTATTCCAGATTCTCAGATGCTCTTCTGGTATGATCATACTCTAATCGTCAAGTATGGATGAGCGTCGGCACGCGGCACTCATGCAGCACGTTATCCGGCGTCTTCACCAGTACCCGTATTGTCCAGTGACCGGGCATCATAAAACCGCCCTGAGAGGTAAAGTGGTTGTTACCATCCGGCAGCAGATAGAGTATTTCGTCGCTCATCACCATATCAATCGAGTTGAGGTAGAGCGTCACACTTACGTCTGAAACAGGCTTACCATTCTGGTCTATAACTGTAACGATGAAGTTGTTCAAGCCAAGATGATTTGGCGTGACGTTAAGCTTGATCTGGAATTTGTTATCGCTGGTTTGCTGCGTTGCACTAAGGCCGCTGCTTGGCGTTGGCGCGACCGTCGTATCTGCCGCAGCGCTGTTACAGGCCGCCAGCAGGGTGGACAGGCTGAACATCGTGAGCAAGCCACGGCGAGAGATAAAGTGGTTCGCCCCTGATGAGGGGCGATCCCGTGATGCACGATCTATCTGCATGATACATCCTTGATTCTCAACAATAGAAAATGCCGAGCTGACCTCAACCCTGGACAGTTATCAGAACTCTGTTCTCGTGCAGGGTATTATCAGGCGTGCGAATCTGGAAGCGGACCCACCAGCGACCTCCCATCGTAAGATCGCCATGTCCGCTAAAGCCGCCCTTCCCATCTGGTTGCAGGTTGACCACCTCTGTTCCCATATCCATATCAGCTCCGGTCAGGTAAAGCGATACGCCCACATTGGTATCAGGCTGGTTATTCTGGTCCATTACCGTGGCTGTGAAGGCATTCGGGCCAAAAGTATTGGGAGAGATGGTGATCTTGACTTGAAACTTGCCATCGCTGGTATGTGCTGTTGTGCTAAACGTCGATGCTGTGGAACCCGGCGACTGTATGCCGGGCGTCTGAGCAGTAGTCGCAGGCAGCAATGTGCCTGCAAAGACGTTCATCAGCCCTGTGCAGAGCAGGACTGCCACGCCCAGCAGCGGCTCCCAACGCAAAATATTCGTCAGCCTGCGCGTCTGTCCCGAAACGCTCATCTCCAGCATTTTAACCTGCTGCGCCGTGGCCTGGCTATCTTTCCTGGTCGTGAGATATTGCTGGTAGGTTTTAGCCAGTTGCGGGCGCAAGCGCAAGACGTGAATGGCACTGGTCAGCAGGAGACCGCCCACCAGAAGCACTTTGACCACGAGGGCGCGTCCGTAAGCTGTGGTATAGAGCTGGTCCCACGAGGTCATATGCACGGTCGCGTTCAGCGGCCCCGTCAGCGACATAATAATCACGCCGGTAATAGCCAGGGGCGAAAAGCGCGGCAGCGTCGTCAGCAATGAGCGCGCCCGCTCTATCAGGGAATCTGGCTGCAAGACGGGTAGATAGATAGTGGCAATGTACATCATGCCGCCAACCCAGAGCGAGGCAGCCAGTAAGTGTAGCCAATCCCCCAGAATCGCGAAGGTCGCAATACTGCCGCTAACTGCCGCTGCATGCCCCGAGAGCGCCACCGCGATTAACAGCGCCAGCCCGAGCACTAAATTTATCCAGGAAAGAGCGGCTCTGACGCCCTTTGCAAGTTGTCTGGCGAGCAGGGTGTATACGCTAATCGCTATTGCCAGCACGATGACAAGCTCGCGCATGATCCAGTAGGTACCGAATTGTCCATGTGATATCAGACCAATAAGATTTGACGGGACAAATACCTGACTCCACTGCCCGTTGGTGAGTGAAAGAGACAGGCCCAGCAGCACCCCGATATTTGCCAGGAAAAGGACTCCCAGAGCTGGCAGCGAGAAGCGTCTCTCGAAACGCTCTTCTTCACGTTGTCGTATGGCGGCCTGCTCTGGTTGATCATCTTCTGCTAACTGCAGGACGAAGGTGCGCCAGAGCTGCGCTCCCATCCAGAAAACAACCCCAAGCTCGACCAGCGTAATCATAATCAGGCTAAAGAGCGTTGGGCCGTCAAGCTGACCGGTAGCAGCGCCCCCACTTGCGCTAGTCTGTCCGCTATTCAAACCACTGGCCGTCGGTACCGGGTCGCCTGGCAACGCCACGGTGAAAAGAAACGAGCCACTGAGCACATGCCCATCAGCGGCGGACTGGGTGCGCCAGATGACGATGTAGACCGAAGTTGGCAGGTTGGGCGAGAGCTGCACATCCATTTCGCGAGGGTCATTAGAAGAAACGTGTGCCTGCCCGGTATCAACCCTATGGTTGCTTGAATTCATCACCGATGCCGTACTGAATGTCGGGTTCAAGTCTTCGCTGAACCACATGCGTACCTGCGACGGAGCTTCGTTGAGTACAGCATCTCGTGCCGGATCAGAACGCAGCAGCACGGCATGGGCTTCGCTGGTGAGCGGGAAAAATAGCATCAGGCCCAGAGCGAGCGGGATGGCGATCAATAGCAGGCGTCGTATAGCCCCCAGACGTCGTTGAACTTGCATAAGAAATCCAATCTGGATGAAAACATCGTGCGAATGCTGCAACCATTGTGATAGATGGTTGCATTGCTATCAACTATATACGATTCACGCCTTCCCCCAGTTACTCCTAGTAACCTGCAGCGGGGAGTTCTTTGGCATTGATGAAAGATCCGCTGGCACCACTGGCAAATCCGAGGATTGTCCTGGTGGATCTTCTGTTCCCTGGCAATATTATACTCAGCGAGTATGAGAGATAAACAAGAGTACTAATATTATAGTACGTTGGCATGTAACTGTGCAACAGAAGATGAAAGGCGCAAGACATAGCAATTCACATCTTGACAGAGCTTGCCCCCCACAAAACTCCCTTTTCTTGAAATAAAAATGGTGAATATGCTACGATTAAAAGAATCGGTGCTGTACTCAGGCTAAGATATAATAGAACATATGCAAACTATCGATGGCGCAGACAACCTTGAGGCTTTAGAAGAACTGCTCCAGGTGCGGTTCCACGACCGTACACTCTTACAGCGAGCGGTCACTCATCATTCCTGTTGTGTGGCTACCGCCGTGCGCGATTCGTACGATACGCTCGAATTCCTCGGAGATGCCATTATCGGCGCGCACGTTGTGGAGTATATCTATCGCATGTTCCCTGAAGCCTCTGAAGGTGAGATGACGGCGTTAAAGTCTGAAGTTGTGAGCCGCCGCGTCTTTGCGCAGATCGGGCAGCAGCTAGGGCTCTTTTCCTTTATTCGCGTCGATCTTGCCAATCTGCGCACATTCAACGAACGCTCTCGCGATTCCCTCTGCGCCGATGTGCTTGAAGCCATCGTCGGTGCAATCCATATCGATCAGGGAGCGCAGGCGGCGCGCGAGTTTGTGGCGCGTATTATATTTCCAATGGTAGAGCAGATCAACCACCAGACGCTTGATACCAACCCTAAGGGCCGTTTACAAAAGATTGTCCTGGAGCGTTCAGGAAGCTTGCCGCGCTATCGCGTGCTGGAACAGAGCGGTCGCAATAACGACCGCGTTTTCCTGGTCGGCGTCTATGAGCATGATGTCCTCCTGGGTAAGGGCAAAGCGTCCAGTATCAAGGAGGCAGGTCGCCTGGCAGCCCGCGAGGCCCTGGAAGTCCTGTTCAAGAAAGATACACATTAGGCTTGTTAATGGTGCCAGAAGATATCTTTAGCTGGTATGAGGCGAATTTGCCGCTCAAGGAACGGAAGGTACGCGGTCACTTCTCAACTCCACCACCGCTTGTAGAGCGCATATTGGACTCCTGTGGCTATTGTCCTGAGTATGACCTTTCTCAAATACGCGTGCTCGATCCCGCCTGTGGCAGCGGCAACTTTCTGGCGGGCGTTGCTCGTCGCCTCCTCGCCTCCGCGGGCCGTCTCAATTTGGACCATGCCGCGCTCCTCTCAGCGGCACAGCGTAACATCTGGGGCTTCGATCCCGATCCCGTGGCTTGCTTTCTGGCTGAGATGCAGTTGCGTACCATCCTCGTGGACGAGCCCGTCGTCTGCGAAAATACAGGACAAGCAATGTCAGGTGCCGACATTGAAGAAGACCAGCTCTCGCTACACATTCATCAGGCTGACGGGCTGGCTTTCCCCTGGGGCGAGTGCGAGGACGTTGACCTTTTTCTCGCCAACCCTCCCTATCTTGCGGCTAAAAATAGCGATTTGAGTTGTTATAGCTTTGCACATCGTCGCGGCCAGGCCGATAGCTACTTGTTATTTCTCGATCTCGCCTTGCGCGTCGTACGTCCCGGTGGTTGGATCGGCCTGGTATTGCCCGATCCCGTACTGGCTCGCACCAATGCAGCTCGGGAGCGTCGGCGCCTGCTGAAAGAGACGACGGTGCATGCCCTCTGGCACCTCTCTGGCGTCTTCTCCGCTTTTGTTGGCGCCGTCGTGATTGTCGCGCAGAAATCCCGCCCATCATCCCTCCATCAAATATGCTGGTCGCGAGAAAAATGGGCTGTAGGGGCGGGGCTTGCCCCCGCCCTCAACGAACCTGCCCCTACAACCTCGCCCCAATTTATCTCGCAATCGCTGCTATTACAGCAAACCGGCGCGGAATTGCGTTACCTGCTCAGCGAAGTTCGGGGAACCTTGCTGGAGCGGCTGCATGCTTTGCGGTACGAAGTGCTGGAAGCTGATAAACGGCGGAATTTTGCAGAGTTAGGTGATCTGGTAGCGGTGCGGCGTGGCGAAGAACTGGGGAAAGCGCATCCATCGCTGCTGAAAACGCCACCCGTTGATGGGCAAGACTGGCATCCCGTGTTGCTCGGTGGCATCGATGTGCGACCGTATGCGAGCCCGCTTGGGCATAGCTGGATAGCGCGCGCTAACATCTGCAAGCCGCTTGAACGTTATCTTGCCCCTAAGTTGCTCGTTGTGAAGAGCACCGGCTATTTGCAGGCGGCGCTTGATTTACAGGGTCATGTCGTGCTACAGACGTTATACCTGCTCAGCTTATATCCAGATGGAACAGAAGACGATCTCTATTTTTTGCTTGCTCTGCTCAATTCACGCTTGCTGCGGGAATATATCTACGTATTGTATACCGCCTACAAATGGGTGCAGCCGCAGATAGAGCAGCATGTGCTGGTCCACTTGCCAGTGCCGATAATCGATATCCCTGAAAGAAGCCAGATTATCAGGCAAGCAAAGCTATTGATGCATGCTTGCAGCCAGCAATCCTCCGTTGTAGAATTTGAGAGGCACTACAAAGAAATGTACGAAGAACAGGAGCGCGCAATCTGCGCGCTCTATACACATGCCCTGTAGGGGCAGGGCTGGCCCCTGCCCAGGCACACCACGCGATCTCGTTAGGAATAGGGCTGGCCGCCCTGACTAAAGGGCCCTGTACGCATACAATCTCGTAGGGGCGGGACTTGTTCCCGCCCTGACATGGTGGCCTGTCCCATCCGGGCATAGAATCACAGTATAATAAGTACAATAGAAACAATCTGACAAAGGAGTCAATGTGATGGCTGAAACTCGTCCAATTCGTGTCCTGGTGGCAAAGCCGGGGCTAGATGGGCATGATCGCGGCGCGAAGGTGATTGCGCGCGCCCTGCGTGATGCCGGTATGGAAGTAATCTATACAGGTATTCGTCAAACGCCTGAAATGATCGTGGAAGCGGCAATTCAGGAAGATGTCGATGCTATTCTTTTGAGCATTCTCTCCGGCGCACATATGGCTCTCTTCCCCAAAATTATGGAACTGCTCAAACAGAACGATGTTGATGATGTGCTGGTCGCCGCGGGGGGGATTCTGCCGGATGAAGACATTCCGGCGATCAAAGAACTGGGGATTAAGGGCTGCTTCGGACCTGGCACCCCGATGGAGGATATCATTACCTTTGTGCGTGAAAATGTTCAGCCCGACCGCCTGGCTGCTGAGGTATAGGTGCTAGCTTGCAAAACATCGTTGAACGACTGCTGAACGGGGATCGTCGTGCGTTAGCGCGCATGGTCACACTGATTGAGAACGAGGCTCCGCAGGCTCGTCGCTACCTGACAGAACTTCACCAGCATACCGGGCACGCGCACATTGTAGGCGTCACCGGCTCCCCGGGCGCGGGCAAAAGCACCCTCGTCACGCAGATGGTACGTGAATTGCGCAGCCGCGAGCGCAAAGTTGGCGTGGTAGCGGTTGATCCCAGCAGCCCCTTCTCCGGCGGCGCGATTCTGGGAGATCGTATCCGCATGATGGAGCTGGCGGGCGATCCGGGAGTCTTTATCCGCAGCATGGCGAGCCGGGGCAGCCTGGGCGGTCTTGCCGCTTCAACGCGCGACGTTGTGCGCTCGATGGATGCCGCGGGCTATGACCCCATCATTATCGAGACAGTGGGTACCGGACAGGCTGAGGTCGAGGTCATGCGCACCGCGCAAACCGTCCTCGTCGTGGTTGCACCAGGCATGGGAGACGACATTCAGGCCATCAAGGCCGGCATTCTAGAGATCGCCGATATCTTCGTCGTGAGCAAGATGGATAAGCCGGGGGCCGACCAGACCGTGGCGGAACTGGCGATGCTGTTAAGCCTCGACTCTAACCGGCGCAAAGCTGCATGGCGCATCCCCATCGTCAAAGTTGCCGCCCTCAAAGGGCAGGGCATCCCGCAGCTCATTGACGCCATCCAGCAGCACCGCGAGTATCTCACTGAAAGCGGCATGATGGAGCACCGCGCCCAGCGTCAGGTCCGTAGCGAGCTCCAGGTCCTGATCATGCAAGCGGTCGCCAACTCCCTGAAGGCGACTATCAGCGAAGAAGAATGGAACGCCCTCATCGCCGATATCACCAAACGCGAACGCGACCCCTACAGCGTAGCGCAAGAGCTGGAGGCGCGCATCGGACTGAAGCGGTAAACGTGATTTTGTAATGACGAAGGTGCCATTTTAAGAACATTTTGTATGATCATACAAAATGTTCTGCTCGTTTTTTATATAGTAGATGAAGCACAACTTCACAGATAATACGGCAGCCCTTTGATGGCTTCACCATAGAGATTGAGCACTTCATTGGCGAAATCTTCGGAGAAGTCTGCACTGAGCTGATAGACTAGAGGGGTGCTCCACTCGTACTCCGTGTCCTGAGCGAGCTTCTCGCGCTGCGCCTGTACATACGGCAATGCCGGGGTCAGATGCCCATCAGGGTTGTAATCAGGCTCCTGGAGAATTTTGATCAAGGTATCGACACAGGCCAGGGTATAGGCATGCACTGAATGCTCTGCGCCTCCAAGAATGGCCCCTCGCTGTCGGGCAAACGTGTGAAACGTTTCATTCATGAATGCCCCTCGCAAAATCGCTCCCTGGAGTTGCGTCTGCTCATCAAATTGAATCTCTGCCAGGCCAGCTTCCGTCAGATCAGCTCCGCGCAGGTCGGCCCCCCGCAGATCAGCCACTCCAAGACTGCTAAAGCGTAGATCGGCTTCCACAAAAGAAGCATTCCTGCAACTCGTCCCATCAAATGTGACAACAGCCAGGCGTGCCTCACGAAAGTTGGTATTGCTTAAATTGCAGAGGCGAAAACGGCATCCCTGGAGGGTGGCTTGCACAAAAGAGGCATTGGTAAAATCATTTTCAAAATGATTGCCCCTAATGATGGAGACATAATCAAAAGTGGTGCCAATCATCTGGCAAGCAGTTATATTTTGAAGATTGCGGGCATAATCAAAACGCGCTCCTGAGAGATCCACCTCTATCAGATCAAGATACGCGTCCGGTGTGTGAATTCCGCGAAAATCAAGATGTGGCGCGACTTCGTCGCTAAATGGCAAACGCGCGACAAGCTGTGGAAGTTGTTCAACGAGAGAACGCTCATAGTACATTGCCTGTATTGTTTCCAGGATCTGCTTCCCCTCTTCGATTTCCCAGCGATCCTCAAGTTGTTGGCGTGTGGCCGGCATCATATCTACCTCCGTCAAGAAATCGTGCTTGCGCAAATGGCTCTCTCTTGTGGCTCGGGTCAGCTCCTGGGAGGTTTGGCAACCGGACCAGGTGGCAGACCATGAGCAATCGCAATAATCGCAATAACGCCCCCTTGATTATACTTGCTTTTACTGGGGATTTCAGCATAGGATGTGTAATCAATAATGATCGTTTTCCCATTGGGCAGAACCATTTGCACGTCGGGCCTTTGTTTCATTCCAGGGAACTGGCTATCAAATCGTATCTTATAACGAAAACGAGTGGTCAGTGTGGGATACCAACTTGCGGAGGGCATGTTATGCTCAATCCAGCGCTGGACAGCGTACCCATACGCAGTGTAGAGCGTTGAAGGATACTCCCCTGTTATAGAACTCTTTCTGGCAAGAAGAAAGGCGCGGATTTGTGGATTTTCTAATGCATATGCTGGTATGCCCTGGAAATTGTTTTGCGTATCGATCTGTTGCTTCCAGGCAAGGAGTTGCTGCTCGGCCAGTTGCGAATAGCGTTGCGACTCCGCTGCCAGGAAATCCGCGGCTGGATTGGAGAAAGGGCTACCAGAGACATAATTCTTTCCGGCCTGGGTGAGCCATGTAAGATCTTGCTTGATCTGAGCCTCACTGATTCCAGTCATCACGAAGTATACCAGATAACCGTCTGGCAACTTGGGATAGGTTTGTTTCAGATCCAGCAGGACCAGGGCCTGATCCTCAACATATTTTTGCAGAGCTGGTCCCGTAAGGTTCCGAGGAGCAAAAGCGGTGAGATACTCGATCTCTGCCAGGGTGACTACCCCGGGCGCCATACCGTTCAGCGTCTCATAGATACTGTTCGCCAGATCTTTCTTATTTGGCTGATTTGGGTCCTCCAGGTTCGGTGCTGGCATACCTGCATTGATGCTTAGATACCTGATTGTTGCATCATTGCGAAAAGCATTGCTCATCTGGAGGATCTGTCCGTTGAGCCATGAGTCCACATTCTGCCAGACCAGCTCCATCGCCAGACGCTTCATTGACTGCTGCCAGTTGTCGATAGCCAGGGCCAGCGCTCCGAGGTGATAGTCCATCTGGATATCATCCAGAATACCTCCGACAATGAGTCCCACGAGCGATGCCAACTCCAGACCACTGAGTATGTCTTCTCCCAGATTCTGGAGCTGTTCCCAGGTGCCAGGAGGTGGTTCCAGCTTCTGAGACTCCATCATCATTGCACCCATGCCGCCCGGCTGAAACTGCTTCTCGATTGCCGAGAGGATAAAGTTCGAGCTGGGAAAGTCTTTCAGGGCATTCAGATGAGGCTGCATGTCAGCGATGGTAGATTGACAGAGCTGCGCAGCCTGCGTGAGGTAAGTCGATACTCCTTTTGCATCGTATGCGCTAAGCTTACTCTCGCTCGTAAGGTAGTCGCCTATCAGATTTGCTACAGCGTCCGACGCTGTTCCCTGAAAAGAGATCCCAGGCGTATAAAGTTGTCCGATGGCTTGCTGGGTCACCACCACCATATCATCATGTGCGAAGTCGAGCTGATCCAGGTGATCTTGAGGTGGGAAATTGGATGGCCTCTTGGGAAATAAGTGCAGTGGCCTGATAAAATCATCTTCGACGGCGGTGGTAAACGCCTGCACATCATTAAAGATCCCGTTCAGTGTATTTGTGACATCCTGTAGGGTATTCCCCACAATCTTAGTTCCTCTCAGGCTACGGAGTAAAACCTCTGTGGTTGGTATAGTTGTCGAAATTTGTTGCTATACCTGTGTCCGTTTGCTCAATCTGATCGATAGCGTCATAAAGCGCCTGAACAAACTTTTCCAGCCAGTCATAGGTGTCGCGTAAACGTTCTTCGTGGGGATCAAGCAGGTCTTTCATATAACTGGTGACATCAAGCGAGTAAGGTATTCCTCCCATTAACCCAGCTCCATAAACAACCGGCAAAGTCACATGTGCGTGCTTAGGAGCGCTCTGTGTAAGATACGACTGAACTGCGTTCCAGTGGGTGGTATGCTCATTGCGTGACAAACTGATTTGAGCAAGAATTTTGCTGGCCGCTGTGCGAAGCTGATCAGTTGGAAAGAGGATTTCATCATTGCTTGAGCCGCCCGTGTCGGGGCCTTTAATAATGGGCATTCTTTTTTCTCCTGATACATTTTCCAGCTTTTCATCGTAAGTGAACATTCGAGATACTGCAAAAGAAGATGATTTTATTTTCGGTTGAGCACCACTAGCTGTTAAAGGAATAGCATATGTTTTTGGCAAGACGAATCGAGGATCGAAAACTTTGATAGCTGATCAATGATATGTTTTGTTTGCTCTTTAACTACCACGCTGTTTTTGTTGTTTATTGCAAACGGTACTCATATCAGAAAAAGTTATTACTTGATCATATTTATATTAACCAAGAAACTCGTAGATGTCAATATAGCCCAAATCACCCAGGGCGATTAAAAAAACGCTGTTTTAGTTCGAAAAAGGTATTGTGCTGAGGTGGGAAGCTAATTACTGAAAAATATAACATGAGGCTTGGGAGTTCCGTCTCCAAAAAGGCAGAAAGAATATAATAGTGGTGTGCTAATTTTTGGGAAAAATTTTATAAACCAGGTACAGAAAGCGGATGAAGTAGTATGTCCACCACCATCGACCTGCGGGGCCGCGATCTCATTATCACGCCGCCCGCGGAATGGCAATATCTGCCATTGCCGGAACTGCTCTCAGCCCTCTTTGGGCAGCATCTCCCGGCCTATGTGCGCAGCAACATTGCACAGGATAAGCGGCACCACTTTTTGCGTACGCTGCCGATCCACTTCAGCGCCATCAAGGATGCCCTGCGCCGCCAGCAGGTCCCCTTCGACGTTGCTTTTGAGGCGCGACCGGCCTTACCCTTCAGCACAAAGCTAGCGATGGAAGCGCGCCCTTATCAGGATGCCGCCCTGGCCGGCTGGTTGGCAGAGAGCAGCGCGGGCGTGGTGGTGCTGCCCACCGGAGCGGGCAAGACCTTTGTGGCGGCAATGGCAATTCACGAAACGGGCTTGTGGACGCTGGCGGTTGTGCCAACAATCGATCTTTTGCAGCAGTGGCGCAGTGCCCTTGCTGCCGCGCTCTCGTTAGCGGTTGACGAAATTGGGGTCTTCGGCGGCGGCGAGAAAGATCTGAAGCCGATTACGATCATCACGTATGACTCGGCGGCCCTCTATCCGCGCGAACTACGGCACTTTGGCCTGCTGATCTTTGACGAGTGTCACCATCTGCCCGCGCCTACCTATCGTCTGATCGCGGAAAGCTCGTTCACTCCCTTGCGCCTCGGTCTGAGCGCGACCCCTGAACGCAGCGACATGGCCCATGCCGACCTGATTGAATTAATCGGGCCGGAGGTCTACCGGCGCTCTCCCTCGGAACTCACGCAGGAGCGTTACCTGGCGCAGTATCGCGAGCAGCGGATCAATGTTGCGCTCAGTAGCGAGGATGAGGAACGTTATAATGAGCAACGGCGCGTCTTTCGCTCGTTTTTACAGCGCCGCCGCATCATTTTGCGCAGCCCCGAAGACTTTCAGCAGAAACTCATTTTTATGAGCGCACGCGATCCCGAAGCGCGCACCGCTATGCTCGCCTGGCGCGAGGCTCGCAACATCGCGATGAACGCTCCCGCCAAGTACGCAGAGATCGAGCGCATTTTGCGCGATCATGGCGGCGACCAGGTGATCCTCTTCTCCGAGTACAATTACGTGGTCGATGAGATCAGCCGCCGCTTCTGTATCCCCAGCATCACGTATAAAACGCCCACAGAAGAGCGGCGCACGATCCTGGAACGCTTTCGCACAGGGCAGTATAGCAAGCTGGTAACGGGGCGTGTGCTGAATGAGGGGGTAGACGTGCCGGATTGTCGCGTGGCGATTATTGTGAGTGGCAATAGCACAAAACGCGAATATATTCAGCGCCTGGGGCGAATCTTGCGTCCGAAAGAGGAACAGGCTCTCCTCTACGAGCTGATCACTAGTGGGACAACAGAGGAGCATATTGCGCAACGTAGAAGATGAGCCAGAGCAAGAGCAGGATCAGCAGCGTGATAACAACCATGCCTTGCAGCGGCGGCATAGTAAATCGCTGTATGGACTGTACGGAAGTAATCGGCGGCTGAGCTACGATCTCCAGGGGACCCTGTGGTTCCGCGTAAGCGTCTTGATTGTTTGCTGTCTGGAGAGGGACGGGAGGGATGGTCGGAGCTTTCAAGATATCGTTCGATGGTGTGATAGGCTCCGCGTTTTTTCCCGGTTGAACAGCAAACACCGCCTCTAATTGCACAGGTGGTTGCACCTCCTGAGGTGGTATCGGTGACGCCAGTGGAACAGGAGCCGACGTGGATAGAGGGGATGCGGTTGGCGTCGCAATACTATGCCTGGTTTCGTTGAGCACCGGAGGCACCGGGATATGAAAGGCTTCGGCGAGCGCAATCGTCATCTCGGCGGCTGAGGGGAAACGATCAGCAGGCTTCCTGGCAATACTTTTCAAAATGACTTTCGAAACCTGCGCCGGAAGCTGCACATTAATCGATTCCGGAGGCACCGGCACGCCTTGAATATGTTGCATCAGGATCGCAATGGCTGTATTGCCGCGAAAGGGCGTGGCTCCGGTCATCATTTCATAAAGGATGATGCCAAGCGAGTAGAGGTCGCTGCGGGCGTCTCCCTGCTCTCCCTGAGCCTGCTCGGGCGCGATATAGTGGGGCGTGCCAAGCAGGGTTTCGATCACTATGCCAGGAGCTGTTCCCTGAAGCTGAGCAATGCCGAAGTCGGTAAGAACGGGCTCCCCCATTGGCCTTGCCGTCGGCAAACGCTGATCAAGGAGGATGTTCGCTGGCTTGATGTCCCGGTGGATCATGCCTTTCTGGTGGGCATAATCGATAGCCAGGCTAATAGCGGTAAAAAGGTAAATGGTATCAGAAGCTGAAGGGAATTGCCCCTGGCGCGATGTATTCTGGATATAATCGGCCAGCGTCTGCCCCTGTACATAGTCCATCACCATGAAAGCCTCGGCGGGGTTTGACTCTGGCGGCTGTGAAAGGCGGAAATCGTGGATCTGTACAATATTAGGATGGTGCAGCGAAGCGATGAAGCGGGCCTCACGCTCGAAGCGGGAAACAAAATCGGGATCGTGTCGTCGATCTGTGCGTAAGAGCTTAATGGCGACATGGCGTTGCAGTTGGGTGTCGAAGGCTTTCCAGACCTCGCCCATGCCTCCATACGCCAGGCGCTCCTGCAAAACATATTTTCCCAGGTAGTATGGGTCCTTGCTCATGCTCTCTCCCATCCATCACGGGCTTGGTAACAGTTCCGAACGGGCTTCCAGGTTTTTGCGCTATACCCTCACTTTAGAGATTGGACCCTTACCTATGTCTGACACCCTACCAGCGACGCTACAGGTGCTGATTTTGCTATTAGTACGCGGCAGTGCTTGATGGCCTACGTGTTTCTATGACTTCTGCTGTTATGTAAAATGAGTGAATACTAGCATAATTATCGAGAAAAAAAGGTTTACATGTCAACGGAACATTTTGTAAAAATACATGACTGGTTACGGATTGCCATTATTGCATCACTTCCTCTCCCGCAAAAACTGCAATAGCGATAAAAAGAACTATACCACTTCGTAGGGACCCGATTGATCGCGTCCGGTTCACTGCCGTTCTCCCCCTGATGAGTTGCACTCCTGCCACCCGAACGACGAAATCATGGAAGAGAACGCGAACATTTAGCTTTCTTGAAAAAGCGGTATCGTTGTATATTTATGGTATGAACGGCCTCATATGATATAATGAAGAAAAGCGATCAATCGGACGCGATCAATCGGGTCGCTACCAGACGTTCGGTGGGGCGTCCGACGAGGAGTTACATTGTAATAGCGGTTACAGCATAATTTCTGTAACCGCTACAGGTTTCTGGTGTTCGGACTCAGGCTTGTGTGATGGTGAGCGCGGCCATATATTGAGACTCGACATACGCCTGGTAAGCCCCGGCGGAGTTGAGAATGGGCAGCGGCCCCGGATTGGGTGGAATGGTGCGACCGGTGTAGGCATCGGCGACCGTATTCTTGAGCTGGAGGGCGGTATTAATGGCCGCGGGATCTAAGAGATTGTTGGCTCTGAGAATTTGCATGTCATATGTGCGGATTTTCTGAATCCAGTCCCGTAGATCCGTGAGGGCGTTCTCTACATTCTGCAAGTGTTGGAGCAGCATTGTGTCTTTCCCCGCCGCCTGTTTAAGCTTTGTAAGCTGCGCGTCTAGCGCGTCAATATAGCCAGCCTGGTTGGGCGAAGAGAGCAGTCCGACACCTACATTGAGCAAAATGGGATCGTTGACCGGTAGATCGCCGCTGCTTTTGGCGTAGGCTGAGCCGTCGATTAGCTCAATGATGCGGGTTGCCTGCCGCCCGACAAGGGGGAAGTCGTGCGTTGTCCCTTGCAGGATATCGGCGATGCTATTGGCTTTATCGTTCATTGATTTGATAGCGTCAAGCAAGCTTGCGACGGCGCTCTGGTTGCCGGGCAGGCCAGGAGTCTGGTAGAGAATGTTTTTGATATACTGGAGGGTGGCGGGATCACCCATTGCGCGGTAGACGATCTGATTGCCTGGCGTTTGCGGCCTGGTGTTGGCATCCTCCAGCGTAATGATAACGCCGCTAATGACGGATAATAAGTTTGTGTGCTGAGCATCTCCCGGGTAAAGTAACGAAGCTGAATTGCCATTGACAGTAAGCTGACCAAGCGGTGTGGTATGGTTAGTTGTATCCTGTAGCCAGGCAAAGTAGCTTTTGTTGGTGGGCAGTGCTGCAAGATTCTGTATCTCAATGCGTAGCACATCAGCGCGTCCGAGCGCATCATCCTGGAAAAAGACATGTCCTGTCAGGACCGCGGGGCCGTTTGCTGCCTGCCCTTTGTTGCCTGCAAGGCTCAGGCCGATAGCGCCGCCGATGATCAATAGCAATAATAGCAGCACGGCGACCACAATATAAATGGGGCTATCCGTAATATTCCACCACCCTCGCTGGCGCGTTGTCGGTATCACCGGCATAGAGGAGGTAAAAGACGAGGTACGTTGAGATGGCATGGAGCTGCGGTCACCCTCAAAGGGTACAGGCAACCTGCCCATTGAGGGCGTTACCTGCATGCTACTGGTGGTGCTCGGAATCATTGCCATAGACCTGTCGATGGCAGGTGAGTATTGACTCTGGAGTGCTGGCAATGGGGCAGAGATCTGAGAGAACGGCTGCGACTGTCTGGGTAGAGGCTGTGAGACGCCGAGAATTGGCATGGAAGCGCCCGTCCTCTGCGATGGCATGCTGTCCTCATAAAACATAGAGGAGGTGCCCGGCTGCATAGAGCAGGCGTCGGCAATCGCGGTCGCCAGCAGTGATGCCAGCGAGAAGCGCGTGGCGGTATCCTTTGCGATTGCGCGCAAGATCACCTCTGAAAGCCCGGGCGGTATGTTTGGGTTGATTAATATGGGTGGGGTGGGCAGCGTGTTGATATGCTGCATCATCACCGCGACGGAACTTTCATCGCGGAACGGCTGTACGCCCGTGCAGATTTCGTACAGGATAATGCCAAGCGAGTAGATATCGCTGCGGTTGGTTGCCGTCTGCCCCTTTGCCTGTTCGGGAGCCATATAGGCGGGCGAAGCAACTTCGGCGTTATTCCCTAAAAGTTGAGCAAGGCCGAAATCGCTGATCATCGGCTCCCCTGCCTCGAACTTGCTCGTATTCAGGCGGTTGAGCAGGATATTCGTCGGTTTAAGATCACCATGCACCACGCCTTGCTGGTGCGCGTAATCGATGGCAACTCCCAGCGTGGTAAAAAGATAGACGATCTGGTCAACCGGGGGAAATCTGCCTTGATGCGAGGTGGCATGAACATAGTCGGCCAGCGTCTGCCCCTCGATATAATCCATCGCGATATACGCTGTTGTCTCGTTCGATTTGCCCGGGCGTGTCACATTGACTTCGTGAACCTGTACGATATTGGAGTGATGCAGAGAAGTAATCGCCTGACCCTCTTTGGCAAATCTATTGAGAAAATTTGGATCGGATTGGAAGTCGGTATGAAGCGTTTTCACCGCGACATCCCGGCGCTCCTGTAAATCGTAAGCCTTCCATAACTCGCCGACGCTGCCCCGCCCCAGTTGCTGTTGCAACTCGTATCTCCCCAGGCGTTTTGGGATAGTGCTCATCGCATCCTCCAGTTTCCCTAAAAATAGGCTGGTGGGGATGTTATAACATCCCCTTACTACCATATCAGATAAATGGCTGAGGATCAATCCTGCTAGGATGCATGTCCTATTTACATCCGACCGGGTGCATTATAGCAGATATTACTGCTGTTGTATAGAACGAATGTGCTATATATTTCCCTATTTTTCCCGAGGCGCCTCTCGACAATATTTAATGCATTTTCACTTGACATCTTCGGAAATGACAGGTATAGTAGCCCTCAAGGGAGGCGGCGAGAGCGCGTAGTTATCTCGATCCGCTTGAGGATACTGAAATTAAGAAGCTTCGATCTCCTGCGTGCTTAGCTCGATTCCAGGGCGCAGTTCCTTCTCATACCGATCGAATTGCCGCGCCACTTTCATCCCGGCGCGCTCATAGAGGTGCGTGGCTCCGGTCAGGCTCTGGGCATCGACATAGAGCGCGACTTTGCGTTCGCCACGCCGGTAGAACTCGCCAAAGGCATGATGCAGTAACGCCAGCCCCAATCCTAATCGCCGCCAGGGTCGCCGCACGCTCAGGCTATTGACGAAGCCTGTCTCCTCCCTGCGCTCGCACAGGGCCGTTCCGGCGATTTCCTTGCCAGCAAAAGGCAGAAACCAGAGCGTCGGATCAAACCTGGGGCTCTTGATAAAGAGATACTCGAATGTCTCGAATGGGAGCGAGGTGTATCCCCAGTGATCCTGGAATGCTTCGTCGTCAGCAGCATGAACTGCCTTTGCCATCTCCAGTGTGAAGGGACGCAGGACGATCCCCTGCGGCCAGATTGGCGCGGATGGCGGCTCGTCCATTGCTATCTCCATGCGAAAGGTGCTTCTTCTATAAACAAAGCCTGTCTGCTTTGCTGCCTCGGTGGCTATTGGAGCCGTCAGGGTGTTATGTGTGGTGTTGAGAGAGATACGCGCATCGGGCCGTAGTTGTGGGATCACCTGCCGTGCTCGCTCCTCCGCACACGCCAGCAGTGCGCTATGCAGCTCCAATGCTTCGTAGTCAGGATGGACGCGCTTATTGATGCTCATGTGCAGGGGGTCGATGCGAGAGAGATGTAAGTAGGCTACCAACCGGTTGTCCGCGGCAAAGACCAGCCAGGCGTCCAGCTCAAGATCCATTTCGGGGGATTGCCAGAGCGTCAGCGTGTCCTCTAAAGTGATTTCTGAACCATTCCACTCTCGTTGCTGGCAATACCTGATTAAATCAACTACAATCTGGGCATCATCAAGCGTTGGTCGCCTGACATGAAAGGTCTCAGGTAGATCTGGCATCATAGATGTTTTTTTCTTTCTTTATAAACTCGACATACATACTGTTGTCAGGTTGAGTATAACATTTTTGTCTTTTCTTTAATATATCCATCGAAAAGCATCACTTACCGCTTGCTGGATAGAACAAATGTGCTATACTGTAGCAACAGAGCGGCGTGCTCTGGAGGTGGCATTTTGTATAACGCTCTATATTGCACCCTGGAAATCCGCTATAATACGAGGGTAGTAAACATCAGCGAGGAGCAACCCTGTGCGTTTCAGTCTGCAAGATGTGAAAAAGTCTATTCAACGGCGCGATGGCGAGCTGTTTGTCTCCCTGCATTTTCTGCGACCTGGAGAATTGCAGGAAGAGATAGCGCGCCTCATTGCCTATCATGAAGAGCTCCTGGGCCAGCCTCAGCGCAATTTCTCGCTTGACGATGCCCGCTCATATATCGGCGATTACCGTCTCGCCCATTGCCTGATTGCTACGCTGAGCCACTGGTATAGCTGGCAACAGCGCGAATGGGCTGCGGTTCTACAGACGTTGACCGGATCTCCCGACCTGGCCGATATTACTTCATCCGTGCAGTTGCGCCTGGCCCTCTATAATTATGTCAATCAACTACATCGGGGCTTTCTCGGCGCACAGGAGAGAGCCAGGGCGTTGCAGGCGTTTGCGACAAACTATCAGCTCGCCGTTGCTGATCTGGAATACCTGCTGGCTCTCGATAGCGAAGAGGAGGCGCTACTCTCTCGTACGACCCCTCAGGCCCCCGACGTGCAGGACGTTGCAACTTTATATAATCAGTGGGTCTTCGAGGCAGCCCTTTTCAATGCCTCAGGCGTGAGCTTCGTTATTGACTGCCAGGCGTTTAGCAAGAAAGCGGGGCAGGCGGCTGCGGGTGCGGTCGGCATGGGCGTCGGTGCGGTGATCAAACGTCTGAGTTATCTGGCGCGCAAGCTTGGGGTGTACTATGACCTTACCTATGATGCGGCGCTCCCGGGAGAGCAAACAGCCCTGGAACTGCCGGCAGCGACTGCTCCGCTGTTGACGCTGACACTCTATGGCCCTCAGGAAGTGACCGGTGTGCCGCAGCATTATGGTTTGCGTCTTGCTCGCCTCTGTCGTTTGCTGCTAGGCTACGGGATTGCCCATGCTGAACGGGGGCAGGCCAGAAATAAGGGCAGAACATTGCTGACCGCGGCAATTGTGGAGGCTGAGGCGAAAGTGCATTTCTTGCAGCGCGCGTATACTTTCGCAATGGATAGCCACGTTCTCAAGTTTATCGAGTCGCCTCACGAGGAGGCCGCGCAACATGATCTTACAGCAGCATCGCACACCGCTGCGACGCTCTTTGATAGCAGCATCGAACAGTCTTTTTCGGAGGCATTCCAGTCTTTAGCAGGCGGTTGGGGTATGGATGGCTGGGAGTTGGAGCGCGAGCCGGAGCCCTTGCTGCTCCCCCAGAGCATTTTCATTCCTGATTTCGCTCTAAGCCGTGCTAACAGACGCATCTATGTTGAAATTCTCGGCTTCTGGACGCCTGCGTACCGCGAACGCAAAATCCAGAAGTTGCAGCAACTGCGAGGACGTGATGACCTGCTGCTGGCGATTCCTGTGGAGGCGAAAGAGGCTTTTGCCAGCATTGCGCAGGATTTCCCGCTAGTTTTTTACCAGGATCAGCTCTCCGCGACCGATGTGCTCCAGGTTTTGCGCAGCCGTTACGATGACTTTGCTGAGCGGCTGGCGCGCCTTGACGTTTCGACAGTACGCGAGCAAGTGAGGCGCGAAGGTCTGCTATCAGAAAAAGCCTGCTGCCAGGCACTATGCTGTTACCGCCGCTCGGAACTGCAACGAGCAGCGGAACTGATCGTTGACGAGGAAATTGCATTTTTGCCGGGGATAGGATTGTATTATCTCAACTGGATCGAGCAGCTAAAACAGGCGTTTCTTGTCTGGATGCACGAACAGCAGTCCGCCTCCCTGTCGCAAGTTTTATACGAACTAAAAAGCCGTAATCAGGCCCTTCAAGTCCGTGAAGATACGACCATCGAGGCGTTGTTGAACCTGTGGCCGGAGGTGCAGATCCGGCGTGATTCGATCTTTGACGTGCAGGTTGAACTGGTTGAAAACGTGGATGCGGGAGATGAGATAGCGCAAGATGCGCAACCCGTGGCGATAAGCGGGCCGCCGGGAGCTGCTGAAAGTGGAGGAAAGCGAACGGGTGAGAGACGCGCGGTGAAAAAGCGCGTAATAAAAGAGAGATCGGCGTTCCAGGAAGATTTATGGGGATGAGGATATTTCCTTAGGGACCCGCTTGAGCGCGTCCAGTTTATTGCATTACAATAAATTGGACGCGCTCAAGCGGGTCGGTACGATATGGTGACGCGATAAATCGCGCAGGTCGCGCTAAAGCGGGACCCTACGGTGTGATGGCGATAACGCGCAGGGGGCTGCCGGAGCCGTTGACGATTTTGAGCGGGGCGGCAATGATCAGCGCGCCGGTGGGCGGCAACGCTTCCAGGTTAGTCAAGCTGGTGATGCCGAACTTCCCGTTACCATGCATGAATGTATGGTTAGGGAACGGCGGATCGAAGGTGCCAGCCTGCCCGGCATCGGTGCCGACCGTCTCTACGCCAACGCCGAGGATATCGCGCTCTTTGATCAGAAAGTCGGAGCAGGTCTGGTGGAAGCCGGGCGAGTGCGCGCCATCGGCGCGTACATTGAGAAACTCCTCGCGGCTCTGGCGCTTGCTCCAGCCGGTCTGCAACAAGACCCATGCCCCTGCCGGAATGCGACCATGCTTGCTTTCCCACGCCTTTACATCGTCGATGCTCAGCAAGAAATCCTCGGATTGCTGTACCTGCGCGGTTACGTCGATGACGCAGGCGGGACCGATAAATTTGCGCGGCGGGATCGTATCGGTGGCGTTGTTGGGCAGATCTTTGCCTGTTACCCAGTGAATTGGCGCGTCAAAGTGCGTCCCTGTATGCTCGCCCATATTGATAATGTTCCAGTACCAACCGGGGCCGCGCTCATCGTAACGCGAAATCTCGGTCAGGGTAACGCCGGGCGACGGTGCGAAAATAGGTGGCAGGTCGATCACTGGTGTCTCTGGCCCCAGCGGGGAGGTCAGGTCAACAACCTTCAGGCGACCGGAGTTCAGTTCCTCTAGTAACTGTGACAGAACATTGGTATCCACGTTTCCCATACTTGCCTGCCTTTCGTTATGGTGTATAAATACAAGTGCCGTACAATACCTGTTATTATACACTAACCTGACCGCGCATGGACGCTATGGTAACTCGGCTCCTATCTGCTGGAGCAGACCCGAGAGGCCGCCGCCGGGTACCTGCTCAACACGAGCTCCTACGACTTTGCCGGCGTCAACTTGAAACTCGCACGGTACCTGTGGCTGTACGATTGCTATGCCTGTGGGCTGAGTTGACCGGAGGCCGAACAATGGTAAAGAGAGATTGCCCGTGTGGGTGCCGGTAATCTGGATCAGCGCAGTGACCTTGCTCCCCTGCTGCTGAACCTGGTCCAGATTGTAAGAAAAATCGGGCATGGCGCCTGGCAGCTCGCTCTAGAACGCAAGGAACTCTCCTCTTGTTTGGGCAAGAGAATCCGTGTAATATACTCTACAGAGGAGTTAATGTATTTGCATCCTGGAAAAATTTTTCAAGGGCTGTCTTCACCTCTGCCATTGCGCGCAAACAAGATAACGAGGCTTTCTTTGTAACATTGTATGATGTCATACGCCACTGCGGTGTACCAGAGGTACTTGTTTCGGATAATAGCATCATTTTTACCTCGCATGATACGCGCTGCATTCTCGCCTTCTAAGGAGGAAGCCTTCTTTGAGAAAATCGGTTCTTTTATTGCTCGTGATGGCGTTTGCGCTCCTGGGTGACGCGCTGCTGAACCTTATCCAGTATATGATCGGGATCAACCACTCTATCCTGAATGGTCTGGTAATACCGATAGGCATACTGATCCTGAGCCTGTCCGCGTTGAGAAAACCGCTCTGGTTGATGGCAATCGTGCCCTTAGAAGGATGGCTCTTGAGATCATGCGAGCAGAGAATCCAGCGTAATGCTAAGGATGTGCGTGTGCATTTGTCAAAAATCAGGATCTTGATGAGGCTCGTCTCCTACGATTGCGATAGAATGAAGTACTTTCTGTCATGGGGGACTGATGGTGTTCCTGCCAGAGACATCAGGCCACGCATCGATAAAAACCTGGAGCGCATTGATACGATGTTGCAGACGTTGGCTACGGTCAGCACGCTGAATAGATTTGCCGCCGGCGGACTAAATATCGACCTGCTGATGGTGAATAGCCAGTTTACCAGTTCCCTGGAGAAAAAGCTCGCCAGGGACAGGCTGGAGGATTTCAAGCGGCTGTTTCCTGTTGAGGTCAAAAAGACGCCTTTTGATAAGCCGGTGTATCTCCTGGTGGAAGCGTTGCATATGCTCTGTGCGGCAATTGCGCTCAATCCTCTGGATGCCGAGATCTTTGTGAGTGCAGTCGGTTTGATGGAGTATCTGCAACGCGAGGAGCTGGCTGAAAAGTTCCGGCAAGCCGCGGTCGGCCTTGGGTTCCCAGCATTGTTACTCCCGTATTGGGGGAGGTAATACATAGTATAAAGCCAGGGAACGCCGTTGTAGTCAGAGCCCAGATGCAGGTTTGTCCCCCGGTCCATTCCCACAAGGAGCGTGGTGGAAAGCAGGATGGTAAAATGAGGTCATGGAGAATCTGGAACAACGCATTGCAACGGTGCGTGCTGACCGTGAACATGGCTCACGCTGGTTGATGCGCGAGGCAATAAGCATTTTACGCGATCTGGCCCAGACTCCTATGGAGTCACAAACTGAGCAGATGCGCCTGCTGCATCATGTCGGGCAAGAACTGGCTGAGGCTCGTCCCGCAATGGCTGCGCTCACCGGAGCCGTGGGGCGGGCGCTCAATGTCCAGGGCGGCCCCGATGCGGTTGCGCAAGCCGCCACGCATTTGCTGGCAGAATACGACGCGGCTCCCGCCCGCATTGCAGCTAACGCGGAGCCGTTTTTGCATGGCTGCTTGATGACGTGTAGCATTTCTGGCACCGTGCTGGATGTCTTGCAGGCCCTGCGCCAACAGATCGAGCGTGTGATTGTGCTGGAAGGCCGACCGCGCTATGAGGGCCGTGAGATGGCGCGGACGTTGAGCGAGCGCGGCTTCGCTATTACCCTGATCACTGATGCGCAGGCGGATATTTTCTTGCCAGAATGCCAGGGCGTGGTCGTGGGCGCGGATAGCATCCTTGCCAACGGGGATGTGCTCAATAAGGCCGGTACCGCGCTGCTGGCCTGGGCCGCTCGCGGGCATCGTATTCCTTTCTACGTGCTCTGCGAAAGCTTGAAAATCTCTCCCAAACGCTGGTCTGCAACGCCAGAGCAACGGGCCGACAACCTGGAGATGCTGGAAGAGAAAGAGGCCACAGAGGTATTAGAGCAGGCAATACCGGGCGTGACAGTGCGCAATTTTTACTTTGACTGCACGCCAAACAGGCTGGTGAGCCAGATTATCACTGAACGCGGAGTGCTGCAACGCAGCGATATTCGCGCAATTGCCGCCAGGGCGAAAGAGGATCGGCAAAAGCTGTTTGAGCAGAAGTACCACTAAGTTTCACAATTTGAATGTAAATACCGCTAGGTTTTGCAATTTGGTTATATGTACCACAAGTCCTATAAATTTGGTGAATGAGGATGATTGCAGTATCCTGAGATGATAGAAGGCTGTTGTTTTGAGATGTGTGGGTATGTGTATAGAAGGAGAAGCAGTGGGAACGAATCAAAACCAGCAGTATCAGTATGATCGTGGGCTGTCCAGGACGATGAAGATGCCAGCTATCAGGATACCTGTCGCCCATGAAGAGCGTGAAAATCGGGATGTAAAAGAGGTCCTTCCAGGCGTGCTTGTTGTGCGCAGCAATACGCCGCGTCCTCATTCTTTTGAGTCGATGTTTCCCCCGGAGGGACAATCGCAAAGCGGGCAGCAGAGCGAAACTGCGCCCCTGCCTGCTTTTCCAAGTAAGGCCCCCTCCGCTCCTCCTCTGCCAGAGGAGCTGAGCGAAGAGGAAGAGGAGGAACTTCCGGCAACGGTCGTCCCTATCTCCTCCTCAGGCGCTTTAAAACAGGTGGCCGAAGATCCGCAAGAGTTTCTCTGGCTCTTTGAATATGGCCTGGAGATGGATACGGCGATCTTGAATAGCCCCGAGCGGCTGGATGGGCTCGCTCTTCTTTACGGGCCAGCGGTGCTTAAAGGATATAGCATTATGTTTGGCTCCGCAGCATACGATGGGCGCAGTGCAGCCGGTAAAACAATTGTCACCATTGCCCCCCGTTCAGAGCCTGAGGCCGAAGTATGGGGAGTGCTCTATCGCGTTCCGCGCCGGGTTGCTGAAAGCAACGAGCATCAACTCCCCTTGCTTGATACTGTTCATGGAGCCGGAACCCACGATGCCCTGTTTAAACGCATGCAGATCGTTGTCCATGAAACCTATCGTAACCGTGAGATTGCCTGCGTAACGTATCTTGTTTCCGATGCTATGCGCCAGCGTCTACGCCTCTTTTCCTGGCAACAGGGGGGCGACCAGACGGCGCTGGCTCAGCGACTGGCGACGATTGCCAGAAAACAGAAGCTGCCGGAGAAGTATCTGAGCATCTATCCATCCACTACGCCTTTCCCGTTTCATACGCCGCCTACCGATACAGATCCAGTTGGGTCGGCGTTCCGTAGCGTGCAGGATGTAGAGCAGGCGGTGTTACCATTAAGTAACATGCCCGATACCGAGCCGTTGCCGGTTGTGAAGGGAAAAGGCAGCGAGCAATTGGCAGCAGATACTAAAGCAGAGACGCCTGAGACTGCGCAGGAGCCGCAGACGAATCGCTGGCTGATCGTGTTCGCGCTCTATCTGGCGATTGTGCTGCTGGCGGTGCTGGTTGTTGCCATGCTGCAAGGCTTTGGCAATGGCGATCTTACCAATGGCTTCAGACCGTTGGGCGTGCCGGTGCTGGTGCTCGTCTACGGCTTACTGGGTGGCTGCGTGAGCAGTCTCATCACGCTGGGGCGCTATCGTGTGGTCAATCCCCCCCCCTACGTGATCATCACCTGGTTTACCCGTCCCTATATCGGCTCGGTGCTTGCTACCCTGACCTACCTGCTCTTTACCAGCGGCTTCTTTATCATCACCGATGACTCAGTGCGGCATCATACGCTGTTCCTGTTCGTCGGCGCGCTGGCGGGTTTATGTGAGGGATGGCTTTTTTTCAGGAAAAGCCAAACCCTTGTACCATAGGATGGAAAGCGTGTACAATGAATGCATTAGAGCCTCTACTGAACCATTCTGAGTGTTGTTCGCCATTCAGCCGCAAGCGGAGGAGAAGAGATGCCGACCTATATCAGTTTAGTCAACCTGACTGAGCAGGGAGTGCGGGAAGCGAAAAATGCTCCCGAGCGCCTGCAAGCCTTTGATAAGGCCGTGAAAGAGGCTGGAGGGAGATTAGTGGGCTTCTATCTGGTGATGGGACAGTTTGACTATATCGTCATTACTGAAGCCCCCGACGACCAGACAGCCGCTCGCCTGATCCTGAGCACGATAGCGCAAGGCAGTATGCGTACCCAGACGATGCGGGCTTTTCCCCGCGAGGAGTTCGAGCAGATCGCCAGAGGGTTGCGCTAACATATGTGCCCTTGATATTGACTGGAGACCGTCTCGCTACGACGGAGAAAAGCTGATCTCACCCGGCATGGTGCGGGAAACAACGTAGCGAGACGTCTCCGCACGCGTTAATAATCAGCCTGAAAGATTGCTCGCACCAGCCGCTCGGGGTCGTGGCGCGCCAATGTATCGCCTTCCAGGTTCAGGTGCTCAATGACGATATTGGGTACGAGCCGCGCCAGGCGCGAACGATCTACCGGCACCGGTTCATCTTTCTCCTCCAAGTACGTTTTTAGCACTTCCGGCGAGAATGGCCCGTCGTTTACCAGTACGCGGTCAACCCGCGCCCCCAGATACTGATGGATCGTGTTCACAAAATCGGAAGCTTTATACCCATAGGTTTCGCCATATTTGGTCATGAGATTGCACACATAGACCTTCTCAGCGTCCGATTCGCGCACGGCCCGCGCTATCTCAGGGACGAGAAGATTGGGCAGCAGGCTGCTATAAAGATCACCAGGACCGATGATGATGGTATCGGCACGACGGATTGCCCGTACAGCCTGAGGACAGGCCGGGGCGTTCTCCGGTACCATGCGCAAACGTACAATGGGGGATAAGGGCGTGGGCGAGCCTGATGCTAACGCTTTCTTGCCGCGCGTATCGATATCGGTTTCGCCGCAAATGGTCGTGCCATCCTCCAGATCGGCGCAAATAGCTGTCTGAGTTAGTGTCACTGGCAAGACATTGCCTGCCGTGTCTAATAGCTCCTGCGCATCTTCGATGGCAAGCAAGAGGTCGCCATTATTAATATCCTGAAGCCCCTTCAGGATGAGATTGCCCAGGCTATGCCCGGCAACGCCTCCGTTAGTCGGCTCCTCTTCTTGTTCCTCGGTACGCTCAAAACGGTGCATGAACACTTCTCGCCACAGAGCGCCGTTGCGCGCCAGTGCGACTAGCGACATGCGTAAATCTCCTAATGGGAGCTGCCGTCGGAATTCATCCATGAGACGACGGGAACTTCCCCCACTATCCGACATTGTCACTACGGCGCTAATGTTCATGGGGTATTTTTTTAAATGTGAAAGAACAGAAAATGTTCCTGACCCTCCGCCAATCGTCACCACCCGGCGTCCTGCAAATCTGTCTCCGGCACGATGATTCCCTTGCACGGTGTATCTCCTGCGGCTGATTCCAGGTTTGATTTCCACAATACAATCCTCTTCCTACACAATACATTCCTACGAATAGACGAAGACCAATGCAAGCTCACCAACTACTAAATAAGGTGAGGCGTCACAGCACAGATATGCAATCCTTTCAGGTAAGGCTATCTTGAATACTTCGATCCCGCGCTCCGGGGGGCACCTCCCTCGATGAATCGGGGAGCTACCGGTTGCCCTGTGGCGCGGAAGCTATCAAGATTCATGGTCCACACTCAACAGTCTACCACGGGCCTACCAGTGGCGCAAGCGATAAAAACGCAACCCTCCCCCACCAATTGGTATATATGCCGCAATGAGAACTACGAAATTTATTAACTGTAAGTACTAAGCTCTTGTGTAAATGCGACTATTACGTTATACTGTGTCTAACGGGAATCTCCCCTCCACTTTGTGGGCGCGGTGGTGGGAAACCAAGATCTCCCGTTGTATTCTTTTTTGGGAGTTTTTACCTATAGCAATTTCTTCCCTATCCCCCAAAAAGGCTACTTCACCCTCCTCAAGTGTGCTATAATTGCACTTATTTTATCAGGGAGGAAAGCGCTCATGATCCAGAATGCGGATGGCCAGATGTTGCTGTATCGCACCCGCCTCCTTTTAGAAGAGGGGCAGAACGATGCAGCGTTGGAAGCGATCCAGGCAATTCGGGTGGAAGATGAAAAACAGCAACAGGATGTTGCATATTTGTTAGCATGGTGTTACGTTCAGCGAAAACAGTGGAACGAAGCACTCCAGGCCCTTAGACCGCTGATAAAGCAGTGGGATGCCCCGGAGGCGCTCTTAGAGCGAGAACGCATTGCTTTCTGTCTATTGTACCTCGGCCTGGCCGCGGTTGCCCTTGCTCATTTTGAAGATGCCTCGTTACATTTTACCTATTGCCTCAAGGTTTTGCATGACCGGCGTGTTCATCTCCCTGCCGTACGTATTAAAGCACGTTGCTCGCTGGCGATGGCCTGTAGCATGCGAGGGTTGTATGCACCCGCCATCCAGCACTATGAAGAGGCTTTGCGGCAATGCCGACATTACAATCACGAAGAAGAAATCCCTCACGTTTATTTCGGACTGGCAGATGCTTACCTGCGCGCTGTCGATTACCCTAAAGCCTCCCACGCGGCTCAGGAGGCGCTCCAGCTCTTTGAGCAACGGACGGATCAACTCATGATCGCTCGTACGCATAACCTGCTGGGGCGGATTTGCATCTCCTCTAAGGATTATCAACAAGCATCTGAGCATTATACGCAATCGTTAACTATTGCTACCCGCGATAATAATTTCCAGATGATAGTACTAAATCGCGCGGCACTGGCCGATCTAAGCCTGATCCAGGGGCAGATAGAAGAGGCTAAAAACCATAGTCACGCAGCCGTTGATGTGCTGGCTCGGGTGGAAGATCCCTATTGTCAGGGTGGCACTTATAATGTGATCGGTAAAGTGGCTCTGGAAGAGGCGCGGCGCTCCGAAGGTGCGCGCCGCAAAGAATTGCTGGAAGAGGCCGCCGCCTGGTTCGATCAGGCCCGGGTCCAACTGACTATAGCTCGTGCCTATCCCGATATTGCTGAAGTATACGGCTATCGCGCTCAGGCTCTGGAGGAACTGGGACGTGTGGAGGAGGCCATCGAGTGCTGGCGCTCCGGCTATGAAGCGTTATCTAAAAAGCAACTTGTGGAAAAATGAAACGTTGTGTATAAGTAACTGATATCGGCCAGGATGCAGCAATCCGTTGTCTATCCTGGCTTTTTGTTGTCTCTCACGCTCTATCGGCGTTTGTCTGGAAGCCGTTACCAGTGCTATGATAAGAAATGGGTACTCTACTTAATCCGGTGTATTTTCTCATTCCATAAGATAAGAGGTTACTAATGATACAACTTGATCAGCGTCAGCTTGGAGCGTCAGGCATTGTGGTGCCGTCGCTAGGGGTGGGCATATGGAGCTGGGGGGATACGCGCTTCTGGAACTATGGCAAAGATCATACACGAGACGACATTACGCAGGCGTATCGTGCCTGCCTGGATGCGGGCCTCAACTTTTTTGATACCGCCGAGATTTATGGCAGTGGCGAGTCGGAGCGTATTTTAGGCGAGTGCAGGCGAGCGGACGAACGCCCGATTATTATCGCCAGCAAGTTTGCTCCCATCGGTCATATTTCCGCTCGCGCCCTGCTCAAATCGCTGGATAACAGCTTGCAGCGGCTGGGCGTCGAGCAGATTGACCTGTACCAGATCCATTTTCCTGTCACCGTCATAGGAGTCAATCCGCTGATGGATGTGCTGGCGGAGGCGGTGCGTTCCGGCAAGGTGCGAGCGGTGGGCGTGAGCAACTATAGCGCCAGTTTAATGCGTAAAGCTCATCAGCGCCTTGCCCGTCACAATATTCCTCTGGCCTCCAACCAGGTGCATTATAGCCTCCTGTATCGCAAGCCAGAGGCAAACGGCGTGCTGGACGCCTGTCGCGAACTGAATGTGGCTTTGATCGCCTATAGCCCGCTGGAACAGGGCTTGCTGACCGGAAAGTTTCGCGTGAGCAATCCAGATGCGACCACTCCTCCGGGCATTCGCCGCTTTATGGCTCCTATGAGCAAGGCAAAGCGTCAGAAGATGGAGCCGTTGTTCGAGGTAATGTCGAAGGTGGCTCAAGCGCACGATAAAACGCTCGGTCAGGTTGCGCTAAACTGGCTTGTGAGCAAGGATGAGTGCATTATCCCGATCCCGGGCGCGAAAAATGCCAGGCAGGCCAAAGAAAATGCGGGCAGCATCGGCTGGCGTTTGACGCCAGAAGAGCTTGACCAGATTGCGCAGGCGGCACGTCCCTGGCTGCCCGCTAAGTAGCCTTTCTGGCGGATTTTAGCCAATGAAGCACCCCCACAGGGCAAGCGCAAGGCATTGCCCTTACCCATCCGTCGCAGCGTGGGGCACGGTCATCGCGGTTGCCCTGTGGGGCGCTCAGCTTTTTTGGCTATGCTTCGGGTTTGAGGCGTACCAGCATAAAACCCAGCCAGAATACCCAGAGCGCGAATAATACCGTTGCCGGTGCGACCAGCGCCGCCTGCCCTGTGACTGGCGCGCTGGCAACCTCTACGGCGGCCCCGCTCAAAAGGGCCGCGACTGCCAGCGCCAGATAAGCAAAGGCCACCCAGCTCCCGGGCCAGAGTTGAAGCCCTCTGCGGGCGATAAAGGCGCCGAAAAATAGCGTTGAGATGGCGAGTAGTCCGGTGCCAGCCGTATTCGAGATAAGCGGGAAAATACTGGCGATGGTCGTGAAATTTCCTGGTACTGGCGTGCTCGGCGTGAAGCCGTTGCTCACGAACAGCAGGTAGGTTGTGCTGCCCAGTGTACCCAGGATGTAGGCGATCAGGCCAAAAAGTCCGGCCCAGGCAGCGATTACCGCGAAGCCTTTGCCGCGCCACGCCTCCACCAGCGTTGCATCAGCTTCTCCTCCTTCCTGCTCTTCCCGTTCCCTCTGATCCATCAGCTCTTGTGCAATGATGATGCGAAAAAGGGAGAAGGGCAGCGTCAATATCAGTGAGTAGGCAAGGACGAGCAGGATGCGGTAGAGCAGAAACGGGAGATTATGGGTGGCGATCCAACTCAGGTAGGGTGTAAAATTCCCTGCCTGGGTCGCGTTGAGGGCGAGACTATAGCTCAGGGGCGTCAGAATCAGAAGCTGGTAGAGCGGAATCCCCAGCAGCAGGAGCAACGCGCCAAGCAGATAAAAAACTCCATTGGTGCGTAATCTGGATAGTAAATCGCGTCTCATATATTCTGCGCTTTCGCTGTTTTATATCCAATGATATCCCGTGCCACCTGCACAAGATATGGGTGAAATTGGTCAGCATGCTCTATGATATGTAAAGGCTCTGCCCATTGAGAATCGGCATACTCTTCGTTGAGCTGGATACGGGCTTTTTCTTCATCGGTAAGTTGAACGGCTGTAGTGATTGAGAACATCTGGCAACCGTTCGTCGTTGGCTCCTGTGCTCTTGTATCCCAGATCAGATTGTAGTAGCCGATGATAGAGCGGAGACGGTCTTCGGGAATATCAAGATGCAATTCGCGCCGTAAATTGCGCCGTAATGCTTGCTCAATCAGTTCTCCTTTGCGCATCCGTCCGCCGATCACCCACCAGTCGGGTTGAGGTTGCCATGCCCGTTTAGCAATCAACCACAATCCTTGATGAAGAATAGCGGCATCAGCGCAACAAATAACGAGAGCATCCAACGCTTCCGCATAGGTTGAATCCGACATGAACGTTCCTGGTTTATGTTGCCTGCCAGTCACGTACTGATGGTTCGGATACTCCTTGACAGGTTGCCAGTACATTTTTCCTCCTTCATGAGTTGACCATCACGCCTAATCGAATGACCTCAATGTGTTTGTTATCAAGCAGGCTCAATTGTCCTTGTAATCCGGCGATGCGCATAATGTGAATGCTTGACTTAATCTGTTTCATTCTGACTAAAGCATCTTGCGCTGGCGTTGCAGCGGCGTCGATCAACCCCAGATCGGCATAGGCTTGTGACCAGAGATAATCGGTGTAGGCATTTTGCCTTGTCATGTCCTCTTCTATAGGAAGATCCATCAAGTCTGTAAGTTCTTGAAGGGCTTCGCGGGGCCAGCCTGCTGCCAGTAAAGCAGCAGCTTTGGTGTTATGATAGGTTCGCTCGGTTATCCTAATTGAGAACTCATCCTCAAGTATTCCTTTTGTCTCTGCGATGAGCTTTCCGCCAGCCTTGAGACGAGCAAGTGCGGCTCGTCTCGCATCCTGATTTCCCTGTGCCAGATGTGCCAGGGCATATCCCTCATCGAACAGCAACACACCATGTAACGCTCTGGGAACCCGCCTGAGATCTCGTACCCTGGTATAGTGGTCGAGAGCTGCCAGATAATCAGCGTTCGCTTGTAGCTTTTTCTGATTCGCGCCTGTACTATTCCCTCTTGCAGCCTCTATCTTTGCTTGCGCAAAGGTCACAGCCCCTCTATCGCGGAGAACGCTCCCGATCCGAAGGAATGTCACCACAAGCAAGTGGGGATTTTCTGCCCTTTGGGCTAAAATGGCTGCCTTCTCTAGTTCGGCTAATGCCAGGTCGTATCGACCCTGATCGCGCAAGATATGAGCATAGAGTTGGTGATAACGACAGAGAACTGCTCGCACCTCTTTCTCATCATCCCCACTTATATAGGGTAAAGCAGTGGCAAGACCCGTCATATCGGCGACAATGTGTGCCATACGGTCTTGAGCAGTGTTGGTATGGTTGCGGTCCCAAAGAGTTTTGAGGCACTCTTTATAGCAGGCAATATCGAATATGGCTTCTTTTTCTCTTTGTGCTCCAGCAAGTGACATAATTGGTGCTGCCTGCTGCTGCCGGAGCAGAACTTCTTCAAGAGTGATAATGCCTAAAGCAGCTGGTGGAATAGCGAGAAGATGTGCCAGTACCCGGCGACGTGTGATGGAGTCTAGCCCGATATTCCTTTTTTCCATATCTCGTATGGCTTTCTCCGTCAGACTGAGCGATCTTGCGAGTCCTTTTTGGCTGTGTAAGGGGTCTTCTTTGGGCTTCATCTTACGGTACTGTTTGACGATCTGTCCAGGATCGATTTCACCTTCAAGGGAGGCCAGCCCGAAGAGAACGGGGGGAATATCGAACAAAACTGCCAGTCTGCGGCGAAGGAAAATCGAATCAAGTCCAACGTCGTGACTCTCCAGATAGCATATCGCCCTTTCCGTCAAACTTAACTCCTGGGCCAGACGTTTCTGAGTCCAGGTAGCATCGGCAAGCTTTCTTTGTTCCCGATAATAGCTTGTGGCTTTCCCTGGGCGGGGAAAGCCATCCTTTCCCGTCTCGAATGGAGAGGGCAGACCAAAGCGTACCCAATCAACATAATCCACCATTGTATACCCATCCTTCTCTGGTACTTTTTCTTGTCAAGAGTATACAGAAGACGCTGCCTGCTATGCAACTCGTAAAGCGCACCTCAAATTTCAGTACAGCCCTTGCATGCATTGTTAACTAATACTTCTGTGATAAAGTTGGTCCTGTATCACAATGCAGGCATGTTTGACCATACAAAAGAAACGGCTCAAATTTCTTCACTGATAGCCTAACCGAGGGATGGTATGAATGAGACCAATAAAAGCGAAGTTGCCCGTCTGCGAGAACAAATCAGGCTGGAGTATGAAGCAAGCCAGCGCGTCTTTACCAGCTTCACGCCGACAGCGAAACACCAGTACATCACCCAACGGCAAGAGAATATCGGAGCTTGCTTCGAAAGGCTAAGTAAGCTTATGCCTCCAGAAGAAGCGATAGCGGTTTTGGCTGAGACCCTCAATAGCCTTCAGCCATCTCGCGCCTTTAAAACTCATCCCCGACCCCAACAGAATTAGGATTGTCGTGAGTTGCAAGCAATACGTGGAGGAGATGGTACATGGCGAAGCGCCGCATTCGTGGCAGGACAGTGAAAGCGCAGCTTCCTTGTCTTCTGCTTACTCTTGAGCAACTGGTCATTATGAGAAAGGCTCTTATGCCCTTTGAGCAGATGATTCGGGCGCAAAAGTACCCATTGCCTCATTCAGATTTTGCCATAGAGACTATCAAACAAGTACAGGCAAAAATACAGCGAATGATTACGCTTAATGCCTGGAGAGAACTTGCCGCGTTTGACGCGAATGAAGTACTCATACTGCGAGCATCTGTGTGGATATTCGCGATTTCCCTGGAGGCCACAGAGCAATCTACCGAGAAGGATGCTCTGAGAAAGCAGTGTTACACGCTCACATCTCTGCTCTCAACTCCTAAGAAGCAGGCACGCATAAAGCCGCAAGCTAAACGATGGCGTTAATATCCTGGCTGCAATGGATAGGACTTAGAGCAAAAAACATACCCCAAATGACCCGCTTGTACGTATACCATTGAGATGCGTCACATCAAAAGTTTGAGTAATGGTCTGGAGGAATGGCTGTGCCCCGCTGGTTGTATGTTCTGCTGGTTTTCGCCGTACTGGCTCCTGTTCTGGATTTTTTGCGCCTGCCACCAATAGTACTATTTATTGTCGCCGCACTGGGGATTGTGCCGTTAGCTGCCCTGATCGGCGAGGCTGTGGAGGATGTCGCGGAGCATACCGGTGAGCGTATTGGCGGCTTGCTCTTTGCTACCTTTGGCAATGCCACCGAGTTGATCATCGGCATTTTTGCCCTGAACCAGGGGCTGGTAGATGTTGTGCGCGCGTCTATTATCGGGACGATTCTGGGCAACGCCTTATTAGTGCTCGGCGTGGCGATCTGCGTTGGTAGCCTCAAGCATGGACGCCTGCAATTCCCGACGCGACCGGCCAGCCAGTATTCGGCCCTCCTGGCGCTCTGTGTCGCGGGCCTGTTGCTGCCAACTGTTGCGATGTTCCTGGGATCTCGTGCAAATGCGACGCTGGCAAGCTTACATGAGGGAGAGCTTTCCAACTTTATTGCTATCCTGCTCCTGGCGGGCTACCTGGCTTCGATTCTTTTCAGCGTGTTTCGCGTTCGCAATCACAGCGGAGGGGAGGAGGATGAGCTTGACCCGATAGGTAGCATGCGTTCTGCCGGGGCGCTCTCGCGCTTGCTGGCCTATCGTAAGCATCTGGCTCAGAGCGGGACGCCGGGGAAAAGTGGCGTGCTGCGCCGTCTCGATACCGCCATTGATGCCATTATCGAGCATGAAGCAGGGCAGCATGTAACGCAAGAGAAAGCATCACCCTCTCAGGAGAAAACCAATGCAGCGCCGCTAGCGGCGAAGCAAGGCCAGGTACCCCAGAGGGAAGAAGAGGCAATGGAAAAACCGCCATTGTGGCGAGGGCTGCTCTTACTGCTGGTAGCAACAGTGGGCGTTGCCATTCTTTCGGAGATCCTGGTCGGGGCCATAGAGCCAATGACCAGCATCCTGGGCTGGAATCCAGCATTCGTAGGGCTGATCTTCGTGCCACTGATAGGCGCGCTCCCCGAGTACTTTAATACCATATCAATGGCGCTGGATAAGCGTATGGGGATGGTGCTGGCCGCTTCCGCCGGTTCATCTATTCAGATTGCCCTGCTGGTAGCTCCGATCCTGATTCTCGCCAGTCTGCTGATGCCGCAGCACCTTGATTTAGTTTTCAGTCCCATCGAACTGGCTGTGCTGGGGTTAGCGACCTTCCTCTTCAGCGAGATCACCAGGGATGGTGAGCTCGTCTGGCTGGAAGGTCTGCTCTTAATTTTACTTTATGCAATGATGGGCGGTACCGTCTTTCTGTTTGGTTCGTAGGCGATTACAGCGGGATAGAGAGTACATTATGCCCTTCGCGCCCGCTCTGTACGAGGTGCGAGATGAATACCTCAATCACGAACGGCCTCTCATACAGTGGGCGACGCGCTTCATCTGTGAAGAAGATGTGCAGGCGTTCGCGTCGCCCACTTGGGCCTTGCGTGAACGCCTGCATGGGCATGGTTACTTCTGCAGCATAGCCCTTCCCCGGCATCGTGACATCCGCCTGCTGCACAATATAGGCGAAATTGCGGTAGAGGGCCGAGCGCACCTCGATATGAACCGTCTCGCCCTTCGTAACGGCGCTTAATCCCCCATATATGGAGCCCGGGTCAGGTTCATCGCGGCCCATCATATGGATGCGAATGGAATAGATCTGGTTGGGCTGGATACGCAACGGCGTTTCGATCAGCGCCGCCGCCGTGGTGGTATGCTGCTGCTCCCCCAGCACAAAGCGTTGCAAGCGTTTGAGCAGGGGCTCCTCCTGCGTCTCTGCACCTTTCTGCGTCGGACGCACGATAGCCGGCAATACGCCGCTGACGTGCTCCAACATGCGCTGCACCAGCGAGGGATGCATATCAGGGATCGCGCCGCCATCCGATACTGCATCGGCAGACGAATCCGGTAAGGGTTGCGTTGGCGGTTGCTCCTCCTGAGCGGGTTTCGCCTCTACGGACGTCTGCTCTGCCGCGGGCGCGGACCCGGTCTCCGTCTGTGCATCCACGCCCTGAGTTGCTTCAACGGTATGACCATTCTGTAGCGGTACCGTCTGCGCCAAGGAATATTCAATTACCTGAGCATCTTGTAAAAATTGTTCTTCTATTGTGGCTGGCGCGATTGGCTCAATGCGCTCTTCAACCTGCGCTGAAGGTGTGTCGGCCTTCGGCTCCTCTGCTGCCAGTGCGAAAGGCTCGTTCTCTATTTCTGCTTCACCATTGGACGGCTCGCTCTCCGCTGTAACCTCAGGAGGCAGAGGTCCGGTAATAGTCTCAGCAGGAGTGACGGTTTCGTCTTCAGGAAGCTTGATAACGGTCTCAGTCAGTTCGTTCATTTCATCTTCGGAAGGCGAAACTTCTATCTCAATCAGTGCTGGGGAGGACTCAGGTTCTGTTTGCACCTCCGTTGCCTGCTCCAGAGAAGCTGCTTCGGCCTCCGTGAGCAGCGGCCCGGTGATCGTCACTGGCTCTCCAGCAGGGTCATTCGTTTCTTCCGCTTCTGGGACGGGAGGGTCGGTCATCGCTTCTGCGTCGGAAGAGGGGGGTTCAACAATCATCGCTGTTTCTGTGATAGGAGGAGTAGCCATCTCCGTGGCGGAAGAGGACTCAGGCCCTTTTCCGGTTTCGGTGGTAGGTGGCTCTATCACTTTTTTCGTCTCCTCGGCAGAAGGTTCGACCACAGTCTCCATCTTTGCTGCGGATGGTTCGAGCATAGCTTCAGTCTCCGTTGTAGGTTCCGTTCCCATGGATAATTCCTCGATTATAATAGATTGGGGGTCATTGGGATGCTTTGCGTTTGCTGAGGCTCCTGATGCTTCATTCATGTGAGCTACGCGCATTTTAAGACTGCTGGTAAGAACTTTGGTGATCTTACGCCGTAGCTGCGGAAGCGGAGCAATAATGGTAGCATCGCCACTATCACCAGGACTCAGGGTTCTACCTGGTTCAGGAATGGGGGAATGTTTCAGGACTCTGGTCTGCATGTACTGATTGCTGACACTATTTGCCGGCTGCACGCTTGAACCAAGACAGAGCTCAAGCAGCGCGTCAGTCATTTCGGCAGCACTCTGGAATCGTTCCTCACTCTTTGTTGTCAGCGCTCGCTTAATAATCGTATCAACGTTGCTGTTAATGCCAGGAGTGAGGGGGCGTACAGGCCGCAATAGGTGCTGCATGGATGCGCCAGGCTCTTCGGGCGATGTGCCTGTAAGTAACAGGTAGAGAAGAGCCCCGAGACTATAAATGTCAGTCTGTTTCTCTACTGAGCCGCGTAGAGTGTTTGTTACACTAGCAGGTACGATATTTGTCGCTGTCGATATATAAGGTAAAAGATTCTGTAATGACAGCGGCAGCCATGAGATCATTAGTGCGGGTAACCCGTCATATTCCTGATCGCTTACAATAATAGCGTAGGGATCGAGATCACCGAGAATAATCTCTTCCTGATGCAGGCGTTCGACCGCCTGGCAGATGCGGTAGAGCCATGAGATGGCAATTTGCTCTTCGGGCAGGCCGATCCCGCTCTGTAAGAGATCTTGCAGGGTATAGCGCGGAATGTCGCTGTATCCGCGCTCGTGTTGGTGAAACCCGAAAGGCCAGGCGGCAATCGTGTAAAGATGCCCCTGGAAGGAGCGCAGATCGATTATCGGCATAAGATCCTGGATGCAGAGCTTGCGCAGCCGATCATGTTCTTGCTGTACCATCTCAAGCGCCTGCGCCTGTCCGCTCTCGTCCAGGCTGCTGAGATCGATATCGCGAATGACTACGGGTTGTTGTCGCAGATGATCAATGGCTATAAAGAGTTGCACATAGGGGCGCCTGCGTACAAGGGAGGTGATACGGTAACGGTCTGCGATATCAGCCTTATTCAGTAATTGTGTACTGTTCTGTTTATCAAAACGCTCTCCGCACGTTCCGCAGAACGTTGCGTTGCGTGGGATCGGGATATGGCAACGGTTACACCGCTGGCTGCTAGATTGACTATAGTTAGGAGTCATTCGTGTTACGCTCATTACCCCTTAATACGCCTTTTACACAAAAAGATTAGAGCTCTAGAGAAAATTATAGCATACATACCATGTTAGATGTCATGTGAGATTGGGCCATTAGGTAGGATGTATATGCATTAGCACGTATCTTCACAGTGTGAGAGTTACAATGAGCACATTTTCCCCTTGCCACATGACGGATGTTTTGTTAGAATCGCTAATGGACTCATCACGCGTTGCAGCACTGCGACCCGGACCGCCGGGTCGCATCTTGATGCTACAATACTATATAGCAGATAATAACAGATCATCAACGAGGATAGGAATATACCTTTGAACGTGTTCCGTGCTCCAAAGCAACCGGTAGCTCCCCGTTTCATCGTGGGCGTTGTCCCTACGGAGCGCGGAGAAGAACGATCCGATATCCGATATAACCCGGAGGAATTTTTTTATGGACTTAGCCACCCTCATATTCTGGATCTTCGCTGTCATCCTGGTGGGGGCAGCGTTGGCGGTGGTGGGGTTGCGCAATATCGTGCATAGCGCGCTTGCGCTGGTGGTGGTATTTGCGATGGCAGCCGGTATTTATGTGCTGCTCAATGCCGAATTCATTGCGATTGTGCAGATCCTGATCTACGCAGGTGCGGTGACGATCCTGATTTTGTTCGCGCTCATGTTGACACGTATCGGCGGACAGGCGCGAACAAACCCGACGAACAGGCTCTGGGGGATCGCGGTAGTGATATGCGCCCTGGTCGGCGCGACTATCGTGTATGCCGCAGCCTATAGCCCACGCGCGGTCGCCAACGTGGGCAATGGAGCCGGACAGTTGCCGCCCGGCATTAATAATGTGGTGGCGATTGGTCAATTGCTCTACAGTCCCACGACCTATAGCTATGTGCTGCCCTTTGAAGTTGCCTCCCTGGTGCTGCTGGTGGCGATTGTCGGCGCGATAGTCATCGGTAGGGAGGATTAATGCTATGTTGACGCTCAATCATTTCCTGGTGCTTGGTGCCATCCTCTTCTGCATCGGCCTCTATGGGGCGATCTCCAAGCGCAATGCTATTGCTGTATTGATGGGCATTGAGATTATGCTAAATGCGGTCAATATCACAATGGTGGGTTTTTCGTTTTTCGACCAGGTCAGGGGCTATTCGACTCACCTGACCGGACAGATCTTCGCTATTTTCATTATCACCGTGGCCGCTGCCGAGGCGGCGGTTGCCCTTGCGATGATTATCGCGATCTATCGCAAGCGTGATACGGTGGATGTAGGCGAGATAGATATGATGAAGTGGTGAACACGATGGCTTTGTATCAATTTTCTGGATTGATCCTGCTCGCACCGCTGCTGGCGTTCGCTGTGATTATTTTCGGAACCCGCCCCTGGGACCTCCTTAGCCGCGATAAATCGGGCGGACGCGATAAATCTGGTCCCTACGGGGGGGAAGGCGGTTCCGCAACCTCGCACGCCGATGCGCACGCGGTCGAAGTTCATGGAGCGGAAGGTGATGATCATGGGGAGCATGGTCAGGACGACGATGATGACCCGAAAGTACCGTACCTAACGACAGGCGCTAAGGTGAGCGGCTATGTGGCTATTGCTATTATGGCCCTGGCCTGTATTTACTCCTGGGTGCTGCTCATCAGTACGCTCATAGGTCCTCAGACAGGCCCTCAAGCGCTGCCCCCTCAAGGCATTACGGTTTTTCAATACGAATGGCTGGTGCAGGGCTCTGCCAGTTACGTGGTCGCGTTCCAGCTTGATCATCTGGCGATTGCCATGATGGTGGTGGTGACGACGGTCTCGCTGCTGGTGCAGTTCTATTCGCAGGGCTATATGGAGGACTCCGCAGGTTACGCGCGCTTCTTTTCCTACCTCTCGCTTTTCGCATTCTCGATGCTAGTAATTGTCTTTGCGCGCAACTTCCTGGTGATCTTTGTCGGCTGGGAACTGGTGGGCCTGAGCTCGTACCTGCTGATCGGCTTCTGGATCAATAAACGCGCCAAGCCGGAGGAGCAGCGTCCCTCGCCCGCGAGCGCGTCGTTGCAGGCATTTGTGGTCAACCGCGTTGGTGATGTTGGCTTTATCATCGGTATCATGATCCTCTTCACCAGCACTGGCACCTTCGAGTTTAGCCAGTTGGCGACGCGGGTGCAGACGATGGATAAGACGCTATTGACGGTGGCGATGATCCTGGTCTTCTGCGGCGCGATTGGTAAGTCGGCGCAGGTTCCGCTGCACGTCTGGTTGCCGTCGGCGATGGAAGGTCCGACGCCCGTGAGCGCGCTGATCCACGCGGCGACGATGGTGGCGGCTGGCGTCTACATGGTGGCGCGCACCTATCCGCTCTTTGCCGCCGCCGATCCCGCAGCCTTTGAAGTAGTGGCCTGGGTTGGCGCAATCACGGCAACCTTCGCTGCGACTATCGCGCTGGTGCAGACCGACTTCAAGCGCGTGCTGGCCTTTTCGACGATCAGTCAGCTAGGCTACATGTTTGTGGGCCTGGGCGTGGCCGGTTCCGAACTGCAATCGGGTCCCGGCATGTTCCATCTCTTCACTCACGCGTTCTTTAAGGCTCTGCTCTTCCTGGGCGCTGGCAGTGTGCTGCATTCGCTGCACCACGCAACGCATAAAGAGGTGCAGGATATGCGCTTGATGGGCGGCCTGGCTACCCGCATGCCGATCACGGCGATTACCTGGCTGATTGCGACGCTGGCAATCTCTGGCTTCCCCTTCTTCTCCGGCTTCTTCAGTAAGGAGACCATCATCGGGCTGACGTTTGAGCACGGCGATTGGGGACTATACGCGCTGACGCTTGGCACCGCTGGCCTGACCGCGTTCTATATGCTGCGGGCCTATATCCAGGCGTTCGGCGGCAAAGGAGGTCGTGTCGGCGGCCTATGGGGCGGAACGTATCGCGGCGTGGGCGAGCCGCATGAATCGCCGCGCACGATTACGATCCCACTGATCCTGCTCGCCATCCCTTCAGTCATTGCAGGCTACTGGGTGGGCTTCTTTACCTACCTCAACCCCAACTCGCCCTCGCTGGACATCGGTAAAATGCTTGCTACGCCCGATACCTGGATTGGCGTAATTGTTTCTTTCGCGGGTCTGCTAGTAGCGTATGTGCTCTATGCGTGGGTGGAACCGGCGAAGCTGCATAGCGTCGTGCAAAACAACGCAGTGCTACGCACGCTGCACCGCATCCTGTACAACCGCTACTATATAGACCAGCTCTACGACCTGTTTGTGCGCTACGTCGTGCTTGGCATCTCGCATATCGAGCAGGCGTTTGATACCTACATCATCGATGGCATTGTCAATGGAGCCGCCAGAGCTGTGACGACGCTCGGGCGCGATACCAGCAAGGTCGAGACGGGCCGCGTGCAGACGTACATGATCGGCTTCTTCGGCGGCATTGCGGTCTTAGCGGTGATTGTTTTTGTGCTGGTCACCTATGTGAGAGGATAAGCAATCATGGAGATATTCTCAAATGCTCTGACCTGGATTATCCTGTTACCGGTGATCGGCGCAATCGCTGTCTATCTGACGCCTGTCAAAGCAGCTCGCTGGATTGCCCTGGTCACGGCTACGCTAGTCCTGGCCTTAACGCTATATGTGGCCTATCTGGTAGCTACCAGCCCGGTTGGCTTTGGCAGCCTGAGCCAGTTGCCCTATTCGATTAACATTCCCTGGATTCAAGCGAAAGCGGGCTCGATCCAGCTCAATATCAATTACTTCCTGGGCGTTGATGGCTTGAGCTTGCCGATGGTGTTCTTGAACGCGTTGCTGACGCTGCTGGCGATTATCGGCGGCTGGGAGAAGACGCGCGTCAAGGATTATATGGCCCTGCTGCTGGTCCTGGAGGCGGGGGTGATGGGCGTCTTCCTGGCGCTCGATCTGCTGCTCTTCTTCCTCTTCTGGGAGGTCGAGCTGGCCCCGATGTTCCTGCTGATCGGTATCTGGGGCAGCGATGTCATCAAGCATGGCATGCCGGGACGCATCTACTCGGCCTGGAAGTTCCTGCTATACACCTTCTTCGGCAGTATCTTTATGCTGGCCGGTATCCTGCTGCTCTACTTCAAGGGCGGCGCTAACACGGCGAGCATGCAGTACTTTGCGACCCATTTTATCGTCGGCGGCGTACAGATCCCGCTCGTTGGCGTGACGATGAGCTTGCAGTTGCTGACGTTCCTGCTGATCTTCATGGCCTTCGCGGTCAAGATTCCCATGTTCCCGTTCCATACCTGGCTGCCGGATGCGCATACGGACGCGCCAACGGAGGTCAGCGTAATTCTGGCGGGCGTGCTGCTGAAAATGGGCGCTTACGGCCTGATCCGCGTCTGCCTGACGCTCTTCCCGCTGGGTGTGCGCGAGTTCTCCGGCTGGCTGGTCGTTCTCGCGGTAATCAACATCCTTTACGGCGCGGGCATCTGCCTGGTGCAGAAGGATATGAAGAAGCTGATCGCGTACTCCAGCGTGAGTCATATGGGCGTGATCCTGCTGGGCGTGGCGGCGGCGGCTGGCATTGGCGATATGGCATTTCGCCAGGCGGCGCTGACCGGTGCAACCGTGCAGATGTTCAGCCACGGCATCATCACCGGCCTGCTCTTCTTCTGCGTCGGCGTCATTTACGACCACGCTCATACGCGCGAGATTGCGATTTTCGGCGGTGTGGCGAAGAAGATGCCCTGGCTTGGCACGCTCTTCACCTTCGCGGCGATGGCCTCGCTTGGCTTGCCAGGATTGGCCGGTTTCGTCGCTGAATATATGGTTTTCACCAGCAGCTTCCGCATCTGGACCGTGCCGACGGCTGCTGCTGTCTTCACGATGATCTTAACGGCTGGCTATCTGCTCTGGATGATCAAGCGCGTCTTCTTCGGACCGTTTAATCCCAAGTGGAGCTGGCTGCCCGATGCGAACCGGCGCGAGCTGATCCCGTTACTGGCGCTGGCTGTGGTGATTGTGATTGTCGGCATTTACCCTAAGCCTTTGATTGATATAATTACGCCCAGCCTCCACCAGCTTATGCAGGCGGCTTCGGCTATGATAAAGTAGCGGCGCTTCCATTGTGGGAACGCGATAATGCAGATGAACAAATGATGCCGGCGATCTCTCTGTAGCGACGTGCTTGAGCGCGTCCAGTTTACTGCCTTCCTTTGGAGACGGTGAATGTGGCGCTAAAGCGGACGTGGTGAACCGCGTCGCTACGGGGGCATTCCCTGAATCATTCGTTACTGTGCATTAGCGGGTCCCTGCGATGGGGGAGAGGCCCCAGGTGGGGTAAGGAGTTTCCCATGCCTTTTCAATTATCTGATCTCTACCTGCTGGCGCCAGAGTTGAGCCTGACGTTGTTGGCGCTGGTGGTGATGGCAGTAGACCTGTTCGTGAAGCGGCGCGCCGTGGTCGCGGGCGTGGCGCTGATCGGTCTGGCTGTACCAATCGGCTTTACTATCTCGCAGGCGCTGACGCTGTCAGGCACCCGTACAGCTTTTTTCGGCATGCTGGTAGTAGATCAATACGCTATCTTTTTCAAAGTAATTTTCCTGATGATCGCGGCTGTGATGATTCTGGCGTCCTATAGCTATGTTGCCAGGTACGTCAGGGCAGATGGCGAGTTTTACACTCTCATGCTCTTCTCAGTGGTGGGCATGATGTTGATGGCAAGCACGGGTGAATTAATCACGATCTATATCTCGCTGGAACTGACCAGTATCCCGCTCTATGTAATGGCGGGCCTGATCCGCAACAATGAGAAATCAGCCGAAGCCGCCGTGAAGTACGTGCTATTGGGGGCGATGTCCTCCGCGATCCTGCTCTACGGCTTCGCGCTGCTCTACGGCTTGACCGGCACGACCGACCTGATCGGTATCGCCACCTCGATCAAAACCGGCATCAGCAATGGCAATCTCCTGATCTTGATTGCCGATGTGCTGATCATAGCTGGCTTCGGCTTCAAGATTTCGGCGGTCCCCTTCCACATGTGGGCGCCCGATATTTACGAAGGTGCGCCGACGCCCGCGACAGCCTTCTTCTCGGTCGGCTCTAAGGCAGCAGGCTTCGCCGCGCTGATCCGCGTCTTCATCTACGGCGGCCTGGGACAGGTCAACCTGACCTCGCTGATCACGGTATTGTCGATTGTCGCGATTCTCACCATGACCCTGGGCAACCTTGTAGCAGCCGTACAGACGAACGTGAAGCGTATGATGGCCTACTCCAGCATTGCGCAGGCGGGCTACATCCTGGTCGGCTTCATTGCCAGCCTGGCGACGAAGAGCCCTGACGGCAACGCTGCCGTGCTCTTCTTCATCCTGGTCTACGTCATCACCAATCTGGGCGCGTTCGCCGGCATTATCGCCCTGGCGGATCTGACCGGCGGCGACAGGATCGAGGACTTCCGCGGGCTCTGGAGGCGCGCGCCGCTCTTGAGCGTCGGCACGGCCCTCTGTCTGCTCTCGCTGGCAGGCATCCCGCCCGTGGCAGGCTTCTGGAGCAAAGTAATCCTCTTCACCTCTGCCTGGGGACTCGGACAATCCGGCCTCGTCATCATCGCCTTGCTCAATAGCGTCGTCTCCCTGGTCTACTATGGGCGCATCGTCAAAGTCATGTTCTTTGACGCCCCCAAGAAGGAAGACCACCTGGTCACGCCGATTGGCCTGGCGACCTCCATCACGCTGGCGACCGCCGCGCTGCTCGTCCTCACCGTGGCGGTGCAGTTGGTGCTGGCTGCTGCCGGACCTGCGGCAGCTAGTTTGCTGGTGAAATAATTATGCTAATTCCAGGCGCTTGATCAGCAATTCCCTGCGATCAAGCGCCTGGAAATGTGCATTGTCGCCAATATGCACCAAACCTGATACCTAACATTGACAACTCCCCCCTTCAGGAGATATGTTATGAGGTAACAGAATAACGAAATGCTGCTAGGGGAGCCGATTGGCTGAGAAGTGGTTCCAACGGAGAACCGCTGACCCTTGTAGAACCTGATCTGGGTCATACCAGCGGAGGGAAGCGGCACTGATCTACCTGATATGCAGATGATTCAAGCCACGGCCCCTCGGGCTGCGGCTTTTGTTTTTGTATTGGTAGAGATCGGGCTATGCTGATGAGGTTTATGGAATGCGTGAAGATGCACCACGGCTATTAGTGCAGGGTGTGACCAAAGCGTATCGCGAGGGAAAGCGCACGCTGGAAGTGCTCGCGCCCATCGATCTGAGCGTTGCCGACGGCGAGTTTGTGACGATTATCGGACCGAGCGGCTGCGGCAAGAGTACGCTTTTCAATATCATCGCCGGGATTGAAAAACCGGATGAAGGCGCGATTACCATTGATGGCGAGACCAACAAGGAGCGCGCAGGCAAATTTGGTTATATGCCGCAGCAGCCGCTGCTATTGCCGTGGCGCACTGTTGAAGAGAATGTGATGTTAGGGCTGGATGTGCGTCACGTCCCGCGCCAGAAGGCACGGCAGGACGCGCGCGAACTGCTCAAAAGCTTTGGCCTGATCGAGTTCGCCACCCACTATCCCGCGACGCTCTCCGGTGGGATGCGCCAGCGCGTGGCCCTGCTGCGAACGGTTCTGTTCAACCGCTCGTTTCTGCTGTTGGATGAACCCCTGGGTGCGCTCGATGCCCTGACGCGGCTCTCGCTGCAAATGTGGCTGCTCGACCTCTGGCAGACCTTTCGCTCAAGCGTCCTCTTTATCACCCATGATGTGCGCGAGGCGATCCTGCTCTCAGACCGCATTTACGTGCTCAGCTCGCGACCGGCGCGCGTCTTGCGCGTTGTCGAGATCGATCTGCCACGACCGCGCCGCCAGGAATACCTGGCGCTGGAGTGGGCCGTGCAACTGGAGCAGGAGCTGGTGGCGTTGTTGATGAAGGAGCATTATGCATGAGTTTACGTAAATTGGCGAACTATGGTCCCGCGTTCATGCTCACGGCGGTCCTGCTGCTCTTATGGGAACTTTATGTGCGCTCCGGTCAGATCAGCCAGAACGTCTTACCTTCGCCTACAGCAGTCGTGCAGGCTTTAATCGATAACTGGGATGTCATCTATGGACATACCGTGCAGACGCTGCTGGAGACCGTCATTGGCCTCGCGGTTGCGATTGCGCTGGGTTTACTGATGGCGGCGTTGCTGGATGTCTCGACGTGGATGCGGCGCGCCATCTACCCGCTGCTGGTAACATCGCAGACCATCCCGATCATCGCCCTGGCGCCGCTGCTGATCCTCTGGTTTGGCTTTGATCTGACCCCAAAAGTCATCGTTATCACCCTCTATTGTTTTTTTCCGATAGCCGTAGCGTGCGCCGATGGCCTGCTGGGGAGTGATCCAGACCTGATAAAGCTGATGCGTAGTATGCGGGCGTCGCGCTGGCAAATTTTCTGGCTGGTGCGCCTGCCAGGTGCCATGCCGTCGTTTTTCTCGGGGCTGCGTATCGCCGTGACCTATAGCGTGACCGGCGCGATCTTCGGGGAATATGTCGCGGCGTACCAGGGTCTGGGAGTCTATATGCAGACCTCGTTCCACTCGTTCGCGATCATCCTGGTTTTTGCTGCCATTGTGGTGACGGCAGTGCTCAGCCTGGCGCTTTTCGGCCTGGTATCTATCGTCGAACGCATTACCTTGCCCTGGTATCAAGGAGCGAGGATGCGTGTTTGAATAGCTCGGGTCTTATAACTTATTCACGAAGGAGAAGTTTATGCGATCTGATTTTGAGGCGTTCCACGTTCCAACGCTCCCACGATCAATCGGGGAGCCACAGGGCAACCGCAAGGGATGGCCCCTACTGAGCGTGGGATTTGCTATGTTGCTGGTATTTGTTCTGGTAAGCGCTTGCGGTGGCGCTACAAGCAACCAGGGGTCGCAGCAGTTGACGCCGATGACGCTGGCCCTGGACTGGACTCCCAATACCAATCACACGGGCATCTATGTCGCGCTGGCGAAGAACTGGTATCGCGACCAGGGGATTGATCTCAAGCTGCTGCCTTATTCTTCCAGCGTGACGCCTGATACGCTGGTTGCCACAGGCAAGGCCGATGTCGGCATCGGCTTTACCGAAGGGGTGGTAGCGGACGCAGCCGTGGGGCAGCCGGTCGTCTCCATCGCCGCGATCATCCAGCACAATACTTCGGCGCTCGTCACGCTCGCGAGTTCGGGGATCACTCGACCGCGTGACCTTGATGGCAAGGTCTATGGGGGCTTTGGCGCACCTTATGAGAATCCTGTTGTCAGCCAGATCATTAAGGATGATGGGGGCAAGGGCATATTCAAAAACGTGACGCTGAATGTGGATACGATAGAGGCGTTAAAGGCGCACCAGATCGATTTTGCCTGGGTTTACGAGGGCTGGGAAGGTATTCAAGCTCAGCGCGAAGGTGTGCAACTCACAACGTTCCCCATCACCAATTACGGCATTCCCGACTATTATTCGCCGAACATCATCACCAGCCCCGCCACCATCAAGCAGAAACCGGATCTGCTGCGCAGATTTATGATTGCCACGGCGAAAGGATACGAGTATGCGCGCACGAATTCTAAAGACGCGGCCCAATTGTTAATCAATGCAACTCCTAAAGGAACGTTCCCTGATACCGGTCTGGTCTTCAGCAGCCAGGATTTTCTAAGCGTGCGCTACGCCGATCCTGGTCGCAAGTGGGGTATGCAGGATGCCAGCGCGTGGCATAACTATCCAACCTTTATCCTGAGTGCCGATGGCGTCACGGATGCGTCCGGCAAACCCGTCAAAAACCTGAACCTCAATTCCCTCTACACCAACCAGTTCTTGCCATAATAAGGGGTAGGGGCAGAGCCTTGCGCCTGCCCTGCCCTCCTCCTGCCCTCCTTCGGCCCGTTGGGCGTACAGGGCAGGTGCCCCTACGAGGATGCAATTCCTGAGCATTAGTGAACGAAATGCTGAGTAAATATTTAACTCCCCTTGAGAAATTCTTAACTCCTCGCTGCTAGACTAAGTTTCTAGAAGAACTACAGCAAAAGATTGAAGGAGTGACCGATGAATTGGATTACCCGTACGCGCCGCTGGAGCATTCTTGTGCTGGCAACGTTATTGCTTGTGCTGTCACTTACTATAGCTGCCTGTGGTCAGGCCAGCCAGCAGGATAGCTCGACGAACGGGAGCGGCAGCTACTCGACCAGCCAGCAAAGTACCTCTCAAGGTAACGATAGCACCCAGATACAGAATGCCGACCAGGACGTTCAAAGCCAAATTCAATCGCTCGACAAAACGCAAAATGACGTGATGAACTCCGGTTCAACGCAGGACGATGGGCAGATGCCCTGATTATCATCATCTGGTAAAAAAAATTTCATCGTATAGAGAGGAAAAATACCGATAATGAAGCTACTGACAACCATTGGACGTTTCCCACAGCGGTTCGCTCTGTTGACCGCGCTGGCGCTAATATCGCTCTTTGCCACGGCTCCCGCCGCTATGGCCGCGCCCTCGGCCCAGAAATGCGCCAATACTGATGTAAAGTGCGTCATTACCTTTGGTGATAAGATCATTGTTGAGCGCCAGACCGCACTGGATAAACTGGCTGATAGTGTGACGGCGCTACAGCAGAAGCATCATATTAGCGATGTCGAGGCCGATGCTCTTCATACAGACATCAAAACAAACAGAGATGGGCTGACCGATATCAAGACAAAACTGGATGCGGAAACCAGCGCCCAGGCTGCGCGCCAGGATATCAAAAATGTCTATGAGCAACTGCGCATTTTCGCGGTGGTGATCCCGCGCGACGCTCGTCATCTGCATGTGGACGTTGAGGTTACTCTTGCCGACAAGCTGAGAGACCTGGAACAGCATCTTCAGCAGGTTGTCAATAATGATAACGACGATAGGAAAGCCAGGCTCACCGATCTGTTTAACGATTATAAAGCGGCTGTTACCGATGCCGAGAGCCAGGTTGATATCGCCCAGGCAGTTTTCCCGATGCTGACCGTTGCCAACTTCAATGCCAATCATGCCGCATTTGACGCTGATCTACACAATTTGAGCGGTGCCGAGCAGAGAATCCACACTGATCTGCATAAGGCTGCCAGCGATCTACATCAAATTGTCCAGTTGCTCAAGAGCAAATAAAGCTCCTTCGATGGCCCCTTGTCTGTGAAGCGGATACGTGCGCTTAGCACGTATCCGCTTTTTCCGCCCTGACTCTGGCGGCTGCGATCCCTTGCTCTCTGGCCTGAGCATCTACCATTGCCCGGTAGGCGGGACTCTGGTGTTTGAGCGCGTGATGGGCCTCTCTACGCAAACGCGGATCGGTCTCGGTACGCAGTATCTCCTCCAGTGCCGCTATGGCGCGAGGGTCTCGCGGTTGATAACGCAGCCCCCCTATTGCCCTCAGTCGCACGTTTTTGCGGGCTGACGAGAGCGCGACCTGTATGTGCAGGCCAACACCGTCGCCCTGGTAGGTTGGGTCCTGGGAGATAAGCGCATAATAGGCATATATTTGCAATTCTGGATTATCCTCGCGGATGATGCTCTTTAATACGGGTATCGCCCGCGCATCCTGCGGCTGATGCAGCGACTGAAGAGCGTCGCGTCGGACGCGGCGGTTTGGATCTTTCAGTGCAACTTCAATGAGCAGACCAATGCGATCTCCCGTGAGTGGGCAGGGCTTGCACTCCTGGCAGGTCGCCGAATGCACAGCCGTCCGCCGAACCGAAGGAGCCGGATCATGAAGCGCCACCTGTTGGAGCGCGGCGAAACACGCGTCGGTACCGTGATGATCCATAAAACCGGCGCATCCTCGTCGCACACTCACGTTCTGATGCGAAAGACCCCAGAGTACGGCGTCGATGCCCGCCTGACCTGCCTGGGCCAGGGCGTTCTCTGCTGCCATAACGATACGCCAATTATCGGCTCCCAGTTGGACGACCAATGCTTGCAACTCATCGGTCGAGTAACGTTCAACGCTCATCAGGTTGCCTCCTTGTCTGTGGCGACGAGGTTATGCAGATTCCCTATGAAATTCGGTAAGAAACACGCTCGCAATTGGTGTATGAATGTGTTCATGTGCATCATCGCGCCCCTAGCCGTTCGTCTCCGCGTAGGGCAAGGTCATCGCGTCTGAGCAGGGCAACCGCAAGGGATTGCCCCTAGCCATGCGTTCCAGCGTAGGGCAAGGTCATCGCAGGCGGACAGGGCAACCGCAAGGGATTGCCCCTACCCACCCCATCGGGTCCCCCCCATCATCGCGGGCACCGCCACAGGGCATCCCTCCAGGCTTGGTACGATGATGGATGCGGCAGGGCGATCACACGGACACGATGAATCGGGGCGGGACGGGCGTGGGGTGCGGCAGGATGAATGGCTAGGGGCAATCCCTTGCGGTTGCCCTGCTCGGACTTGCACGTTTTTCAGCCTCAAGACCAACCGTCTCCAGCGTCTTGCCAGACGGATCTCCTCAGCCGCCGCACCATCGTCGGTATGACGCGCGATTTCGCCCGCTTCGTGCAGAGCGGATTTTAATTGCACTTTGAGCTTCTGCCGAGCCGAGTGCAGGCGTTTTTTGACGGTTGTCAGTGGGATGTTGAGCAAGGTACTCACTTCGTTGTAGGAGTAACAACGCCCATAAAATAGCACTGTGACCAGGCGTTCATGCTGTGGCAATGCTGCTATGGCTGCTCTTACAGATGCAAGAACCTCTCTTTGCAGCGCGATGTCTTCAGGATTGCTCTCCATTAGCAGGTCGTCTAGCAGATCATCGCCCAGCGTTTCGAGCGATGTGGATGGTATGGTTGTCTGTCTCAGGACACGGGTACATTGCCGGAAGACAATCTGGCGGAACCAACCCGCGAAGGCGGCGGGCTCCTTGAGCTGGGAAAGATGAACAAAAGCCTCGATGATGGCCTCCTGGACGACATCCTGAGCCAGGTGATGATCGTTAAGATGGCGGTAGGCGGTGGCGTAAGCCATTGGCTGGAAACGCTGTATCAAGGCGTTATATGCCTCGCCGCCACCCGATTGTGCAGCCTGGACAAGTTCAGATAAATCTTTCATGGCTGAGCCTCTTCAAAAACAGCTTGCTATGCAGACGACCAACGCCCTGTCGCGCTGTAGCTCCCCGATTCATCGTGGGAGCGCTCAGGCAATCTGCAAGGAATGGCTTTCTACTAGAGAAGTGCCAGAAAAAGGGACAAAAGTTACCGTATGCAGGCTTAAACGGTTGTATGAATAAGAAGTAGCATGCCGCTTGCCAGCGATACTTCGGCCTCGTTGTGCGTGAGAACGTTGCTCACGCCGCGCGGCTTGCCAAATGCCAGCGAGCTGCCGCGCAAGGGGTAGTACAGGTGATGGGTCTCTATCCCTGTCGCCTCGGCTGTCAGAGGGAGGAGCGAGAGCAGGTCGCCTGGTTTCCCACTTACATGAGTGCTACCAGGACCGCGCAGCAGCCAGCAGGTTGTATCTCCATCCACGATCCGTAGAGGGATCTCGTAACCGGCGAGCAGCAGGGTATTGGCTATTGTATGATCGAAGCGAAGACCGCCGAGCCCTCCGAGAATGGTGATAGCACTGGCTCCGCGCTCAATGGCGATTTGCACCGCCAGTTCGCTATCAGTCTCATCTTTTTCCTGAGCGGCATGGATGATCTCGCAGTCCATATCATCTAAAGTCCTTAAAGGAGTGACGAGCGAATCGAAATCGCCTATAATAATAGAGGGTGTGAGGCCATAGCGGAGAGCGAGATCGGCTCCGCTATCGGCGGCGATGATAAGGTCCGCGTGGGCGAGAGCGGCGTCAACCGCTTTGCCTGGCTGTAGTGTGCCTCCGGCGAAAATGATGGCATGCATAATTATAATGGCACCTTCTTTCAGTACCCTCAAGAGGTCGAGCCTGGCTGCCGTCGCCTCTCTAGAGGGAGAGTATACGTATCAAATTTTAAGACGTCAAGCGGAAATGCACTAGAGGTATATATATGGCTTCTGTAAACAATGCGCCCCAGTCATGGGGACGTTATCCAAAGATAAAGCCTGGCCGCGTAATACCGGTGTACTGGCGCAGTGAAATTCCTGATCTCTCTTCGTTAGAAGGGCCTGTTTTGCCCTATGCGTATGGACGGAGCTATGGCGATAGCTGTCTGAACGAGGGCGGCGTTTCCCTGGATGTAAGCCACCTGACGCGCTTTATATCCTTTGATCAGGAAACGGGCCTGTTGCGCTGCGAGGCTGGTGTGTCGCTCGCGCAAATATTGGATCTGACGGTGCCGCGTGGCTGGTTTTTGCCGGTGACGCCTGGTACGAAATTTGTCTCGGTGGGCGGCGCGATTGCCAATGATGTGCATGGGAAGAACCATCATGTTGCCGGGACCTTTGGCTGTCATGTCACGCGCTTCGAACTGTTGCGCTCCAGCAGCGAACGCTTTATCTGCTCTCCTACGGAGAATGTCGAGCTGTTTCGTGCGACCATCGGCGGCCTGGGCCTGACCGGCGTTATTCTCTGGGCCGAGTTCCGCTTAAAGCCCATCACGGGACCGTATATCACGATGGAGCGCATCCGCTATTCGTCGCTCAAGGAATTTATGGAGATCTCCGATTCCTCGGACCAGGACTATGAGTATACCGTTGCCTGGGTGGATTGCCTGGCGAGCGGGCAGCAAATCGGGCGCGGCCTGTTTATGCGGGGCAATCATGAGACTTCAGCAGCTTATGCCGGCAAAAAAGCTCCCAGAAAACTGCCCCTGGCTGTGCCGCTTGACTTTCCATCCTTTGTGCTGAATACCCTGACGATCAAAGCTTTTAATACGGCTTATTATCGCGCCCAACTCGCCAGAAGCATCCGCAGGGTTGTTCCCTATGACCCCTTCTTCTACCCGCTTGACTCGATCCATGAATGGAATCGTATGTATGGCAAGCGAGGATTTATGCAGTACCAGTGCGTTGTGCCGTTCGAGAACGGGTATGAAGTGATGCTGGACATTCTGCGCCGCATCAGCCATGCGGGCGAGGGGTCATTCCTGGCCGTGCTCAAGAAATTTGGTGATGTGCCTTCGCCTGGCATGCTCTCTTTCCCCAGGCCAGGATTGACGCTGGCGCTCGACTTCTCCAACAATGGGCAGAAGACGCTGCAATTGTTTGAAGAATTGGACAAAGTCGTACGTGAGAGTGGCGGTTCCGTCTATCCCGCTAAAGATGCGCGCATGAGCGCCGAGAGCTTCCAGGCATACTTCCCGCAGTGGCACGAGTTTGAGCCATTGATCGATTCAAAGTTCTCTTCTAGCTTCTGGCGACGGGTCACGCTGCCTGTGACTGTCGCCGTGAATGGATAATGTTGTGATGAAAGTACTTATCATCGGCGCAACATCGGCTATAGCCTATGAAGCCGCGAAATGTTTTGCTCAAGATGGAGCTGATATGTTCCTGGTTGCTCGCAATGCTGAGAAGCTGGCGAGCGTGGCGGACGACCTCAAGGTGCGCGGCGCGCATTGTGTAGAGACCGAAGTGCTTGACCTGAGCGAGCTTGACCGTCATGAGGAACTACTGGGGCGAGCTTTTAGCCACTTGAATGGCTGTGATATGCTGCTGATCGCGCATGGCACGCTCGGCGATCAGCGCAAGTGCGAGCTGAGCGTAGCCGAGACGTTGCGCGAATTCACCAATAACTGCACCAGCGTCATCTCGCTGCTCACCATTGCCGCGAACTACTTTGAGCAGCAGAAACATGGCTGTATCGCCGTCATCTCCTCCGTTGCGGGCGACCGTGGGCGGCAGAGTAATTACGTCTATGGCACTGCGAAGGCGGCGGTCAGCGCCTTTTTACAGGGGTTGCGCAATCGTCTGGCTAAAGCCGGCGTTGCTGTTCTCACTATAAAACCAGGCACCGTCGATACGCCTATGACCGCCGACCTGAAAAAGGGGCTGCTCTTCGCCAGCGCGCAAAGTGTTGGCAAGGGTATATACCAGGCGATGAAGCAGGGAAAAGACGTTGTCTACCTCCCCGCGTACTGGCGTCTGATCATGTTCATTGTGAGAGCTGTTCCCGAACGCATCTTTAAAAAGATGTCGCTGTGATGCTGGTGGGGGCAGGGACAAGCCCTGCCATTACGACGTTGCTCGCGAATAGGCTGCGAATAGCACAATGCCGACAATGATGAGCACGGCGCCAATGCCTCCCAACACGAAGATGAGAATTGTCATACCACTACCGCCGCCGCCACTATTGGTTGAGGGTGGCGTAGATGGGGGCGTGGTGGCTGTTGGCGTGGGTGCGGTTGTTGCGGTGGGGCTCGGTGCGGCAGTGGCTGTAGGTGTAGGCGTGGCTGCTGCGCTCACCGTCACGGCATTAGCCAGCGTGGCCTTCATTGTGGGCTCACCGTCCGCGATCACGCTGACAGAATAGGTGCCTGCGGCAGTTGTGGATGGGATAGTGAGCATAATGCTAAAGTTCCCGTTTGCATCAGGAGTGGCATGATCGCTGACGACAACCCCTGCCGCTCCCGGCGGAACGATTGCTACTGTCAGCGTTTGCGGAGGAAGCCATTGACCGCCTGAAACGGTAACCTGGCTGCCAGGCGAAATTGCTGTCGGGCTTTGTGGCGTGACCTGAACGGTTACAGGTTGCGCGACGGTAAAACTGGTAGCTGAGAACGCGCCTAAGGAGCCTGGAGCTGCTGAACCATCTGTCGCGCAAACGTAGTATGGGGTGGTCGCGGTAGCCGCGCTGTTGGGCCATGTGGTATCAACCTGAAACGTTCCATCAGCCTGTACGGCAACGGTGGGCTTAGTGGCGAAGGATGTCAATCCGAGTGCAGCCGGATCGGCGCCCGATTTGCACTTGGCCGGATCGTTCGTCGGCGTCGTGTAAAGTGCCGCCGTTGAGGATGGGGTGAAACCTGTGCCAGCAATATGTACCTTCGTGCCTGGATGTCCCACCAGCGGCCCGCCTCCCGGCAGGCTGATGGTCACCTGAGGCGCTGCCCCTGGCAAGGCTGTTGCACCGGCGGCATAGGCAAATGGTAGCTGGACATACATTATGATGAAAAGTCCCGCGATGCAGGAAAATAACATGGTAAAATGATGAATAAATTTCTTGAACACGGTCCTAAACTCCCCAAAGAACTCAGCATTAGTACACTTTAAAACGTTAAGCCTCTCAAACATGTAACAAATGTGACTAATGTAGGGGCAACTCCCACGATGAAGCGAGGAGTTACCGGTTGCCCTGCCTCTCTACATCATACAGTATCGACATACCCCTACAAATCACGCTGCGGCAATGCCCTGTTGGGTAGCAGGGCAGGGGCAAGCACAGCCCCTACAAAGCGCGTTGTCGCAACGCCTCATAGAGCGCGATGCTGCCGGCGACGGCTGCATTGAGCGAGTTAATATCGCCGCGCATGGGAAGCTTGATGAGCAGGTCGCAGTGTTCCCGCACCAGCCTGCTGATACCCTTGCCTTCGTTGCCGACGACCAGGGCCATCGGTCCGGTCAGGTCAGCCTGCGTATACAATGTCCGGGCCTCGCCCGCCAGTCCCACCACCCAGATATTTTGCTGCTTGAGATACTCGATAGTGCGCGTGAGATTGGTCTCCTGGGCAATTAATAGATGCTCGGTCGCGCCCGCCGAGGTTTTGACGACGGTGGCGTTGACCTCGGCTGCCCGATGCTGTGGAATGATCACGCCGTGAACGCCCGCTGCCTCCGCCGTACGCAGCAGGGAGCCGAGATTGTTGACATCTTGAATGGCGTCAAGGAGCAATAGCAGCGGCGGCTCGTTCTTCTCAGCGGCATGGGCGAGAATTTGATCGGTGGTGGCATAGTGACGTTCCTCGACCTGAGCAATGCAGCCCTGGTGGGTTGCGCCCCGGCTCATCTGGTCGAGGCGGGAACGCGGCACAATCTCGACGGGGATGTGCCGCTGCTCCGCCTCTTGCATAATAGTATTGATGACCGGCGCATCACGCTGCCCCTCAGCAAGCAGGATGCGTTTGATGCGCCGTTTAGCACGCAGCGTCTCTAAAATGGGGTTGCGCCCCCATATCAATTCAGGCATAGTCCTTCTCAACTCTTATTGCATTTCCACTTGACATCTTCAGGTCTAATGTCTACACTCCCCTCAAGAGTGGTGGCGGGAGTTGATGGTTATCTCGACCCACTTGAGGGTACTGAAATCAACTATATAGTATATGCCCGGCGTCAATCTACTTCGTAAAAGGCAACCTTGATTGCCTGCGCCGTGCCAAAGATTTCGCCGATGGCGCTGGTGACGCGGCCTGTGGCGTGGAATAACTGGACATCCTGCGTAACCATGCCGATATGGCAGCGCAGATCGCTCAATTTGAGGGTTTGGACCAGCCAGCCCCCAATGCATACCTCCCCTTCCTGTGAAGATCGCTCCTGCCAGTAAGAGCGGCTGTAGATTGCCGCCGGATGTGACCGTATCGATGAAATAGCGCAAGATTTGCGGATTGACCAGTTGCAGGCCAATGCTCGTGAGGAGCAGCGCCGCCATCAATATTGTTCTGCGCCATTGCGGTTTGAGATAAATAACAAACAACCATTGGCCGAATGACTATAATGCTTGTTCGTTGTTGTTTGCATAAACGCGCCTCTTTCGTTGATGTTAGTGATGTTTTGAGAATGCCATAACTTCAGCCTGAAAGCAACGGTCATTCTTGCGAGTATTGTGGAAATCGACGTAAGATATCGGCAGAGATAAATGTATGCTGAACCGATATATTTTTAGTGAGGAGTATGTATGGCTGAACTGACCGCCGAATTGATCGCAGATTTCTCTATCCCGCAGGCATTGCAAATTTCACCCGATGGCTCGCAAGTGGTTTATACGGTGGCGCCAATGAGCAAGAAAGAGGAGCATGGAACGAGCGCCATCTGGCTCGCATCCACAGATGGGAAACGGCCCGCCCGGCAGTTTACGCGTGGCGATGTGGCCGATAACGGGCCACAGTGGTCGCCCGATGGTAGCCAGCTCGCCTTTCTCTCCGACCGCGCCAAACGTGGCACGGCGCAGCTTTATCTTATAGCCGTTGATGGCGGCGAGGCGCGCCCGCTGACTTCGACCGAGAACAAAAAGGCTGTGGAAGATTTTTCGTGGTCGCCCGGCGGAGGTCAGATCGCCTTTACCAGCGCGGATGAGCCAACGGAGGAGGATGAGCGGCGCGAGAAAGAGCGCGACGACGCCCGGGTCTACGGCGAACGCTTACCTTATACTCGTCTGCGCCTGCTTTCCGTTGCCACGCAGGAAGTGACGACGCTGGTAGAGACTGATCGCGATGTGATCGGTTTCGCCTGGCACCCGCGCGGTACAGAGCTGGCTTACGTTACCACCAAGATGCCCGATCTGGAATCGCATGCTCATGAAACGTTGATCGAACGCGTAGATCTGGCAGGTGGCGAGCCACGCCTCGTCTGTCGCTTTCCCTGCGCGGTTAATGCCCTTACCTGGTCCCATGACGGGCAGACGCTGCTCTTTATAGCCTCGGCAGCCAGAAAAAGTCAGTCTTCGCAGGTAGTCTACGCGGTGCCGGCGCAGGGAGGCGAGCCGCGCTGTATCGCCGGGGGAGAGACGAACTGTGCTGGTGATCTCTGGCCGCTCGCGCAGGGCCAGCAAGTTGCGGTTCTGCTGAGAGAAGGGTTGGGGACGCGCATCTGTAGAATGGATGTTCTCTCAGGGGAGATGGCTCCGCTCTCCCCTGCAACTGAGGCGGAACAGGCCGCGGAGTATCGCGAGGGGCATGCGCGTCTTCTTGAAGATGGCCGGGCGGTACTGGCAGTTGTACGCAGCACAGGCGCGCAACCGTGGGAGGTCTGGGCCGGATCGGGCAAAGAGGGAGTTGCAGAACTGCATCAGGTCTCGTCACATCAAGAACATCTGACCGGGATCACCTTTGGCCCGCAAGAAGCATTTCGCTGGACGGCAGCCGATGGGCTGGAACTGGATGGCATACTGATACGACCGCCGGACGCGCCACAGGATCGCCCGCTACCAACGGTGGTGCTGGTGCATGGCGGACCTTATGCGCGCTGGTCGCAGGGCTTTCAACTGGGCTGGGGAAACTGGGCGCAGTGGCTGGCCCTGGCTGGCTATGCCGTGTTGATGCCCAATCCGCGCGGTGGCATGGGACATGGCGAGCAGTTCGCAGCAGCTGCGCGCGGTGATGTGGGCGGGGCCGATTATGGCGACGTCATGGCGGCGGTCGATGCCGCCATTGCAAGAGGGCTCGCGGACCCCGAGCGTCTGGGCATCGGTGGCTGGAGCCAGGGTGGCTTTATGACTGCGTGGGCTATCACCCAGACCGACCGCTTCAAAGCCGCCATCATGGGCGCGGGCGTTAGCGATTGGGGCATGATGGTTTTGACCAGTGATGTGCCCGATTTTGAGCGCATCCTGGGCGGCAGCGCGCCGTGGGAAGGCATCGGGCCTCTTCAGCATGCGAAACTTAGCCCGATCTCATTCGCCAGCCAGGCAAAAACGCCCGTTTTGATCCTGCACGGGGAGCGCGACGCTCGTGTCCCGCTCAGCCAGGTGACAGGCTTTCATCGGGCGCTACGTGAATACGAGGTGCCCTGCGAATTTGTGGTCTATCCTCGCGAACCGCACGGCATCGGTGAGCGTGCTCACCAGCTCGACCTGCTGCGGCGCGTCCGCTCCTGGTTTGATCGCTGGCTACGGGCGTAGACTTCGCCATTGTGGATAACGATATAAACAAATGTTCTATTTTGTGGATGACTTGACAGGTCAGGTATTTCGCTTTATACTTGACATATCGCATATGAAGTAGTCGTTACAAGGGACGAGTACATGCGTGCGTGAGCCGCCAGCGAGCCGGAGATGGTGGAAGTCCGGCCTCTCATCGCAGCGTGGAATGCCTCCCTCTGGCCCTGAGAATGGGCCGCGATGCGGGACGAACGCGAGTTGCCAGTAGTTCTTGCCGGTAGCCCTCCGTTACCTGGGGGCAGGGCATCGATGATGTCTCATAGCTTATGCTGTAACATCTTCCGTGCCTGTAGAGTGGGAGAGCTGCGTTCTTTTGCGAACAGGCAGCTTCCAAGCCAGGTGGTACCACGGGCATGATATAAGCATATTCAGCCCGCCCTGAGTCAGATGCTCAGGGCGGGCTTTTTGTTTGCCGCCGGGCAGATGAACGCATTGTGTAACGCAAACATTTTATCGTCTATCATGCAAGAAAGAGGAAACAATCATGAAAAGCAGCGACATTCGTCAGACCTTCCTGGACTACTTTGTGCGGCGCGGCCACACCCTGGTCCCGAGCAGCTCGCTCGTCCCGCTGAACGATCCCACATTGCTCTTCACCAACGCGGGCATGGTGCAGTTTAAGCACGTTTTGCTGGGGCAGGAGCAGCGATCCTACTCGCGCGCCTGCTCCTCTCAGAAGTGCCTGCGCGTCTCTGGCAAGCATAATGATATCGAGAGTGTCGGTCCCTCGTCGCGCCACCACACCTTCTTCGAGATGCTGGGAAATTTTTCCTTCGTTTCAGTATCCTCAAGCGGATCGAGATGGCTACAACTTCCGCCGCTCCCCTTGAGAAAAAGTATAGCATCAAACTCAAAGGTGTCAAGTGAAAGTGCGTTAGGAGGCTACTTTAAGCGCGATGCCATGCGTTACGCGTGGGAACTGCTCACGGAAGAATTTAAGCTACCGGTCGAGCGGCTCTGGGTGACGGTCCATAACGACGATGACGAGGCGGCGCGGCTCTGGGAAGAGATCGGCGTCGAGCGGGAGCGCATCCTGCGTTTTGGCGACAAAGAGAACTTCTGGTCGATGGGAGAGACCGGTCCCTGTGGCCCTTCGTCTGAAATCCACTACTATCAAGGGTCAGATAGCGGGTCTCAGCGGCCCGAAGGCGTCAACTCGGACGATGACGACTACTGGGAGCTGTGGAACCTCGTGTTCGTGCAATTCAATCGTGACGAGCAGGGTATCCTGACCCCCTTACCCAGGCCATCAATTGACACGGGCATGGGGTTGGAGCGTCTCACGGCGGTTATCCAGGGCGTACAAAGCGATTACCAGACGGATCTCTTTACGCCCTTGCTTCACAGGCTGATGGAGCTAACCGGCAAAGAAAACGAGCATTACCGCCAGCACTTTGCCACTTACAACGCGATTGCCGATCATAGCCGCGCGGTTGCGTTCCTGATCGCGGACGGCATCCAGCCGGGGAATGGGGGCCGCAACTACGTACTGCGGCGTCTCATCCGGCGCGCCTCCTACTTTGGACAAACAATCGGCCTGGAGCAACCCTTCCTATCGCAACTGGCGCAGGTTGTGATTGACCAGATGGGCGACTGTTATCCAGAGTTACAGCGTGAACCGCAGCGTATCACCGACCTGACAACAGCCGAGGAGATCCGCTTTCAACGCACGCTGGCGAAGGGTCTGCGCTTTCTGGAAATGAGCATTGCATCCTGCCAGCATAACGGGATCTTGTCAGGTCATGAAGCCTTCAAGCTCTATGACACGTATGGCTTCCCGCTCGACCTCACGCAGAAGATCCTGAGCGAGCGCGGTCTGCAAGTCAACATCCAGGAATACGAAGAGGAGCGCGTCCAGCAGCAGCAACGCTCGCGTAACGCAGCAAGATAAAAAATTAATAGCATTGACAATAATCCTGGCCTGGTAGGGACCCGGTTGACCGCGTCCGATTTATCGCCTGCTTTCCCTCTCCATCCCATAAAACCCCTCAATCCGCAATCTGTCTACGGAATCAAATGATGTGAAGCCATAACGCTCATTGGCTTTAAAAGGAAAGCGTGTTGGCCGTGTGTCTCTCAGGGATTTCGTCATTGGAGGACATTGCTGCTGGGACGAGGGTTGGCGGTAAACCGGACGCGCTGAAGCGGGTCCCTACAGGGGCGTCTTTTTATGTTGAGAAGAGGGTGTGATGAAGGCGTTTGGGAATGTCTTTTGATTGCATGAGGCAAGAGATTGTGCGAATCCCTCGCCTCTTGTCTGTAAAGCGAACGAGCGCGAGTTGCCCCTAACCCACCCTCACCGGTGGAATCGACTCAACGCCGTGGTAGTGAGACAGTACGCGGTACCCGATACACCTGTAACGATGCTGGGCGGTGCAATGTGAGAGGACGCCCCGCCCCGGGCAAGACGGAACCTTTAACCGTTGTTTGCAACTACAGGGCAGTTGCCACCCTGACGTTCGCCGCCGACGCAACCGGCTACCAGCTCGCGCTCGCTGTATGCTTTACTTACTTACTCGATCAGATCGGAGTTCCAGTTCGCGACCTGGATGGCTGTATCCAACTCGCGACGCTGACGCGCAATCTCGCTCAGTTGGCGTCGCAGATCCGCTACATTGACGGTGGACAGCATGCGAATCTCGGCGCGTCCGTAACGCTGGACGCGGTTGGCCGCTGCTGTAGCGAGGCTGTCGATGATGCTGTAGCGCTGGGTGAGCACATCGCGGCGCGCCAGAGCATCGGTCAACGTAGTTCCGTCAGCCATCCGGGTCTCCAGGTTGGTTCGATTGATGCGCGCGATCAGGTCATTCAACTGCTCCAGCAACTGCTCCAGTTCGACCAACAGGTCGGCGGGATTCTCAGGAGGCTGCTCGCCTTCCTGGACGAGCGCGCTCTGCTGGAGTCGCGTGCGCAGTTGTGCCAGCCGTTTCTGCACATCCGCGCGCAGCACAAGTGCCTCTGCAAGCCTCATTGCCCTGCCTCCTTCAAAAAGAATGGGGATAACGCCATGCTCGGGACAACCAACAAGCAATTTGTTGTTTGTCAACATAGAAAAGTATAACTCAGGAAATGCTGCCTGTCAAGAGGTTATTTGCTCTTGTTTTACACCTGCTGACGGTTCATGAGGACGTTAGCGAGGATAACGAAGAGGCTAAAGACTCCCATCCCCATGTAAGTGAAGTCCTGGATGGCTGATTCTGGAAAGCGCAGCAAGATAGCAATGGCGCAAAAGAAGAAGATCATCCAGAGGACTAGAGAAGTGATAGCCATGCCCATACGCAGGTTGAGCAGGTGTTCTCTCAGGTGCGCGTCTCTCTCTTTTTGCGCGTTTAGCTTCTGGTCGAAAGAGCTTGCTTCGTAGTCGTTTCTATAATGTGATGATGCCTCATAACCGCCATCATACGCTTTTGCTTCAGCGGGTGGGATATTGCTAAACTGCATTTCCTGTTGTGACATGCTTAAAACCTCCCTGTTGGTCGATGAATTTGATATTTGTTTGCAGAGAATATAAGTGGTGTTATTCTAGCTACGATCACAGGGGGAATATGTTGCAGAGCAGTGATGAACTCACTGCTCTGCTCGTACTAATGATCTACGTCAGATTCTCGATAGGGAGCGCGTCTGGCTGCGAGATGGGTTGCACCATCTGAGACGCCTGACTCGCGACCTCTTCCGGGCGCACGATGAGTAGAGGATGTTTGCTCCCGTGCAGAACACGTTCGGTGGTGCTGCCCATGATCCAGTAAGCCAGGTTGCCGCCTCCGTGTGTTGCCATAACTATAGTATCAAACGCGCCAGCTTTCTCGCCGGTGTTCAGGTCCTCGCCATGAGCCGCCAACTGGATCAGCGTCTCTGCCACATCCATGTTGACAATAACAGAGGTGGTCACGGTACAGCCAAAACCGGCGCTTTCATCCTGTTGTAGATGTTGAGCTACGGATTGCAGATAGACTTTCGCGTTCTCTATGGCGTGCTCGTCTTTTTCCGCAAAGTGTTTGCCGTCTTCCCCTGTTACCGAAGGCAGTCGCAGCACCTGACAGAGGTGGAGCGTGCCGTGGTCGGGAGCAGCCAGGGCCGCGCATAGTTGAGCTGCGGGTGTCAGCGCGGTTTCGGCGAAGGGAGAGCCGTCGAGTGAAACCAGCAGACGCACGGGACGAGCGGCAGTTGCAGCGGGAGCAAGCAGTCTGGTACCGCCTTCGTGTAGCATCAGCACAGGAGTGGAGCTATGGCGCACAACCTTCTCCGCTACGCCGCCGAGCGTCCAGAGACGCGAACCGCTATAGCCCCGGCTACACATCACAATGAGATCGCCATGTTGCATCTGAGCGAACAGGAGGATCATCTTTGCGGCAGAGCCAGAAAGAGTTTCCGTGCGTACATTGATACCTTCGAGCTCCTTTGACATGGCAATATGAGTCAGATAGTTGCTTGTTTTGGCAATATCCTCTTCCGAAGCAAGATCCGCCGCCTTCTGTAGTGGCATCGGGCGCATATCCAGTTCAACGGTTGACGGCACGATGCTCAGCAGTGTGAGCTGACCTCCAGATGCTCGTACTAATCTCGCTGCAACCGGAAGAGCTTCCTCCGCACGAGCCGAGCCATCCAGTGGGACTATGATATGTTTGAACATAGGACATTACTCCTTCTTCATGATGTTAATCGCTCTACCGATCTCCCTATGGAGGTCCCGCAATTTCCTGTTTGTAATGAATGTAAGTTCCAGCGCTCACAGCACCATCACAGATGTCAGTGCCCCCTTCACAGCCTGATCACAGTTCTTTTCTGCCCCATTTAAATGTTTTGCTTTGACTAACAAGCCAGGATATGTGAATTGACCAGACTTGTTATTTCATGTGAAGCCGATCTTAAAGCGAACGTAAATAATAAAGGTAAGTTGAATGATGTGAATAGTGCGCTGAAATTACTCACGAAAAGCCAATTTGTCGAATATCCATTTAGAGGAGCCTGCATGTGTATAAGCTCAAAAAACATTGTGTATCATCTTTTTCTCGTCGTAAGTTTGTCAAAGGCGCGCCAGGAGCAGCGATAGTTCTTAGCGGAGCAAGTTGTGCTTCTCCTCCTCCCACCGCGACGAAAACGGTGACGTGGTTCCCATCTCCCACTGTGGGGACGACCCTCTATATCTATCAAGGCCATCTTGATGCCGTTTTTGCTCTGGCGTGGTCGCCTGATGGCAAACGCATAGCTTCGGGCAGTGAAGATAAACGAGTGCAGATCTGGAAAGGGGCATAGAGTATACCTGTCGCGAAATCCTCGCCTTTCTCCAACTACCCCCCGAGAAATAATGCAACCCTTTAGCAAGGGGATGGGACTGCCGACCCACCCCTTGCTAAAGATGAAGTTTACAAGCATCCCCTTGTAACGTACAAAGCGTCGTAAGATAGTTGCAAAGAAAAGCATAGCATGAAAATTTGTAACTGTCAATGTATTTTTGCCGGTTACAGAGGGGACTTTTCATGCTCACTGAAGTGTTGTACCATAGCGGATGGGATGTGAAGGTGAAGGGGGAATCTACAGATTTTTTGAGGGGTGATGTTATTTATGGATAGTGCTTGCCTGGATTTTTTGAACAGCGAGTTTCGTGATTTTCGTGGTCGGTGGGTGCGTGATGATCTCCTGCAACCTGACTGGTTAGAGCAGTTTCTGGCTCGCTGGGGATTACAGGTTGCCGCTCCCCTTGATCCTGCTACGCTGGAGGCGCTTCTGGCCTTACGCGCTTTACTGACGCGTGTTGTGGATGATCTGGCGAGTGATAGCCAACCTTCGCCTGCTGATCTGGAAACCATGAATGTTTTTATGCTCAAGGTCCCATTGGGCCGTCACCTGAAGCTTGTTGGTAAGCAATACGGCCTGGAACTGGTGCCGCTCAAGAAAGATTGGGATTGGGTGCAGGCGGAGATTGTCGCCTCGTTCGCCGATCTGCTGACCAATTATGATCTCCGGCGCATCAAAATCTGCGCCAACGCCCATTGCCGCAGCGTTTTTTACGACGAAAGCAAGAGCCGCACCCGCCGCTATTGCACCATCGATAAATGCGCTAATCTGGTGAAGGTACGCAGATTTCGCGCGCGTCACAAGATTAGTACAAAAAAAGAGCAGCCGCTTGCAGAGCAGTAAAAACGCAAAGCTCAGGGATCGGGTATAATAAGCGAAAGAACCATTGGTCGAAATCTGCTGGGAGGTATGAGCGTATGGCGCTACCGGATCGATCAGCTATAAGCGTCGAAGAGTATCTTCGTCTGGACCGCGATAGCATAGAAACACGATATGAATATATTGATGGGCACGTCAGGATGCTGGCTGGAGGAACTGTTAATCATTCTCAAATCAGCGTAAACATTGCCAGAATTCTATATGATCTGCTGCGTGGTAGTCCTTGTAGAGTGCTAAACTCGGATATGCGGGTGCGCTTATCTGAATCGCGTTATGTCTATCCCGATGTCACTGTTAGCTGTGATGGACGAGATCGAGGAACCGTTGATATCATACAGTCTCCGCGTCTTGTGGTTGAAGTGCTTTCTAGCAGCACAGAAGACTATGACCGAGGTAGGAAGTTTACATATTATCGTACCTGTCCAACGATACAGGAGTATATGCTTATTAGCTCAACATATCAGTCAGTTGAAGTATTCAGGCGTGAAAGAAAGAACCTCTGGACCTTGCAGGTTTTCGGCCCTGATGATATGGTGGCATTAACGGGTTTAGGCGTAACCTTTGCTGTTTCTGCCGTTTACGAGGGCGTTGCTTTACCCGGGGGTGATAATCAGCCAGCATAGGAGTTGTTTCTTTGATGTTATGGTTACGGTCAACGTCTTCAAGCATTGTATGTGAATCTCTCTTTATTAAGCAGAGGGAGGGTTGAAAAGAATGGCTGCCGACCTGCAACACTGGATGAGTGTTGATGACTACCTTCAATTAGATCGTGCAAGTCAAGATGCGCGCTATGAGTATATTGATGGGCATGCGTACGCGTTGGCCGGTGGCACAATTGCACATGCACGTATTGCTCTCAACATGACGAAGCTGCTCGATGAGCGGTTGCAAGAGCCATGTCATGTCTATACATCAGATGTACGGGTGCGTTTATCTGAGTCGCGTTATGTCTATCCTGATATCACTGTTAGCTGTGCTAAGAATGACTGGCAAGAGCAAGCTGACACAGTCCATTCTCCCTCGCTGGTAGTCGAAGTACTTTCACCAACGACGGAAAGATATGATCGTGGGAAGAAGTTCGCATATTACCAGAAATGCCCGACTATACGAGAATATGTGCTTGTCAATGCGCAATTTCAAGGGGTTGAGATATTTTGCCGCAAAGGCGATATGTGGATATACCGGCGTTTTACGCCAGGGCAGCAAGTTGTATTAGAGAGCCTTGATATTCGTTTTCCTGTTACATCACTCTATGAGCGTGTAGAAATACCTATCGAAGAAGAAGATTTGCCTGAATCGCCTTTACGAGATTGACAGGACTCATCTGGCGCTTTCCTCCTTGCTTTGACCATATCCCAGGCGTGTTCGCCAGGCGAGCGCGTCTCTTCTCCCTGTTCTCCATCATAGATGAAACGCGCTCATCTCTTCTGTCTTGACGATGGTTGCGCTATGTTTTTCCAGGAGCAAGATTTTATGTCACAGATACACCATTCGTCCGAGGTGGGCGCGAGCAATATTGCCGCAAATATCCCCGCGCCAGTGGAGGCGGAGGGCGAGCGGCGTTTCTCGCCTCTCTGGCGCAACCGCGATTATATGCTATTGTGGAGCGGGCAATTGATTTCCAGCATTGGCGGTCAGGTATCGCTGCTGGCTTTTCCTCTGCTGGTGCTGACGACTACCCATTCGCCGGCTCAGGCTGGTGTTATAGGTGCGCTGCTCACTCATCCCTTGCAGCGGCGTTTTACCTTTGGGCAAATTTCGCCTGCTCTCATTCGGCACCCAGCCTCTGGGGCTTGCGCTGACAGGGGCATTAATCCAACGGATCGGCCCGGTCGGGACCGTACTGGTGCTCTTCGTTCCACAGGGCCTTTTCACGCTGATCGCAACCTTTTATCGCCCATTGAGGAAAGCGCCTTTTCTGGTAGAACTGGCACGATCACGCGAGACAACCTGATATTGTAGGGGCAGGGCTTGCCCCTGCCCTGGTAGGATCTAATCTGACTATTGAAGAGGATGGGCGTAAAATGATAGAATAGCGGTGGCTCATCATGGAAAAGGGATTTTTCTTTGCAATTGCTATCGGACGAACTTACGCCGGGCGCTATTCTGCAAGAACGCTACGAAATTGTCCAGAGGGCAGGCGGTGGCGGTATGGGAACCGTTTACCAGGCCACGGATCGCCGCGTCGCTGGACGAGTTGTAGCGATTAAAGAGCTGAAGCAGGGTGGCCTGGACCAGGAGAATCTGAAGAAGGCCAGGGAACGCTTTGAACGTGAAGCCGCTATCCTGAGCCTTGTTCAACATGCGCACCTGCCCCGCGTTTACGACTCCTTTGAGGAATGTGGGCGCTCCTATCTCGTGATGGAGTTTGTCGAAGGGGAGACGCTGCTTGAGCGTATGAAGTCTATGCGGAGACCGCTAGAGCCGCTGGAGGCTCTGAATTACGCGATCCAGCTCTGCGACGTTCTCGATTATCTGCATAACCGGCATGAGCCTATCATTTTTCGTGACCTCAAGCCATCCAATATTATGATTCGCCCGGATGGGCAGGTGATCCTGATTGACTTCGGCATCGCGCGGCACTTCAAGCCAGGGCAAAGCGGCGATACTGAGGCTTTCGGGACGCTTGGCTATGTGGCTCCAGAGGTTGGCTATGCCCAGAGCGATGCACGCGCGGATATCTACAGCCTGGGCGCAACGCTGCATCATTGTCTGACAAACCAGGTGCCCGATTATGCCGATCTGAACAAACCTTTTCCGTCCATACTTGGTGTCAATGCTGCCCCTCCAAAAGAGCTTGATGAGCTGATCCTCAAAATGGTCGAGCGTGATCCGGCGAAACGTCCCGCCACCATAGCCCAGGTGCAACAGCAACTACAGCGCATCCAGGCGCGATTATCTGCTGAATTAACACATCTGTCGGCGAGAGCCACATCTCCGTTATCGGCCTCTTCTTTCTATTCCAATCCAACCGAGCAGTTGAACGCAACCACAACCCCGCATCCGTTTGACTCGCCGCTTGTTTCTTTGTTGAGCCGCTTCTCTGCTCTGCTGCTGGCTGGGTTGGGGCTGGTCTTGCCCTCGTTCGAGCGCACGATTCGCGGCTGGGTAGCGTTGCTGGTCGCGCAAGATACCAGGGCAAAGATCTATGACTGGTATCTGCATGCCCGCTTGCGCCTCACGGCAACAGGCATCTGGACGAGGCCGTTTTTGCTCTTTCTCGCTGGCTTGCTGCTGGGGACGATGATCTTTTGCGTTGAGGTGTATGCCCAGTTTGGTCACTCGTCGTACCGCGTCGAGGCTGGCCTGGTCTTTGTCCTGTTTACCAGTATTATTCTCACAGGCAATCAGCTACACGCTGCTATTCCACGCAACATTTTGCTCTGCTGCGGCTTTTTTCTCGCGGTCGCTTTCCTGGCGCTGCTGATCTCTCCCGGCTTCCAGACGCCCTCCGCCGGTACAGGGCAGCCGGTAATGCTCGATCTTCTGCTGATCTATGGCGTTGTGATCCTGGCGCTGATTGCCCTGGTCGGCAGCACGAGTATTAAACAGGCTGCACCGAATGCTCCTATGACCAGACGGCATTGGTCGGCCAGCTTCAGCCACTTCGCGCTGCTGGGCCTGGCGGGAATCTGCTTGCTGATCCAGTTCAGCATGGGCGCGCAAGAGCAGATCATCTTTGCCCCGGCAGATGTGCATCCGTTTGCGCTTAGCCTGGGAGCGTCACTCATCCTTAATAATGTGATCGTTTTCTTGCTCCTTGCGATTGGCGCGATTTCGTATCTGCGCGCCTTTTTGCCGGTGAGATTTACCGGCTTTGATCGTTTTCTGGTCTTGCTGCTCTGCCTGCTCTATCTGCCCGCGCAGTACACCTTTGGCCTGTATGAATTTGGGCAGGTCTTTCCCGGCCTACCCCAGGCGAGCGCGGTCGCGCTCAATCTGGTGCTGCTGGCATTCCCTTTGCTCTTATCCCTGCTGTCGCTCTTTCCCCTGCCGAGTCACTTTACCTGGATCGGCCATTTGCCTCTGCTGGCGCTAACCATCCTCTATGGATGGTTACAAAACGCTCTGGTGGGACAGGAGCCGTTCCCACTGCTAACGCAAAGCCCATCTCAGGTGATTAATACGCTGCCCGGATTATCTCCGCCAGGGCAGCTCGTGTTTTACGCGCTGGTCGCGGCCTCTCTGCTCTTATTGATGCGCGCCTTATTGTTCGCCGCCGCCAGAGCGACAAGCGCAGGGGACCGCATCGCGCTGTTCGTCGTTACGGTGGGTATGGGGGCGCTGCAATGGGCTTTCTGGCAGGGGGCGCAGGACTTCTCGCAGAATACGAGTCTGTTATATGCTGCTCTCCTCTCGCTCTTCCTGGGCGGGCTGGCGATCTGCTGCGCCTTTATAAGCTCGGCCATAGCGGCATTTAGTGCGCTCTCCGAACGCTATGGCAAGTATAACTGGCTCGCCAGGCTGCTGCTGGCGTTGGATCGCACGCTGGTGCTGAGCGTTACGATTATCAGCCTCCTGCTGCTGAACTTCTTTGGCGGTCAAGGAGGACCTCTGGCTTACCCCTTTGCTATTCAAGGTCTGATCGGAGCGGCTACGACCACGGTATTGAGCGTCAGGCTGATTTTTACCGTCATGCTTGCGCTCTTTGGCTTGATCGCGCTGATACGCCTGCGTGCTGCTGTGGGCTGGCCTGAGCGCGTGACGTTGCTGCTCTGTGGGATAGCGGGAGTGTTGTTGCTGACCGATGCGAACAATGTGCAACGCCTGGGGATCTTATCAGCAAATACACAGGCGCTGCCTGGAAACCCGTTCTCGGCCCTGAATCTCGATCAGGTGATTGCGCTCTGTATCCTTATCGTGGCGCTCTTCTCGCTCTTCTGGCTGCTGCGTACCACTATTCGCTCGGACCGCGTCCCGCTCGGCATCATCTTCGGCAGCGCCGCCTTTTTTGCGCTGCTCAACGCCCTCTTCCCGCTCCCCTTCTTTTTATTGACCGCGCTCTTTTTGCTTTTGCTGGGGACGCCCATCGCTGCTCACATAGAACAGGTGCGGCGCGGCGACGCGACTGCGCAGGTTGGAGGAGCAATGCAGCAGACTGTTCCCGTCGGACAACGGGTATTATGAAGGAGCGGTTTTATCCTTAAAATGGCTAAAGGAGCCGATTGGAAATTTTGAAAAAGAGCCAGTCGATACTCCTACTTGAGCTTCAGAGATTGTTCTCTTGTGACTTATGCTCCCTTACGGGTCACAGGACTATGGACTGTTGCCAGCAGTTTGCCGATTACCGTTTTTCTTGCTAATGAGAGAAAAGCTCTTCTTAGATTCTCAGACTGAATATTTTCTATCTCTTCTAGTTCATCTATAGGAATTTCGCCCTGGACGTATTGCCGCGATGCGATCCATAAGCGTCTCTCGCATTCCTCTTCATTTGTATACATAGGACCCTCTCCGCTTCTTCAATAGATACCTCTTCTCCCAGCATCGACTCACACAACACGAACCGATGAATACTATTCTAAAGTATAACATAAAAAAAACATGAATTCAAGATAAATAAATGCAATTCTATAATTTACAAGCTTCTTAATAAAAATGTAAAATAAAGATGTAAGTCTCAAATGAGCTACTTCTAACAGATTCTTTTACAAAGTATAATTGCAGCCGCAATACGTTCAGCTAGCATCGTGAGCAATTCCTTGCTTTCATCTGAGTCAAAAGCCTTCTCGTGCTTACTGTCAAAACAAACTACTCCGAAGCATGTTATATCTTGTGTTCTGGGATCAGGTCCGATAATGGGCACATTCGCGAATGAGATATAGGGTTGGCTAGACCTGTTCCCCGCGAAATCAATGTATGAAGTACAGTCTCTGCTTGTCCACCGGTCCCCTAGTTTGATCATATGTCCTCGAACAAGCTTTTTATTGATATATGCTTCGCCTGCTGCGCCTCCCCGGTCTCGTCTCAACTTAGCATCGTTACCTATATAAAACTCCATGCTATCTATGCTTTCCAGGGGCATTTCCCAGGAGGCGATACACTTTAAATAATCCCCCGTGGCGTCAGGGGTAACGATGGCAGTTCTAAGTATGTGTTCATTACCGGGCAAATGTTCTCTCAGTTCGTCTACAGCATCTCGTAAAATGTCTCTCAATATTCGTGTTGTTTGCTTATCTCGGTGGAATAGCTGTGGCGACTGTGAACCAGATACATTTTCTGGTTGTAAGTTTGCTATGTTCCTGAGCAGTGAACCATCGAGAGCGATCATTTTATGCGCCTTCTTAATTGCCTGGTTCAGAACTTTGTTATGAAACACACACCATCCCCCTTCCACAAAAAAAAGTCCTATTGTAACAGCCGTAATAATCCAGGGAATCGTGTTTTCATGAACCGATGTTGCTACCCAATTGGTAAGGGCTATAAAAATACTATCGGCACGGTTTCCTATAATCCCCTGGTAAGCTGCCAGGGCAGTAATCATTATAACTGCTCCTAGAGCGGCCCAGACGCCATTTCCTACCCATTTTTTCACTTTTACCCTCCCAATGATAGCTCATGATCTATCAGTATATAACTATATTACATGTTTTTAATCTTTGAATCAACAATATTCTATTTTATTGACTAGAAATGGGTAATTCTTTAAAATCGTCGTTGTGAGGATAAAGTATTGCTCAGGTGACAATTATAAAGATTAAGTGGGGCATCAAGATTCTAAAGTATCTGCTGCAATGATGTTGTTAAATATCAGGATGAGAGCGACGCAATACGGCTTTACAATTAAGGCATTATTCAGTTTAGTGGTTTTTATAAAAAACTCTCGTTTTGTTAAGAAACAAAACGAGAGTTTTTTATCTGAGTGTTGACAGCCAATTTGACAGTCAATCGCGCTTACTTTGACTTACATCCTTTTACAACGGCATACAAAAACCTAATCCCATTGGCCCAGCTTGACGAAGCCTTTGAGCAGGGCGCGGGCGATGATGAAATGCTGAATTTCGTCGGTGCCTTCGTAGATGCGGGTCACGCGCAGGTCGCGGTACCAGCGTTCGATGGGCATCTCGCGGGTGTAGCCCATGCCGCCGTGCATTTGCATCACGCGGTCAACGACGCGGTTAGCCATGTTGGAGCCGAAGAGTTTCGCCATGCTGGCCTCGTGGCGGTTGTCCTCGTGGCGGTCGGCTTTCCAGGCGGCGTGGAGCGCAAGCCATTTGGTGGCCTGGATTTCCACGGCGGAGTCGGCGATCATCCACTGGATGGCCTGACGGTCCGCGATGGGCTGACCAAAGGTGACGCGCTGCTTGGAGTAGTCGATAGCCATCTGTAGCAGGCGCTCTGCCGTGCCAACGCAGCGAGCCGCAATCAGCCAGCGGCCCTGACCGATCCACTGCATGCCAAGTCTGAAGCCCTGCCCAACTTCGCCCAGTACATGATCTTCCGGTACGCGCACGTTGTCGAAGAAGAGCTCGGCAGGCGACCAACCGCCCATCGTTGGAACGGGTCGCGAGGTCCAGCCCGTCGAGCGGTCTGCCAGGAAGCAGGTCACGCCGCCATTCTGGGGCGGCTTCTCGCGGTCGGTTACTGCGAACACCATTGCAAAGTCGGCCTCATTGCCTCCCGTGATGAACACTTTTTGTCCATTAATCACCCAATGCTTGCCATCCTTGACGGCGGTTGTCCGAATGGACGAGGGATCGGAGCCTGCGCCGGGCTCGGTGAGCGCGAAACAGGAGTGGCGCTTGCCCTCAATCGTGGGGATAAGATACTCTTGCTTCTGCTCCTCATTGCCAAGATAGAGGATGTTATCGGCGTTCCCCCCAAAGTTAAAGGGAACGAGTGTGCGGCCCGTCTCCATCGCAATGAGGGCGGACATGACCGCGCCCAGATTCGCGCCTCCGTACTCCTCGGGCGTGTTAATACCCCAGAAGCCCAGCTCTTTGGCCTTCATCTGTAGCGAGTGATACAGCCCTGGTTCGATGCCGGTGGAGTACTTGCCCTCGTTCTGCATCACCTCGTTTTCGAGGGGGATCAATTCGCGTTCGACAAACTGGCGTATCGTTTGCTGAACCATCTTCTGTTCATCGGTAAGGGAGAAATCCACAGTGGCCTCCTTTGGTTGACAAATACCTGTAGAGCAGCCCTCCGGCTGATGTTCTACAGCAACCAGATAGTGATACGGGAAGTTGGTAGATGGATATATTGTAGCATAATACCGAGGGCATTGATGGGATAGCGTATGGTGGCACATTGCCCTGGCGAAGAGCCTGGCTAAAAATGGTACAATAGACAGCAAATCTCTTTTTTGAGCGGAGTATTAGCGCAGGGCAGGTTGCTCTACGAGAGGATTGACGTGTGAAAGATAAAAACCAACAGAATCTCCCTCCCAATTATTTCTATCATCAATTGCCCAACGGCATTGAGCTGATTGGTCAATATATGCCGAGCCTTAGCTCGATTACCTTCGGCTTCCAGCTAGACGCGGGCGTGATCCACGAAGCGGAAGAGAAGCAGGGGCTGGCCCATCTGTTCGAATATATGCTTTTTCAGGGCACCAAACGCAAGGATGCGCGCGCTTTGAATGAGGCATTTGAGACGCTGGGAGCGCGCAAGGGGGCCAGTACGAGCCTGGAAACCTCAATGGTCTGGTCGCAGATTGTCCATAACAAGTTTGATGCCACGCTTGAACTTGTCCATGAACTGCTGCTCCTGCCCACTTTTCCAAAGGACGAGCTGGAGCAGATGCGCAGCATCATTTTGCAGGAAATTCGCCGTCGCGACGATGAGCCCATGAGCCGCATTTTCGAGCTTGTGCGGGCCGATTTCTATCGTGGCACCTCCCTGGGCCGCCTGATTCTGGGAACCGGTGAAAGCGTGCAGGCGCTGCAACGCTCGGATTTGCAGCAGTTCTGGCAGGCGCGCTACCAACCCAATAACGTGCTCTTCTCGATTGCCGGTAAGTTTGACTGGCAGCATGTGGTCGAGAGGATGCAGACGCTTTTTGGTGACTGGTCGGGGACCGCAGCACCTTTCCCTGAACAGGTGCCGCATCCGGGCAGCAGCGTCTCTGTGGAACTGCAAGAGGGCAAGCAGGAACATATCGGCATGATGTTTCCCTTCCCCAACTATCTCGATCCCGACTATTATGCTGCGATGGTGATCAGTGAGGTGCTGGGCGGCAATATGGCTTCGCGCCTTTTCGTGGAGGTGCGCGAGAAGCGAGGGCTGGTCTACGGCATTTCGGCGGCCCTGTCTGGCAGCAAGCACGGTGGCGCGATGCGCGTTTATGCCGGTACTACCCCTGAGCAGGCTCACGAGTGCATGGAGGTTATCGTCAATGAGCTGCGCAAACTTGAGCAGGAGGGCGTCACGGCTGATGAACTGGAGCGGGCCAAAGTGCAGTTGAAGAGCGAGCATGTCATGCGCAGCGAAGGCTCGGCTTCCCGCATGGGCGCGATTGCGCGCTCCTGGTGGTATGAACGCAAGGTCAAAACCATTCAGGAAATGAAAGAGGCGATTGATGCCGTGACGCAGGAGCAGATACTTAATGTGCTGCACCGCTTCTCTCCGCTCAATCCTTTGACCGTCGCTGCCATTGGACCATTGGAAAAAGATCAGCTCATGAGCGGTATATTGTAGCCTTTGAGAGGAAAACGAAATACTACTGATGTTGTTGCGGGCTTCGTAGCTGATAGCAGGATCAGTAGTATTTTTATTGTTGGAGGAGTGCTTTATGCAGCCTGTCAGACATAGAACGCCACAATGCCCGTTAAAATCATGATGATCAGCACAGCTCCCAATACCAGCGGGCCGAGCTTGCGCACTAATAGCCCCTCTTTGCCCACAATACCCGTGGTTGAGGTGGCGAGGACGACGCGCGCGGGCGAAACCATCGTCACGTTAGAGGCCGCGCCACACTGAGATGCCATGATCCAGTTAACGGGTAGGCTCGCTCGTAGGCTTGTTTCATATTGCAACTGAGCGAATACGGCATTGCTGCCCGCGCTCGATCCTGTCAGCCAGCCGCCCAGCGCACCGAGCCAGGGGGCGATCCAGCTATAGTTACGGCCAAGCGTTGCCGCCGCCGCTCCCAGCACGGCGATCATGCCGTTCGCGCTCATGACCTGCGAAGCTGCCAGGAAGCTGACGATGGCGATGGCTCCGGGCGTGAATTGCCGCGCCGTCTTGCCCAGTGCGATGCGAGATCCGCTCACACCAGCGTTAAGGAGTAATGCTGCGGCCAGGGCTGCCAGCAGCACATAGAAGCCGGGATTGTACAGCAGTTGGAAGTGCAGATCGATGGCCGGTATGACGAGCAGGACATGGTTTTGCAGCCATTGTTGGAGCGGAACGATCAGCCGCGTGATGAGCAGAGCCCCGATCAGAATGATATAGGGGGCCAGCGCGAGCAGGAAGCGAGGCGAGGAGATGTCTCCGGCCTGCTCCTGGGTAGCTTGAGCAGTCGTATGCGCCGGATCGTTTTTGCCGTTGGCTCGTCGTGCTGCAAAGTGACCCCAGAGCGCCAGCAAAATGGTCGTTGGCACGCCCGCGAACGCTCCCGCCAGTTCGACGCCTGGCATCTGGCTGAAAAACCACTCGCCCGCAACCAGGACGATAGAAGCAGCCACCACGGCGGGCCACAAACGTTTGACCGCTCCTTTTCCACCGTAGGTTGCCAGGGTCGCTATACCGAAGCCGATAGGGAGCGGAGCCGTTATCAGTGCCGTGTAGGATCCTATTACGCCGGAGTGGAGGCCGGTTAGTTCAGCTCCGAGCGTGATGCCCACGGCTAACCCACCCCAGGGGACTGCGAGCTGCCCTAAGAGACCGAGCGTGGCAGCTTGCAATGTGTCAAGGCCCAGCGCCATCAGCATCGGAATCACCACGACGGTGCCCACGCCGAAGCCGCTCACCGCTTCTATAAACGGCGCGAGGCCGAGCACTAAGAGCAGGATCTGCGTATCTCTATCGGGACAGAGGCGCGTTACACCCTGCGCTAAAACGGTGATACTATCCGTGATATTTTGGATCTGGTAGAGCAGTAGAGCGGGAAACAGCACATAAAGCACGGTTAATGATGTCCCCGCCCCTCTGGCTGCTGCCAGCACGATTGCTGGCGGTGACAGATGGAATGAGGGCGCGAGCAGGGTCAAGATGATTGTCGCGGCCAGCGTTGCCAGGCCCGCTCGCAGGCCGCTCTGTTGCAGCGCCACCAGCAGAATGATCGCCACTATCAGCGGAGTGGTTGCCAGCACGATGTTTATCATAACCCTTTAGCCTGTATAGATGATGCGGTAGATGATGCCCGCTTTGTCGTCGCTGACGTAGAGGGCACCGTCCGGCCCCACAGCCAGACCGACCGGGCGTCCCGTCGTTGACTCGCTTTTGGTCAGCCAGCCCGTTGCGAAATCCCGTACCGGTCCTGCAACTTGTCCTTTGTCGTTAAGCGGAACAAAGACCACTTTGTAACCGGTAGGGACGCTGCGGTTCCACGAGCCATGAAAAGCTATATACAGGCCGTGATATTGTTGTGGGAACTGCGCGGATTTATAGAAGGCCAGCCCCAGCGGCGCGGAATGGGCCTGCATTTTGACCAGCGGCGCTATCACGCCATTGCAATCGCCGGCGTGTCCGAAATCGGGATCGATGATATTGCCTGCATGGCAAAGGGGCCAGCCATAATTGCCGCCATCCTGCAAAGCGTAGACCGTCTCAGGAGGGATATCGTCCCCCATCAGGTCGCGACCGTTATTGGTAGCCCAGATTTGATTATTCCAGGGGTTGATCGCCAGGCCAACGGCGTTGCGCAGCCCTCGTGAATAGAGTCTTCCGTTGCTGCCGTCGAGGTTATATTGCCAGACGGTGGCGCGTTGCTGATTCGTCTCGATGCAGATGTTGCAGCTTGAGCCTATAGAGACGTACAGCTTGCCATCGGGTCCGATAAGCACTGTACGCGTGATATGGCTGCCGCCCGTGGGAAGGTTGGGAACAACTACTTGCCTGCTACTCACTTTGAAATCGGGAGTGATGGTAAAGCGGCTAATTTGTGTGGCTTCTCCAACGTAGAGCGCGCCCTGATAAAAGTCCAGGCTTGTCGGATCGTTCAGTCCACTTACCACCACGATGCGCTGCTTGGCCTTCCCCGTGTGCTGCGGATCGGGCAGGGCGACAATGCTGCCCGCGCCACGCTCGGCAACGAAAAGTGTGCCATCAGGGCTGAAGGTGATCAAGCGAGGACTAGCCAGCCCTGAGTAAAAGACGCTGGAGTGGAAGCCGGAGGGAAGCCGTACCGCGGCAACGCCCGCCACGCCGCCGGTGAAATTGGAGCCGGTCACTAAAGCGTTGAACGTCCTCCACTGGCTCAGAATGATGCCTGATGAGATAACGAGCAGGGCAAATAAGACGAGCAATATAACATGCCAGCGTTTGAGGCGGCGACGTGGTTGTGTGCGAATTGTAGCGCCTTCACTGTTCTCCATGAGATCTCCCTATATTTCATACAATTGTAACATGGCTCATTATATATCAGCAGGAACGAGGGAGCGCAAACCAGAGAGAGGAGTAACCATATTGATCTATTTAATTTTGGCACAATGGCACCTTCCATTGTGCCGGCGTCATATGTAGAGCTATCGATGAAGGTGAGCGACAAATATTTGCCTGCATAACTGCTTGACAGGGAGTGTCTGGCGTGTAAAAATGCTACGAAACTCATAAGAACAGTTATATGTAATGTCAACAATAATCTATCCACTTGCATTAAAGCGGTATCTGAGGAGCGGGTGTTATGGCAGAGCAGTCAGGCAACAAGAGCTATGAGCAGATCATGGCAACGATAGAAAAAGAGCAGGTTCGTTTCGTCAACCTGGAGTTTACCGATGTCGTAGGGATGGCGAAGTGCGTCACCATTCCCATAGAGCAGTTCGCTGACTGTGTGCAGCGCGGCAAATGGTTTGATGGCTCTTCCCTGGAAGGGTTTGCGCGCATCGCGGAGAGCGATATGTATCTCTTCCCCGATCTGTCAACCTTTTGCGTGCTGCCTGGGGGCGTTCGCTCGTCTCCGGCGCAGGGATATCATGCCAGCAACGATCAGGTTTTTGGCGAGGTGGTAGCGCGCGTCATTTGTAATGTGCAGACGCCCGATGGCGAGGCTTTTGATGGCGACCCGCGAGCGACATTGTTACACGCTATCGAGATGGCGCATACGATGGGGTATGAATTTGTCGTTTCACCGGAGCTGGAGTTTTTCCTGCTGCGCTTCGAGAATGCCCTGCCGGTCCCGTTGCCTAATGATCGCGGAGGATACTTCGATCTCTCGACCGACCTGGCATCAACGGTACGCAGCCAGATGGCGGATGCGTTGCAACGTATGGGCATCGGTATCGAATCCAGCCATCATGAGGTGGCGGCAGGGCAGCATGAGCTTGACTTTGAAGCGCGCGACGCTCTGCGGCTCGCGGACCAACTGATGACGGCGAAATACGTCATCAAGGCGATTGCGGTCCAGCATGGCCTCTATGCCACGTTCTTGCCCAAGCCGTTCTATGGCGTCAACGGCTCCGGCCTGCATATTCATCAGCAGTTGATCAGCCTCAAAACGGGGAAAAACGTTTTTGTTGACGAGCAGGAAGAATATGGGCTCTCTGAGACTGGTCGTTGCTTTATTGCCGGGCAACTGGCTCATGCTCGTTCAATGTGCGCGCTCCTTGCGCCTCTCGTCAACTCCTATAAGCGACTGGTGCGCGGCTTTGAAGCTCCCGTCTATATCAACTGGGGGCGAGTGAATCGTCAGGCGTTGATTCGCGTGCCGCGCCTGGGCGCCGATCCGCAGAGTTCGATGCGTATAGAACTGCGCTGCACCGATCCCAGTTGCAACCCTTACCTGGCCCTGGCGGTGATGCTGCGCACCGGCCTGGATGGCATTCAACGCAGGCTGAATCTGCCACCGGCGATGGACGAGAATCTCTTTCTACAGGACGAGAGCGAGCGACTACATCCGCGCATGCGTCTGCTGCCCGCCACGCTCGGCGAAGCCCTGGAAAGCTTGCGCGAGGATGCGTTGATTCGAGAGATCCTGGGCGATTCCATTTACGAGGGCTTCATCGATGCCAAAAGTCTCGAATGGATCGACTATCGTCAGCAGGTGCATCGCTGGGAGATCGACCGTTACCTTTCAGTCTTTTGATGGCCGGATCAGCGACGCGAATACCTGCTCGTACTCATCCAGCATGCGCGCGAGCGAGAAGTTGCGCTCTACATGAGCGCGGCATTGCGTACGAGAGAGGGCGGCGAGTTCGTTGACCCGCATTGCCGCGTCTGTGCAATCCCCTGGTGTGACGAGAAAGCCTGTTTCTCCGTGGCGGATAACCTCTTGCGCCGCGCCACGCCGGAACGCGATCACGGGCGTTCCGCTCGCCATTGCTTCGACCGCTGTCAGGCCGAACGGCTCTTCCCAGGCTATCGGGAAGAGTAGCCCCAGCGATTGCCCCATCACCTGCCACAGCGCCGCATGCTCCAGTTGCCCCAGATAGCTGACGCACTCTCCCGCTCGTTTGATCCGGGGAGCGATCTTTTGCTCGTAATAATCCTGGTCATAGATGCCGCCCGCGATCAACAACCGGCGGCCCGCTCGTTCGGCAATCTCAATCGCGGCATCAACGCCTTTTTCGGGCGCAATGCGGCCAGCGAAGAGCAGCGGCGCATCCGGCGGTACCTCCGCGGAAAAAGGGATAGCGGCGAGCTCCAGCCCGTTATAGATGACATGATCGAACGGCGTGAAATCGGCGTAGCTGAGGGCGCAGGCATGAGAGACGGTAACGAGCGTGAGGGGATGGTTCTGGTCGTGTAAGACGCGTAGCGCCTGATTGATTTCTGGCGAGACGGCTGGCAGGTGGATGGTATGGACCACCGGAAGATCGTGGAGTAGCGTGCTACAGGCGAAGGCGGGCCAGTCAAAGGCGTGGACGTGGACAAGATCAAATTCATGCTGACGCTGCTGGAGCTGGAGAAAAAGATCTAAGAAGAGATTGGCCTGAGCGAAGAAGCCCGGGTCGGCGGCTCGCTCCTGCGAGGGAGCGGAAAAGCTGGCGGGATGCACTGATGACGGGACAGTAATTTGCTCAATAGCGACTCCCGGTATCGACGAGCCAGCTCTGGCGAAGAGGGTAACGCTATGCTGACGACGCGTCAGACCCTGGGCAAGATCGGCCACCAGGGCTTGCGCGCCGCCGACATAGGGTTGAGCGATGGGCGTGACCAGAGGCGCCACCAGCGCGATCCTCATGCGTCTCCTCGGTAGACCGCGATATTATTTTCAGTCTCGTGGAGCTTGACTTCGTAGAGCATGCCGTGGGGAAAACAGCGTTCCAGGCGTTCCCAGAACTTGACGGCCAGCATCTCCGCCGTTGGAACTACCCCTTCCAGCCAGGGAACGTCATAATTCAGGTTTTTATGGTCAACCCAGTCGATTACCTGCTCTTTGGTAATCTTTTTCAGTTCGGTCAGATTGAGCACCATACCCGTCTGGGGATCGGGCTCACCACGTACCGTCACTTCCAACGTGTAGTTATGTCCGTGTCCGTTGGGGTTCGCGCATTTGTCGTACAGGGCAAAATTTTCTTTTTCGGAAAGATGGGCATTCCAGAGACGATGGGCGGCGCTAAAGGTTGCGCGTCGTGTCAGGTAGACCATGACCGGCTATCTCCTCTTGACATCTTCGGGTGTGATGTTATACTTCCTCTCAAGGGAGGCGACGGGAGCTGGTGGCTATCTCGGCCCGCTTGAGGGATTGAAACTATGCATTCGTGAATAGCTCTATATTGCTGCCACTCAGCCTCCTACCAGAGTCATCAGCTAGAAACAGCAGTATCTCGGCCAGATCTTCGGGCGTCATGCCTGCTTTCAAGTGTGGGGCGGCCTGGCGCAGCATCTCGGTATCGATAGCGCCCGGGCTGACGGCGCAGACACGGATATTGTGAGGCTTCCCCTCGACCGCGAGTATCTCCGTCAATCCCGCCACCCCCGATTTTGAGACGTTGTACGCGCTCAATCCGGGGAACTTCTCTACTCCTTTTACGCCTGAAAGAGAGGAAATGTTGACAATTACTCCCTGCTGCTGCGCTACCATCACACGAAATGCTTCGCGGCAACAGAGAAATGTGCCACGCAAATTTACGCCCATCACCTGATCCCAGGTGGCTGTATCCATTTCAACAAACGGGCGAACGGCGACTATTCCCGCGCAATTGACCAGGATATCGACCCGCCCATAGCTTGCCCGCGCCTGCCGAAAGAGCGCCTGTACGTCTTCTTCTCGCGCGACGTCGCCGGTAATGGCAAGCCCATGTCCCCCTATGCTGGTAATCGCTTGCAAGCTTTCGTCGAGATGCGCGCGCGTGCGGCTGAAGAGGACAACCCGCGCCCCTTCCTGTGCGAAGAGGCGAGCGGTAGCGCGCCCCACGCCTCGCCCCGCTCCCGTAATAATAGCAACTTTATTTTTTATAGCCATGAAATGATTATAGCACGCTTTTCTGTACGATGTGAGACCTCTTTGGAACAGTCTCAAGCAGGACTGACACGATTCTGGGGCGAGGACGGGCGCTGTAGCTCCCCGATTCATCGTGGGAGACGCGTTCAAGCTTGTCCCTACAACGCGTTCAAAACGATGCATGTCCCAGTATCTTTTCTCTCTCCGCCTCATCTTTAATCTGGTAGAGGTCAAGCACGCGCTCATCAATTTCGGCATCAATGCGCCTAATCTGGTCCAGGAGTTGGGCGATTGTTCGCTTTTTTTGTTGCTCAGCTTCAGAAAGCGTAAGAAGAGGATAGCTATGATCAGCCTGCCGAAGCTCCTGGGTGAGCGTATCGTACGGAATGGTTATGGTAATGCTGCCATCTTGCCTGTGTTTGATGGTGTATCCCTGCTCTCTTAATCGGTTAAGTTCTGCGTGCCGGGCCAGAATTTCATCGACTAATTTTGCGAATACGGCCTGCGTATCTTTATCGGCAGGATAGATGGGGAGTTGGCGGAACGTGGTAGGGTTAATGTTGACATTATCAAAGGTTCGCCCATACCAGTAGTTGAGCAAAGATGAGTTAAAAAGCGCCAGAATGTACTTTAGATCGTAGCGGGGGTCTTTCGCGATAATATTGTTATAGTTGTCGCGATTAAAAAAGCCGGTCGCGTCATAGGTCCCTACGAGCCTTCTTTTCAATATTTTATTCCTTAGCCTGACAAGCAGTATTTTGGGAGCTTCATAGTACTTTGGCGCATTTGGCGTATAGAGCCATTTGCCGTATTTGAGATAAAGCCGCTTCCTTCCCCAGCGCAGTTCGTACCGCCCGACGTAACTATTGCCATCAAGGAGCGGTTTCCATTCGGGTTCATCCGCAGGAACGTCCTGTTCAGGCTTGATGTAGACATTTGTCCGTCCTTCCTCCCTGGTGTAGTAAGGAATAATCCCCTGGCTGCTATCTGTAACGTCGCCTAATCGTTGCACTTTTGTCTGCGTACTATTCTCAAGAGGAATGCGGCATGCATCCTCTATGTGCTGCAAAAGCGGCGTCTGGCGGATGTTTATTTGCGAGGAAGGCTCGCTCATCCAGATCCCCTGTCGTTGTACTAACGCTTCTGCCCATTGCTGTGATGTCAGTTTGTCTAATGGGTTATGGGGGTGGAGAAGATAGATCTGCGTCATCTGATTTTTGCGCTGCTCTTCTCTTTTCTCAGCAGCGAGGAAAAGTAATACGCAATCCACCGTCGCGTCGCGCCAGATCCCCCGTGGCAGGTCAACAATTTGCTCGATACAGGTAGTTGTGAGGATTTTATGACGGAGTTTTGCCGTATCGCGTCCCATCAAATACGTGTTGGGGGTAATGAAGCCAAGTCTGCCGTTATCAGCCAGGAGATCAATGCCGAGTTTGAGGAAAAACGTGTAGGTATCGGGTTGTCCATAGAACACATCAGCCCAGTTATCACGCAGCGTCTTTTTGTAGGCGTCGCTTAATTTTGCTCCGTAAGGTGGATTGGCGACCACAAAGGCGAAACCTTGCTCAGAAGGAGTTTTCGCCGCGCGGCTTTTAACTTTATTAACCTGATCGCTCTCTTCTACCCGCAACATCCTCATCGTATCGTAAACGCTGCCTGGACGAGCAAGGGCATCGACATTGTAGATGTTAAAGCGGTCAAGCTGAAATACTTTTCCCGACTCATTGATCTCTTTTATCAGATCAAGTACTTGTATAAGCAAGTTCGTCTCGGCAAGATAACAGGCAAAGGGGTTGAGATCAAAGCCGTAAAGGTTCTGCTGAACACGGGTGAGTATTGATTGCGCATCACTTGCAACTCCTTGCCGTGTTCGGTACGTTGCAATCAGACGTTTGGCAGCTGCGATGAGAAATGAGCCACTGCCGCAGGCGGGGTCGATCAGGCGCTTATTCGCACCAATTACATTGGTACCGGTATAACCAACTTGATCAAGAATATAGTCGATGATTTTGGGAGGGGTATAATATTGCCCTTTGTGACGCTTTTCGTCGCGATTGACGTAAGTATTGTAGATGGTACCGATAATATCGGTATCGACGTGTGAGAAGTTGAAGCGGCTTAACTGGTAGAGCGTTTTAATGAAACGCTCCTTGCTCAACTCGTACCAGTTGAAAAGTTCACGTCCGGTAAAAAAGTGGGCATAGATATGCTGGGCATTATCGTAAGCCAGGTTGAGCAAAGGTGAATAGCGATTGCCGCGCGCAAAAATGTAGTATCGCTGAATATCTTCTTGCCGGTGTTGCAGGCCGCCATCAAAGAGAAAACGGTGTTTGAAGACGCCTTTATCCTCGCACACGCGGATTAACAGGAGGCGAATAAAAACGACATAGGCAGCCTGAAGCGCGAAATCATCTCTCCGTTCTGCTTCATCCAGTTCACCGCGCATAGTTTCTTGTACAAGTGATTTCCAGGTAGTATAGTCATCGTATACTGCGATGTCTTTGCGATAGTCGTATGCTGCTTCTGGCTCTGTAGCGGAGAGATGCAACGTACTTTCTCTATAAATATTGTAGCGCCTCAGGTGGTCATCAAGGATGCGACGTGCGTCCCGTTGCAGTTCTTGTACAAGCGATTGCAGCGAAACGATCAGATCGTGCTCATCTTCAGTTCTCAACGGCAACGCATGCATCAGCCAATCATTGAGGTTAGCGGCGATAGGTTGCTCAAGGTGATATGGGTCGGTGAAACTGGCGAGAAAAGCAGCAAAATCTCCTATGGCGCCCATATCCTCAGACGACTCCTATGTTATCCTGGTATTCGTTGTGATGGGCTCAGTATAGTAAAAATTGTTCGGAGTGTATAGAGGGCATGGTAACCCTCTCACTCTTCATGTAGGAACGAGAGGGTTGAAGAGTTCTATGCAGCTAGAGCGAATAGTCGCCGTTGTGGGCATCTTCTAGATAACGAGCCAGCAAAGTAATACTCGCTTCCAGGTCGGCCTGATGGATCATTTCGTTGACCGTGTGGACGTAGCGGGTAGGCGTCGAGAGCGTGATCGCGGGTGAACCTTCGCGTGATCGCTGCATCGCTCCCGCATCTGTCCCGCCGCGTGGCAGCACCTCAAGCTGATAGGGAATGTTGTGCTGCTTCGCCAGATCGCGGAAGTGCCGCACGAGCTTATGGTTGGAAATATGCGACGAGTCGAAGATTTTGATCGCGGTGCCCTTGCCCAAGCGTGTGATCGCATCCTGATCGGGTCTACCGGGGATATCTCCCGCCAGAGTAATATCCAGCGCTACGCTCACATCTGGTTGAACCTGATAGGCTGCCGTGGCTGCTCCACGCAGGCCCACCTCTTCCTGGACCGTGGCGACGGCGAAAATAGTGACCTCGTGGTTCCGCAGAGCGCGCAAGGCTTCGAGCATCACAAAGAGGCTGGCGCGGTCGTCCATTGACTTGCTGACGACCATGTCGCCAACGACTTCAAGCGTGCGGTCCATCGTGATCATGTCGCCCACTTCTGCTTTTGCGCGCACCTGTTCGTTTGACAGGCCGAGATCAACAAAGAGATCATCGAGTTTCACATCCTCGGGTTTCTCATTGGCTAACAGGTGAATAGGCTTGCTCGATGGCATCAGGACTCCGCGTAAGGTCTGGCCCGCAAAGCCGTGGACCAGGACGCGCTGGGCAAAGAGCACGCGGGCATCAAAACCACCCACCGGCTGCATACGGATGAATCCCTTGTCATCAATGTGCTTGACGAGGAAGCCAATTTCATCCATGTGTGCAGCCAGCATGACACGACGCTCACTGTTGCCACGCTTCAAGGCGATGATGTTGCCCATGCGATCAACGCTGACCTCGTCGGCAAGTGTGCGCAGTTCTTCCAGGATCAGGGCGCGGACCTGGTCTTCACGCCCTGCAATACCAGGTGTTTCTGCGATTTTTTTCAACAATTCAATGTTGAGTGCCATCCTTACTCTCCTCTTGCTTTTTAACTCGATGAATCTCTGTACAGAACATAGAAGGGGTGTATGGGCTCTTCAGAGTCATACTCCTCTTAACACAGGTGTACACTATCAGCGCAGGTTTGTCCAGCCCACGAGCAGCGACTGTTCGCGACGAATGGTGAGAGCTTTCTCACTATTGGGTGACTATCACCTCTATGCTATACTGGCCTCACAAAAAGTAAATTGACCGAGGGGACGTATGAGAGCGTTATTGCAGCGAGTGAGTGCGGCGAGCGTTACCGTAAATGGGCAGATTGTTGGTCAGATAGGGCCGGGATTATTGATATTGCTTGGCGTGGGGCAGGGCGATGGCGAGGCCCAGGTAAAAACCCTGGTTGAGAAAATTATCCACCTGCGTATTTTTGGCGACGACGAGGGCAAAATGAATCGGTCGCTGCTCGACATTAGCGGACAGGCTCTGGTCGTCTCCCAGTTCACCCTTTATGCTGATGCGCGCAAAGGCCGCCGCCCCAGTTTTATCGAAGCCGCGCCGCCAGCTATCGCCGAAGCACTGGTTGAACGTTTCAAAGTCGCTCTCGGCGCTTATGGCGTCGAAGTCGAAAGCGGCGTTTTTGGTGCGCATATGGATGTGGCGTTAATTAACAACGGGCCGGTAACAATCATGCTGGATAGCAAGCAGTTGGCGCGTTAGGTCTTGAGTGACGCCGCACCTCGCAAGATTACACGCTCACAATCGTATAGGAGACGGTTACAGTCCAGGTGGCGGAACCTTTATGAAAGGTAATCGAGCCAGCATATAAGCCAAGCTGCAAGCCACTGCTCGTTGCCTGAATCTGCACGGTCGCATTGCCGTTTGCGGCGATAGTTCCTCCCGCTGGATTAGAGCTCAACCAGGAACCTCCGCCATTAGTTACCGTGGAGGCAGTCCAGCTTTCGGCGCTGCCCCCGCAATTGGTCAACGTCACAATCTTAGGCGAAGGGTTCCCCAGCCCGAGCACAGAGGTAAATGATAGCTTTGACTGAGAGCCATTGAGGCAATCTGTGTCAGGCGTCGGCGTTTGTCCTGCTGTCGGAGTCGGTGCGGGCGTACCAGGGGGGCTCGCGGTTGGCAGCGGTTTGTGCCCTTTAGCGATCCCTGTTGGTATGACGTGTACAGTCGCTTGAGGTGCGGGAGTAGCAGATCGTCCTGCAATAGGGGTTATAAGCAGTCTCTGATCTGACCTGTGTCCAGAAGCGAGTAAATTGCTATACCACGTTCCAATGCCCACCATCAAGGCCAGCAGAATAATCAAAGGCACCGCGAGCCTCTGCACTATAGAGCGGTTGGTTGGTTGCGGGCGTTGTCCTGATGGAGAGGTGAGAGATGCCAGGAATGGGTTAGTCGTAATCGGAGCGGAAGGCGTGCTGATCTCTCCTGGAGTTTCTAGTCGCTGCGGGATGGTGCCGGACTGAGGAATTTGCTGTGGAAGGTCGGCAGAGGTAACGGGAGTCAGGAAGCTATCAGGAGATGGAGTTATTTGCTGCGCTGAACCTGGATGCCCTGTGGAGATGTTGGCTAGCGCCACAGGATTCCCCGTTTGACCGTAGGCATCCCGCAAAGCGTTCGCGAAAGCCGTCACGTTCTCATAACGCTGAGCCGGGTCTTTAGCAAGAGCTTTGAATACAACTTGCTCCACTGCGGCGGAGAGTCCCGGCACTTTCCGGCACAGCGAAGGAGGAGGGTTTAGCAGGTGCTGGCTGGCAATTTCGGTAAAAGTGCCGGTAAATGGATGCTCGCCGCAAATCCATTCATAGGTGACGATGCCTAGCGAGTATTGATCGCTGGCAAAACGTACTCGTCCCTGTAGCTGTTCTGGAGCCGTATAAGGGATCGTCCCTGCTAATTTGTGCTCCGCCTGCGAATTATCGCTTTGGGCCACGACGACCAATCCAAAGTCGCTCAACAAAACCTGCTCATGCAGCCCCACAAGCATATTTTCTGGCTTGACATCGCGATGTATCAATTTGTGCTGATGCGCGTAATCTAAAGCGGAGGCGATTTGCGATATAGTCGTCACAATCCGTTCGGGCTGTAAACGTGTCTTGCGAGGAGTAACCTGTCGTATTGAACCATTGGGAGCATAGCTCATGACAAGGTAGGGGTTGCCCTTTTCGAGTCCATAATCGAGGATGTGTACAATATTGGGATGATCCAATGCAGCAATAACCTGCGCTTCTTGCAAAAAATTTTGTAACATCTTCTCAGATAGCTGAACGTGTAGCATTTTAATGGCGCTTAATGTTTTCAGATAGATATGCTCACCTAGATATACATCTGCAAACCCCCCCTGTCCCAGCCAGCGCGTGAGGCGATAGTTCCCTACCTGTTGCCCCAGGTGGCGCTTTGTAAGCTCGTATGTCATTTCTTCCCCCTTGCCAATTTTTCCTGGTAATATCACCAACATATATTAGTGTAAACCAACGTATCTAAAATTTCCTATTTTCCCTGATCACCCATTACTAAAGGCATAAGCAAATATTTTGTCTGTTTTCTGTGTTACCATAAAGGTTGAGATAAAAAATCTTTCTACGGTATGTAAAAAGATAATTTTGTCTTCTCATTTCTAAGGGTGGGATAAAGCTTCCCAATGCTAATGCGATATGGAGGATTTATTATGTATCAAGGTCCCCAGGGGCCACAGGGTCCCCAGGCGCCACCGCAGCAAGGTCCAAACATTCACAATTTTGTCACTACAGGTTTTGAAATTACCGGCTATCGCGTCGTGAGGAATTTTGGCGTCGTGCGCGGCATTATTGTGCGCTCGCGTAGCGTCATCGGCAACATAGGAGCCGCGTTCCAGCAACTAGTTGGGGGGAACATTTCCATTTATACCCAACTTTGCGAGCAAGCGAGGAACGATGCTTACGAGCTGATGATTAACCATGCGCAGCAGATAGGGGCGAATGCAATCATCGGCGTGCGCTACGATGCCACCGAGATCGCGCCCGGCGTTACAGAGGTGCTCTGTTACGGTACCGCCGTGGCCGTTGCCCCCAATCAGGGGTAGTTGTGCGGCGATAGTCGGCACAATCGGATACTAATATGCTGAGGCAAGAGAGGGCGAGCAGGTCATTGGCTCGCCCTCTCTGTGATTCTATATGAGCCTTTTGAGCCCTGCTTATTTCGGTACAGGTTAAATACTTGCTTTCCTCTTGCCATCGAACGGGAAGAGATGGTATAGTTTGATTTAACATACGCTTAATATTCCATTAACACTCACTTAACATTCTTTATGAGCGTCACCTCAATGGGAGCGAGGAGGGAAGTGATATGATTTCGATCCAGACATCGCTGCTGCGGCTGGGTCTGGCTCTTTTGCTTGGGGCCTGCGTGGGATTTGAACGGGAGCGGGGGGATAGGGCGGCGGGTCTGCGCACACACGCGCTGGTCGCGCTTGGCGCATGCCTGGTGATGATCGTCTCCGCGTTTGGCTTCGGGGATGTGCTGGGGGTGCGCAATGTTACGCTTGATCCTTCGCGCGTCGCGGCGCAGGTGGTCAGCGGCATCGGCTTCCTGGGAGCTGGAGCCATTTTGTTGCGCAAAGAGATCGTCAAAGGATTGACAACGGCGGCGGCAATCTGGGTCGTTGCCGCCATCGGGCTGGCCTGCGGAGCGGGCATGCTCCTTGAAGCCATCTTCACCACCATCTTTACGATTGCCGTACTCACCCTGTTACAGCCATTGCGCCGGCGCATTCGCCGCCTGCCAGAGGTGCATCAGCTCCGCATCAAAGTCACGGCAGAAGAATCGCTCTTGAGTCGAGTTTATGATATCTGCATGGAGGCGGGGGCCACGCTGGAACAGGTTGAGGTGCAGGCAGGCAATGGGCACGCCAGAATGGAGATCATGTGCGCAACGGGTGAAGCGAGCCGTTTGACAAAGTCCCTGGTGGCGCTGCGTACCGCGCCCGGCATGGAGACTATTGCGATTAACCTGCACAGCCCCGCCAATGACCTGGCCCTGTTCCCCCTTTTTGCTGAAGTGCAAACGACGATAAGCATGCCACAATAAAACTCTACTATAACCGCACGCCAGAGGCGAATACTCCTGGCGTGCATCTTTTTAAGAACCAATCTCGTGAAACTATGGAATATATAAAATTTTTGCGACCCTTGATTATCGTACTGATTTTCTTGTGGCCCTCTATGATGGAGTGGTCAGCAAAGGAGCAATTATATGTCAGTGACGCCATCTTCCACCGTGGTAGGCATTTTTAGGGACCGCGCGATGGCAGAAGATGCTATCGGGGCCCTGTATGACGCGGGCTTCCAGCGTGAGCAGATCCGGTACTCTATGCCAGGCAATGCCGGCGGTTTCTTTGAAGATCTCAAGAACATGTTCACAGGAGCCAGCTCCACCGATACAAATGGAGACCATCTGACTGATGACCTGACAGGAATGGGCCTGTCGGATGAAGAAGCCCGGTATTACACAGATGAATATAACAATGGCAACACGATTCTTACCGTCCAGGCGGCGAATCGCGAGCAGGAGGCTTTGAGCATTCTCCATCAGCATGGAGCCTATAACTCGTGTGTGAGTCCCGGAGCCTTTAGCGAAACAAACGTCAACGAGCAGCAGCGCGCAGACTATATGCGGCAAGATCACGATACAACTCCAGGGCAGGGGACCGACATCGGAGATTGGGAGACGCAGCGGCTGCCTCGAACCTCTGAAGAGCATCCCGTTCACAATGAGGAACACGATGCCGTTAGAGCTGAGCAGGAGCGGGCGGATCAGGAGCCGCCAGCGGGTCCGGCGGGCGAGCATCAAGAGACGTATGCTTCACAAGCAAACAATATGACGCCTGAGCATGACGCCAATTATCAGGAGGCGCGATCTGATGAAGTGATGCCCGAGCGTGATGTTGACCATCCGGCATCTCATTCCGAGTTTAATCCAGTCTATCAAACATCGCAGGCAAATGGCGTTGCCACCGGGCATGAGGACGAGCTTCAGCAGTTGCAGGCGCAGATCCGCTCGCTTCAGCAGCAGCTTGAGGAGGCGAAAGCCCAGCTTCAGACAGCCCGAGAGCATGAGACTCATCTACAGACGGCCCGAGAGCGGGAACAGCAGCTTCAATCTAGCCGCCAGCAGATGCAGGATCTTCAGGCAGAGCTTGACGCCACACTAGCAGAATTGCGCGAAACCCAGTCTCGCATCGGGCAGTATCGCTAGCCCTCGGACGTAAGCGTATAGACGAAAATTGTATGCGGAGAAGGAACGGGTGCCGGGAGGTCCGGTAAGGATCTTCCAACACCCGGTTATTATGTCAGGATTAGTCAAGAGCCATAAGGCGAAGCTCGTCTGGCTCTAGTTCTCCCCCAAGTCGTTTTTGTAACTGCTCTTTTGCTGCTTGAACAGCCTGATCAGAATCTCCAGTATGGGCTGCACGTACAGCATGGATATGATCAATCACCTTTTGTCTCTTGTCCTGGCTGAGGAAACCGAGACTAGCATGCATGAGTTGTACTTCACTAGGGGGAGGCGGGAAGCCAATCTGAAGACACCAATCGCGGAAGTGTTTCCCCTGATTGAATTGATCCACAATAAGATCGCCATAGACCCCAAAAAGTGCCCAGCTTAACCAATAGCCTCGCGGTGCCAATCCGGGCCGATAATTGGAAAGCGTAATGGAGCGATTAGGCCAGGTGGCAGCATAAAGCAGACGGTTGACTACTTGATGACACATCCCTGTCCGTTGACGCAAGCCCGTCAGATCCAGACCACAAAGCTCGCTCTGTACCATGTCGTGTCCATAGACGGGCTTCTTAGGATGTTGAGGGCTGACAGGATAGCCTGTACACATAAGGATCAGATCATTGACTCTTCCTCGTACCGTCACTACATTGAGATCCAGTTCATCCCTTGGTTGCGATGGCTCATGCCCACCACCGGCGTCGAAAAAGACATCAACGTTACGCGGATAGATGTCTGGTGAATCTAATTTCAGGGCAGCAGCGAACGTGTGATCGCCAAGCCAGGCTGCCCCGGGAGCGCCTCCAGCCTGATATTTTCCTATCGTGATCTCTACCAGATTTTGATCGCCCTCAAAGCGCAATATCCCCTGAACGATCCCGTGATTGCGGGTCCGTGATCGATCATCAGCATTTTGATTAAGGAAATCCCAATAGCCTATCAGTCCATTTTCAGTACCACTCAGGCATAGGTCCATGTTGTCGGCGATATCGTTGGCACTGCGTGCGATGTTCCACAGTCGCACTTCAGCAAGCATCCCTTGATAATAGCGGTAGATCTGCTGCTCCTGCTGAACCGAGCCGATTAAGAGTTGAAGGTCGTTGCTAACATTAAGAGGCGTTGGCAGGCTGGCTGCAACAGTGCCGGGAATCTCCTTGCCATCGAAGAAAATGCTCATATTTCCCTTGTTGCGTACGCCAGCAATATGATGCCAACGTCCATCGAACGCGGAGGTGGGATTAGAATTCTTGAGGTAGTAGCCAAAACCATTATCTGTCACCAGCGTGATTACCCCGTTGGGATTGACCTGGAAGAGAAAACCGGCGTTGGCATTGCTCCCACCAGCAGTGCTTTTGCGTCCAAACACTGGTCCTGGCTGTGCTGGCTTAATCCAGGCTTCACAGGTAAAGTCGCCTGTTCCAAAATCGTAGGCAGCATTGTTTGCAACTGCTATATATCCGCCCCCCAGGCTGACACCATAGTTAATAAGCTGTGTCGTTTCAGTGACAAAATTGATGGAGAGATCATCCAGCCACATCACCGGGCCTAGGTGACCGCTTGAATTGAGTTCCAGCAGAAAACTAAAGTTTTTTGCCCCGGTCAGCAGATCGAGATTCACAGTCAGATTGCACCAGCCATTGGCATCGGGATTCGTGAGGGAAAGGTTGCTTTTTTTGACTTCCTTGCCATCGAGGTACAACGTCAGCGTCATCAGATTGATGGAGGGAGTGGGACCGTATACCCAGAAAGAAAGGGCAACACTGTAGGCAGAGTCGGGAATAGGAATGTCGTTTGTGTCGAGGTAGGTTTGCCCAAAGACACCTTCGGAGAAGAGACAGCTATATTTGCCTGTATGGGTATGGGTCTGTGATTGCTCGGCTGGGACGTCTACGATGAAGTGCCGTTTAATCCAGGGGATGTAAGCAAGGAAGTAATAGAGCCCTGTTTGCTCAAAGCTCGTGTAATAGCTAGAAGGGTTAGTGGTAGCGGTGACTTCTCTTTTATTCAGCACAACTTCATCTTGTGGGAATGCGATCCACTGAAATGAGATGTTGTTTTGATTGAGGGCTGAGAGGGAGTGCTCCACAGGCTCCAGCTTGATGACGAAATCATTGATGCCGCTGCCAACATAATTGAGATGAGCGGTGAGGAAATCACCGGGTAAAGGTGTAATGGGAAGCGGTGATGATGTCGTCGTGCCATTGATCGTGTGCATCTCAGCTAATAACGCATTATTGGCGTCATAAAGCTTGCAGATGAACAACGCTGAGTTATTGGGAGGCGTTGTCACCGAAAATGAGAATGTATTCTGTGGCAAAGAAAGATTTGGTGTAGTGCTATAATCGACACCGTAGCTAATAGTGGTCTCGCTCATTATGCATCTCCTTTTGATAGGTCATAGTATATGACTGTTATTCACATGGTATTGTACGCTCCTATTCAGAGAAAATGGGGCATCAATTGCCATTAGAGTATGAGATGATAAGTAACTTTTTTCGCGTGAAAGCGGGTACAAAGGCTCTTGTGATTTTCCTTGATGATTCTCGCCAGGACCGTCCCAGGGCTTTTTCGTTTTCCTCTCCTCTTGCGAGCAGGGCCTGGGCCTGTGAGCATAACGAAAACTGCAAAGCCCTGAGGTTCGTCCGCTACAATTTGACACCCCTGTGAGCCATCTACTATACTACAAGTAATGAAGTAATGAGGGAGAGACATCATATGAGTTGACTCTCTCTTTATTTTGGCCTGTTTATTCGAAAGGATTTGTGTAGTGCTCGTTGATAGCCACGCACATATTGATGCCTCCCGCTTTCAGGCTGATCGTGAAGCTGTTATTCAGGCCGCTGTTGCGGGGGGCGTGACGCGTATCGTTGATCCTGGCATTGACCTGGCTTCGAGCCGCTCCGCCGTCGCGTTGGCGCAAAGCCACCCCGGCACTATTTTTGCAGGCGTCGGGGTACATCCTCATGACGCAACCACCTATAGCGACGAAGTGGGTCTGCAATTTCGTGCGCTGGCACAGGAACCGGAAGTTGTAGCAATCGGGGAGTTTGGGCTCGATTATTATCGTATGCTCTCGCCGCGCGATGTGCAGCGCGCCGTCTTTTGCGCTCATCTCCAGCTCGCTCGTGAATGTGATCTGCCCTGCATTATTCATGTACGCGATTCTCATGATGATGTGATAGAACTCCTGCGCGCACACGGTCAGGGCTTACGAGGCGTCTTTCACTGCTTCTCTGGCAACGTTGCCCAGGCTGAAGAGTGTCTCTCTTTCGATGGCTTTCTGCTCTCATTTGCCGGTCCCTTGACGCGCCAGGGGAATGATCTCCCAGAGGTGGCACGTATGGTTCCGCTGGAGCGCGTGCTGGTGGAGACCGATAGCCCATACCTGGTGCCGAAGCCGCTACAGGCGAAGCGCAATGAGCCGCTTTTTGTGAAGCACGTCGCGGAAAAACTGGCCGAGATTCGCGGGATGACCCTGGCTGAGATTGCCCGGATTACTTCTGCAAACGCTGCTCGTCTGTTTTTTCAATACCCTCAAACGGGTCAGGATAGCCACAGGCTCCCACAACCTCCCTTGCCGTGAGGAAGAGTATACGCATCACACCCGAAGACGTCAAGCGCAAATGTGCTTAGGAGAAGAGAATGAAGCTGTTTAATACCCTCACCCAGTCGTTAGAAACATTTACGCCTATCGATAACACTGTGCGGATCTATGTCTGCGGCGTGACTCCGTATGATACGACCCACCTGGGCCACGCCTTCACCTATGTCTCGTTCGATACGCTGATCCGCTATCTGGAGTATTGCGGCTATAAGGTCCGGTACGTTCAGAATGTGACCGATATCGATGATGATATTTTACGTAAGGCCCGCGAGCTGGGCATAGGCTGGGATGAGCTGGGGAGACGAGAGACCGAACGCTTTTTGCGCGATATGGATGCGCTTAATGTGCGCCGTCCCGATGTCTACGCGCGCGCCACCGACGAGATTGCGGGTATTATCGAGATTGTGAAGGGCTTAATTGACAAGGGCTACGCGTACGTCAGTCAGGGCTGTGTCTTCTATAGCGTGAAAAGTGATCCTGATTTTGGCATGCTGGGACGCGCGGTCGGGCTGAACGATTATAAGGCAATGCTGGAGGTTGCCAACGAGCGCGGGAATTACCCCGATGATCCACGCAAGAAAGATCCGCTCGATTTTGTGCTCTGGCAGGCGCAGGCGCCCGGCGAGCCGGCGTGGGAGAGTCCCTGGGGTCCAGGTCGGCCTGGCTGGCATATCGAGTGTAGCGCCATGTCGATGCACTATCTGGGGCCGCAGTTGGATATTCATGGCGGTGGCGAAGATCTAACGTTCCCGCACCACACCTGTGAAATTGCCCAATCCGAGCGTTACACTGGCAAGATTCCGTTCTCCCGCTTCTGGGTGCATACCGGCATGGTGCATCAGGATGGCGTCAAGATGAGCAAGTCGCTCGGCAACCTCACGCTCGTCAGCGATTTGTTAAAAACGTACACCCCCGATGCCATTCGTGTAGTATTGCAGAACCACCAGTACCGCTATCCCTGGGAGTGTTTCCCCGATGATCTGCAAGTGGCAACCGAGACTGTTGAGCTGTTCCAGCATGTGCGTTCCCTGGTTGGGCGCGAGCTCGTCGGTGAGAATACGACGCTGCGGAGCCGCTTCAAGGCCGCGATGGAAACCGATCTCAATACGCCTGAGGCGCTCCTGTTGCTGCGCAAAGCGGCGGAAGCTGTGGTAGAGAACCACGATCTGGATACAGGAGCAGAGATTTTGCGCCTGACCACCGTGCTAGGATTGTGCGTGTAATTGCAGGCTTGTACAATGATTAAAGAGTCAGGGCTGGATAGAGAGGCCCTGACTCCCCGTTTCAGGCTGTTGTAGCGGGTTCAGTTTCTTCGAGACGGAAAATGCCTCTATCTTCCTGGTAGGTGAACAACTCCGCGTAGCGACCCCAGTTCACCATCATTGTCATCAATGTGGTGACAATATTTTAGCCTTGTCAAGCCCTGTTTTATTCCTATAATTTCCCAACGACCTGTTTCTCGCGCTCACGGTCAGGCTTTTGTGAACGTTCCCGCTTGTCTTTTGCAGGGGCCGGTTTCTCCGACACGATGCGTCGCTTTTGCCCGATTATCTTATTGCCAAGCCGTATCCACGGTTGCTCGATCAAGAGATAGAAAACGTACGAGAATGGGATAATGATGATAATTACACAGACCCAGTAAAGGCTGTATACCCACAGGTGCCTCACACTGTTTACATAGGACTGGGCATAAGCGATGAAGGAGATCAGGATCGGCAGATGCCACATATAGAGGCTGTAGGAGATGTGCCCCAGCCAGCGAACAGGCAGCCACTCAAGTGGTTGCCTGAGATTGGCAGAGCCAAAAAGCAGCGCCAGGACGCACAATCCGTAGCCGACCGCCGGACCAATCTCATTATACTGGTTGTAGGAGGGAGAGAGGCTATCAAAAAGCGGTATGATATGCGGGTACCAGTAATTTCCGGTCCAGCAAGCCATAAAAAGCAATGTCAAAATGCCTGTTCCCCACAGCCATGAGCTATAACGGTGTAAGTTCTCTTTGAGCCGGTTTAACGGGTGTTCTGCCGCGATCTGTTGTGAGAAGATGTAGCAGGAGCTGATTAGCATCCCAACGGCGAAGTCTTCCAGGTACTTCCCGCTCGTTCCATAGAGGAAGAATATGGCTCCTTTAAGGATTATCGGGGGGAAGTGGTGCGGAGTATAGGATGAAAAAAAAGGTCCCCAGTAGCGAGAGGAGACGCCCCAGCAAGCCATGAAAGCCAGGCATCCGATCAGCGTCCACCAGCGACGTTGAAGAGATTTTCCTCCCAGCTTATTTACGAGCCAGCCAAAACCTATTGCCAGGAATGGCAAAAGCAGATAATATTGCCATTCGACTGCCAGTGTCCAGAACGGTCCGTTCAGTTTCTGAAAGGTCAGAGGGCTAGAATCCATCGTGAGCGTCAAAAAAAGTCCCAACTCTTTCCAGTGTTCCGGCTGCAAATATTCCTGATGCATCCACAAAATGATCAAGCCCAGTGAGAGATAGTAACCGGGGAGAATACGCAGGCTGCGGCGCAAGTAGAACTGGCGCAGCGAGGGCCACTGGTTGCCGAATAAAAGCGCCTTTGCATAGGGCATGAAGAGCAGAAAGCCCGAAAGCACAAAGAAAAGCGTCACGCCAGCCGCTCCCATTCTCACTATACCTGGAATGAGGACGCCTAGCGCCAGCGGCTGCCAGTCATGGAAACTGCTAGTGATAAGATTAATATGATAGGCGACGACGGTAAAGCAGGCAACGGCTCGCACGCCATCAAGCACCGCGATTGCTTTTTTCTGTCCATTATTTTTATCCGCTGTACTCAACGCTTTTCCTTGAGAAGAAGGCTTTATTGCTAACATAATACTCCTGACAAAGGCAATACATATCTCGAAATAATGATAAAAAAGATATTACAACCTCATGAGTAGTCATAAGGTTGTCTGAAGTTGCTATTACATTTTTCGTTGGGACCTCCCTTTTCTATATGTCAACAATGCTTTTCTTGTTTAATCCGGTTTCTTTGTGACACGTTTATAACACTTTCGAAGTTAAATAGTATCATACAACGCAGGGCGCATGGAAATTACTCACCAAAATGTGCTAAAAATAGCATTATTTTTGTTGATTTTTGTTTCTTATTTTGCCTATTGCTTTTCATGCCCATTTTTATATAATTCAATGTGATCACTGATCACCACCTGTCATGCCATTTTATGTGGAAAGGGAGAGGAACAACTTTATGCTCGATGCTCATATTACTACTTCAACTGTTGACGATCTTACACCGACGAAGGTCACTTATCATGCAACCGTTCATGATGTCCCTGCCGATGACCGGCCCCGCGAGCGTTTGCAAAAAAATGGGGCCGAGACGCTCTCAACGGGCGATCTGATCGCCATCATTCTGCGTACCGGAACGGCGCGCGATAATGTGATGGAGCTATCAAACAAGCTGCTGGTAAAGTATGGAGGATTGGCGGGATTGATGAGCGCGGACTTCCATGAGCTATGCAACGAGTATGGCCTGGGCGCTGCTAAGTCGTGCCAGCTCAAGGCCGCTCTGGAGATAGGGAAGCGGCTGAGCATGCTGCAACCGGAGAAAAAGTACCAGGTGCGCTCAGCCGACGATGCGGCGAACCTGGTGCGTCTGGAATTGATGTATTTGGATCATGAAGAAATGCATATCCTATTGCTTGACACGAAAAATCAGGTAGTAGAGCGCATCAAACGCTACAAGGGTACGGTCAATAGTTCCGTTTTACGCATTGCTGAGGTACTGCGCCCTGCGATTGTGCGTAATTGTCCGCATGTCATCGTCTGCCATAACCACCCATCGGGCGATCCGACCCCCTCTCCAGAGGATGTGGAGATAACTCGCCAGCTTGTAGAGGCGGCCAAATTGCTTGATATTGAGCTGCTTGACCATCTTGTGATTGGTAACCCTCGCTATACCAGTTTAAAAGAACATCTCCGCTGGTGACAATAAGGGAGTGGATGCACCAAACGGTGTGTCCACTCTGTTTTTTGGGGCTCATCCCTACAAAATGCACATAAAAGGAATGTCCTTCTGGAGGGAACATACTGGTGCGAGCGGCGGGAGACATGAGTCATCCCGAAACCGGTAGGGTAAGAGAACGCTATTGATTGCGCACTCTTATCCTACCGACAAGGATACTCTTTTTTGCCAGAAAGGAATCAGGGAGGCCGTTACCAATCAAACGCAGTTGTTTTGCTGGTTTGACCATTCAAGTTGAACAACGTAGTTGCCTACTTGCTTCACATTCCCCTCTGCTTCACATATATCACCGATCTCTCCATAGTTGGTATCGTACCAACCGGACCCCGGCACAGGATCGGTAATGGCCTCACATAATTCATGTGAAGCGACGACAGTAGATGCATCAAACGGATCGCCAAGATCTCCAACACATGCATTACAGTCGGGAAATGGCAAAACCGCATAAAATATCTGACTGTTAATGTTATCGTGATAGCCGCAGAATGACGAACAAGATGCGCCGCCACCCATCTCGACGACGGTGTTAGGTGGTGTGAACACGAAATAGAGTGTGTTTGTATCGAATGGCGGCAGATTTCCGGCCTGAATTTCAGCCTGGAGCATCAGTTGAATGTCCGTATCAGCAACCGTAGGACCAGGGTCAGAATCTGTAATGATAAAGCTGTCATTGGCCGTGTCATGGGTACCATGCCCGATGGTATACCTATTGATGCTATACTCTCCCAATTGGTCGATGAGCGAGCTGGTGACAATATAGCTAAAGAAACTCTCTAGCTTATCGCAGTGTTGATTGAGCAGCGGGTCATTCCAGGCATTACCCCAATACACAGTTATGACATGGACGTTCTCGATTAACTGGCCACCATTGTAGACAAGCTGTGGATTGGGGGCATCACGACGCCGAAAAACCTCTTTTGGCTTATTTGCTAACACAATGCGACGCGGATGGTGGGATGTAGAGACAACCCTTTGACGTTGAGCGGTAAGGGAAACCTTTGACCGTGAGACAACCTTTGGCCGTAAAGAAGCCTTTGGCTGTGTAGGAATAGGCATAGTATGTGCCTCCTCGTTAATAAAATATGTGTCTCTTGCTTCCCTGCTAACAATCCTAATTTATTATAGCCTGCCTGCTAAATTCTCTCACCTGTTGTGAACTTTTAAGGCACGAGTCATGGTGCGGCTAAAAGCAGCATGCGTCCTCATTGTGTGACTTCAGGGAAGTCAGATGAAATGCATATTTTATTGCTTGACCATCTTGTGATTGGCAACCCTCGCTATCTGAGCTTAAAAGAGCACATGCGTTGGTAATATCGTAAGCAAAGGCGGGAAGATGCTCACTGTGCATCTTCCCGCCTTTGCTTTATGCTTTCGCGACGGCTTTTTCGCTTTTACGTTTGCGTTGCCGGACCTCACCATCTTGCTGGTCCCTGGCTTTGTCCCCCCTGGCTGTTGTGGGCTCCAGCGCGGTTGCCAGCACCTGGGGAATGTCGGTGACGAAGACAAAGTGCATCTGCTCTTGCAACTCTTTGGGCAGGTCCTCCATCAGGTCCTGCTCGTTCTTCTTGGGCAGGATCACCGTACGAATGCCTGAGCGATAGGCAGCCAGCACTTTCTCTTTGACGCCGCCGATGGGCATCACTTTGCCGCGCAAGGTGATTTCGCCCGTCATCGCGACATCCGAGCGCACTTTCCGCCCGCTTGCCAGCGAGACGAGGACCGTGACCATCGTCACGCCTGCTGACGGCCCATCTTTGGGGATAGCCCCCGCGGGAACGTGAATATGCACGCTCTGGTCTTCAAAGACGTTTTTGGACAGCCCCAGAGCTTCGGCGTTGGAGCGTACGTAGCTCAACGCGGCCATTGCCGATTCTTTCATCACGTCGCCTAACTGGCCCGTCAGGGTCAGGCGCGCCTCTTTGCCGGCCATCGCGGCGGCTTCGATAAAGATGATCTCGCCCCCGACTGGCGTCCAGACCATGCCGGTGGCAATGCCTGGGCGATCAATCCGCTCGGCGACCTCTTCAAAGAATCGCTGGCGGCCCAGGTATTCGGCAAGCTGATCGGCGGTGACATGGATGGGCGTCTGCCGCCCTTCCGCGATCTGCTTGGCAACCTTACGACAGAGGGAGCCAATCTCGCGCTCCAGGTTGCGCACGCCTGCCTCGCGCGTATAATCGCGAGCGATGCGGCGCAACACGGCATCATCGAGCGTCAGCTCGTCCTTGTTCAGGCCGTTGGCTTCGAGCTGCTTTGGCAACAGGTATTGGCGGGCAATATGGAGCTTCTGCTCTTCGGTGTACCCCGAAAGCTCCAGGATCTCCATACGGTCGCGCAAAGGGGCCGGAATGGGTTCCAGGGCGTTGGCCGTGGCGATAAACATCACTTTGGAGAGGTCAAAGGCCAGATCCAGGTAGTTATCGCGGAAATTGTAGTTCTGCTCAGGGTCCAGCACTTCAAGCAGGGCCGATGAGGGGTCGCCACGCCAGTCCGCGCCCACTTTGTCTACCTCGTCCAGCATAATGACCGGATCGTTGGCTTCGACGCGGCGCAGCGTCTGGATAATGCGCCCCGGCATCGCACCAATATAGGTGCGGCGGTGTCCGCGAATCTCGGCCTCGTCTCTGATACCGCCGAGCGACATGCGGGCAAACTTGCGACCGAGGGCGCGAGCAATGGATTGACCGAGCGAGGTTTTACCCACCCCTGGAGGGCCAACGAAGCAGAGAATGGGCTCGCGGTTTACCGCGCGTTCGGGCGTCGGAGCTGCCAGCGGTTGCGTCGAGCGTGTGATGGTTTCTACCTCTTCGGCACCATTCTCTGAAGTGGAAGCTGCCTCTTCGCGCTCCTGTTGCATACGTTCGGCCAGCCGTTCTTCTTTCAAACGGCGCACTGCAAGGTATTCCAGGATGCGCTCTTTGATTTTCTCTAGATCGTAGTGATCGTGGTCGAGCACCTGGCGCGCACGAGGAACGTCGATCTGCTCGCCTGTGCTTTTGCTCCACGGCAGGCTGACCAGCAGCTCCAGGTAGGTGCGGATGATGCTGTATTCTGGCGAGACGGTGGGGAGTTTTTCCAGGCGCGACAGTTCGCGGTTGGCCTCTTTCAGCGCCTCTTCCGGCAACCTGGCTTCATCGATTTTGCGTCGCAGCTCGTTGACCGTTGCCTGCTCTTCGCTCTCCTCGCCCAGCTCGCGCTGGATCGCTTTAAGCTGTTCGCGCAGCAGGAACTCGCGCTGCATTTTCCCCATCTCTTCTTGAGCCGTCGTCTGGATCTTCTTGCCCAGTTCAAGGATCTCAAGTTCATGGGCGAGGAAGCTGCTCAGTTGCGCCAGTTTTTCGCGGACAGAATCAAGCTCAAGCAGCCTTTGACGCAGCTCCAGCTCCATCTGTACAAAGGTGGCGATGACGTAGACGACCTGGCGCGGCTCTTCCAGATTTAAGGTGGCGGCTGCTATACCTTCGGGCATATTTTGCACCAGGGCCACCAGGCGCTGGAAGTAGCTAATCACGTTGCGTTTGATCGCCTCGGTCTCGTTGTCTTCTTCCTGGATATCCGGTTTCAGGCTAACGTGAGCCGCGAGATAAGGTTTTTCTTGCGTGAACTCGCCGATACTCACGCGTTCCAGGCCCTGCACGGCGATTTGCACGGTGCCATCGGGCATGCGGAACATGCGGCCCACGCGCGCCACGGTGCCGACCTTAAAAATCTCGTCAGGTCCGGCCTGCTCGATATCGGCGGATTTCTGGGCGACAAGCACCACCAGGCGATTGCCGCGCATCACATCATCGATCAGGCGGATCGACCGTTCCTGGCCCACGGCGAGCGGCTGGACAGAAAATGGATAGATGACCGTTTCTTTTAGCGGCAGGACAGGGAGAACGTCTGGGATAGTTAATCGCTCCTCCTCATCCTCGTCTGCACCATCTTCCTGACGATCTGCCCGTAGCTCTGGCGCTTCCTCATGATCGCTCTGCGTCGTCTCGTTGGAAGGCGCATCTTCTTCTTGCTCGCCAGGCTCTCCTGTTTCCGTATGCTCAGAGGAAGATATATCTTCATGTTCATCGGAACCCAGGAGGGCCTCTGCCTTCTGTGCTGCATGCGGCGCGTCGCCAGGCGACAGGGCTTCGTTAAATGGTTCTTCGTGTTCTAACTGCTGTTCGTTGTAATCTTTCTCCATAAAATCTCTCAACGCATCATCAAGGATTGCAAAAGGCGCTACTCTGTCGTTCCGCTGCGCTGAATAGGCACACGTTCGGGGCCGCGCTCAGGCAACCTGGGTAAATCTACAATAAGAATGCCGTGTTCATAGTGTGCGCTGACCGCATCTCGCTCAATGGGAGAAGGGATAAAGACCTCGACGCGGAACGGGCCATAGCGAATTTGCGCCTCGTGATAACATAAGTTCTCCTGGCTCTCGTAGTGGTCATGTCTTTCCCCACTCACCACCAGGGCATTTTCGTAGAGTGTTACCTCGATATCTTCTTCTTTCATGCCGGCCAGTTCAACCTTTACGACCATCCTATCTGCCGATTCAAGAATGTCAACCGGGGGTCTCCATGTTGTTGATCGGTGCAGTATCGACTGTTGACTCTGGCGCAGGGCGTCGTTCAACAATTGACGGTAGTGGTGCTGTAACTGTTTTTGTGAGCCATCTATGAAGCGATAGGTCACTTGCCGATAACGCATTCGCATAGCGTGTTACCTCTTGCCGACCAGGGTCGGGCCAGCTCTATGCTCCGTCCATGTGGGAGTAGAGAGCTTCATGGCAAAAGTGGGATCATCTTGCCTGTACCTTTTGCCTGTCTACTAATACCGCTCACGCCTGCCGCTTACCCGAGTGGAAGGTCTTTTTCGCCCTCGGCAAGCGCCTTCTGGCATTCAGGACAGATATATTCGAATTCAGAGTTGCTATCCGAGAGCACGTCACTTTGAATAATGCGGGCGTACCGCAAGCGCGTAGCTTTACCACATCTCGCACAGGTAACGTATGTTTCTGAGACGGCTGTGCGTCGGGTTCCAAGAATATCTTCCTGCATGGCCGATACCTGTCTTTCTGTGTTTTTCAAAAACCTGATCTACCTGATCTAATTATAGGGTCCGCCTATATGCTACGGTGTGATATGCACCTAAGAACAGAGATTGGCCTACCTGAGGGCCAACATCTTTGATTATGGCACGCGTCAGGTAAAATTGCAAGCAACTCCTTGCAGGCAGCCTGAGTGCTCCCACGATGAATCGGGGAGCTACAATGCGGTAGCATCGCTGGTTGGCTGGATAGTAGGATTATTCCTTACAGCCTCCGGCTTCGTAGAAGCCAGGTTTGCCGCGCCCGCACCTGATCGCGTTGCCATCGCGCCCTGCGTCGTTGACACTTTGAGTAACAGGGCTATTTACTTCTCTGAAGAAGAGGGGGCCAAGGGGCTGTGCCCCTTGCGGGGCGCGGGGTGTCCCCACTCATTCTTCTCCTCCCTCGCCCCCGAAGGGGGCAAAAAAAGAAAAATTAAATAGCCCTGTTTGAGCAACAAGAGGTTTGACGTGTTCTGGTTGATATGCTACTATGTTTTTATATTCCTCTCTGATGTTTTAGTGGCTATTTGGAACCCTACTTGAACCATTGTATATCTAGTGCGTGGTTGCCGGATGACGACAAAGCCATATAAGATACGCGGCTTGCCTGTCATCCTTTAAAGGATAAGGGCGAAATGAGATGATCACGCAAGCGATCAAACATTGGATGAGCAAGTTATTCGCATGGTGGCCCTGGAGAAAATCTTCAGATACCAGCTATGTGCAAACTGTGAGCAAGCTGAATAAGAATGCAGCTCAAGAAACGCTATGGCGTGCAGCAGCGGATGGGCCAGGGCCGCAGCCCAGCGTGACATCCGTGGTTATTGAGCAGGGGAGGAGTGAGACATCCCCCTCGACAGATCGACCAGCCATCGATGAACATACGGAGCAAGTTGTACAATCTTCCCCAATAGAAGGGAGTGCCCCGTCTTCTCAATCTCCGTCAAAAGAATTGCCACAGGGACGCACCCCATCTACTGAAGATAGCCCGACCCCTTCTCCAACGTTTGAGCAACGATTAGTATTTCTCCGTCACCTGGTCAAACGAGGCATCGTTAATGAGGGGTTTGCCGAGGGGAAGGTACCCGATCAATATAAAAAACCGTAGGGGCCTTCCTTGCAGCCGACCTGAGCGCAGCTAGACGCGCTAGCGGCGTTGGTCGGCTGGATAGAAGGATAGGTCTTACACCTGTCCCCTACCAAATTATTGTGCGCCCGCTGCCGTGAAGCCGCGAGATTGCGCCTCATCTTCTGAGGCAAAGTAGATGACCGTTATCCCTCCCGCGGCGGCATCGTCTTCAGTCGTGGTGAGCTGCTCAAGCGGTACCTCAATCGGGTAGTAGAGCCTGGTACTGACAACGCCGATCACGGTTGCATCTTCGGGTATTGCCTGTTCGACTGGCCTGCCACTCAGATCGCCCACGCCGCTGGCGAGGCTGGCCCCGCTCAGTTCCTCTAGAGCGGCTGGCCCTATGCTCTCAGCAGAGGGTAGCGACGGTTCCTCGGCACTGACCGGAAGTTCGGTCGGGCTCACCTGTTCTTTGAGAGGGGTCCCGTTCCACCTATCATTTTGCAGCAGTTCGATAGGCTGATCGTAAGCTTCTTGCTGCTGCTTGCGTCGCTGTATATACAGATAGATGGCGACTGCCGCTGCCGTCAAGCCTGCGCTACAGACGAACGCGAGCCAGAACATATTGCTGCGTAGGGCTTGCGCCTGTTGAGCCTTACGGTTGCGCTTGCGCAGCTCTTTTTTCATGCGCGCTTTACTTTTCGACCACTTTTGCGTGGTTTTTTTGCCACGCTTGAATAGTTGCTGAGAGATATCATTGCCGCTCTCGGTTACGGTACGAGACAGCTTGCGACCACGATCCATCAGTTCCTCCGCCAGAAGCCCTCCCTGTCTGATCAGCTCCTGGCTATATGGATGTGCTCTGAGCTCTGCCATAGACTCGGAGAGGGCTGCTTCCAGAGCGGCCAGGCGCTCTTTAGAATCGGGCTGCTCGTTGGTTTGTTGTTGCCTGCGAGCCCCCGTACGGGCTCGCAATTGTTTCCCCAATGTATTAATGACGGGGCCGAGCACGGTGAGTGTGAAGGCTCCCACGCGTAGCCAGCGCCTCATCTCCTGTGAAAGATCTCTGTCCGTAGCCATATAACTTCCTCCTGACGGTGGTGATGCTGCTTTTGCTATCGAATCCGACCTATTACCGCGAGCAGGGCAGGGGCCAGCCCTGCCCCTACGGAACGCGGAATCGAAGTACATCTATTTTCCCAGCATAACGAGACTATCTTCTAGAACACACGCATAAGTATGACCGACGAAATCGGTCTGTGTCAAGGGAAGTGGGGGCAAGAGAGCAAATTGTGAGAAGAGGGGGGTGTGCGACCCTTCGTCTGAGCAGTAAAATGCAGGACGCGCAAAAAGAGATCTCTAAGGCGTTAACAACACTGGATCAATTACGTACTAGAAGTCCTCGGCGGCAAATTCGCTTAACTGGAGGACGAGACGGCAAAAATGCAGCATCGCGGCGGCAGATTCTAAATAAGCTTCATCGCTAGTGGCTGTGCGGTACTTGACCGGCGCACGCCGTTGCAGGGCGCGCAACACCACCATAATATCTTCCTTGAGGGAGGTATCGAGGTCTCCACGCTGCATGAGGAGGATAACCTGGCTGACGATTGAGTCAACTTCGCGACGCATCAAAGTCAGATCATTCATCCAGGTATCGTCGTCTTCGGGTATCGTATTTTCGTCCCAATAGAGTGCGTCTGCGCTTTGCTCTTGTCGTCTGACGTCGCTGCGTATGGGCCTGCGCCTCTGTTGGAGGGGGGCCTTAGGTTCCTCCGGCTTTACTCCTAGCTCATGGAGCAGCGCGGCCAGTTCTTCTTCCCAGCCAGCCATTGAGAGCCTCCTTATTGCATTTCCACTTGACGTCTTTGAAACCTCCCCCGAAGTGTAACACAGTGTCCGATCCTTGTAAATGGCCTGAATGGATAGGCCGAGGAGGCTTGCAATAGGAAATTTGCCCTATGAGAAGCGAGGATAAAAGGGCTGCCGGGGCGCTGCTCATGCACATTTACGCCCCGGCAATCGTTTGTCGTTTATATAGGAAGAAGCGCCGGAATATGCGGAATGATTGCCAGAAATGCGGCTATTAGTAAGCCTGCCACCAGTAGCAGCGCGAAGAAAATTTCGAGCGAGAGCACCTGGCGCATGATGGTATGGAGACCCGCCGGCGTATCTGTCCGCAGGACGCCAGTGATGATGACGGCCAGCGTTGGCAGCGTCCACAGGGCCAGCAAGATCGGGTGTGGCGCGCCATGTGGAATCCCAAGAGCGGCAATAACTGCATAAGAGCCCAGCAAGAGCACCAGGAACCAGGCCCGGCTCCAGCGTAAACCCAGAAGCGAGGCAAAGGTGCGCTTTCTCGCGTGCGTATCGCCCTCGGTATCGCGCATATCGTTGACGTGGACCACGGCTGCCGCCAGCAAGCCCAGGGGAATGCCGTAGAAGACCGCGAGCAGCGATGGCTGTCCGGTCTGGATCATATATGCGCCCAGGGTAATCAGCGGGCCAAAGACGCAGAAGGCCACCAGCTCCCCTAGCATCCGGGAGGAAAGCGCCTTCTGTGTGCCGCTATAGAAATAGGCGCAGGTCACTCCAATGAAACCCAGCAGGTAGACCATCGGGCCGCCAGCAGCCGCCACAATCAGGCCCAGCAGCACGCCAATTCCCAGCAGGGCCAGCCCGGTGATCAGGACGCGCGAGGGCTTGATCAAGCCTTGCTGGATCAGGCCGCCGGGGCCAAAAGCATTGCTGGTGTCGATGCCGCGCAAGTAGTCGTAATAGTCATTGATCAGATTTGCGCCAAGCTGGAGCAGACTGACTGTAACAATTGCGAGGATGAAATGGGTCAGATGAAATTTTCCTAAGGGCGCTTTTGACGCAATGGTCTGAGACCACGCCAATATGCTGCCGACCAGGATGGGCATCACCGACAATGGGAGGAAAGCCAGCCGCATCCCATCCCGCCAGATTTGCAGCCACTCGCTGGTGTTCCGGTGGTATTCCGTCGGTTGCGCAACCAGCGGTGCGGGCAGGCTCACCTCGACCGTTGAGCTGACCGGTCGCACAGCAATGGCGGGCTGCATTTCGCTAAGCGTCTCCAGCGAACTCAGCGGAATGGTCGGTACCTCTTCTGCCTGCACAGATTCGGCAGTGACGATCTGGGTGGAGTTGGTGGGTTTGGGTTTAGCGACTACCCGATTATTATTCTTAAAGTCTTCGCTTTCCATACGCTCCCCTTCTGATTTGATAAAAAGTAAAATTCCGGCGGTAAATAGATACGCTAGGGGGCATATCTTCTACACGATTTTCTTGCACAGGTACACTGTAAACTTTTAGAAGTATGTGGTACTGCTTACAATGAATAATTACCCTATAAACACATGTAAGGCTACTGTTGATAGTATACAGAAATTCTGAAAGTAAAGGTATTTCAGTAGCAGCGTGTTGGATCAAAGGGTTGCAAGGGTGTAGTACCAATCAACTGGTTATGCATAGAGCCGTGTACTCATGTATGCCTGATAAAAAGCCATCCTACAAGATTTCCTCTTCTACCAGGACGGCAGGGCGCTATAGAGCGGGTATCCATATGGTACTCCTATGGCGATAGAGCGACCGCGGCCTGGATAATTTAGCACAACTACCATTTATTACGTTGTAGAAGGTTGAGTTGTTTCATGATTGGGAAAAAATGCTTTACCTCCACTGCATCCGTCTATTATGAATAACTGCCCGGCTGGCGCCGTTGTAACTCTTGCTGTAGAGCTTGCATGGATTGTTGCAGGTGTAATTGACCTATGGCGGAGGTGAGGTCGCCGCGCGTCTTCTCCAAGATCCCTCGTGTGACATCCGTTGTGCGCCTCAGCCCTGCGGTGATGGCGTCGGGGAAGTCTACGGAGATGAGCAGAGCGTAAATATCATCCATGTAGCGTAGATACGTTTCGCAGTCTGTGTAGTGGCCCTGGCGCAACTGGTCCAGAATGTAGCGGCGCAGTTCGCCAACCGCCTCCCCCAGCCCATTCAGATAAGCCGCCCAGCCCACTCCCAACTCATCGGCTGCGGGTAAGGGATGGTGCTGGACCAGGGCTGCGAAGGTGGCGGCTTCGGTATATTCTTTTTGCGCGTCCTGCGCGAAGCCTGCGTAATAAATATCTTGATGCTGCTGCAAATCGGCGGCTATCTCCGCGATCAAGGTAGCAGCGTGGGAGAGGAGCTCCTGAGCGGCAGAAAACTCTTGTCTGTGTGCTGCTCGAATGCTATTGGCGCAATAGCGAATGGCTGTGCGCGATTTAGGCAACGCCCGTTCGCGAGCTGCGTGTTTGAGCGCCAGGTGCTCGATTGCACTCTGTCCGATTGTCTCCAAATTCTCAGCCATAACATGCTGTATCCTTTCTATGATAAGCCAGTGTACCATAGAAAGCGTGAAACGACAAAAACTCCCCCCGTCTTGCTGTCCAGCCCACCGGCGCAGGGTCTGTAGGGGCAATCCCTTGCGGTTGCCCTGTCGCGTGAGCAGGCGGTTGCCCACAGGGCAGGGGCAAGCCCAGCCCCTACCGCATTAGACAGAGGTAGTTTTTGTCCAGGTGAAGGTATGGTCAACACGAGCCGCGTTGCGCTACCTTCTACGGCCTGTCTTTTTATCCTGATAGATCAGAATTGGATGGACCTCGATTTCTGCCGGAAAGGTCATGCTTTGCAGATCGCCCGCCCAGAAGAGCTGCTTCATCATCTCGGCGACGGCATAGAGCAAGTGCTGTAAGGCCGCCTCCTGTCCATGCTCATATGCCGCGCTTCCCTGATACATAGACATGGCTACGAAGAACGGATTGACGGGGGTACGTTCATTCAGGCGCACCAGATAGATATCCATTTTCGCGTCACCCTTATCCACAGGAACCATCACGCGAAGTTCCGGCTTCTGGTCAATGATATCCAGGCGATAGAAAACGCCGTAATGATCGCGAGATGCCTGGAAGATGGATACCTCTGGGAGAGAATCGCTGGTGTACAGGGCATCGGCTGGTTGTTCCATCTCTACTCCTAATCCTGCCAGAAAGCTCTCAAACTGTTCGTCGATATTCATATAACCCTCTCGTTCTTGTATCATCTCATGCGACAATAACCTTCACTGGAGTATTCTGTGGCAATTGGAGAAAAGTGGAAATAGCCCTGAGTCCGCCGAAGATGCCCGAAACACCGTACCGACGCGATTGATCGCGTCCAATTTATTGCCATGCTGCCATCCGAAATCGTGCCGAGCCGCCACAAGGCAAGCGCGAGGCCCCCTACATCCGCAGCAGGGCAACCGCAAGGGATTGCCCCTACCGTCTCCGGTCGAACATAGCGGGTCGCGTTCGGATTTTTTTTTGGGAATAGGTGACGATAGAGTGGGATCATCCGATGGGGAAGCCTCTTCTCGGGAATGCCCGAACGACCGTAGGGACCCGATTGATCGCGTCCAATTTATTGCCTGCCCGCCCCACCTCCTCCGTATCCCAACGCCGAAAGCATCGATAAGATGAGCCAACAACCTCGCGTTTTGAGCCACCTCGCCAGCCTATTGTTCGCTACATGCCATTCTCGTCGGCAAGGTGATGGCGTGAGATCGCGGGAAGGAGGAACAGGCGGTAAACCGGACGCGATCAATTGGGTCCCTACGGTAGCTCGGGCATCACATGATGGATCATAAACATCTGAGGTTGCAAGCCTGCGCGCAGGAAATCGGCTTTTTAGACAAACGAACCTGTGGCTGTGGTGAATGCTCTCCCATGTTCCAAGCCTGCTCGCAGGAGAAGCCCCTTTTAGACTCCGACGGGGAAAGGGCAGACCTCTGGTCAAATTATGTTCCAAGCCTGCTCGCAGGAAAAGCGCCTTTTAGACGGGTATTAGTACACAGGTTGCACTAGAGTTTTTATGTGTTCCAAGCCTGCTCGCAGGAAAAGCGCCTTTTAGACGGCTATATCGCCAGTATAGCATGAAAAGCTGTTTCATGCAAGCAAATTCGCAGGTCGAGTATTTATGCAGGTGTTTCGCATCAGAAACGAGCCTTTTGGGGAAGGAAATGGCTGTCGCGTGGCCTGGAGAGGGCAGCGCGGGTCTCTGCTCAGAGGAAGCGATAGTGAGACCCGCGCTAAGCTCTGCCATTATTTCTTCTTGACTTGAATGAGCTGGGGCATTATATAAATGTTCCAGAGACGACTATCCCCTGCTTGCTAGCGGACACGATGAGCAACCGATTGGAGGAGCCGGTGGTATCTCTGGCTTAGCGAAGTGCTATTGCGAGAAGTTTTTGCATATGTTATCCTCCCAACAGAGTCTAGCGGGAAGCTTTTGCTAAAGGGAAAGCGATTTTGATGAAGCTCAAATTTGATTGGTACGAAGTCAACTCCTTAATTGCTCTTCTAAATGCCAAAGGAATTAACTACCTTTGGGGTAACGATGAGATTGTAAATGAGCCTGTTGAGGAGATTGATCCCGTTCACCTGATTCAGCGATTGGCTGCATGTGGCTATCCTCTTGTGAGAGACGCCAGTATTTCGCTGTTTATTCTACATCCAGATCTGGCCCCCGCCGTTGTTGATGCGCTTCAATCGAGCGAGCCTGAAGTTGTTGAGGATATCGCGGTAGTGACGCTGGCCTGTCTCTACATGCAGCAATGGTGGCTCTTCCGGCTCACATTTGCGCTTGGCCGCCTTCCATCTTTCCCTGAAGAGCCATTCGTTGCCCTCTGGGAGGAGCGCGGCTTACCACACCCTCGCTCTGGCTACGGCTTGAATGGCCTCCTGGCGCTACAAGAGTATCAACAGCGACGATACGGTGCGCCTCTTAACTTTCTTCATGATTGGCAGAATCAAATCAATCATTTACTTGCTCAAGAGGAAGCCCATCAGCGTGCATTCCCGGAGGAACTGAAGGAAACTCTAGTACAACTTAGTAAGGTGAAGGAGAAACTGCGATGAGCATGCGAGAATATGTTGGGAGGCCGCAAATTGAGCAATTTCTTATACAGGTGGGGCGAACACGGCAGCCGGGGCGCTTATATATCACTGGAGGAGCTGCACTGGTTCATCGGGGCATTCGTTCTGGACAGACGCTCGATATTGATATTCAGATTACCATTGATCCGGCCAATCTCATGACGCAGATTGTGCAGTTAAAGCAGAAAATGAATATCAATATCGAATTTTCCTCGCCAGGAGACTTTATACCGTTGCCGCAGCAATGGGAGGCGCGATCAGAGTTTGTCAATCGCTATGGTCAGGTAGATGTCTTCTATTTCGATTGGTATAGTATCGCGCTCTCCAAAATGCAACGAGGGAGTCGGCAGGATATTATTGATGTACAACTGCTCGTAGATCAAAAATTTGTTGATATGCGGGAGCTTGACCTGCTGTACCAGGATGTCCTGCACAAAATCGGCAACCCTCCCTATGACAGGCTCCTGCCCAATCTCACCCAACAACAGTTTTCGCAGCACTATCAGGCTGTGCGTCGGCTGCTATAGCCTCAAGATTGTACAAACTGATGCCGCGCTCTCTAGCCGCCTGCTCGCTTGACCTTATACCCCATCTCGGTCAGTTTCGCCTGCACCTTATCGCAGTGGTCGCCTTGAATTTCGATGTTGCCGTCTTTAACCGCGCCACCGGAGCCGCAGAATTTTTTGAGTTGTTGCGCAAGCGGGGTGAGAGCTTCTTCCGGCAGCCCCGTTATCACTGTGACGGTCTTCCCGCCGCGCTGCTTGCGGTCGCGCATGATGCGAACGATGCCATCACTCTTCCTGGTTGGCGCGGCAGGCTGTCCGCAACGACAATGCTTGTAGGGCTGCCCACAGTCGGGGCAGTGGGTGACTCTTCCGCTATCGGTGGAATATACGACACGATCTGGCATGGTATGCTCCTTAATGCATTTCCACTTGACATCATCGGGAATGATATATATAGTGTCCCTCAAGGGAGGCGGCGAGCGTGTATGACTAACTCGATCCGCTTGAGGATACTGAAAAACAATGATACCACAATGATTATAAGCCCGCCGACCCGTTTCTTTCCACTGTTAGCGATAGAGCACATAGCCTGCGATGGCTGCCAGGCACAGAATCACGATAATATTGACCTTGCGGCTCAGCGCCAGGCCGAAGGCGATGGCGGCGATGAGCCAACTTTTCCAGTCAAGCGATGAACGGGCGATGATGGACCATGCCACGGTAATCAGAATGCCCACGACCGCGAGCGAGATGCCGCGCATAAAGCCCGCCACCCATTTCCGGTGCTCGATACGGTGGTAGACGGCGGCGGTGAGCAGCACTAATAAGGCTGGCAGAATGATCGCGATCAGGGCCAGGAATGCGCCCAGGTAGCCATAAGTGAAGTAGCCCAGGCTGATGACCCACAGGCCGTTGGGTCCAGGGCTGATCTGACCGATAACAATCGAATGCCCGAAATCGGATTCGCTGGCCCAGCCGTTACCTATCAGGTCCTGGTGCAGACTTGGCAGATTGCTAAAGCCGCCCGTCGAGAAGAGCGAGGCTTTGAAGAAGAGCAGAAAGTAGATGAGCGGATCAATCATGCTAGTGTTGCTCCCCTCTGCTGTCGGCGGTATGGGACGCGGCTGCTTCGTCACTATGTTCTTGCAAGGTTGGAGGTGTGGGAGGAGCGGTGGACTCTGTAAGGGCGTAATGGGGAGTGCGCCAGGAGGTGAAGATGATGGCACCTGTAGTAGCGGCACAGATCAGGACCAGGATCACCGAGAGTTTGAGGACAATCAGGGCGGTGGTGCAGGCCAGGACAATGATCGCGCTGGCAACCGAGCGCGCCCATCCCTCTTTGCGCGCCTGTGTCAGCAGCGGATGAGCAAAGCGAGTGGCAACCACAAACATCACGCCTGCTGTGGCGGGGATCACGCCGCGCAGGATCGCCTGAACATCCGGCCTGTTCTCAATTAGTTTGAAGCCAGCCGCCAATAGACAGGTGATAGTCGCGCTGGGCAGCAACAGGCCGATCAGTGAGACGACTATCCCCGAAATACCTCCCAGCTTGCGCCCGATCAAAACGGTGAGCGCGATAATGTTAATGCCGGGCGTGAACAGACAGAGGTTCCAGAAGAGGGAGAAGTCCTCCATCGTCATCCATCCACGTTTCTCGATGAACTCTTGTTGGATCTGGAAAATAGTCGAAGAGCCTCCCCCGAAGGATTGCAGACCGATGCTGGTCCAGATGCGAAAAAGCTGCCATTTGCCTGGTCTGGGATCTGGTTGTTTCATGTTGCTAGCTCCAGAAGACGCCTTTTTGTGGAACGTCTTGTATATAACAGCGGTGTAAAAGTTATTATATGAGCTAGCCTGACTGGTAGTCTATATTCACATCAGATTTATTGACTGCTATAGCTGCTTAGACCAATGCACTGGGTAGACATTTTTCATCAACGATGCTTAAAGCCTGCTCGCGAGATACATAAGTTACCAGTTTGTAGCCACACTGAGTACATTTATAACCCGTCTTGATATACTCTTTTCCGTCTCTCATCACCTGTGTTTGCGAGACCCCATCCATCTGGGTGGCGCAAAAGTAGCAGGTAAACCGCATCCACTGATTTCTTCCACTCATGTTCAATACCCTCAATATGAGAAATTCTCTACGGACCTGACAGAAAACTCTTTACTAGAGCTACAGTATACTCGGAGAGACAAATCTCTATTAGTATACCAAATGAACATTTCTGCTTGAGGGGTCCAATGCTACCTCATCTTTTTAACTGAAAATTCCGTAATAACATAGGAGACTCTATGTTATAAAATAAGGTATGCGGAACGAATTGCTATCATGGTTTGCGCGCGAGGGGCTGTTGCTGACTTCGGTCTCGGCGCAGGCGGAAGACCCGGAGCATGATGAGGTCAAGATAATCGTAAAGGCCCCGGTAGTGGCGCTCAGCCGCGCCGATCACGATTTTCGCGAGTGCCCCGATCCTGTACTTTTCGGCTATCCTGAAACGTCTCTAGCTATGATGGTACTGGACGATATGCATCAGTTTGTCCTTTCATGGCTGGAGAAAGCGGTTGAGGCGGGCATGGCACGCTGCTTCGTCTGCAATAAAGTGCTGGATATGGGCAGCGAGAAGCCCTGGGACGCCGTTTTTGTTGAGCATGAAATCTATTGCTGGCTGGTCGTCCATTTTGACTGCAAACGCTATCTTAATCGTGACCTCAAGGGGCGTAACCCCTTTGAAGTCGCCGCCCGCACGCCTGAATTTTTTGATCTGTATATCACATAAGAAGTAGGGGCTCGAATGGATAAAAATCAAGTCGCGGCTTTGCTGGAAAATATCGGCACCTTGCTGGCGCTCAAAGAGGGGAGTAGCACGTTCGAGGTGCGCGCCTACGAGAACGCCGCCCGCACGCTCAGTTCGCTCGACGGTGATATCGGGCAACTGGCGAAAGAAGGGAAGCTGAAGGGGCTGCCGGGGATGGGGCCAACAATCCTTAAACGCGTGATGGAGGCTATCGAAACCGATCATATCGCCTTTTATGACGAACTGGTGGCAACCACGCCGCCCGTTAAACTTGATATGTTGCGTATCGCCGGAATGGGTCCGAAACGTATCAACGCTATTTACGACCAGTTGCATGTCACCAGCATCGCCGAGCTGGAGCAGGCGTGCAAAGATGATAAGGTGGCTCATCTGCCGGGCTTTGGCAAGAAAACCCAGGATAAAATCTTGCAGGGGATCGGCTTTCTTGCCCAGCACGCCGACCGCTTTCTCTATCCTATTGCCGAGCAGGAAGCGGAACAGATTCGCGCCGCGCTGGCAGCCCGACCGGAGATTGTGCGTCTGGAGGTAGCCGGCAGCCTGCGACGCAAACGCGAGACGGTCAAAGATATCGATATGGTTGCCAGCGTTGACGATCAGGCGAGCGACGAGACGCGGCGTAACCTGATGGATTTTTTCACCCAGCAGCCTTCGGTCAAAGCTATAACGGGCAAGGGTGAGACCAAATCAAGCGTTGTGCTCAGCAGTGGCATCGCGATGGACCTGCGCGTCGTCGGGGATAGCCAGTTTCCCTACACGCTGCACCATTTCACCGGCTCGCGCGAGCATCATATCCCGCTCCGCCGCCGCGCGCTTGGCATGGGCATGACCATCAACGATTATGGGCTCTTTAAAGTTGAGCAGGGGGAGCAAATTCTGGTTCCTTGCAAAACCGAAGCTGACATTTACGCCGCGCTCGGCATGGCCTATATTGAGCCAGAACTGCGCGAAGACATGGGCGAGATCGAGGCGGCTGTCAATGGGACGCTGCCGGAACTGGTCCAGGAGAGCGATCTGCGCGGTGTACTGCACGCCCATACCAACTGGAGCGATGGGCAGAACACATTGCGCGAGATGGCGGAAGCGTGTGTTGCGCGCGGCTATGCCTATCTGGGCATCACCGACCATAGCAAAGCAGCCGCCTATGCAGGAGGGCTAAAGGAGGATGATCTGCGGCGCCAGGGCGAGGAGATCGACCGCCTGAACGCAGAGTTCGCCGGTCGCCTGCACATTCTTAAAGGGATCGAGTGCGATATCCTGCGCGATGGCGCGCTTGACTTCGACGATGCCGTGCTTGCGCGCCTGGATTTTGTGGTGGCCTCGATTCATAGCAATTTTAACCTGCCGCCCGAAGAGCAGACCAGGCGAATGGTACGCGCAATTGCCAATCCATACGTCGATATCATCGGGCATCCTACAGGGCGTGTTTTGCTAGGGAGGGAGGGGTATAGCCTGGATATAGAAGCCGTCATTGCGGCAGCAGCCGAGCATGGGGTCTGTATTGAGATCAACGCCAATCCATCGCGGCTGGATCTCGACTGGCACTTTGTGCGTAAGGCCCGTGATCTGGGGATGAAGATTCCCGTTAACCCTGATGCTCACTCGCTTGCAGGATTAGACGATATGCGCTATGGTATAGGGGTCGCACGCAAAGGATGGTTACGTGCCAGCGACGTACTTAACACGATGAATACCGATGCCTTGCTGGCGTTCTTCCAGGATAGGAGACGCCGGAAGTCATAATAGAGAGAGGAGATTTGTATGGCGCAACAGGTAGAGTTAGAAATAGCCCCGCGTAAAGCAATGGGCAAAGCGACGAGACGGCTGCGTAGAGAGGGAATTATTCCTGCAAATATCTTCGGGCATAAGGAACCATCCCAGGCAGTGCAGCTTGAGGCGCTAACATTTGAGCGTTTGCGTCGTGCGCATGGCACCAGGAGCGTCCTCGCTCTGCGTATGGACAATGCCGCGCCGCAAACGGTCCTGATTCGCCATATCCAGCGCAGTCCGCTGACCGGCGAGATCCTGCATGTGGACTTCTCGCGTGTCAGTATGAGCGAGCGCGTTGAGATGAAAGTACCACTGCACTTTGTTGGCGAGGCCCCCGGCGTGAAGATCGAGAAGGGCGTGCTATTGCATCTGATGGAAGCGATAGCAGTAGAGTGCCGCGTTACGGATATGGTTGAGTACATTGAGGTTGACGTATCGTCGCTTGCGAGCATTGACTCAACGCTGCATGTGAGCGACGTAAAGTTGCCGCGAGGGTACAACCTGGTCTCAGATCCAGAGGAGCCCATTGCCAAAATCGCGGCTACACGAGCTGAGGTCGCCGAAGAAGCTGAAGCCGCTGCGGAAACTCCTGCTGAGCAGGCCCCTGCTGCCGGTGAGGAAGCCGCTGCTGAATAACGAACAGTCAATCAGGTGGAATGGTCATTGCTAAAGAGGAGCGGTAGATATGCGTATCATGATTGTGACAGATCAATATCCGCCGATGGTGGGAGGGGTTCCGACCGCCACTCATGGCCTTGCGGTCGATTTCGCCAGCCGGGGGCATCAAGTGTGGGTGGTGGCGCCCAGCTATGGCGCTCGCGATGTGCGTCGTCTTGAGCAAAAAGTGCGTATCTATCGCTTCTCCTCTTTTGAATGGCCCACCTATGAAGGGCTACGCATCCCCTTCCTGCCCTTTATGCCTGTGCGTAACCTGATTAAGAGAAGCGATCCCGATATTATTCACATTCATTCGCCAATTGTGCTGGGCAATATCGCGCAAATTCTGGCCGGTGGCCTGCGCAAGCCGGTGATTGCCACCAATCATTATCTGCCCATTAACCTGAGCCGTTCCCTTATTTCAGACCCGTTGATCGGCAAATCCATCAGTAAAGTAACCTACTCGTACCTCGTGCATTTCTGCAACCGCTGCGAGTATGTTACCGCGCCGACGAAAACGGCCCTGAATTTGCTCTATGAACATGGACTGCATGCCCCCGCCAAAGCTATCTCCAATGGCATTGATCTGGCAAGATTCACGCCTGGCGAGCGCGATCCCGCGATCTTGCGGCGCTACAACCTGCCAGAGGATTGCCCGCTGGTGATCCATGTGAATCGCTTGAGCGAGGAGAAGCGGGTCAATGTCCTGCTGGATGCTGCCGCTAAGCTGAAAAGGAAGGCCCATATTGTGCTGGTTGGCACCGGCCCCGCCGAGGCCGAGTTGCGCACACAGGTAGCCTGTTTGAATATTGCTGATCGCGTCAGTTTCCTGGGCTTTGTCCGTGACGATGACCTGCTCGCCTTGCGGCGCTCATCGGATATCTTTGTGATCCCTTCGGTGGCTGATCTCCAGAGCATCTCGACGATGGAGGCGATGGCTTGCGGCCTGCCCGTCGTCGCGGCCAACGCATACGCGCTGCCGGAATTGGTACATCACGAGGAGAACGGCTTTCTGTTCCAGCCGGGCGACAGCAACGAAATGGCCTGCCAACTGGACCTCCTCTTGGATGACATTGAACTGCGTAAACGCATGGGCCAGGAGAGTCTGAAGATTGTGGCCGCGCATGACCGGGTGAAGGTGCTTGATGAGTGGGAGGAGTTGTATCGCCGCCTCGCTATTGAATTTAAAGAAGTCAAAGAGCGCAGGCAACAGATGCGTATGATCCGCAAATATCAGGGGTATGCCCCTGGCGGTCAGCAGAGGATGGCTTTGCATTCTCACATCCGGCGCACAGGGGAGTTAACGCGCGATCAGCCGTTGAAAGAAACGGTCTGGCACACACAAAGCGAGGAACTCTACGTAGAAGATCTCTAGCACTACATTTGGCTCAGGTCCAGCGACTACGTAACAGGCGGGCGAGGAAGCGTTCAACGTCCCAGCGTAGCTGGATTGCATGGTAACGTAACCAGGCGACACAACGCGTCCACCATGATGGTTGCTGTTCAAGCGGCAGTTTGCGGCGGGGATGGTAGGAGTCGTAAACAGGTATCGGCACAGGGATAAGCGAGCCTGCCCCAGGCTGATTTTTGCTGAAAAGTTGCCAGAACTTCCCCAGGTAGCCGCCCGATAAGCGGGAAATAGTATTGCACAGCTTTTCTTTCGTATCTCCCATATAGAAGCAAGCTCCTTATTAAACTTCTTTATTTAGTATATACTCTTGGAAAGATTTTATCAATCTGGACAAACGGATCGCTAAGCGGGAAAGATATTGCACAGCTTTTCTTTCGTATCCTCCATAGAAAAGCAAGCTCCTTTTCTAAGCGGTGGTCATTAACTCGTTCTGATTTTAGCACCAATGGGGCATGGTTCTTTTTTGCACAACTCAACAGTGATAAGCGACGATGAATTAGTGGAGATGAGAAATAAAGCAGAACAAGAGTAATACTAGTAATGGTGTTAATGATGGCATAATAGATAAAAATAGCACTTTATAGACTGCTGGATAGTAGTAGGATAAAATAAACGTATGCCATAGGGAGGAAAATAAATGTCCGATACTGATGATATTCGTAAAGTCTACGATACTTTGCCCGATCCTCTCAAGCTTTTTCTTTGCTACTCAAGAGAAGACGAGGCGTTAAGGAAACAGCTAGAGCGACATTTAGAGCCAATGAGAAGGGAAGGATTAATTCATGTATGGTGTGATCGTGAGATATCAGCGGGCAAGGATTTTCTGCAAGAAATAAAGCTTCATCTTGATACTTCTGATATCCTTCTCGCGCTAGTTAGCCCCGCATTTATGAGCTCTAACTACTGTTATGATGTAGAGTTACAGCGAGCGTTGGATAAACGTATTTTTGGGGAATTACATATCATCCCTGTCATAATAAAACCGGTTGAGTGGAAAAATACATCTCTTGGAATGTTGCAGGCTCTGCCTTTGGATGGAAAACCGGTAACAAAATGGAAGCCGATTGATGAGGGCTGGCAAAACGTAGCTCAAGGAGTTCGCAAGGTTGCTCAAGAACTTCAAAGAGCCAGGCCAGTATTTAATCCTGCATTGGCAGAACGTTATCATACAAGAGGAGCGGCTCTTGTAGAGTCTGGTTATAAAGATCCTTTCCTTTTAGAAGAAGCTGTTGAAGCTTTTAAGCGGGCAATTCGTTATGATCCAAATAATACTTATACCTGGTCTTACATGGCTGAGATATTGATTGAACTTAAACGGTATGAGGAAGCTTTACTTGCATGTGAGAGAGCTATACAAATTGACCCGATGGAGGGGGCCTTGGATATTATGGACGAGACCATTTTAGGTATTAAAGTCGATGCCTTAGAAGGATTAGGAAAGATAGAGGAAGCACAACAACTAAGAGACTATCTCAAGCTCATAGTAACAGTAGAGCCTGATGAAAATGAATGGGAATAAGCCTGCATGGGTTATAGATGCCCAAGATTTATTCAATAACATTGAGCGTGTTATGAATGGAGAATCTAAGCAATAAAACCCTAGCACCTCTAAAGTACCATCTCAAAAAAATCAATAATTACCTATCGCTAATGTTTATTCCGGTAACATTGTCTAGGGTAAATGTCTTTCCGTAAATCTGAGATAATCCCCGCAAAATCTTGTTAGCTGTTCCACGTAGTATAGCGTCCCCATTTTTCATGCGGATTATTGTTCTCTCATTTACCCCTGATTGACGGGCAAGTTCAGCCTGATTTGCAGGCATGTTGTCAAGTAACTTGATGAAATCATACTTCTCTGTTGCCACTAATTTTGACCTCATTGGAGGTTCTATAGATATATTGGAACTGGCATTTTTGGGGTGGCCTATAGAAGGAACAGTATAAGTTTCTATTCCAGATTGCTTATCTCTCTTCTCCTCCTGATTACGTTTCTTGATTTGGGGATATGCTCGCCTAACGCCGGATACATTAAGGAGGGAGTGACCAGAACAGGTTAGCTTATATATCCAGTGATGTTCCCTTTCGCAGGCGGCAGGGTACGTGTTATCTGCTACTGTTTCCAATATCTGAAAAATAGGAGATAAGCCTAGCTGTTGCAACTCTATGATCCACGCTCTCTCCAATTTCCCTCCATCTCGTAACAAATGTTGAGCGAATCTATAGCGAACGTCATTGCTCAAGCCGACATAGCGTATACTTTTATCTCTAGGATCGATGAGTGCATAAATTTGATACTGCTTCTCATTTGCTCCTAATGGGTTCGGGAATTTGGGCATTGGGTGCCTGCCTATGAAGTAGCTAAATCTTACCTCGTGATATGGAGTCCTTCAATGCTGTCTATGTCTATTTCCCGCTTCAAGTACTTTTCCAAGATTCTCACGATTTTTATTACAGTAACTCTAGTAGTAGCGTCACCATGAGCAATACGTGTAATAGTAGCAGCATTGACGCCACACTCAGCAGAAAGTTCTGATTTTCTAAGCCCTGCCTCTGTAATCAGATTATCGAGTGTTGCCATATTCTCTCATCCTTTATTGCAAGGTCGGCTTTATAAGCCATTTAGTGTCAAAACTTTGACGTGTCAATGATAGCATGATAGGTCGCATATTGTCAACCGACTTGCCAATCTATCAAAATTAATGGCGATAAGATGCGATAAGTCTTGACTTTTATTGATTTCCCAGGTATTATACCAACGTGGCTATGAAAATTTCTAGTGGAGAAAGGCTAAAAACGAGTGTTGCCATACTCTTCTTAGCTTTGTAGGAAGTTCCGTAGCCATTCTTTATAGCCTGCATACTAGATCCTAACAGGATTATACAGAAAGATCGCATCTTTATCACATTGGTACTTGAGCCTAATGTAGTAGAGATGCGGGTGGTCTAGCGGGTGCAGCGAACACCCCTAGACCGTGGCCCTGAGAGTGACTTCAGGACATGGGCAATTGTACCATGTCAGAAAGGGAATGCACAGATGACGCAACCGTCCTTACAGAAAGGCGCGTCCGTTCTCCACAAACTGGACTTAGGCCAGCACACCCTCTTCCTCATGAGCGATGACGGTATGGATCTGCTTGTTAACGACGAGCACACCCCCTTCCTTGCTGATAACGTGCTCAGCCTGGACAGCGACGAGACCTATCGCCTCTACATCTCGTTGCATGAACACTTCAAGCAACATAGAACGGCCAATACAACGACTGTTTCCTCGTTAGGCAATTTCATAGGAGGGTAGCTTTACAGAGCTAGTTGCTAGAAAGGAACAACAATAAAAATTGCTGACCCCGTGAGTCAGACGGAGCCAGCTAGCGGGACCGCCCGTAACCCTTTACACGTCCGTTAACGGCCCCATGAGATTCTATGCTTATGGTGTGCCGAAGTCAAGAAAGGCAAACCATGCAAAATTATACGACACCGAGCCTGAATCACTCTGGAATCCTCGCATTTACAACGGATACCCAAATGTCTCAGCCGATTGTTCCCGTGTTTCTCATCCACACCTTAGAGCAACCCTTCTGTTCTCAGCCCGCTTGTGCCTGTCATCAAAATCAAGTCGCTGTTACGGCACTCCTAGCAGCCATTGACCAGGGAGCACTGACAATAGAAGAGATCACCACTATTCCTAAAGGGAAGCAGGGGGTAAGGGGATGAGTCAGAAAGGCAACGACTATATTACTTCCCAAGAGGACGACGACGAATATTATACCGTCGCCGGCGTCCCCTATGTGGAGGAGGATTGGCCTGAACATAACGACAGCGGGTTTTGTGATGACATGTCCCATGAATGTCACGAAAACCAGGAGTCGATTACCGAGCTCAATAGCGCCATTCAGGACGGCATTATCGCCACCGATGACGCCGACCGCATTTATCACGGCAAGACCGTCATATGAAGGGAGGTCCTAGCATGAACAAGCAAACCGGCGCGTGGCACTCCCCACAGACACGACGACAGCCGGTGTATCTCCCTGCTGATGTGCTCGACGATGACGCGCTCTATACCAGACGCACGCCGAGCAGCGTACGCCGCTATGCGACCACATTCCCAACATCGGTACAGCCACGAACGGAGATCCGTTTCATCAGGCACCAGGGACCGCCGCCCATGCAACGCGCATCCCGACTGAGCGCCGCAGAGCCGCAGACAAGACCCGCCCGACGGAAGGCACATTGGCGGCTGCACTGGCTGAATTCCGTTGGACTGGGCATGCTTGCTACGCTGATGCTTGCAGGCATCCTCTCCCCCCTCTGGCACTGGTGGCAGGGAGAGCAGGACAGCTTGCAGTATGGCTATCCGCGGACGTTCCAGTGTGACCAGGATGTCCGGCATGGAGGCATGAGTCACTTTCTCGCCGAGAACCTCCACGGGCACACCTTCATCATCGAGATGCAGCCAGGCGACCTGAGCAGGACCAGGATCTATCAGGGTCCGACCATCTTCGGACAACAGCCGGACCTGCAACCGGTGACGCTCATCTTTGAGGATGTCAACGGCGATGGCTACCCTGATCTGCTCATCACCGTCAATCAGCAACGGTATGTGTTCATCAACGATCATACGGCGTTTCGTCCGGCCACCCCTGCCGACAAGATCAGCGGAATAGGAGGATAATGCCAATGATGACGATGATGCTTATCCTGTGCTCCAACCGACAGGTCCGAGCGATTGCCGATGAGTTCGAGGACTGGAAGGCAGAAGGAGCAGGGCTAGAGGTCCGGCTCTATGGCACGACCGCCAAAGCCGGTGACGGCTTTCTCCTGCTGGCATGGAGCAAGCCCATCCCCCAAAAGTTTTTTGACAAACTCAGGAAGGATGAGGATATCCTTGATTATGTGACCGTTGGAGCATCCTTTGTACAACCCGTCCCTCTATCATGACAGGAGAGGGAAGGGAGCGCGGTCTTTCTTCCCTCCCCGCATACGCAGGAGACATGCCATGAATATCAGACAGACCGACGAATTTGTATCCAGGCTCGATCTGCCACCAGAGGAACCGGAGCCACTCACCCGTTTTATCGATATCCATGTCTATGAGGGACCAGCAGTGCCACGAGAGATCCCAATCGTAGAGAGCCAGCAAGACGACCAGGAGCCAGCCGCAACTATTGAGAGCGAGCAAGACCAGCCGAAGTCAGCACGCCCGCGATGGTACCGCAGGTACATCATCCCCCTGCTTGTCCTGGCATGCCCTGCGCTTCTCAGTATCATGCTTGTCGCACTCCTGTCTCCCCTGCTGACCGGACCTGTCGCCACCGTGACCATTGTTCCTGTCTCAAAGCAGATCACGACCACCAGCACGATCACCGTCACCACCGGACAGGGACAGCCAACGCGCCCGCCAATCATCCCAGGAAGGGAACTGGCAGCGATCACGATGAGTCAAGCGGTGACCGCACCCACAACCGGAACGGCGCACCAGGATGCGCAAGCGGCACGCGGGGCCATCACGTTTTACAATGCGGCTCCTGTTGAGCAGACCGTGAACGCAGGAACGCTCCTGACCGGAGCAGATGGTATCCAGATCGTGACCGAGCAGGACGCCATCATCCCCGCCGCCACTCCACCCACAGAAGGACAGGCGACGGTCTCTGCTCATGCGGTCGTGACAGGGCCAGCAGGTAACATTGTCGCTCGTGATGTGTATGGGCCATGCTGTCGGCTCAATGTGTTTGCCGTGAGCGGACCGTTTCACGGCGGAGAGAACGCCCGCAGCTATCACACTGTCGCAGAGCAGGATATTACCAGCGTAACCAGCAGCCTGAAAGTGAGCTTAGACCAGAGTGTACAAGCCGCCTTGCAAACGCAGGTGCAGAGCGATGAAACACTGATTACTCCGCTTCCCTGTCAGCAGAGCGTCACAGCAGATCATCACCCAGGAGAGGAAGCCACCCAGGTCCACGTTACCGTGAGTGAGACCTGCACCGGAGCGGTCTATCAGACCCAAGCATATCAAAATGCCATCACGCAGATCGAGACGCAGCAGGCCACCACGCAGCTAGGGAACGGCTACCTGCTCGCCAATGCGGTACAAAGTAGCATCGTGCAAGCAACGGTCAACGATCATCAGCAGATCGCGCTTGTGGTCAAGATCGCGGGAACGTGGGTGTATCAGTTTCCTCAGGACGAGCAGCAGCGTATCACAGCTCTCATTGCAGGCGAGGGGAAGGCCCAGGCGATGAGCCTGTTAGAGCATGTCCCAGGCGTACAAGCGGTCTCACTCACGATCAAGAACGGTGCGGCAACGCTTCCCACAGATACAAACAAGATTCATCTCGTAGTGCTTATTACGGGTTAATATTCGGAACAAGCGGCAAAGAAAGGAGGTGAAACAGATGCAACTTGTTGAACAGTATGTGATTGACCGAGACGACCCACGCTACGACGCGATTGATGCAGCAGCGTTTAAGTCCAAGAACCTGTACAATGCCGCTTTGTACGAGATACGCCAATCTTACATTTTTACCGGAACGTATCTCAATTACAACGAGATGGACCGGCGTATGCAGTCCCACGAAGCGTACAAGGCGTTGCCGGCCAAAGTGAGTCAGCAAGTGCTCATGCAACTGCATCACGATTGGGATGCGTTCTTCAAGGCGCACGCAGCGTACAAAGAAGACCCATCGAAGTTCACCGGACGGCCAAAGCTGCCCAAGTACAAGGACAAAACCAAAGGCCGTAACCTGCTCGTCTACACGATCCAGGCGCTGAGTCGCGGGAAGAAGGGCTTGAAGCGCGGTATCATCAAACCGTCACAGCTTGCTATCGCAGTGAGGACGAAGCAGAAGAAGATCAACCAGGTGCGGATCGTCCCGCGCAAGGGATTCTACATGGTCGAGGCGGTCTATGAGCAAGAGGAGCAACAAGCGCAGATCAATCCTACCTGGTATGCTGGCATAGATATTGGGATGAACAATCTGGTGGCGCTAACATCAAACAAACCTGGCTTTCGGCCAGTACTCGTTAACGGGCGTCCCCTGAAAAGCATCAACCAATTCTATAACAAGCGCTGGGCAGAACTTCAGAGCCAGCTTCGACGCAAAGGCACAACTGGGCGCATGGAGTGCCTGACCAACACACGCAGCCGGCGCATTGATCACTATCTGCATACTGCTAGCAAAAGGATCATTGATTTACTGGTAAAAGAAGAGATAGGCACGCTGGTGATCGGCAAAAATGACGGTTGGAAGCAGGAAGCGAACATGGGCAAGCGCACCAATCAAAACTTCGTGCAGATTCCGCATGCCCGTTTTATTGCCATGCTCACCTACAAAGCGGCGCTGGTTGGGATTACCGTGAAGGTCACCGAAGAGTCCTATACCAGTCAAGCCAGTCTGCTTGACCTGGACCCGTTGCCAGTGCGTAACCCGAAGAGCAATGGCGATGAGAAATACGCCTTTAGCGGCAAGCGGATCATGCGTGGACTCTATCGTGCGAAAGATGGGCGCACGATCAATGCCGATATTAACGGGTCAGGTAACATCATCAGAAAAGTAGCCCCTGGTGCTTTCTCGGAAGTGGAAGGGGTAGAGGATGGGAAAGCGGTGCTGGCATCGCTGGTAGCCCATCCAGGGCGGATAGTCGTTCCCCGCCGAACCCAGAAAGGGAAATCTTTAGCTCGCGCTAAAATGCTAGAAAATGCTAGAGATCGCTAGACTTTTTGGAGCTATTAGTGTAAAAAATCGATTGTCCGGCTTATTGACAGAAAATAGAACTCTTCAGTATAATATGGGCGCAGACGACTCAATATCGTATAGGCATCGGTGCTGACGCCTTTTATACGGTGTACAGATACGTACGAGAAAATCTGCAAGGACGCATTGTGTTTGAGGATATTCCTGCTATCAGCCTGGGATTACACCGGGGAAAGGGGATTGTTATGTTGCCTGAAGATGAAGAGAAACCCGTGCCCATGTCAACGTCAGAAGCGGGCCGTAAAGGGGGGAGCACGGTCCGCGATAAGTACGGAGAGGATTACTATCGACGTATCGGGAAAAAAGGTGGCACCGCGCTCAAAGAGAAGCGGGGTAGCGAGTATTACCGCACCATTGCCCAGAAGGGAGGGCAGGCCAACGTGACCAAATATGGTCCCGACCACTTCTCAGCAATGGGGAAAAAGGGCGGTAATACCACCAAAGCGCGTCAGGACCCGGAGTTTTATAGCCGCATAGGAAGGATGGGCGGCGCGGCCAAGCGCAAGAAAAAGTCCTGAATGGGAAGCCAGCTCAAACGGCAGAGCTATCAGCGCAACAGTATTTTTGCTGATGCTGAGCTTCCTGGCGTCATCGCCAGGAAGCTTACTGTGGCTAATAATTGTATGGGAAAATTTAGAGATAGGTCAGTGCAATGCTTTAAACGCCAGCCTGCTGTTTGTCTTCTTCCCCGTGCGTGCCTAATTTCGCCAGACCCTCTGCTATGGCCCCGGCCACGCCGGTTTCTGCTGTCTGACGAGCCGCACGCAGAGCGTTTTTGATGGCTTTGGCGTTGGAGCGACCGTGCGCGACGATAGCGGAGCCGTTGATGCCCAGGAGCGGCACGCCGCCGTATTCGGCATAATCGAGCCGCCGGAAGACCTTGCGCAGTCCGGGACGCAGTACTGCGGCGGCAAGCTTGCTGGGCAGCGAACTGGTCATTTGCGTGCGAACCATTCCCAGCAGGGTCTCGGCCAGGCCCTCGCTCAGTTTGAGCACCACATTGCCCACAAAGCCGTCGCATACGACCACGTCAGCGCCGCCCGTGGGGATGTCACGCCCTTCGATATTGCCGATGAAGTTGAGGCCGAGCGTTGGCGCGCTGGCTTTTAACAACTCGTGCGCTTCGATCACGAGCTGGTCCCCTTTGGTTTCTTCTTCACCGTTGGCGAGCAGGCCAACGCGTGGCGAGGCGACGCCGAAGATGCGTTCCATATAGATAGAGCCCATCAGGGCGAACTGCTGTAAATATTCTGGCTTGCAATCCGTGTTTGCGCCGATATCAATCACCAGGCATGCGCTGTCTCGGGTGGGGAAGACGCCACCGAGAGCGGGCCGCTCGACGCCGGAGATGCGTTTGAGGGTAAAGAGCGAGGCCGCCATCATCGCGCCGCTGTTGCCGGCGGAAACGGCCCCGAGCGCGGAACCATCGCGTACAAGTTGTAGAGCCAGAGTCATCGAAGCATTTTTCTTACGGCGCACGGCGTTGGCCGGGTGCTCATCCATCTCAATCACTTCATCCGTATGGACGATTGGCAGGTCCAGGCCAGAAGTATCGTGCTTTGCCAGTTCGGCGCGGATGGCCTCTTCTCGTCCCACGAGATAGACCCCCATGCCATATTCACGGGCGGCCTGTATTGCCCCCAGGACGGTCTCAGCGGGGGCGTGGTCACCCCCCATCGCATCCAGCGCGACACGTACAGCAGGAGCGGCACTGCTCATAGGTATCTTCCCTCGGGTTCTCCAATCGTCTTTTTGACCAGCTCGACCAGCTTGTCGAGGTCAAAGGGCTTATAGACAATGTGAACAACGCCCGCCTCGCGGAACTCCTTCTCTTCGTTGGCGGCTCCGAGGAAGGCTGTAACGACGATCACCGGTATCTGGTGATCGACCCCCATCGCCATCAATTTTAGCTCGTCGCGCCCATCGAGATAGGGCATCATCAGGTCGAGTAGCACAAGGTCCGGCTGATGCTCGCGTACGGCGTCGTAAAAGCGCAGGCTTTGCGTCGTCATATACGTCTCATAGCCCTCATCCGCCAACGCCTCGGTCAGGAGATCAGCAATAGTAGGGTCATCATCCATTATGAGTATCTTTTTTGGCATGGAAGCGTCATCCCCCTCATCTCAAAAAACAGCACTTTCGCTATGAGCAACCTCGCCCGGTTGCTCAGCACGGACATAGAAGCATTATAGCACTATGTTGTATACCTGTACACGTTGGAAAACGCCAGGACGCTTACAGGAAAACAGCCCAGAAAGCTCCGGTCTTTCCAAGCCGGGGATGCATGGGCATTCCTTCTTCTCACGTCGGTATTCCACCTCTTGTTTTTATTCTTCCTCTTCTTCTGAATTCCCCACTTTTGCTTGCTTTCGTTGGGCGTCAATATATGCTTGGATATCACTTCTCAAGAACTTCCAGAGATCACCAACCCTGAAAGCTGGAATTTTTCCTTGTTTCGCCAGATTGATGACCGTCCTCGGCTTTACACCCAACATTCTCGCCGCTTGTTCAGAGTCGAGGGGTTCTTCAATATCATGTGGCATGGCTGTAGTGTTCTCCTTTCACGTCTATGTACAACCATATTAACACACTCGAACGGATATGGTCAATAAACTGTGACAGGTACTCTTGACAATCTAAACAACGTCAGGTACACTAGACAACGTAGAAAAACTCTTCACGTCTATGAAAGTTTGACTACGGCAAGCCTCTAGAGGCTTCCTTTTGTACTCGTAGAGCAGTTTCACCGCCAATCGAGAGGAAGAAACATGCAAACGATGGCATTTCCCATCAATTGGGGCACCATTTCCCTGGTTCTGGATCAACAGGCGTTTGAAGAAGGCTACATTCATGGACGGCAGTATTATTTTGACGATGCCTGGGAAGAACAGAAAAGAGAGGGGAGCAACGAGACGCTCACTGCCTCGCATTTGCTTGGGCTAATTGCGGTGCGCGATGGGCACGGTTGCTACCAGTTAGACGACGGACAGGACAAGAGCGTTTTTCGCAACGGTGTGGAGGAACTTTTAGGTGTGCTGGTGGGTTATCTCTCCGGTCCATTGCATCCTGAAACACCGGAGGAACGCGCCCGACGACAATCAGAATGCATCGTCATCGAGGAGTAACGCGAGGGCAAGACTATGCTGATCTACGAGTATAAACTGGACGGCAACAAGCCTCAGTATCAGGCCATCGACGAGGCCATTCGCATTGTCCAATTCATCCGCAACAAGTGTCTGCGCAGGTGGATGGACGGGCGCGGTGTGGACCGCAACGATCTGCAAATATACTGTGCTGTCCTCGCCCGGGAGTACTCGTTTGCCACATGTCTTAACTCCCAAGCTCGCCAGGCCAGTGCTGATCGGGCTTGGGCCGCTATCGCTCGTTTTTATGAGAACTGCCGCAACAAGAAGCCCGGTAAGAAGGGCTATCCCCTCTTCCAGCATGATAACCGCTCTGTTGAGTACAAAACAACGGGCTGGAAACTCGAACCCGATGGCAAGCACATCACGTTTACAGACGGCTGTGGCATCGGACGTCTGCGCCTGGTCGGCAACAAAGGGCAACGTCTCGAAGAGTTCCCGGTCAAACAGATCAAGCGCGTGCGCATCGTGCGGCGAGCCGATGGCTACTATTGCCAGTTCGCAGTGGAAGCAGAAAGACGAGTCGAACATCATTCCACCAGTAAACAGGTGGGGATTGATATGGGACTCAAGGTATTTCTCACGACAAGCGAGGGAGAAACCGTCGCTAATCCCCGTCACCTCAGAAAAGCCGAAAAACGTTTGAAGAAGCTCCATCGACGACTCTCTCGCACACAGAAGGGGTCTGCCAACCGAAAGAAAGCCCGCAAGGCTCTTGCACGAGGATATCTGAAAGTGCAACGGCAGCGTGAAGACTTTGCCAGAAAGACGGCAAGCACGCTTATCACATCTTGCGATTTGATTGCCTATGAACACCTTCAGATACGCAACCTCGTGAAGAACCGTAGGCTCTCCAAGAGTATCAGCGATGCCTCCTGGGGGCGCTTCTTGATGTGGGTCAAGTACTACGGAATGATGCATGCCATTCCCGTGATTGCGGTTGAACCGGCTTTCACGTCCCAGGATTGTAGCGCGTGTGGTACGCGAATCAAGAAAAGCCTTTCCATCAGGACGCATGTGTGTTCTGGCTGCGGCCTCGTGCTTGATCGAGATCACAACGCAGCCCTCAATATTCTCTACAAGGCTGTAGACCGTACCGGTGGACAATCGGGAACGGGCGGGCAACCGCAAAACGCTTCTGGACAGACCGCCACTACTCGTCGTTCTCCTCAGAGGAAGACGGGCAAGCGGGCTGGATGAAAGAAGAACCTCCCCTCTTCTAGTGGGGAGAGTGTCAGAACGTAGGACCTTGTGATTGGAGGATAGTCCCGCTCAGCAGGTCCTGGCATTATGACGCCATGTGCAAGTTGTGCTGAATGGGGTTAGAGATAAAGCCGCCGGTGGGCGCGTTGCGACTTGAAGAATTGTCCCCATGCTTCTCCTCTGCCCTCCGCTGCTGGCAGCAGCAAAAAATTGCATCTTGAGTCAGATAAAAAAGTAATGATTCTGTGCAGGCTGTCTTGACATTCTCATTGCATTGTATTACTGTACAGGTCAGATTGTATAGGACAAATGTTTGGAAAAAAGCTACATGGCATCATCTCCGTTATTTTGTGATCGATGCGGGGCTGTGAACCGGGCCGAGGCTGTATATTGCAAGGCTTGTGGTCAATCGCTACATGCCCTGACGAACAACACCATTAGCACCACGATGACAGGATTGCTGGATCAGCAGCATATGCTGAAGCGGCGCTATGCGATTCTTGCCCGTGTGGGGCGCGGCGGCTTCGGCGCTGTCTATAAAGCGGCGGATACCTATTTCGGCAATCGGCTGGTTGCGGTCAAGGAGATGAGCCAGCACAATCTGAATCCTCAGGAGTTGACGGAAGCCACGTCGTCTTTCCGGCAGGAGGCGATCCTGCTGGCGAATCTGGTGCATCCCAATTTACCGCGCATTTACGAGCAGTTTACAGATGGCGGGCGCTCCTATCTCGTCATGGATTTTATTGAAGGAGAGACGCTGGAAGAGCATCTTGTGCGCCTGAGGACCAGGAAGCTTCCTATTGAGCGCGTCCTTGACATCGGGATTCAGCTCTGCTCGGTCCTTGACTACCTGCATACGCGTAATCCGCCGATCATTTTTCGCGATCTCAAGCCTGCCAATGTGATGTTGACGCCCGCGGGCCACGTCTATTTGATCGATTTTGGCATTGCGCGCCACTTCAAACCGGGGCAGAGCCGGGATACAACCGCCCTCGGCTCCTCAGGCTATGCCGCGCCCGAACAATATGGAAAGTCGCAGACAACCGCCAGAGCCGATATTTACAGCTTAGGCGCGACATTGCACCAGCTCATCACCGGCGATGATCCGGCTGAAGCTCCTTTTCATTTTATCGCGCTGCGCTTTGGCAACCATCAGGCGCTGGCGGGCCTGGATACGTTGATTATGAATATGGTGAGCATGGATATTGACAAGCGGCCCGCCAATGTCGCCGATGTCATGCAGGAATTGCTCCGCTATGCCGATCTCTATAGCGGTCAGACGAGCCCCCTGCACTATACTACGCAGACGCAGCCCGTGCCTTCTGCCTCATCCGTCTATCAGACGCAGCCGCCACAGCCGTTTCAGACGCCAAAACTCCCAAAATCAAGCAGAAGCTCAAAACAGACGGTCATGCCGCAGATTCGACCGCAGATCAATACGCTTTATATCTGTTACGGCCATGCCAGCCGTATTACGGCGGTGGCATGGTCGCCCAATGGAAGGTTCCTGGCTTCAGCAAGTTATGATAAAACGGTGCAGCTCTGGGATGCAGCCACCGGTCATCACCTTTTGACGTACAAAGGGCACTATCAGCGTGTCAATGCCATCGCCTGGTCGCCCGATAGCAAACGTATCGCGTCTGCGAGCGACGATCAAACGGTACAAATCTGGGAGCCAACGACGGGCAACCAGTCCTTTTGCTACTATGGACATAACGAGCAGGTGCACACGGTCGCCTGGTCGCCTGATGGGCAACGTATTGCCTCGGCGGGCGAGGATAGGGCGGTGCATATCTGGCATGCCGACTTGTATGTGCTGCTCAATACCTATCGCAATCACCAGGATAGGGTGCAGGCTCTGGCCTGGTCGCCCGACGGTAAGCGCATGGCCTCGGCAGGCAAAGATCGTAAGGTGCAGCTCTGGGACCCGTTAAAAGATCTACAGAAGCGTTCGATTTTGAGCTCCCTGCTCTTCCCTACTCAGGGGAGCCGCACCTTAGAGCGTCATCACGGTCAGATCCATGCTTTATCGTGGTCTCCCGATGGCAAATATCTCGCCTCTGCCAGTGGCGATCATCGCGTGTTGATCTGGAATATCCAGGCCGGCCCGGCGACCCTTGCTCATGGGATCAACAGTTCCGGCATTATTAACGCGGTGGACTGGTCGCCTTCGGGCTATCACCTTGCCATTGGGGGCAATGATAAGTCTGTTCAGGTCTGGAACGCATTCAATAAAACGCTGGCCTTTGCCTATCGCGGTCATGTGGGCTATGTGGTAACAGTTGCCTGGTCGCCCGATGGTGCGCGTATAGCTTCGGCAGGGGTTGACCGCACCATTCAGGTCTGGCAGGCGGTCTAACCGCCTCTTCGTTCTCGTTCCAATATCTCTCCTCTTGCGCCGCGCAATATCTATATGCTACCACTATAAATAAGAAACGATTTTGCCTTATCTCCTACGGTTACGATAGGATAGTTCAGGTAAGAAGAGGAGCCCATGATGCATTTTGACCTCGATGAAGAGCAGTCAGATATTCGCGACATGGTACGTCGCTTTGCTGAGCTGGAGATCGTCCCACACGCCGAAGCGTGGGACGAGAACTACTATTTTCCCCGCGAAATCTACACAAAAATGGCCGAACTGGGCCTGTTGGGTATGACAACCCCTGAAGAGTATGGCGGCAGCGCGCTCAGTCGCCTCACCGGGGCTCTGGTCTATGAGCAGTTGGCAAGGGGCGAGATGGCGACGGCGGTTGGCCTTTCAGTCCATAATATGATCACAGGCTCGCTGGCCCGCTTTGGCAATGAGGAGCAGCGCCGGCGCTGGGTGCCGCGCCTGGCGGCGGGCGAATTGCTGGGAGCGTTCTCGTTGAGCGAAGCCGAAGCTGGCTCCGATGCTGCCAGCTTGCAATGTCGCGCGCAGCGCAGCGGCGACGTGTACGTGATCAATGGCAGCAAGATGTGGGTTACTAACGGCGGTGAGGCCGATTTGTACCTGTTGATGGCGCGCACTCAGTCTGGGGAAGGCGCTTCGTGTATCAGTAGCTTCATGGTTGAGAAGGGTACTCCCGGCTTCTCTTTCGGCAAAACCGAGCGCAAAATGGGCTTACATTCGTCACCAACGCGCGAACTCATCTTTGAACAATGCGCGGTCCCGGCGGCTAACCTCATTGGGGAAGAGGGCCAGGGCTTGAAGATCGCGCTCTCCTCGCTCGATGGCGGGCGGATCAATATCGGAGCCATTGCGGTCGGCGTAGCGCAGGCTGCTTTTGAGACGGCCCGCGACTATGCCCGCGAACGCAAGCAGTTCGGCAAGTCGATCAGCACCTTTCAGGCCATCCAGTTTATGCTGGCAGATATGGCGATGAAGATTGAGGCCGCCCGCTTGCTGGTCTATGAGGCGGCTTATAAGCTTGATACGGGGCAGAGCGCGGGCATGTATGCCTCGATGGCAAAATGTTTCGCGACCGATATGGCGATGGAGGTCACGACCAATGCGGTGCAGATCCTGGGTGGCGCCGGCTATGTGCGTGATTATCCGGCAGAACGCTATATGCGCGATGTGAAGGTGGCGCAAATTTTTGAGGGCACCAACCAGATCCAGCGCATCGTCATTGCGCGAGCGTTATTAGGGGAGATGCGTTAGTGCATCCCTTCCTGCAATAGTTGTTTGATTACCGTTATGCTGACCTCGCCTGCGGTTGTATTCCATTGCCGGTATTGGGCTACGAAATCGGTCATGGCTTGCAGTTCGGCGGGGTCAGCAATCAATCTGGTGAGCAGAGCCTGCTGCTCCTCGGCTTTGAGCGCGACCCAGCCTAATTTGTGGCGGCGGATAAACTCCAGGTTGCCCTTCTCCTGACCGGGAATGTATGCGGTGGCAATAAATGGTTTCCCCAGCGTGACCGCTTCGAACAGCGTATTGGGGCCGGCTTTCCCCATGACTACATCCGAGGCAGCGATAAAAGGCGCAATTTCTTTGGTGAAGGGGAGCGCGTAGAGGTTTTTGGTGCCTTGAAAGCGGTGCAGCAGCGCCTCGTTTGTGCCGGTCGCCAGGATGACTTGCAGCTTCTGGCTGGTTGCCAGCACGCGTTCAACTGTCCGACCAAACTTCGCGGCCCCTTCGCCGCCGCCCTGCAAGAAAACGGTAAACTGCTCTGGGTCCAGTCCCAGCCTGGTAAGCGTTTCGCTGCGGCATGATGGGTTGGCGCGATAAAATTGCTCTCTTACCGGCCAGCCGACCGGGTGAAGCCTGGCAGAGTCAAAGCCGACCGTGAGGGCCTGTTTGTACGTTTCCTGTGTCGGGGCCAGGGTCGCGGCTGCGTGCCGTTCGGTCAGCCATGCGCAATGCACGCTGGCGGGATCGGAGAAAAGCATGACCAGAGGGATGCTCACGCCTGTTTTTTTAAGGGTTTGACTTACTTCAAAGGAAAGAAATGGGTAAGTGGTAATGATAAGATCAGGATGTACCTGGTTTAACAGGTTTTTGAGCTTTTTCTGCAAGATGAGTGCATAGGTGAAATGGAGCATTTGTGACCTGAGCGGCGTATCGACGAGCTGAAACTCAGAGGCCCAGAGCCAGAGCGCGTAGCGGCTCACCACGCGGTAATGCCATTGGATGAAGCCAGGCTGCGGATCGATAAGCTCAACAGTGTAATCTTTGGCGAGGCGGTCACGTAATGCCTCGGCAAGGCTGACGTGGCCGCCACCGGTTTTTGATGTCAGAATAAGGATAGTGTGTTGCTTGCTCATGAAACGTCCTTCTCGACCAGGAACGCCTCGCAGCAGGCGCTGGTAGCTATTCCTGGCTCTACTATATCTTGGCACATATGTGGCAATATGGTAAAATATTCGTATAGTGTCAGCAGGTACTTCCCTTCAGATCCAATTGTGGGATTGTAATCATCTTATCACCTGGGAAGGACATGGTGTGTGCTATGGTAGAGCTTAGGTGCCCTGGTATTTCATAGAGGAGATGCATCTGCATTGTTAGATGCAACACCCTCTTGCAGGGTGTTGGGTAGTTCTCCTTCTGTGAAATATGCTGGCGGGCCGCCTGCCATCATGCGCAAGTTGACAGAAACGAGAGAACTCGAAGATGTTGCGTTATCGACTAGAGGGGAGTGGAGCGCCTCTACTCCTGATTCACGGCTGGGGGGTGACCTATGCCATCTGGCAGAATCTGGCCCCGCTGCTTAAACCGCACTTTCAACTGATTATGATAGAGTTGCCTGGCATCGGCGGCTCACCCTGTCTCGACTCAGAGAAGCCATACTACCAGGCGAGTGCGGAAGCCATTGAAGAGGTCCGTTGCGCTCTCGGTATTGAGCAATGGTCCATTCTCGCTTACTCTTCTGGCACGCGAGCTGCTGAAGCATATCTCCAGCAGTATTCACGCTACGTCACGCGCGCAATTTTCCTCTGTCCCATTTATCTCCCAGAATGGTGTTCGCTGGCTTTACGTCTGCTGGATATGACCCATAGCAGGCCCACATTGGTGCATTGGCTGTTCTCCGACTGGCGTTTGTATGGCCTTGTGCTGGCGCTGGGGTTCAACGGACGACGCCATCAGTATACTCGCGTCTGGAAGAACGAGATTGAGCTTCAGCCCATTGATATCCTGGTCCGTTCGCTCTGTGAGTTGCCCGGCAAGGGGCGTATTCCTTTCCAGTTACCGGCAGTCCCCACCCTGTTTCTCTGGGGCAGCAAAGATGCGCTGACCGCGCCTCCTCGTCTGCCACGTCCCAATGATGTTTTTATCCCCGCTGACCATAGCGCCCCTATGCTTGCAGCCCCCAGCATCGCGGAAGTGGTAATCCCCTTTGTAAGCGAGGGGGAGCTGATTCCTCCCGCCGCCCACCTGCGACGGCGGTACCACATCTGGGGCCGAGAGAGAACGAAGACGCGGGCCAGAGAGCGTGCGCACTTGCTGGATATCATCCTTGCCTCCGGCAAACACCGCCTCGCCCTGTCCAGGCGCAAGCTATTGCAGCGGACGAAGAGCAATTAAGCAAGAGCTTCTGCTGCAAATACTGTTAAGCGGGTTAATTCTATACAGCAGAAGCTCTTGATTGTACTTAATGATCACAATTTTCCGACTCTTGTATCAGACCATTATATATCCCCCAAACTAACCATTCGCCATTATACTCTGGCATGATATAATGAAACGAAATGTGGTCCCTGTCTCCCTGAAAAAATTGCACCCACCAATGAAGAGGGAAACGATATGAGTGATCTTATTTTAGATTCACTAGAGATCCGTCGGTTTCGCTCCTTTCGACATCTAAGCATTGCAAAACTTGGCAGGGTCAACCTGATCGTTGGAAAAAACAACGTCGGCAAATCCTGTCTTCTAGAAGCGTTGCAACTCTATGCCGGTAAGGGCTTTCCAAACTTATTATGGCAAATATTACATTCTCATGATGAAGATCCTGGAGGCCGCTCTTCTCAAGTGTACTCATCTTCCCAGGACGATGAAGCAGCACTTTCAGCTTTAAAATACTTGTTTTATGGACGTAAGGAGATTAAAACAGATATTGATCCCGTCAGCATAGGTCCTGTGAACGCCCCTGATAAAACTTTGTCCTTAACTATTAAATTTTATGCCTCAAATATTGATGAGGAAGGCAGAAGGAATTTTCAACCGGCGTTATTCGAGGACGAGTTTGCATTAGAAGATCTGACCCCCCGCCTTAGCGTTTGGCAAGGAGAGCAAGTAATTGTTGTTACCTATCCGCTCTCCCCAATTCCTTCCAGGTTGCATAGGACCGAATTTAAAGTAGTTAATTGTGTTATTGCAGAAGCAGGTGGTCTTGATAAAAGAAAAATTGGAGAACTATGGGATAAGATAGCCCTTACAGATCGTGAATCACAGGTTCTTGCTGCACTGCGCATAATTGCTCCAGGAATTGAGGGTATTAGCATTGTAGGGGATTCTGGCAAAACACGCGAACGATTCACTATTGTAAAAGTGGCTGGAATGGATGAGCCTGTACCTATTCGTAGTTTGGGGGATGGAATGCAGCGGATGTTAGGTATTGCCCTGGCTCTGGTAAATGCAGAAAACGGTCTATTACTGATCGACGAAGTTGAGAATGGACTTCATTACTCTATACAAACCGACTTATGGCGTCTCATCTTCCAGGTAGCGCAACGCCTCAATATTCAGGTTTTTGCAACGTCCCATAGTTGGGATTGCATTGAAGCTTTCCAGAAAGCAGCTCAGGAAAACGAACAAGAGGGGGGTCTGATTCGTCTGGAGCACAAAAAAGGGGAAGTTGTCGCAACCATTTTCGACGAGCATGAGTTGGCTATCGCAACGCGTGAGCAAATAGAGATTCGGTGAACATGAACGAAGCCCTAATCAGCGAAGATGAGATTAAAAACCTCTTGCTAGTTGAAGGTCAAGACGATGCATATGTCTGTGCCCATCTCCTGAAATGTTACGGAATTCGAGTAAGAGACCCGCTAACAAAAGGGCCACTGGTAAAAGGGGAAATTGACATTAAAGACAGAAAGGGTATTGAAAACCTGTTGGGCACACTCAAAGCTGATCTTAAAGGGAGTGAACCAAGAAGATTGGGCATATTAGTGGATGCGGATCAGAACCTCGATACTCGATGGCAATCTTTTGTAACTATTCTAAAAGAATTTTATGGTATAGTACCAACTCATCCTTCGCCTGAAGGAACTATTATAAAAGAGGAAGGTCGGCTCCCTGTTGGCATCTGGCTTATGCCTGATAATCGGCTTCCTGGTATGCTGGAACACTTCTGTAGTTTTATGGTGCCATCAGATGATGTGCTTTGGCCGATAGCGGATAATGTTTTGCTGGAAGTAGTTAAGCAAGACCGCCGTTTATGCCACAATACAACAGTTTCTCGCACAACATCCGCGCTGTGTCCTGGGATCAGAGGAAATTGTTGATTATCAAGGGCAGGAAGCTATCCGCATCAGCCTGATTGACATACTGAGCGCCGCGCAGCTCACTCTCTTCCTCCATAGCCAGACGCTTCAGCCACTCGCGACCATCCTGGAATAACGACAGCAAGCGAAAAAGGAAGAATTCAATGTTCTCAGTCTTACGTCGGCGTAACTTTGCTCTGCTTTGGAGCGGGCAGTTTGTCTCCTTGTGCGGCGACTGGCTCCTGATTGTTGCGCTGCCATTCTATGTCTATCAACTAACAGGATCAATCTTACAAACGGGTATTATACTGACGGCTGAACTCTTGCCGAGGATCGTGCTTGGCTCTCTCGCCGGGGTCTTTGTGGACCGCTGGGACCGTCGTTGGACCATGCTCATCTCTGATCTGCTGCGAGCGGGCGGCCTGTTGCTGCTCTTGCTTGTGCATGCGCGCGACTTGCTGTGGCTCATCTACGTTGTGACCGTCCTCCAATCCATTATTGGGCAATTCTTTACCCCTGCGGTCGGCGCTCTTACGCCCTCCCTGGTCGAGGAGCACCAACTGGTCGCGGCCAATGCCCTCGAATCTTTCAACGACGCCGTGACGCGTTTTATCGGCCCGCCGCTGGGTGGCATCCTCCTGGGAGTATTGGGGCTGGAGAGCGTTGTGCTCGCGGATAGTGCTACCTTCCTCTTCTCAGCGTTGACAATCCTGCTCATCTCGGTTCCGGTGCATGTACTGGAAGAAAAACTGGCGGAATCATCTGCTTTCGCCGGGATAGCGAACGTCTGGCGCGAGTGGCGGGATGGCCTGGGTCTGGTGACCAAAAATCGGTCTATCGGCGGCATCTTTGCGACCTTCGGATTGCTGATGGTGGGCCAGGGTATCCTGAATGTGCTGCTCGTCGTCTTCATCAAAGATGTTATGCATAGGGATGCCCAGGTCTATGGCTGGTTGATCACGGCACAGGGCGTAGGTTCGCTGCTGGGCGCTCTCCTGGTGGGGTCAGTCAGCAAATTCGTGAGACCTGTTTACCTGATCGTGCCTGGCCTGCTTCTAGCAGGAGCCTGTATCCTGGCAGTTATTAATTATCCCGTGCTGGTCGTGGCCCTGCCGCTCATCGCCTTTGTCGGGATATTTGTCGTCGGCACGTTTGTCTCCATGCAAACATTGCTGCAACAGAGCGTGGCCGACAGTTACCGTGGACGTCTCTTTGGCGCCTTGAACACCACTATGTCGGTTTTTATGCTGGTCGGCATGCTGCTCGCCAGCGGGCTGGGGACGCAACTGGGCGTGGTGCCGCTGCTGGATGTAGCGGGCATTTTCACCTTCCTGGCTGGTCTGGCGGCTCTGGCAATGTTGCATGACACCAACTGGAAGCAAACGGAGGCGACCGGGGGGAATACAGCATCAGCATCCTTGCCTGTTGGAGAAGCATAGCAAATGACAAAAGTGTGGCATAGCTGATCATAAACAGCAATTTGGATAGCGGCAGCAATGAAAAGGTAATCAATCTTGAAGCACTCAAATAAAGAGACTACATGCGAACGGGCCATGTAGTCTCTTTACTTGTGATACCCCATGATCAAATGGTGAACGCGAAAAAGCGTTGTCAGTGCGCCATAGCCGATTGGAGCGCCGTGCCCCGGGTGTCTGTCGCGCGCAGTTTTGCCAGTTGCTCATTGCTTACCAGCATGTTCGTTTGCGGATCGAAAACGACGTCATCGCGGGAGCAGTACCGCAGGTCGCGCCATGCTGCCATTGCCTGATCCCAGGCAGGAAGGCGTATCGTTGTTTCCGCATCGCCCTGGACCAGGCGCTGGAAGGCGTAGAAAGAGAGCGCCAGGGCCGCCAGGATGCAGATGAGCGTGATGGCGACGAGAACGAATTGCCAGACAAATCCAAGATTGGCCTCTGATCCGATAAGCACAATGATGAAAAAGATGCACAGACCGACAAGAATGGACCCGGTTAGCATATAGAGAATCATTGGGACCTGTTTTGTGGGCATATCGGGCGGTGCGCACCGCTCGACGCCGGAAGCATAGGCCGCTTGCATTGTCTTAACTTGATCTGTCCGATTGCAGACCGGACAGGATGTCTTCTTGTCTTCATTAGATGCCATAGAAAAACCTCCTCAGGTTGCTCAAACCGCTGGTATGGATGAGCAACATTTGTTATTTCCCACCGAGAATAGCATAGCACGTTGTGACGTTTTCGACAACGCCAATTGACAGGCGCTGGACAGGTCGCTACACTATTTCCAGTATCGGAACAAAGGGGAGGACTTGTTATAACATGGCTACTGCGGCTATCACTATCCTGGGTCTTGGGCCTGGCAGCATTGGCGATCTGACCTTAGAAGCGCAATCCATTTTAGATCAGGCTGCTCACGATCAGCACACCGTCTATTTTCGCACGACGATCCATCCCACGGTGGAAGCTCTGCGCCAGCGGCTTCCCCGGTTGCAGATAGCATCGTTTGACCGGCTCTATGATGAGTCGGCGGACTGGGGAACGCTTTACCGGCAGATCGCGCAAGAGATCTGCGATCTTGCAGCCCGGCAACCCGTGGTTTACGCGGTTCCCGGGCATCCGCTGGTCGGCGAAGCCTCGGTTCAACTCCTGCTGCGGATGGCCCGCGAGCGCAATCTTGACATCACCATCATCGCCGGTCTATCGTTTCTGGAGCCGGTATATACCGCGCTCGAACTGGACCCTTGCGAAAGCGGGGCGCAACTGGTTGACGCGACCAACCTTGCGGCCCTGCGAACGGACGAACTGGCAGGCAAGATCATTCCCACGGTTCCGCTACTGGTAGCTCAGGTCTATAATCGCCGCCTCGCCAGCCAGGTCAAGTTGGCCCTGAGCGAATTCTATCCCGACGAATGGCCCGTCAAGCTGGTGCGGGCGGCAGGGGTAGCAACGGATGAGATGGTAGTCGAACTGCCGCTCTATGAGCTTGATCGTGACAATCTCGCTAATCACCTGAGTACGCTCTACCTGCCGCCACTGGATGAGCTGGCCGCGTTGCGACTGCCGGAAACGCTACGCTACATCACCATGCGCCTGCGCCGTGATCCTGATGGCTGCCCCTGGGACCGCGAACAGACCCATCAAAGCCTGGTCAAATACGTCATTGAAGAAACGTATGAGGTAGTGGAGGCTCTTGAGGGGAATGATATGGAAAAACTGGCCGATGAACTGGGCGATCTTGTGCTCCAGGTCTATCTGCATGCCGAGATTGCGCGCCAGGACGGCGATTTTGCCATCGGCGACGTGTATGAACATATCAATGCCAAGCTGATCCGCCGCCACCCGCATGTTTTTGGCAGCGTTGAGGTCAGTAATGCCGGGCAGGTGTTGCAGAACTGGGAGGCGATTAAGCGCGAGGAGCGAGCAAAGGCGGGCAAGGATATTCATAAGGAGAGCGTGCTGGACGGCGTGCCACCGGCCTCTCCTGCGTTGATCATCGCTCAAGAATATCAGAAGCGGGCCGCGCGTACCGGCTTCGATTTTGCCGATCAGCAGCGGGTCTATGCCAAACTTGAGGAAGAATTGCAGGAACTGCGAGAGGCTGCAACTCCTGAGGAGCAATTGGAAGAACTGGGCGATCTCCTGTTTATGGTCGTCAGATTGGCTGGCGCTCTGAAGATTGACGCAGAAGAGGCGCTGCGGCGTGCCAATCGCAAGTTCCGCCAGCGTTTTCAACTCGTGGAGGAGCTTGTGCGTCAGGAAGGGCGCGCGCACTCCTCGTATAGCTCGCAGGAGTGGAGCGCGTTATGGAAACGAGCGAAGGCGCAGCTTCAGCAGGAGAACGCGGCCCACTAAAGGGGAGAAAAGACTTCTCCCCTATCATTGCAGCGTGTAGAGTGTTCCGTGTATTACCGGCCCGCGGCGAATATGACCTGCCAGAAGCCTCTGGGCCAACCGACTGTGAAGTAGTAGCAGCCGCTGGCCGGGATAAACACGGTGGTATCCCAGGCGCCGGTGTGAACCTGAGTAGCCTGAATGGAGACGCTGGCGGGACGACGGTAATCGAGACCAATAGATGTCGTGAGCGACGTGCCATCGGAGCTTGCGAACATAGGCGAGGGGCCATTACTCAGATTGCCAGCGGTGAGCGTCACAGGATCGTTCAGGTTGGCTTTCATGGTCAGATGTAATGGCACGGCCCAGCCATTCCAGCCGGTCAGGCTGGGGACAGTGATTCTTTGTAAATGAATGATGGCATCGGGGCCGTCAAAGTTGCCCATCCAGAGAGGGAACTCTCCGATTTGGCCGTCTAAATCAACCTGCGCTCTGGAGGAGCAGGTGTCCGTTGGCACAAATCCCGGTATGATGGTATAGAACTTGTTAGAGTTGGATTTCAAGATCGTGATTGAGCCATCTGATATTCTGATAATCCCCCGTGAAACGTATATCTGCCCGGTCCCTCCGGGTATCTGGGAGGTATCAGTCTCCCTCTGAACAGGCTTCGCTGCGGGCGTGGAAGCGGTTGGGTGCAGGTAGTTGGTCAGCACCTGCCAGCCTTGATAAAGCGATGAGGTCCCGGCGAAAGTGAGTACAAACGCCAGCGATAGCGGGACGAGCAGCGAGAGAAAGATGGTATTACGTGTGCGAGGGGTAAGGGTTCTAATTGGTTTAGCAGCGGTAAGGGTAGCCGCAGAGAGCTGGCATTCTTCAAGGGTGGTGTCGTCCTCATCTTCCTCAGAGGGCAGATCGGTGATGTAGATCTCGAAATGGCCCTCGTCGTCTTCATCGGGCTTTTTTTCCGGCAGCAGTGTAAGCCATGCGGTTCGCACCTGCTTCAGGAGCCGGGCTCCAAAATCTACAAGATGACCAGAGAAACTTTGTACCTCTTCTGGCGGCAGGTCGGCAATCTCCAACTCAAAGAAGTCGTCTTCAGGCTCCCCATGATGAGCGTGCATGCAATCTCTCCCGTTTGTCCTGGCTAGCGTTGATCTCAACAGTCAAATTTCCGGGTGCGTTCTAGTATTGTAAACCACACAAAGATATAACGTCTATGTCTATAGATCTGGCTCATCAATAGTGGGCTGTTGTTCTTGCAATAGTCGCAGTTGCCAGTGCGCAACGCTTACAGTCGAAATTCCGCTATTGCCTCCATCGTCTGTTTGGGATGATCCGCATCCTCGCTTTTACTGTACGAGGCCATCAGGCGCTGCCAGGTTTCGTTGCCGCCCAGGTGGTAGATAGCGATGCCTGCGAGTTTGATCGGGGGAGGCGTGCTACCCACAAAGAGGATCGCCAGCGAGTGACCGCGGCGCTGCAACTGGGTGAGGGCGTCCACCAGTTGTTCGCCTAAACTGCCGGTAATTATCACAATAGTTGAGCCTACGGGGAGGCGTGTATGCTCGGCCTGGATGACATCTTCGATCCCTGAGCCAAAGTAACTCTGCGTGCGGGCCAGCGCCTCCATGATGCGCTTACGTTGCTCGGGGCTGCTGGATGGAGGAAGGTGGATGCGACGCCGCTTCAACTGGGCCTGAATGCGGGCGCTGAGCGTGGGAGAATCGACCTCTTGCCGGGCGAACAGGATATCCTCGTCTGGCATAGACATAATAGTGTTCGCGTACAGCCCGACGGCGTAGCCCTGGTCAATTGCCCAGCCCGAGACAGAGGCGGCGGCGCTGATCGATAGCTCCTGGATATCAGGATTGATGCCGTAATGGGCGTCGAGGCGGACAATAATATTGAGAAAAATAGCCATTGTATAAGTGGTGGTTGGCTCATAGACTTTGCTTTGCAGTTGCATCGTGCGCGCCGTGGCCTTCCAGTGAATGCGCCTCAGGCTATCACCATAAGTATATTCGCGAACGCCGATGGTGCGCGAAGGATCTTCCAGCAGGCGGCGTGGAGCGCGTCTCTCTCCAAAGGGATGACGCGCGGGAAGACCGAAGCTGGTGAGCGGGGCCACCAGGGGGTAGACCAGCAGGTACTGCAAGGTGTTGAAGCGTGCCTGGCGCTCGATAAAGCCGAAAATATCCCCGCTGCGCAGCGTGGTCGGGCCGAAAGCATAGACCCCGCGCCGATAGCATTGTACGGTATAGCGTCTGGTCACGCGTTCGTACCAGCGCAGGCTAAATAGGCTGCTCAGCATCGTCTGATTATTAATCATGGTGGTATATACCTTCTGTCCTTTGATCGTCAGGGTCGAAGGTATGGAGTCATCAATCTCCAGCCAGGGGAGCGGCAGTAGCTTGCCATTCTCGACAGAGTGCGAGAGCGTGATCTCCTCACCGAAAAGCACCTGTTTTTCACTCAGGCTGCGCTGGAAACGCAGATCGTTCAGACAATATCTGGCCCAGATGTCGGTGGTGCCGAGAGCGATGAGTAGCAATATGCCACTGACCTCGAATAATGGTTGCTGCAACGGAATCCCGATGCCAAGCAGCACAATGCACAGGAAATACCAGCGCCGGTTCAGGGAACGGCCACTACCTGATGCCTGCGAGGAGGCAGGGATGCGTCTGGAAAGGGAAAATCTCATGATTCCACCGGAACTGCGACTGTGTGAAGCACTTCGTCAATAATCTGGTCCATGACGCGACCGTGTAGCCGTGACTGGCTGGTAGCGAGAATACGATGCGCCAGCACCGGTTTAGCCAGGCGTTTCACATCGTCAGGCAGTACGTACTCGCGGCCATAAATGGCGGCGTGCGCCTGGCTGGCGCGGTAAAGCGCCAGAGTGCCGCGCGGGCTGACCCCGAGCTCGACCCCGTTATGCGTTCGCGTCGCGCGTATCACATCAACAATATAACTTTCAACCGCGGGCTCCACATGCACTTTGCGGATCACCTTCTGCAAGCTGAGTAGTTGCTCTGCCGCCAATACAGGCTTCAACTCTGCGAGAGGCTGTTCCTCTTTAAACCGTTGCAGGATCAGCCGCTCCTCCGTCCGGCTGGGATAATCCAGGCGCAGGCGCATCAGGAAGCGGTCGAGCTGCGCCTCCGGCAGAGGGAAGGTTCCTTCCAGCTCGACCGGGTTCTGTGTCGCGAGCACGATAAAGGGGAGCGGCAATGCAACTGTATCGCGCTCAATACTGATCTGCCGTTCCTCCATTGCCTCTAATAGCGCGGACTGCGTGCGTGGGGTGGCGCGGTTAATTTCGTCGGCGAGCACGACCTGCGAAAGCAAAGGCCCTGGGCGAAATTCAAACTCGCCAGCTTTCTGATTGTAGAAAGTGATGCCTGTAATATCCGATGGGAGTAGATCGGGGGTGAACTGAATGCGTTGGAATTGACAGCCCAGAGACCTGGCGAGCGATTTAGCCAGCGTCGTTTTGCCAATGCCAGGAACGTCTTCAAAGAGAACGTGGCCTTCGCAGAGAAGCGCAACCATCAGCAGGTCTATCACTTCTTCTTTCCCTACAATCACCCTGCTGGTGTTTTGCCGTACAGCACCGGCGGCTTCCTGTACCTGGCGGATTTCTTCGCTATTCGTCATGTGCAGTCCTTACTTATAGATCAATGGTAGGCAAATAATCATAGGTGGTCCAGTATGATGAAACCAGCATGAAATAATATACAAATTATACGCACAAATTGAGGGAAACTTCACCTGCCAATTTGACCTGTGTAATCCTGTTGATAGAAACAAAAGGCACGAGAGCCTGTCCTCGCCCTCGTGCCCACCTGTTCGCTGGTTATTTCCTCATCTGCGCACGTTAGAAATTTATCCCCCCGGATACAACCTGAACGGTGATTGTTGAGGAAATAGCCTGCTGGCCGTTCTGATCCTGAGCGATAGCTGTGACCCGCGCAGTTGCGACCGTACGGGTGCCGAGCACGCGAATACGCCAGTTTAGCGTCGCGGTCCCGTCGCCATCGGTCGTCTGCGTCCCACTGCTGAAAAAGCCAGGAGCGACATTATACTGGACGAACAATCTGACCGTGACCCCCGGCTGGCTGGTCATGACAGTGACCGGAAGCGTTGTGTTATTGGGGACCTGCCCAGGAAGTCCGGTAATCTGGATTGTCAGATTACCGTCCGGTGCAGTCGTCGGCTGTACCGTCGCGTCATTGGTCAGCGCGGGTGTGGCATGCCTGGGCGGTTGGCTGCTGGTCGTACTGCCCTGCCCTCCGTGAGGCGGGGCGAAGGTCGGGCGCAGATCCACCGTTCCTGCTGGCGTGGCCCCTGTCGGGCCTGATGGGAATGAACTTTGCGGAGGCGCAAAAAATAGGCTGCTGGCAAAACTGATAAAAACAATACTGGAGATAAGTACCATAACGACCGCGACCAGCAGCAATCTATAGGCCGGCTCCTTACGTACAAGGTACCAGAATTTTTCCAGGTGAGTGGTCGTCGGCTTCGACTGATGAGAAGGAAGAAACTGCCCGGGATATGCCGTAGTCTTTTGCGTGTGCGGATTGGGAGACGGTAGCTGTCCAGTGTGTGGCGGCAATATGAGCTTTCCAGATACCCGATTGCGCTCTTGTACTTCTGGAAAATCATCAATCATTGATATAAGCCTCCTTTCGCTGCTGTCTCTATATCAACAAAGCTTATTTTAGTCCATCTTGCCGTTTATGTAAAATTGTTGGGCCAAAAGTGCTAATAGGTATGAGGGGGTGCTGAAAATAGTTACCCTTTTTGTATCATCGGCTTACTTCTTTGCCAGCGATAATAGTTCTACAATCACGGCGGCGCTGAGGATCGTCAGGGCCATAAAGAGACTCCAGCTATGGAGCGCACGCATGATCAGATTCAGCACGACGACTGCCGATAATAACGCTCCCTGGCGCATGGCCTGATGAACCGTCGGATAGTAGCGCCGCGAAGCAAACAAACGGCTGCTGATGACATAGATCAGCAGCGCGAGTGTGCTGGTGAGGGCAACGCTCAGGATGACGAAAAAGGCAATGAAGGCCACAGGGGTAGATGGCGGCACAAAGCGCGTGAATAGCAGCAACCCTCCCCAGGCGAGGGGAGCAATGGGCAGCAATCTATAGAGTGATGCTCGGTTGTTCATTCCTACCTCATAAGATTAAAGCCCTTATTGCCGTTGAGGGGAGCTTCATTGCGGCGACGGGTGGCCTGAGCGTCGGGGCTAAAGTATTTTTGCCAGAGATCGGGCGCATCTTTACTCTCGCCTCCGTGGGTGGTGTAGCGTGTGCGTACACGACAGATCACGGGAGTGTTGACCCCCGCGCCCGCCACGATCACCTGCCCTTTGGAGAGAGCTGGCAGATTATCCAGCAGATCGCGCCCAACTCCTTCGATGGCGGCGGCGATGCTCTTCTGGTCTATTTCGTTGACGATGCGCATGATGCATTGCGTCTGGCACTGGCTGAGCACATCCGCATCAAGTTTGCCGGGTCGCTGGCTGATCAGGCCGACGCCAATACCAAACTTGCGGCCCTCGGCCAGCACCTGCTTGAGGATGGCTGTGGAAACGACCTCGGTCCCTCCTGGGGCGAAGTGGTGCGCCTCTTCGATCAGCACAAAAACGGGGTAGGGCAGATAGGATTCGCCGGTGTGGACCTTTCCCCGCTCGGTATCCATGCGGGCCTGGTTCAGGCGGCGCAGCAACGTGGCAACGATCACCTGCTGATCGCGCTCATCGATCTCGTTGAGCTGCAGCACGGTACATTGACCTGGCTTGAAAATTTCTGGTAGATCGAGGTGTTGTGTATCGTCAAAAGTAAAGCTATGCTCGAAACGCTGCTCCACGCGCCATGTCAGGGCATGGACTGTGCTGGAATCGTCGGCGCCCTCGCTCTCCTCATCATTTTTCTGCTTGGAGACGCTTTTGATCGCCTGCTTCAGATCGGCGCATCCCCAGGGGGTGCCGCGCTTGGTCTCGTTGACCTTGCGCAAGGCGCGGCTGAGCAGGTATTGCTGCTTCTCCGTCATCTCCGGGAGCAACTGGCGCATATCGCCAATATTGAGCGTCGAGAGGCGTACTTTGACCTGTTCGGGCTTGTACACTTTGACCTGGGCCTGGTAGCCACTGCCGCGTCCATCCCCCGGCTCGGCGAACTGCGGCGCGTTGGCAATCTGGTCCAGCGTGCCATATTCGCCGTGCGGATCGACGATGAGGACGCAGGCTTTATTATGGGGCTGCATCAGCTCTTCGATAATCACACTCGCCAGATAGCTTTTGCCCGCTCCGGTGCTGGCAATGATCGCCAGGTGGGTGCTGACGACATCCTTCACCGAGAGCACAATCGGCACTGCGTTATCCGGTCGGGTGAGCAGCGAGCCGATGGTGGCGGAGCCGGGCTGCTTTTCGCGCTTGCGACTCAAGACCTCCGAGAGCATCTGGTTGTCCGCCAGGAAAATCTGCTTGCCCGATTGGGGTGGTATCCAGGGATTGATAAACGAGCCCGTTACCGCTTCGTAATAGCCCATAATGGCTACGTGGAGTTCAAAAAGTTCGTTGGTCAGTGCGTGATAGCCCACCATCGCGGCAACCTGGGCCGGTGAAATCTCTGGCTCGCCCAGAAAGGTATCTGGATACAACTGTAAGGGGACGCGTTTGGTAATGCGTCCGAGCACGCGGCGGGTGATGGGAGCGGTGCCATTGAGCCCTGGCTGCGCGGGATCGGAAAGTTCATAATAGACATACTCGCCGTTTTTCAGCTCGTGGGCATTATCGCGCGAGACAAACGTATATTCGTGGGTTGTCTCGCCAGGTCCTTTGGTAATACCGACCGGCTTGCGTGGAGGGTGTGGGCTGGTTGATATGAGATTATTCGGTTCGATCATGACAAATCCTCCGTCAGCCTGTGGTTTCTACCTTGAGCCGCCAGGCAAAGTTGCGTTTGACAATGGAGAGCAGCGCCAGATGCTGGGGAAAGAGCCGCTCCAGTTGATCAATGATGTGTAGCGTAACCATTGGCAGGAGGCTGCTGCGCTGGGCGATGATATGGGGCAGATAGCCCATATGAAGGTAGGCATTCTGTTCCGTCTCGCCCGGATCGCTAAAGTAGTGGAAGGCGCGTACCTCCTCATCGGTCATGGTCTCAATCTCGCTGCCCAGTTCAAGCGAGAGCAGGGGCACGCCATGAGTTCTGGAGAGGAAAAAGGAGCTGCCATCGGCCAGGCTTTGCTGTTCCATCATTCCCAGCACCATCACATAGATCAGCACAGCCTTCTCAGAGATATAATCGGGGGAGAAGAGTTCCACCTGCGTCTCATTCGAGAGGCGCGGCCCCAGCGAGCCAAAGGCCGGGTTCAGCAAAATAGTGTCGTAGATGACGCCAACCGCGTAAGTAACGGGCTCCTGGCGTCTGCCGAGGGCGAGGTCCAGGGTGGATTCTGGATCATCGATTTGGGCTGAGCGGGTGGCGACTCGCACAAAGCGGCCAAAGGCGTAGTCGCCGGGTTCGGGCTCAACCTCGACCTCGTGCGGCCCGTAGACCTGGCAGACATAATTGATATGCGAGTCTGATTTAACGATTTTCCCGATAAACATCTCGTATCCTTCTCTAAGTACTTTGAAGCGTTCCGCGTTCCAACACTGCTCCGCAGCTAGCTTCGCTCAGGAACGCGGCATCGAAGTACCGGCGGTGGCGCTTGCTTTTCTTATATCCATTTTTGGCACTTGATACGTAATATAGTTAGCGGAACAGTAAGAAGGTAATCTTCTTACTTTTAGAACAAATGGTTTGGCGGCATTATAACACAGATAAAGCCGTTTTGGATTATTGATTTTTCTCATGATAACGATTTGGGAGAAGGGGGGAGTTGCGTTTTTTGTATTGGTTTATTATGATGAGTACAGTTTGGAAAATCTGATAACTGTTTCCCCTTTCCCTCCTTCGTGCTTTATAGGAGATACCATATGTCTACGGACCGATCTTATACATTTTCATCTCATCCACGCTCTCCTCGTCGCCCGCCAGAGGTCGATGAGTTCGTCGATGCCTTTTTGCAGACCGTTTGCGATACCAGCAGACGATACATTTTGGAATTACTGGCGGTGCCCAATGAAGACAGTTCGGCTGCTCTGCCGGAGATGCGGTCGGGTGATATTGCGAAGGCGATAGGGCTCTCCGCTGCCACAACGTCGGAACACCTGCGTCAACTGGCGAATGCCGGGCTGGTGGTGTCGCGGAGAGATGGCAATACCGTCTACTATCGACTATGCAACCATATGCTGGTAAAAGCGTTTCAAGACCTGCTGATTGCGCTGGATGGAGATTACGCCCTGCGTTCCCAAAAAAAGTAGTTGAACGCGCTGTAACTCCCCGATTCATCGTGGGAGGGGGAGCCCCACGAAGCTCAGGTCGTTTGCAAGGAAGGTGCATAGATGCCCATCAAGCCAGCAGTTCTTCGATGGTTTGCAGGAACTCATCGAGATCGATGGGTTTGTTCATGCCCAGCATGTGACGTTTGTCAAGTTCCTGTTGAGGAAGCCTGGCACTCATCATAATCGCTGGCACATGGACGAGTGTTTCTATCGCATGGAGTCTATCATAAAGATCAATGCCATTCATATGAGGTAATTGATAGTCCAGGATGAACAGGCTCGGCTTCATTTCCCTGACGGCTTGTAGCGCTTCAAGTCCATCGGCGACAAGCAGGGCCGTGTAAGGAGTTTCCTGGTTGATAGCCTGGGTGAGTACTTCACCAATATTCGCATCGTCCTCTACTAGCAAGATCATTTTCTTATGATGCGCTCCCTTGATAGATGGTTGTCCTATCTCATGGACCATACATTGCTCCAGGTAGTGACAATTTTACAAAAAATGCCGTCACCTCAACAATTTCGCCACATAGCGAAATTGTATCTTGAATATATCACGTTTTGTCAGGGAATGGTAGTCAAAAAAAACTGAAGGTCCTGCTTTCGAGAAGAGAAATTGGCGAAAAGTGTTTTCTCCCACCGAAGGCCAATGGTGCGGGAAAATTTGTGGAGATGGGGAGGGACGCATGAACTATGAATCTTGTTGTATCATAAGAATGAGCACCGCTGATTGTGCCAGCTAATTCCTGGTTTGCGGTGTGCTATCTGCCTATGATGCTGCGAAGCAGTGGGGTATGCTCTTTTCAACGGAGAACAACTCTTCTGCTTGACAACTATCCTGTCTATCGCATACAACTAGACATGTGAGTAATATGCGCTCACGGATGCGCAGCCTGAAGTTTTTCGGGCATAGGAACTGTTATCCTATACGTAACGGAGGTTACGACCTCTAATATATTTTGTAAGGAGAAATGTTCTATGGCATACGAGCTTCCACCTTTACCGTACGACTACAACGCACTTGAGCCGTATATCGATACCGAGACGATGCATCTCCACCACGATAAGCACCATGCCGCCTATGTGACCAACCTGAATAACGCTTTGCAGGGCAGCGAGCTGGCTTCTCTGCCCGTTGAGGATCTGATGCGTCGCATTCACGAGGTTCCTGAGAATATTCGCACGGCGGTACGTAACAATGGTGGCGGTCATGCCAACCATAGCATGTTCTGGCGGATTATGAAGCCCAATGGCGGCGGCGCGCCGACCGGAGAACTGGCAAATGCGATTAACTCCGCCTTTGGTTCGTTTGATGCCTTTAAGACTGCTTTCAATGACGCGGGCGCGAAACGCTTTGGCTCCGGCTGGGCCTGGCTCGTTCTGGGCCACGATGGCAAGCTTCAGGTGATCTCCACCGCCAACCAGGATAGCCCCTTGATGGAGGGCCAGTATCCCATTATGGGCAATGATGTCTGGGAGCACGCCTACTACCTCAAGTATCAGAATCGTCGCCCCGAGTACCTGGCTGCATGGTGGAATGTGGTCAACTGGGATGAGATTGCCAAACGCTTCGAGCACGCTCGCAAGGGCGCAAAATAACGGCCACATACCTTTTGTGGGAACGTGAGCGCTCACGTTCCCACATTCCTGAAAACCTCTTGTATTCGCACCTTTTCAGAGAAAGGGTTTGGTGATGGATACCCTACCCAATTCCAGGCCGTCGCCTGATGACGATGGCGACGTGCGCACAGCTTTGGAGCGTCGGCGACGGCATCTGATAGAGATGAGCACGACCTATCTTTCCGCCAACCCCAGTCTGGGCGAGCGTCTTCTGCCGCTGATCTTTGCCGGTATGGAGGCATGCTGGTTGACCGCTATTCTCATCGGCCTGGCAGATATCCGCGCGTTTGTTACCTCCGATCCACTCATGCCCCTCTGGACTCCTTTTGTTTTGATGCTGGGCTCCGTCTGGCTGGCTTCGTTTCTGGAACGTAGCTCTGCTGTGGATGTCTCCGCAGAGGAGGGGAAACCCGCAGGGGGCTTACCTGGCTCCTGGCTGATCTATCTCCTGGTCGTGTTCACCCTGCTTTTCATTATCTGGTCGGGTATCTATGCCTCATCGACGTCTTTCTTTGATCCGAGCTGGCTGCTGCTGGCCGCGAGTGATCTCCTCTCGCTCTCTGCCGCCGGTTTTCATATTGTTGGCCTCATTCTGCTCTCGACCTATTTTTGCTGGCGTGGCATTCGCCTTGCGCGCGGTGATATCCCACCAGATCGCGTGTTAAGGGGCCTGCGCGTGGGTATAGGGGTTATTGTAGCGGTAATTATTTTTCATGGCTTAGCCAGGGCGAGCTTTGCCAATGTGCCGGTTTTGCTTTTGCTGATCCCGCTTTTCCTTTTCACGGCTTTGACCGCCCATGCTTTAGCGCATGTGTTATTCATCCGCCGCGCTCATCCTGCTGGTCTGCAAGGAAATGTGAGTGCTCAGGAGCGTGGCCTGCTGCTCTCGGTCGGCATTATGGGTATCGTGCTTTTATTATGCGCGTTCGTGGTGAGTTCCTTTGCCAGCCCTGCCTTCCTGGCTGAATTGCAGCGCGGGCTTGCTCCTTTGGGACAGGCATACGAGTGGCTGATCAGTGTGATTGCGACCGTCGTGGTTTTTCTGCTTACCCCTCTTTTCTGGCTTCTTTCCTTACTGCCGCCAATGCAGTTGCCCCGCATTCCTCGTGTTACCCCTCCGGTGACGCCGCCGCGAGTGAACAAGAAACCAGCCACAACGCCAGAGCAAGTGGTGACCACGATAGCGATCCTCAAGGTGGTCCTGCCGGTGCTGCTCATTGTGATCCTGGGTCTGTTGATCTGGTGGGCATTGCGACGGCGGCGCGTTGTGTTAAGGCGGCGCAGCGAGGATTTTGCCGAGAGCTTATGGTCATGGGAGCTGTTCTGGAGCCAGTTGAGAGCCTTTTTCCTGGCCCTATGGCGGCGCTTCTTTCCCCTTCCCGTTGTGCCTGTTGCGGCGGCGCAGGAAGAAGAAATATCGGGCACGCCAAGCGCACGCAGCATTCGTGAGCTTTATCGCGCGATGCTGCGCTGGGCAGCCAGCCAGGGGTATCCGCGCAAACAGGATGAGACGCCTTACGAGTTCCGGCAACGCCTGGATGAGCGTATACCGCTGGTAGAGCCGGAGCTCAGCATTATGACCGATGCCTATGCCGCCATTCGTTATGGGGGGGCTACGCTGGATGAAGCGGATCTTGCCCTGGTGCAAAGAGACTGGCAGATATTGCAGCAAAAGGCACAGGCGCAGCAGATGCAGACGCAGTAATTGCTGGTCTATGCCTTGCTGATATTGCCATCCACAACCTGATAAAGATGCGCCTGTTTGAGGGTTTCGGCTGGAAACCCCGCCAGATCGGTAGCTGACAGCAAGACTTGCTCGTGCTTGAGCACCTGACAGAGCAGGTATTCGCGCCGCCTGTGATCGAGCTCGCTAAATACATCGTCGAGCAGTAGCAGTGGCTCATCGGCGGTGCTGGCGCGCATATATCCGAGTTCTGCGAGCTTGGCGGAGAGCGCCGCCGTGCGCTGCTGACCGCGTGAGCCATAGGTCAGGATATTGATCCCGTTCACCAGAAATTCCAGATCGTCGCGGTGCGGACCCAGCAGGCAGACCCCCTGCTGGATCTCTCTGCGCCGCAGTTCGCGCAACTGCGTCCGATAGCGTTCGGGCGCTTCAAGAACGCTCCAGCTCTCATCCACTTTGAACGAAGAGTGATAGACAATCTGCAAATGCTCGCGCCCGCCGCTGATCGACGTCTGAAATTGGTCTGCCTGCTTGTTGAGCGCGGCTATCATGCGCTGGCGCTCGTAGATAATCAGGCTGGCCTGCGTCGTGAGCAGTTCGTCCAGGTAGTCCAGCATGCGCGGATCATCCTGATTGTCGCGCACCCGTTTGAGCAGAGCCGAGCGTTGCGTCACCGTCTTGCGATACTTCACCAGCGTCTGGCAATAGCGCGACTGCACCTGGCAGAGGGCGCGATCAAGAAAACGTCGCCGTTCGTCGGGCGGGCCATCGACAAGGTGCAGGTCCGTCGGCGCAAATAGCACCACTTTCATCTGCCCGATCAAATCCATCGTTTTGCGCGGGACGCCGTTCACCTTGAGTCGCTTGCGGGGCGCATTGGAGGGCAATTCGAAAGTTCTGCCTGTCTGCGGCGTGTTGGGGATAATGGGCGGCGTGGGATCAAAAATCACGATTTCAAGCTGTACCTCGCCTTCGCGTCGTTGTACCTTGCCCTCAAGGCGGGCGATATGGTCAGGGGCGTGCCAGTTAACAATCTCGCGATCATTCGCGGCATGGAAAGAATTAGCCGTGGCGAGCATGCCCACGGCTTCAAGCAGATTCGTCTTACCCTGGGCGTTGTCTCCACAGAAGAAGAACAATCCCGGTTCCAGTGTAAGATCGAGCTGTCTATAATTGCGAAAGTTGCTCAAAGAGAGGCGAGAGAGATACATGTATATATCCGATTTCAGTACCCTCAAGCGGAGTCGAGATACCTCGATACCGCGTTCCGTAGGGGCCTTCTTTGCAGCCGACCTGAGCGCAGCTAGCTGTGAGAACAGCGTTGGTCGGCGGAATTGCAAGGCATTCCTCGCGGTTGCCCGGTAGCTCCCCGATTCATCATGGGAGCGTTAGAACGCGGAAAGTTTCAAGGGAGCCATCAACTCACCCCGCCTCCCTTGAGGGGAGTATAGACATCACACCCGAAGATGTCAAGTGAAAATGCAGCAGGACGGAGAAGACCAGTTGCCACCGATCTTCTCATGCCCTGCCTAGCGGTTCGTACTCATCGGCATGATTACGTACGTATAATCGGCGGAACCCACCGGCTTAATCACACCCGGGCGTCCGGCTGATGTGACCTCAAGGGCAACCTCCGGCGTATCCAGCACTGCAAGAACGTCCGCGAGATATTTCACATTAAAGATGATCTGCTGCTCTGGCCCATCGATTGCCGCGTTGATCGTGCTCACGTTGCTGCCCACATCTTCGGCGGTGGCCTCAATCGTCAGTGTGCCGGGCTCCAGCCCCTCACTTTCGTCGCTGGCAAGCTTGATGCGGGTGATATTGGAGCTATCGCGAGCAAAAGGCGTCACCGATTTTACGGCGGCAGCAAACTCTTTGGTTTCAATGACGGCCCGCGTCGTCGATTCTTTGGGAATGATATTACGGAAGTTGGGAAAGGTCCCCTCAATCAGACGCGAGACAAGGTCAATCTGGTCCGTATGGAAAAGCACCTGGCTGCGGTTAGGCGTGACAATCATCTGCACCGCGCCTTCCGAAGGCAGAATACGCGCCAGCTCGGTGAGCGTGCGGGCTGGAATGAGAATATTATCATGAGATTGCTCGTGACCGGGCAGCGACGACACGCGGACCGCGAGGCGGAAGGCGTCAGCGGCGGCAAAGGTCAGTTTCTCATTGCTGACTTCGACATGAACGCCGGTAAAGACAGGGCGAGAGTCGTCATCGGCAGCCGCGAAGGCGACCTGCGTGATCATCTCTTTCAGCATGGCCGCATCAAGGATAATGGGCAGCTCCCCGCCCTCCGTTGTGGGGATCAGGGGGAATTCCGACGGGTCCATACCCTTGATATTGGCGCTGCTGCGCAAACTCTTCATATTGATTGTGTGCGAGTCCGCAGGCACATCAATATCGACGGGCGCCTGGGGCAGGCTATTGACAAAGTCGGTGATTAGTTTGGCGGGGACGGTTGTCGTTCCCTCTTCGTGGACCTCAGCATCGATCCAGCAGTTGATGCCAATCTCAAGGTTAGTAGCAGATAATTTTAAACGACCCTGATCGGTCACCAGCAGAATATTCGCCAGAATCGGCAGCGTACTGCGGCTTGAGACCGCGTGGCTCACAATGGAAAGCCCCCGGCTCAAATCCTGTTGCTTACATGTGATTTTCACAAAAGTATCCTCCAGGCACAACCAAAACGCAAACAAAATTTCCAGGTAAGTATAGCGTAAGTTGCCATGCTTGTAAACGTGGTACTATCTCATTCTTGCCAGGGCAAAATAATATGGTACCTATATCGTTCAACACGATGAAGCAATGTCAACTACCTTCGGTCTCAGACCGCAGGCTTGGGCTTACCTCTGGACTCCACCGCAATTCTGCATACCGTTGCAGGCGTGCAGCTTTGGCTTCACGGTCCGAGGCATCAGGGGCCATTGACAGCAACCCCGTCGTACTCCAATCCTGTCGAAGTACGAGCGTTCGCATCGTAATATTCCTCGCACCCACCAGATCCGCATGCAGCGTATACCCACACGTTGGGTTCTGACACGTAAAAAGCAACCCCTTGTTCGGTCGGTTCTCATCGGCGATGTGCCCGCACTTGGGACACCCCTTTGAGGTATAATCGGCATCGACTTTGACCGCAAGGGACCCCGAAAGCGCGGCCTTGTAACTGATCAGGGCATGCAGTTCGGCAAAGGACCATTGGGAGTACACCCGATTGGCTTTGCGCGCCTTTGGCGAGACCAGCTCGTACCCCTTGCCGTTCTTCTTGCGTTTGCGCTTCCGGCGTCTGGTGCGATCTCGAATCCCCGTGAGTTCTTCCAATCCGATCAAGGTCTGAGGATGCTCTCTCGTGATCTGTGTGGCAATCTGGTGGTTCGCCTGCATTTTGAACCGTCTCTCTCGCTGCCCGATGCGTCTCATCCGACGTTTCGCGCCGCGAGTGCCTTTTTTCTGCAAGCGTTTGCGCAGCCGCGCATAATGGTTCGCTTTATGTCGCGTTCGTTTGCCTGAGTAAAAATGTGCCTTGCCCGCTGCCGTGGAGGTGACCGCCAGATAGCGCACGCCGACATCGACACCGACGACCTCACTCAGTTCGTCACACGTTGGGTCAGGCAACGTGATCGCTACCGACACGAGCAAATAAAACTGTTTCTTCGATTGGTCGTACCAGAGCTTGGCATCGCCAATGCGGGCGATATGGCCTCCCTGTTGAATAAGCAGCAGATGCTTGAAATAGCCCTGATACGGCAGACTGATACGTCCGTTGAGGGTGCCGATGCTCACCCTGCTCTCACATTGAAACGTATAATCGCGCTCATAGGTGTACTGCACCGTGGGCGAGCTATAGTGTGGGGGCTTATCCAGCCCTTTAAAGCGTTTCTTGGTGATCTTTAGGCGGAGGTGCTCTCGATTGTTGAGCAGCTTGGTCCAGAGTCCCTTGTACGTGGCCGCGACCTGTCGCTCCACGCTGCACGCCAGTTGCGAAGGCAGACGATAGCGCGCACGCAGTTCGGCATACATCCCTTTGTGCAGTGTGGTCACGCTGCTCGTTTTCCCGTGGGCAAAGGCGTACTGGCTCACCGCATTGAGGCTGTCACGATAGGCCAGTTGCGTCTCGCGTAACGCACGATGCTGCTCTTTTGTGGTGGTAAGCTTCAGTTTGGCGGTGATGATCTGCTTCATGGTGGTCCTTCAACAGATGATGAGCGCAAAATAGCTTCTCTCTACTTCATCTCTCGCCAGGGAGAAGGATACCGCTTGATACCCTTCTCCCGGAACATTATCCGTGGGTTGTTTGCTTGAACAATTCGTTCAGGCATTGCATCAACCGATAGGCTTCGGAGGTGTCTAAGCACAGCACGTATTGCGGTTCTGCCTGTCCTTGTGCGGCCCGCATCAGTTCGATGCTCTGATCGCTGTTGAGCAAGAGGTGATGCGCGCCTAAATTGATGGCTTGCGGCAAGGGACCGTGCCCCTCACCTGCTGGGACTCCAAGCTTGCTAGAGGGCTTGCTGGTGTCGATCATGCTCATCCTCCCTTCATGACAACAACGGCGGTTGCTCGGCATCGGCCTGCCTGGACCTGCGCTTTACCGACGGTGACGTGAGCGGCGCGTATACCCACCACTCACCTCTGCGTTGCTGGATGGCAGGGCATCCTGCTCGGATGCAACGCCGATAGGTATCGCTGGTGGTGGATTGCCAGTCGTGTCCAATAGCGCGACAGGTGGAGTTCCAGCGCCGCTCGTCTGGCTCAACCACGTTCCTGATAGATTGCTGCCTGGATGTGGTGCTCATGATGGTCTGCCCTCCTGCTGCTGCATCACTTGCAGGCGAGGGTCAACCAGCGCACTCCATCGCTTCTGCCTGCGTACATTTGTCGGGCACCGTTCATGCAACCGCTTGACCTTCGTGCGAAACCGAGGCGGCTCCAGGTAAGAGGACACGCCACGCGCTCCGAGCCACGCTTCGAACTCGCCGCAGGCGTGCCCAGGATCGGTAAAGGGCTGCGCGTTGCGGCGAAAGGTCTGCACCCGCCCATAGGCAAGGCCCTGCGCATCCCGTGGCTGACAATATTTCACCGGAAAGCCGTCTTGCTCAACGAGCACCGTGTAAAAGGTGAGAGGCATGCTCATCAGCTCCTTTCTGCTCGTCCGTCGGCATGGGTTCCGCTCGCTCCTGTTCCTGCTGGTGCTAGCAAGGCCGCCATCCATCCGACGACATAGCCGGCATTCTCGCGGTTGGGCGCGTGCGCGTTCATGAGATTGGTGATCAGGAAGGTGTACAGGGTGTAATCGGTAAAGGTGCGTTTGGCCCACCAGCGTCTAAAGTGTGCATAGCCGTGCTGGTAGCCCTGTTGAAATTGCCGATCCGTCACACAGATCGCGGTCCTGCCCACCTGGAAGTACGCTGGTGGCAGCTCTTGGAGGGCATCCTGCTGGTTAGTATGGTCCATAGTAGCCTCCCTGCTGCTCCTGCTGGCGCACGGCACATCGCATCACTTTCCTGGTCGGTGCCGCGTGAAACGGAACAACCCGTTTGCGCTTGGGCCATCGTCCGTTGAGGTAACATGACAGATACACCGAGCCACAGAGAAATACCATGATCAGGGCCATACCAAGTAGCGGCGGAAACGCTTTTATCGCCATCAAGCAGAGTAGCACCCCGTTGAGGGAGAGCGCGGCGAGATTGGCGTAGACGAGTGGCTTGCTGACTTTCATGTGCTAGCCTCCCTGCCCCTGGAACGTCTTGCCCGCATTGAATAACACCGCTTGCAGCGCCGTGCCTTCGATTTTGATGACGAGGTCCGGCTTGCCGTCCCCGTTCAGGTCCTGCACGCCCAGCGTCAAGACCGGCGGGGTCGGCAGGTCACGGAACCCGCTCAGCACGTACACCCGATTATCTTGCGGGTGGCTGAGCAGGATTTCGATGACCACAATATGCCCGTGGTAGTAGCTGGCGATCAAGTGGCTCGTGCCGCCATGCCCCATATCCGCATCCAGTTGCGAGAGCCGCCCATCGCCATAGTGCCATTGGTCGGCGGTGGCAGTCACGAACGGCAGAACCACCTGCTGACCCACGAGGAACAGCATGAGGCAGAGCGCCATCCCAACTAGAAAGCTGCCCCACGGGTGCTGCTGGAGCAGAAACGGCGGCGTTGGTGCGGGCGTTGCCGCGTGCTGATCTTCCGTCTGGCGCACCTGCTGGCAGGAGTGGGACGGGTGCTGCTGGTCGGGGAGCGCCTGGGAGACGCGCGGGCGATTGGCGCGTGGAGGAACGGGTGAGCGGCCTTTAGGCGGGATGAACCGGAACGGTTGGGTCGGAAACTCGGGCAGTACGCCGTCTTCACCCTCTTCGAGGTGCTCATTATCGCGCAGGGCATCATCATCGGCAGGGACAGGTCGTTTGGTCTGTTGCATCATAGCACATCCTGCTTTCTTGCTTGCATGCTTGACACGGCCTGCCTGCTGTGGTATGAAGAAGGCAGACCGTTGGACAGTGTATGGAAGTTTTACGAGAGACGGCCTACAACAACGACGGTTCATGCGCGTGGGTCTGTCTTGCTTGCAATGGGGACAGGCTCACGTTCTGCTTTCAGCGGCCTCCTTTCTTATCAGTAAGTGGCTTTCATGATCAATTGCACTTGGTAAGCGGCCTCTTACTATCTGATATTAAGTCCTTCAATTTCCCAAGATTTGATTTCGCGTCCATAAGCTTTGCTGAGAGCATCTGCAATGGCCTTTGCAGTATCTGCTTGGATTAATGCCCCTCTCTCTGCTGCTGCTACGGACTGCCGCGCTATCTGCGCCTCTTCTGCTAGCTTACTTACAGTCCAGCCGAGGTCAAGTCTATACTGACGTAAAGTTGCCATAAATTCCTCCCACGAAAATAAGCGTCGCCGTAAGAGTACAAAAACTGGCAACTCCTGTCAATAAGTACTGATCCTGTAGAGAGTATACGAAAATTAACAACAATTGTCAAGTCTTAACGTAAGCTGTTGATATCACACGAAAGATAGCAACAGTGATAGCTAGCGAAGTTTGCTATTTCAGCAGAAGCAAAGCTTTACTGAGTGCTTGAACAGAACCGAAATAGTTTCTTTTTTACTTGTTCCCAAAGATTCGTCCAAGTCTATCGTATTTCTCTCTCATTGTAATCACTGGCTTTGAGGGAGTAGAGACGGTAGCCCTCGCAGTTTCTTTCCGTGCATGAGCAATCTCTTTGGTCAACATACATTGATGGTGTTTAGGGATGCAAACAAAGTGATAGGGTAATATGTAGGTGGCATGTTTGGTGTGTTGTACGTCCATACACCGCATTAGCACATGTGTTCTCACTGTCTGGAGAACCACGGCGGGCCGCCTTGCCCCTAGATGAATCGTAGGGTAAGGCGGCCCTTTCATGAACCTCTATCGCTCCGGTGGAGCGAAACAAATTTGCAAATCGAATTGCCCCAATAGCTTTCTATGTATGTCAAGAAATTTATTGGGTTTCTTAGATATTGGTGTCCATTTTTATGTATTTTTAACGAAGCATGCTGTATAATCTATACTGAACAGTAAAGCATTTCTGGGCATATACAGTGCCTGGGTGCCAGTTCTAATGCGAGAGACTGTTGATAGGTAGCGGTAAGGGGCGATTGATGGGGAGGTAGCGCCACGCCGCAAGGAACGCTGGCATGTTTATCGTAACTTCGTCGCCTTTTGCTGACCGTAAAGGAGCAGAACAGAGCATGGATGCATCTCTTTTGAGGACGAGTTTTGATCAGGTTGCACCCAACAAAGAAAAGTTTGCCGCAGCCTTCTATGATCGACTATTTGCCTCGTTCCCTGAGACGAAACAATTGTTCGCGAAGACCGACATGAGGAAGCAGCAGGCCACATTGATGGCAGCCATTGCTATGGTTGTATCAGGAGTGGAAAAAGGCGAGAATGTTGTTCCGGTGCTCCAAGAACTGGGCCAGCGCCACAAAACGTATGGCGTGACAGCAGAGCACTATCCGCAAGTTGCGCAGGCGCTGTTGGAGACATTCAGCGAATTCCTGGGGCCTCAATGGACCCCTGAAGTGAAAGGCGCGTGGGTTGACGCTTATACAGTGATTGCCAGCACAATGCAGGGGTAATAAAACAGACGCAGACACCATTACCGACGTTACTCTGTTTTTTATATCACCCTCGTTGTAGTGTCTCAATAAAGGAGCCGCGTTATGTGATTGCCTGCACATAATGCGGCTCCTTTATTTGCCATCAGGTCACGATGGTTTTATCGTCATCCTCACCCAGTAGCGGCGGAGCCTTGTACAGGCGAGCGGGCGTCTCTGACATGCGAATCGGGGAGCCTGCCAGGCGAATCTGACCTGCTGTGGGGTGCTCGCACTCCCATACCAGCCCTCGATCCACGATTTGCGGATCGCGAAAAACCTGGCTGACCGGATTAATCGAGCCGCAGGGAATACCAGCGGCCCGCAGCGCCTCCAGCCACTCTGCGCTTTTGCGCTGCAAGAACTGTTCCTGGAGTTGTGGCACCAGCTCGTTGCGATGGCGAACCCGCTCAGGGTTGGTCGCAAAGCGGGGGTCCGCGATCAAATCTTCTCGTCTCAGCACGTTGCAGAAGGCGCGGTACAGACGATCATTGCCACAGGCCACCACGACGTAGCCATCCTGAGTGCGAAATGCCTGATATGGCACAATGTTGGGATGTCCATTGGCGTAGCGAATGGCCTCCTCCCCGGAGATAAGATGGTTGGCCGAAACGTTGCCGAGGAAGGCGACGGCGGATTCCAGCAGAGAAATATCGATATACTGGCCCTTTCCGGTGCGGCGACGATAATTTAGCGCAGCCAGAATCGCAACGCAGCTATACATGCCTGCTGAAATGTCCGCCACTGGCACGCCGACGCGCTGCGGCTCCCCGTCGGCCTCGCCTGTCACCGCCATCAGGCCGGACTCAGCCTGGGCCACAAAATCGTAGCCGGGTCGCAGCGCATACGGGCCTGTCTGCCCGTAGCCGCTGATGGAGCAATAGATCAGGCCGGGGTTGATGGCGTGCACGTCTTCGTAACTCAATCCCTGTTTTGCCAGAGTGCCGGGACGAAAATTTTCCACCAGCACCGTCGCGCTTTTCAATAGTTCGAGCAGGCGCTGCTTCCCCTCAGGCGTGCTGAAATCGAGCGTAATGCTATATTTGTTGCGATTCAGGCCCAGATAATAGGCGCTTTCGCCTGCTGTGTAGGGGGGACCAAACTGGCGCGTATCATCTCCCTTGCCCGGCTGTTCAACTTTGATGACGGTCGCGCCCAGATCCCCCAGGATCATCGTGCAGTAGGGACCGGCAAAGATACGCGAGAGATCGACAACGACAACATCCGAGAGAGCTGCTTCCATTACACCTCCATAAAATAGTACATCCCTTAATTTTTATCGTCAAAATGTTCTTCTAATATTATAGTTCGTATCTGGATAACAATCTCTCTCATATCCCCATTCAAATAGAGGCCCGGGAACTGGGGCAGCGTCTGTTTCTGCTGCAAAAGTGCCTGCCCGCCGAAAGCCAGAAGAGGGCGAGGTTCTGGCAAGAGTTGTATTTGCTGGCCTAGCTGGATCAGCTCTGGTAGATAACTCGACATGGTCAGAGAAATGCAGATCATTGCAGGGGTTACCTGTTTGATAGTGTGAAGCAGTCCAGCAGCCTCGATGCTCTGGCCCAGATAAGCGACCCGGATGCCGTTCCTTCTCAAGAACAGCGTCAGCATTAACGCCGCCAGCTCGTGTTGCTCTCCTGGAGCGCAACAGGTAATCACCAGCGGTCCGGTCAGCGGGCTTGGCGTAACACGGAGCAGATTCGTCAACAGGCCACGAAAGAAGTTGCTGGCGAAATGTTCGACCGAGACCGTCAGCTCTCCCTCTGACCAGAGCTGCCCGATCTGCCATAAGGTTGGCGTAATCAGATCGGTGCAAACCTGCTCAAGGGGATAGATTGCCAGCATTGAACTCATCAATATGCCGGCGCCAGCCTCATCGAAATGTTGAAAAGCTTCGATGATGCGCCAGCGAGCGGCCCGCATATTATGCACGGTGGGGTAGCCGCTGGCGGACTGCTCAATATCGGCCAGGGTCCAGTGCGGCTCGGTGAGCGGCCCCACAGCACTTTTGACAGCGGTTTCTTGTAACTCTTCCTGGGTAGAAGAGGTCACAATCACCCGGGATGGCCCCTGACTCTCGACCGGGGAAGGCGCCGAGGGCAGCGCTTTGTCGCAGTCTGTCCGGCGCTGGTACTCTTCGTACATGTGGCGAAAAAGCGCAACGGCGTGGCTAATCGCCACGCCCGCATCGACCCGCTCCTTTAGCCAGCGGATCAGAGCAATATCGCGCTGTGAATACAGGCGGTAAGCATTGTTAGCGCGTTCAGGCGCGACCAGCTTATAACGGCGTTCCCATGCCCTCAGCGTCGGAGCAGGTACGCCTGTTTGTTGCACGACGGCTTTGGTATTGAATATCGGAGCATCTGAGTAATGCTCGAAATCAAGCCACTCGATAGCGTTCTCTTGTGTGGTCATGAATGTTCTCCACTACTACTCTAGTATTGAGGAGATAATTGTGTGTACGATATTTGTCAACAGTAATACGGCTCAATAAGCAGAACTATTTTCGACATTTTTCATACAATAGCATATTTGCTAGCGACTGGTCCATGCTTTGTTCATACTTTGTCGCAAACTGACGCTGTTGGATACATTTAAGATGCAGGGTAGAAGAGCAATGGGTAATACATGTAAAAAAAAGTGGGAGGATGTAGTACTTCTAGGGGATAGAAGAGAGGGAGCGATAGGCTTGACAAAAGAGGGAATCATTGCTATCATGACGGGGCTACAGTATGCCCACAGAGGCCATTGAGGGTTTTGTGGTTGATCCCCTACGCTTCGAGGAAAAGCCAACACTGTATGCTATCTATTCAGTTCTGGTTAGCAACCCTTCACGAGATTGAGCCTGAATTGATCGTCCAGGGTGTGGAACTGTGCGCAAGGCGAGCCACCCATGCCTGCCACGTATCCATCTGGAACTATGCGTAGGGATTGAAGAAGGAGATATGTGAAAAGACATGTTTGCTGTAATTAAAAGCGGTGGGCGACAATACAAAGTTTCCGTCGGCGAGCGGCTGGAAGTGAACCGGTTGCCGGTCGAAGAGGGGGCGCAGGTCGAGATCGGGGAAGTGCTGCTGATCTCGGATGCCGATCAGACCATGATCGGTGCCCCGTTCGTGGACAACGCAAAGGTGGTAGCCACGGTTGGCGGCCATCCGCGCGGCAAAAAACTCATTGTTTTCAAGTACAAGTCAAAGAAGCGCTATCGCCACCGTCGGGGGCATCGCCAGGAGCTAACCTTGCTGACCATTGATGATATTATCGCGAATGGCAAGAGCCTGGTGACGGGCGAGGCTCCGCGGGCGAAGGAGGACCGGCTGGAGTTAGAAGAGGTAGCCGCCCCGGAGGCAACTACCGAGCCAGCAGAAGCGGCACAGGAAACTCCTGCTGCTGAGGGCGAGAAGAAGACGCGCCGACGCCGCAGCGCGAAGGCTGAAACAACTGAAAGCGGTACGGAGGAGTAATTATGGCGCATAAAAAAGGAATGGGTAGCTCTCGCAATGGTCGAGATAGCAAACCCAAGATGCTCGGTGTCAAGCGTTACGACGGCCAGTTAGTGACTGCCGGTAGCATTATTGTTCGCCAGCGCGGCACCAAAATCAAGCCTGGTAAGCATGTAGGCGTGGGCCGAGATCATACGCTGTACGCCTTGATCGACGGCTATGTCAAGTTTGGACATGCTTCACGCACGAATCGAGCGGTGAGCATTGTCACAGAATTCCCCGGGCGACCATCTATAGCCGAGTTGCTGGGGATCGAACAGCCAGAAGCAGTTGCAGGATCGTAACTGCCAGATAAACAAGAGGGTCCATGCCGCCCGGCATGGACCCTCTTGCTGTACTAAAGCCGGAGAAGTTATGGTCCTGTTGGTGGCTTTTGCTGAGGCCCGGGCTGGGCAGCGGGGCAGGTAATGTTCAACTGCTGGGTAGCGGCATCCACTGCGAAGGAGCAGCTTTGCCCATTAATGGTAGCCGTCCCGGCGCAGTTCGGAATGGCGGTACCATTGACGGCGCAAGCGGTAATCGCCGGCCCACCGCCGATGGATGCACCCTGAATCGTCGCGTCAATAGCCACGCCATTGGCATCGGTTGTAACGACGATGGGGCTATTTGCATTCAGAATGCCCTGGCAGTTCAGACCGCCGGTCGCGCCCCACGAAGTGTTGAAGCGCTGCGCAAGGAAGGTGAAGAGACTGTTGGCTGCGTTGGGATCGGGTGATGCTGCTGCTTTCGTGAGCGGGGCATCAAACATCAACCGTTCCGGTGCGATATTCATCAGGTTGGTGCAGTACGTTTTTGTGCTGGCATCGGCCATATTGCGCGCCACCGGCTGGTCAACGGAGCGGCGGTAATCATTGACCTTCTGCAAGTTGGGTTTGCCGTTGACCTGGACCATCGGATCTCCAGCGGGAACCAGGGCGATGGGATTGGCCTGGAAAGCTGCGGCCTGCAATTCGTTGAGTGGTAAGGCAGGAACGTTGTGGCCTGGATCGGCAAGATCGGGAGCCGTCCAGGGAGTGCAGCCCAGCGCGCCATCCAGAGCCACGGCTAACAGGCGCTCATCGCTACCGTTAGCCTGAACGTTAGCGTTTTGGAGCTGAGCGGAATTAGCGGCAGTCATCTGTGCGGTTTGACCATTAGCAGTAACCAGATACGTTGTTGTGACGTTATCGCTCTGGTCCTGGTCAATGACACTAAAGTCGCGGGTGCTGGGGCAGGTAAGGCCATCTTTGCCCTTGCCCAGCGGGGGCACTACTAGCTTGCCTGCTTTGATGGCGGCATTAGCGGCAGCGAAGAAGGCAGGAGCGTTACAGGCGGAGAATTGTCCAAAGATAGAACCGTTAAGACCGTTGACACAGTGCGCTTCGCTCAGATTACTATCGGTGCCCAGCAGCGAGAGCGTATTGCCATTAGAGCCGAACCAGAGCGCAACCACCGCGTTGGCGGGCAGCTTTGGCGCTGTCGGGGCAATGGCTGGCTGCGAACCTTGATCGATTACCAGCGGATTGTAAATAGAAATCTGGCCGGTAGCAGGATCAATGATTGCGCCCTGGACGAAGGCGGACTGGCCGGCATTGGCCTCGTTACATGGCCCATTGGCGGGATCTGTGGCTGTTAGCTGGTAAGGCGTCGCCAGCCCTTGCGCTGTCAGTGGCTGTGATGGTAGGATCAAAGTACAATCGCCATTGACTCCTCCTGCTGCATGCGAGCCGAAGTGGGGACGCAGTATGAAGTAGGTGCCTGCCCCGAGGGCGATAATCAGCGTTACTGCTGCGCCAATGAACATGAGCGGGGAGAAGCGTGGCCGTCTTCGTGACGGCCTGATACTTGATGGAGTCGGTCGTGTAAGCGTCTGCATACCAGAAACTCTCTTTCTTCCAGTCAGGTCCTTTTTGGGGTCAACTGGCCTGTATTTTTATGTAATGGGTGGGCTGAACCAGACCCCCCTGATTCAAAAAGCACTCACCCATGAGCTGGAATCCTTTTCCCGCTGCTGAAGCGGGTTGACTTGCTGCCGTAAGGGTAAGCATTTGCTCGATTTCTCATCTGCTACAGCGCAAGCTAGCCTGAAATATGAATGAGTAAAGTTCATCAGGCCCGACTATATACATAGAAAGAGTGGCAGTCACAGCGTGCAACGCGATGCGCTGTGAACTGATATGAGCTTTTTTGATACTTTTTGTGATATTGCTATCGATTGGGATAATACCATAGGTCTCGCGCATAGCTACGGATCTGATTAAAAGTTGGTAGGAAAGTACTAACTTTCGGTTAAGATATTCACACTCCCCAGGTGTTCTCCCGGGGCCGTTTGACAAAGAGCATGAAGGGTTGAAATGCCGTGAAACGATCAGGGCAAAACTGCGTGTAGGTTAAGGAATGTGGAAATATTTTGTTTCTGCGTCCAGAGATGCTTATATTTGAGATATACTGTTAGAAGAGGCTTTCCCGACATGTTCCCGGCAACCCAGTCTGAAAGGATAACTCATGCGAGCGATAATAAGTGTGGCTAACCGCGATGGGCTAACGCAGTTAGCAGGTGAGCTGCAAGCTCACAATGTGACGATCTTCTCCACCAGCGGGACGCAGAGCTTTCTGGCGGCAGAGGGTATTCCAGCCGAGTCGGTGAGCGCGCTGACCCGGTTCCCCGCAATACTTGACGGTCGCGTCAAAACGCTGCACCCGGCGATTCTCGGCGGTGTGCTGGCACGCCGCGATCTTCCCCGGCACGCGCAAGAACTTGCGGCTCACGAAATCGAGCCGATTGATATCGTGGTGGTGAATCTGTACCCCTTTGCCGCAACCGTGGCTCGTCCAGAAACGACGCTGACGGAGGCTCTGGAACAGATTGATATCGGTGGGGTGACGCTGGTGCGTGCCGCCGCCAAAAACTTCCAGGATGTGATTGTGCTGGTGCGTCCTGAGGATTATGCCCCTGTCATGCAAGAATGGCGCGAACAGGGCGAGGTGAGCATAGAGACCCGTCGCCATCTGGCTGCTATCGCGTTTCAGCATACCGCTACCTACGATACGACCATCGCCGAGTATCTGCGCGGCCCGACTGGCGAGCTTTTCCCAGAAGAACTGACACTCCCATTAGAGCGCGTTCAGTCCCTACGCTATGGCGAAAATCCGCATCAGCAGGCGACATTTTATCGTTGGGGAGGCGTTACCAGGTCCTCAACCAGCCTGCCGACGGTCGCGGGCGCAGAGGTATTGCATGGCAAAGAGCTCTCCTTCAATAACCTGCTCGACCTGGATGCAGCCCTCAGTGCTGTGCAGGATTTTACAGCTCCCACGGTTGCAATTATTAAGCACACTAACCCCTGCGGCTTGGCCTGCGATGATGTGCTGGTTGAGGCATATAAAAAGGCGCACGGCGGTGATCCCATCTCCGCCTATGGCGGCATCATCGGCTGCAACCGCCCCGTTGATGAAGCCGTCGCGCATGAGATCAGCCAGTTGTTCTATGAAGCGGTGATTGCTCCAGGGTTTACGCCCGAAGCTCTTGATATTTTACGCCGCAAGAAGAATCTGCGTCTGCTGGCGACCCGTTGTCCAATAGAGCCAAAGGCGGTCAGTACGCAGCTATTGCAAGCCGGGCGCCCCGATGTTCACGCTGTCAGCGGAGGGCTGCTTTTGCAAACCCCCGATGTGGATGAGCGCGAGACCGAGTATAACGTGGTAACCGAGCGCGAACCCACGCTGGATGAAGTAACGGACCTGATGTTTGCCTGGAAGGTTGTGCGCTGCGTGAAGTCTAACGCGATTGTGCTGGCGCGCAAATTGACAGTGGTGGGGGTTGGAGCTGGACAGATGAACCGCGTCACCAGCGTTCACCTGGCGGTCTCGAAGGCCGGAGATCGCGCTCGCGGCTCCGTGCTGGCATCCGATGCCTACTTCCCCTTCGCCGACGGCGTCGAGACTGCCGCGAAGGCGGGCGTGACCGCGATTATTCAGCCAGGCGGCTCTATCCGCGACGAAGAGACGATCCGCATGGCGAACCAGCATGCCATCGCCATGATCTTCACCGGAAAGCGGCACTTCAGGCATTAAGATACTTCCCTAAAAATCACACAAAAGGAACAGGTTGTTTGTATAGAAGCAACCTGTTCCTTTTGCTGCTGTCTTAGCGTATATGCTGCTTAGCTTTGCGATACGATAATCTCGTCGGAGAAGAAGCGTACCCAGAGGACGACAATTCCCAGACCGCCGATCAGGGCGAAGAAAGCGACGGCGCCGCCTGCGTCGTTTGCCGGGTCCTTGAAGGGATAGAAAATAATCAGGGAGAGCCAGCAGATGGTCAGCGCCGCTGTCAGGCTTAACTTGGTTGTCTCGGGGCTGGCCCGGTAGAGGATGTGGTAGAAAACGATGACCAGCAGGCCAATCAACACCACGACAAACTTGAAGTTGGTTGTGATAGAGCCATCGCCCACCCAGTCTATCACGAGCGTTGATTTAATAAATAAGAAGGTACACACCCACAGGATGGTGAGAACGACGCCTCCTATGACTTTACGCAGCTCTATAGGGCTATTCACGGTATCAAGGCTCCTTTCAAGGAGGATATGTTAGCTGAAAAAAGGACTGGACAATACGCCTGTATGGTTTATTGTGCGTATTCGTATTGTAGTCTTAAAATCAACTTATGGCAAGACCTAAGCAACCGCATGTGTTCGCGGCGCTGGAAGCGGTTCCTTGTTTTTTATTGCGTCATTGATGAGCATTTCGAGAACTTCTTTGCCGTTCTTGACCGCCTCCTCGTAGGTATTCCCGTGTGTAGCAGGCATATAGACCTGTTGTGCCCATTCTGGCAATGTCACGAGATATGCCTGATCTTCTTCTGACCATTCAATCAGCATAGAATACTGAATCGGTTGCATGCTCATGGCTTGTCCTCCTTTGCTCTTTTGATATCTGCGAGCTACTGGTAATACGCGCGAGCAAAACGAGCCGCCCACATAGCATTATTAATAAGCAGCGCCTTGTTTGCACTGAGGCTCTCGCCGCCGGTCACTTTTGCTACGTGCGCCAGCAGAAATGGTGTGATGGCGGATCCGCGTATGCCCTGCTCGCGAGCCAGTTGCAAAGCTTCCGCAGTCGCTTTTTCCAGGGGCGCGCTCTCTATCTCGTACGGTCTGGGGATAGGGCAGGCTACGACGAGGCCGTGCAGGTGGCATTCCCATTGGGCGCGTGCGATGGCGGCCAGCGTGGTGACATCATCGACGCGATGGGGGAGCGGGCGTCCGCTGCTGTAGGTATAGAAGGCGGGAAATTCGCTGCTTTGCCAGCCAATTACAGGGACACCCTGCGTTTCCAGATATTCCAGCGTCAGATCGAGATCAAGAATAGATTTGGCTCCGGCGCAGACCACGAGCACCGGCGTCCGACTCAACTCGGTCAGGTCGGCGGAAATATCCATCGTCGTCTCGGCGCCACGATGAACGCCGCCGATGCCACCGGTGGCGAAGAAACGAATACCGGCCATGTTGGCGCAAAGCATCGTACCCGCAACGGTTGTCGCCCCCCATCGCCCGCTCGCCAGGGTAATAGCCAGGTCGCGGCGGCTGACCTTCAGGATATCGTGTGCTGTGCCCAGATGGGCAATTTCGTCTGGCGTCAGGCCAATTTTGATCTGACCATCATGGATGCCGATGGTTGCCGGGACAGCTCCTTCGGCGCGGACGGCCTGTTCCATTGCCTGGGCTACTTCAATATTGATAGGATACGGCAGGCCATGCGCGATAACGGTTGATTCCAGCGCCACCACCGCGCGCTGCTCATTGAGGGCCGCCCGAACCTCCTCGGAAAAAGTAAGATAAGATACCTGTTTGTGCATGATTCCTCTGAGGAAGAGTATACGCGTCACACTCTGAGGGCGTCAAGTGGAAATGTGCTATGAGGGCATGCTATATTACCTTTGGAAGGGGTAATACAACGACATCGTTATACCCTATAACCTTGTCTTTGTCGCTCTTAATTGATGTTGGTGTTTGATAGAACAAGAATGTAGGAGTGATGTATGAACTTGACAAAAAAGTTGCTTGCCACCGGTCTGCTTGTGGGCGGCGGGCTGGGCGCGCTGACTATTTTCAATAAGATGACCGAATCGATGGCGGGCGAACTTGATACTGTATTGACGGGGGAAGAGCGGCGCTATCCGTGGAAATATGGTGATATGTTCTACGAGGTGAAGGGCGCGGCTGATGCAAAGCCCCTGGTGCTGATTCATAGCTTTGGGCCTGGCGCTTCGTCTTATGAGTGGCGCAAAAACATCGATGCGCTGGCAGAGCAATTCCGCGTGTATGCCCTCGATCTGCTGGGATTCGGCCTGTCCGATCATCCAGCCATTGATTACACGCCTGAAACCTTTACCGATCTGATTCATGATTTTCTCAAGGAGGTCATTGGTAAGCCCGCTGTGGTGGTGGCGCATGGCCTGCCCTGTGCGTATATCATCGCCTGCGCGTATCGCCGTCCGCAGATGTTTGAGCGCCTGGTGCTGGTTGCTCCTCCGCCGACAATCCTGCAAGAGGCATTCCCGGGTCCGCTCAATGCCTTAGCAAAGGCGGTGCTGCGCGCGCCCGTTGTGGGTGAGTTTATCTATAACATGCTGAATTCGCGCCGGGCGATTCGCAACTACTACGACCAGCAAGGCTATCACAACCTGGGGATGATTACCGATGAACTGGTTGAGTACATCTATACGAGCGCGCATCAGGAGAACAGCTACTACCCTGCGGCTTCGTTTTTCAGTAACTATCTGACTCTGGACGTACATGAGCCATTTGCGCGTTTACAGATGCCCGTAGTCGCAATCTGGGGCCGTGAGAGTATGCTGACCCCATCGGAGGCCAGCGCAGCCTTTAAACGGGTCAATTCCCGCATAGAAGTACATATTCTCGACCGTTGCAGTTTCCAGTTGCAGGAAGAGCAGGCGGCAAGCTTCAATAACTTTGTGCGTGAATTTGCCGGTACAGCAGTAAAGTAGGTTTGTGCCGCCAGTCGTAGAGTAAGGGCTAAACGCGCGTTTTGTTCTAACGCGTTTAGCCTTTATCGTGTATCCATCCCCCTGGCGATAGATGATCTTCGTTTGCCGTATGTCCCCCTCGCTCCGGGTTCGATCTGGTTGCCTCGTGAGAGGGAACGCCTGCTTTACTCCTTGCTTCGGCCTCACAAATTTTCGCCTGTTCATAGAGGTTATAGGCCGCCCGCTCGGCATCGAAGGGCACGCTCTGGTTTGCCTGGGGATCTCTGGCGATGGCCTCGAATTTCGCGGCGATCTCGCGGATCGTCTGCGGATCGGTGATTTTCCCGCTCTGTACTTCTTTATAAGCTTTGCTGAGTACTTCTTCTTTGGGCAGTACGGACGGGGTGTTTGGCGACGTTGACGGAGCAGATGTTGTTTGCGCTAATTGTACCGGCTGAGCGGGTTGCGCTGACTCTATCGTTGGAGCCGCGCTGGTTTCGGTCCTTCTACTGTCTGGTAAGGCGGCGTGCTGGGCTACTTTTTCGCTAACGTCAGGATTGTTGCCAATCGGGTCGGTATCGATAATAGTCATGCCGTGCGGCGCCAGGGAGACATCACGGATATGGACTTTATGGATCATTACTCCCCAGAGGGCCACTTTATCGCGTATTTGCTGGTGCAGATAGTCATTGATGCGCTGCCAGCGTATTCCGCCATCGGACCCCATGTTGCTGGCGCCGCTGCCACGATTCATGGACGGGCGTACCTGCAAACCTTGCGGCCAGACGATGAAATCCTCGGGCGTGAATGTGGTTGCAATGCTCTGAATGCAGGTCAGGAAAAGTTCGCGCAGCCCCTCTTCCCAGTTTTTAACCTGGGTTACGGCCAGGTGGGCATCTTCCGGCATCAATTGGTACGAGACGATGCCGCGCAGGATCACATCTTCAGTGCGCGACAATTGCACCCGCTGCGGCGGGCTGATCCATTGCGTCTCCTCCACATTGAGCTGTTGCACCGCTTTTTCCCAGGGGAGGAGAATATTGAAGCCGGAGTAGAGGGTCCGGCTGTATTTGCTGAACGCGTAGACGATATCAACATAGCCTTCTGGAACCGGGTGGATGTAGAGCCGGGCCAGGAAAATAATGGCGACCAGGATGAGCACAAGGAGGATGAAGCCTGCGGTCAGGCCAAAAATAGTAAAGCCACCGATGAGCAGGAAAATGAAGAATCCGCCAACCGTAGCCAGCGCCCAGAAGCCATTGTTTTCGCCGGCATAATAGACGGCGATTCCCTGCATAATGGTGACAGCGATGATGAGAAAAGTGACCAGCCAGAGCGCCTCGGGCGGCGCACTTGCGCGACCGGTCGCCACCAGTGGCAGGACGAACAGGCAGGTCAGCGCGCCAAAGAGCAGGGGGGCAAGGATAAGGGTGAAATATTGCCAGAGTTGCTTTACCAGGTCTGATGGGGCCGAAGAGGTATCCAGCGGGACATCTTCCTGGTTGTTAGTCTGTGGGGAGATTCCCAGGTGCAATGCCTCCTCTTGCTGTTGAGGGACGAGAGGCGGTGGCTCGCCCTGATCTGGTAGTTGAACTTGTTCGATAAACTGATTCCGGCCAGCATTGATGGGACCTTGCCAGATAGGACCGGAGTCATTTCCGTCTGCCGACATATTTTTCATGCACCTTCCTCTCGCATTAAACCAGGATCATATACATGCTCTACTAAATTTTATTCTTTATACCACAAGAGCCGCAACTACCCGTTTTCGTCTGACAGCCCCCACTGCCGCAGGAGCCACAGCCGCCCGCTCTACTACATTTTCCGCTGCCGCAGCAACCGCCTTTGCCACAACTACTTTTGTTCGTTTGTTCTTCTACAGGGATCTGAATAGTGACGCCGCTTTCCAGCATCACGTCAACCGAGTTTTTAGGGACATTGATTGCTACGACCTTGCCGGGACCGCTGGGGGTAGTGAGGATAGCTCCGATTTGCGGCATCAACTGCTTGGCCTGGATGTAGTTATCATTCTCATATGAAAGACAGCATAAAAGACGTCCGCAGACGCCAGAAATTTTGGAGGGATTAAGCGGGAGCCCCTGTTCCTTCGCCATTTTAATCGAGACCACGCCAAAGTCGGTAATCCACGAGCTGCAACAGAGGGTTTTGCCGCACGGTCCAACCCCCCCTTGCAATTTCGCCTGGTCGCGCGCACCAATCTGGCGTAGTTCGATGCGGGTGCGAAACGTTGCCGCCAGGTCACGTACCAGGGCGCGAAAGTCCACACGCTCGTCGGCAGTAAAATAGAAGGTCAGCCGACTCCCATCAAAGGTATATTCAGCCTCTACCAGCTTCATGGGCAGGTGATGTTGCTGGATGCGCTCGTGACAACGCTGCAATGCCTCTTTTTCTTTGCTTTTGAAAGAGAGCATTGTGCGTAGCTCGTCCTCAGTTGCCAGACGTAACACGGGTTTGAGCGGATCGCTCAAGTCGCTCTCTGCCATCTTTTTTGAGGCAATCACTACGCGTCCGGCCTCGGTGCCGCGCACTGTCTCGACAATAACGTACTGGCCCGTAGTAAACGATTGCTCCTGCGGGTCAAAATAGTAAATTCGTCCCGCCGGACGAAAGCGAATGCCGACGATTGTAATTGTTTTGTCTCCATTTGTTGCCAGTGACATCGGCTGCTCTATCTTTTTTCAATCCCTCAAGTGGGTCGAGATAGCTCTACCGGCTCTCGCTGCCTCCCTTGAGGGGGAGTATAACATCAAACTGAAGATGTCAATTGGAAATGCAGCAGGCAAGAGAAGAGCGGAATGCAGCTTCGTTGCTACATTCATGCTTTTCTGCTTACATTTCGTTGGTCAAGAGAATTGCTTCCGCAACTTCGCGCATGGATTTGCGGTTATTCATGCTGGCCTTCTGAATTTTACGGAAAGCCTCATTCTCCGAAAGCCCTTGCTTTTCCATGAGAAGTCCCTTCGCGCGCTCTACCACCTTGCGCGTCTCTAGCTGTTCGTTCAGGGTTCGGGCCTTCTCTTCAAGGGAGCGGAATTCGTTGTAGCGTGCTAACGCTACCTCGATAGCGGGAGCAACCTCGCTCTCGCGTAAGGGCTTCACGATGTAGTTCACTACGCCCGCTTCTTTGGCTCGTTCGACCAGAGGCTGATCTCCAAAAGCTGTGAGCAGCAACACCGGGGCGACTTTTTCCTGGGTGAGGGTCTCGGCGGCGCTAATGCCGTCTATGTCGGGCATGCGAATATCCATGATGATCAGGTCTGGTCGTAATTCGCGAGCCAGATTGATGGCGCTTTGCCCGTCGCCCGCCTCCCCAACGACAAGGTAGCCCTGTCTGGTCAAGACGTCCTTTAAATCCATGCGCTGAATGGCTTCGTCATCTGCAATAATAATACGTGTTGGCATAGGTTTCACCTCAAAGCCTCTCATCTCTATCCACCCGGGTAGTACTAAATTCTCTCCCTGTACAAAGAGTATAACATACTCCATCGGGTGAGTCGATAGGGTGAGCAAAAAACCTGATCCTCACGATCAGGCTACGTACGTCAGATCCGGCTCGTCTCGCAGGGTTAGAGCCAGCCGGCGCGTTTCGCAGACGATTTTATGCAACTGCTCAGGTGTAATGGATTGGCGTCCATCGCATAGGGCGCGATCAGGCTCAAGATGGGTTTCGATAATCAATCCTTCAGCCCCCGCGGCAATGCTGGCGCGCGACATGGTGGGAACGAGCTCGCGGCGTCCGGTGGCATGGCTGGGATCGACGATAACGGGAAGATGGGTCAGTTCGTGAAGCAGTGGCACACAGGAAAGGTCGAGAACGTTGCGCGTCTGGGGATCGTAGCTGCGAATGCCGCGCTCGCACAGGATCACATTGGGATTGCCTGCCGCGACGATGTATTCCGCAGCCAGCAGCCATTCGTCGATGGTCGAGGCCAGACCACGTTTGAGCAAGACCGGACGTTGCAAGCTGTTGTTGCCGGCGGCACGCAGGAGAGGGAAGTTTTGCATGTTGCGGCTGCCGATTTGCAAGATATCAGCATGGTGTGCGACCGTCTCCACCATCTCAGGTTCCATCACTTCGGTAATGACCGGCAGCCCCGTCATCTCACGCGCTTCCGCTAACAAATGAAGCCCTTCGATGCCGAGCCCCTGGAACTGGTAAGGGGAAGTGCGGGGTTTGAAGGCTCCTCCGCGTAATATGTGCGCTCCCGCTGCCTGGACAGCCCGGGCAATGGAGAAAAGCTGTTCTTTACTCTCAACCGCACATGGTCCCGCCATGATGACCGGGTGTTCGCCTCCGATGGTTACAGGTGTGCAATTATGCCCATCCCCCACAACAATGGCGGTATTTTCAGCCTGGAAGGCCCGATTTACTAGCTGATACGGGGTCTTGATGGAAACCAGACGTTCGACCGCGCTTTGCTGGCTAATCAGGGCCTGCGCCTGCACGTCGATCTTGCCGCTATCCAGCGCGATCACCTCGCGCGCGCCAATCTGTGTGGTCGTGATGGGGGACAGACTATCGGTGATACGACATAGGAGCGTAATGAGTTGCGCTCGTTCATCGTTGGTGGCCTGATTACGAATGGTGATAATCATAACACTGGATCCTTTCACTCTTCTAAATTTGGGAAACCGGCTCTCCTGAATTTGGGAAACAAAAAAGCAGAGGTTTTTTCCTCTGCTGCTCCAGCACGCTGGTGGTTAGTTTTCGCTCAGCCCAAAAGGCCCACCATCATGCTGGAGGGCTAAACCAATAATAAAAACTATATTGTTGGGCAATTGGCTTGCTGAGCATAAACTCCGTCCCTTCCGTTAGTAACGTAAGGATAGAACTGCATCTTCGACTCTATTATAGAGTATACGCAACGCACCGAAATATGTCAAGGGGTAGAGACGGGCGCGAAGCGGGCAGGGCAACCAGTAGCTCCCCGAGTTGTGGCTCCCCGCTTCATCGTGGGAGGAGTTGCCCCTACCTAGCGTTTTTTCTCGCGGCGCTGGCTGGCTTTATATTCCTGATAGAGCTTGTCGCCTGATGTTACCGCCGGTGGGGCCTGTTCTCTGGCCTTGGTCCTGGGTTTGGCGGCAGGGGTCGGGGTGGGGGCGCCACTCATGCCGGTAAGGCTGCGGGGAATGAGGTCCAGCTTAGCCAGGATGACGAGAACGATCACAAGCGTTGCCAGGAAGAGTAGCGTCGATACCTTAATAGGAATTGATGCGCCGAAAAGGTTGAGCGTCGTTAATAGGCGCTCCAGGCCCGCATTGGTCAGGAATGCCTGTTCCAGGCCGCCGAGGTAGCTTGCGCCGATCAGGTAAATAGCCATACCGAGAATATAGCGTGTTTTGAATGTGCCGGTTGGCCGCGCCGGTGTTCTGCTGGTGCTGGTTGCCGCACGCGTTGTTTTCGTCTCGGTTTTTTTTGCGCTGGCAGCTTTTTCAGGTTGTGTGACTTTCCCACGGGTCGCACGCGCCAGGCGGGCCTGCGCGACATCCACCTCTTTTGTTTTATTCTCCTGGTCATTCTTGCCAACCGTGGAGAAGAAGCCGGGCAGGCGGCGCGGCCTGGGCGCGGCTACAGGCTCAGCGGCTGAACTGGTTTCAGCTATGTCAACGGCGAGTTTTTCAGTATCGGGTGCTAACGTAGCGGTTTCTGGCCCCTCAGTCCGCTCTGTTACCAATTTGGGACGGGTGCGCTGGCTGCGAGCTCTGACTTTTTTACTGGTGCCGGGCTGTTCCAGACTCATGATTTACCTCGTTTGCATCTTGCTTTTAACATTTCTATCCAATCAACCACAATCTTGTCAAGAGGGGCACTCTCTAAAAGAAAAGGCAAGTGTCCCCTTTACTATACCACGTCCCACGACACTTCGTCAGCCTGTGTAGGAGAAGTTTCTTTCGCAACGGGTTGACAGGAGGTCGGCGCATTTCTCTCCTATCATCATGCAGGTCATGCATGGGTTCACGCTGATCATGGTGGGAAAGATCGAGGCGTCGGCAACTCTCAGGTGGTGAACGCCTTTGACGCGCAGTTGGGGGTCAACGACGGTCATTGGATGGTCACTTGCGCCCATGCGACACGTTCCCGCCGGATGGTAGACCGTGTTGGCGGTGCGCCGGGCGTACTCCGAAAGCTCGCACTCATCCTGTACATGATTGCCAGGAGCGAGTTCTCTTTTGATCCAGCGTTATTTCCACAGGAGAAACCTCAATGCTCTCGGCTCCTAGTGGAGCCCTTCCCGATTGCTAAAGTATATCTCAGCTTTGGGAACTCTAGCAAAGTGCGCCATTTAGTGGGTGATGGATACATAGAGTCCTGGTTGCGGCAGGAAATCGCAACCAGGACTACAGGCGCACTCAATAAGGTACTCACCAGGACGGTGGTGATAGCAGCCTAAAAGGACGGGTTAGCGTTTTGGACCAGCGTATCAAACCCGGCCTGGAACCAGGCACCAGAGACCGGAGCGTTAGCCATAGCCCCCGTCGGCAGGTTGTTGTTCAGCGGATCGCCGCCAAACGTCGGGTCGCACATGCGGTCGAAGCCCTTGCCCGTGGGATTCTGAGGCCCCGTTGGAATCAGCGAGCTTGAGCCATCAGATTCGCCAGGCGGCTTGATCCAGACGAACGCGGCAATATTAGGCATCGGATTCGCTTGTGGGCGAGCCCCGATGCCACCAGGCTGGTTGCACCAGTTGCCGCGGCCAATGCGCTTGTCGATCCTGGTGGCGTTAACGAATGTGTTCAGATCCGTTGAGGTGCTCGGTCCTGTCGGGCGAGCGGAGCCTCCCCAACCGTTACGCGACGTGTCGATTAACATGCCAATGGTGCTCGGGAAGCCGGCGGCGATAAACGCATTGCGCATATCGGTGTCATAGGTGGCCTCGTCGATGTAGGTGTTCCACTGGTAGAAGGTGGCGGAGCGCACCGGCTGACCGTTGATCTGCTGATTGGCGGTCATGAACGGCTCGGTCGTCGGCGTATAGTTGGCGGTGTTGCTGATGAAGCCATCCACACTATTGACGCCGGCGGTCGTGCCCTTGATCGTGTTGCTGATCAGGGTCACAGCGGGCTGGAAGTTGCTGGTCCAGCCGAGCCAGCCGTCGTGGGCAATATCGACGTAGTTGTATACGTTCGGGATCGCGTGCAGCTTGTTCAGTGCGTATTGGACGCCCTGCACGTAAGCGCCGCTGGAGTTTGCCTCAGCGCACTTGGCGATATTCAGGTTGGTGACCAGGTTGGGCAGCGAGTCCGGCTCGATGATCGCGACGATGCGCAAATTGCTATATTTCGGCAGACTGAACGTGGCCGCAATCGGGTCGATATACTGTGATTTGTAGATCGACAGACCGTTATTGGCGACAGTTAGCTCGCCGTTAGACGCCAGGGCTGCGCAATCGCGGTCAGGCAGGTCGTAGATGACGAAAGTGATCACGACGGGCTGGCTGCCGGTGGCCTGGGACAGTGCCGCATCCAGGTGCCCTGCCAGGCTTCTGGCGTAGCCCGGACCGCCGCTGATCGCGCCCATGCTGTCGAGCCAGACGGCTGTCGAGTACTGAGCGACTTTGGCCTCCTGCGTCCCGAGTGTGCCTCCTACCGAAGCTGCGCCCGCTTTAACGTTCGCGGCCCAATCAGGGTTGATGTATCCCTGAGCGCCAACGTAAGGATTGGCAACGTGCGTGCCAGGCGGTGGCGGCGGGGTAGGTGTAGGCGTATTCGTCGGCGTCTGGGTAGGCGTGGGTGTATTCGTCTGAGTCGGAGTTGGCGTATTCGTTGGCGGCGGTGGCGTGCCATTACAGGCATTACCATTGATGGTAAAGCTTGTAGGTGCGGTATTGCTACCACTCCAGTTGGCGTTAAAGCCAGGAGGAGAGGTCACCGTCGCGCCCGCCGCAACGGCTCCATTATAGGACAGGCTGGTGATCGTCACCGCTGCGCCATTTTGCGTAAAGTTGCCATTCCACAACTGCGTGATCGTCTGGCCGTTGGGGAACGAGAACTGCAAGCTCCAGCTCGTCCATGCTGAGGCGCTGGTATTTTGAATGGTGAAACTTGCCCCGAAGCCAGTGTTCCACTGGTTTGTTACTGTGTAGGTCACCACACAGGATGAATCTGCATGCGTAGCCGTAGCCTCTATGAACAAGCTGCTGATGAGCAAAGTCAGCACGCTCGCGAGCAAGACCAGACTTCGTAGCTTGTTTTTAGCGAGCAAACCTGGAAGTCTACTCTGTGAGATGCGACGCTTGATATCGCGCATTCTACCCTCCTTTGGGTGCAACTAAGAAAAACGATGCTAGAAAGATACTTCCTCGCCGAGCGACAGAGCGGAGCTAGCTGTGCTAACAGCGTTGTCGCTCGGAATAGAAAGATACTTCCTCGCCGAGCGACAGAGCGGAGCTAGCTGTGCTAACAGCGTTGTCGCTCGGAATAGAAAGATACTTCCTTGCCGAGCGACAGAGCGGAGCTAGCTGTGCTAACAGCGTTGTCGCTCGGAATAGAAAGATACTTCCTTGCCGAGCGACACTCCCACGATGAGTCGGGGAGCTACAACGCTCAGTCGCTCGGCAAAGAAAGATCAGGAAGTACTACAGGACGAACCATTCAAAGTGAATGCAGTAGGAGGTGAATTACTGCCACTCCAGTTGGCATTAAAGCCAGGAGGAGAGCTCAGCGTGGCCCCTGCCGGGATCGAGCCGTTGTAGGACAGGTTGGTAATCGTCACCTTCGCGCCATTTTGCGTAAAGTTGCCGTTCCACAGTTGCGTGATTGTCTGGCCGTTGGGGAAGCTAAATTGCAAGCTCCAGCCATTGATCGCCGTCGTTCCGGTGTTGGTAATCGTGAAGCTGGCCCCGAAGCCGGTGTTCCACTGGTTCGTCACCGTGTAGATCACCTTACAAGTCGCGCTCGGGTTCGGAGTGGGACTTGGCGTCGGGCTCGGCGTGGGCGTAGGTGTTGATGTTTGTGTGGGCGTAGGTGTCGGTGTTGATGTCTGCGTGGGCGTGGGTGTAGGCGTCCCTCCTGATGGTGGGAACAGGATATCAACATCAGCCATTGCCATAGCGATATCGGCCTGAGCCCAGAAACGATGGTAGTTAAAGGTTGGCGCCGGACCCCCATTCAGGTAGGCTTGCACCTTTGGAAAGGCGGGATCTGACGTATACTTGGGCCGCTCGGTAAGAAACGTCGTGGACGAATTGAGCGTCGCGCCCTGTGCATTGGTGCCTACCCAGTTCGCAGGAATAGAGACCGAGTCGTTGAACTGGTTATAGTCCTTGCGAGTTTCGGGGTTGGAGACGCCGATGCTGTCAGCAAAGTTGGCCCACATATCGGTCAGCAGTGTCTGAGCCAGGGTGCGCGACGTGGTGTCGCCAGATTTGGCGGCATAGTACAGCAGGGTCTTAGCCAGCGCAGCCGTGACGCCCACATCAGTAGTGGTGTCTACCACGGTCACATGCAGGCCCGCATTGTTCACCGAGGTCGTCCCGGCAGTCCAGTTCCCTCCCGGCTGACCGCTCCAGTTAAGGGTTGAGGGGATCGTGTAAGTGCCATTGGAGTTGACTGTCGTCTCTGACTTGGCCCAGGCGACCCATTTATCCAGGATCGACTTGGCCGTGGCATCGCCGGTCTCGAAGTAATACTCGGCAACCCGTTCCATTGACCATGCCTGGAAACCAAACCAGTTGTTGCTGGGCGGATCATGGTAGACCGGTTCGAAATCGTAGGCCATGCCGTAGAATGTGGGATCACCGGCAGGAGGCGTTCCATACTGTCCATTCCAACTATTGGTCGCGCCACCGGCGATGGCACCTTCAGCCGATTGCAGCCACTGATAGAACTGTAACATGCGTTGCAGGCTGGTGGCCCAGTCACCGGGAGCGGTTGGAGACTTGGGTTTGAGAGCGGGCACAGTGCTCAGCGCCCAGGCGGCCAGAGGGTTCTGGTAGCCCTGGTGGGCAGCGCTGGCACCGATACGCCAGGCCCAGCTACCGGCGGAAGGGAGCGCTCCGCCCCAGGCATAGTACCAGTCCAGCAAATAGGTTGAACTGTTTTTGCCGCTACCTGCCGGGCAACTCGTGCTTGTACAACCCATCGTCTTGAAGTATTTATCGTAGGTGCCATAGCGCAGATAGTCACCCATCTTCGATGCTTCGGCAACTTGAGATGCTATCGCGCTCCCCTGTCCTTGAGCAGTCGCCCAGGTATAGGCCCAAAAGGCTGCCTGGACCGTGCGCGCATCAGCATCAGGAGCATCGGTATAGCGCCACTGCTGCGAGTAGCCACCTCCTGAAGCCGAGGTGTTGAATAGCGTCAAAAAGCCGGTTCCATCGTTCCTGCCCCAGGTGAATGTCTCACATTCTGGTTGAACTACCGTCTTCCAGACCGACTCCGATGCGCCACGCTGGTACGAGTTGATGAAAGATGGCTTGGTCGTGCCATCCCCACAGTGACCGTAACCGTACCAGTTATCCGTGTCGAGCAGCCAGGGCATGCCAAAGATATCGGAAGTGCCGTAGGTCTGCTGGAGTTCGTTAGCCAGTGGATCTTGCCCCACCGACACAGATGTGGAGAGCTGGGTTGGATAATCGGTGATATTGGGTGACTCTGGCGCGTACTGCGCGGGACTGCTGGGATTATAGCCGCTGTTGGTCGGCTGATCGGCGTGTGATGGAATCATATACTTATCCATCGTCGCCCAGGCGTTGATAAAGGGCTGCCAGTTCCCCGTCACCTGACCGTAGGTCGCCTCCAGCCAGATCCAGAAGCTGAACGTTTCTGACGTGGTTTCGTGGCCGTAGTCTGGCGCTTCTACTATCAGGGTCTCCACTGAATGGTAGGGGATACCCAGAGGGCTAAAATACCCATTGGCCGGATTCTTGATCTCACCATAGAGAGTCAGGAAATGCTGGGTATAGATGGATGTGGCATTTGCAGTTCGAGTAGCACTATGTGCTAGCGGAATACGTTGGCCTCCTAAAAATCCAGAGATCATCAGCGTCGTGACGATGATCCCCAGTAAAACATATTGAAAGATCCTCTTTGGAGTCACTCTAACCTCCTTTTTACACAATGCTAAACCCAGGTGGTATAGACCATCCAACTACTCTCCAGACTGCGGTGTCGATGCCCCATGACAGAGCCAGCGTTGAGGAGAGCAACCGTTATCCGCTGCATAAGTTGTGGGTGGCGTCTCAGCCTGCTCTGCACCTCCTTCTCACTGTGATATTTCGAGCGTGAGTGAGGAAAAGAATAATCGTAATCGTTTACGTGAACGTTTACATTAACGGGTAAGTAATGGTAAGATACGTGATGAACTGGTTTTGATTGTAGTGTAGCTAATCATTTTTCTGCATACAACGACATCCACTAGACACACTATGGACAGATAGAAGCGGGCAGAACGGGAGTCAGGAGTACATTGTTGTGCTTAGGAGTTAGCGATCAAGACGTTACACAATCAGTTGTTACGACGAGGTCATTGGAGGACACGCGTATGACACCGAATCGTCGTTTGAAACAGGCACGCGAACTACGAGGTTGGTCGCAGGCTAAAGTGGCGGAACAGCTTGGCACCGATGCTACCACAGTCAGCCGCTGGGAACGAGGTCTGTTTTCCCCCACCCCTTATTTTCGCGAGAAACTCTGCGCGCTCTTCGGCAAAAACGCTGCCGAATTAGGGCTGCTGGAAGGCGCAAACCAATCACAAGAGAGCAATGGGAACGACTCCTCCCTACGCTCGTCTGCTTCCCTCCTCTTTCAAGCAGGTATAGAATGGCAGGCAAAGGAACTGCATGCAGGAAAAATCACTTCTCCCGTACCACCTTCCTGGCCGAAACGTACAGACACTTTCACCTACATTCTACAAAGTGCTACATACGATCAACAGGCTCATTTGCTGTGGGGAGAGGCATATGTGCGAGCGTTGCAGGGGCAACACAAAGAAGCGCAACTGCTGGGCGAGGCCAGTCTGAGCGCGTTTGAAAGCGTCAATCATTTGAATGCGACAGCTATTCGTGAGTGGCTTGACCAGCGGGGGCTGGTCCCGCCCACGCCTCCTCCACCCAGTGGAGCCCCACCTCTGCCTGTGCTGCCAGAACAGCGCAAACGCGCTCCCAGCCAGATTTTGCGCGCAGGGGGCGTTAGCTTTGCTCTCATCCTGATCGTTATCGCATCACTTCTGCTCCCCGGCTTTTCTTTCAATCAGTTCCGCCTACCAGCTCTGACCTCGTCAACGGCTCATGCTTTGTCTTCTATGAAGCAAGAGACACCGATGAGGCCGCTCACAGGAGTTGCCAGCATTGCCACTCCAACGCCCGTCATCGTTGCCACACCTACGCCTATGATCTCTCCTGCTCTGACGCCGCCGACCCCCTCTGCTCTGACGGCTGAGATTTCGCCGGCCAATTTAACGCCGCAGGATTGTATCCTGGAGGCGCTCGGCTATCGCTGTACACTGACGCTCTGGTTATATGGCAGCGGCCAGGGGCTATTTACCTGGGAGGCTAGCAGCTCATTGGCGGCGCAATTCAATGCTAGCAAGGGAACCAGTATGCCAGGGCAGCCATCACAGGTAATTGTTTATATCAGAAGTTCTCCTGGTGAGAAAGGCCAGCTTATTTTTACTTTTACCTCGTCTGCGGATACATGTACGAAATCCGTCACCTGGCAGGGCTGAACCACCCCTGCCGGGTAATGCTGCTGACCATGTGCTTAGTAACTGTCTAGTGTGTGTTCTTGTATCTGGATTATCATGCTAGGTACAGTACATCATACGCTCTTGTTTTATTTGGGAACATCTATGAAAAGGGGATGGGTACCCTCTATACCCTGAAAGGACAGGGGAATATGATGCCGGTCAAGAAGCTCGGTACACACAGGTTGAAGCAACCATCTACCATCCTGCTGCTACCTCTGCTCTGCATGATTCTGCTGGCGACTGTTCTCATAAGCCCGCTACGCTCAGCGATTGTCCATGCCAGCCCAACGTTTAACTACGGGGAGGCATTGCAGAAGGCCATATACTTTTATGAAGAGCAGAGTTCTGGCCCTAAACCATCCTGGAACCGTGTGCCCTGGATCGGCAACTCAGCCATGAACGACGGCTCAGACGTTGGCCTTGATCTGACCGGTGGCTGGTATGACGCCGGGGACCACGTCAAATTTGGCTTGCCGATGGCCTGGTCTGTCACTATGCTCGGTTGGGGCGTCATTGCGAACCGCGACGCCTATGTGCAGGATGGTCAACTGCAGTATATCTTGAATAATATCAAATGGGCCACCGATTACTTCATCAAAGCGCATCCCTCTCCCGATGTATTGTACGGACAGGTTGGTGACCCTAATGCGGATCACTCCTTCTGGGGACCGGCAGAGGTGATGCAGATGGCCCGTCCCGCTTACAAGATCGACGAGAGTTGTCCAGGCTCCGATCTGGCAGGGGAGACGGCTGCCGCAATGGCCTCGGCCTCGATGGTTTTCCAACCGACAGATCCAACGTACGCGAGTACCCTCCTCACTCATGCCAAGCAGCTCTACTCATTTGCCGACAATTTCCGTGGCAAGTACGACTCCTGTATTACCGCAGCCAGTGGCTTCTACACCTCATTCAGTGGCTATAACGACGAACTGGTCTGGGGAGCCATCTGGCTCTATCTGGCAACCGGTGATACTGCGTATCTGACCAAAGCTGAGAATTATTACGTCAATCTCAGCAATCAGCCGCAGACGAATATCAAATCCTACCAGTGGACGATTAGCTGGGATGATCAATCTTATGGCTGCTATATTTTGCTGGCTGAGATCACCGGCCTACAGCAGTACAAGGATGACGCTCAGCGTTTCCTCGATTGGTGGACGGTTGGAGTAAACGGGCAGAAAGTCAGCTACTCGCCTGGAGGGGAGGCTTTTCTCAGCCCGTGGGGCTCGCTACGCTACGCGGCCAATACGGCCTTCTTAGCCCTGAATTATGCCGACTATCTGGGCACGAGCAACCCGCTGTACTCGCGCTATCATGATTTTGCTGTGCAGCAGATCAACTACATCCTGGGGGCGAATCCGCGCAATTGCAGCTACATGGTCGGCTTCGGCTCCTGCTATCCTCAGACGCCGCACCATCGCACCTCGCATGGTTCCTGGGATAATAACATCACGGACCCGGTCTATCAGCGTCATATCCTCTACGGGGCAATGGTGGGCGGACCCAGTTCTGCCGACGACTCCTTTACCGACAATCGCCAGACGTTCCAGACCAACGAGCCTGCCGACGATTATAACGCGGCTCTTACAGGTGCATTAGCACGCCTGTACAAAGAGTTTGGCGGTAGCCCGGCGGCTTCGCTGCCGGACAAGGCCAAAGACGACGATGAAATTTACGCCATGGCCGCCGTCAATGCTTCGGGGACGAACTTCACGGAGATCAAGGCCATCTTCGTCAACAAGACCGGCTGGCCTGCTCGCGTCACCAGCAATCTCTCTCTGAACTACTACTTCACGCTGGAGCCGGGAGTGACGCCGAGCATGCTTACGTTGAACACGAATTATACCGAGTGTGGCAGCCACCTCTCCGGGCCAACGCAGTTCTCTGGCAACATCTACTACATCACGGTGAGCTGCGCTGGTACCCTCATTTATCCAGGTGGGCAAAGCAATTTCCAGAAGCAGGTGCAGTTCCGCATTACCAGCTCGGGCGCCTGGGACCCTACCAACGACTGGTCCTACCAGGGGGTAGCCACGCCGGCAGGTGCGCAACCGGTCAAAGTGACGAATATGCCCGTTTTTGATGGCAGTACGCAGGTCTGGGGCGCGACGCCTGGCAGTACCGGACCCACGCCGACGCCAACTCCTGGTGTGACCCCAACGGTCACGCCAACGCAAACGCCAGTGCCTACTCCAAATCCAACACCAGGCCCGACGCCGAGTCCGACGCCCATGCCAACTCCAACGCCGAACCCGACGCCAAGTCCGACGCCCACCCCAGGCGCGAGCTGCAAGGTGGTCTACACGGTGACGAATCAGTGGTCCACCGGCTTTGGGGCGAGCTTCACGATCACCAACACGGGCACGACGGCGATTAATGGCTGGAGCCTGCAATTCAGCTTCGCCAACGGGCAGACCATCACGCAGTTATGGGGCGGTAACTTCACGCAGACAGGAGCGAAGGTGACCATTACCAATCTCTCCTATAACGGCGCAATCCCGGCGGGGGCGACGCTCAGTTCCCCTCCTGGCTTCAACGCCTCCTGGAGCGGCACCAATGCGCCTCCAACCGCGTTCACCCTGAACGGAGCATCTTGTAGTACTTCCTGAGAGCAGAGGGCAAGCGCAAGGCCCCCTCCCAGGCCCATGCACCTCCCCTTGCCCCTACCGGTTCAGGGTTTACGTACGTGTGGGGAGACGACGAACGTATGGGTAGGGGCAATGCCTTGCGCTTGCCCTGCTCGCTTCCCCGACCCATGCCCATCCCTGCGACCCATCCAAACGGTTTGTACAAGGTTCCACCGCAGGCCGTAGGGGCAAGGGGACGGGCAGACGGGGATGTGGGGGCCTTGCACTTGCTTGCCCTGCTGGCTGCACGAGGGGAAACGCAGGCCGTAGGGGCAAGGGGACGGGCAGACGGGGATGTGGGGGCCTTGCACTTGCTTGCCCTGCCAGACCTGAAAGGAGATACAACTTGCTTGCACGAAATGCAAATGGCAGCCACTATGCTACTCGTTTACGCGTCCTGTTGTTACTGGCGATCTTGCTTTTCCCCCTGCTTGTAAGCTGTGGTGCAGATTCTCAGAATACTCCTCTGTCCGATAAGCCAACTATGCAAGCCGGACAGGTCTCCGCGACGCAGCCTGTGCCAACCTCCGCACCTCTGTCACCCACCTCAACTGCACAGCCATCAATCCTGCAAGGGCCGACAAATTTTCTCCTCACCCCCCCTCTCGCCTTTTCCAGTGCGAGCGGAGCTACTATGGACAATAACGGGGCGATCACTCCACTGGACGCGAATACGATAAAAACACAGATTACTGCGGAACTGAAACGCCTCCTTTTTGTGGTAGACAGCCATAATGGCGTCAAAGTCTACAGCCCGGGAACATCACCGGTCACAGCCCAGGTAACACACAATGCCGACGGCAGCATAGCTATCAACTATCAACAGACGGTAGACTCTGAAGCGGGGTCTGTAGCCATCACATTCGATGGGGTGCTGCTCAAGCAGCAAATAACCGTGACCTATGATCAACAATATTCGCCTTCAATACTCATTAATGCCAATGCCAGCGAGGTAACGGTTGCCCTGACCGCGGCTGTGCGCTGGGTATCAGCAAACCAGATACCCGCCGCACCGGGGAACGGGAGCTATCGGCTCACGAGTAGCGGTGGCATTGCTCTCGCCTGGTCGGCGGGCCAGAATGCTGCCGCGTATAATGTCTATCGTCTGATCTCTGACCGCGATCAGCAGTTTCAGCTCCTGGCTACGGTAAAAGCTACCGCATATACCGACAACTCAGCCGCCGCCGCACAATATGTCAACTCCCCAAAGGGCATCACCTACGCGGTCTTCTCCATTGGGCCAACCAATGTCGAAAATCCCGGGGGGATGGTTATAGTTGTGGCGACACAGTAGGAAGTTTAGAGGAGTCAGGCTTCTCGAAGATAGGTGCATTTGCGAGTCACAATCCCCACGAAGCTTCGTGGGGATTGTGACTCAAAAACTCAGGAAAGCTGCCAGATGCTGACTGTGTTCTGCAAGAGCTCCTTCTGACCCAGTTCAGCAGAAATGTTGGTCGTAGTGGCAAGCATTGTGCTGTCCGGTGACCAGGCCAGTGTCGGAATAAAAGCAGGCTTACTGGTCTTGCCAAAGGTCGCAACAATCTTTTGTGCTTTCACATCCCAGATGTGGATAGCGCTGCCGCTCTCAGCCAGATATTTCCCATTTGGTGACCAGGCCAGCGAGCCAATAACCTTTGCCCAGGTATCGCTATCTTTAAAGGATGCGGTGAGTTGACCGCTTGCAACCGACCAGATTTGCACCTCGGGAGTATCAGGTAAGCCCAGTGCAAGAAAAGCTCCATCCGGTGACCAGGCCAGTGCGCTCACGCTCACCAGATTAGCAGGCTGGTGGTAAGCAATGCTGTTGACCAGGTTACCACTCGCAATATTCCAGATCTCCACGCCGCCATTTACCGTCTGTACAGCGACATACTTCCCATCGGGGGAGATGGGTAACATGCCAACATTCTGACCCAGAAGCTTTTTACCAGGACTCAATGTGATCGTCGTGCGAATGAGCGCTCCGGTGCTGGCATTCCATATCTGCATGAGTATAGGGCTAGCGGTGCCCGATGCTGCGAAGTTACCGGCCTTCGGCGTGAATGTCTGGACGGCAGAAATTATTGTTTCATTGGATAACCATGCTGACTGCTCAATAGCATTGTTATGCCCATTCCCTTGAAAGCTGGCGATGACACGTCCAGTGGTGGCATCGAGCACTTCTGCTTCGTATGCCCCGGTCAGCACTAACAGGCGTTTCCCATCTGGTGACCAGGCAGCCTGCTGCGCATACGGTAATAAGTTTGCGGATTTGGTTGCACAGTTTTGTGCGGATACCGTTTTGAGATTATAATAGGTCACGGCAAGCTGGCCGGTAGGAGACCAGTCCAGCGTGGGCTGGTGCAGAAACGGATAGCCGGTCCCGTTATCTGAGAAACTACATAATAGCATCCCGGAGCTCAATGCTTTTTGCACTGTACCCGTCTGCGTTGTCGGCTTGTTATGAGTAGTCGATTGCCGCAACGAGGAAGAGAGCAGTACCCAGCTCACGATGATGATCAAAACGGCTGCTACAGCCACAGCAGTGCTTAATATATTGCGGAGAGCGTGACGAGAGCGCCTCGTAGACCATGAATCGGAAGTCGAGAATCTCGTTCCCTGCGAAGTATCTTCTTGCATTGTTTTTCCTTTTCTCAAAAACTGCTCGCCTTCAGGTGACTTGTGCCGTGCCTCCTGAAGCAGAGCAGGATGCCCCTGACTCTGAACAAAGCGATTCCATATTCGCTCCAAAGACTGCTCGTTTTCTCGGGCATAGGTCTGGGAACTCGCATACAAAGCCTGGATCAAGCGGCGCTCGTCCCGTGAAAGATCTTGTGACCAGCGTTTAGTCTGTGCATCTATTGCCTCTGGGGTAAAGCCGTTCTCATGTTCTTTCATCGTTTCTCACCTTTTTCCCAGTCTTTGTAGAACCTCCGCAGGCTCTGGAGTGTACGGAACAGGATCATCCGTACTGCTCCCGCGCTTTTTTCGACAGCAGGGGCTATTTCCTCACATTTCAGGCCATGGCCAAACCGCAAGCGCAACACCTCTTGCTGAAGTTCTGGCAGGGCTCGTATCGTGCTAGAAAGCCAGATGAACTCTTCGCGTTGAAGACTGATCTGCTCTGGAGCCTGGTGCTCGTCTTCACAAAATGACTCGGAGAGCCATTCTATGGGAACGTATGGGTGACGAATGGAACGCCGGTAGTAATCCACAACTTTGTTGCGAGTAATGGTCCAGAGCCAGGCCTCTTGCTTTTTCGCATCGAAGGTCGGAAACCGTTTGTTCTGTAAAACAGAGAGAAAGACCTCTAGCACAATATCTTCAGCGTCTTCGCGTGATGCAGTTTGCTGATAGACATAGGCGAAAAGGCTCGAAGCATAATGGCGGTAGAGTTCCGCATAGAGTGAGTGCTCCAAAAGTTCAGCTTCCTTGTGTTGCATATCTATCCTCTAGAGGTTTTTGAGATCTCATCAGGTATCTCGTCCAGAAGCGAAAAATGTCACACACTCAAAAAGAGAAATCAAAAACGGAGAGAAAAATGATGAAGCTGCCGAGGAAAAAAGAGGATAAGAATCTACTCAGAAAGAGCAAGCTACAGAGCTATGAGCATAGGCGCCCATAGCTCTGCATATACAAACCAGACCGTTCCGGTACAAAGATTACGATGTACTACAGGCCGCTCCATTGAGCGTGAAGGCGGTGGGCACCGTGTTGCTGCCACTCCAGTTGGCATTAAAGCCTGGAGGCGAGCTCAGCGTCGCTCCCGCCGGAATAGAGCCGTTATAGGACAGGTTGGTGATCGTTACCGTTGCGCCACTTTGCGTAAAATTCCCATTCCACAGTTGCGTGATCGTCTGCCCATTGGCGAAGCTAAAGCGCAAAGTCCAGCCGTTGATCGCCGTCGTGCCCGTGTTGGTGATCGTGAAGCTCGCCCCAAAGCCGGTATTCCACTGATTGGTGATCGTATACACCACTTTGCAGCTCGCGCCGCCGGTTGGGGTCGGTGTCGGGCTTGGGGTAGAGGTGGGAGTTGCTGTTGGCGTATTCGTGGGCGTGTTTGTCGGTGTGGGCGTAGGCGTGCCGCCACCACCTAGAGAAAGAAGGTGGGCTTTATACCCTGCCCCATAGTTCGTGGGAGTGCCGGTATAGTCGGCAAGCAGCGACGGCGTGCCGCCGCAATTCCCCGTCACCGTCCAGGTCCAGGCCATGTAGCCGGTGCTGTGCTGATCGAGCCAGGTCGTGAGCGTATTAATAAAGCCTGAGGCACAGTCATTCTCGCCGATCTCGCCAGCCAGAACGGGCACCTGTGCGATTACCGGCGCGATTTGTGAGTCCCAACAACTTGTATTAGAACAGGCATTAAAGTTGTAGATATGCGTCGAGGCCGCCAGATTGTTCTGCGGATCGCTAGGCTTGTTTGCCAGCCATTGCGAGAGATCATTGGAGAAGGCCAGTCCTCCCAGCATCAGTACGTTGGTCGCACCGGTCGCACGGACCGTATTGACCAGCGTTTGCATCCCCGCCACAGCGAAACCAACGCCTGAGCATGCGCCGGACTGGGGAGCCGTGCTGCCGTTGAGCCAGCAGGACCAGCTCACGTCGTGCGGCTCATTGTACAGATCGAAGATCACCGAAGAGTTGCTCTTAAATGTATTGGCAACCGAGGTCCAGAAGGCGGGAGCGTGATCCAGGTCTGGCATCATCTGCTGACCGGTGGACTGATTGGTACCGGAATTATTCCAGTGCAAATCCAGGATCACGATCTGGCCGTTGGCGTTTAGTAAATTCACCCAGTTGACAATATCTGACTGATACTGGGCCGCGGTTTTGTTGTTGGCGGGAAATCCATTGATACCAAGCCAGCAGTCTTCGTTCAGGGGGACACGGACGATATTGGTGCCCCAGGCGACCATAGCACTGACAGTAGCCTGATCAATTGGCCCATCAAAGTCGGTGGGAGCGTTGGTCGCGCTCTTGGTACACTGGTATTCTGTGCCCATGCGATCAACGCCGTGAGGCACAATGACATGACCACTGCCATCCTCAAGTTTATTGCCAACGACGTGCAGCCCCGTCGGCACGCTGGCTGCTTTGACCGAGCCTGGCGGTCGTGATGTGAAGATCATTGCCGCCGAGCAGAGAAGCAGAGCTACAACGGCGAGCATCAATAGTCGAAAGCGTTTTTTGCTTTGCATGTATTCCTCCTTAATGCATTTCCGCTTGACATCTTCGGATTCGATGGTATACTTCCCCTCAAAAGGGGCGGCGGAAGCCAGTGGCTATCACGACCTGCTTGAGGGTACTGAAAATTAATCAGGCGAGGTGAATGTGACGTCATAAAAAACCGCTGTACGTACATAGCTAGGGAAGCCCGTTACAAAGGCGACTGAGCATTCAGTCGCCTTGCCACAAGCCAGGGATTGCTCATGAGGTGCTGCATGCAGCACCGTTGAGCGTAAACGAGGTCGGGTTGAGATTGCTGCCGCTCCAGGAGGCGTTGAAGCCAGGGGGGGAGCTCAAAGTGGCTCCCGCCGGGATCGAGCCGTTATAGGACAGGTTGCTGATCGTCACCGCCGCGCCATTTTGCGTAAAATTGCCGTTCCACAATTGCGTAATTGTTTGCCCATTGGCGAAACTAAATTGCAAATTCCAACCGTTAATTGCCGTTGTGCCCGTATTGGTGATCGCGAAGCTCGCGCCAAAGCCGGTGTTCCACTGATTCGTCACTGTATACACTACCTTGCAGCTCACTCCTGAAGGCGTCGGGCTGGGCGTCGGACTCGGCGTATTGGTAGGTGTCGCTGTGGGCGTATTGGTGGGCGTGGGTGTGGGCGTTCCTCCCGTGCCTGGCTGTAAAACAATCGTCGTGAGCGAATACGGTGCGATACTGATGCCGCTGAGCGAGCCCTGGGCTGAGCTGATTGAGTTGCTGCTCTGACCGTAGGTGTAAAGCGTCGCGTTGGCAGCCGCGCTGTAGCCATTGAGCGAGAGAGCCACCGTGTACGTGGTACCAGGATCTTTGTTGATCAAGAGCAGTGCCAGATTGCCATTGGCCTGCTTGACCGCGTGGACCGCTACCAGGCTTTGATTAGACGAGGAGGAGACCATCGTATCCCCCGGGCCAAACAGGTGAGAGAGCATCTGCAAGCCATAATATGGTGGGAATGGGGTATCTGCTGGCGGCTCAGTGATGCCTCCAGACGAACTGCCATTGGATAAGACGCCCATATCCCCGTAGTTGGCCGTGCCATAGAGGCTGGAGCTATTGTCCCCGCTGGTCACGATGCCATTGTGCTCCGCCCACCAGTCCACGTTGAAGACGCCGTTTTCCAGCCAGGTCATATACGCGTCGGCCAGAAAGAGGCCATTGACCAGGCTGACCGTTTGCTTACCAGGAGGGAAGCCGCCGCCGTTCGAGTTCATTTCGGTCACGGCAATGCCGACCTGGCTGGCTCTGGAGCCAAGATATTGCCCATAGAGCGAGCGCAGCGTCGCGACCTTGCCGGCAATTTCCGCCGGACTGCCGAGCAAGCCAGCGTCGCTGTAGTTGCCGCCAGAGGCGTAATCGGTGTACCAGTGAATGTCGCCGAAGTCTATAAAGGGGCCGGCGATAGAGAGCACGGTATGATTCCAGTCCATCGTATCGCCATCATTAGTATCAACGACCCCATCAGGCCAATCGCCAGGAGTCGTCAGCACCACACCAACCTTGATGGTCGGGTCAACAGCTTTCATGGCCTGGATGATCTGTACAGCATTCTGAGCGTAGGCGGTGGCTCCCTTCTTCGAATGGATGTCATATTCCCAGTTGGCGGTATAACTGCCATTGCCGTAAACTTCGTTGCCAACCTCCCAGTATTTGATACCGTAGGTATGGCCTGTACTGCTGCCTCCTGTATAGGTGGGAACCGGACCATTATAGCCAGGACCCCCTTTGTTAGCGTACTGCACCCAGTTGGCGGCTTCCTGCGCTGTGCCTGAGCCATAGTTCACGGTAACGATTGGCTGCGCATCGGACCCGACCGCCTGAACAGCGCCCATGAAGGCATCAAAGGTATTGCTGGGATTGGCAAAGCTCTGGCCCGGTACCGTTGTATTCGACTGCCAATGGTAGACATCCGAGGTCGAGCCGCCGGGATAGCGTATGGTTTTGACGTTGGCGCTCTTGAGCAAGGTGGCCGCTGTAGCATCGAGCATATTCCCATTCCAGACGGCGGTATTGATGCCCTCGCTTGCAGTGGTGAAAGTGCCAAGCGACTGGCCGGCATTGATAGTGATCTGGGCGCTGGTGGCTGCGACCGCGTGCCCCAATGGGCTAAATAGCACGATGGAGAAGATCAAAATGCAACACATTGCCGCGCAAGCAATCACTGTGTTGCTCCTGGGGGACAGATACGAACTGACGAACAACTTCCTTGTCATTGCAATTCTCTTTCCTTTAAACCTTACTTTGTAAGCTCACTGTGCAAGTTTTCGTAAGTCCCCTGCGGGGATGCTGCTATTCGCGGCGCCGAGAGGAGTTTTGGAACCCCCCCAGGCCCTGGGGTCACACTAAGAAGGAAATGTAATCGTTCACGGTAACGTTTACAGTGAATGATAAAAACATGTAAGGTATCGAGCGGGCTGGTTTTGTCTGTAGTGTAGCTAATCTTTCGTTAACATACAATGACAGTCACTAGACACACTGTGGACAGAATGTTGCTGTGCATAAATATGAGCACCTGAGGGGAGCTTGAGGCTGGCTCCGTCAGGTGCTCATTTGTGGGTCTCGCGCTATGACTTTTCAGGGGTTGTTTACGGGCCTGTCATGACACAACTGCCTCTGGCATTATCCCATTCTCTCTGGACCTCATAGGTATGGCCATTGACGGTGAGATCGCCATTGTTTGCGTTGAGCGGACCAAAGTTGAAATTACACTTGTCGCCGATCTCATTGCCATTCCTGTCAAACCAGGCGTTGAGCAATGGGTCAGTGGCCGTTTCGATCTCCTCGTGCGAACTGACATTGATCGTCAGGTCAGCGTCGTCGTTGTTCGGTTCGGTCTGACCTGGCGCACGGCAGCTAAAGCTCGCAGCATAGGGCATCGCGGCATACTGCGTGTTCGTGCCAAATGTGCTGTGATAGGCACAAAATACATTGCTTGCGCACTGTGAGAGCGTGCTGTCGAAGCACAGGTCCTGATTCCTTTGCAGGAAGACGAAGAATACGTTATTGACCGCCGAGGCCCAGCCGTTGATACTCTGCGCGCGGCTCACCTCGTTCTGGATATCGCTGTCCAGCAAGGGGCTTTCAGGATACGCAATGGTATCTACAAACGTTCCGGCTAGATGCGCATTGGAGGGAGCTCCTCCGCCCGTCTGGGTGTACTGGGTGTTGTTGTGGTACAGTCCGGTACTGCCTATATCGCCGAAGAACTGCTGAAGCAGGCTATTGTACCGCGCAGATACGTTACCCGTGGGCTCCCAGAAAATCGCAAAGATATTGGCCGTTCCTGCCTGGACTGGTCCGCCGTGATACGTCAGGTTGTTCCGCGCAAGCGGCTGACTTGCCTGCGCATGCTGCACCACTACATGCGTCTGGAAGTGCGCAGTATGAAGCGGTGCGACTGATGCATTTACGCTCAATGGTGACGCAAATGCAAGCAACAGGAGGGCCAGGGTAACAAAAGGTGTGAGAAGAAGCATACGTGCTGTCTGTTTCACCGAGAAACTCCTTGTGTCTTTTGGCATGGCGACACGCACCAGTATGGTAGAGGGCAAGAGGGCAAATAGGCCTCAATAAGCTGTCCCATAGGAAGACCAGCTCTATTTATCCATAAAAATAAGTATATGCATCGTGACTTCGCTGCGGCTTACACAGAGAAGACACCTCTTTCCCGTATCTGAGTGAACAAGCTGAAGATTGGTATAAGATTATCTTGTATAAGAAACGCGGTCAAATCAGCTTTCTCAAACTTTCAGGCTGACTTTGCAATCTAACCTGCGCAACCTACTGTATAAGTTGCGTAAGGCCCTGCCCGTGATTGATCACTTTCTCATTTTGCAAGAGGAGGAACAGGACCTTTCCGCGGCTATCGAGACTGCTCAACGGTTGCTGCGTTCCGACCCGCTTCAAGAGACAGCTTATAGCCATTTGATGCGCCTCTACGTAGCGCATGGGGACCGAGCTGCTGCGCTGCGTACCTATCACGCGTGTACCACTGTACTGGAACGCGAACTGAGTGTTGCGCCTGGCGTGGTAATCCGAGAGAGCTACGCGCGTTTGCTCCAGGCAGAAAAACGAGTAGCTCCTCCAAGAACTACACCGTCTACCAGGTTGAAAGGGAGAGCCCCTCTGGTCGGGCGCGAGTCGGAGTGGGCCCGGCTTCGGGTGTCCTGGCAACGTACACTGGCTGGTCGCTCGCACATGGTCCTGCTCATCGGAGAAGCCGGCATGGGTAAAACCTATCTGGTCGAGGAACTGCAAGCCTGGGTGGAGCGGCAAGGGATAGCCACTGCTAGGCAATGGTGCATCTTTGAGCAAGCATAGTGGGAGCACTGATCCCATTCGCTTTATTCAGCGCCTGGCAGCCTGTGGCTATCCTCTCGTAGAGAATGCCTGTATTTCCCTGTTTCTCTTGCATCCAGATCTTGCGCCATCCGTTGTGGCCGCGCTCCAGTGCAGTGAGCCTGCCGTCGCGGAACATATCGCGGTACTCACACTGGCTACTCTCTACCTCCAACAATGGTGGTTCTTTCGCTTGGCATTTGCCTTTGGCCGTCTCCCGTGCTTTCCTGAACCCCCGTTTGTGGCCCTTTGGGAGGAACGTGGTTTACCCTCCCCTGATTCTGGGTACGGATTGCATGGACTGCTGGCATTGCAAGAGTATCAGCGCCAGAGATACGGCGTTCCCCTGAACTTTCTCGGCGACTGGCAGAATCAGATCAATCATCTGCTTGCTCAAGAGGAAGCCTATCGTCGTGAACTGCCAGGCGAACTGAAGGAAGCACTGGTACAACTTAGCGCCTGAGGAATGACTTCCATGAGCATGCGACAGCGCGTTGGGCGACAGGAAATCGAGCAATTTCTCATTCAGGTGGGTCGCACACAGCAGCCAGGACGGTTATATTTCACAGGGGGAGCTGCGCTGGTTCATAGAGGCATTCGCCTTGGTCAAACGCTTGATATCTATATTCAGATTACCATCGATCCAGCCAATCTCACCACGCAGATTGCACAGTTGAAGCAGAAGATGAATATTGATATCGAATTTGCATCTCCAGGTGATTTCATCCCTTTGCCAACGCAATGGGAAGCACGATCAGAGTTCATCAAGCGGTACAATCAGGTTGATGTGTTCTACTTTGACTGGTATAGTATCGCATTATCCAAAATGCAGCGAGCAAATCGTCAGGATGTAGTAGATGTGCAGCTTTTAATTCGTCAGGGGGTTGTTGATGTAACGGAACTAGATCGGTTGTGTCAGGATGTCCTGAGCAAAATTGGTAGACCTCCTTATGATAGGTTTCTTCCGAACCTCTCATCGCAACAGTTTGCGCAACCTTATCAGGCTGTTCGCCAACTTCTCTAGTACATTTCAAACCGCTTGCAATACTCGTGGTGGCATTCCTTCGGCAGGCTATTTATAGGAGACCGAGGGACTGCCTTCGATAAACTCCAAGCTTTGTGCTCCTTCCCTGGTCGCGACGGCTCACGTCTTGATATTCATCGCTGCTTCCCTGCTCAAAAGTCCGAAGGGCTTGCTAACAAAGGCTGGAACATGTACAGTAAGGGTGCCATCTGGCAAATAACTCATCCAACCATAACAGGAAATGCATGGACTGTGGAGGAGAGGCATGTCGAAAAAATCAAAGCGAGCAAAGAGGCAGGCACAATCATCAAGGCCAGGAATACCATTACCACAACGAGTATCGATACCTTTGCGGATGTACGAGCGTGTTGAGTATGCCAGACAGCAGATGTTTATGGGCGACTTTGTGGGCTGCATTCGTACCTGCGAGCCGCTCCTTGCTCCCCTGCCCAAACGGAGCCATGAACGTCTGGAGGTTCTCATGCTGTTGGGACTGGCTCATGGGATGTTGCAACAGTACCAGCAAAGCTATGATATTTTCAGTGAGGCGATTGCTCTCGAACCCACCTTTGCAGAGTCATGGTATAACCGTGGTCTGGCCTGTCACTATCTGGCCCGTCCCGGTGAGGCTGTGCAGAATTTTGAGCGTGCAGTTGAGCTTTCAAAAGACGAGCCGGGTGAAATGGCTCGCAAATTCGCGCTGCAGTTAGAGGAAGGTCGGCGGGAACTGCAAGAGGCGATGCTGGCGCATGGAACGGACATCACGTTCGAACAATACCTGGAGAGGGAGGAGTGGTTCACTCAGGCACTGCGTCTGGTGAAGCAAGAACAATGGCATGAGGCCGAAGGGCTGTTCCGACAACTCACCGAGATGGGGAGCCGCATCCCCTCGTATTGGGGGAACCTGGGAGTTTGCTTGCTGATGCAATTGCGCTATGAAGAGGCAGAAGCAGCGCTCAAACAAGCCCTTGCCGTTGATCCTGACTATTCCATTGCACGGGACAACTTGAAGAAGCTGCCGGAGCTCCGGCGCTCAAAGAGGCCTGTTGGGCATAAGTTGATCAACCCCCATCGAGAGGCGGAGGCGAAACAATCGCTTACGCTGTATGAGAAAGATAGCGAGGGGGAAGTGATCGCCTCCACCGTGATCGAGAAGGTTGGGCACGCTGTGACAAGCAGTGGGAGACGGCTTGGGAAACAACCCCCACGCTACGATTTTCTGCTGAACCCGTACCCGGATCTCCGTTTTACCACCTGTCCACGGTGTCAGGGTAAAACGCACCTGCGCAAGTTCTCCCTGGTGGTGCATGTGAACCCCGATCATACAGCCATCCTGGACAAACGATGCCGTTTCTGCGACGCCTGTGATCTGCTGATGGTTCATCAGCGTCAACTAGAAGGGCAGCTTACCACCGAGTGTATGGTCAGCAATCCGAAGGTCATTGGCAATAACTATCAAGTGGTGGGGACGCTCGATAGAGCGAAGTGGGACCAGGGGAAGCAAGCCACAGTATCTTTTGAGCATCTGAGAGAGCACCTCCACGATTTTAAAGAGGTTGTCACGTTGCAGTGAGAGTCTGCGGAGAAGTCCTGTCTGGGACAGCTGTAGAAGAATGTATGAGAGAAGGACACAGTATGCGTTTACCGCCCCAGGAAACCGAACGCTTTTACCGCATCTGGTTTGCGTTATTGCACTACGTTAATAGTCAGTTGCACCTCGTTCCAGCTTTTCCTGCGACGTGTGATGAGGAACAGGTCTCCACCGACATTGTGATCCAATTGCGTGATGCGCTCTGGGCCAATGATGCTCTGCGTGAACAGTTCATCGCGGACAATCCAGCTCAATTGTCGGCTGCCGATCTCGCACTCGTTGCTAGCTGGCAATATCGCGTTGCTGGAACATTTTATATCTTTCGCTCCTTGCAAAAATATACCATTTTTCTCTCCGAGACCACCCCGACTCATGCCTACGGCGTTCTGGGCCTGGTGAGCTCGATTGAAGAGACCGTTCCTCTCCCCTTGCCAGTGTACACCAACGCCGTCTTGCTCCCCTTTGGGCATGAGATTATCTATGATAGCCTGCTCATCTCTTACAATGTCGTCTTTGGTTCTGGCATCCGTCGTGAGCTCCAGGAGACGTACCGCGCGGTCCAGGAGCGGGAAGGGATCATGACCAGTTTATTGCCGGAAGATCACCTGTTGGCAGATCGCAGCAAAGATATCAGTACACGCAATCGCAAGGTCTTGACGGCCTTTCGACGTGAGCTAGGTAAGGCCGGACTGAGCACGCATATGATCGAAGTTCACGCCCACACCATCGAAGACTTCTCACAGACGGTCCTGTTGCATGCTGAACCTCCACGAGGGATACTTGATCTCACGCTGGCCGATATCCAATCCTATTTGAACGAGAAGCCAGGGAAGCAGCCGGTGACCAGCTTCAAACGGTTTGTGCGCTTTCTCATCAATACGGGACGCATAGACTATGAGGTGGGAGAGGAGATATATGATGTCCTCAAGCAGATGAGTAAAGGGAGCTGAGGCTTGCGAAAAGTCGCAACACGAATTTCCAGAAGGTATAGCATAGCGGGAAGGGAGCAGAAGATGTCCCTTTGCATCTGCTATACTACTGAGTGACATCATTGACGATCCAATAGTCCACGGTGGTCATTGTTTAGGAGGAGAAAAATGGCCCGCATTGCTAAAGATGACACACGAGAAAAACGGATTCATAACGAGATTATTGTCGATGCCTATGGGCCTGAAGAGCAAGCTGCTGCCTGGTATACGGTACTTGATGATACCCTGCACTTCCCCTTTACGGCAAAGTGTATCGCAGTCCGGGCGATATCACCCCTGGAACTGGGAGAAGAAGTCGAAGTCGTGGGGATGGCTCCCGATGCGGAATGTGAGCATGACATGTTGGTGCTCATTGTCTGGAAACAGCGTCGGTTTGCTGTTCCCTTGAGCCAGTTAGAGGGGCTTGATCTTGATCCAGAAACTCGACAGGTCATCGAAGATTGGCATTATTGGGTGAAAAGAGGCTATACCTTGTAAATGACGTATGACCAAATCATGGAGGCATTACAGCAAGAGGCCAGCCCTCAAGCAGTCGAAGGGATGGCCAGATTTGGCATCAGAGGGACCCAGGTATTAGGCATTTCGATCCCTGTCCTGCGAAAGATAGCAAAAGCTGTGGGAAAGGATCACCAGCTCGCCTTGCAACTCTGGGACTCTGGTCTGCATGAGGCAAGGATTCTCGCCTCGATGGTAGCTGAGCCGCAACGCATGAGCGAGCAACAGATAGAGGCGTGGGTGAGTACCTTTGACTCGTGGGATATCTGCGATCAGGTGTGTGGGAATCTGTTCGATAAAACGCCTTTTGCGTACCAAAAAGCCTGTGAGTGGTGTCAGCGAGAGCCTGAGTTTGTGCGCCGAGCGGGCTTTGTGATGATGGCAGAACTGGCCGTTCATGACAAAACCGCACCAGATGAAGCCTTTCTGCCATTTTTTCCCCTCATCAAACAATATGCGACCGATGAGCGTAATTTTGTGAAAAAAGCCGTCAACTGGGCGCTGCGCCAGATCGGAAAGCGCAATGCTCATCTGCGACAGTATGCATTGCAGTGGGCAGAAGAGATGAAAGTAGCCGCGCGTCTGCTGGAAGAAGTTGGTCAGTAGCCGCGCCTGTTCCTCGCTATAGTGCTGCGGGATCTTGAGCCGGGTGAGCAGGTCGGGGGTGATAGGTTCGGGCAGGTGCGATGGTTCTGGTGGCTTTGGGGCCAGAAACTGTTCCCACTGCCTCTGCGACCGGTTCGTCTTCTGCTCCGGAGGAATTTCAGGATCGAAGCCGCCGAGAAACTCCACGTCGAAATCGTCGTCGTAGGTATCTTCTTTGCGCTTCTTGATGGAGAGCAGGCTGACGTAGGGGGCTTGAAAGGTGTAAAAGATGCGATAGTCGCCGCAGCGGATGCGATGCAAACGTGGATCGATATATTTTAGCTGCTTTTTGGTTTTCGCGTCCGGCGTGGGATCTTCTGTGAGCAGATTGATCTTGTCGAGAATATGCAGCACCTCTTTTGGCGGCAGCGCCAACCATTCAGCGGTAAAACTGGGCTTCATAGAGATGGTCCATTGCTTGCTCATACATCGACCCTTTCCAAACAGACCTTCTGGCACCTATTGTGTCGATCAGGATGATTGGTCAATCCCTCCATAAAATTTTTACATGAAAAGCGTTTCATTTGCAATATAACATGTTATACTCATTCTCTGTTTTGCGTTGTCTGTATATTTTTTTATTCCAACTGCTATCTATCTACTCCAACGCTTTTCAACGTATACCTACTGCTTTTATGCTTATCCTATCTATTTTTACAATTAAATAGTACAAATGTTTTATTAGAACTTATGTATCATATATAACATCAATACTTATCTATTGACAAGTAGATCGATAAATACCTACAATATATAAAAACCTCCTTTAATCGTAATTGCCTCTCTCATTCGTTCTACTCGCCAAGAGCGTGGTATTGTATAACGAAGGTGAAGCAGGTCCTGCTCAGCCTCCATGAGGCTGAGTTTCTAGAAGGTGGAAGTGTGTGAACACTATTTTCGACTTTCGCAACCAGCTCATTCACGACTATGCCTCCTACGTTCAGAGTTTTTTGCAGATCCGCGATCAATATATCCGCAAACATGTCCAGGGACAGATGGCCCGGGGCGCATTCTGGCCGGAGCCGTTGATTCAGCTCAATCCCCTTTTTGAGCCGGGCGAGTCTATTGATGATCTCGTCAAAGAAGGTGTGCTGCATCCTGAGTGCGCGCGGATCTTTCGCAAGGGGAAGTCGGAGATAGACGAGCAGGGAGCGCCGTTACGCCTGCATCAGCACCAGTCTGAGGCGGTGCGCGTGGCACACAGTGGAGCGAGCTATGTCCTGACGACGGGCACGGGCTCGGGGAAAAGTCTCTCCTATATCATTCCCATTGTTGATCATGTGCTGCGCGCGGGTAGCAGGCGTGGCATCCAGGCTATCGTGTGCTATCCGATGAACGCGCTGGCCAATAGCCAGTTGATCGAGCTGGAGAAGTTTTTACGCTGGGGGTACGCTCAGGGGAAAAGCCCCGTCACCTTCGCACGCTATACCGGCCAGGAGCGCGATGAGGTGCGCAACGCCATTATCGCGCAGCCGCCGGATATCCTGCTGACAAACTATGTGATGCTGGAGTTGATTCTAACGCGCGTGGCGGAGCAGAAGCTGCTGGCGAACGCGCACCTGCGTTTTCTGGTGCTGGACGAGCTGCATACCTATCGTGGTCGCCAGGGGGCCGACGTGGCGCTGCTGGTCAGGCGTGTGCGCAATCGGCTGGCGGGCGATGATTTGCAGTGCGTAGGCACCTCGGCCACGCTGTCGAGCAGCGAGAGCTATGCGGAACGGCAGGCTGATGTGGCGCGGATGGCGACGCAGATCTTCGGGACGCCGATCGGCTCCGAGCATGTCATCGGCGAGACGCTGCGCCCGGTAACATCCTGGGGACAGGATGAGGAGACGTTTCGCGCCCAACTGACCGAACGTGTGCGCGACCGCGATTACCAGCCGCCGCGTGACTACGAGGAGTTTCTGCGCGATCCCCTGTCGATCTGGATTGAGCGCACCTTTGGCATCACCGAGAGCAACGGGCGCGTGGAGCGCACCACCCCCAGGAGCATCTCTGGCGAGCGCGGAGCCGCTCATGAGCTGAGTGCGCTCACGGACGTTCCCCTGGAAACCTGCGTTGAGGCGATCCAGCGGGCGCTGCTGGCGGGCTACGAGTGCGAGCCTGTACCTGAGACGGGGCGCCCGCCCTTTGCCTTCCGCCTGCACCAGTTTATTACGCGCGGCGATACGCTCTATGCCTCGTTGGAGCCGCCCGCTGCCCGCTATCTGACCCTGAACGGGCAGCGCTACGTGCCCGATGGGACGCGTGCGCGGGTGCTGCTGCCCCTGGTTTTCTGTCGCGAGTGCGGGCAGGAGTATTACTGCGTGCGCCTGCGAGACGGGCAACTGCTGCCCCGCCATCTCAATGACCATGATCAGGAGGAGAGCCAGGCCGGTTTTCTCTATTACAGCCAGGAAAATCCCTGGCCGGACGACGATGAAAAGCAACTGGTGGAACGTTTGCCTGACGACTGGATTGAAGAGTTTAAATCTTCATATCGTGTGCGCAGAGATCGCAGAAAGTCGTTGCCGGGCGCCTTGCGGGTCTATCCCGATGGCAAGTTTGGCGAGGGCGGCCATGGGCCGAGCGTGCAGGGAGATGGGCTGCCGATGCACTTTGTCAGCGCGCCATTCCGTTTCTGCCTGCATTGCGGCGTGTCTTATAACACACGTCAGCGCCAGGATTTCGGGAAGCTGGCCGCGCTCAGTTCGGAGGGCCGCAGTACGGCGACAACGATCCTGAGCCTGTCGGCTATTCGTCACTTGCGCGAGACGCCGCAGGATGATATCGCGGCCAAGCTACTCAGCTTTACGGATAACCGCCAGGATGCTTCGCTCCAGGCAGGGCACTTCAATGATTTTATTGAGATCGGTATCCTGCGTGCGGCGCTCTACCGGGCGGTGCGCGAGGCGGGCGCGGAGGGATTGCGCCACGATGGCCTGACGATGAAGGTATTTGACGCGCTGGCCCTACCGTTTGAGCAGTATGCCAGCGATCCCGGCGTCAAGTATCAGGCGTTCACCGATACGCAGCAGGCGTTGCGCAATGTGCTGGGTTATCGCCTCTACTGCGATCTGCGGCGTGGCTGGCGCATCACTTCGCCGAATCTGGAGCAGACCGGCCTGCTGAACATCCGCTACCTCTCGCTGGAAGACGTCTGCCAGGATGAGGCGGTCTGGCAGGGCTGCCATGAGACGCTGCGTACGGCGAGCCCGCGTACGCGCGAGAAGATCGGCAAGGTGCTGCTCGATCATATGCGGCGCGAGCTGGCGATTGAGGTCGATTACCTGGACTCCGGCTATCAAGAGCGCCTCTGGCAGCAGAGCAATCAGCGCCTGGCAGCTCCCTGGGGCGTGGATGAGAACGAGGCGAAGGTCCACGCCGCGATCCTCTTCCCGCGTTCCGCCAACAATGGCGATTATGGCGGCAATGTCTACCTCTCGGCGCGCGGCGGCTTCGGGCAATACCTGCGACGCAGGACCACCTTTACGGAATTTCAGGGCAAACTGACGCTGGAAGATACCGGGCAGATCATCAGCAACCTGCTGGAGGGTTTGCAGGAGGCCGGGCTGGTCAAGCGGGTGCAGGAGCCGCCGAAAAAGGAGAAGGATGGCGTCGCGGGCTACCAGTTGCCGGCTGCCGCGCTGATCTGGTCGTTTGGGGATGGGACGCAGGTCTTTCACGATCCTATTCGCATGCCGCGTACCTCCAGCGAGGGGCAGCGTCCCAACCCGTTCTTCGTCGATTTTTACCGCGAGATGTCGGCTCGGCTCAATGATCTACGTGCCTATGAACATACGGCGCAGGTGCCCGGCGATCTGCGCCAGCAGCGCGAAAATGATTTTCGTGATGGCCAGTTGCCCATTCTCTATTGCTCGCCGACGATGGAGCTGGGCATTGATATTGCCGAACTCAATCTGGTGCATCTGCGCAATATCCCGCCGACGCCCGCCAATTACGCGCAACGCAGTGGGCGGGCGGGCCGCAGCGGACAGCCTGCCCTGGTGATTGCCTATTGTTCCACCGGCAGCGCGCACGATCAGTATTTCTTCAAACGGCCCGAGCAGATGGTGGCCGGTTCGGTCTCGCCGCCGCGCCTGGATCTGGCGAACGAAGATCTGGTGCGCGCCCATATTCACGCGATCTGGCTGCCCGAGACGGGGCAGAACCTGGGCCGGTCGCTGCCCGATCTGCTGGATATCACCGCGCCCGATCTGACCTTGCCGCTGTTCCCTTCGGTACGAGAGAGCGTCGAGGATGGAGGCGCGAAAAGACGGGCCGAGCGCCGCGCCAGGGAGGTGCTGGCAACGCTGCAAGACGAATTGGAGCAGGCCGACTGGTACAAGGAGGACTGGCTGGCGCGCACGCTGGACGCGGTGGCGCTGAACTTTGAGCGTGCGACCGACCGCTGGCGCGAACTCTACCGAGCCGCCCGCAGGCAGATCGATATCCAGCATAAAATTCGCAACGATCCGGCGCGTAGCACGGAGGATCGCGAGCGAGCTGATCGCCTGCGCAGTGAGGCGGAGGCCCAGGAGAAGCTGCTGACCGACTCTTCGACCCTGGAACAATCAGACTTCTACAGCTATCGCTATTTCGCCAGCGAGGGCTTCCTGCCGGGCTATAACTTCCCGCGCCTGCCGCTCTCGGCCTATATTCCAGGCAGGAGATCGCGCCAGCAGGATCGCAACGAGTATCTCTCGCGCCCGCGCTTCCTGGCGATCTCGGAGTTTGGGCCGCGCGCGATTGTCTATCACGAAGGCTCGCGCTACGAGATCAACCGCGTGATCCTCTCGCTGGATAGCGGGGGCAACCTGACCACCGGTGGGGTGAAGCAGTGCTCAAACTGTGGCTATCTGCATCCCTTGAGCGACGATGGCGTGGGGCTGGATGTCTGCGAGCACTGTGGCGCGCGCCTGGATCTGCCGTTGCGCAATCTCTTCCGTTTGCGCAACGTGGCGACCAGGAGGCGCGATAAGATCAGCTCGGACGAGGAGGAGCGTACACGCATGGGCTTCGACATCCGCACCGCAGTACGCTTCGAGCGCCACGAGAGCGGTTCGCCTATGCGCACAGGGCAGGTTCAAATGGAGGATAGGCCCGGGGAGCGCCTGGCTTTGCTGACCTATGGACATGCCGCGACGCTCTGGCGCATCAATCTCGGCTGGCGTCGCCGCAAGGACCAGTCCACCTATGGCTTTGTGCTGGATACCGAGCGCGGCACCTGGGAGAAGAATGAGCAGGAGCCGGACGACACGGATGCGACGAAGATGGTGCGCACGCAGCGCGTCATCCCCTATGTGGAGGACCGGCGCAATTGCCTGCTTTTGGAGCCGGACGAGAAACTGGAGCTGCCTCAAATGGCTTCGCTCCAGGCGGCGCTGAAAAATGCTATTCAGGTGCGCTACCAGCTTGAGGATAACGAGCTGGCTGCCGAACCGCTGCCGGATGACCTCAGCCGCCGCCAGTTGCTCTTCTACGAGTCGGCGGAGGGCGGCGCGGGCGTGCTGCGGCGCTTGATCGAGGAGCCTCTGGCAATACGCGAGGTGGCGCGTGAGGCCCTGCGCCTCTGCCACTACGATCCGCTGACGGGCGATGATCTGCGGCGTGCCCCACGGGCGCGTGAGGAGTGCGAGGCGGCCTGCTATGACTGCCTGCTAACCTATGCGAATCAGCGCGATCACCAGTTGCTGGACCGGCGCGGCATTCGCGATATTCTGCTGCGCCTGGCCGGTTCCCATGTGGTCGCCAGCTCTACTGCGACGCCGCGCCCGCAGCACCTTGAACAGTTGCAGCGCCTGACCGATTCATCATTGGAGCAGCAATGGCTGGCCTATCTGCAGGAGCGCGGGCACCGTCTCCCCACAAAGGCGCAGCAGTTGATCCCGCAGTGTCAGACGCGCCCGGACTTCTGCTATGAGGACGAATACGTTGCGATTTATATTGATGGTCCCTATCACGACTTCCCTGAGCGGCAGGCCCGTGATGCCGCCGCAAAAGAATGCCTGGAGGATCTTGGCTATCTGGTGATCCGCTTCGGGCACCAGGACGATTGGGACGCGATCATTGCCAGCTATCCAAATATTTTCGGGAGACGCTGATGAATTTTACTGTTGGCTCGCTGGTCAAAGCACGCGGACGCGAGTGGGTCGTCCTGCCGGAATCCGATGATCAGGTGTTGGTCCTGCGCCCGCTGGGAGGGAGCGAGCAGGAAGTGACCGGCATTTATCGCGGCCTGGAGGAGGTGGAGGCGGCTTCGTTTGCCCTGCCCGATCCGCAGGCGCTGGGCGATTATCGTTCGTGTCGCCTGTTGCGAGACGCGGTCCGCCTGGGCTTTCGGACCAGCGCCGGTCCTTTCCGCTCGTTCTCCCATATCGGGGTAGAGCCGCGCCCCTACCAGTTTGTGCCGCTGCTGCTGGCCCTCAAGCTCGATCCGGTGCGCCTGTTGATCGCCGATGACGTGGGCATTGGCAAAACCGTCGAAGCCTGCCTGATTGGTCGCGAACTGCTGGATCGCGGCGAGATCGAGCGCATGGCAGTGCTCTGTCCGCCGCACCTGGCCGAACAGTGGCAGGTGGAACTGCGCGAGAAATTTCATATCGAGGCGGTGCTGGTGCTGGCGAGTACGGCGACACAGCTTCAACGGACCTGCCGCTTTGACGAGTCGATTTTCGAGCGCTATCCCTTTGTGATCGTCTCAACCGATTTCATCAAAGCCGACCGCAGGCGCGACGAATTCCTGCGCACCTGCCCCGAATTCGTGATCGTGGACGAGGCGCATACCTGCACGGATGCCGGCGCTGGACGCGGACGCCAGCAGCGCTACGATCTGGTGGCAAGTCTGGCTGCTCATGCTGAACGGCATCTGGTGCTGGTCACGGCCACGCCCCATAGCGGCAACGAAGCGGCCTTCCGCTCGCTACTCAGCCTGCTCAAGCCAGAGTTCGCGGCCCTGCCCGAAGATTTGACCGGCCAGCAGCATGAACGCGAGCGGCGCACGCTGGCGGCCCATTTTGTGCAGCGGCGACGCGCTGATATCACCGCCTATCTTCACACCAATACTCCCTTCCCTGACCGCAAGGAGAGCGAGCAGCACTACACGCTCACCCCCGCGTACCGGCGGCTCTTTGAGCGCGTGTTGCACTACGCCCGCGAGACGATTAGCGATCCGGCGGATGGCAACAGGCATCGCCAGCGGGTGCGCTGGTGGTCGGCCCTGGCCTTGCTCCGCTCCCTGGCCTCCAGTCCGGCGGCGGCGGCTGCCACCCTGCGCAATCGCGCCAGCACGGCTGATACTTCCGACGAAGCTGAGGCCGACCGGATCGGACGCCATACGGTGATGGATCTGCTGGACAACGAGTCGAGCGAAGGGGTCGATATTGTGCCGGGCAGCGATTACGAGGAGCAGCAGGCGGGCGAGTCAAGTTTGCGCAAGCGTTTGCAGGCGATGGCTCGTGAGGCCGAGGCGCTCAAAGGCGCGCAGGATGCCAAACTGTTGCAGGCGGTGAAGATCGTCAACGACCTGCTCAAAGATGGCTTTCAGCCGATCCTCTTCTGCCGCTTTATTCCCACGGCTGAATATGTGGCGCAGGAGCTGAGTACGCGCCTGCCAAAAGATATCCAGGTCGAGGCGGTGACGGGCCTGCTGCCGCCGGTGGAGCGCGAAAACCGCATCCTGCAACTGGCGGAGCAGCCCAGGCGCGTGCTTGTTTGCACCGATTGCTTGAGCGAGGGCATCAACCTGCAAGAGCATTTTAACGCGGTCATCCACTACGATCTTTCATGGAACCCCACGCGCCATGAACAGCGCGAAGGGCGGGTGGACCGCTATGGTCAGGCCAGCCCCCAGGTGCGCGTGGTGACGTACTACGGCCACGATAATCCAGTTGATGGCATTGTGCTGGAAGTCCTGATCAAAAAGCATCATACCATTCGCACCTCGCTGGGTATCTCGGTGCCGGTACCGGTCAATAGCGAGCAGGTGCTGGAAGCGATCTTGGAGGGCGCATTGCTGCGCGGCCATAGTAGCTCGCCTTCCAGCCTGCAAATGACCCTGCCGGGCCTGGAAGACCCGCGCGAGGAGCAGTTCTGGTTGCAATGGGAGGCCAACGCGGCCCGCGAGAAGCGTTCGCGTACCATGTTCGCCCAGGAGAGCATTAAGCCCGACGAGGTTGCGGCGGAACTGGCGGCCATGCGCTCGGCGATGGGGTCCGCTATCGACGTCGAGCACTTTATCCGCGATGCGTTGAGCGAATACGGTGCTGCCGTCTCGCCGCTCAACAATGGTGCGCTCCAGGTGGATTACAGCACCATGCGGGGTCCGCAACCAGCACAGAGCGTACACGAGGCTCGCGGCTTGAAAGAGACCCTTCAGGCGGTACTGCGCCACGATCAGAAGGACAGGCGTTTCAGGGCGCGCTTCGAACTGCCTGTTCGTGAGGGAGAATTGTATTTGAGCCGCACGCACCCGCTGGTCGAGAGCGTGGCGGCGTACGTGATGGATGCCGCGCTCGATTCGACGACTGGCAGCGAGAGCATCGCCAAACGCTGCGGTGTGATGCGCACCAGCCAGGTTGAGCGGCGCACCACTCTGCTGCTGCTCCGCCTGCGCTACCATATCGTGACCACGCAGCGCGGACAGGCTGAACGGACGCTGCTGGCCGAGGATTGCCAGGTGCTGGCCTTCCAGGGTTCACCCATGAGTGCCCGCTGGCTTGACGATAAAACCCTGGTCGAACGCCTGCTTGAGGCGCGGCCCGATGGCAATATCTATGAAGATCAGGCGCGGCAATTTCTGTGCCAGTTGCTTGCAGAGATCGAGCATGTGCAGCCATATCTGACCGAGATAGCCGAGCAGCGAGCGCAGGAACTCGCGACCGCGCATCGCCGTGTGCGCCAGGCCGCCCAGGCGCGCGGCCTGCAATACCGCGTCGAGCCGCAAATGCCGGTTGACATCCTGGGCATCTATCTCTATTTGCCCAAGATCGCGTCAACCCCACAAGGCAAGAGCGAAGCACCGTCGTATCGACCTGATTATGAGCATGAACGACCAAGATCGGCAAGGTCGTAGGGACCCGATTATATCGCGTCCGATTTATCGCCCGTCCCCGTTGGCGACCGGTCGGCAGCGAGCAGAAGTCGAAAAAGGAACGGGTTCGACAAGGGGAAAGGAGAGGCGATGGCGAGGGGGAGCGCTGAAGCGGACGCGATATAATCGGGTCGCTACGAAGGCCCAAGGTCGCGTCGTTCCCAACCCATTGGCGTTCATCATCTTACATCACAACCTGGAAAAGGAAAAGTAGTCATGGTAGCATACCAGAAGCGACAGCAAACCATCTTCTCGACCATCCATAGCGAGGGGGCGATCCTGCCGATGGACCTGCTGCAACGCATCAGCGACCCGCAGAACGCCCAGCTTGAGGGTCTGACCCCCGACGCCTATCACCTCGAAACGATCAAGCTGAACGAGGCGATTAACCGCGCGTGGACCAGCCTGCTGGGCGTCTGGCAGCGGTTCCGGCATGAACAGAAGCGGTTGACGGAGCACGAGAGTGGGACGACGCTGACACGCGAACGCTGGCTGCTGCCATTATTTCAAGAACTGGGCTATGGTCGCCTGCAAACGAAATCCCCCCTGGTGGTGAGCGAGCGCAGCTACGCGATCTCGCACGGCTGGGAAGGCACGCCGATTCACCTCGTGAGCTACAAGGTGGCGCTGGACCATAGCGTACACTTTGAGAGTGGCGCGCGGCGTAGCAGCCCTCACAGCCTGCTACAAGAACTACTCAACCGTTCAAAAGAGCATCTGTGGGGCATCGTCTCCAACGGGCTGCGCTTGCGTCTGCTGCGCAATAATGTGAGCCTGACGCGCCAGGCGTATGTCGAGTTTGATCTGGAGGCGATGTTCAACAACGAGGTCTATGCCGATTTTGTGCTGCTCTGGCTGCTGTGCCATCAATCGCGGATGGAGGGGGAGCGCCCGGCGGATTGCTGGCTGGAGAAGTGGTCGCAGGAGGCTCATACGACCGGGACGCGCGTGCTCGAAGATCTGCGCGAGAACGTCGAACACGCCATCAAGGAACTGGGCAGCGGCTTTCTGACCCACCCGGCCAACGGCCAGTTGCGCGAGCAACTGAGTACGGGGACGCTGAGCGCGATGGATTACTACAAGCAGCTCCTGCGTATCGTGTACCGCCTGCTGGTGCTCTTCGTGGCCGAGGATCGCGGCATCCTCTTCGACCCAGCCGCGCCCCAGTCCGCCCGCGAGCTGTACACCCGCTATTACTCGACGATGAAGTTGCGCTTCCAGGCTGACCGGCAACTGGGGACGCGCCACAGCGACCTGTACTATGGCCTCAAGCTGGTGATGGAGAAGCTGGGCCAGGAGCGCGGCTGCCCGGAGCTGGGTCTGCCCGCGCTCAACGGCTTTCTCTTCTCGCCCAGAGCGGTCAGCGATCTTCAGGAGTGCCAGCTCGCCAACTATGCCCTGCTGGCGGCGGTGCGTCACCTGGCCTATACCGAACGCGGGCGCACACGGCGCATCATCGATTACAAAAACCTGGGCTCCGAAGAACTGGGCAGCGTCTACGAATCGCTGCTGGAGCTGCACCCGGTCTTCCATCTCGATACCGGTACATTCGAGCTTGCCAGCGCCAGCGGCAACGAGCGCAAGACCAGCGGCAGCTACTACACTCCCACCAGCCTGATCACCTGCCTGCTCGACTCGGCCCTCGATCCCGTGCTGGACGAAGCGGCGAACAAGCCCAATGCCGAAGCTGCCATTCTCAGCCTCAAAGTCTGCGATCCCGCCTGTGGCAGCGGTCACTTCCTGGTTGCCGCCGCGCATCGCATCGCCAAACGGCTGGCCGCCGTGCGCACCGGAGACGAGGAGCCAGCGCCGGAAGCGCGCCGCCACGCCCTGCGCGATGTCGTCGGACGCTGTATCTACGGCGTGGACATGAACCCGATGGCGGTGGAACTGTGCAAGGTCAGCCTGTGGATGGAGGCTATCGAGCCAGGCAAGCCGTTCTCCTTCCTCGATGCCCACATCCAATGCGGCAATAGCCTGCTGGGCGCGACTCCGGCCCTGCTCAAAGCGGGCATCCCTGACGCGGCCTTTGAGCCGATAGAGGGCGATGATAAGAAGGTCTGTGGGGAATTTAAGAAGCTGAACAGACAGCAGCGCGAGGGCAACGTCAGCCTCTTCCGCGAGGACCGCGGCGAGCCGATCTGGGAGCAGCAAGGGACGCTGCTGCATTCGATGCTGGAAGTTGAAGCGATGCCCGACGACAACTTCGCGCACATTCACCGCAAAGATGCCTCCTTTGACAAACTGCGCAAGTCGGAAATCTACCAGAACGCCCTGCTGTGGGCCAACGCCTGGTGCGCCGCCTTCGTCTGGAAGAAGACCGCCGAGATGCGCCCGCCGATCACCGACGAAGAGTTCCGCGACATCGGCAAAAATCCCTTCACGCTCCCGGGCTGGCGCAAAGCCGAAATCAAGCGGCTGGCCGCGCAATACCAGTTCTTCCACTGGCACCTCGCCTTCCCCGACGTCTTCCGCGTCCCTCCCCGAGGTAAGCCGCCCGAGAGCGAGCAGGCAGACTGGTCCGGCGGCTTCGATGTGGTGCTGGGGAATCCGCCGTGGGAACGCATCAAACTTCAAGAGAAAGAGTGGTTTGCCAGTCGCCAACCGGAGATCGCCAATGCCGCCAACGCCGCCCTGCGCCGCAAAAAGATCGCGGCCCTGAAGGACGAAAATCCCGCGCTGTTCCAGGCATTTATGGACGACCAGCGCAAAGCCACCGGCGAAAGCCATATCGTGCGCGATAGTGGCCGCTACCCCCTCTGTGGTCGCGGCGATGTCAATACCTACTCGATTTTCGCTGAGAACATGCGAACAATCATCTCTTCTCAAGGGCGCGTGGGATGTATTGTGCCTTCAGGAGTGGCAACGGATGATACAACAAAGGTTTTCTTTCAAGATTTGATGCAATCCAGGTCTTTGCTTTCACTATATGATTTTGAGAATCGAGATGCTATCTTTTCTGGAGTTCATCGAAGCTATAAATTTTGCCTGTTAACCTTAACTGGTTCGGCTCGCCCTGCCTCTCGTGGAGCAGAATTCTTCTTCTTCGCTCATGATACTGCCGATTTGCAAGAGAAAGAGCGGCGTTTTGTTCTCTCGGCCCGCGATATTGAGTTGCTGAACCCGAACACGCGCACTTGCCCGATCTTCCGTACAAAGAGAGATATGACAATCACAAAATCTGTCTATTCTCGTGTACCAGTGCTGATTAAGGAAGGCTCAACAGGGTATAACGTGTGGAACGTTTCCTTTGCCTCAATGTTTCATATGACAAATGACTCCCACCTTTTCCAGATGCGTGAGCAGCTAGAGAACGAGGGCTGGAGGCTGGTTGGCAATGCTTTCCAGAAGGATGGGGAAGTGTGCCTGCCTTTATACGAGGGCAAGATGATTTCACATTTTGACCATCGCTTTGCCGCTTATGGTGAGGAACAGGGAGACCATGAAAGTATAGCGGGTGCCGCGCAAAATGCTGACCCTCACAAGCTCAATCTGCCGCGCTACTGGGTGCATGCATCCCACATGCCGACTCTAACACAGCGCAGAAAGGTATTGCTGGCTTTTCGGAGCATTGCTCGCTCTACAGATATACGCACAATCATATCTAGTATTGTCCCCAATACTCCTTGTGGCAATAGCTTAATCGTCGCTTTAATTAATGAGCACAGCTCAAAACTGCTGTTTCTGCCTGTTTCTATCTCATCATTTGTGTTTGATTATATTGCGAGACAAAAGACTGGCGGAGCCAATTTAAACTTTTTCATCCTCAAGCAACTCCCCGTTCCTCCACCCGATACCTACAAAGCCGCGTGTGGGTGGGATCACCAACATACTATCGGCGAATGGATAGTGCCGCGAGCGATGGAACTCACGTACACCGCCTGGGACCTCGCGGCGTTCGCCAGAGATTGCGGCTATGATGGGCCGCCTTTCAGGTGGGATGAGGCGCGGCGCTTCCTGCTGCGCTGCGAGCTGGACGCGGCGTACTTTCACCTGTATGGGATTGAGCGGGAGGATGTGGACTATATTATGGACACGTTCCCCATTGTCAAGCGCGGGGATGAGAAGCAACACGGGGAGTATCGCACGAAGCGGGTGATTCTGGAGATGTATGATGAGATGCGGCGGGCGATGGAGACGGGGGAGGCGTATCGGACGCGGCTGGTGCCAGAACCGGCAGGTGCGGGGGTGCGGCATGAGGGGAAGAACGAGTAGCAGTCTTTTTAGAAGGCGATGATGTGGGCATTCCCTCTGTGGCTGCTGTGATAGTCAGAGTATAATAGATGTGTCTATGGTAGAAAGGGATTGTGTATGGCAACTCAGGGATCGCTAACCCGCGAAGGGATGCTTGCGGGAATGCAGCAGGCTCTTGATGAAGAGATCGCAGAAAAGATCGCCAGACCGAATATTAAGCATAGTGCCGTGGACGGCAAACTCGTTTCTGTAGGCAACGGCCAGTATATTTACCAGTTTACTTTGCTCGAACCCTGGACGCCCGACGATGATACGTCGCTCTCCATTGTGAACGCAGAAGCAAAAAGTATCAAGTGTAGCGTCGTTACCTCGACCGGCACCTTGCTGACCATCGCTTCAGATCAAGCATTGCCTCCAGCTCAGCTGAGCCAGATCAATCTGAGCGACGACTCGACTGAACTCCTCAAGCGCCAGAAGGAAGCTTTGAAACATGTCGAGGAAGGGAAAAATCAGCTTGCCTCGAAATGCTTTGGCCTGATCGCGTATCGGTATATAACCGCTGCGAGCGACAAACGCTTTGGAAAGTGGAAGCTGCGTAACAACCAATATATGGCGGCACAGAGGACCCTGGGCGGTGAGATCGCTTTTATTGTCGGCCCTCCTGGCACTGGCAAGACCCTGACGCTGGCCGCTATCGCCGCGCATAACAATATCGCCATCGATAATGCGATCATGAAGCCCTGTGAGTTGTGCAAAAGCGCGGGCAGGCCGGATCTGCTCAGAGATGGGCAGGTTGTGCGCTTTGGTGCAGTGCAAAAAGCCGAACTCAAAGATAATGCCGAGTACGCGGAAGTCTATCTGCCCAAAATCGCTCACTCCCTGGGCGTTGCGACCCAGGAGCGCCAGAAGGCCGTTAAAGCTGAATTGGATCAGATCACGCAAAAGCTGACAAGCATACTGCAACAGCGGCGAGGGAGCAGCGGACCATTAGAGCAGCAATTGAGCGAAATAACTGCTCAAATCGCGCGCTGGAATCAGGAACTGGCTCCCCTGGAGCAGGAAGGGCAGCGCCATATTGCCTCCCTGCAAGCTCAGCAGAAGCAATATACAGCAAACCACGGCCGCCTGCAACGGGAGGCTACTCAAGCCGGACAGCAGCTTGCCAGGGCGAAAGCGCAAGAGGAGGAGCGGAAACGCGAACTTGAGCACTGGAAGCAACAGAAGCAGCAGACAGTGACACGGCTGGTTGAAGCGCGAGCGATGAGCGGTATCAAGCGTCTCTTCAAAGGTCCCAGCCTGAAGGCGCTGGAAGACCAGGTCGCGCAATGCAGCCATAAAGTCTATGTAACCCGGCAAGCACTGGATGCCCTTCAACCAGAAGTGAAGCGCGTGCAAAAGGCGTTTTCCCAGCACACGCAAGAGTTGGAGATGAGCGAGCAACAGTTAAAGGCCATCCTGGAACAGTTACATACACCCACCGAACGAGCGCAACGAATAGCAGAGCTGAGGGAGCAGAAAGCTTATGCAGGGCAGCGAACCACCAGCATCCAGGCAACATTGAAGCAAAAGAAAGCAGGCGCTGCTGCGGAGACGCAAGCTTTGCAGGCTCAAAAGAACCGCCTGGAGACAGCGTTGGCGGAGCTGGATCAGCAATTGCGAGACATCGAGAAGAGCATCGTCGAGAAGGCCCTGGTTGTTGGCACAACGCTCACCAAAACCTACATGAATCAAGCCGTTGCGAGCAGGCGTTTTGATGCCGTCATTCTCGATGAGGTCTCGATGGCACCTATGCCGCTTGTCTATCTGGCAGCTACTCACGCCGAACGCTCCGTAACCCTCATTGGCGATCCACGGCAGCTCGCACCAACAGTCTCATCTGACAAGCCAGCGGCTCGGCAGTGGTTGGGCAAAGATATTTTCGATCTCAGAGGAATTTCTTTAGAAGCTGCCGATCAACTTTTCCAGCATAGCATCTTGCTGAATGTGCAATCACGTATGCACCCTGACATTTCGCGTATAGCGAGGGAACTGATCTACGACGATAAATTGCATGACGATCCAACATTGCCAAAAGAGGCGCAACCGCTGTTCCCACTGCCCACATCCCCGCTGGTGCTCTGTGATACGCAAGACGCTTCCCCGCTTGCAACACGACCCTCTCGTGGGCGATCATGGAAAAATTACTATCATGCGCTCTGCTGCATCACTCTGGCGCGTAAGATGCTAGAGGAGCACTCCGATCTCAAGAAAAAAAGAAACGAACCGGCTATCGGCATTGTCACGCCTTATCGTGCGCAGGCGCAACTATTACAAAGCCTCTTGAAGGATGCTGGATTGCAAACCCATGTACAGGCGGGGACGATACACCGTTTCCAGGGCCTGGAATTTGAGATCATCCTATTTGATACGGTTGCCTCTACTGGCTCCCATGCGAGCGAGTTTATTGCTGGCGGCCATGGCTCAAATTCGATGCGCCTCTTGAATGTCGCGGTCACGCGTGCGAAACAAAAACTCGTCATCGTTGCTAATCCAGGCTTTATCCAGGAACAGTTCCAGGAGAGTCCCATCATGCACCAGGTTGTACTGATGGCTGCAGGAACTGCTACTATTCCCTCGCTCAATGTGGCGGGCACGTCATTCTCCTCTCTTGTCGCGAAAGCACGTCGTGCGCATCCAGAAGTCACTGCTCCAGAGGTGATCCTGGCTCTACTCGATATGAAATTTACGGCGCGTAAAGCGAGACCCATATAGATACCGGTTCAGCTTGTCTGTTCTGTCAATAATAATCTGTCGACTGATAGATATCATGCCTTGCAAACAGCAAAGATGCCTCTGGCACCCTGTAATTGCGCACCTATGTGTGATGAGCAGGGGATGTACGACCTGGCGATGGAAGCGGCTTTTCAGGAGAGAGATGCAAGTAATATATATTGAAGTGCATAAAAGTTCTATTTTGACCTGTTTTCCTCAGGGTTTCTCAAAAGTCCCACGAGTAGCGCAACGAGGAGGTAGCAGAGTTTGTGCAGGCTGATGAGAGGTGACAAGTGGCCTAAGGAGAATGTTGCACTCCTGAGAGGTGGAGCAGCAGCGCAAGAGCAACCGAAATGAGCATCAGATGAACGAAAAAGCGGAGAAGCTAGGGAAAGAAGCCATGAGGGGCCACTCGGCACAGAAGGCTGAGCCGAGGAAGGGAACCCGCAAGGCCCTGGAAGGCTGGTTAGTGGGCTATGAGTCCCAGAAAGGCTGCGCACTGAGCTCTCCATCAGGGGGCAGATGCAGCCGAGCCTGGACGAGGGGGTGATCGAGCACGGTGTAGTCCTTGCCCCGTGTCACAAACCCGTAGCCTGCCAGATCCGAGAGGACGGCTCCCGTGCCATACGCTCCATCCAGGCGCAGGAGGGCCTGCCCTCCTGGGAAGCGGTGCGCAGCAAGATAGGCGCTGATGGCCTCGACCGCACGACGCACTTCCTCGCGATACCGCCCGTTCCCACGGTTGCCGAAACTGCCGAGCCACTGATGGCTGTGGGCCTGCAAGACAGTCGTGCGGGTACGCACCACCTCACCCCGTTTGCGTCCGGTGTAGCCAGGGGCACACACCTCAGTCAGGCGACGCTGCGGCTCTGGAAGATGATCTCCACCGGGCAAGGCGCGTTGGCGGGCCGCCTCACGGGTCCCGTCGATGTCGAAGACCCTCCATTGCTGCCCCTGCCGATCCCAGAGTCCGGCGACCTCGGCGTCTGCACCCAGAGATCGGACCAACAGATCGGCCAGAAACAGGGTACGCAAGGTTTCGATCACTGGCGCTGTCAGAGCCGCCAACGCCCGCGAGAGAGCCGAACGAGAGGGCAGCTGCTCCCGTCCAAAGAGCGCCATAAAGGGCTGTCCCCAGGGCCGCAGAACCTCGTAGAATCTCTCTAGGGTAGGCTCGGCACTGACAGCGTAGCCAAAGAGCACGACGAGAAAGTCGATCAGCTCATCGTGTCCACAGCGTCGTCGCTCAAAGCGCATGCTTTCGGCGCTGGGTCAGGATGCCCTGCTGCCGAAGATGCTGCGACAGAAGTACGAGTTCGCCCCACCAGGGCGGCGGACAGGGCAGAGCGTCGGCAGACGTTTGGATCATCACCGATCCGTCGGCGATACTATTCATATGCTCCTCCTTGATGGGAAAACATTGATTCTTCTCCATCAGGGAGGCATATTCTTTGGCTGGCTGGCTAGCTGTCAGCTCGTTGCGCTACTCGTGGGAAAGGGGATGCTCTGGTGTGGTACGCTTTTTCTTAGGTACAGACATAGTTCCCTCCTTATGGGGATGTGAAGTCGGTACATGCGCTGTTCCAAATGAACAGCCTATGCCTGTAGTATCATCTCTGAAGTGCTTTGTTTACTACTTCCCCTCTACACATAACTCGAAATGGCATCTACTTGGGCAGATTTTTCCGATGCTGATGAAATCGAGCGAGTTATTAACGTATTGTCCATAATCTGAGCAGATATTGTCTAGAATCTGGTCAGAGCTTGTCTATCTCATATAAATATACTTCTACCAGATAACCAAGGAAGTTGCTAACCGTTGAGAGGAGGTCAAATGATGAACTGTATCAAGCGTTATCTGGCTCCCCTAATATTTCTAGCGGTCCTTATCTGGAACAGGTATTTAGTGAGTTCCATTGTATTTAGAGGTATGCTGGTGAGTCTGGTATTGATGATAGTGATTTATGTAACGTCTGGTACAGTAGATGGCCCAGGGCCTCCTCCATGGCCATAAACATACTGATGTAGCACGGGAGGAAAGAAAGTTTTATGTCTTGGAAAATTATCAACCGCATTCTCGGTCTGGCAACTATCGATCAAGATTTTGCTCAAAAACTGTTAACCGATCCATTACCCGCAATTCAGGACAAAGGTTTTCAACTTACGAATAGGGAACGAGAGGTTTTCAGTGAAATCTCTGCAAGTACGCTCAATGAACTCAGCCAACAGCTCATGCAAAAGCTGAGTCATGACGATGTTGATCGGAGTTGAAATATAGGTGTGATTATAAGGAGGTAAGATGAAGCAATCTCTCGCTCCGCTACGGGTGTACCTGTTCGGCCACTTCTCTGCCGAACGTGGTGGGCATGTCATCGCGGGCTTGGAGCCACGACGCCTGCAAGAGCTCTTTAGCTATCTCCTCCTCAACCGTCATCGCCGCTGTTCTCGTGAACTACTGGCAAGCCTTTTCTGGGGAGAGAGTTCTACAGAGCAAGCAAAGAGAAATTTGCGCCAGGTGCTATGGCAACTGCAGACAGCGCTAGAGGCAGAAATATCCACAGATACAGCATCTATTCTTACTATTACCGCCGACTGGTTACAGGTCAATCCGAACGCTGAGCTCTGGCTGGATGTAGATTGCTTTGAACAAGCCTGGAATAAAACCAGATATATCTCTGGAAAAGATTTAGATGCTTCGCAGGCACAATTGCTACGGAACGCTATCGGGCTGCATCAGGAGGTATTATTACTCGGCAATTACGAGAATTGGTGTCTCCGCGAGCGTGAACGGCTACGCGAGTGCTCTGTAGAGATGCTAGACAAATTGATGGAGTATAGTGAGTTCCACCATGATTACGAGGCCGCTCTAAGCGCCGGTTCTCGCATTCTGGACTACGACCGTGCCCACGAGGCTACTTATCAACACATTATGCGTCTCTACTACTTTTTAGGTCAAAGGGTGGAGGCACTCAAGCAGTATCAGCGCTGTAAAGCCGCTCTTCTGGAAGAATTGGGAGCCTTGCCCAGTAGAAGCACCCGTACTCTCTATCAGCACATCTTTCTGGAGCAAATGGAGGTCGAGACGGATGGGAAGGGGATGACCGAGTATGTACAGCAGGAAACACCTCTGCTTGCACATATCTTGCATGAATTGCAACAAGTTCAAGCCATTCAAGCCAATGCGCAACGACAGGTGGACTTTCATATTCGCAAAATCGAGCAGGCTCTCCAGACATTTGTGGGAGCCTCAAAAGAGCCGATAACCAGTAAGCTCACTTTGTAAAAGTTGGAGTTTAGAGTGGGTCGTATCGTTACCCTTTTTCCGACCCGCTCTAAACTCCAATAAAAGAAAAAGTGTAGGACGAGAAATTGGCTGTAAAAAGACGCCGTCAAAGATAGTTAGTTAACGCCCTGGCAGACAGCCCTGCGCTATCATCATAGTAACACCGTGTGCCGATATATAAGGAGTTGATAGCGTGTCCTTCTTTTCAGTTCAACTGAGGCAGTTGCGTAAATCACTCTTTGGAATCGCGTTGGAAGAGACAACATTTGCCAAGCGAGGATTTTACAGAGGGGATTCAGATGCGCAATACAGGTTGGAGCAGATCGGGGCAACCTTCGTCCAGGGATATCATGCAGCGCTCGAAGATGATTGCTTTGAAGTCCTGGTACCTTCCCTTCAAAACCTTGAAGCCGAGTTACAGGGTTTCGCTTTTGAAGGAGCTGCGATGGGACTCGCTCTGCTCGACTACTTTCTGCCTCCAAAACAACGCCTGATCTCTTTTATGCAAGGACCAGGGAAAAACCACATTTACATGTTGCATGTCGGAGCTGGCTGGACGCTTGGAAGGCTTCCCAGGAGCGCCCGCAGGCTGATGCGACAGTTCGATCCACTGCTGTGCTGGTTAGTTCTGGACGGTTACGGGTTCCATCAAGGCTTTTTCTCCTGGCGTCACTTTATCGATAACCAGGCTCTTCCAGCGCGTCTTTCTGGCGATGCTCTCCATGTTTTTGATCAGGGACTGGGCCGAAGCCTCTGGTTTGTGAGAGGGGCCGATGTTGCTCAAGTTAGCTCCACCATTGATGCGTTTCCTGCAGAACGTAGGGGCGATCTCTGGAGCGGAATCGGACTGGCTTGTGCATATGCAGGCGGAACTGAACGGGGTGCGATAGAGGCGCTCTGTAACGCGGCAGGAAAAGATCGATGGCACCTTGCGCAAGGGGCAGCCTTCGCGGCGAAAGCCCGGCAAAGAGCAGGGAATCCAGCGCCGCATACTGATCTTGCCTGCAAGGTTTTCAGCGGTCGCTCAAGTGACGAGGCGACAAGACTGACAGATGAATGCTTGAACGATTTACCCCCGGGTGAGCAGGCTTACGCGCTCTGGCGTCTACGATTGCGAACGCAACTGGCCCAGCAGGATGAACGCGTTTAGCAAGCTCTTTCAGCTTGTTTCCTTCTGCGCGAAGGGCCTGTATCAACGAAACTGGCTGGCGAGATATGTTCCCGGCTATAAAAGTAACTCTCCAACCCACAATGATGAGGAGAAGTAATTATGACAGACATTGCTATCGTCGGGATGTCCTGTTGCTATCCTGATGCTCGATCTCCCCAGGAATTATGGGAAAATGTGCTCGCCCAGAGGCAGGCGTTCAGACGCTTTCCTGCTGAACGCCTGCGCATCGAGGACTATTTTTGCCAGGACGTTAACACACCTGACACAACTTACGCCTCACAAGGAGCATTCATCCAAAACTACGAATTTGATCGTGTGCGTTTCCGCATCTCAGGAAGTGCTTATCGCTCCAGCGATCTGGCTCACTGGCTGGCTCTAGATATTGCTTCGCAGGCGCTTGCCGATGCGGGCTTCTCGACCCCGGAAAGCTTACCCGCGACGACAACGAGAGTAGTGGTAGGAAACACGCTGACAGGCGAATTTTCCCGTGCCAATAGTCTGAGGCTGCGCTGGCCGTATGTCCATCGCGTGGTCGAGGCCACATTATGCCAGGAGGGGTGGAGCGTCGAACAACGCCAGCCTTTTCTTAGAAGACTGGAAGCACTCTATAAAGCGCCTTTTGCTCCTATTGGCGAAGAGACGCTGGCAGGCGGCCTATCTAATACTATTGCTGGTCGGATTTGTAATTACTTTAACCTTAAAGGTGGAGGATATACTGTCGATGGAGCCTGTGCCTCCTCGCTGCTGGCTATTGCAACAGCCTGTAGCGCCCTTGCCGCTGGCGAAGCTGATCTAGCCCTAGCTGGGGGAGTTGATCTGAGCCTGGACCCCTTTGAAATCGTGGGGTTTGCCAAAACCGCCGCCCTCGCTGCTGAAGAAATGCGTGTCTATGATTTGCGCTCTAATGGGTTTATTCCAGGTGAGGGCTGCGGTTTTGTGGCGCTGATGCGTTACGAGGACGCCCTGGCGCAGCAGAGGCGCGTCTACGCCCTCGTTCGTGGCTGGGGCATCTCTTCAGATGGCAGTGGTGGGATCACGCGTCCAGAGGCTGAGGGCCAGTTACTCGCTTTGAAGCGGGCCTACCACAAGGCTGGCATTGGTATTGACTCTGTCGAGTACTTTGAAGGGCACGGAACTGGTACCAGCGTTGGCGATCTTACTGAACTGCAGACGGTTTCTCGTGCGCGTCGGCAGGCGTCGGCCTCAGTTCCTCCAGCGATCATTGGCTCGATCAAGGCTAATATCGGCCATACCAAAGCTGCAGCAGGTGTAGCGGGATTTATTAAAGCAACGATGGCTCTTTCTACGCAGATCGTTCCACCTATGACCGGAACAGGCCAGCTCCATCCTGAACTGGCTCATGAACAGGCCGCATTGATGATCCGCTCCACGGGTGCAATCTGGACGAATGATCGTCCATTGCGAGCGGGTGTAAGCGCAATGGGGTTTGGTGGCATCAATACCCACCTAGTCCTGGAGGGGATCAGTAGCAGACGGCGTACCTCCTTCACAAAACAGGAACACACCTTACTCGCTTCAGCGCAGGATGTAGAGCTGATACTGCTATCCGGTCAAAATATCGCGGATATGCATCAACAGGTGGCGCACCTTCTCAGCTTTGCGGCCCGCCTTTCCAAAGCTGAAATCACGGATCTGGCGTTGCATTTGCTGCGCACTCTTACGCCTGGGCCTGTGCGTGCTGCCATTGTGGCGGCGAGCCCTGCGGAGTTAACGCGCCGCCTGGAGCGCCTGCAGACGTTACTTGATGGGAAAGATCAGATTGTTCTCGATTCACATGGGGGAGTATTCTTCGGTAGGGGAGATACTCCTCCGCGCGTGGGATTCCTTTTCCCTGGGCAGGGCTCACCATCTTATCTGCGAGAAGGTCTGCTGCGCCGTCGCTTTGACTTTGTGCATGATCTTTATCGCAAGGCCAATCTTGCAACGGGCGGCGATGAGAAAGATACTGCCATCGCTCAACCCGCGATTGTCACCGCTTCTCTGGCATCTCTTCGCATACTTGAGAAACTGGGGATTACTGCTGAAGTGGGCCTGGGGCATAGCCTGGGAGAACTAACTGCCTTACACTGGGGGGGCGCTTTTGACGAGGATGCTCTGTTGCAATTGGCAACCGTGCGCGGGCAGGTAATGGGCTCATTAGGTAGCCCGACTGGAAGCATGGCAAGCTTACTGGCTCCGCGCGAGTTTGTCGATAGCCTTATCGAAGGGGAGCCGATAGTGATCGCGGGCCTCAATTCCCCGCGCCAGGTGGTCATTTCCGGGGATATGGCTACCGTTACCTCTATTGTTGAGCGAGCCAGGGCAAATCAGATCCGGGCCGTGGTGCTAAAAGTTTCTCACGCTTTCCACTCTCCGCTGGTTGCCGCCGCTGTCCCGCCTTTGGAGCAATATCTGGAGAACGTAGCATTTCAACCACTGCAGAGATCAGTGATCTCCACAGTGACTGGCTCTCAAGTGGATCCTGAACGAGATCTCAAAGCTTTACTCTGTGAACAGATTACTGCGCCCGTCCTCTTTATGGATGCACTAAAGGCTGCCGCCGCACGCGTTGATCTTTTTATTGAAGTCGGGCCTGGCAAAGTTTTGAGTGGCCTGGCGGGCGAATGCGCCTCGATCCCTGCATTTTCGCTTGATGCGGATGGTCCATCAATAAAAGGCCTGGTTCAGGTGGTAGGCGCAGCCTTCGCTGCAGGGATACCGCTTCAGACCTCGCTGCTGGCCGAAAATAGGTTTAGCCGTCCTTTTGATCTGGATTGGCGGCCTCGCTTCTTTGCTAACCCCTGCGAACAGGCACCACTGCCAGGGACTGAAGTCAGTTTTTCGCGCCTGGAGGAATTGGATTCTCAGGGACAACTGGCTGTATTGGAGGATGAAGCCCTTCCTGCTCAAACCGAAGAGATCGCTACCATTGATCTTGTGCGTCGTTTTGTGGCAGAGGCTACAGAACTGCCTGAGCAAGCTATAAGCGATCATCATCGGATGTTAAGCGACCTGCATTTAAATTCTATCAGGGTAGGGCAAATTGTGTCTGAGGCTGCTCGCGCACTTGGCCTGATCCCACCGGCGGCGCTCACGGAGTATGCAGATGCCACTCTGGCTGAGATCGCCCAGGCGTTGACGGAATTAAAGCAAACAGGTGGCACGCAGGAACTGGAAGAATGCATGAGAACTCCAGCAGGCATAGACAGCTGGATCAGAGCTTTTGAGGTGAGCTACATCGAAAAAGCCTGCCCTCTTGATCTGGTGCTGCTACCTCAACAGCCTCACTCGAACTGGAAAGTTCTGGCCCCGCCCCAGCATCCTTATGCGGAAGATTTGCGAAAGGCGTGTGCCCACCTTCAGGGCGAAGGAGTGATTGTGTGTTTGCCTCCTCAACCGGGTCAGGAACAGATCCCGCTGCTCTTACAGGGAGTACAGGAGGTGCTGAGGAGCGAAGAACCTGTATGCTTCGCGCTCGTGCAACACGGTGGTGGCGGAGCAGGAGTGGCACGTACGCTGGCCCTGGAAGCTCCCAGGCATACGGTTTGCGTCGTTGATGTGCCTGTCGCTCATCCTCGAACAGTGGAGTGGGTAATGACGGAAATACAGGCAGCACGCGGCTATAGCGAAACCATGTATGATGTCGAGGGAAAACGCCGGGTTCCCATACTCCAGCTTTTTCCTCTGCGGGTCGAAAATAGCTATCCGCTCTCGCTTGGTCCTGCTGATGTTCTCCTTGTGACCGGAGGCGGGAAGGGCATCGCCGCTGAATGTGCCTTATCCCTGGCGCTTGAAACCGGCGTTCGTCTGGTTCTGCTAGGTCGTTCGCGCCCCTATAAAGATAACGAGCTAGCGGAAAACCTGCGGCGCTTCGCGGCGGCTGAGATCACCTTCCGCTATATCAGTGCCGACGTGACCAACCTGGCAGATGTCGAGAGGGCGATTAGCGAAGCAGAGCACACGCTGGGTCCCATCACAGCGATTTTGCACGGAGCTGGTACCAATACACCCAAACTGCTAAGCGAGCTTACCGAGGCAGAGTTTCTGCAGACGATAGGGCCTAAAGTAGAAGGGTTGAAACTGATCCTGGCGAACATTGACCAGGAAAAGCTGCGTCTGCTCGTCACCTTCGGCTCCGTGATTGCGCGAACAGGCATGCGAGGCGAGGCGGATTATGCGCTGTCGAACGATTGGTTAGGGGCTCTCACAGAGCGTTTCCAGCTAGAACACCCGGCCTGCCGTTGTCTCTGTCTGGAGTGGTCCGTCTGGGCAGGTGTGGGGATGGGAGAACGCCTCGGCAGGATAGAGGCGCTGATACGAGAAGGGATTATGCCCATTGCTATCGATAAGGGAATTGCCAGTTTCCGTACCCTGCTAAATCATCGCCTGCCGGGGGCGCGTGTCATCGTGACCAATCGCTTCGGTATGACCCCAACATTGCAGATGAGCATTCCCGATCTGCCATTCTTACGCTTCCTGGAGCAGCCGCGAGTCCATTATCCGGGAATTGAACTGATCGCCGATGTCGAGCTATCCGTGGCTACAGATCCCTATCTGGAAGATCATAGATTTCGCGGTGAACGCTTACTTCCGGCTGTAACGGGGCTAGAAGCGATGGCGCAAATCGCGATGGGGGTGACAGGCAACAAGCAGCTACCATGTTTTGAGCAGGTACAATTAACCCGCCCCATTGTGGTACCGGAAAGAGGTTCTCTGAAGATCCGCCTGGCTACGCTGATCACCGAGTCCGGGAAGGTCGATGTGGTGGTGCGCAGTGAAGAGACGGGCTTTCAAGTCGATCATTTTCGTGCTACCTGTCGCTTTGGGACACAACCTTTTGAGCAGTGCGAGCAGGTGGAGGGCTTACCCGTGCTTGTGGCGGGACAAAGCCAGCGGATCCCACTTGATCCTGCCAGCGATCTGTATGGAACCTTGCTTTTCCATAAAGGACGCTTCCAACGCGTACGTGGCTACCTGCATTTGCGAGCAACCGAATGTATCGCGGAAATTACGCCATTTACTGAAGAGTCTTTCTTTGCACATTACTTGCCCTCAGAACTGGTACTTGGTGATTTCGCGGCTCGTGATGCCGTCATCCATTGTATTCAGGCTTGTATTCCTCAAGGACAGCTTTTACCTGTGGCAATTGAGGAGGTACGCTTTATTTCGTGCCTTCACGAGATGGGGCAGCCATACTTTGTCTATGCCAAAGAGCGCAGCAGAGTCGGCGATCTCTTTACCTACGACGTAGAGGTTCGGACGGCTCAGGGACAGGTGCGGGAACAGTGGCGGGGGCTTCAACTGCGGCAAGTCGAAGTGATCCAGCCACAAACGACCTGGAATGAAACCCTGTTAGGGCCATATATGGAACGCAAACTCAACGATTTCTTGTCCGAGACCACTTTCTCCCTCATCATCCAGCGCTATAGCGACCAGGAGCGGCAAGGGAGAAGCGATCAGGCGTTCCAGTGCCTACTGGGGTCTAATCAGCAGGTGCAAAGACGGCTAGATGGTAGGCCCGCATTGATGGAACGACTTTCCCCAACCCTGTCGGCCTCGCATCATACCCATTTCACTCTCGCCGTTGCCAGTCAGCGCGTAGTTGGCTGCGATATTGAAGCCATTGCCAATCGGCCTCCTTTGCTCTGGCAAGACTTGCTGGGTACGGAACGCTGGCAATTAGCTTCGTTTCTCACCTCCCAAGCGAGTGAAGATCTGGATACTGCGGCGACGCGCCTGTGGGCGGCCGGTGAATGTCTGAAGAAAGCGGGCGCGATGGTCAATGTTCCACTCCGCTTTGGAGCGAGAAAAGGCGATGGCTGGATACTGCTTAAGGCTGGATCGTTTCTCATATCCACCTATATCGCGCAGGTGCAAGGTGAAAAGAGCCGCCTGGTTTTCGCCATCTGCTCCGAAGTTAAGGACAGCGCTGAGATGGAGCGAGCTATCAGGCGTTAGTTGCTGGAAACGATCTATCAGGTCCATACAGGAAAGGAGGAAAGCGGTGCGAGCCTATGAATATCAGCATGTGGTTGGATTTGAAGAGACCAACCTGGTGGGAAATGTGTACTACGTCAATCATCTTCGGTGGCAGGGTCGTTGCCGCGAGATGTTCTTACGAGACCATGCCCCTGAAGTGTTAGCCGAACTAGAGCGCGGGCTGGCTCTGGTGACTGTTCGCTGCTCCTGCGAGTATGCGGCGGAACTGCTTGCATTTGATCGAGTGCTTATCCAGATGCGCCTGGGTGCCTTCATTCAGAATCGCATTACCCTCTTGTTTGAATACTGGCGACAGCAAGGGCAGGCAACGGAACTAATCGCGCGAGGCGAGCAACAGATTGCCTGTATGCGGCGGGAAGGAGAAAAGATGGTGCCAACTCCTGTTCCTTCCGCTCTGCAAGAAGCTTTGAAGCAGTATATGCACTGATCATTCTTCGATCTGGCAGATTTATGCGTAGAGAAAGGATTAGATTGTTCATGGAGCAGATTCACAAAGGCACAAGCCGACGTCAGATGTTCAAGTATATAGGGCAGGCCGGTCTTGGCATCGCAACGATCTCGGCTATTGGACTGGCGAGTCGCAGTAACTGGTTTGCAAAGCTACTGAACGGCGCCTCGCAGGCTCCTACATTTCCAGCGTTCCGTCTCCAGGAGCTTTCTCACAAAGCAGGCGTGGCGGTCACTCATCAGAAAGTGCTGCTCGACCATCAACTTGACAATATCATGCCCTGGATGGCCTCTGTTGGCGCTGCGGTCGCTGCAGCCGATTATAACAACGATGGTTTCATCGATGTCTTTGTTTCCTCTTCAGGCCGCAATACGCCCTGTCATCTTTTCCGCAATAATCACGATGGCACCTTTACGGATGTAGCTGTCCAGGCGGGTATTGCCGATCTGAATAGAGAAGGTGGGGTGATGGATGCGGTCTGGGGTGATTTTGATAATGATGGTTGGCCCGACCTGTATATCGTCAAGTGGAGCGCGCCCAACCGTCTTTTCCGCAATAATCACGACGGCACCTTTACAGATGTGACCAGAGAATCAGGCACTGGTGACATCGCCAATGGCAACGCCGCGATCTGGTTTGATTATAACGGTGATGGTTTGTTGGATCTCTACGTTGGGAACTACTTCCCGACAGGCGCTGACCTCTGGAATTTGCACACGACAAAGATCATGCACAACGACTTTGAGCATGCCCGTAATGGTGGACCCAATGTGCTGTATCGCAACAACGGCGATGGGACATTTACGAACGTGGCACCTCAACTAGGTGTTGATGACACAGGGTGGACGCTGGACGTCGGTGCCTGCGACCTGTTTAACACGGGGCATATGGATCTCTACCTGGCCAACGATTTCGGTCAGGATATGATCTACAAGAACAACGGCAATGGCACCTTCACCAATATAACTGCTCACGCTCTGCCTATCGATACGCGCAAAGGTATGAACGTGGACTTTGCCGATCTTGATGGAGATGGCTACCCAGATATCTATGTTTCTAACATCACCAAACCTGGCTATCTCGTCGAGGGCAACTTTCTCTGGCGCAACAATCGCGATGGGACATTCACCGATCAGGCTCCAGCCCTGGGAGTCGATCAGGCTGGCTGGAGTTGGGCGGCAAAGTTCGTCGATCTGGATAACGATGGTGAGATGGAGATCGTGGTGCTTAACGGTTTTGTCTCGGCTGGACCCGGTGACTATTGGTTCCAGCTCGGTACGATGGCAACCACCCCTGGCCTGGTGATTGAGGATGCCAAAAACTGGCCACCGATTGGCAATAACAGTATTTCGGGTTATGAGCGTTCCCGCCTCTATGTCAAACAAGGGAATGGTTATGCTGATATAGCCGAGCAGGCCGGTCTCACCGATCTCTATGATGGACGTGGGCTCTGTATCGCGGATTATGATAATGACGGCTTGCCAGAGCTCTTTGTGGCTAATCAAGGGGCCCCCTTCCAACTGTACAAGAATACTCCACAACCTCGTAACCACTGGCTTGGCCTGCGCCTGATCGGCACCGGTCGCTCTAATCGAGATGCCATCGGGGCGCGAGTAACAGTTACGGCCAATGGGCGACGCTGGGTGAAATGGGTTGATCCGGGCAGTGGCTATGCTTCGCAATCAGACCGCCGCCTGATCTTTGGTCTTGGCAAGCTCACCGCCATTGACTCTCTTGAGATTCGCTGGCCCGATGGGCGAATAGAGAGCACGCAAGAGCTTCCAATAGATCGCTATCACACGTTAAAAGAAGGAGAGATCACTGCATGAAACTGACGATTAACAGGCGAGATGAGGAGCTCAAGACAGTCTCCCAGCCTTCGCCGCGTTCGCGCTTCCTGCGTCGCACAACGTTTGTTGTGCTACTAGTGTTGGTGTGTCTACTTATTGCAGCAGGTGGGTATTTGCTCTTCCTTCCGCATGTGCAGCCGCTTGCCCTTCCAACCCTACCAGCGAAGCTTACCGATTCTGACATTGGCCTGGCAGGTTGGCATGACTACCAGCTTCCGCTACCAGCTCATCCACTGAACGATCCGCGTTTACCGGCAACGCCTCAGGTAAGTGCGCCTCTTGCTCTGCTGGAAGACGCTGCTGGTCAGGAACTGCTTCACCAGGGGCTGCTTGATCGTGGGTTGGCATATCTGCGTGCTGCGGCCCAATCCGCTCCCGATAATTTGCGTTACAACAATGATTATCGTGTGGCTTTGCGCGATCACCAGCGTTATGCTGACGAAGAAAGCTACTTTTCGCAGTTAGTACAGCATGTCAAGACTGCTAACACAACTATCAGCCTTGCACTCACCTACGTTGATGAGATGCGTGCCTGCCCCAAGCCTCCCGATGGGCTGGTCTGCCAGGCACAGGACTCCTCTCGTTCAATTAGCATCCTTGATGAAGTGCTGGCTGAGCATCCCTATAACATCGTTGCGCGCTACGCTCGCGGGCTGAATCACCTTTACTGGCCAAGTTTAATGGGTCATCTTCCTAAAGCACAGACCGACCTTCAGTACGCTGTTGCCCTGACGCATCCACTCTCGACTATCAGTCAGGCATTTACTCCTCTTGCCTATACCGCGCTTGGCGACGTCTTTGCTAAGGATGGTCAGGTAGAGAAAGCTCGCAATGTTTGGTTAAACGGCAAAGAGATAGTCTCCAGCTCATCTCTGCTGGACGCCCGGCTCAATATTGCGCAAAGCCAACTTGTCGATGCCGAAAACACTACGCTGCGCGGTCTGGGCGTGTATGTCGATACCGATGTCGCTATATTCTGGCAGGCTGGGAGGTAACTGTTATGGAGAGCAATGTTCGCACCAGGGTCGTGATTCCAAGCCTGAAAGATCCGCGCATCTTTATGATGGGTGTGCTGGTAACCTATACGGTCATAGGCCAAACTCTCCTTTCCTTCGACCATCAATGGATTCAGATTATTGTCTCGGTACTTGTCGCGTGTAGCCTGGATATGCTCCTGAACTACTGGAAAACGCGCCAGATAGTCGTGCCTCTCAGCGGCTTTATCACAGGTCTGGGCCTGGGGGTGCTGGTCGAGTCTATTCCCCTATGGCCCTTCATCGTAGCTCCCATCCTGGCTATTGGTGCAAAGGGGTTCATTCGCTTTCAAGGACGAAACATTTTTAACCCATCCAACTTCGGCCTGACCGCGTTGCTCATTCTGGCCCCCGCAACGGTAACGACGCTGGCGGCTCAATGGAGCGGCTCCATGTTGATTGTGATGCTGATACTCGTCATTGGGGGCTTTACCTCTTTTCGCGTATCGCGCTGGGATCTGGTGCTGTCCTTTGTCGTCGGGTTTGCGGTAATGGCTTTGATCGAAGAGCTGATCATGCACAATGGCTTTGTGTTTGTCTATGGCCCCATGCTCGGCGCGGCCTTCCAGCTCTTCACTTTGAGCATGCTCACCGATCCCAAAACAACGCCAGATACGAGGCCTATGCGTATTGTCTTTGGCCTGGCGGTTGCCGTGGTCGATGGCATCTTGCGCCTGATGAGCATCCAGAATTCACCTTTTATTGCCCTGCTTTTTGTCTCCGCCTGGGTCCCTTTACTGCGTTTATGCGCTCCAGTGGCGAAAGAGCAACAGGCCTCTCTGGCTGCTACGCGCGGAGCCTCGCTGGATGCTGCATCCACCCCTCAGCAGGAAAGCGAGCCGGAAGGAGTTGCCCTGGCACGGCAGGAGTAGGAAATGCCCTGCTTTGGTTTGAGCAACGGATCGATGGCACAAGTTACCGAGAAGGAGTAGCGACACGATGTTACAGTTTGATACCGGCATACTAGATTTGGAGCAGAAACCGATCTTATTGGACAGTGGCTGCCGCCGCAGTAATACCGTGACTATGCGATACCAGGCAGTACGACGAGCGATTTTGGCGATGAGAGAGCGATACATGGAGCAGTTATCGCTGGCGGAGATAGCTGAGGCAGCCCAGTTGAGCCCTTTCCACTTCGACCGCGTTTTTCGCAGTATGATTGGCGTCTCGCCCTATGTCTTTCTGGCGTCGATTCGGATGAAGGAAGCCAAGCGGCTTCTGCTCACGACCAATCATAGTGTCACCGGTATCTGTTTCGATGTGGGTTATACCAGTCTGGGAACATTCACCTCTCGTTTCACGCTCCTGGTAGGACTTCCTCCGAGCCGCTTTCGCCAGTTTGCTCGGGAAGAGATTATGCAGACCAGACTGGGAGATTTGCAGAATGTTCTGCAATGTTTGCGCTGGTATCAACCTCTCTCATCTAGCGAGGGAATCAAGGGATCGATTCATGCCACGGAGCCATTCAAGGGACTGATTTTCACAGGGCTTTTCTCCAGTCCCCTGCCGCAGGGGCGGCCTGTGGGATGTTGTATTCAGGCAACCCCTGGCAGCTACTCCATTCCACCCGTACCCGATGGAGAGTATTATCTTTTTAGCGCGGCGATAGACCAATCCCAGAATTTCTTTTCAGTGCTTACTCAGGGCCCATCCATGCATGGAGGGAGAGAGTCATTGCCTATCGTCGTGCGCAATGGCTGTGCATCCAAAACGCGGGATATCGTGCTTGGGCCACCCAGTTGGGCTGACCCTCCCATTGTGGTAGCTTTTCCCTGGCTGTTTATGCAGCACTTCCACCAATATAGTAGTCTGGCAATGTAAATGAGCCGGAAGAGCAAAAGACCTGTTGTAGCGTAGAAAGGAATGCTGATGCCAACACCACCGCTTCAAATATGTTTAGTTGGGGGAAGCGCTGAGTATCCCTCACGCATACTCGCCTGCTTAGATTTGCTCGCAAAGCATTTGCATGCATTAGGCGCAAGAACGCAGATCTGGGATCTTGCACACGATCCTCTGCCATTGCTGGATCCACGCTACTATCTCGATCCTTCTGTAAATGCCTCAGAGGTTGTGAGGAAATTTGTTTACCTGGCCGACCAGGCGGATGCTTTTATATGGGGATCGCCGGTCTATCATAACTCTTTTTCGGGCGTGCTTAAAAACGCTCTGGATAGTCTCTCTATCCAGCAATTCCGTCATAAACCTGTTGCCCTCGTCAGTTGTGGCAATAATGATCGCACGGGGTGCCAGCCGTGCGATCACCTGCGCGCTGTTGCGCGAGGGCTACACGCCATTGCTATCCCGACCCAGTTAGTGGCCCTCCCCGAAGACTTTACCCGGGTCCAGGGACGCTATTTCGTGACAAATGAGGAGCTAAAAGAAAGAGCGGCTCATTTGGCGGAAGAGTTGGTAGCCTACGCCTGCGCCATGTCATCCGTCCATGCTCATCTCGCTCAGCCCCTGCTTCGTGTGTAGAGGCTGCCTGAATGGCTAAAAAGTGTCCGTGTAGTCGCTGTACTTGTACAGGTAATACGTGACCCCCTTGGGGAGATGAACAAGATGAGCATAGTCTCTAAAGAGCTTGAAAAAGCGCAGATCCTTGATAGCTTTCTTCAAGCTCAGATACTGGCGGCGGCGGACTACTTCAGGAGATTTATGGATCAGGCAAGCTGTCTCTTCTAATGTATAACAATGCCCATCTTCCAGTCCCAGGCGCAGTGAAAGAATACGCTCATCTTGCTCGTCCAGGACACGCGCAGTCACCTGTTCTTGCAAAAATGCGCTTAGCAGCTTTCTTGCTATGATGACAGGCATAGCATCAACCGTAGAATGAGGCTCTATTTCTGGTTCTTGATTAACGCGTTTCTGATCCATACTTTGCTTCCGTAATGACTCTTTTGGGCAATCGCCATGATGAATGGCTTTTATTTGAATTCATCCAATATGAGCATATAACCAATCGCTACCTGTACGCTTCTTATAGGTTGCCTGATTCGCCAGCCTGGCTGATGAATGGAGATCTTTGCCCAATTTCAGGCGAAAGAGGCAAAGTATAAGAAGCCATGGGGAGAGGAAGTAGGGTATAGTTTCGATAGTAAAGAACGACAGTTACGAAAGGGAATTGAGAGGTGGGAAAACGATTGGAACCGCGTTTCTCACCTCTCCATACGAGAGCTGGCAGCGTGAAAAAGTTACCTGGGAATATTCTGTCTGGGCAGGTAAGAGTGCCACAGCATCACGAAGATTGTAGTGATCTTTGACCTGGTAACGCATTGAAAGGCTTTCGGTTTGAGTTGGCCCTTCCATCTTTCTATGTAAAGTACATAGAAACACGTCGATCTACAGTTGTTACTAGCAGCGTATTGTGAAAATGCACGATCCGGCGTTCTTGCCAGGAATAATGACGTTCGAGGCAAGAGGCTGGGAAAGGTATTGAGCACACATTCGCGAAGGAGAAAAAAATGGCCGAGCAGACAGTAAAAACAACGACCAAGTCCCTTGTTGCGAACCCGAAGAGCTTGTCGGACCTGCACCTCTTTACGATGCCTGAGGGCGGCACAGATCGTCTGAACTTCATCACCTGGGATACGATTGACGTGCAGGGATTTGGCGAAGAGACCATCGAATTCCACGGCTACTATGCCATCGAGCGAGCCAACCCGACTTCTGCTGACTGGCAGGAAGCTTCTGTAGACATTCGGATGCGCGAACTCAATGTTGACGGTGTGAGCCAGAAATTCGGTCGCATCCATGCTAGCGTCAACGATGCCATCGGCCTGCCTTCTGGCGGTCAGGTGCGCCCAGGAACTACCTATCCAGACGTGGTCGATTCTCCAAAACTGTGCCAGATGTATGGGTACATGCAGTTCGATCTTCAGGATCTGGGAATGACCGTTTTCAATAAAGAGGCCATCTTGTTGGAGCACAACATCACTCATATTCCGCCTATCGGCCAGGGTGGTGGCACGCGCCCCGACACCGCGATTGAACTCTATCGCACCGATGATCCCGATGGGGCTCCGGTTGCTATCCTCAAACGCGTCAAGACCCATATTGGTGCGTGGCGGGAAGAGTAATCCTGGAACAGGCGTTATTTGTGCGGGAAGCCATCTCTCGGGTTGCCAGGTCTTCCCGCACGGATCGCCTGGTGTAGCGCAGACAAGTAACTCATGAGGAAGGAAGAAGATCTGTATGGCGCACCGGTCAGCAACGATCAAAGTCTTATGTCGCACGGAAGCACTCCAGGATACGGCCAACATGCTCCAGTGGGCTCTGGGACATCGGGTGTCGGTAGCGGAGGACACTTCAGACTCTAAAGTGGGCTGCTTGTTTGTTTTTACCGATATTGAATATTACGACAATGATACGACATTGTTTGAGAATTTTGGGTTTGACATTATTGGCAAAATTCGCGGAGTCGTTTCCTGGGAGATACTCGAAGACGCGCTAGGGGCGAAGGCAGCTCCCTCCTCATCCCCAAATGCCGCAGAGGGCAACCGCGAGCAGCTAGAAGTTGAGCTAATGAACAAGTTGTGTACGTTGCCAATTACAATATCGATCATGCCTCGTATGGAAGGGAAATTTGCCTGGAAATGTCTGGAGGCCAGTGGTCATGCAGAGTCGTTTGCCGAGGCGCTAGAAGCAGCTCTTACTCATCTCACACATGTGTTTAAACTCATTCGCAGTGAGTTACTGGCTTGACTGGAGGGGCGGTCTGGAGCATTGTTATCGTTCTGCCCCTCAAATTGGTTAGATGTGGTGATGTTGTATAGATTACTAATAGCTGCATTTATCAGCTTCTTATTCCCCCCACTGCCTGATACCTACTGAGTTAAAGCTTCATCTTAACTGTCTGTTTCCTCCCTTGGCTCAAGCATAGGGGAGGAAACAGGCGCTCCTTTCGGACCTGGTTAGGCAGGGTGGCTCACCCTCCCATATTGACTACATGTTGGTAGAGATGAGATAGTTCTTGCATGGACAGAGCGATTATTGCACGACTGAACCCAACGCCTGAACAGGCTCAAGTGCTCAAGAGCACCATCGAGGAGCATACGGCTTGTTTCAACGCTGTGGCTACGTTCGGCTTTAGGTCGAAGTGCTGCAATGGCGTGGAACTGCATAAGGTTGATCCTCGGCACACCAGCCAAATGTGCAGTCACTGTAGCTATCACCATCGTGCGAATCGCCGTTCTCAATCTCTGTTTCTTTGCCGTCACCGTGGCTACTGTCTCAACGCTGATCTTAATGCCTGCATCGATACATCTTTGCTGGCGGTCCCCCTGTCAACGTGCCTCTCGTTCTCACTCTTCGGAGTGAGGAGCAAGCCCTTGTGCTTTAGCCTGGGGAGGTTGACCGATCTTCTGTAGGTGGCGTGGGGGTAAATTTTTGTCCGATAGTAACCGACTTCTGAACAGGAAAACAACCCGCCAATCAATCTTTCGGGCTGGAGGCCAGTAGCTTGTAGCAGGTTGTTTTTGTTACGTATGGCACTTCAAAATTGTGCAGGACGAGCTCTAGCTGACGGCTGAAGCTTCGGCTTCTGTTGGCTCTGGCATGCCCATAGGCTGGCCGGTCTCTAGGAGGGTCTTCAGGCCAGATAGGATCAGAACCCAACCAGAATTTACATCTGCTTCAGGGATGAAGTCTTGATGGGTAAACGTCAGTTTGGTCAATGGCTGCGCTGGTTCAATCTCCCAGATGAGAGTTGAAGCAGGAGTTCCTTCAGGATCCCACGCGGTCTGGAAAGTCGTTACCAGCTTGTGTGGAGCATTCACTTCCACGATCTCTCCGAAAACACTTCCCGGCTGCCCATCAGGCTCACGGAACTGGTAGCCATCACCCTTCTGCCAGGTGGACTCTATACGTCCACCATAGTAATAATCCTTTGTCAGCTCGCCATCGGTCAGTGCCTGCCAGACACGCTCGGGGGTAGCTTTGATAAGTAACTCATAGACACGCGATGTTTTTTGACTCATAGTTTGCTCCTCTCATTTCTAGCAATTACAGGGCACCATAGGACTGTGACTCCTTTGATCCAGCTTTACAGATGGTGCATCGTTCAGTTTTTCAGGCCGTGCTGCGAACTGTACAGGCACTGCTTTTAAGAACACTAGAAGCATACTATATTGGCATGGCAAAGTCTTCTTTTATATTGCCTTTTTGCAGTGCAGCTGGTTGGCAGCTAGAACAGCACTGGTAGATGATGCAGTCCCTGAACCAGCCAGCCGGGCCTCCATTCCAGAGCCTCTGGAGCAATGCGCAAGCGCAAATTGGGCAGGCGTCGTAGCAGAGTACCGATGGCAATTCTTCCCTCAAGACGCGCTAAAGGCGCACCAAGGCAGTAGTGAACGCCTTTCCCGAAGGCGAGGTGGGGATTCTCCTGACGCGCGATATTGAGCGTGTCAGGGTGAGGAAATATTTCTTCATCACGGTTAGCGGCTGCTAGCGAGACCAGGACCGCATCGCCCTGGTGGATCAAACTTCCGCCTAACTCCATATCTTCCCTCGCCCAGCGCATAGTTGAAAGCAAAAACGGGCTGCGGTAGCGTAAAAACTCCTCAATAGCTGTTTTAATCAGTTCAGGTTTGGCCTTGAGCAAAGCCATCGCTTCAGGATGAGTGAGCAAGGCTAGCATCCCACTGCCAATCATGTTGTCTGCTGTATCATGGCCTGCGGTGATCAGTAGAAAAGTCATTGTCACCAGTTCTCTTTCAGAGATTTGGTCACCGCTGGTCTGAACCTCGATCAGTTTGCTGATTAGATCGTTTCCAGGATTGCATCGCTTGCTTTTAATCAAAGCGAGAAGATACTCGTAGAAATTTTGAAGAGCTTCGTTTGCTTGTTGGGATGCCTGAAGATCGCCAATCGCATCGGCTGTCAGTTTGGTCCATTGGTGTAATTGTGAACCATCAGAGGCAGGAACTCCGAGCATTTCTAGAATGACGCGCATTGGAAGAAGGGAAGCGAACTCTTCGATCAGGTCCATAGAACCTTTTCCTTCCACTGCGTCAATCAATTCATCGGTGATTTCTTGAATGCGCCCGCGCCAAAGCTCTATCTGGCGCGGCGTGAAGAAGGGGTTGAATAGTGAACGCAGGCGGGTATGATCGGGAGCATCAAGATCTACCATGCTCATATTCATCAGATCTGCTGCTGATGCAGATGAACTGGGGACGTGTGCCAATTTTTCTCTCGAAAATACATGCTGCCGATCTTTGACAAAGCGTTCATCACGCAATACAAGCTCTGCCTCTGCATAACGAGTAATTAGCCAGGTGCTTTGTCCATTGGACGTGTTGAAGCAGTAAACGGGGTCATAGCGGCGTAACTGGGCAAAGTCGGGGTAAGGATTCGCTTTAAAAACCGGCGAAGCAAGATCGAGTTCTTTCGATTGGCTCATCGTCTTCTCCTTGTTCTAGCGCAGACAAAACCTGTACTGAGTCTAGACGATTTTTTGATTTCTCTCTTCTTCGATTTTGCTCCTTTTAGCTATGAGCACACGAAAGGCTTCCGATGATGCAGCAATCTTGAAGAAGCATCTGTTTCGCGAACTCACTATACTTTTTCACAAGAACTTGTTTGATTGCTTTTAAAAGGGCGAGCGTAAAGGAGGATATTTTGAGTAGCACAGCAGACCTAGAGATCAGGAATTTTAATGCTGTTGATGCGACAAATCAAGCGGAGCAGTTTATTGCTTTTGTGGATGGAATTGAGCGCCTGTCCCATGCCGTGGAGGTAAGAGAAAGATCATATCAACTACTCAATGGTCAGCCAGGAGACACAGTAGTCGATGTGGGTTGTGGGACAGGTAGGGCGGTTGCTGAGCTGGGAGCCCGCGGCCTTAACGCAGTGGGTGTGGATATCAGTCAGCAGATGGTCACGGTCGCACGAAGGCGTTTCCCACAGGGGGATTTTCGTGTCGCGACCGCCGCGTCGCTGCCATTTGCCGATAGCTCGCTGAACCTTTATCGCTCCGAACGTCTTTATCAGTATCTTGCCAATCCAGAAGAGACGCTGCTTGAAGCCCGGCGAGTGCTGGTACCAGGTGGCAGGATTGTGCTCATGGACCCAGATGGGGACATGTGGGCGATTGATGCCGATGATCAGAGAAAAACGCGGGCACTGATACTGGCGCTATCGGATTCTGTCGCAAATCGCTGGATTGGTCGTCGCTACCACAATTTACTGCTGGATGCCGGCTTTGTCGATGTAGCAATTGAAGTGAGGACAGGAATTTATACTGACTACGCGCAAATGGCTCCTATGTTGCCCGGCATGATGAATGTTGGGGTTGCGGCAGGTGTGCTCACCCAGGATGAACTTAATGACTGGCTGGCTGAACAGCAACGGCGTGGTCGGGAAGGTCGCTTCTTTATGGCGATGCCTGTTTTTATAGCCTCTGCTCGCCGACCTTAGGTTTTCGCGCTCAACCATAAGGAGAATATCGATGTACGACTATATTATTGTCGGTGCTGGCTCCGCAGGATGTGTTTTAGCCAACCGGCTGACCGAAGATCCAGATGTAAGTGTCTTACTGCTTGAAGCCGGGGGGCCAGATGACAGGCCAGAAATTCGCATGCCCATCGCTTTCACCAAGCTTTTTAAAACAGCGTATGATTGGGCTTACGAAACACAGGCTCAGCCGCAACTACAAAATCGCAAGATAGACTGGCCGCGAGGAAAGGTGTTGGGAGGCTCTAGTTCCATCAATATTATGGTATACACCCGTGGCAGTGCGCATGATTATCAGCAGTGGAGCGAAGGTGGTAATGCCGGTTGGAGTTATGCTGATGTCCTGCCCTACTTTAAAAAAGCTGAGTGTCAGCAGGGTGGTGGATCTTCGTATCATGGAGAGACTGGCCCCTTGCACGTCGCCGACCAGCGTTCTCCTAATATACTTTCTCGGACATTTGTAGAAGCTGGCGTCGAGATTGGACTTCCACGCAACGACGACTTTAATGGAGAAACTCTGGAGGGGGTAGGACTCGTCCAGGTGACACAGAAACGTGGTACACGCAACAGCGCTGCGGATGCTTATCTGCGTCCTGCACTCAAACGGCCCAATCTAACACTGCATACAGATACATTCGTTCAGCGGATCATTTTTGACAACAGGAGAGCAACTGGAGTCGTTTATACACGGGCAGGCAAAGAGGAACAGGCCGGTGCTCACCAAGAGGTCCTTCTGTGTGCAGGAGCTATCAATTCACCTCAGTTACTCCTGCTCTCCGGCGTAGGGCCAGCAAAACAATTACAAGCTCTTGACCTCCCTCTAGTTGCTCATCTTCCAGGAGTGGGACAGAATTTACAAGATCATCTGCTAGTTCCTGTATGCTATACCTGTAGCCGACCTGTTAGTCTTGCTGGAGCGCAGAGCTTAAAGCATTTTCTGAACTTTGTGCTCTTCAAAAAGGGACCACTTACCTCAAATGTGGGAGAAGCGGGGGCCTTTTATAAAACCAGCCAGGATCTGCCAGCACCAGACCTGGAGATGGCTTTTACCCCTCTCTCTTTCCTTGATCCAACACATCATGGTTACACTTTTGGTCCTATCGGGCTTTCTCCAAAAAGCCGAGGATCTATCACCCTCCAGTCGCGTGATCCTCAAGAGGCTCCGCTCATCGAGCCTAATTATCTGGAAGATGAGAGCGATCTGGCGACGCTGATCAAAGGCGTGAAACTGGCGCGTCGTCTGGCTCAGGCCGATGCTTTTGCCGTTTATCGCGGCGAAGAGTTTGCTCCAGGGGCACAGGCGCAGTCTGACCAGGAAATTGCTGCATTCATTCGCGAGAATGCTACAACCGTCTATCATCCCGTAGGAACCTGTAAGATGGGCCACGATTCTATGGCTGTTGTCGATAGCCAGTTGCGGGTACACGCGGTCGAAGGTCTACGTGTCGTTGACGCCTCGATTATGCCCACCCTCATCCGTGGGCATACCAACGCTCCCACAATTATGATTGCTGAAAAAGCAGCAGATTTGATCAAAGAGGTCTCTCGTCGCTCTGTTACTTTACAAGAAGTCCACAGCTTGTAGTTCACTACATGCATAGTAGTTATCACAAGAAGGAAGGTACATAATGACAACGACAGCACGCCAGGTAGAGCAACAGCCAGTAGAGCAGCAGCAAGGTCAGGCCGCCTTTACGTTGTTTGGCATATTGTCTGGAGCATGGGCCACACAGGTACTTCAGGTCGGGGCCGAGCTGGGCATAGCAGATATCCTGAAAGATGGGCCTAAGACAATTGCAGAACTGGCGGATGCAACGCAGACGAATGTAGCAGCACTCACTCGGCTCATGCGTGCTCTGGTGGCTCTGCAAGTTTTTGCGGAAAAAGAACCCGGAGTATACTGTATGTCGCCCGCTTCCTGGCACCTCTGTCAGGGCTATCCAGGCAGCTTGCGCAATTTTATCTTGTTTTTCAAATTAGATTGGGTTTGGAATCTCTGGTGCGAACTGAATTATGCGATGAAAACGGGTCAGTCCGCAATGAGGCACGTTCATGGGGTGAATATCTGGGAATATCTGGATGCTCATCCTCGCGATTTACGCTATATGAACGAGGGGATGGACGAATTTTCCAGGCTTATCAACCCCTCAGTTTTAGCTTCGTACGACTTCTCTGCGTTCCGATCCCTGGTCGATGTTGGGGGCGGCTATGGTAGCTTCCTCAAGCTCTTGACTGAGCAAAATCCATCTTTTCATGGAATATTGTTTGACCGCCCAACCGCAATAGCGGAAGCCGAGGCGCTGCATGCTAATACGCCGTTTGCTTCGCAGTGTACATTCGTTGGAGGGGACTTCCTGGTCGAACTGCCCGAAGGAGCGGATGCCTATCTGTTCAAGTTTGTCGTGAACGATTGGGATGATTCATATGCTCGGCAAATGTTCTCCGCCTGTCGCCGTGCCATTCCTCCACATGGAAAACTGCTGGTCGCGGAATATCTCCTGACGCCACAGCCCGAAGCTGTACCAGCTCTGATGAATGTCTTGACCTTCCTCGGATTTGAGGGAGGACATGGACGTACTGAAGAGGAGTTTCGGACGCTCTTTGCGGAAACCGGTTTTACTCTCACACGAGTAATTCCTACGATGTCTGGGATGCACATTGTCGAAGGGGTTCCTTCCTAGATCGTTACAGGTCTCTGCTTACCTGTGCCTGCATCTATTTTACCTGCTAGTTACGGAATGCCGTGGCAGAAGCTTTTTCGGTATAGGAGGTATGATGAAACAATCGAAGCATAGCAAGAGGCGTGTCTGGCTGGTCCAAAAAGGTGTCTGGGATATGCCTAAAGAGTCAATGCCACTGGCTATCGGTTATCTGAAAGCAACTGCCATGGCAAACGAGACTATCAGGGAACACATGCAGTTAGAGATTTTTAATTTTAAAGGTGGCGATGGTCAAATTACTATGGCCAACCAGATCTTTGGCCTTGAAACTCCCGATATCATGGCTTTCTCTGTGCTGGGCTGGAACTACCGCGCGTTTGGGGCGCTGGCCGAAACGTTTAAACAACTCAACCCATCGGGCTGGGTGATCTTCGGCGGTACCCATGTCGCGCATCAGGCAGAGAAAGTACTGCGTGATTTCCCTTTCGTCGATGTGGTTGTCGATTGCGAGGGCGAGTTTGTTTTCCGGGATCTTCTGCTGGCTTACCTTGAGGGGCATTCTCCTCACGCGCTCCCGCATATTGGAGGTATCTCTTATAGCAACGAGGCGGGCGAACTGGTCACCACGCCCGAACCCGCGCGCATTGCCAATCTGGCGGAAATAGCTTCACCCATTCTGACTGGAGTGATTCCTATGCTCGATAGCTCCGGCGAGTTTCGCTACGATGTGGCACTTATGGAGACCAATAGAGGCTGCCCGTATAGCTGCGCCTTCTGCTATTGGGGAGGTGCAACCGGTCAGAAAGTGCGTAGTTTCCCACGAGACCGCCTTCGCGAAGAGCTTGACGTCTATGGTTTTTACCGCGTTCCTAGCATTGTGCTCTGCGATTCTAACTTCGGTATGCTCAAAGCCGATATGGAATTCGTCGAAGATCTGATTCGTACGCGAGAGAAATATGGCTACCCTCGTGCCCTCGTTACCAGTTGGGCGAAGAATAAGTCTTCGCTGTTCTACAGCATCGTCCGAACTTTAAAAGAGCACGATATGCATAGTTCGTTTACCCTCGCGTTGCAGACGCTCAACGACTCGGCCCTTACACTTATGCGCCGACGCAATATGCGTATGAATGATTGGGAAGGACTCGTTGAGTGGCTCGATGCAGAAGGTCTTGAATGCTATGTAGAACTGATATGGGGTGTTCCCGGAGAAACCTACGATTCATTCCTCGAAGGGTATGACCGATTGGCAAAGTTTGTACCAAGAATAGCGCCCTACCCGTTGCTATTAATTCCCAATACCGCCTACAGCGCCAATCGTAAGGAATACGGGTTTGTCACTATGCGTGGAGAACAGGATGACTTTGAGTACGTCATTGCCTCGAAGGATATCAGCCTGGCAGATCATCGGCGTATGCAGCTGTTCCTGTTATGGGCGCGCTGTATAGCAGAAAATGCTGTACTTAGATATATATGGGCGCCACTACACGAATTGGCCGATATCAGTCAGTCACAGGTGCTCCTGAGCATGGGCAACTGGTTTAACCAGTGTACACATCCTGCTGCAAATGGGCTCAAGCTGAACGACGAGCTTCTTGTACCGCCCAGCAGAGTACCCGCATTCTTGCGTTACCTCTACTCTGAACCACAGCTTGATCTTTTGTTCAGTCAATGGTGGGAGAAAGAGATGGAGAGCCGTATCCCTGAACCCTGGCGCCATTTCCTGGGGGAGGTTTTCAAATACGACTGGCTTACAAAACCAATCTATGATCCACAGGGCAGCCAGGCCATTGAACAGGGTGGATTCGAAGTTGTCAATGATGGCTATGAGGTTTCTTACGTCAGAAGAAACCAGAGGTTTGACTATGACATTCCAGAGCTGATTGCCGCGATCAAACTGAGGTCAGATTTCTCTCTTCAGAAAAATCCGATCACCATTGATATCCGGTACAAAGCGGGATTTGCGAACTATATAGACAACCAGGATATTGCGGGTTACTTCGCCGGCCAACCGCGGTATGTGCATGAGGCAGCCACATACCGCACATTTTTGAATGGCTATAAGGCTGATACAGCCCCTATCGGCTGATTTGATCAGCAAGAGCGCATCAAGTAGAAAGGAAAAACGTTATGAGCCAGAAAAGTGAATATCAGGTAGCTGGTGTGGATGATCTTTTGCAACACTTAGAAGATCCATACCCTTTCTTCGCATCTTTGCGTGAGCAGAAAGAGCTCGTTTATAGCCCTCAGGTAGATGCCTGGTTAGTGACGCGCTATAACGATGTGCTCGCTCTTCTAACACAACCCGATGTTTTCTCGTCCGTTGACCTCATTGGTCCTGTGGTTACCTGGTCACCAGCGGCTCTCGCAATACTACAGCAAGGGTATCCTATCACTCAAGTATCTATCAATAGTGATGGCATTAATCACGAGCGTTTTCGGGCACCACATACCAGGGGCTTTAGTGCGGCACGTATGAAGGTACGTGAACCCTTCGTTCAAGAGCTTGCTAACCGTCTGGTGGATGCTTTTATTGATGATGGCCACGCAGAACTTGTCTCACAGTTCGCCTATCCATTCTCATTGGAGACCATTCTGAACCTGTTTGGCGTGCCTCGTGCTCATATAGAGGAAGTGAAAGAATGGGGCAAGGCGCTGACTGATTTTATCTTCGGGGGGTTGGAGTCAGAGGAGAGCCAGATAGCGTGTGCGAGCGGCCTTGTCGCCTTCCAAAAGTATTGCGCTAGATTGATTGAAGAGCGACGCGCCAGTCCCCAGGACACCGAGCTTGATGCTCTTATCAGGCATCAAGTTGATGGAGCCCTGCCACTTTCCGAGGCAGAGCTGATCAGCGCAATTATGGGCTTTTTAACGGCGGGCCACCGCAGTACAGTTGACGCCTGCATTAGTGGATTCGTATTGCTACTTCAGAAACCTTCTCTCTGGCAGACGATCTGCGCTCGACCAGAGCTGATCCCGGCAGCGGTCGAGGAGATTTTGCGCTATGAATCGGCTACCCAAACTCTTTCTCGCGTGACCACCCAGGAAGTCGAACTCGGAGGCACCAGGCTACCAAAGGGAGCAAGGCTACTGGCACTGATCGGTGCTGCCAATCGAGACGAGGAACATTTTTCCGATGCTCATGTATTTGACATAGAGCGCACACCCAACCGGCATATCGCTTTTGGGCATGGCATTCATTTTTGCGTAGGCGCTCCGGCTGCACGTATGGAATTGAGAATTGCGCTGGAGATATTCGCTCGACGTTTGCCCGGCTTACGCCTTGTTCAAAACCAGCAGTTGGTACACAATCATCTTCTGATTTTTAGAGGCTATCAGAAGCTGGAAGTGGAATGGTAAGATTCCTTCTTATGAAAAGCATGGAAACATGCATCGCCCTGGATGTACTGACATAGCAAGATACGTTTGCTGTGAGGAGCCTCCCGAACCACGCCTGGATGGAAAGCAAGCCAGGAGGGCATCGGGAGGCCTCTCTTTGGCGTTATCGCGTAGAGCAGCGGTGCTGCAACGTTGCAGCACCGCTGTGTGGGAGATCGTTCGTTCCTGACGAACCTGTATCGTTCCACTGCGCCATCCCTTTAATGAGATCGGGGATGAGGCATGGTTAAGCTTACCGTCGTATTACTACTGCTTCCAGGTACTCACCAGCGGCTACTAGAGTGCCATCGCTAGCCAGATTTGCCTGTTCCAGCATTGCCCCCAGATCGCGGCGCATACATTCTTGCCTGTCCGGTTCAAGCGCCTCAAACGCCGCCGCAATCGGTCCATAGTAGTTGCAAAAAACTTCCGCCGCATGCTGAGCAGAGCGATAACGGTGAAAATAGTAGCGCTTGTTTGCCTGGATAGAGATGATCTCTTCCCCAAAAAGCTCTCGTAATCCTGCCTCTGTACCCCAGAGAGCAGGTGATTTTACTCCGGGAGGAGGAGGCATGTATGGAGCCATAACGCGACCTAGCTGCCCAAACAAGCCATCGGGAGTCCAGCTGGCTAAACCAATTTTCCCGCCGGGGCGGCAGACTCTCAGGAGTTCACTGGCCGCCTGCTCCTGGTTGGGAGTAAACATAACTCCTATCGTTGAAAGTACCACATCAAAGGAACTATCAGGGAAAGGCAAATCTTCAGCATCGCCTTCAAGAAAGGTAACTGGCAATCGCTCGGCAGCTGCCCTTTCTCGCCCTCTTTCGAGCAGAGAGGGTATATAATCGACGCCTGTCACCTCGCAAAAGCGGCGTGCGGCGGCAATAGCCGTGTTACCGCTACCTGTCGCAACATCAAGCACCCTCTGGCTAGCGTGTAGATCGACGGCCTCACATAAATTTTCCGCTATTACAACAAGAATGGCACAGATAATGGAGGTATCGCCAACCGCCCAGCTCTGTCGCTGGGCCGCCTTAATAGCAAAAAAATTTGCTGCCTCTCTGGGAGACTGAATTGTCATGCATATGCTCCCTTCTTCTGCCATGTGTGCAGTATCTGAGCTACACAATCGATTTCTTCTTCCGTGTTATAAAAGCCGGTTGAAATGCGTAACGAATTATGCTCGAACACGCTGCGCAGATGGATATTGTGCTCCTGCTGTAGCCGTTTTACAATGGGCTCGGCACTCTGCTCTTTGAGCACAAAAGAGAGCACTCCGCTTGAGCCAGGGTGAGGCGTAAGCAGCGTCAGGCCAGGAATATCCTTGAGTACAGAGCAAGCATAACGATGTAAGTGCGAGATACGCTCAAAAAGCCACTCGTATCCGATCTTTTCTTCCAACCAGCGCAAACTGGCGATCTGACCAGCAATAGCGGCTGATTGCCGCGCGCCCAGTTCAAAACGCTGTGCGGAATCATGTAAGCTCATTTTGCCGCCTGCCTCGAATTTCAACAGGCACCAGCCTATGTAGGTGGGCTGTATCCTTTCGATGGCCTCTTGTCTTACATAGAGAGCGGCGGTGCCATCTGGTCCGCACAGCCATTTTTGCATTGGGAAGACGTAGAAGTCGGCTCCCAATGCTTTAACGTCTACTGGAATAGCGCCTACCGCCTGTGCTCCGTCCACCAGTACCGGAATATCAAACTGATGTGCCAGCTTCGTTACAACTGGTACATTGAGAAGCGTGCCAGTCATAAAGGAAACATGAGAGAGCACGATCAGGCGGGTGCGCGGGGTAATCAGTCTGGCAATGGCTTCTTCTGCAGGTTGCTCTCCTCCTGTACCTAGATCCGCAACTCGGACAGTAATGCCGTAGCGATTACGAATATGGTTCAGGAGGAAATGTACACTGATATGCTCGTGATTGGTAATAATCACCTCATCCCCTGACCGCCAGTTGAAACCATGACAGACGATGCCAAGCCCTTCCCCTGTATTTTCTGTCAGGGCAATCTCTCCCGTATCGGCCTTTAGCAAGCGTACAACCTCGCTACGTGCGTCGGCATACAACTTTCCTATGGTTTCATAAGCTTGCATACCTAAACGCCCGACGAGCCATTCTTTTTGCAGCCATGTCTCCATTGTCTCAGGCACACACCTCGGTAAAGGGCCGAAGGTAGCTGTATTCAGATAGATATGGTTGGTAGTCCACGGCAACTCCTGGCGAATATACGCCACATCTATCGGGGAAACTAGCATGGCGAGCCTCCTTATACTGCGCCGTGCAGATTTAAGACAGGCGCGGGTGCCGCTTCTTGCATATACTGGGCCACGTATCTCATAGTGTTGAAGCAATCTTCTTTTACATGCCCTTCCCGGCAAACAGGGTATAGGATGGGATACACATTGCGATCCAGCATCCAGCGCATTTTCTGACGGCGCTGTTCTGGCGAGCCTACAACGGCAAACTTTTCCATCATCTCGTCCGTCACCAGTTTGGTTGCGGCAAGGATGCCTTCCGTACGCCAGACACGGCACAATTCTTGAACCGCTGGCCCATAGCCGGACGCCTCCATTACTGGATAAAAATGGGGAGCGCCGAAAAAGTAGGTCAGGCATTTTTTCAAGGCATCGATTGACTCGCCGCTATCGTCGGCAGTCGTCATGGTTAATGTATAGAGCTTGACATCGTCAGGGTTGCGCCCGACCGTTGGTGCCTCTCGCTCAAAAATCTCTCGGTAACGGTAGTACGATGCCTCTGACAAGCCATTAGAGATCACCCCATCGGCAACGCGAGCAGAAAGCGCAATCATTTTGGGTCCCAGGGCTGAAAGATAGATCCTCGGCGGCACCTCCAGAGGGCCTTCTCGCAGGCGAAATTGAAACATCTTGTATATTTTGCCAGGATAAGAGAAACGCCGCACAGGACTGCCTCTCACAACAGCATCGCTGGGTAGACCGACAATCGGAGAGGCCAAAGTTTCATCAGGGTCAGGAGTTAATATACCCCGCAGGATATCAACCATCTCTTTGGCGCGCTGAAGGGGACGATCAAGAGGAATACCATGTGCAGCTTCCATCCAACTACCGCCTCCGGTGCCAATGCCGTAATGGATGAAGCGGCCCCCGCTCATCCGCGAGATTGTCGCGGCGGCAATAGCCAGCAATGTTGGGGTACGCGAGTAGAAGTTGACATCGCCGGTACCAAGACTAATCCTCTTCGTATTCAATGCTACAGCCGCCAGGACAGCAAAAGTTTCTTTCCCGTCTCCTTCCCCTACCCAGAAGCCTTCATATCCTAGCGCCTCGGCCTCCTGGGCGTATTGTATAATCTCCTCCATAGACAGGTCACCGGTATTTACGAGGGATACGCCGACATTTTCCAGCATCATATTCTCCTTTCAGTCTAGGCTCTCGCTGTAACCACAGTATAGTGGCTTTATAAGCGGAATGCTTCTCTAAAATTGCTACGTTGCTCAATTGCCACTTATAGCTAATTCGCAGCTTTAGATGATGCTTCTCTGAAAGAAGCAAACTTGAAGAAGAGAAAGTGCAGAAAATTCTTTAGAATAAGCGCAGCGAGTTATGTTTTGTCTGAGCCGGAACAAGGAGAAGATGATGACCCAGTCAACCGAATTTGATCTTACTTCGGCAGCTTTTAAGGCCGATCCCTATCCTACATTTGCAGAGTTACGCACGTATGAGCCGGTCCACCAGCTTAGCTCGTCTCAAGAAGGCAGTACTTGGCTCATTTCGCGTTACGCTGATGTGGAATTCGTGCTACGAGATGAGCGGTTTATCAAAGAACAACATAAGGTGCATTCCGTTAAGGAAACAGGAAGCGATCACGCTTCGCCGGATGATCTTTTTAGTCTGGGCATGGGCAAGTTTGATCCGCCTGATCATACGCGGTTACGCCAGCTGGTCACTCCCTTTTTTACTCCTCGGCAGATGGAGCTATGGCGGACTCGTATTCAGGAAATTGCCGATGAACTGATTGACGCTGTTGAAGAAAAAGGTCATATGGACCTGATCGAAGAATTTGCCTTTCCTCTCCCGCTCACTGTCATTTTAGAGATGCTAGGTATGCCTGCTGAAGACAGTAATCAGTTGCATGACTGGACCAGACGTATCGTGGATGCCCTGGATGATCCTGTCGCATTTCAACAAGCTGGCCCACAACTGCAAGCATTTCACAGCTATCTTGTCTTTTTGGTGGGGCAGAAGCAGAAGGCACCCGCTAATGATCTAGTGAGCAAGCTCATTCAGGCAAATACCGAGAGCAACAGCCTCTCGCAAAGGGAACTGGTGGCCATGATTTTCCTGTTAATCATGGCAGGATATCAGACTACGGGTACCCTGATCGGCAATGGTATGCTGGCCCTGCTCACCCATCCCGATCAACTGGCTTTACTCAGGCAGGACTCCACACTGATAAAACCGGCGGTAGAAGAATTCTTGCGCTATCGTAGCCCGCTCATGCTTGGGACGCACACCTGGGCCAGCGAAGATATTGAACTGGGAGGCAAGCTGATCCAGCGAGGGGATCTGGTTCTCGTCTCGCTGGCCGGAGCTAACCGGGACGAGGAGATTTTTGCCCAGCCAGACGCACTCGACATTACACGTCAGGAGAATCGTCATCTTGCCTTTAGCAAAGGCATTCATTATTGCCTTGGCGCTCCTCTAGCCCGCCTTGAAGGGCAGATTGCTATAAATACTTTGCTGCGTCGCCTGCCTCACCTTCATTTGCGTATTGACCCACAGGCCCTCGCCTGGCGACCAGGCGCGATGGTTTTGGGGTTGCATCACCTGCCAGTCGTATTCTGAGATCGTTATGCTCCCATCGGCCAGCAGCTAGCCGATCTGCGCGCAGGTTGCATCACCTGCCAGTCGTATTCTGAGATCGTCATGGAGATGCTGTATCAAGAAGAACTACTACCACATACGAACAATTGTCTTAAAACATAAGCTGTAGCAGAAAACTAAAAAAATCGGTTGCTAATCGATGGATATAAGGAAGGAGGCGATGATCTACTTATTCATTTTCCTGGTAATAGAGCAATATAGGAGAAGTCTTAAAGGCTGATCCAATGTTATACTTTAGGCAAAGACATATCCGGGAGAACTGAAAAGAAGCACGCAGTTCCCGTATTCTCCTGGATGGCATTCCCGTAGAAAGTAGAAATATAGTGGAAAGGAAAGAGTTCATGACAAATCATCGAGTTGGGTTTTTCATCATCTGCGCGTGCTTCTTCATGACTTCACTGGATGTCACCATTGTGAATGTCGCGCTGCCGGTGATGACAACCAGCTTGCACAGTCCGTTGAACCAGATTATCTGGGTCGTCAATGGGTATCTGCTCGTGTATGCGGCTTTATCGGTTCCAGCAGGTCGCGTCGCCGACATTTTTGGGCAAAGGTCTACCTTTGTGGTGGGCATCGCCATTTTTACACTGGCTTCCGCGCTATGTGGGCTTGCTCAAAGTGCGTTTTTGCTTGTGGGAGCTCGCCTTCTGCAAGGGGTTGGCAGCGCTTTTATGATCTCTCCATCGCTGGCTTTGATGCCCTCTGTGGTGCCACCAGAGCGCCGGGGAGCCGCTATGGGCGTGTATGCCAGTACTGTTGCTCTCGCCTCTGTCGTTGGACCTCTTGCCGGGGGAGTGCTTGTTTCCGTTCTCGGCTGGCCTGGGATTTTCCTGATCAATATTCCAATTGGCCTGGCTCTTATCATCGGATCTCTGGTAACTATTCCCCATGTCAAGCTAGCAAAGCCGCATAGCTTTGATATCGTTGGGATTGTCCTGGCCGCTTTAGGACTCTTCGCTATTGTTTTTGCTATAGTAGAAGGCCCGGCCTACAACTGGGGCAGTGTGTTTGGCCCATTGAACATCTTTACTCTCCTGGGAGCAGGCTTCGTGTTACTGATTGCCTTTGCCTTCTGGGAGCGTTACCAGAGCGAACCCTTCTTATCGCTCTCCATTTTCAAGAACTGGTCCTTTACGGGCATGGTGACAGTAAATGGCATAGGAGCGTTTGCGATTTTTGGTGTGGTCTTTTTGCTGACATTGTATCTAGAGTCTGCTCTTGGGATGAGCGCTCTAGTAGCTGGCTTAACAATCATGCCTGAAATGGTCGCAGCTTTCATTGTTGGGCCATTTGCGGGACGGATGATTGACAAAATCGGCGGGAAACTGGTACTCATCTTCGGCTTGCTGTGCGTAGCTCTTGGCCTGGGGTTGCTCGCGTGGGTCAGTGCAACAAATGCGAGCTGGGTGACGTTTGTTGTTCCGTTAGTGATTACTGGTGTGGGCCTTGCCTGCACGCTAAGCTCTGTGATGGGAGAAACCCTCCGATGCGTTTCACCCCCTATGATGGGAACTGCTTCAGGAATGCTGAGCATGACTCGCCTGGTGGGAGGATCAATTGGAGTAGCGGTCATTGTCAGTGTTTTGCAGAGTAATCTATTTGCAGCAGCAAATAGCCTGGCAGTATCTGCCATACAACAGGTACCGAATAATCAACGTCGGGCGTTTACCGATTACCTGACTGCCCTGGTACAGAATAGAGGTGTATCGAGTACAACGCTCTCTTTGCAACTGCAACAACAGGCGCATCAAATCTATAGTCAGAGCTTTGTATCAGCCTTACATCCGACGCTGATTATGGTAGTGAGTGTGCTCCTTGTAGCAGTCTTGCTTGTTCTTTCTGTGCGGCGACAAGCTACCTCCCAGCCAAAAATAGAGAAAGTGGCTCCCTCTGCCAGCGAAAAAACGGAAGTATCTCCCGTTGCTCAGAGTGCGCAATAGTGATGATACCAATTGCACTGCTGCTTTTCTGAGGCGCGTTGGTTGAGCCAGGGCCAATCAGAATCAGGGCATATTCCTCTGGTTCTGATTGGTCCTGGGCATGTTCAGCTGAACGGCGACAAGCGAATGTGGCTGAATGCTCATCCTGAATCAAAAAGCAAGCAGTAAGAAGCAAATTCTATCTGGTATGCTACGCTTTTGGCAACTTGTTCAATGGTGGCTTTCGCCGATGAGCGAGGAGTTGCGTAGAGGATTTTTTCCATGTGAGGAGGAAATATCTATGATCAAAGATCCAGAAACGCTGTTTTTGCTTGAAAAAAACATCATGGTTGAGATGCGTGATGGCGTGAAACTTGCCACCGATGTCTATCGCCCTCTGGAAGGGCAGCCAGGGCCAGTATTGCTAGCGCGCCTGCCTTATAATAAGGAACGTCCCACGGTGCTTGCGTTCTCGCTGGATCGCATGATCCAGGCGGGATATGCCGTCGTTTTACAAGATATGCGTGGTCGCTATGCCTCTGAAGGTGAGTTCACGCTGACCTTAGACGAAGCCTCCGACGGGGTCGAAACCATAGACTGGATCACACGCCAGCCCTGGTCCAATGGACTGGTAGGGATGTTTGGAGCTTCCAGCCTGGGTATTCCCCAGTGGCTGGCGGCAAAAGAACAACCAGCAGCTTTGCGAGCACTGGCACCCATGCACTGCGCCCATCAGTTGTATCACCACCAGGGAGGCGCATTCGAGCTTGGTTTGTGGTTCACCTGGGCCTTGACACTAGGAGGGGCGGGAGAAGTGAAGCGACGCATTCAGCAAGGTAATGTGTCGCAAGAGACATTACAACCTTTAGCGGAGGCAGAACTAGAGATGCAATCGCATTTTGAGCATCTCCCGTTGGTTGACGCTCCATTGCTGGAAACGTTTGCCCCTTACTACTTCCAATGGCTGTCGGACCCCACGCAGGAAGCTTCCCGGCACATCCAGACACAGGCAGAGATCTATGAGCATACCACAGTGCCGGTTCTCAATATCGGCGGTTGGTATGATATGTTTCTCGAGGGAGTGATAGAGAGTTATCAGCAGATGAAACGGCGAGGAGGAAGCAACAAGGCCCGACAGTTTCAACGGCTGGTAATTGGTCCCTGGGCGCATTTTGACCTGCCAGGGATTTTCCCTGAACGTCACTATGGCCCTCTGGCAAGTACCTGGGAAGCCGATCTCGTCGGCATGCATATCCGCTGGTTCGACCATTGGCTCAAGGGATGTGATAATGGGGTAGAGCAAGAGAAACCTGTACGCATTTTTGTTATGGGGGCTGATATCTGGCGTGAGGAAGAGGATTGGCCTCTGCCTGATACCCACTACCAACGGTATTACTTGCATAGCGGGGGTCATGCCAATAGTGCCACAGGAGATGGATTCCTCTCAACAGAGGAACCAGGCGATGAACAGGAAGAGGTCTATAGCTACGATCCACATCATCCGGTCCCCTCTATCGGTGGAGCTAATCTCATACGCATCGATGGCGGTGTCGCCATGCTATCAAACACACCAAAAACCAGTATCTATCTTTTTAATGCAGGACCGCGTGACCAGCGCGAGGTAGAACAACGGGACGATGTCCTTTGTTATACAACAGCGCTTCTGGAAAAACCGGTAGAGGTTACTGGTCCAATCGAGCTGGTCCTTTACATCTCTTCTTCAGCTCGTGATACCGACTTCACAGGGAAACTGGTCGATGTATACCCTGATGGGCGTGCAGAAATTCTTACCGACGGTATCCTGCGAGCTCGCTATAGAGAGTCATTGAACCACCCTGTGCTCATGGAACCAGGGGAGATCTATAAACTACAGGTACATATGGGCGCGACCTCGAATGTGTTTAAAGCTGGTCATCGCATACGCCTAGAGGTTTCTAGTAGCAATTTTCCCCGTTTCAATCGGAATACGAATACAGGAGGAAAGATTATCACAGAGCGAGAAAAGGATTTACAGCAGGCCATTAACCGTGTTTATCATGATCGGGCTCATATGTCCTACTTGATCTTACCTGTTATCGAGCGCGAGACTACTTGAGCGGATTCAGGCTATGATCTCCCGATTACAATGCAAAACAGGCAGTACAAACAAAAGGAAAACGTCTCGTGCTACGTATTGGAAGACTTCGTCAGATACTGAAGCAGATTTTGAATGGCAGGTCCCGGTTCAACGCCCAGCTCGCTACGCAGCAACTCTACACAGCGCTGATATTGACGCCATGCCAGACCCCTTTTCCCTTGACGGAGATAGCAACGCATTAATCCGCAATGCGCTTCTTCCAGGCACGGATCGATTGCCAGGATATGCTGCCAGTGCAGGGCGCTTTCATCAAATTGTTCCTGACGCCAGGCGATTTGCGCTAAGTGTTGCCGCGCATCTAAATATGCCAACCGAAGTTTATCACGTTGGAACGTACACCAATCGCTGTAAAACGATTGGACGTAGTCTCCACGATAGAGGTCAACCATCATCAATAGTGCGGCGCGTGCCATCTGATCACTTTTCTCTTCAAGAGCCTTCCTGGCACGCGCCGCATGCTCCTGAAAGATCGCAACGTCATACTCTATCTCATTGCCAAAAACAGAGTGAAGGTCAAGCCAGTAGACGCCAACTCCTGAACTGACGCACGATGCCCCTAACAATTTGCGCAGGTGATAGATGGTTGAATGCAATGCCCCATCGCTCTGCTCATCCATCTCTGACCAGAGCGCGGTAATGAGTTGCTCTTTACGCAGAGGGACATTGCTACTGAGTAAAAGAAAAAAAAGCTCCATGGTTCGTTTCGTACGCCAGCGCGTGATAGATTTATCATTGACGAAAACTGCTGGTTCTCCTAAAGCTAGTATTTTTAACTGCGGTGTATTGGTGACGACGAGGTCAACAACCGGTTTTGCCTCTGCTGGCTTTATCGGCTCTTCGGCTATTTCCAGTTGGAGCATCTTGTGGAATTGGGCCAGTTCGGGTCTGGTTTTTACAGCCTTCGAGAGGGCAGGTAGAATACGAAATTCTCTCAATACAAGCCGCTCATAACCACGCATCTGGCTTAGTGCAATCAGAGATTCCAGGCGACGCGCCACCTCCTCGACTTTGCCTTGATTGATCTGACATTCAGCGAGTCGCAACATAGTGCAGACCAGATCCTCTTGAAGACCAATTGTGCGGAATTGATTCTCCACCTCCGAGAGATACGCATAGGCTTCTTGATATCGCCGTTGGCAGAGCAGAATTGTTCCAAGCGCAAGGTCCCGCTTGGCTTTTTCATACGCGCCGCTCCTGTCGGAAGAGGCTTCAAAGGTCACTTCCGAGACCAGTAGCATGGCCGTTTCCACATCACCTATGAACAAATACGTCATAGCGAGAATACAGAGGGCGGCATTTGCTAGATACCTATCTTTCATACGTCTGGCGAGAGCAAGCCCATCTTCAGTGAAAGTGAGAGACTGACTATAGAGTTCCTGATCCTGGTAGAGCGCTCCCAGGCTCACCAGAGCGTATGCCTCTCCGCGTAGAAAGCGGATACGTCCGCGCGCAATATTCAGAGCTTCTTGTAAAAGGGCCTCTGCTTCAGCAAATTCCTCTTGATGATGCTTGATCTGGCCAGCATGAATCAAATTATCAACTTTCCCCCATTCATCTTGCAAATAGTCCCAGCACTTGGTGGCGCGAGCAAGATGGTGCTCAGCCAGCGTAAAGTTACCTATAAGACGATAGGTTCCCGCCAGTGCCGTATGCAGCTCTGCAGCCTGACGCCTGTTACTCTCCCTTCCCCATAATTGGAGCGCCTTTTGTAAATTAGCAATGCCTTCGGTAAATTCCCCCAGAAGGTTGGCACATACCCCCAGGCGCATATGCGCTTCGGCTTGCAAGGTTACCTCATCGGCAGGTACCTGCTCAATAACTTGCTGGCAAAGCTGCTGTGCCTGGAGATAATCCCCCATTTGATGCAGGGCTTTGCTCTGTGCGATGAAGATATATGCCTGGAATAGAGGCAATTCATCCGCATCAATCAGGGACGGGATCTGGCTAACAGCCTCTGATGCCTTTGTGAGAAGAGGCAAAGCAGGGATATATTCGCCTAACTGTAAATAGATGTTAGCCCGTACCAGGAACAATTTTGGATAGTGAGCAAGTATTTCGGAGGGCAATGCATCAATCCAACGAGAAATAATTTCCTGGTGACCTTGCGCCAGCATTTGCTCATATGCCTCAAGGATAAGATTGGCTGCCACTTCACTGGCATGAATTTCGAGCGCGTGATAGATAGCCTGCTCATAATCATGAGCGCTAGCCCATAATACTATAGCCTGTCGATGAAGGGCAACAAACCGATCAAAAGACTGACGGCGCAATTCATCGCAAAGCAGCTCTCGTAATAGAGGGTGGCAGGTATAGACAACCTGAGGATCATCGCCGCTGCGTGTCACAAACAATCCCTGCTGTTCCAGATACTGTAAGCGAGCAGCAGCGTCATTGCATTCCAGCAAAGCATTGCAGAGTTCCGGTATCATTTGCCGAAGCACAGCAGTTTCTTTGAGAAAAGCATAAACTTCCATATCATGGCTAAATACCTCATTAACCAGATAGGCAAATATCTTCCGCTTATCTATCTGCAGCTGCGGCAAGCTCGTAAGAGTATAAAGATCCTTGCGTGTGCGTAATATACGCAGATTACCCAGGCGAGTTCCTAACAAGATCCCCGCGATCCACCCATCGAATAATGTATTGAGCAGTATTGCCTCTTGATCCGTAAGGGGAGGCATTCCTTGAAGAGAGGCCAGATTACGGATATCACCAATAGTGAAGCGCAGGAGATGATGATCGAAGCCCACAATCTCATCGTAGGCAAGTAAAGGGGCAACGTCAAGATCAGGTACGACCCGGCTCTCAATAACGAGAATACACTGTGCTGGCAACTTATATAAAAGTTGATTAACCAGATTATTTACTCCCCGGCTCCGATTAATTGCATGATAATTGCAGAGAAAGATGGCAAAACGCTCGGAGATATCTGAGGTTATTACCGCCACTAGAGCATCAATGACTCCCTCAAATTGATACATACGGGCCGGGTGATGCGCATCTGTTGAGAAAGCACTGGCAAGTAACGGTTTCAACGCCTCCTCCAGGCCTGGGAAACAATGGAGTAGGCTCAAGATGAGCGTGTGTAGAAAATTTGACTCTTCTGCATCTGTGCTATCAAGGAAATACCAGCAGCATGGCATATGGGTATGTCGAGCGAAATCTGCCAGTAGCGTTGTTTTACCATAACCAGCAGGCGCACAGAGGAGTACTAGCTTATAGGAAGGAACGCCTTCTTCATCATCAGTGGGAGATCTGACAATTACCTCACGGAGTTTTAGCACGGGTACTTCGCGATGAAGGATAGCGCGAGAGAGAATGGGGTTGCTAATTTTTTTTGTGAGCAGAGCATCTGTATTCTGCATTGTTCTCTCCCCTGAGACCGGGTATGAAGCTGCAGGTCTTGACTCTTGTCCTTGCAATACCATATCACCCTTCAATCACGTACACTACCCATAATGTCATTTAATCACGTATATCATAGTATACAATACTCACAATGTACTTACCGTTCGCTTAAATTATTGGTCCATGATTCATAAAATCGGTCAGCTAAAGATGACTTTCAACGCTCAAGGCTTTTTCATGCCACAAGCTTAACAGAATCCTGCTATTGTGTCCAGGTAGAAACGAGGGATGATCAAGAAGTAATCGTAATATGAATGGAGACTCAATACCTTCACTAGCTTGGATATGCTTAAATATAGGAGCAATATGAAAGAAGCAATCATTCCACCTTTCATGCTATGTTTAGCACAGAAGTTTTCCATTGAAAACGAGTAAGTCAGTAACAAATCAGGAGGAGACGATGCAACGAGCCTTTTCTACCGAGAAGCCATTATATCAGCAACTCTTTGAAGTACACTCCTATCCTTTCTACCTGCTTGTTGGAACCTGCTTGATTTCCGTAGGAATCATTTTCGCTTCCTGGGCACTCAACTGGGCACTGTGGGGAGTAGGTTTGCTGATCCTGGCTGCCTGGTTGCCGCTAGTCTTCTCGACGATGAGCGCACTTTACCGGCTGCACCGTTGGCTGGCACTGCTCTACCTGCTTGTTGTGAGCCAAGCGGGGCATATGATCGAGCACCTCGCTCAGATGGTCCAAATCCATATTTTGGGCTGGGTCGGCCCGAAAGCCAGTGGTATTATTGGCGCACTCAACGTCGAATGGGTGCATCTGACCTGGAGTTCCTGGGTGCTACTGTTAGTAATGATCCTCCTCTTCCCCTTTCGACGTAATGTCTGGTTGTGGATGCTGTTCATTTTTGCCATTTACCATGAAGCGGAACATATCTATATTGTTTCCATCTACGTCAAGACCCACATCGCTGGCAATCCTGGCCTTTTGGCTCGTGGAGGATTGATTGGGGGAGGGCTCCCAATTAACCGCCCAGATCTACACGCGATCTATGCAGTTCTGGAAGAAGCGATGCTGATAATGATCTATCTTCAGGAGAGAAAAACTATCGGGAGCATTTCTCAAAGAGTCGCTCGAACTGCCGTGGTCTAGTTGCTTTTTCACAAGGAGGCTTCATCTTGCAACACATCGACATGAAAGCGATCACAACCTCAGCAATGGTATCTGTCATCGACCAGTCCTGGAGCCAGCTAATGGCTATTCTGGACAAGTTTGAATCTGTGCTAGATGCTGGTCCCGATGCGGGCGGATGGACTGCGCGCCAGGTGCTCTCGCATGTGGTAGGGAGCTGGCAACGTGTCCCCATCCATACCGCCTTCTTCCTCACAGGTCAGCCTTCTGTCCCCATCGTTTTCGGGGATACTTTCTGGATGCCTGAGTGGGAGACCGCTCCCATCGAGGCTTTCAAATGGGCCCTTCAAGTTGCCTATGAAGGCAGCAAAGCATTTATTCGTCAGCTCACAGCAGATGATCTGGCCTGTACTTGTCGCACGCCGCTGGGAGAGATGTCATTGGGCGAATTTCTCATGACCTGCTATGTCTTTCATATCGGCGATATGCACATCAGCCAGATGGATGCTTTCCTATCTTAGAAAGAGGAAACACCGTGTTAGCAATGGAATCTGGGATTATTCAGTTTACACGGAGCGACCAGCGCATCCAGACCTTGCTACAAACGCTTCATGCCATAGCTGATCTCAAAGCAACAAAATTCTTGCTTGGCTGGGATCAGCAAACCACTATGCCTCATGGGTGCCCCACCTTTGCTCAACCTTGAGCAGCAAAAAGAGCTGGAGCAGGCATTAGCTCATCCTCCTGCCGATGGTGGTCCCCAAGGTGGCAGCCTGGATGCAAGACCGTTTAGGCCGACCTGTGGACCCTCGTCGCGGCTGGGACTACCTGCAGCGAGTGGGCTACAACAGTCCAGAAGCCAAGGTGGAACTCTGGAGTCAGGATGAGCACCGCATCGGTCTCAAGCCGATTCTACGCCGGGTTTGGGCCCGCAAGGGTAGCCGTGTCAGAGCTGTGGTGCGACTACGCTACCAAATGAAGAATCTATCCCTCACATTTTGCTCTTTTTTTTGTCGTTTTATCTAGAGACAAGAGGATCGGAGCAGAGTTTAAACTATCTCTGCGCCAAGGCTTGGAGCAGGATAGGCCGAGCTTCTGCCTGGAAATCCAACTGGGGATAGCACTGCTTGGCAATCCCTTCAAATACGAGCAGCGAAAGAATAGCCATTGTGAAGCTGGGAGAACCACGCAGCCCGAATCGTCTCTGGATATCGAAGATCTCAGCGACGAATGGGGCAACCTGAAATGCACTCGCTTTTGAGCCTGCACTCCTATTAATCAGTTCAATGATCGCACACTCAAATCCCTTCCGATCAAAAGTCGCCGTCTTATATGAGGCCGTTTCGTAGATAATACAAGCACAGTTTTTGCCAGAGTTGGTGGCAATATTCAAGAAGAATTTGGCGAATTGATGCCGATCATCCTGATTCATTTTTGCGATGAAGCCGCTATCCAGAATCACCACCCGTCCCCCCTTGAGCAAGTAGAAGTTGCCGGGGTGCAGATCGCAGTGGATGAAACCATCGAGAAAAATCATATGATATAAGGCTCTCAGACCAGTAATCAGTGATTGCTGGTACTCAGCTTCCTCCCAATCCAGCTCATCGATTCTGATAAGACCATCAATGAATTCCATCACCAGAACTGCTTCGGTACAATACTCCTCAACCAGAGCCGGTATCTGAATCTGGCTATTGTGTGCAAACTGTTCTCGAAAATGCTGGGTATTTTGTGCCTCTATCCGCAGATCCAGTTGTTGCTCGATGCAATTTCCAAGCTTATCCACCATCTCAACGACAGGAATCAATCGCATCGCTGGGATGCGAGCCAAGCACCGCGCCATGAATCGCATGAGGCGCAGGTCATTGCGCACCTTGCGGACGACCTGCGGCCTGCGAATTTTGACAGCGACCTGCGGCCCGCTCGCAAGCCTCGCCCGATAGACGCTTGCAATACTCGCACTGGAAATGGGGTGTTCTTCAAATTCAGTAAATATCTCTGTCTGCGGACGACCAAATTGTGCCTGAATAATGGCCGGAACAAACCGAAACGAAAACGGTTTCACACGATCTTGCAATTTGGTCAGAGGTGTTGTCACCTCCGGCGGGAAGAGGTCACATCTGGTACTGAGGATTTGCCCAATTTTGATGAATGTTGCCCCCAAAGAAGCACACAGTTCGGCCATCGATTGTCCGAACAATGCCGTCCGGGAACGCTGTTTCCTCCCCACGCTGTTCAAGAGGAGTCGCACTGCCAGACGAACAGAGTGAAAGCAGAGGTGAGCCAGCACTTCAACCAGACGAAAACAGGCCAGATAAGGAGATAGAAGTTTCCTCGCCCTTTGGCCAAGCAATAGCGGCCTATTTGCAGAACCCGTATCTTGAGATACGAAAGTGCTTTCTTGAATCAAAGTCTCCTCCTCTATATTAAAGAAAGATCCGTCTTTCAATTGGAGTATACTGACCAGGAAAGAGGAAAAGCTTCTTTAATATTGCCTCTTTTTGAGAAGGAGTCAGCGCACAGGAGACAATGTCACCTTCTCCAGCAAACCCAACGTCACTCGGAGCTTTTCACCAATCGGTGCTCGTCGCCAACCCCTTAAAATCGCCATCACCAAATCATCAGTGAGCACTTTCGACACAACTGCGCCGTGGGCTCCCGTTCAATAGGTACATTGATTGATCGATGAGACAAATGCCGCAAAAAGCTCCCGCTCACCAATACTCCAGTCCGACGGTCCACGTACGGCTGCCTCCAGGAGGACCGAAATATGCATGCACTTCCTGTGGGAGCTGGCCGAGGAATGGTGTGGCATGGCTGCTGCATTGCGCCGCCTGTTCTTGGACAGCACGACGTAGCGTGGAAGCAGTTTCACCAGGACTCTCAATTATCGCTTCCATTGACTGCTGTGTATAGTTCATGTAACAAGCAGACATATGATAGGTTTTGCCTCCTTCTTCGGAAGGGAATAAACGACAGACAGCGCTATGGAGTTGGCCCGTTTTTCTGGGTCAAGACCAAAGTATAGCCGATGTGCTACCAAAAAGGATGCAACGTTATGTTTGGAAAGTCACTTGCCCCCTAACCACGCAACGCCAGACAACGTTCTATGAGTTCTTTGCGGACTCGCGAGCGCCAGATTTCATAAGCCTGGGCGTTTTGGGGGAGCCCTTGCATACTTTTTCTAGAGAGAGAGACGCCTTCCTCAGAAGAGATTCCGCTCAGGATTTCACAGGCTAGATGAGTATAAGCTACCTGATTGCCGGCTTGGTTGCGAGCCATTGCCGCAAAAACCGCTCCCTGTGCCAGATGAGCTCGATCTCGCCCAGCAGCCTCCCGTAATACTTGCAGACAGTCGCTTTCTACTCTTCCTGCATAGGTGCATGCGACTCCCACTCCGCTCCAGAGGTCACTTTGCCGAGATGAGGGAAAAGCGTGAATAGCTGTAATCAGTTGGTGAACGTCAGCTCCTTTAACAAACCAGAGACTTCTCCCCAGTCCCTGATCAAAAGCAGATAGCGCATAACCTGAGAGGCGTGCTGGCCGCGCTTGCTCCTGGAGATAGCGTCGCCAACAGGAAAAACCTTGAGAGAAGCCGTAGCCATCGATTACTAACCAGGCTAGTAAGGGATCATACTGGCTCATGAAGCGGATCGGGTTGCGGGGCAGCGATTTGAGCGTCCAACCTGCTCCAATATGCAGCGCATAACTATGACTCGCTCCAGGCCCTTGGAGGAAAGCCTGGAAGCGTCGTTTCCAGGGGAAAAAAAAGTCGAAGCAGGTGAGCGCCAGAGCTGCTCCTTCAAAGGCGAAGCCGCGAAACTCCCCTTCAATGATCTGAAGAGAGGGCAGCAGCACCTCAAACCGGTCATCTTCCAGAACGGCATGATAGCCGTGCAGAAAAGCATGCACAATGCGATGAAATTGTTCGTGTGCCTGGGATTTTCCTCGATGAAAGCCTGGGTGTCCGAACGTCGTCTTCTCAAACGAAGTCCCTAAGAGGGTTCTTCGTAGCGTCCCAAGCGAGATCTGCATTCGCTTTCTTCCTTTCTGGCATGCGTGCCGAGAACCGATTAAAGAAGATAACGAAAATTACTCTACCTCATGGGACGTTTGCTGGCTTCTTCTCCTTTGCTTGAAATACTAGCCACATGCTTTCTCCGTTCAATCGCGCATGCACGAAGAAGAAAACAACAGCAGCAACAAACGCGTCTCACATAGCTACTGGGGCAGCAGAGCCCCCCCTTTCTCTCCAGGTCATCTGTTACTAATACTCATGGGGGTGAAAGAGCCGCCAGCCTTTGAAATAGAGAAGGACGCTCACAGCTCCTAGACGAGATTGCATCAAGGGGCCGAGAATAAATGTATAGTTGGTACGTTTCGTCCAAATCTCCACAATTTTTCCATTATCTATTTTATAGGTAGCAGAGATAGCATGAGAGAAGATGACCTCTCCTTGACGCAATCCTTTCCAGCGCCCAGAGGCGGTCACGCTCTCATCAGGATTGACGACGATTTCCTCCAACAGCGCCTCCAGCAGCCTGACCTTTCTTCGGGAGTTGATAAAACGGACCCAATGCATCCAGATATCTCTTCCATGAACGGTATACTGATCCAGATGTGAGATAACGTCCGCACTAATCAGCTCACTGGCAAGAGCCAGATCTTGCTTCTCTACCAAAAATGGAAGAAGGCGTTCAACGATCTGCTTGTTCTGCTCTCTCATGCGTAATACCTCTGACCGGAACCGTTTTTAAATATTTGAGCTCACGGGTACGTTGAAAGATATCTTCAGTTTGCCTGGAAAGCTCAACCTTAATGGCCTGGCAATAGCCTTTGACCGATACGATGCGAGAAAAAAGCCAGCCGAACGCTCTATTGATCTTCTTCCTTCTCAGGCGCGTGGACTTGCAGACACGTCGGAGATTGGAGCTTACCAGCTCGTCTGCTTTTCCAGCGACCTTCTCTACCGTGAGGAGGGAAGGGTCCGTATACACGAACCAATCAAAGATACGATGAAGCTGTAATAATCCCTGTAAGTGATCCTGGTAAAGTTGTCCGATCTTTTCGGGATTCTGAAGCATCCGAACTGCTATCTGAGCGGCAGAAAGCGCCATACCAACTCCCGACCCCGACATCCACCAGATTTGACAGTATGCTGTCCCCACCAGCAGCCAGTTTCCTCCATATGCACGCTCATGAAGAAAGAAACGATGGCGTAAGTTCATTACGGTGCCAGAATGAGGATAGCGCCTGCGATAGTGGAGGCCTCGTCGTGCGTACGCCTGTTCTGCAATAGTGAGCAATTCTTCATTGCTCAGCTTCTCTTCGCTCGCCTTCACCTGGATACCAATCGAGACATAGCTTCCTAAGGGGATGCACCAGACTAGCCCCTGGAGCCCATCATGGTCTTTGGTAAGAGCAATGATATTGGTTGAGTCTTCCCACTCTTCACAGTAGTTCGGATCATCGTTGCGTGCATGATAATGCGTATAGACGACCCGCTGCTCGTCGCCTATCATCTGGCAGGGAATATGCGCCTCCTGGCCAATAAGCCTTCCGTGATTGGTCGCGTCGAAGACATAGGATGGGTATAAGATGTCTCCATTAACGAAGCAGATCTGCGTAATCTTATCGGTAGATGTATCATAGGTAACGCCTTTCACTCGTTCACGAATCTGTGTACAGCAGGGACTGGCAGATACGCGTTGATAGAGCGCCTCGTCGAAGCCCAGCCGATCAAACTGGATCAACTCCGCAGGCGTTTGATAACCCAGCAAGGCAAAAAAAAGACGGGCAATCCTGCTTATACGGCCCCGAGCAAAGGTACAAATAAATGTGTAATCCCCAAGATAGCCCACCGAGTATTTCTTTGGATAGTAGTACCGAGAGAATTCCGGGAAGAACTCTAGGAGGCCAAGCGTCCCATCCAGGTTGAGAGACTCACCCAGGCGAGGAAGTTGATTAGGAGGTCCCCCGATCATCACATGAGGAATGTGGGCCCTGGAAAGCATAAGACTGATCATCATACCACTGAGACCTGAACCAATGATTACTGGCTGGCCTTGAAGATGGTTCATCATCATCCCCTTTCGTGTGATGCCTTTATCCAGGTCAAGAAGAGGCCACACCTTGTTTATGACGCTATTGACACTAGACCAGATTTAGGCTGTTCATTTGGAACAGCGCATGTACCGACTTCACATCCCCATAAGGAGGGAACTATGTCTGTATCTAAGAAAAAGCGTACCACACCAGAGCATCCCCTTTCAACGTCAGAACAATCGTCTCCTCTGCTCCCGGAACAACAAGAATTTCATCAGCATCTCCGAGCCCTGGCTCAAGGGGCTGTTGGGCTCGTGTTAGAAACGGTGATGCGCGATGAGTGAGATGCGTTCATGGGAGCGGCCTGGGGAGAATGTTGTCCCAAGCGCCGAGGCTATCGTAACGGAACCTACACGCGCGGTCTGGTCACCTCTTCTGGTGGAAGCATTTGCGTCGTCAAGTGACTCACAACCATTTTTTCCAGACCATGGAACGACTCATGGATGCTGTTGTCTTCTTTTTTCGTGACATGGCTGCTTCTCCTGACCTCGTTTGTCGGGTGGCAGCATTAGCCGCATAAATTTTGCCGGTTTATTTAGTTGGATCTTTCTCTTATCGTTGGTACTATCCCAACGCCAGTATAGAGGGGTGCAACTAACTCATAGCTAGAATTCACGCTGGATACGTAGGTGTGATCGACTCGTCATTTCCAGCAATAGCAGCGCAACTAACTCCCGAGAAGAATCATCAGTGTTTCTTCCTTCATAAGAAGATACCGCTGCTTTTCTTCTCCTTTTTCTTTCCTTCCCCATTCTCGTATAACCAGCGCAACTAACTCATCGCTCGACTGAGCATTCCACTGCCAGAAGAGACACCGCCATTTCTCCTACTTCCCTTGTTTCCTTTGACAAAGCAAAAACTCCTTTTGCAGAGTGTCTCTAAAAAAAACCACAACAGCGCACTCACGAAAGGAGTTTCCCCATGATCATACCGTCTTCTGTCCAGTTGGACCAGTCGGTCATCGCCGCTCTGCTTGAACATGATCCTCTGGTCCAAGATTGCCGCGCCTTCTTCTCCTTGCTCGATTGGTCCGTCGTTGAGCAGTGGGAAGCTGGCCGCTCCGTTTATTGCGGCACCCACGGCCATCCCGAAACCGCCTACCTCAAAGCCTTTCTCATCCGCATTCGCGAAGGCTTGAGGTATACCACGCAGCTGCGCTCCTTCTTGCAGCGCCATCCCTTGCTCATCATTGAGTTCGGCTTTCACCTGCATCTGGATGAGAGCCACCCTTATGGCTTTGACGTCGAGCAAACCCTTCCCAGCCGTCAGTGGTTCTCCCACAAGCTGCGCACCCTCGATCCCGACCTGCTGCACGCCCTGCTCTCGGCCACCGTGCGCGATCTGGCCGACGAGATCCCCGGACTCGGCGAGGTCGTCGCCTTCGATGTCACCCATAGTTACGCCTGGGTCAAAGAAAACAACTGGCGAGCCTACGTGGCTGACCGCTACGACAAAACTCAGATCCTTTCCGGTGATCCTGACTGTCGCTTAGGCGTCAAACGCTCCACCAATCAAGAGCAAGAGGACGGCAGCACCACCGAGAAAAAAGAGCTCATCTGGGGCTATGGCTCCGGCGTCGCCGCTGCCACCACCCCTGACTACGGCGATGTTGTGCTGGCTGAATGGACCTTGCCGTTTAACGAAGGCGATGTCACCTATTTTGAACCCCTCTATCAACGCTGCGTCCTGGCCTTAGCGCGGGTCCCCACCCATCTCACCGCTGATGCCGCCTTCGATGCCTGGTATGTCTACGAACGAGCCGTTCATCATGCAGGCATTGCCGCTGTTCCGCTCAATGCCCATTCGCTGCGAGGCGGCTCTCGTGATCCTGATGGGGTACCGCGCTGCCGCATGGGCTTACGCATGGTTCCTCGCTTTTTCTTTGCCCACCCCAACGGCTATCGTGCTCAACGCTTCGGCTCTCCGCTCGTTTTTCCCACTCGCCTTGATCAGCCCTGTGAGTGGCTCAAGCACAATCATGGGCAGGGGTGCCACAAAGATCCCAATTGGGAAGCTGGTGGGTTGCAACGCGTCCTGCTTGATCGTCGCAGCCCGCTCTACAAGGCCATCTACAATCAGCGCACCAGCTGCGAACGCATCAACAGCCAGGCCAAAGAACTGGGCATCGAACGACCAAAGGTGCGCAATCGCCAGTCTGTGGCCCACCTCAATACCTTAACCTATCTCATTATTACTGTACGGGTTCTGGATCGAGCCATATCGATTAATCGGGGACTTCTACATATGAGTTAGTTGCACCCCTCATAGTAGAGGTCGTGGTCATCTGGGGTTTGAGCTTCTACTTTGCCGAATGCCTCCAAAGCACACTGTATAATAGCTTTACTTCTATAAAGCTGCCCAACAGCGAGCAAATTCTTTATAAGGGAGCTCCTGCCAGTAGCCTTTTCTCCACCAAAGTTGGCGATCTTTGATACTGCAGCATCATGGCTGTTATCCTTTTTGATGAGACCGATAATCTCTTCAATGACATCGCAAAAGGCATAATTTGCTAACTCGTCAGGCGATATATTCATTTTACTCCTATTGTTTCCTTGCCAGGCCATAGTAGCGTTGCTTGGCTGTGATAAACTATCAGCTAATTCACCTCTATATGACAATAGTAATGTTAGCGTATCCTCTAAGCCTTTTCTATGGCTCTATCGCTCATGTTATGAGACTGATATTAGCATTGTCGTTTGCGATTTGTCAAGTATAAATGTCAGAGTATCTACTGGAGTGAAACCCTGATGAAATACGACAAAGCATTTTCTCGATAATAATGAACGTGATAGAAGGGAGCCTGTCGGATTTCCTGTAGTCAATTCCAATCTGTACCGGACAACACTGAGATAGGAGGTCCTCCACGATTGGAGCCGATTTCGCGGTTTTGCCCTCAGTTTTGCCCTCACCTCTGCATTTTGTCTGAAAGTGAAAAGAAGGGGGTGCTTATAAAACGAACTGGGAAGCCGCTTCACAAGAAGGCTTCCCAGTTATGTTATCTATGCCGAAGGGGGGACTCGAACCCCCATGCCAGTTAAGGCACAACGCCCTGAACGTTGCGTGTCTACCAATTTCACCACTTCGGCTCGTCAGGTGGCTTTATATTACCGCATCTCTCGCAGCTTGTCAATAGGGTATCTACGATTTTCGGGCTGCTCATCGCCTCTTTTTGAACTCTTCTTCCGTGTTATAATTACGCTGTGATAATGTTCAGAAGCGGTTTTTGACATTGCAGCTAGAACTTTTGCGATGAGTATGCCCGTGAAGCCGATGCTTTAACTTCTAGCTTCTGTTCGATCTTTTAGTAATGTGGAGCTCTTCATGCAAGATCAGGACTCACCCGTCTGTGCAGCTATCGATATCGGTAGCAATACAATCCATGTCGTCATAGCCCGATGCCTGCCCACTGCGCTGGATATTCTAGATGACCAGCAGGAAATGGTGCGTATCGGTGAGAGCGTGACGGCGACCGGCGCAATTTCTCCGCAAAAACACGATACCACAATCTCTGTCCTGCATAACTATAAAGCTCTGGCCGAACAACATTCCGCTCAACATATTTTTGTCGTAGCTACCGAGGCGATCCGACAGGCGACTAATCGCGACGATTTTCTTGCTGCTGTGCGCAGAGAGACCGGCCTGGAGGTACACCTTGTTGAGGGGGACGTTGAGGCCACCCTGACGTTCCACGGCGCGACATATGTGTTTCATGATGAGCCCCACCCTCCAGCTCACATCGGTGTGATGGATCTCGGCGGCGGCAGCACAGAACTGGTGACGGCCAGAGATATGCAGATCATCTGGCGCACTTCCGTTCCCGTTGGCTCAGGTTGGCTGCATGACCGCTACCTCCATTCAGAGCCGCCGTCATATGATGATGTAGAGGTGGCTCACACTTTCTTGCGCACCTATTTTCAAAATATGCGTATAAAATATGCTCCTCCTGCTCTGGTTGTTACCGGAGGGAGCGCGAATTCGCTCTTTCAACTGGCCCACGAAGCTTTCGGCGTACATGAGTTGCGTCGGTCTTTGACCTTGCACGATGTTATCGGTTGCCTGGGCCTGCTGCAAACCCTCCCTCCTGATGAAATTGCTTCACGATATCACGTCCATGCCGCACGCGCTCCTATTCTTCCCGCCGGAGCTTTGATCATTCTCGCTGCAATGGAGCGGCTCCGTCTGGATGAGATCCGAGTAAGCCCTTATGGTATTCGCGAAGGCATGCTGCTTGCCTATAGTCATTATGGCGATCAGTGGTTGGAGCAGGTAACGCGGCAATCTATCCACATTCAACAGGGCAACATGATCTCGGATCAACTGGCGAACGAAGTAGATGTGCAGGATGAGACGTTTGGCGAGTCGGGGCAGCGCATGTTGCAGGAACGTGCTGAAAAGATGGTGAGCTGGCGCGATGAGGTGTTGAAGCACGAGGATGTCGAAGCGGTCCATAAAATGCGCGTGGCCTCGCGCCGCCTGCGTGCTGTGCTGGATGCCTATGAGTCGATCTGTGAGCCTGGACGATTTAAAAAAGTCTATCAGCGGGTGAAAAAACTGGCGAACATTCTGGGACAGGCCCGCGATACCGATGTGATGATCCAGAATCTTCAAGCGCAACTTGCGAAAGCGTCAAATGAGGAGCAGATTGGTATGCAATGGCTCATCGAGCGCCTGAGTGTCTATCGTCAGGCTCATCAGGAGAGATTGGAGGCGGCCCTGAAACAGCTTGATAAGGATAAGTTCCCGCAGCAGGTTGTGTCCTGTCTGCCTAAAGGAGAAAGGCGGCATGGCAAAGGCTAAACCGATTGGGAAACTCAATGCCCAGGCTCCCACCGGCGTGAATGCGCGTACCATCGCGCGCACACGGCTGGAGGAGATGTATAGCTGGGAGGCGTACGTCGATAATCCATACCGTGTGCGTGAACTGCACAATTTGCGCATTGCGGCTAAACGCTTGCGCTATACCCTGGAAATATTTCAAGCGGCGCTACCCGAAGCAATCGCTCCCATCATCAAAGAGGTGGAGCAGATTCAGGAGGAACTCGGAGCATTGCACGATAGCGATGTTTTGATCGCGCTTTTACGCTTGTGCCTGGGGAGCCAGGATAGCGGTACCGGCTACGAGCAGGCGCTGATGAAGGCGACCCATCGTAAAGGCAAAGGACGCTTTGCGCTCAATCCCGCGTTAGTAGCCTACCTGATCGATCCCTCGGCTGCCCCTACGGCGGAGCAGCGGCGCGGACTGGAACAACTGCTGCTCAGCTCAGAGGGTCACCGAGAGGCGCAATATAGCGCATTCCGTCGTCACTGGTCGCAGCTTCAGTCCCGAAACTTTCGACAGGAAATTCTTGATCTATTACATGCTTAATGGATAAGAGCAACATCTTTTCATTGTTCTCATCCGTACTTATAGTAGGGGCAACTCCTCCCACGATGAATCGGGGAGCTACAGCTCGGGGAGCTACCGGTTGCCCATCCAGGCAGAAAACAGCGGCGATACAGGAGGGACCTGCAAATGACGGTATTAGATTCAGTGGAGGAATTGCCCTGGTGGAAACAGGCCAGGCCAACGCAGGAAGAACTGCACTTGAGCGGCGGCTTGCAAGTGGAAGATTGGCCTCATGCTCGCCATGTCGTGTATCTCTCAACGCAACTGTTCGATGCAACGCGTCCTCTGCATCATCTGGATGAGCGAGCTCTATTTTTACTGCAAAGAGCTGCCCTCCTGCACAATACAGGGATGATGATTGAGGCGCGCCGCCATCATAAACATTCGTTTCGTTTGATTAAAGAGACGCAATTGCCGGATCTCTCAGATAAAGAGCGCCATGAAGTTGCCTGCATTGCTCGCTATCATCGCCGAGCCCTCCCCAGCAAAGATCACGACGAGTTTGTAGTCCTGAGCAGGTTGGCTCGTAAGCGTGTTTCGCTCCTCGCCTCCCTGCTTCGTATCGCGGATGCCCTCGATTATAGCCACGATGGCCGAGTGCAGCGCCTTGCCGCCGCTCCCTCTCTTTGTGACGAACAGGTCTGGACCATCGATCTCTGGGTGCGTCCACTGGCGGATCTTGACGAAGAGATGGCGCATGCTTACGAGAAGGCCGATCTTTTCGAGAGAGTGTTTGACCGTAAATTGCGCCTGGCTATTCCAGATTAGAAATTTTTCTCTTCTCGCAATGCTATTACTGCTCCATTTGCCTCGTGTGGGTCAATCCAGAGGATAGAACATGGCTCGTTGCAGGTGTATTTGATGCTATGCTCATCTAGATAGCGCCGGGCGATGGCAAGGTTTTCTACAGCTATAGTCATACGATAAAGGCTCTCCCCAAATTGTTGGAGATGTTGCGTGAGTGCTCCTGATGCTGTTGTTTCAGTTGCGTCATTGCTGCCGGCAGGCGTTGCCAACTCAAAGCTCTGCCCGCTCTCGTTGAGACGGAATGAGATCAGCCTGGCGGACCAGCCTTCGCTCTCTCCTGAAAATTGTTTGGATGGTTGCAGCCCATAGATGCGCTGGAAACGCTGTGTGGCCTCGTCCAGATTCTCTACAGCGATGGTTGTGCCGAGTATTTTTGTGGCTCCCAGTGGATGGCTGGGAGGTGTCGTCCAGCCCGCAAGGCGCCTCCTTCGCTCTTCGCCAACGCTATCGTGCTGGATGATAAACGGGTAATGTTGTGTGAGATCGGGCCGCTCTATATCGGCTCGTGTCCAGGCCCGAGAGCGTCCATCCGCACTTCTTAACTCTCCAGCCTTTGGCCCTAATAGCGTATTTCCTCTCGCAACAATAGCTGCGCTATCAGCATAAATATCGTTGGAGGCCAGCACGAAATTCAGATAGCCTTCTCCCTTTGCCAATCGTGCCAGCATGCTCTGCTGCGCCTCGTCGGGAGCGCGTACCGCGATCAGTTCAATATAGGTATCCCCTATCACAATGATGCGGTTGGCTGTTCCGCCGGATGGATGGATGCCGCCGCCGCTCACTGCCAAGCCTAACTTCTGATCAAAAGTATTTGTCGCCTGTGCTAAATCACGCACGCCAATAATAATATGATCAAGTGCCGTTAGCATTGTATTGCTCTCCTTTAACTAAAAATAGAGGGCCAGGAAAATCATCCTGACCCCCTAGAACGTGTATATCTGCGACTGCGTTGTTATCCTCGTGAGCGTGCCAGCTCGCGTTCACGCTTCTCAGTGATGCGCCGTTCGCCTCCGCGCTCGTAACGATCATTGCTGAAACGTCCAAGCCCGAGCTCGCCCTTCTCCCAGATTACCAGCAGCATACTGGCGTTGAAGATCGAGGAGTAGGTGCCGCTGAAGATACCGATCAGGAGCGTCAGTGTGAACGTGCGTACGCTATCGCCGCCGAAGAGGGTGAGCGCGCTCAGCGTGAAAAGCACGGTGAGCGAAGTATTCAGCGAACGAGCCATTGTTTGTACAAGGCTGGCATTCACCACCTCTTCAAAGGTCTCACTGGTGCGCCGGTGTAGATTCTCGCGGATACGGTCGAAGACGACGATAGTATCGTGGACCGAGAAACCGACCACGGTGAGCAGGGCTGTGATGAACAGGGCGTCGATGCGAATATCGAACAGCTTGCCCAGGATCGAGAAAATGCCCAGCACCACCAACACGTCGTGCAACATGGCGATGATCGCGCAAGCGCCATAGCGCCACGCCTTAGGAATCTTGCGGAACGAGAACCAGATATAGAGCAGGATGAAGGCCGAGGCCGCTATTACCGCTAATATCGCGTTGCGTGTCGTATCGGACGCGACCGAAGGGCCAACTTCCGAGTTGCTGATTTGCTGCATCAGCGGACCACCCGCATTGATGATGGTTGCCTGGAGCTTAGGTACATCAACCGTGCCCCCGGTGATCTTGACAATGGTGCGTGTGTTAATGGTGACCGTCTGGGTGGTTGTTCCCTGGAGTATCTGATCAACCTTCACCGGGATAGTGGAGGGGTTGTTGTTGTTGGCGGGCGTCGGCGTCGCGACTGGCGTGCCGGTTGCTTTAGCTGTAGGTTGCGCCGTCGCTGTTGCAGCCGGTGTACTGGTTGCTTTCGCCGTTGGTTGTGCCGTCGCGCTGGCGGTTGGCGCAGCTGTTGGCGTTGGCGCTGTAACGGCTGTGTCTGACGGCGGCCCCTTCGTCGGATCGCTGGTGTTTGGCAGCTTGTTCAGCAGATTTTGGATGTCGCTTACCTTAGGGGCGTTTTTAAAGCCTACGATGAGAACCTGCGTAAATGTTTTATTGCCACCTAATGGAATAGTGGTGAAGGTGACAGTTGTTTCAGGATACTTGCCTTTGATTGTATTCTGGATACTGCTCTGAACGTTCGTATCGATCTGGGTATTGAGTCGTACCCAGACGCTTTTGTTTGCTGCGAGCGTTTTGTCATCGCCTGGAACGATCTGCAGGTCTTCTAGCTTGAGCGGTTTGAGCCAGTTAGTGATCTGGGCTGTGGTAACGCTTTGTTGCGGGCGGAGCTCAACTTGAGAGCCGCCCGCAAAGTCGATACCGACGTTCAACCCGTTGATGAGCAGCGAGATCGCGCCCGGCACAATGACGATCAGCGAGATGATCAGGAATACATAGCGATATTTTACGAGATTGAACACGATATCCTCCTACACCACGCTGTTCCGCCGCGCCAGGGCAGGGACAGCAATTGCGCCACGGGGCAGCCCAAAAAGTGCGGGGTGATTGATAACGCCGGTCGGCACAAGCAAATTGAGGAAGGTGCGAGTGACGATGATGGCGGTGAACATACTGATCACAACACCCAGGAACAGGGTGGTGGCAAAGCCGACGATCAGGCTGGCGCCAAAGTTGCTGCCAAAGCCGTAGAGCACCGCGCAAGTGATCAGCGTCGAGCAGTTTGAGTCTCTGATCGACGGCCACGCTCGCCGCCAGCCAATATCAATGGCTGATGCCAGCAGTCTGCCGGCGCGCAGCTCTTCCTTGACGCGCTCGAAGATCAGCACGTTAGCGTCTACCGCCATACCAATAGAAAGGATGAAGCCTGCGATGCCTGGCAGCGTGAGGGTGACGCCGATCAGCTTGAAGACAGCCAGAGTAAAGAGCGCGTACAGGATGAGCGCGAAGTCTGCCAGTAAGCCTGGTAAGCGATAATAGAGCACCATAAAAGCGATAACGATGCCCAATCCGATGATACCTGCCAACAAGCTCTTGAGGATTGAGTCCTGCCCAAGTGTGGCGCCAACCGTTTCCTCGCTCGAAATAGTCAAGACGACCGGTAGCGCACCGTATTTGAGGACGGTGACAAGTTGGTTAGCCTGGTCGAGCGTGAAGTTCCCCGTGATCTGACCGCTGCCGGGAAGCTGGCTCTGGATAGTGGGGGATGAGATAACCACTCGGTCCAGGGTGATGGTCATAACCTGACCGACGTGGCTGGCTGTATAGCTGCTGAGACGACCAACGGCGTCACCTTTCATGCCGAAGTTTACCACGTACTGGTTCGTTTGCGAGTTCTGACCAACGCTTAAACTGGAAGGATCAAGGTCACCGCCTGTAAAAAGCGGTTTGCCGTTAGGGTTGGTCTGGGCAAAATCCGATGGGTTGAACTGCGTTCCTTGTTGCAGGTTAGAAGTAGATGTATCCCAGAATTCGAGCTTGCCGGTTTTGAGCAAGGTGTTAATGGCATCCTGCTGATTGCCGCTATTCAATCCTGGAAGTTCGACGGCGATGGCCGGCCCTCCATTGAGGGTCTGAAGTCGAATGCTTGGCTCGTTGACCCCCAGGCCGCCGTTCACACGCTGCTCGATCTGCGTGCGTGTGTTGTTCATGTCGTCCGCGCTAGGGTGCTGACCTGGTGCAGGGGCAAGCAGGACGCGCACACCGCCTTGCAGGTCGAGCCCTTGATGGAAGGTAAATGGGTTGGGAATGCCATGCCAGGGCTTTCCGGCACTGTCTGCATTAGGCCAGAAGATTACGTATGATGCGCCCACGGCTAGTAGGATGATGAAGAGGAGGAGTGTGAGTGTTCCTCGTCTCATAAGTCGTATTTCCTCTCACTCAATAATGTCGTTTACATGCTAACGCGCGTCCACCTGGACTAATAATCTTGCCAGTGGGACGCAATAAAATACCCCATGTCGAGACGCAACATGCGCTCCTATCTTTCTGTGCAGTATAACACAGTTGGATGGTGTTGCCTATCCCAATGATTCACCCACCTCTACCATTTATAATAATGGAAACGTCACCATAGTGTTTTTGTTACAAGATGGGGAATATACAACCCGGAACCGGTTGTTTCGTAGCTAGAGACGAGAAAGGAGTCATTTTTCATGGATGAAGCAACAACTCTACAAGGCTCGCTCACAAATGAACCTCCAGCAAATAGGGAGCGCAGGGCGGTGATGGAGGTGCGCAATATCACCAAGAGCCTGCCCCTGGGGCGCGAACGGATCGATATTCTGAAAGGGATGAGCTTTCAAATTTTGAGCGGGGAGTTTATCTCGATTGTTGGTCCCTCCGGTTCAGGCAAAAGTACATTGCTGGGTATTATTGCGGGCCTGGACAATCCGAGCAGCGGTCAGGTGTTGATTGATGGGGTGGATATTACGCGCATGACCGAGGGGAAGCTGGCGACGGTGCGCAATCAGAAGATCGGTATGGTCTTCCAGGCGTTTAACCTGATCCCAACACTGACGGCTCAGGAAAATGTCGAGGTGCCGCTTTACGTCGGTAAACATACGGGCTCCCCTTCGGCGCGGGCAAAGGCACTGCTGGCGCTGGTGGGCCTCTCCCATCGCCTCGGGCATCGTCCAAATCAGCTCTCCGGCGGCGAGCAGCAGCGCGTCGCGATTGCTCGCGCGCTGGCGACCGATCCCGCCATTGTGATCGCGGATGAGCCGACGGGCAACCTGGATGCCAAAAATGGCGAAAATATCCTCAGCCTGATCGCCGAACTGCGTGAAAAAACCGGCAAAACCTTCATCATTGCCACCCACGATCCCATCGTGGCCTCCCATGCTGACCGCGCAATTCGCATTGTTGATGGCCTGATTGCTTCGATAGAAGCGGTAAATGGGGGAACCGCGCAGTGAAAGTCTCGATGTACTTCCTTTCCGCGTTCCTGAGCGAAGCTAGACGCGTCAGCGTCGTTGGAACGCGGAGTATTTCAATGTACTTTAATTACACCTCGCGCTCGCTGATCCGTGGCGGCCAGCGGACGATGCTGGCGGTCTTCTGCGTTGCCGTGGGCGTGATGGCGATTGTGGCGCTACAGCTTGTGGGCTTGATGATTAATAATGCCTTCGATAGCAATGTGCGCGATGCCAACGGCGGCGATATCGCCGTAACCTCAGAAAATCAGCCCTTTACGCAGGATGACCTTACCTTCTTTAAGAACCTCAAAAATGATGGTAAAATCACGAACTATACAGCGACGATCAATGCGCAGGGAACGGTGAGCCTGAAAGACTCGCTGCGACAATCTTTTTCCGTACGCGTGGTTGACCCCGCCAATTATCCGATAGTGACTCCTCCGACATTTACCACTCCTAAAGATGGCGTGATCTCTAACCTGCTGAAGAATAACCAGGTGGTGGTGACGCAGCCATTTATTGATCAATATAAGAAAAAGATCGGCGATACTTTTGAGCTGCACGTTGGCTCGCGCGAACAGAACGGGCGTACGATCCCGGTGAAGCTGGCAGGCATTGTGAGCGATTCCGGCGTGCTGGCCCAATCGGGTAGCCTGCTGCTGATCTCGCTCAACGATTATAGGGCGGCTGCTCCCAAATTGCCCCTCCTCTTTGATACGGTCAATGTGACAACAGCCAATCAGGCGCAGACCGATCAAGCTGTCAAGCAGATTCAGGCGAACTTCCCCATTGCTTCGGCCCGTACCGCAAAGGATGCGCTCAGCCAGCAGCAAGATACGATTGATAATATCAAAAAATTCCTGGAGATCGCTGGTCTGCTGGCGCTGCTGATCGGCGGCGTCGGCATTGTCAATACGATGCAGGTCTTGCTCTCGCGCCGCAAAACTGAGATTGCGATGCTCAAAACCACCGGCTATCGCCGTTTTGATCTCTACCTGCTTTTTGGCCTGGAAGCCGGCCTGCTGGGTCTGGTGGGCGGAGGGCTGGGTGCCGGGACTGCTATCGGCGTGAGCTACGTGGTGCGCAACCTGGTTCAGCAGACGTTCGGGCTGAATATTCCCTTCACCCTCGACCAGGTAACTATTTTTGGCGGACTGGTGATCGGGCTGGTAACGGCCCTGATCTTTGGCCTGATGCCTATCGTACAGGCAGCCAATATCCGGCCTTTGAATGTGATCCGCGAACTGCCAGAGGGCAGGGGAGCTGTCAGCATCGCTTTGACGATTCTGCTGCTGATCGTGCTTTCTGTGCTCTTCTGCGGGCTGGCGATCTTTATTCTGAGTAATGATGTCTTTCTGGGCGTGGTCTCCGTCTATGGAACTTTTGTCTTTCTGGGGCTGCTGAGCCTGTTCTTCGGGCTGGTGGTCTTGATCGTAAGCAAATTGCCCGTGCCTGAGCGGTTCAATATAGGCTATCTGGCGCTGGTGCTGGTCGGAGTGGCGCTCTCGGCACTGCTCTACCATTTCTTGCCCCCCTTCGGCATCCTGTTGTTGCTGGTCTCGCTGATGGGCTTTGTAATAGTGCTGATGCCGCGCACCTGGAAGGCAACGACGAAGATGGCGTTGCGCAACCTGGATCGCCAGCGCGCACGCACGACAACAACCATGCTAGCCCTGTTTGTCGGCATCTTCACCATTGGCCTGATCATTGTGCTGGGGCAAAACCTGCGCGATCAGGTGAACAGGGTGATCGCGACGGCGCTCAATTACAATGTAATTTCAATTACGTCGGGGAATGATACCACGAAATTACAAAATCAGCTCACCTCGGTGCCTGGCCTTTCGACGTATCGCCATCGCACGCTCTCCTCGACGGTGCCCGTTGCGGTCAACGATCAGCCGATTGCTACGTTATTGCCGACCGGCAAAGATAATCCTTCGGCAGACTCGCTAGGCCGGGGCGGGACGCTGTACTTCCTCAGCGGCATCGAAGGCTATGATGTGGGCGATAACCAGTTTCCCAGCACGAAGGATGTGCGCATCCTTGCCGGGCGCAATCTCAATGCCGACGACACCGGGACCGATCATGTCTTGATCGCTTTCCAGCTTGCCAATCTTGGTCCATTACACCTGAAGGTGGGCGATAAAGTGACGCTGGCAGGTCTGGATCGCGTGACTACGAGAACGGTGACGGTCGTGGGTGTCTATCGCCCGCTCAGCATCGGGAACAATATCTACCCCCTATTGGGGACGACCGACACGACCAGGGCGCTCTCGCCCGCAGGGATCGACCAATCAATCTTCTATATGAGGATCGATCCCAATAAGCTCAACAACGCCATTGATATTATCGGCAATGCGGTCCCCAATGCCTTTGTGCTCAATCTGGCGAATATCGGCGACATCATTGACGAGTTGCTCAACGATGTGCTGTTGACGCTGACCACGATTGCCTCGCTCTCGCTGCTGGCGGGTGTGATCATCATTGCGAACGCTGTGGCGCTGGCAATGCTGGAGCGGAGGCGCGAGCTGGGCATTCTCAAGTCGGTTGGCTATACCAGCGGCTCGATTTTGAGCGAGGTGCTGATCGAGAATGGCCTGGTTGGCGGTGTTGGCGCGCTGCTGGCGATGCTGCTGGTGACGCTGGCGACCAGCTTGCTCGGCACATATGTCTTCAAGTCTAATTTTGGGGTTGATGGCTACCTTGCGCTGACGCTGATCCTCGGTTCGGCGCTGCTGGCGATGCTCACTGCCGCGCTGGTTGCCTGGGGCTCAGTACGCGTGCGTCCGCTGGAAGTGTTGCGCTACGAATAGCTTCTCAGGCGGTAATTAAAGCACTAATAATGAGGAGAGACTGGCTACGAACGCGCCAGTCTCTCCTCATTATTTATGCCTTTTTTCGTTTGAGTTCGACAACCGGGATGCGGCGCGTTGTCTTCTCCTGGTATTCGGCGAAGTTAGGGTAACGTTTGGATTGTTCGGCATAGATCCGATCCCGCTCCTCGCCGGTCACGACGGTGGCGGTGACGTCAAATTTGTCGGTGCCGACTTCGACTGTGGCGTTCGGGTGAGCCACCAGATTGTGGTACCAATCGGGGTTGGTCGGTGAGCCGCCTTTGGAGGCGAAGATGAACATGCGGTCGCCATCGGGCAGATACATCAGAGGTGTTGTAGACTTTTTGCCACTTTTGGCCCCGGTAGTGGTCAGTAACAGCAAGGGCGCCCCCTCAAACGGTCCGCCGACCTTGCCGCCATTAGCGTGAAACTCGTCAATAACCTGTCTATTCCAGTCTTTCATGCGTTGATTGTCCTTCTGTTTGTGCATACCAGGAATGCTGGCATCTGAAGTTATAACTTATTACTTTCATGATACTCATAAAAATATGCAAATAGCAAGTGAAAAGATGCGCGGGATACTATACAAATGCTGTTCGCCTGATGGGTGCAGCGGTTTTTCACTTCTGTGCTAGATGAGCGTCTCAATTACAGGTACGCCGGCAGCGACTGCCAGGAAGCTGCCAGCGTACCTATCCGTGTGCTTGCCCAGCCATCATGCGCGCGGCTTGATGTTCTGGTTGACGCGGAAGAAATTCGTGGGATCGTACTTGCTTTTGATGGCTGCCAGGCGCTCGTAGTTGTCGCGATAGGATGCTTTGACGCGATCCTCGCCCTCATCCATCAAAAAGTTCACGTATGCGCCACCAGCCGAGTAAGGATGGAGCGCCTCCCAATATTGCCTGGCCCAGTTCATGATGCCATTTTTATTGGCAGGATCGGGGTCGGCTCCTACGATTACCACAGACCAGTTGGCGTCGCGATAGCTCCAGGCCGTATCATTGTTGCCAACGTGATGAGCAGTGCCGTTTACCGGGTAGAGATGCATGGTCGAGAGCAGGGTTGGTATCTGGGAGCCATGTTCTATATGCCGCTGAATCGCCTCGTCGCTCAGCTCGCTCACGAAATCCGCTTTCCAGTAGTGCTGAAGCCCCGGCGGGTAAAGCGGGTCGAACATGCTCTGGAGAACTGGATGTGGTATAGGCCCAACGAGGTCCAGGGCAGGCGTGAGAAAGCTGCGGATCGGTCGAAATACTTCCTCGGCCTTCTCCAGCGGCCCGGTATAGCACCACACGATCCCGCACATCGTCTTGTTATGGAGATGTTCAGGAAAAGGCGGCCCGGGCGGCACAATGAGAAAGACGAAGAACCCGTTGAGATCATCGGGCGCTCGCGTGATAAACTCCCGGTACCACTTCATTATCTCTGGAGCCTGCTCTAGCTCCCAGAGCATCGGACCGGCATAGTCGGTATGAATCGGGTGGGCTTTGAAAAGGAACGAGGTGACGACCCCGAAGTTTCCACCGCCGCCGCGCAAGGCCCATAAGAGATCCTCGTTTTGCTGCTCGTTAGCCGTGACCTTTCGACCATCCGCCAGCACTACGTCGGCAGCCAGCAGGTTATCGATGGTAAGGCCATGCTGCCGTGTCAGATGTCCTATTCCCCCACCCAGTGTAAGCCCGCCTACGCCTGTCGTGGAGATGATCCCGGCAGGCACGGCCAGGCCAAAAGCATAGGTGGCGTGATCGATATCTGCCCAGGTGCAACCTCCTCCAGCTCGAACGGTACCCGTTGCGGGATCGACGCGTGTATAGCGTATAGGTGAGAGGTCAATGACCATGCCACCATCGCAGCTACTCAACCCCGCGACATTGTGCCCGCCGCCGCGGATGGCAACGAGAAGGTTGTTCTCGCGTGCAAAGTTGACGGCTGCTATAGCATCGGCCTCGTCGGCGCAGCGCACGATCAAGGCGGGATGCTTGTCGATCATGCTATTGTAAATTTTGCGCGCCGCCTCGTAACCTTCATCATTGGGCTGTAAAAGCTCTCCTCGCAAACTCGCTTTGAACATTTCGAGGGCTTCGACTGGAAGGGCGTGGCCGGGTTGCCTGGTACGCTCTTCTTGTAACATGGGAAATATTCCTTTCTTGAGAGGTGCATTCGGGAAAAGGTGTGTCTACGAACGGAACTACGAAAGGAAAATGTTAGGAGTCTATCTATTATAAATAATTAAGATGGTTTGGTCAAATATAAATAGAAGAAATGTTAACAGGTTACATAATTGATTTTTGACACTTGATAAAATATCTGTGTTATATGAGATGAAGTTGTGATTTGAGATGTAAAATAGGGGATACTCTGGTGAAAGAGGCGAAAAAACAGAGGCTTGCATTCTCATGAAGTGAAGCGAGCCATGTGTAGGAAGAGATTTTAGGTTAAATAAAATTCAATACAGTCAGGATATTTCTAAGCTCATTTACAAATTCCATGTATGAAGGGACAGAAGCTAATGTATCCAGGTTGATTCTGCGAGCCAGAGCTTCTTGACGTGTACTGAAATCGGGGCGTCTACGACGTTGAGGGTGATTAGCAAAAGCTCTGCTTATGACTTCTTCGAGAGTTCTTTTGGGATTAGCAACCGCTTCGACTAATGCAGGTCTGGCGGGTAGCCCTAAATTTTGAGAACTCATATCTGTTCCTATCGTTTCTCGTAGGGCTTGATAGTCTGCTAACATCCATGCCTCGACTGTCTGCACAGGAATTATAGGCACTAGGTCTTTGCATACTTGTTCATTGCTATCCAAGACTAATTTGAAGCCTGGGTGGATACGATGTGTTTTTGCGGAATATGGGGTTTCATCATCAGCGTCGGCATGTACGACCAACGCATGGTAACCACAGGCATGGCGCGCAGCATTTAGAATGCCAATATCACAGGATAGACCTTTCTGTCTTGGCACAATCATTGGTTCTAGGACATCTACAGTTCTTTGCCCGTATTGGGCTATTAATCTTTCGGCTGTTCTTTGTATGATAGGTGGTAAAAAGCGGTTGTCCGATGGTCCTTCAGCGTAAAGGGCTAACACTAAAGTTATCATTGAAATGTTGCTTCCTCACAAATTCCTACATGCCTCATTAAGAGCGTCACTGTTGAGATAATTTCTTATCTGTTCTACCGTGTAACGTTTCTCTTCCTCGCTTATATCAAAGTTAAAATTTAACTGTTCATATGGTTTAGTAACTTGTACGATACGTGTTACCCGTTGCGGTGGAATAGCCTTATTTTGCGGCTCTACGCGTGTTGCCATGTCTGCAAAAAGAAGGGCGCCTCTTATATTAGGTTGGCTAATGAAAGTGGGCGAGTGAGTGTTAACCAATAATTGTCGTAAGGGAAGATCTATCTGATTTTCATCTTGAAAATCGGTTGCCAGTTCTTCTAGCAAACGAGCAATATTTTTGAGTCTGGAAGGGTGAACTCCATTTTCTGGTTCCTCAAAGCAGAGAACGCCACGGTGTTGAGGATCGTTTTTTAGGGTTGCAAGCGCTAGCATTCGTAGCGTGCCATCAGATAGAACTCTTGATGAGAAAGATGTTTCATCCTGTGTTGTTGCTCTAATAATGTACTGATTACGTGCGTGGTCAGCATCTACTTCGATTTTGAGGATACCAGGTACCAGGTTGGCTAGATCAGCAGCCACGTCGTTAAGTATATAAGGGTTTTCTGCCCGCATTCGCGTAAGTGTTGTGGCTAAATTATGGCCTTCAACAGATAAAAACGGGGTGGCTAGCATAGAACTCGGGTAACGCAGCACTTCTGGATTGAGTTGTAGAAATTTCCAGGTGCGAATTTCCTCTCTTGCCGCAAACGCATGCGGGAACTCTGTATTAGTCACTCCACTTAATACGGTGCGCTCGATTTTTTCTGCAACAGATGATTTACGCCCTCCATGCCCATCTTGGTGTAAGTGAATTGTATTTTGTCCTATTTTTGTTTTTTCGGTAGGGATATCGGTAGAGATGAAAGAAGGTCTGCCCCCGGTAAGCTTTGGTAGCCAGTGATTTTGCATCAAAAGCCCATGCTTTTTGCACCAATCATCACCACTGCGAGGGATCGCTTTTAAAGATTCATGTTCGACATAGAGCCTTTCAAGTCCTTGCTCGTCGGTACGGCGTAATATTTTCAGTTCGTACCGCATTCGTGTATATTTTAAATCTGCTTTCGCTCCCCAGCTATCTTGTATCGACCGATCTACCAACATTTCAACTGTTAAGGACATCCTGTTTCGAGATTCCCCATTGGGCATGGTAGTGAATAGTTCTTTGGCGTCTCCACGCAATTCCTGAAAAGCCGAACGTAAATCGGTATCTACCAGGCGTGATAATAAATGTAGCGCGTCAAACAGGTTACTCTTCCCTGCGCCGTTAGGTCCGACAATGACTTGAAAAGGAGACAAGGCTAATTTGAAGGCTTGAAATGTCTTAAAGCCATCGATCTCAAGAAGAGTAATCAATGTTGTGCTCCTTTCCCAGCTCATCTATGAGGCTAAAATCAGGTCGTCGATGAAATGTTTGCTGCTTAGTATAACATCCTTCCGTTTAGTATACCACTGTATTTTGCTAACCTGATATCATCCAGTAAACGAGTAGTAGCCTTCTAAAGAGGAACACCACCATTACAATATGACAGCGGATGTCAAGAGCAAGGGGATATTCTCTCCTGCTAAAGTGGGAGAATCATCAAGGGTATTTCCATTTCTTCGGGCGTCAAACCGCCATGATGACCATAAAAGTGCATAGCGAATTTGCCTTCCTCATACCACCAGACGGTCTCCATTTTGTAGGGAAGAATGACGAGATTGCCCAGCCGTGATAACAGCGCCGACGATGGCTCTTGCAGGCCGAAGAAATGCTGCTTGAGGAGATCCTCGGTGCGATAAACCTCTGCTAGGCCCGACAATTGTCCCTGTAAATAAGCATGTGCCTCGTCGAGATGTTCATCCTGTACATGCAGGAACATATCGCGCGGCGAGCCCGCCGGAACCAGCAAATTACCTTTTTTATTCGTTTTCAAATAGCGTTTGATCTCAGGCAGACGTTTGTTAAGATAACAGGTGCGCTCGGGGTCAACCATTGTCTGACCATGATCGGCGGTAAGCATCAGTAAGGTATTGCTGGTTTTGCCACGGATGTTCTGGTAAAAGAGTTGATCCAGTGCTGTCAGATAGGTATCTACCGCCTCGTAGAACTGCCGGGAGGTGGGGCCGTAGTTGTGGCAGACCGTATCAATGCGATCATAGTAGAGAAAATAATACTCGGGCGTTGTGTTTCTGGCTGTAACCAGTTCAATCAGAGAGGTAAAGGCTTCCTGGAGGCTTTTGAAAGGATGAACGTTGGCGGCGCGAAAAACGACGTCCGAATAAGTCGAGGGTGTATAGGCGTAATACTGGAAAATATGGGAAGTAACGCCCTGAGCCTGTAATGTGCGGTAGAACGTCTGCTCCGGGTAAAAGGTGGGCGGAGGAATGTTTGATTGCTGTTTGAGCGTATCTCTGGCCTTATCTTCTGCATAAGAGAAGAGGAGCGGAGCAATGATCCCGTCCACCAGGGGTTCGTAGTAGTGCCACTCGTAGACGCCGCTCTGTCCTACATTGAGCCCGGTATGCATGCAGGTCACATGGGCGGCAGTGGTGGAAGGGAACTGGGAGGTCATCTTTGAGACCACGCCCTGGTCCAGAACGGTTTTGAGAAACGGGTATTTGTGTACGTACCGCTCAAAAAATTGCCAACCGAAGGCATCGATAAAGAAGAAGATGATTTTGTCGTACTGCGTCGGCAGATCGCCGAAAACATCGGCTGGCAGAGCCGCCTTTCCCTTGCCTGTGAGCAGAAATTCGATGGTCGAGGGGAGACTGGAGAAACAATACGAGTCGTAACAGGGCCGTACAAAACGTTCGGAAAATTTAGCTTGCCTGACCGTGTGCAGAGATGTTGTGTTTAACATGCTGTTCCTGCTTCCTACTAAGCTGAGGACGCTTTACTACCTCAATTATAGCATGAAAATCGAAGCGCATATCACAAAAACATCTCGCTCTCCAGCAAATTGTGGAATCAATCTGTGTTCAGCTCGTGATAGTTTGTAATGGTACTGTGATATTTCTGTGAAATTTTCCTGATATCTTCCTAAACAAGGATTGATTCGCACTACAATCAACTTGCAATTCCAGACGGCCAACGCTGCTGTCGCGCTAGCTTCGCTCAGGCCGTCTGAGACGAATGGCTTGCTAAAAAACTTCTTTTTGCTATAGAAAAGAAGAGGAGGTATCAGTTATGGTCCTGCAAATGCATCCTCCGGTAGAGGATACGATACAATCAGCCCAGACAGAGGCAACGGCTCCCGAGAAAATGCCGGTGCTTCCCCAGACCCGCGCAGAAGCCGTTGAGGTAGGGAGGATGAAGCTGCGCACTCCTCGCCTGATGGATCGGGGCAACTGGCTGCTGCTGGTCATCTCTGGCGCTGTTTTAACCGCCATGCTTGTCATCGGTATGGTGTTTTCTTCGCTTAACGGAATTGCACAGCCGGCTACCACGGGGACCAGCTCTGCGAATAGTGCGGATAACATGGGCTCTATGGGTTCATCTTCCACATCTTCTGCGCCCGCGCCATCAGTCCCTCATACCACTTATAATGCGGCGTTGCCTGCTGTTCCGGCTGGCGATAACGTCGATGTCAAACTCGTGATGAAGGAGCAACTGGTGACGATTGCTTCCGGTATCACGTACCACGCCTGGACCTTCAACGGGACCGTCCCTGGACCCATCATCCATGTACGGCAGGGACAAATGGTTCACGTCACGCTGGTCAACGAGGGGAGCATGGCGCACTCGATTGACTTCCATGCCGCCCAGACCCCCTGGAATGTGAACTACCAGTCAGTTGAGCCTGGCAAGAGCTTTAGCTTCTCATGGCGAGCGAACTTCCCGGGCGTTTTTATGTATCACTGCGGCACTCCAACAGTCATTTATCACATGGCGAATGGGATGTATGGGACGATCATCGTTGATCCCGCCAATGGGTGGGGCGCACCTGCCCAGGAGTATGCGCTGGTGCAAAGCGAATTCTATACTGCCAGCAATCCCGACGGCACCTATTCGGTTGACTCTAACAAAATGATGAGTGGCATTCCCGATTATGTGGTCTTCAATGGCTATGTCAACCAGTATGAGGATGCTCCTTTGATGGCGAAGGCGGGACAGAAGATTCGCCTCTTCATTTTGAATGCTGGCCCGACCCAGTTTTCAGCCTTCCATGTGATCGGTGCGATTTTCAGTGACACCTATATAGACGGCAATCCTGCCAATCATATGGTGGGTAATCAGACCGTGACGATCCCTCCCGGTGGTGGGGTGATGGTGGAATTGACCATGCCCGAATCAGGGCTATACCCATTCGTCACGCACGCATTCGCTAATGCGAGCAAGGGCGCTGTGGGCGTGCTTAAAGTGACTCCCTGATCCGGGAAACCTCTTCTTTCAGGGATGGACAGTGGACCCCCTTCTATCCATCCCTTTTTATTTACAGGTAGCGTACTATTTTGGCTAGCAATGCCTCTATCTCGAAAGGCTTGGCGATAAAATCATCTGCGCCGGCTTTTAACACCATTGCCTGGGCATTGGGATAAGCCGAAAACATGATCACGGGGATATGTTTCGTTCTTTCCTGACTTTTGAGGTATTTGACAATATCTCGCCCATCTTTGCCTGAGAGCCAGACATCCAGAAGGATGAGATCCGGCAGGCCGCCATTATAGAGTTTCTCCACGTATTCGCCCTTATCGGTGGTGGCGACGGCGTATCCCTCCTCCTCTAAAATTACCTGGAGGAACTCCAGGATATCGGGATCGTCGTCAACCACGAGAATTTTTCGCCGGTTGTCGCGCATATCTCTTCCTTATTTCCTGTTATTGGCCTCGGAAGGCTCGTCCTCTATCCTTCCTTTTGCAAGAGGCAGGGCGATATAAAAAGTGGAACCCTCTCCCTTTCTGCTTTCTACCCACATCTGACCATGATGGCGCTTGACAATTTCATGCGAAAGATACAGACCAATGCCCAATCCCGGATAGGTTTTTTCCTCCTCATCGGTAACACGATAGAAGCGTTCAAAAATTTTCTCTTGATGAGGTTTGCTAATGCCAATCCCAAAGTCCCGAACGCTTATCACGACCTCTCCGGGCCTTTGCGAAGCATGAATAACGACTTTATCCCCCTGAGGAGAGTATTTGATGGCGTTAGTCAGGAGGTTGATAAATACCTGCCCCAGGCGATCTTTATCTCCCACAATTTGCGCATTTGCCTTCCCTTCGACTATCAGGCGATGGGTGGAGGTCGTGGGCTGGAGATTTTCGACCGTTTCCTGGATCAGGCTATCCAGATCAAATGCCTCTTCCTGAAAAACGAGTTTACCCGCTTGCATGCCGGAAACATCCAGTAGTTCGCTAATCAGCCTGCTCAGTTTATTTAGCTGGGCATCTATGCGCTCAAGAAAGTGCAGCCCTTGCTCATCCTGCAACTTTTTCAGGCGGCGTTGCAGCACATGCGTGAAGCCCTTGAGGCTCGTAACCGGCGTTTTCAGTTCATGGCTAGCCATGCTGATGAACTCGTCTTTTCTCTGTTCCGCCAGTATGCGCTCGGTAATATCATGGATCAGACTGATGACCAGCACAATATTCCCGCGCTCATCAAAGACCGGACGAGCTTTGGCAATCGACCAGCGTTCAAACTCTCCATCGAACTTGTGACGATAGCCGATGGTAGCCTGGGCCTCGCGTTCGCCGGCAATCACTCTATGGTGTGGGAGCTGAGACGGCGTAATGGGCCTGCGTTGTTCATCGATCATCTCATATGATGAGACAATAGCGGATGACGACATTTCCAGCATTGCCTGGAAAGACGCAAAACCCATCATAGCTATCGCCGCTTCGTTAGCGTAAATGATCTGGTCATTTTTATTGTAGACGATAATCCCATCTGCCGCTCCTTGCAGAATAATATCTAGCTGGTCGCGCGCTTGCTTCACCTCCTGGTATAGCCTGGCGTTGTCAATGGCAATGCCCGCTCGTAGCCCAATTTCTTCTCCCACCGCTAAATCCAGCGTATTATACTTCCGCCCCGATTCGGCAAAAACCAGCGTGATAGCGCCAATAGGTCGGCCCTGAACAACCAGCGGCACAATCAGGATGGAGCTGTATCCTACCTGGCGGAGGATGTCCAGCTCCTCTTCGGTTCTGGCTGCTGTCTGGAGAATGGCGTCAGAAATTTCAGGATACAATTCGGATTTTCCTGTTCGTATCACCTGTGGAATCCCTTGAGAGGCGTCAGGATCGATGGGATACTTTTCTCGCAGCTTTTTCGCCCATTGCACTTTTGCCGGATCTATATGGGCTAACGTAAGCAGTTCTATGTTCCCCTGCTGGTCAAGCAAATCAACGGCGAACCAGTCGGCAAAGCGCGGAACGATCAATAGCGCGAGGTTATTCAGGGTTGTCTCGTAATCAAGCGAGGAGGAAAGCACTTTGCTGACCTCTGCGATAAACTGTATACGCTCTTCGCTTGCCCGCAAGGCATCTTCTCGCCGCTTATGTTCCGTAATATCGTGAGAGATACCCACCACCCCTTCAATAGCATTGATGGAAGGGGCGCGCAGTGGCGCCACGCTGACAGAGATAAAGCGTTGTTGCCGCTTTACCGGGTTGTAGTAGGTTATTTCAGTTCCCACCAGGGTCTCGCCTCGTAAAGCGCGGGAGAAAGGCCATTCTTCGAAAGGCAGTGGTTTGCCATCTGCATCATAAAGGTCATAGGGAGCTGTCGCCGCTGACCACGGAGTTTGTAGTTGTTGAGGGCCATTAAACTCTTGTGCCATGTGATTATGCTGGGTGACTCTTCCCTTAATATCATAAATAATGAGTGGATCAGGGATGGCCTCTATGATCGTATTCAGGCGGATGCGCAGTTGCTCTGAAGCGCGGCGCGCCCGCTCAACCTGGCTGGCGAGGATGCTGATGGTAAGGCCAACTGCCAGATAGAGGCACAGGCCGATCACATCTTCCTTTTGGGTGAGTGTGAGGGAGAATGCGGGCGGCAAAATAAAAAGAACGAGCAATGCGGCCCCAACCAGGGTTGCGACGATGCTCGGTCCCGCTCCCCATCCCAGCGCCATCAGCAGGCTGGTGAGAATGAGCAAGCCTTCTATAAAGCGAAAAGAAGGATAAGTGCGGATCAATGTGAGAAGAACCAGCCCTATTACCACCTGGGCCAGGATAGCGATGAGATAGCCAAAAATGGGATGAGACCAGGTTCCTGTAAAGAACGTTGGTGCAAAGGTATTGGCCTGTAGCCAGCGGAGCATCTTCTGGTAGAGTCGCACAATTCCGTGCGGATCTACAGGCTGATCCTTAGATTCCTCTTGTTCGGAGAAGGAACCAGAACTGCTCTGGGGCGTCGTCTCAGCAACTTCTGCCGATGCCGGTACCTGTTTCGGTGTGCCCATTACTATAATTCCTCCGGGAAAATTTGATGTCGGGCATCTCGGAGCTTTTTTCTATGGAAAGTATAAAGGTTAAGTTCGGCTATGGCAACCTCAACATTATCAGACAATTGCCTTTTAACGCTGGCTCACAGGGCTTTTCCGTTGCCGTCATGCTTGCAGGGCGAAGCCCTGCTCGCGAGGGGAGAGAGGTGCTGGCAACCCCGCGTCGCGGGGTTGCCAGCACCTCTCTCCCCTTGCCCTGCGCCCCGTTCGGGGCGCGCATCCCGTCGTCAGGAGTCAGAGGAGAGGACAACGGAAAAGCCCTGGCTGGCTCGCGGTTGCTCTTGTCAACTCAGCACCACAGAAAGTACACTAGAGAATAATCCGATTGCTTCTTCGAAACACCTTGCTTTCCCTTCCCGGAAGGACGGGCGCTGAAGCGGACGCGATGGAATCACGTCTCTACGGAGGGAGAGCGTTACCACATGAATTTGTTAGCTTGAATCGCATCCCAGCACCGGCGGAAAGGACACTGCTATGGATTTTGAACTGCCTGAGGAGCATCGACTCGCTTATGAAAGCGCGCTGGCCTTTGCTCTCAGTGAAATCAAGCCCCACAATGCGGAAATCGAGAAAAATGATGAGTTTCCCCCCTGGATCTGGAAGCGCCTGGCCGAGCAGGGCTATACGGGGATCGCGCTCCCAGAGGAGTATGGTGGCAGTGGCGGCGATTTCTTGATGGCAGCGCTGGTGTCGCGTGCCATCGGGCGGGCCAATGGTGGCATCGCGATGTCGTTTGGCGCGCACCTGAACCTCTGCGCCCATAATATTCTGCGCAATGGCACGGAGCAGCAGAAGCAAAAATACCTGCCCAAACTGATCAGTACCGAGATGATCGGCGGCCTGGGCCTGACGGAGCCGAATGCCGGCTCGGATGCGATGGGCATCCAGATGACGGCGCGCAAAGTCGCTGGCGGCTACCTGCTCAATGGCTCGAAGGTCTTCATCACCAACGGCCCGATTGCCGATCTCCTGGTCGTCTATACCAAAACCAGGCCGGAAGCTGGCAGCCGTGGCATTACAGCCTTTATTTTTGAGACCAAAACGCAGGGCTATCACGTCGCTCGCAAGCTGGAGAAAGTGGGTATGCATGGCTCCCCCACCGGCGAACTGGTCTTCGAAGATGCCTTTGTCCCTGCCGAGAATGTGCTGGGGAAGGAGAACGAGGGCTTCAGAGTGGTGATGAGCGGTCTTGATCTTGAACGCGCCTTCTTCGCGGTCAGCGCCGTCGGCGGGATCGAAGCTGCTCTGGAGATTTCCTTGAAGTATGCCCAGGAGCGCCAGCAATTTGGTCAGCCTATCGCCAATTTCCAGTTGATCCAGGCCAAGCTCGCCGATATGTACACCGACTTGCAAGCGGCGACGTTGATGGCGCATCGCTGCATGTGGCTGGCTCAGCAGGGCAAACGCGTCAGCAAAGAAGCGGGCGCGGCCCTGCTCTTTACCGCTCGCGCCCAGATGCGAGCCGCCGATCAGGCATTGCAGATTCACGGCGGCTGGGGCTATCTCACCGATTTTGAGGTCGAGCGCATGTGGCGCAATGCGAAGCTAGGCGAGATCGGAGCCGGTACCAATGAGATCCGCCAGTTGTTGATTGCCAGGGAACTGCTGGGAATGAGAGGACAATAGGCCATGAAATCCATACGCATTGCCGGCGGGCTTGGCTTTTATGGCGATTCCTGGCAGCCGATCAAGGCGAGTATCGAGCGCGGCAACGTGCGCTACGTCGCCTCCGATCACCTGGCTGAATTAACGCTAGCGATCCTGCAAAAGGACCGCCAGCGCGATCCCAACCTGGGCTATACCCGCGACCTGGTCCCCATGCTGGCCGATTTGCTGCCGCTTGCCCTCCCGCGTGGCGTCAAGTTTATTCTGAACGCGGGCGGCCTTAACCCGATGGCGGCACGCGCAACGCTGCTGGCGGCACTCAAAAAATTTGGCGTCAAGCTCAAAGTTGGCGTTGTGCTGGGCGACTCGGTGCTGGAGCGGCTCGACGAACTGCAAGCGATGGGTGTTTCGCTGGCGCATATGGATACGGGAGAGGATATCGCCACTGTGCGCGAGCGTCTGCTCTTTGCCAGCGCCTATCTGGGGGCGCGTCCATTAGTGGAGGCTCTTGACGCGGGTGCGGATATTGTGCTGACCGGTCGTGTTGCCGATGCCGCGCTCTTTCTGGCGCCGATGATGCACGAATTTCGCTGGCAGTGGGATGACTGGGATAAGCTGGCTCAGGGGATCGTCGTCGGACACCTGATGGAGTGCAGCGGCCAGGCGACCGGCGGCAACTTCGGCGGCGATTGGCGCTCGATTCCCGATCTGACGCACATTGGCTATCCCATCGCTGAGGTCTATGAAAATGGCGATGCCATCATCACCAAAGCCCCTGGCACCGGCGGGCGCGTCAACTTTGATACTTTGCGCGAGCAACTGCTCTACGAAGTACACGATCCCGCGCACTATCTAACCCCTGATGTTGATGTGGATATGACGACGTTGCGCATGGAAGAGATCGGACCCGATCAGGTGCGCGTAACCGGCGCGACGGGCCGGCCCGCGCCCGCAACGCTCAAAATCGTCGCGGGCTACGAGGATGGCTATATGGGTCAGGCCATGCTAGGCTACGCCTGGCCCGATGCGCTGGCGAAGGCGCAACTGGCGGCTGAGATTGTACAGCAGCAGATGCAGGAAACTGGCTTGCGGGCGGAAGAAACGCTGGTAGAATTTATCGGCTATAATTCGATTCATGGCCCTCTGGCCGATCCCACTTACGCCGAACATCTCAACGAGGTCTACCTGCGGATCGCGATCCGGTGCCGGGATAAGCGCGAAGCTGCGCGTATTGGGCGACTGGTCACGCACCTGGGGTTGAACGGCCCGCCCTTTATTGGTGGGGCTGGCGGTATTATGGAGCCGCGCGGGCTGCTTGGCATCTGGCCCACCCTGGCCCCTCGCGGGGTGATCGAGGAGTATGTCAGCGTGAGCGTAGAGGAGGCTGGCGTATGAGGACGCAATTAGTCCGCCTGGTGCATGCGCGTTCAGGCGATAAGGGCGACAAAGCTAACATTGCAATTTTTGCTCCTGACCAGGCAACCTATGAGCTGATCAAACGTGAAGTCACCGCCGGACGCGTCAAAGAGCACTTCGCGGGCATTGCCGCTGGACCGGTTGAGCGGTTCGAGGTCCCCAATATGCTCGCCCTCAACTTTGCGCTGCACGGTGCCCTCAACGGCGGTGCCTCGCGTTCTCTCAGAAGCGATAGCCTGGGCAAATCTCTCTCTTCGGCCCTCTTGCGCATGGAGATCGATGTGCAGTAGGGGCAATCCCTTGCGGTTGCCCTGGCCTTAGGCGGCAGAACATTTTTATTGGAAAAGGATGCACACCACATGAGCGATATAAACGAGCGATTAGCAACGGAGATAGAGCGCATCAAGAAAGGGGGGCCGGAAAAGTATCACCAGCGCAACCGCGAGCAGAAGCGATTATTTGCGCGCGACCGCTTGAAGCTGCTGTTCGACGATGGCAAGATCGAGTTCGAAGATCATATGTTTGCCGAGTGCCAGAATCCCGAGCTGCCCGCCGACGGCAACATCATCGGCATAGGCCGCATTCATGGCCGTCCCGTTGCCTTCAGCGCCTCCGACTCGACGGTGAAAGCGGGCTCGGCAGGCGAGAAAGGGGTGCAGAAAAGCCTGCGTATGCAGGAAACCGCCATGCGGCTGCGCATCCCTTTCATCTACCTGATCGATTCTGCGGGCGCGCGCATCACCGACCAGGTGCGCCTCTTTCCCGGGCGCAACCAGGGCGGGCGTACCTTCTATAATCAAATCAAGATGTCAGGGGTTGTGCCGCAGCTTGCCCTGATGTTTGGCCCCTCGCCTGCTGGCGCGGCCTACACTCCCGCTTTTTCCGATGCTGTCATCATGGTTGAGGGCAATGCCAGCGCCTACCTGGGCTCTCCGCGCATGGCCGAGATGGTCACGCGCGAGAAGGTGACGCTGGATGAGATGGGCGGTGCGCGCATGCATTGCACCGTCTCCGGCCTGGGCGACTTCCTGGCCGAGAACGAGGAGCACGCCATCCAGATTGCGCGCGATTATCTGCGCTATATGCCACAGAATTACCTGGGCAAGCCTGCCGATGCCGAGCCAGCACCTCCCGCCAGCAATCGTCCTCTGCGCGAGATCGTGCCGGAAGTACAGAGCAGACCGTTCAATATGTACGACTTCATCGACTCACTGGTGGACGGCGGCAGCTTCTTCGAGGTCAAGAAGCTCTTCGCGCCCGAGATTATCACCGGTTTCGCTCGCCTGAACGGCAAAGCGGTCGGGCTCGTTGCCAATCAGCCCCGGGTTAAGGGCGGCGTGATCTTTGTGGACTCATCGGACAAGGCGGCGCGCTTCATCAATACTTGCAACGCCTTTAATATTCCCCTGCTTTTCCTCGCCGATGTCTCCGGCTTTATGATCGGCTCGGCGGTCGAGCGGGCGGGCATTATTCGCCACGGGGCCAAGTTTATCGCGGCGGTCTCGCAGGCCGTGGTGCCGAAGATCTCGGTGATTGTGCGCAAGTGCTATGGCGCGGGCCTCTACGCCATGTCCGGCCCGGCCTTTGGCACCGACTATGTGATTGCCCTGCCAACGGCCCAGATTGCCGTCATGGGGCCAGAGGCTGCGATCAACGCCGTTTTCGCCAATCAAATAGCCGCGCTACCGGAGGAGCAGCGCGAGTCGTTCCGCAAGATGGCGGAGGCGAAGTACGCCGAGGATATCGATATTTTTCACCTTGCCTCGGAGATGATCGTCGATACCATCACGCCGTTCGAGGCCCTGCGCGACGAACTGATTGCGCGTTTCAGCGTGCTTGAGACAAAAGAGGAGCGCTTCTCGGAATGCCGCAATCCCATTTATCCAGTGTAATGTGTCATTTTATATTTTTGAGGAGTCGTGTCATGAAACGTGTTGTATCCAATATGGCGGGCGTTGTGCTGGAGTATTTAGTCCAGCCTGGAGATACTATCGCGGTGGATCAGGACGTGGTGATGCTGGAGTCGATGAAGATGCAAATCCCGGTTCAGTCAACGGTCAGCGGGACGGTGAAGGAGCTCAAGGCCAACGAGGGCGATTTTGTCGATGACGGCGATGTACTGATCGAAGTCGAATAGAGACGACAGCGTTTCTCCTGCGTACGATTGGTAGGAAGATGGAGAGAGGGTAGGATGCCCTACCCTCTGCCTTACTGGCCTTTTTTGTGGCCTTCTTCCTTATGATGTTTCATCACTGTGCGAGCTGCTACTTCCTCAGCGCGGTCCCCATAGCGACCACTTTTCTCTGCTGATTCTTTAATATGCTCGTACATGCGCTCTTCTTTGGCGCCCACACCGCTTAACGGCTTCTCCTTCTTCTTCTTTGGCATCATGAACCTCCTTCTCAATGCTGCATCGAATGCGTAACAACTTCCCTGGTGCATTTCCGCTTGACATCTTCTAATTCGGTGCTATACTTCTCCTCAAGAGAGGGGAGGGAGCCGGGGGCTATCACGACCCGCTTGAGGGTACTGAAACTAGAATGTACACGATCAGGCGAGAAAAAAGGTTTCTTCCCGTCAAAATACTAACTGCTAGCTTGTGAGCACTTCGACGCTCAATCGTTCTAAAAGCTCCGCCAGCTTGCGGGAGTGTAGCCCTTCGTGTGTTGCAAGCTCAAGCACCTCAAGTCCTGGCTGGCATGCGGCCTCCAGCGAGACACGCTCGTTGGTGGGCAGGTCTTGCCAGGTTGTTGGTTTCTGGCGCACAAAGGCAGCGGTCGATTGTATCCACTCCTCGTAAGGTAGCGAGGGATCGATAAAGTTGATTAGTCGCTGCATAGCGTCTGTGGGATGCGCTACAAACTCTTCGTAAGAGAACATCGTCACCCGTTCCTCCGGTAGTGTTAACAGGTAGCGCATGCCAAGAATAATCAGCTTGCTCCAGACGTCGCCAAAAATAGCCATTGGGATCGGAGCATGGGCAATGGCATTGACATCGATGCGGCTCATGGTTTCCATCTGATCTGCCACGTCGTCGTCTCCCCTGTCACTCAAGAGCCTGGAAGGCATGCCCTGGGCTTTGCTTTGGAGCTCCATCAGACCCATCAAACGGAACGCCTGGTGATGGACCATTGACATGGCGCACTCGCGACCATCACGAGCAATATGCACAAATTTTGCGGAAGGGAAGAGTTTGATCAATGCCCCAAGCATGGGAAGAGAGAAGCCAGAGCGTTCAACGATGACTTTACGTTTGAAACGCTGTTGGAGCCATGCGAACAGACGGGTATAGTGGCGTTCGATCTGATCTGGAGGGAAGGTGCTTACAACCTGCTCTACCTCATCATAAAGGGCTTCGTAGTCGTCCGTCAGATGTGGCAGCGTGACCAGCAGGAGAGGAGGTATGCCTGTCTCCGCATTGAAACGCGAAGTTGCACTAACAGGATACAAAAACTCCTGAGCTTTAATATTGTGGCGCAACATGTGGGTGATAAAAGGGCTGGGAGTGCTGAGTAATTTCCAGAATTGAGAGGCATCCACTATCCCTTCGCGGAACCTTGCACCTTCCAGCAGCACGAAGAATTCGGATAGGCTGAGCACCTCAGGATGTTTGCGCAGGATATTCGAGATCATGGTTGAGCCGCATCTACCAGTCCCGACGACGAGGGTCATGGGTCTGTTCGTGTGAGATTGGGTCATGAAGCCTCCTTATTGGATGACTTGTCCGATAAAAAAGACGTTAACAGCGGTGTAAAAAGGCAAGGCGCTGAGCGAACCTGAATGCTGAATATAGTGAAAGATGCGCCAAAAGTTTCGTATTGCAGAGTTGTCTACTAGAGTATAGAGGGAAACGTGGTTATTGTCAAACATGGAGAAAAAGGCTACAAAAAGAGCAGTAGTTGTGCTTTCCCAAAGGAAGCCGGGTGAGGCCAGAGACAGGCCATTGCCCGGCTCCCTTTTTTGATATTGCAGCCAATCGGCGTATCGCATATACTGGTGGATGAGCATATCTGCTCGCCTCAAATTTTTGAAGCGTTGATCAAACAAGGAAACCCATGACCACCAGTAGCAGACATGGCCTGTTTAAGCAGCGCGGGCTGACCCAGACAGAGCTTACCGATATTCGACGCCTGGCCGATCTTTGTAATACCTATGGCGGCCTGGATCTCAAGTTAAACTGGAGCTCGCTGCCGCACCATTCAAGAAATTCGGGCGAGTGGGCAATGGCGCGTCTGGCTGGAGGTCGCGACGGAAAATGAGCAGGCGCTATCGCTCTATCAATTGTGCGGCTTTAAGGTGACCGTCAGCTATGACTATTATCGCCTGGATACTCAGACTATATAATGTTACGAGGGTGGAATGTTTTCACAACTTGTCTGTAAACGCTGTGGGCAGCCGATCAGGGGCAACTATCTGAAGGCTTTGGGCGCAATATGGCACCCGGAGCATTTTGTCTGCGCGGGTTGTGGGCAACCACTGGATAGCGCCGGCTTCACCCTTCATCAGAACGCTCCCTATCATAGCGAGTGTTACACTAACCTGATTGCTCCCCGTTGCGCATATTGCCAGCAGCCGCTTGCTGGAAAGTATCTGGTGGATCACTGGGGGACACGTTATTGTCAGCGCCACCAGCAGGAGTATCCTTCCTGCGACTTCTGCGGTCGCTTAATTCCTCCTCATGAGCAGGAGCAGGGGCGCGATGTGGAGAGTCGCCGTTGTGCCGTCTGCCGCGCCTCGGCTATAGAGACGGCTGAGGAGGCGAAACCCATTTTCTCGCGCCTGATTCGCTGGGCCAACGCTCAGGAGCTGATGTATCATAACCTGCATCTTGGCCTTGTCCTCTGTGGGCGAGCACGCCTGGCGGAATTGCTCAGGGAGCGTACCAGCACGCATGCGCTCGGCGCGACTGTCAGCTCGACGTATATGGAGAAGGGGCGAGTGACGCGTTCCGAAGTCACCGGCGTTGCGGTGCTACAGGGCTTGCCATCCACGCTGTTTCAGGGGGTAACAGTACACGAACTGGGGCATGTCTGGCTGGTCGTGCATGGTATTCAGCCAATGCCGTCGTGGGCAGAGGAGGGATTTTGCGAACTGCTCTCCTACCGCTACTATATGGAGATGAATACGCCCGAGAGCCTCTATCACGCCAGCAATATCGCGCGCAATCGTGATCCTATCTATGGTGAGGGATTCCGGCGTGTTCGCGATCTGGCGGAGTCCACCGGTTTCCCCCATTTGTTAGAGATCTTGCGCACCACGAAACGCATGCCTGTGCGCTGATGTATGTATTACCGTTCTGTCATTTGAGGGTCGAGCGCATCGCGCAGGCCGTCGCCCACAAGGTTGCAGCTAAGAACGGTAAAGAAGATCAGCAGTCCTGGCACGAAGACCAGCTTGGGATCGACATCGAAGAAGCCCTGGCCGTCGCTAACCATATTGCCCCAGCTAGGAATAGGGATTTTGATGCCGAAGCCAAAGTAACTGAGAATCGACTCCAGAATAATATTGCCGCCCACCAGCAGGGTGGCATTGACGACAATTGGGCCGATGGCGTTGGGCAAAATATGGCGGAACATCACGCGGAAACTGCGCGCTCCCACCGTTTGCGCGGCACGCACGAACTCGCGCTCCTTCAAGGCCAGAAATTCGCCACGGATCAGGCGGGCCGAGGTTGTCCAACCAAAGATCGCGATCAGCGGGATGATGGTGGCAGGCGAGCCGTTGGTGAAAGACGCGGAGAGTACGAATAGCAGCAGGTACAGCGGGATCGCCAGCACAGTATCGGTCGTACGCATTAAGATATTATCGATAATGCCGCCGTAATAGCCCGCGAACGCGCCAATCAGGGTGCCCAGAGTCACCGAGACCAGCATCGAACTCAGCCCCACCAGCAGCGAAATCTGTCCGCCTGCCAGCGCCCGCGCAAACAGGTCGCGGCCCACATCATCGGCCCCCAGGGGGAACTGAAGGCTCGGACCTGAGAAAGGCGCCGCTACATTAACGTCGTCCGGGTGATTATGTCCTGTAATGACGGGTCCGATGAAACAGAGTAGCACCATGAGGATCAGGAATATCGCCCCAGCCGTCGCCGTGCGATTGCGCAGGAAGCGGTCGAGGATAATCCGGCCCTGGCTGCGCCTCTTCTGCGCTAGCTCTGGCGTCAGATCCAGCAAATCAAGCTCTTCTTCGTCCTGTGACGTTGTGTCGATATTGGTGCGGTCGAAGATCTCCATTAAAGGTTCCTTTCAATGGGTCGGCCTCATGCCAGCTGGCTCTAGCTTCACGCTGGCTGCTACGAATAGCGAATGCGAGGGTCCATCACGGCATAAAGAATATCTGCTACCAGATTGAACACCACCACCAGCGTTGCGCTCAGCACCAGTGTAGCCAGCAAAACCGGGAAGTCGCGTTTATTCAATGAGTTGAGGAACAGATTGCCCATGCCAGGCCAGGCAAATATGCCCTCTGTAATCACGGCTCCCCCCGCTACCGCGCCAAAATCAATAGCGACGATGGTGATGAGAGGGATGACAGCATTGCGCAGCGCGTGGCGTATGAGCAGAGGCGCGGGCGCTACGCCTTTCGCTTTGCCGGTGCGCATATAATCCTGCTTCGTCACTTCCAGCATGCCCGCGCGCAGGTAGCGGCTCCAGCGAGCCGTGAACGAAACGGAGAGTACGATCATGGGCATCAGCAGATGCAGGAAATGGTCCAGGAAGGTATCAAAGGGCGAGAAGGTATAGCCCACCGTGACCGTTCCCGAGGTCGGTAGCCAGTGCAGCGATACGCCGAAAATATCCTGCATAAAAAGGCCCAGGAGAAAAATGGGCATCGAGATACTGAAATAAGTGATAGTGGTGATAGCATAATCGGCCATCTTCCCCTGGTGGACTGCCGAGAATGTGCCCAGGGCGACAGCCAGTACCAACGCCAGGACAAAAGCGGTCAAAAACAATTCCAGTGTCGCGGGCAGATGCTCTGCCAAAACGCTGGAAACCTGCTCGCCGGTGGCAAAGGAGTTGCCAAAATTTCCGGTGAGCGAGTTGGTGAGCCATATGAAGTATTGTACCGGCAGAGGCTTGTCCAGCCCCAGACTGGCGCGGATAGCAGCTTTCCCGGCAGCGTCAAGTTCGGGATTGTCATAAATTGCTTCCGGCCCACCAGGCAAAAGGTGAATCAGTGTAAACATCAAGACAGAAATAAGAAAGAGCAGAGGTATGGCTTGCAACAGCCGTCGCATGATGTACTGTCCCATATGCACCTCCGGGGAAGGTGAGCAGGGCGGGAGCAAGCCCGGCCCCTATATGAATACAATGAGCCTAAAATATCTATCATCCTGTAGGTAGTATTATATCGCACAAAGAACCTTGATAGTTCCTGTCAGGCTGAAAGGAAGTTCTCCAGTTGGGAATATACCCAACCGGAGAACCCCGCACATTAGCGCAGCGACAGGCGAAAGGCTGCTGAGACAGGTGTCTCTTAGCACTTACCGCCAGCACACCACCAGGTCCAGATGTTTACCGTTTCCGAAGCCCCGAACGGGCCGGGCACGTAGTTGTGACCCGTGTTCCTGACCACAGACAGGTCGCTAGGATAGAACATTGGCACGATGGGCAGATCGGTTAGTAAGATTTTATCGATCTGATTAAAGATCTGCTGGCGTACTGTTGGATCGGCGGTAGCCTGCTCTTGAGTGAACAGAGCGTCTAATTGCGGGTTGCAATAGAAGTTGAAGTTAGACCCATTCGGCGGGACCTGCGAGCAGGCAAAACTGCCTTCGTTATTGGGATCGTAGTTGTAAGAGGTGGCCCACTCGCCAATATCATACTTGCCCGGGATACCGCTGCCCAGGAATGTGCTGAAGAAGGTGCTGGCAGGATAATTCTGGATATCGACCTTGATGCCGATTTTCTGGAAATTAGCCTGATTCAACTCTTCGTCCTGCTGCCTCCAGACAATCTGCGCTACTGTCGAGTACTGGAACTCCAGGCGCAGGCCGTTCTTCTGGCGGACGCCATCGGGACCCTTGACCCAGCCCGCGTCATCAAGCAATTTATTGGCCGCGTTAAGATCAAATTGCAGACAGGGAGCATTTGGGTCATAGCCAGTAGGATAATCCTTACTATGGTCGGTACAACCCGCTATCGCCAACCCCTGGCGGGCCGTTTTGACCAACTCATCGCGGTTCACCGCCATCGCAATCGCCTTGCGGACGTTAATGTCCTTGAGGGCCGGGTTGTTCAAATCGAAGTGCAGACCTTCGTAGCTGGCGCCGGTATCGGTTACTACCTTATAGTTGGTAAGCGCCTGATAGGATTTGAGCTTGGCGACATCCAGGAACCAGGCGGAGGTGATGGAATCCGACTGGAGGTCCTTGAGAATGGTATTCTGGTTGCCGACCAGACGGAACACGACCTTATCAAGGTACGGGAGCCCTTGCGAAGCGAGGTAATAGTTCGGGTTGCGCACCATTGTGAAGTGGTCGTCGGGTTTGCTCTCTGACATCATAAAAGGACCGTTGGTCACTGAGGGATTCAGGTTATCCGACGATTTCTTGATGGTCTCGGGAGCGATGTTCGCAAAATGGTGCATGGGCAGCGGAGCGGTCCCGGCATCGGTCCAGGCCACGATAAATGGCGCGTACGGAACTTTAAGGTGGAAGGTGATCGAAAGTTTGTCGGCAGAGACCTCCGCGGAAGCGATCTTCCTCAATGTGGCGGTTCCTGCTGCGCCAAACTTGGGATTGAGCCACAGCTTCCAGGTGAAATCGATATCATCGGCGGTCAGTGGTACGCCATCAGACCACATAAGGCCGGGTCGCAGGCGGAATGTCCAGGTTTTAGCATCCGCGCTGACGTCGCCGTTGGCAACTGTCGGCAATTCCTTTGCCAGGCCGGGGTGAATATTCCCCTGTGGGTCACCATAAAATAGTGGCGTGTACAACGCCTGCATCGCCATTACCGAGAACGTTTGCGTCGAGAGGTTGGGGATGAGCGAATCCGGCACATTGACAAAGTCGTCAACCCAGATACCGCCTCTGACCGGTTTACTACTCCCTGTGTTAGAGGTCGGGGTCCCGGTTGGCCCGCAAGAACTGAGCAATAATGTCAACGCTGACAGGAATGTGAAGACCATGATGAGAAGTGGGGGTCGTGATTTCCCGAGCATGCTGCCCTCCTTGGAAATAGTGGCTGCCATCCAGACCGCCAACGCTGCCGGGGGCAGGAGCAAGCTTTGTCCTTTTATCCAGCCGACCAACGCTCTGGGCGCGGTAAACCGGGCCCCTACGAAGATCAGATCGGCTGTAAGGAAGACTCATCCAGAGCCTTTAACCTCGCCCGGGCGGTTTGTCATCAATGGCATGACCAGAAGAAAGGGTTTGCGTCACAAAAAGATCGACTTCGTACATGTACTACGTAAATATAACAGCAAATTCTCACATATTTCTTAGAAGTACGGAGAATTGGATCTTCTCTGAATTAGCTACAAAAATAAAGAATGCTCAGAAGCCTGAGCGATAAGTTGGAGGAAGGCGGCAACTTTATTTTGCCTCATACACAGGTTTGGTGAAGGATGAGTTTAAGAAGGTGGAAGAGATCACTTCCTTGATCCCAAGTTTCATCCTGTTCCTGGCGCTACAGAAGAGGTTTCACCAAACCTATGTATTAGCCCGCGCAGGGCCTATCTAGGAAGACGGGCGATGCGCTCAGGGAATCCCTGGGCGACCCGCACCATGAGCTCCTGATGGTCAATGCCTACACCCTCTGCAAGATCCACCGTGAACGCAAGGCTATCAGCCACTGAAGCGTACTGATCCGATTCATAGACCTCAATGACGATTCGGCCCATATACCGATGCTCTTGACTTGCAACGCCAACCAGGGGTTTGCCATGAAATGCGGTCAAGGGATCTGCGACCCCTTTCACAGCCTGTGCCTGCGGTGAACGTTTCATAGAATGCTCCTTTCAACGGCTAACATGCTGGACATGAACAATGAAAATGCCCCAAACAGTCAAAATTCCCGTGGGAAAAGAAGTGACCACAGGGGGTCGATGGACCACAATTTGGCTGATTACAATTACACACGCAACAGATTCCCCCAGTACAGCATGTTGTCCTGCAGGTCCCACATCCAGAACTACAGGGAGGGGGCGGAATAATACAGGCTGAAGCCGTCCCGCCCGTCAGGCTAATGCCTCCGGTGATACCCGTAGTGATCCCGATGAGGGCTAATCCGCTCCGACCCATCCACCCGAACAGGCCGCGACGAGTCGATTGCCTCATCGTTGCACGCGTAAAGACATCGACAAGGTTTGTGTCATGGAGATATCTACTCATAGTCATCCTTTCCTGGGAAGTACTCTTGCTCGCCTCGCTCACCCTCTCGCCGTCTCGCTCCGCGCAACAATCAGGGCGTGTGGCCCAGTTGTCACCGGCGTCGTTGGTTCGGGGATACCCATCACCTGATATAGCCAGCCAGCATGCGGGTTGAAGGTCTGATCAACGACCCGACCTCGCTTATCCAGCGCCATACCCGTCGGATGCGCTCTTACCCCATAGGCTTGTGTGACCAGGTTGTCTGTACCTTCATCGTGTAAAATGGCAACCTTCTGGGACGAGCGTATGCTCTTAACCATGTCTTGGATGGCAACCAGTTCGCCAGGGCAGATCAAGAGAAAGGCCCATTCCTCTCCCTGGGCATGCTCAGGGCGCTCCAGCACCTCTGCAAGTTGTTTGACAACGGTTTTACAGGAGTCACATGTTGAATTGAGAAAGAGCAGCATCACCCGCTCCCGCTGGCCGATCCAACTGGTACTAGCGAACTTATTTCCCCAGATATCTGGAAGGGTGAACTCGCTTACCCGTTCACCAAGGGCAAAACGCGAGATAGCTGGAGCGACCAGGTCGATTTTTTCCTGGATCGATCCGAGGTAGCGCAAGATGCCTGCGACCAAGACACAGAGGATCAGGATCAGAAGCCACTGGAGCCCAAAGGCTACCAGCCAGAGTCCTTGCAAGGCGTTTCCCTCCATTTCTGCAACAAATTCCGATGATTTCCGATAGAAACAGCGAGATGCTTATCGCTTTCCGGTGAACGATGATCGTCCCCTGTGGAACAGAATCCTGGGGATGGACTGCATCATAAAAACTACAATAAGAGAGGCGAACACTACAAAGAGGAGCGGGAGTCCTATATTGAGGAAAAAAGAGATGGTCGCTGCCGATGGATGAAAGAGAGTTGGTGTGACCATCAATGGATCAGGCGCAGTCAAGGCTAACAGGAGCAGACCACCCATCAGCAGCCCATTCCGTCCGACCATCCACCAAGAGATATAGTGCTCCCCCAACACTCCCCCGCAATGACAGGAGAGGTCCATGCGACCACGCAGCAGGTTCACCACAATGGCTCCGCTAAAGAGGAGCAAAAGAGCGGCACACAGTACACTCCAGAGAGAGGCGAGCCATCCACTTAGAAACCCGACACCCGTCACCCCTTCGATGACAGGGATGCAGACGGAGGCAAGAGAGGTCAGATGCCAGCGTGTGTCAAGATCCGTGGGGAGTACGTGATAGTCCTGGATACCGCGCTGCAGACGTGAGCGATGGGTGAATTTGTCCAGGCTCGTGCTCAGGAACAGCATCCCCAAAAAGAGACGGAGAAAGAAATGCACTGCCATGAGACTGGTGGTCATCGTGTGTTCCTCCTTCGCGTGGCCCTCTCGGCCATGCACCGCCAGGAGATCCTCCTGATCGGGGTGGCTCGTTCCTCTCATTTTGCCACCTGAAAAGAACGTACTTGAGGTGTGCCTGGAATGTTCCACATGCGAAAAGGGCTGCTTGGAGTTGACCCGGTTTTGGGGTATCCAAATGTGGAAATTCAGTTAGAGAAGTTCATCAAAAATGATAAAAAATAGTCAATATGCATTTTCTCTTGTATAAGCATATTATATCACACAAAATCGTTTTGTCAAGAGGCGCTTCTTTTTTATTTTCTCCTGTTTTTCATAGTCTACTGAACTCTTATACTCTAAAGAAGCAAGCGGCGGCAAGAACCGCAAAATACTCCTGCTGCGTTTTCATGTGACAATAATATCATAACTTTACAATGGCAGGTCCCCACGAACTGACGCGATCCGGCGTAATCATAATCACAGGATATCGCTCCAGAGCCATCGTGCGGTACTGGACGTAACGTTCACGCAACAATTTTAAGGCCAGGGGGTGCAACTCAGTTCCTGGTTCGATCAGTTCGGCTCGTCCGTGCAGCAGCACATAGCCCAGGCGCGACCAGTCATCGTCGTACTGATCGATGAGCAGCGACGCTTCGTGGCGAGCCTCGATATTGCGGACGCGCCGTAAGCTGGTCCCGCTGACACTTTTGGGTTTTTCATCCAGCGGCGTATAGAAATGCGTGCCATCGAAGGCGTAGCAGACGGGAACGAGATGTGGACTCCCGTTCTCGTCCGCCGTGGCGAGCCGCGCAACCCGTTGTGCTCGCACAAAAGCCGTTTCCGCCGCCGTAAGCGTGTTACGTTGTGCCATACTTGCCCTTTTTTCAGCGTGTTATTCGCGAATTGTACGCAGGCTAGCGACCGGCAACCGTGATCTTTTCAACCACCGGCACGATCTCGTTTGCCAGCACGTCGAAGGGCTCCAGCTCGCTGACGTTTGGCATGCTAAAAATGGCTTGATCAATGCCGAGTTCCGCTTGAGAAGCGAATATATCGATAGCTGCGCTCGGACTCAATGTATTGTTGCGCCCATCGCGTGTGATTGGCATCACGTTGAGCGTGGTTTTCTCGATCTCGTTGTAATCGCGACCCAGAGACGCGCAATGGTCGCGCAGAATATCGAGCTTGCGGCGCAATTCGTCGTTGCCCAGGCGCGCGAACAGGTTACACCCATCGCCATATTGAGCGACGAGGCGCAGGGTTTTGCGTTCGCCTCCCCCGCCGATCAGGATGGGAGGATGGGGAGTTTGCACGGGACGCGGCGAGTTCAGGGGTCGTTCAAGCGTATAGTGTTTGCCGGTATAGGGCTGCTCGTTGCCCTGCCACATCTGGAGCGCGATTTGCAGCGTCTCCTCTAACCGTTCGAAGCGTTCGGCTAATGGCGGGAAAGGAACGCCGAGCCCCTTATGCTCCTGCTCATTCCAGGCTGCGCCGACGCCAAAATAGGCGCGTCCGTGTGAAAGCACATCCAGCGTGGTAGCCGTCTTCACCAAAATACCGGGGTGGCGATAGGTCACTCCCGTCACCATCGTGCCGAGCTTGATACGGTTGGTGCGACCGGCGGCGAAGGCCAGCGCCGTCCATCCCTCAAGCATCTCATTCTCCGGCGGACCCACGACGCCAATCTGAAAAAAGTGGTCCATCACCCAGAGGCTATAGAGGCCAGCCCGCTCTGCCCGTTCGGCGATCAGGCCAAACGTATCGCCCAGCAGCCCCTGCTCCTGCTGCCACGTAAAGTTGGGAACCTGTAATCCCAAGCGCATAACAATCTCCTCTAATTGCATACTGCTGTGATCTGCCCAAAATGAGCCATCATAGGTAATGACGAAGCAGCGTTGCTGTTGGGATACAAAGGGAAGTGTTGGGGAGCACTTTATCTACTTGATCCATCTGGTCATGAAGCGAGCTGAAGTGATGGTACTATGCGACACGCTGTTTGTAATATGTTATACTCTAAAAAATCTAATATTTTTATTACTGATGAAAATGGGTGTTGTATGGTGTTAGCCTATCAGGTGGAACAGCAGGAGGTAGCTTGCCATACTGTTGGACGAGTAGTATGGCACAGTCACCTGAAAAGTATTTTTTTTGAGGATGGTACAAGTAAACTCGACCTTCCGCGTTCTGCATGTGTCTCACTGGGTGATAGCGTTGAGATTGTAGATGGAGAAGCGTGGGTTCGTTGTAAGAATGGGAAGGTGCAGATCCTTCCGACCTACTTAGCGCGGGAGCGTATTTCCATAGGAGGCTTAGATCTAGAGTTCGTCATTAAAGAAATTACTGAAGCTGAAGAGTTTCACGCCTACCAGGCATTAACACAGTTTCATTATCGGGGTCAAACTCTTTGTGGCAGGACTGCAAAGTTGATTGTCCGTAATTTTCACCCCATTTATCCGCAAGTGGTTGGCTATATTGAACTTGCAACCCCTTTATACATGAACAAAGCGCGGGCGACTGTTCTTAACGCCCCTTTTCATACTGCTGATATCGCTTGGGACGGCTGGAATGGGATAACTATACGCCGCCACATTCATCTACTTGTACGTATCGCTAGATGCGTCGTTTATCCAGAATTTCGTGGTTTGGGTCTGGGGCAGATTCTGGTGAAACATGCTGCTGAATTTGCTCGGAACCGATGGCAGGTAGCTGGGCTCAAGCCTTACTTTTTAGAAATCTCTGCCGATATGCTTAAGTTTGTCCCATTTGCTCAAAAAGCCGGTATGGTCTTTATTGGGGAAACAGAGGGCAATTTGAAAAGGGTTGCAGAAGATGTTGCATACGCAATAAAAAATAAACAGCGTATCGATGCTCGAAATATTTTGAAGGAGGATTCCAGCGGCATTGTTGATCAGCAAGTGGCACGGATGAATAGAGCCGTAGAGCTAATGGAGAGGGAAGGATGGGAACTGGAAGAACTAATAGCTCGTTTGGAACACCTTTCCACAACCTCCGTATTACGTGATTTTCATCTTTTCCATCATATCGTAAGTCTTCCAAAACATACCTACTTACAAGGGCTCACGCCAGAAACAGATATGTTTATCCGGCAGAGGATTGCTCAAATTGCCCCGCAAAATCAGCCTCCCCGCCCAACGCTGCAGTTAGATGCGGTATCAAGCCCTCTTATATTGGAAGATGTATCATTGACTTACCAATCTCATGTAAGGCGCACCTGGCAAACACATGCTATCCAGCAAGCTTTTGGTGTTTCACCTGACAATATCTCTCATACTGTTATACAGAAGCTATCTCTGACTGTGGAAGCAGGCCAGGTTTTACTGATCACAGGCCCTTCAGGATCGGGTAAAACTTCTTTGCTGCATCTGCTTGGAGAAAGGACATTTGCCGGGCTTGCAGGCTCTATTCTCTGGCCGGATAATTATAATCCGGGCATATTTAATGCAATTCGGTCCCAAAAAGCGTTGATTGAACTTATGGCTGGAAATGATGTGCAATCAGCATTACGTTTACTGGGAATTGTTGGTTTATCCGACGCTTTTGTTTATTTGAAACGCTTTGAGGAATTGAGTAATGGGCAGAAATATCGTGCAATGTTAGCACAGCTTATCGCTGGAGGGTATAATGTCTGGCTAGCTGATGAGTTTTGTACTAATCTGGATCTGCTCACGGCGCATGTCGTCGCTGATCGTCTGCAAAAAGTGGCGCGTCAGTTAGGTGCCATACTGATAGTTGCTTCTTCACAACCAGAAGTGTTTGCATCTTCGCTTCGACCGGATCAAGTTGTGCATTTGACAACTGCCTGGGAACATCACGTAGTGGAAGGGAGTAAGTTTTTGCATACGTTACCAAATAAGTATACCAGTGCCGCCCCGCCTATTCTAAGGGTATCCCCCGAATACTTACCTGCGATTCGTCGAGGGCGAAAAACTTCAACAATTCGTAAGGGACGTCTGACGCTGAATCAAGGTTTGCTGCTGCTTGTAAGTAAGAATGATACAGAAGCTGTTAATGTTGTGGGTACCAGGTATACACAGGTTCGGAACCTGACAGAGGCAGATGCTGTGAAGGATGGGTTTGCTGACCTCCCCGAGTTGCGTACCGCGTTGCAAAAACATTATCCAGACCTACGGGAGACGAGTTGGGTAACGATTGTCTCCTTCGAAAAGCTTGGCACATGGAAAACTTTTTCTTAGGCTGTACGCTCATTCATTTGAAGGATCAACTGCATGGTGTGGGAGTGGGCTGATGCCGCATTTGCAGCATTACCGGGATACGATGAGAATCTTTTCCAGCGGCTGTTGTTGGAGAAGCGCTTCAAGTTTAACGATCAAGAATTGCCTTTTGATGATGTAGACAAGTATAGTGCTCGCCTCGTTTGTGCTGCATTACATAAACACAGATCCCTGTTTCTTGGATTACCAGATAACCGTACCTATCGCCCGGCATTTTTGTGCGCGCTGGCTATATTGCAGACCTGGTTGAACGCACATAAAAGCCGTCTGCCTTCTCAAAAAGTTCTGTATTTTGGCTCTACCGTAAGAGTGCGTGAACATCTTCGTCATATTACTGTGGGAGACGTAAATCTGGCCGAAGCCTTCAGCCAACAAGATGTCGGGAAAAAGAAATTCACTCCTCGTTCTGGAGGGAAACGGTCTGCAGCCAGCTTAATTCCTACGAGTCTGCCACAGGTGGTGACTATTTACGCGCCAATAGATCCTGAACAGGTAGTAAAAACGTATAAGCCAGCATGGATTGCTATCGATTGTGACGATGCGCCACACCTTAGTTGGTTAGAGCCTCTGCTAAAGTATGCTGCTAAGGAGCATATTACCGTAATCGGGTGGGGAAACAATCACCTCTCAGAATGTATTGCTCAGTTTACAAATTACAGTGCTATCTTCTGTTGGCCGACACAGATTTCGGGAGCAATAACGGCTGTGGTTGATTCTGGAAGGGAGCTGGCCCCTTGTTTAGAACCTACAACCTATCCACAAATCCGACCCGTCATCATGCAAAGCACAGAGGTCGATACCCTGGAGTCAGCTCTTCGTAGTGCAAAGCAATCACTTATCCAAGCATTTCAAATGCCTATCGGGCGACTAGGAAATGATGCTGTTCGTTTACACTGGCGTTATTTGCGGTCGCTGGAAGCATTAACGGTTCCTTTCGAGTTCTATGAAGCAGAAGTGAATAAATACTGGGGCTTACAGTCTTTTTCTCATTTGCAGGAAGCTTGTCGTTTTTTTCGTGAAGCTTGCCGGGAGTATAGTAGGGATTTGACTTCCTATCTTGAGCAAGCGAGCAGTTTTCTTGATACTGCTCAGAATCACCTGAAGTCTACAGGAAATCCTTTTTGGCATGCATTAGCAAATATTTGTATAGAGGAGCCCCCTGTCGGAAAAGCTCGCTTTGTAACTTTTACCAGTCGGATGCGCAAACAACTCTTTTTATTAGCATTATTAGCGCGTCTTAATATTACTGAGAGCGATCTCCGCACGCTGAATGTTTGGGTAACAAGCCTGGATGAATTGCGCTATTTGTTAGGGAGACAAAATGATGCATTTGCTAAAAGAGAAGAAAACCCATTTCATTTGGAGCAGTCTCTATCTCTCTATCCTTTACTTGCAGGCTTGCCCTCGCCATCCCTCACTCCCAAATTGATGCCTATGCTTCTCCACAAGGTGGTGGACATACTGATTTATCCCTATCAGAATCCTGCCTTGTTACGGTATATAAGCGAATGGGCTGTCGCTTTTAAGCCAGATTTGACCTCAATTATGCATGTGCTGAGTGACCTGAGCGACATACGCGAGTTGTCAGTTCTTCCTCATAAGAGAAATGTGTCGCTTCTCCATGAAGAAGTAATCATAGAGGTAAAAAGTGGGCAGAAAAAAGTGCAACCGCCCAAAGAACTCCTCTGGCAACCTCTAGATCCGCTCTTAGAGATTGCACGTTTGCTGGAAGCAGATGATGAAAAAGAGGATGAAAACATTTTAGCAGGTAGCGATGTGATGCACCCAAATAACGTTCCCATTGTGGAAGAGATGTGGTGCGGAAATGGTATTGAGATTGACTTTGATCAAGGATGGCGCGCCTTATTCGCGCCAGATGAATTTATGAATGTGGTTGTATCTACGGCTTCCGGTTTACAGGTTGATTATCGCTCAGTGAATTCTCTCCAGGTAAGCAATCGCGTTATTGCTATTCCAGGGCAACGACGCCAAAGTGTGTATGAACTGCTTATTTCTCGTGTCCACAAGCATCCTTCTATAGAATTACATCTGGCGCTTATCCGGCGCTGGCAGGAAGATTTTGCCAGTGCTTATCAACGATGGCATCAACCTGGACGGCAAGGTGTAGAGGAACTCCTCAGGCTGTTACAAAAGCGAGGAAGCAAGATCGTTTCCACTGCAACGATAAACTTGTGGTTGCGCGGCTATACATTATGCCCAGATGATGTAGAAGATTTAAGACGCTTGACAGAAGTATTTACAATGGAGTTTGTACACCAATACTATCGACGCATTTATGTAGCTGCCCAGAGTTTACGGGTGTTGCACAGAAATTTGTCGAAGCAGCTCAACCGATGGCTAAAACAAGAAGCAGCGGGGTTAGCGGTAAATGATCATAACCAGATGATTGATGCTGAGCTGGGGCTTACTTTTGAAGATTTTCGTAACTCGTTACTGCTTTTACAGGTGGAGGCCATACGAATTGTTCCTGGCCCGTTTCTGCGTAGTCGTATGGGTAACTTAGAGAGGGTGATTAACAATGAGTAATATATCTTCAGAGGTACAAGAAGAGCGTCTTCTTGCAACTTATTTGGTGAATCAAGTATGTAACCGGGCTTCAGGACGCAGTGAAAGCGAGTGTGTGCGTAACTATCCTCGGGATGTCTACTTTCTGGGAAATCTGCGACCCAGGCAAGATGTTGGTGACGAGGTAACGGATGATTTTACCTATATGCGTGAACTGGTGAGTAAAATGGCTCCAGCGGCATTTGGAGCCGAGTTTCTTATCCACCCGTCGAAGAATGAGGTTGTTATCAATGTGACAGTGCAGTGGGCCTGCTATTATCGTATTTTCCCCACTTGCGAACAGCAGCGTGACCATCAGAAACCCGAACGTGTAGAGAACGACAATCATATACCAACAGTGCAAGCTCAGGCAAAAGAAGCCTCTTCTCATCCACAAACAACTCCTACGAATATTGCAATTGTAGAGGCCACTGATGAGCCAGAAGAAGCGGATACCACTGGCGCGGAAGAAGAGGAGCGTCGCGAACAAGCCGCTGAAGCTGAGTCACCTGAAATTGCCGAGTCCACCGCTGATCGTCGCGCCAGGAGACGCACTCCAAGAGACTCTTTGTTTATTCGTTTTCGTAAAATTGACTGTCAGACAAAAGGTCAGATCATATTACGAGGAGCGGCTCCAGGAAGTAAAGAAATATGGACAGTTAACAAAGATAACTTGCAGGTAGCATTAGATCAGGAAACATTGCGTGCTCAACAGCAAGCACTCCAAGATCCTCTTCATGTTCGAACTGCTGGTAGACCTGAAGATAGAATTACTATACCTGAAGATGCAATCGCTTCAGCAGAAACCTACAACGCGTATATAGCCTCTTTACGAACTGAGGTGATACCAGAATGGAAATGGGAAGTGCGTACCACCGTACGTCAGAGCGATCCCACGAACACAACAGAATGTGTCCTCTTAACCGAATTCGTGAATGCTACTCCGATTTTAGTCAAGGCTCCAAATACAGAGCCATTTCTCTTTGATACTAGCAGCACGTTCGCCTTTGACGATTGTGAGGTCAATCCATTTGAGTTAGAATTGGCCCCGAAAGGCTTCCGTTATGATAAACGTCTTTGGGGACGGGGCTTTAATTGCGCTATAAAGCCCGATGATCAATACCGTATTTTTATAACAACTCATACACCTATTTATGAACAACAACGCTACGTTACTCAAACTCGACCTCTTGCTCGCTTTGATCAGCTAGCACAAGATCCCATCCCTGTTCTGCGAGCAATAGTGCGTGCTATGGAAGATTATATGCAAGAGTGGGACCGTGTTAAGCAGACACACATGAGCACATGGCCCGATTGGCAGACCTTTGAAGCAGAATTTGAACGTGATCAGCAACAATTCGCCGACGAGATTGCCAGATTCCGACGTGGGTGTGAACTGATTCGCACAAACAGTGATGTGAAGCTAGCATTCCAATTAACCAACGAGACGTTTCGGCGAGTCGGCGACCATGGACAACCCGAAAAGCGTAAGGAACATTGGAGGCTGTTTCAAATCGTCTTTCTCGTCAGTCAGATTCCTGGTATCGCTGTCCTTGCAACATTAGATGCCGCTGACTTAGCTGAAAGGGAGATGGTTGATATCATTTACTTCCCTACAGGGGGAGGAAAGACAGAAGCATATCTTGGCACAATTATCTTTCACTGTTTTTTTGATCGTCTCCGTGGCAAATCTGCAGGTGTGACGGCATGGACGCGCTTCCCGCTTCGTCTGCTCACCTTGCAACAAACACAGAGGGTAGCTGATGTTATTGGTATGGCGGAGATAATACGCAGAGAACAGACTGAGCCACGCTTGAGTGGAAACAGCGTAGATGGTTTTGCTGTAGGCTATCTGGTAGGAGACGAAGCAACTCCTAATGAAATTGTGGATGTGACAAAATATAGTTACTCCGAAAATAATCCTAAAGATAGGGCCTACTGGAGTAAAGCCAATGATCGTCAGGGCAGAAGAAGCTGGAAACGCGTATTTCGTTGCCCGGCATGCCGGACGCAGAGAGTGCGCATAGATTTTGATGCACAGACTGTTCGCATTATTCATCGCTGCGAAGAACCCAACTGCGCCTTCCCAGATCATATAATTCCCGTTTATGTGGTAGATAATGAAATTTATCGTTATCTGCCTTCTGTGCTCGTTGGAACCATCGATAAGTTAGCGAGTGTGGGGAATCAGCGCAAGCTAGCACAGGTATTCGGACAGATAGACGGACGGTGTTTAGAGCACGGCTATTATAAGAAAAAATGTTGTCAGAAAGAATGTACTGGACAACGACTCAAAGCAGGTGTGCCTCGTGGGTTGAGTGGTCCAACGTTGTTTGTGCAAGACGAATTGCATCTTTTAAAAGAAGGTCTTGGGACGTTTGATGCGCATTATGAGACTTTTATTCAGCGTCTGCGCAAAGAATTTGACCCGACGATCCCCCCATTAAAAATTATTGCATCTTCCGCGACGATAGAAGCCTTTGAGCGGCAGGTTGCCCATCTTTATGGTCGTGATACCACACAATCAAGGGTTTTTCCTGGCTTAGGGCCACGTTCTGGACAATCATTTTATGCAGAGACGCTACCATATGCTCAGCGTTTGTTTATTGGCCTGATTCCACATAATAAGACAATCTTCAATACCATTCTGGAACTGATCGAGTATTACCATAGGGAAGTACAAACGTTGCAGCGTCTTGCACCAGGAACTCCAAATCCCTATGGAGGAAGCTTCCGCCCTGGTACGGTGCAGTGGTTTGATCTCCTCGACTACTACGTTACCTCGCTGACCTATTTTCTGGCAAATCGTGAGTTAAATTCCATCCGTACCGATATCAATGGAGATACCAATCCCAACCTGCAGCGTGATGGGTTCGTACCCTTAGACGTGAGAGAGCTGACTGGAAGTACCGGTACCGAAGAGGTGACACTTATCCTGGATCATCTGGAGCAAAGAGCCAGACAAAATATTGCTGATGCGGTGTTAGCGACAAATATGGTAAGTCATGGCGTAGACGTAAATCGTTTCAATACCATGATATTCTATGGAATGCCGCGACAGAATGCTGAATATATTCAAGCATCGAGCCGCGTTGGCCGCTCTCATGTAGGCATAGTTTTTATGTGCTTGCATCCAGCTCGTGAACGCGATCAAAGTCATTATACCTACTTCAGCAAATTTCATGAGTTTCTGGGGCAACTGGTGGAACCTGTCGCTATCAACCGCTGGGCTAAGTTTAGTGTGAAGCGTACCTTGCCGGGCTTATTTATGGCGGTTCTCTTACAACTGCTGGCGAATAAGTCCGGTGAGCAAAACCCTGGTCGGTTTTATATGGCGGACTTCTTGCGGAAAAAAATTAGTGAGAACGCCCTGAGTGCAAATGATTTCCTCTCGTTTTTAGAGGAAGCCTATATCGTGCCATCAGACAATCCAATTGGTGAGCAAGGTTTTCGTGACGAGATCCGATGGCATGTCAAAATTTTTATGGAGCAAATCATCGCAGGGAGGGGGAAGTTTGTTTCTGAAGTTTTGATTCCTAAGCCGATGAGAAGTCTCAGAGATGTAGATGAGCCAATTGATATCGAACTGGATAGCGCAGGTTCAAGTTGGGCAAATAAAATGTAGCCTGGTTTATAGTGATAGAAAGGGTCGCGTATGGGGCGCAAAATGAGCAGAGGCAAACAGCAAGTATTATTTAACTATTTGCCAGGAAAAACATTTGATTTTGAACGAGTGGCGACGATAGCGCAGGTGACAGCTATTCGTGGAAGCCTTCGTAATGATTTGAACAGAATAATACTACTACGTAAGGTAAAAGAAAATGCTAGCGCTTGGGATGAAAATCTTCGGCCAGCATTAAGTGACGAAACATTGGATGATCCTGAACGCTTTGTGCTGCTCGATCCTAAAGGGGTACAGGCTGAAATGTTCCCCAAAGTGTTCTGGTGCCAGAATCGACAATGTGGCAGGATATTTGATTATAGCGAGCGCGACGGATTGCCTGAAAAGAAATGCCCTCAATGTCGCAGCGGACAGCTTATACAACTGCGTTTTGTAAAGATTCATCGCTGCGGTGCATTGCGGCCATTACTGCCGCCACGTTGTCAGCGATGCAACAATACATCTCATATGGCTCTGGATGCCAGAGGCAGTGAACGCTTCGCCAATTTTCTTTGGCGATGTCGTAGATGTGGGAGTCAGATGTCATATTATGCTAGCGTCGGCAATTGTCCTGCATGCCAATGGCCGGAAGCAGAAAATAGGAAGCGGCAAATGGAAATAGAGGTTCATCGGGCTGGGCGAACCTTCTATGCCCATACCGCTGTTATGCTGAATATTCCTCATAGTGACCTGGATGCATTTCTAACTCTTCTCCCAGAGGAATGGGCTGCCATTGCGGCGGCTAAGTACTTTGCGTTGCCAGAAGTTGTTAATCGGGATTTGTCTGAGCTGGTCCCTTCATCTGCTGATCGACAAAGTACGCAGGATGTTGGCTTGTCGGGAGCGGATTTAGATATTTTATTTAAAAAATATGGTAATGATCCTGTACAGTTTTATTCTGCGACACAGGCATTGCGTCAGCAGCGACAGCAGGAAAAGCAGGCGTCATCTCCTGGTGCTCTCGTGCGTATTATAGAACAACGAACAGGAGTAGAACGTACCGTGTGGAAGAACGCAGGACAAGAGATGCTAGAAGCTGCAATGTCGAGGGAAAACAAGCTTGGAAAACAATTATTCCGAGAATCGCGCCGGAAAGAACAGCAGGTTGCCAGGAGTATGGGTATAAACGATCTGATGCTGGTGCCTGACTACCCAATCATCACTGCAACGTATGGATATAGCCGTGCCGACTATCGGCCACGAGAGTGCCGTCTAAACCCGTTTCCACCAGATCAGGATTATAATGGCAAAATTCCCATTTTCGTCGATGAAGTGCAAGCTGATGCGATACTGTTCGCTTTAGAGCCAGAACGTGTTTGCAGGTGGCTGGAACGAAATGGTTATCCGCTAGCTTTGCCGCCGGGAAGCGATCCGAATCTCTCGTTGCGTGCATCTTTTGTGCAGCTCTTCGACAATTTACAATTAAATCAGACATTGTTGGCTGATCGAGCTCCTGCCCGTCTCGTTTTTGGTTTGCTCCACTCTCTTAGCCATCTTTGTGTGAGGCAGGCGGCGCTTCTCTGTGGCCTGGATAGTACAAGTTTATCCGAGTATGTTTTACCGCGTACTTTGACGTTTGCCATTTACTGCAACCATCGCTTTGGTGCAACCATTGGTGCGTTGACCGCACTTTACGAACAGTCCCTTATTGAGTGGCTGAACGCAATTAATAATGCGCGCCGTTGTGTCTATGATCCGGTTTGTTATGATCGGGAAGGAAGTTGCCATGCTTGCACACACCTTGCAGAAACAAGCTGTCGTTTCTTTAATCTGAACCTTAATCGTGCCTTCCTATTTGGCGGCCCCGATATAAAATTAGGTGAGGTTACTAATGGGTATTTTGACCCAACCCTATAGCGAGTGAAGTTATGCTGGATAGCGACGAATCGCTGGTTGAACTGGTCATTACAGCTCCCGAACCCTACGGTTTAGCCCTCGCATACCAGATGCGCTGTCGTACAACGCTAGGAGTTTTAACGCTGCTAATGGCCCAGGCGCAACGCTATGTAGTTATTGCTGCCCCCTTTTTGCAGGCGGGACATGGACTCTCTGAAGGACCGCTAGCTGATGCCTTACGCGCTGCACTGCGTCGGGGCGTTAATATAGCTATAGTCAGTACCAGACAGGGATTGCAAACATTAAATATTGCAGACTTACGAAAAGACGTCCGAGGGAGGCTGAGGCTATTTCAGCATCAGGCAAATAAAGAGGATGACCAGAATCTTGGTTCTCACGCCAAATTTTGTCTTGTCGATGGTGAGCATGCTTATGTAGGTAGCGCTAATTTAACCGGTCCGGGCCTTTCAAAACATTTTGAGATGGGATTACTTGTCCATGGTAAAGTCGCAAGACAGATCGCCGAATTCTGGGACTATGCAGTTGAAATTGGTTTATTTGTATCGGATAAATAATATCTGTCAACGACCACCCCAGCACTGCAAGTCTGTTACAAGATATCCTCTAAATGTAAGCCCTTTACGAAATTCCTACCATCTGCTGCGACTGTTCTGAGCGGGCGAGGGCGGCGCGTAAGAGCGGGCGGGCGCGCTGGAAGTAGGTTTTGGCGGTGTTCTCGGGCATGTTCAGCAGACGTCCGATCTCGACGAAGGTTAGCTCCCGGGTGTAGCGCAGGAAGACGACGGAGCGCAGCTTGGGCGGCAGGGTCTGGATCGCCTGACGGATACGCTGCTGGAGCTCGTGTAGTTCCGCCATCTCTTCCGGCAATGGCTCAGGGTCCGGGATCACGTTGACCATCGATATTTCCTCTTCCTCTTCAAGGGCTTCCAGTTCGGAGAAAAGCACGGGCCGCTTTTTGCGCAGCTCATCGCGACAGCGGTTGGCCGCAACCCGGTAGAGCCACGCTTTTAGCACTACGTTGGCATGCTGCATGGGCAGGCTTGAGCGTAGCTTGGGGATAAAGATATAGAATTGGAGAAAGACATGCTGCAATATGTCCGCTATTTGCTCATAATCGTTAAAATAACGGTTGATAAAATGAAATAATGGTACCTGGTAGCTTCTGACTAATGCTTCAAAAGCATCGTTGTCGCCAGCGAAGGTTTGCGCTATTAAGGTATTTTCGGGAATTTCTAAAGTAGCTTCATCTGAATATTCCTGTTTTGTATATGCCTGTTTATACATGGTCATCGCGCTCCCAGAGCAACCATGAGGTCATCGGTCAGAAGGCGCATGGTTGCTCTGTAACTAGCTAATCTATTCGGTTCGTAGGGCCACGATTGGGTCCATCCGCGCGGCACGCTGGGCCGGATAAAAGCCGAAGACGATGCCGACAAAGGCAGCAAAGCCAAAGGCCAGCAGGACCGCGAGCGGATCAAGCACAAAGGGACTGCCGGAAAAGGTCGCATTGAGGAATGCTCCGGCGACCCCCAGTATCACCCCCACCAGTCCTCCCAACGCGCTCAACATCAGCGCCTCCACCAGGAATTGGGCCATCACGTCGCCGGGATGAGCGCCAATAGCGATGCGGATGCCAATCTCGCGCGTGCGTTCAGTAACCGAGACCAGCATAATGTTCATAATGCCGATACCGCCGACGAGCAGTGAGATAGCTGCCACGCTGATGAGCAGTATGGTCAACGATTGCGAAGCGGCCTGCACCGTCTGCAGGATCTGGGACTGATTCTGGATGGTGAAATCGTCCAGTTGCGGGTTAGCAATCCCATGCTGCTGCTCCAGCAACTGCTCCATGCTCGTCTGCACATCGTTAATATTGTTAGCGTTATCCACCAGGACGGTGATGGAATTGATCCTCGGCGTGCCGGAGACCCTGGCAACAGCCGTACTAAAGGGAATATACACAACGTCATCGGCGTTGGCCGCCCCGCTCGTCCCTTTAGGCGCCAGCGTGCCAATCACGGTAAAGGGCACGTTGCGAATGCGAATCTGCTGTCCGATGGGATCAACGCCCTGCGGCGTGAAGAGGTTATCCACCACGGTCTGCCCGATTACCGCGACCGAACTGCCGCTCTGCTCGTCGGCATCGGAGATGAACGCGCCTTCCTGCATCTGCCAGCTTCCGACTTGCAGATATGATGGATAGACGCCTTGAACGGTTGTGGACCAGTTCTGGTTCTGATAAATGACCTGCCCGCTTGCGTTGATAGATGGGCTGGCGGCGGTCACATGGGGTACCTGGGCGATGATCGCGTCGGCATCGCTTTGCGTCAGCGTCTGCACAGTGCCAGCTCCCTGTCTGACGCCGCCCGCATTGGCGCTGCCCGGCCTGACAACCAGCTCGTTCGGGTTCAAGCGTGAGAGGCGCTGACCGATCACGGCGGCGTTGCTCTCGCTGGTCGAGATCATCATAATTACCGCCCCAACGCCGATGATGATGCCGAGCGAGGTCAGGAGAGAGCGCAGCTTATTGGCGCGCACAGCTTCCAGGGCGCTGATACAGCTCTGCAAGAGGCCGAACATTCTCCGACGACGCGTAATATTCGCTTTACGCGGGCGCTGCTGCGGTCTGAATGGATGTGGAGTTGGCGCAACTGCTCCATTTTGTGGGGGCTTGACCGGTGATGTTGCCGGCTTCTCGGGTTTCGTTTTCATGAGGACACCTTCTTCTCTAGTAAGGGCCGTTGTTGTGCCAACTGCTCCTTTGCGCTCTGGGGCTGCTCATTGATGACATCGTCAACGATGCGCCCATCGCGGAAAACCACTTTACGGCGACAGTAACTGGCTATATCCGGCTCATGCGTTACCAGCACGACGGTCATGCCACGCGAATTGAGCTGTTGCAAGATGGTCATAATTTCAAGGCTGGTATGACTATCCAGGTTGCCGGTAGGCTCGTCGGCCAGGATCATCGTCGGAGCAGTAACCAGCGAGCGGGCAATGGCGACGCGCTGCTGTTGCCCACCTGAAAGCTCCATTGGACGATGGTTCGCCCGCGAACTGAGCCCGACCATTGCCAGAGCCCATCTGGCGCGCTGCCGCCGCTTTTCTGTTGGCATGCCTGCGTAGACCAGCGGCAGCTCAACATTGGCAAGCGCGGTCATCCAGGTGAGAAGGTTAAAGCTCTGGAAAACAAAGCCGATCTTCTGGTTGCGCACATTTGCCAGTTCGCCGACGCTCATCTGACTGACCGGTATGCCATCGAGCAGATAATCTCCGCTCGATGGCCGGTCCAGACAGCCGAGAATGTTCATTAGCGTCGATTTGCCAGAGCCGGATGGCCCCATGATGGCGATCATTTCGCCGGGAGCAATATCCAGATCGATGCCACGCAAGGCAGGCACAATCGTGCGACCCATGACATAATGTTTGCTAAGCTGCTGCAAGCGAATGATCGGTGGCGATTCATGCAGGCTGATCGGCTGATCGTGCTGTTCCATTGTGCTTAGCCTCCAGCGCCGCCGCCGAAGCGACCGCCACCGCCTGCGCCACCACCACCTGGAAAGCCACCGGCACCACCGGCACCACCAGCGCCGCCTCTGCCACCATTGGTCGAGCTACTTGTGCCGCCTGTTTGTCCGGTCACAACCTGATCGCCTTCGTTCAGACCGGATGTTACCTCTACAAACTGCCCATTATTCAGTCCAACGGTAATCGCCCGTGGGATAAGCTTGCCGTTGCGCAACAGTAATACAACTCTGCTTGGATTGGCGGACCCCTGACCGCCGTTCTGTCCGCGCTGGCCGCCAAAAGCGGATGCCAGGGTGGTGCGGTCGATCTCCCCATTTTGTAGCGCGATGGTGGGGAAGGTCAGGGCGGATGAAGGGATCAGCAAGGCGTCGATGCTTTGTGCTGTGGTGACGTTCACGGTCGCGGTCATGCCTGGATAGAGGTGCAGGCCGTTCTCGCTATTCTGATCGACCACCAGCATGACGGGGTAGGTCACAACATTGGAAGTTGTCTGCCCGATGGTCTCAATCGCGGTCACGCTGGCGCGGAACGTCGCGGTGGGATACGCTGTCACGGTAAACTGGGCGGGCTGCCCGACCTGAACGTTACCGATATCGGCCTCGTTGACCTGGGCCGTGATGGTGAGCTTGCTTGTATCGGTCAGGATCATGAATGGCTGCGACGAGGTGCTGCTTGAACTGCTGGACCCTCCGCCTGAGCCGACATTTTGCCCGATTGCGCCGTTCAGTCCGGCTACCGTCGCGTCTACCGGAGCGGTCATCACCGCACTGGTATTGGCGCTATCGATGCTATGCTGCGCGGCATCGCGCTGAGCTACAGCTCGGTCAAGCGCCTGCTGGGCTGATACAACCTGAGCCGAGGCTGAGGCGTTGCTGGCATTGATCTGATTCTGGGCCTGAGCAAAGGCATCCTGCGCCACTTGCACACAATTGGGAGGTGGTGTGGATGGTGTTGGCGTACCAGGACCTGGCGTTGGCGTTGGCTGGCTACATTTACTCAGAGCCGCTTGCAACGTATCACGGGCCGTATTGAGCGCGGCTGCATTCGAGTTCTGAGTATTGGTCAGACTGACCTCAGCCGCGTTCAGGCTTGTTTGTGCAGCGGTGACGCCGAGCTGGGCCTGGTTGAGGCTATCCTGGAGGGCAGTCATATCAACGTTGATTTTTGCCAGTACCTGGCCTTGCTTGACATGCTGGCCGATCTGCACATCGATCTCGCGCACCTGCCCGGCGACCGTAAAGTTCATATTGTATTGCGCATTCGCATTGATCGGGCCGGTGGCCGATATCCGCTGGCTGATATTTCCTATAGTCGCGGTTGCTTGCGTAAACTGCACGGCGGGTGGCTTAGTGATCTGGGCGTATACGACCAGGCTGCCGCCAATTAAGCTAAGGAGTAAAACAATGATCAGTGCAGTCAACCAGAGGCGGCGCCGGCGACGCGGCTGCTCCAGTTTGAGATCGACCGCTTCCATTTCGGTCGTATCCTCATCAAATAGAGGCTGCAGTTTCATTTCTACATCTTCTGATGACATCATATGCTTTTAGCCTCCGAGATTCGTGCGATTGAGCATGCCCGGCAGCAGGATGAGAATATTTTGAGCAGCGATTGTCCCCTGGCTATTAGCCTGCCCGGTCAGCGTAATGGGTGTGCCAGTTTTGAGGTCGGCGGAAGTTGCCTGGACGGTTTGTACAATCTGCGTGTCTTTGGTCACGGTGACGGTAAAGTCTGAGCCGCTCGCCTCTGTCACCGTAACGGTGCTGCCGTTGATCTGACCAATAGTACCTGTGACCCCACGCGCCCCGTTAGCATTTGCGCCATTACCGCCATTGCCGTTTCGTCCCCCGTTAGCGGGGCGATTTGGTCGGGGGCAACCATTATTGTTGTTATTGGTATTATTCCTGCGCTGTTGCCCATTCCCTTGAAAATTGTTGCGATTGGTGACGGTAATTCTGGTGGCTGCATAGGTATTATCGGGCTGCTTACTGACCTGGACCGCGACGAAGCCGCCCTCTTGCAGGCTGCTTACCGTGACTGCCGTCTGGCGCGTAAAACGAGTGGTGCTGGAGTAGGTTGCTGTGACGCTCTTCCCTTGCAGATTCGTGATGGTGAGCGTGTTGCCGTTGATATTCTGCAAAGTCCCGGCAACTGTGCGGGGTAGCAAAGCGACGCAGGCCGTTGCAGTAGCGGAAGTAGATGATGGCACGGTGGAGGCGGAAGAAGTGGGAGCTGAGCCGCAACCAATGATTAGGGCCGCGAGCGTAAATAAGAGTGCAGCTCCTGTTGCCCGTTTAAACAGTCGAAACGCATCCATAGCTGTAAGTCTCCTTTTAGATTCTCTCTTTGGTTGTTTTTCACTGGCTTTTCATGCTCTGCGCGAGCAGTTTCTCAGGTACTTTGACCAGTTCATTCACTTAACTTTAGAGCGGTCCAGAGCGAGCTTCAGGTTACCATTGCGGAACGCGAAGCCCATCAAAATACGTATTACAATTGGTACTCTCAGTTTGCTGCCTCATAATCTAACATAGAGTCTTTAGAAAACTCTCAGGTAATTGTAAAATGTTTGTATGGAGATTAAAAGTGCTCGATACTTCATTTCCGCGTTCCTGAGCGAAGCTAGCGCGGGAGCGGCGTTGGAACACGGAACGTTTTAAAGATAGTTTAATCTCGATCTCATTTTAGAGCACACTACTGAACATTTCGGCCTGCATCGTCGTTAAAGTTGACAATTGTGTGGCGGCTAAGTAAGATAGGATAATGATCCGTAAGTATAAATTACTCGATATAGAAGGTGCATGAGAGGAATGGTGCATGTATAAAACGCCGCCCCAGGAAGAACATCCCCAGCAGCCACAGCTTTCCTATCCCCGGCGGGCAGCTCTCAGGCGACGACAGAAAGAGTTCTACAGCGACGAACATCCCGAAGTTCCCAAAGTCAGGCGAGCTTCGTTACATCTAGATACACCCGCAGCTTTACCCGCCACTCCCAGAAAAGCCGCGCGCCGTAAGAAGGCGGTCCAGGAGGAAGTGGCGCCAGAGACTGAGCCTATGGAGGCTCAAGATGTCCCTTCCACGCCCGCAACAAATAAAATTATGCTGGCACGGCGCAGACAACCGGCAGTGTATGAACCACCTCCCACAACGTATCGCCGCTCGCATTTACGTAAACGGCGTAAACAGCAACCTGCGCCCTTTGACTTCTTCCGCCGACTGAGCCGTAATCGCGCCGTTGCTTTTACGACGATGATGACTTTTCTCTTCGTTTTAGTGCTTTTGCCTGTAACCTTTAATTTTTTGCAGAACTACCGTAATTCAGCGCAAGGGCCGGTGGTGATGGGGCTGGGTTCGACTGGCTCAGGCAATAGCCCGGTTCAGCCTACAGCCGACCCGCATCAGATTGTGCTTGCACCTTCCAATAGCAACCATCCAGCTCCGCCGGTGTTTGCCACTTCAGCCTATTTGATCGATGCGGACACGGGGGCGACGTTGTACGCGCACAATCCCTTTGCCCATTTGCCTATGCTCAGCACAACCAAGCTGATGACGGCCCTGCTGGCGGTTGAGCATGGCAATCTTGATCAGCAAATCACGATTACCGATGCGATCAGTCGTGATCTCAATAATCTCTCAGCCGATAGCTCTCTGATGGGCATCAAAAAGGGCGAGACCTATTCATTGCGCGACCTGCTCTATGGCCTGATGCTGGTCTCCGGCAACGATGCGGCGGTCGCGATTGCCGATGCTATAGGGGGCAATCTGCAAACCTTTGTGGACCAGATGAATCAGCGGGCGCAGCAGCTTGGTTTACATGACACGCATTACGTGAATCCGCATGGGCTGCTGGACCCGAACCATTTTTCGTGCGCTCATGACCTTGCCATACTGGGGCGTACCAGTTTAGGCAATCCCCTTATTCATGAGATTAGCGGCACGAAAGAGTATCGTATTGCCAAAACCGCCGCTCATGCGGATCATGATCTTTTTAATGGCAATCAGTTCCTCTGGTGGTATCCCGGCGTCGATGGCGGAAAACCGGGCTGGGATGGCGATAAAAATTTCGTGCAGGTGATATCGGTGACGCGCAACCAGCGCCATCTGATCGGCGTTACCATGCATACTAACGACTGGTGGACCGATATGCGCGACCTGATGAACTGGGGGTTCAACACGTTTAACTGGGTTTCTCCCTATAACGTCGATCTGACCTCTCCCATCCCTTACGATTACGAGTGGAATTACTTTGTGAGGGATAAAAAAGAAAATACTATCCCCACCGCCGATCACGGGCGCTACTACATTTACACAGGCTATAGCATCGCTGACCCTATCCTTACCTACTTTGATAAGAATAACGGTCTGAAAAAATTTGGCTTCCCCGAAGGTCCGCCTGTAAGATCGCTCAATACCATCATTACGCAACAATTCGATCATGGAACAATCCAATGTGATGTGAACGCAAGGCAATGCCGGGTGATGTAGGAAGGGAAGGTAATATTCTACAATTGTTACCATGCTTCCTATATTGTGACCTTTTTCATTGTCCCCCATCCCCATCTTTGCTATACTGCAAACGATCTGATAAATATCGCCTTGCGTCCGACCCGGAGGATATAGCCCCTGAATTTGGAGGCTGTAGCCGCCAGGCAAAGATGGGCATGGGGCTAGCCTCTATAGGCGTCTGTAAAGTACACGATAACAGGTAAATAAGATTTATGGTAACAGAAAGTTCTAAGGTATCTGCAACGGAGCCCGACAATGACACGGCTACTGTCATTGCTGCTCCCACCGGCCTGGAGCGCGCGCGCCTGGCCCTCGCGATATCAGCAGGCAAGCTGGCAGGCGCATCGGGACGTCTCCTGCGTATCGGCGGTGGCACCAGCCTGCCCGGCATGGTCGCGCGCCGCATCGATCCGAATATCCTCAAGTCGGTCGTTGGTGCGAGCAAGGCGAAAAAGATTGTGATTACGGGTAGCAATGGCAAAACAACCACATCCCGCATGACTGCTGCCATTGCAGGCGCTGCCGGGCGACGCGTCTCGCAGAACCGCACCGGCTCCAATCTTTTGCAAGGAGTGACGTCGGTCGCGGTCAACTTCGCCGATATTTTCGGCAGGCTGGATAGCGATGTGCTGCTCTTCGAGATTGACGAGGCCACGATCCCGCTGGCGGTGCCGGAAATTCAGCCCGATGTGGTGGTAATCACCAATATTTTCCGCGACCAGCTAGATCGCTACGGCGAGCTCTATGCCGTTGCGCGCGCACTCAACAAGATGCTGGAGGCTCTCCCCCCATCGGCGACCGTGCTGCTCAACGGCAATGATCCCCAGGTTGCCAATTTCGGCATGAACGCGCGCGCCCGCCGCCTCTTCTTCGGTCTGGAAACGATGGAGGTGGGGACGCCTGTACCTGAGCAATCAGCCGATATTGTGCGCTGCATTCATTGTCACAATGATCTGGACTACGAAGTGGCTTACATGTCGCATCTCGGCATCTATCGCTGCTCCAATTGTGGCTATACCCTGCCCGAGCTGGATATCGCGGCTACCTCTGTGCAGCTCGCCTCTGATGGCGCCGGCCCCACTCATGTGACTCTGCGCACTCCTCAGGGCGAGATCAAGCTGGAAATACCTCTTCCCGGGCTGCATAACGTCTATAATACAGCGGCGGCAGTCGGAGCGGCGCTGGCAGCTGGCTTCGCTCTGGATAAGGTGCAGACGGCTTTGAGCCATATCCGACCTGCTTTTGGGCGGCTTGAGAAAATCCAGGCGGGCGACAAGACCATCTATCTCACCTTTGTCAAAAATCCGACATCGTTCAACCTGATGCTGCGTTTGATCGCTCAGCATCCTGGAAAGAAGCATCTGCTGCTGGCGGCGAGCCATACGGTGGTCGATGGTGAGGACTTTGCCTGGCTCTGGGATGTGGATATAGAGGAAATCGCTGCAACCATCGCGGATGCGACCTGTAGCGGCAACAAGCCCGAAGAACTGGCGCTGCGTTTGAAGTACGCTGAAGTCCCTACAGATATTATTACGCTGATCCCTGAGCGCGAGGCCGCTCTTGATGCCGCTCTGGCAAAGGTTGAGCCGGGCGGGTCGCTATATATTATGAGCAGTTATACGCCAACCCAGGAGCTACGCAGGATTATGCAGAAGCGCGGGTGGGTCAAGCATTTCTGGCAGGAGTAGAGAAGATGGCCGAACAGGTGAAAGATAGCGGTATGGTGCTGAAAATAGGGCATCTCTACCCGACATTAATGAGCGTCGCAGCGGATCGAGGCAATCTTTTTTCGATCCAGAAACGTTGCCAGTGGCGCGGGATCGCTACGGAAGTAGAGCACATTTATGTCAAACAAACCCCCGATTTTACCAAATACGATCTGATTCTCTTCCACGGCGGCGCGGACCGCGAGATGGAGATTGCCTCGGAGGATATCCAGGGCAAAGCATCTTCGTTGCATGAAGCTGCCGAAGCCAATATTGTCTTTCTCAGCGTCTGCGCGGGCTATCAGCTCCTGGGGCACTATTACAAACCGTTTCAGGGACCGGAGCTCAAGGGGGTCGGGTTGCTTGACCTGTATACTGAAGGCAGTGGCACCCGCTTTATGACGCATATGGTGCTTGAGTGCAATTTCCCTGAAGTGGGGCTCAAGACGCTGGTGGGGTATGAGAATCATAGCGGACGCACCTATCTCGGCTCGAAGGCGCGCCCGCTTGGCAAAGTGCTTGCAGGTTGGGGCAATAATGGCAAGGATGGGTTCGAGGGGGCCATGTATAAAAATGTCTTCGGCACCTATCAGCATGGGCCGGTGCTGCCAAAAAATCCCTGGTTCACCGATCTGCTGATCCGACGCGCTCTGGAGAGACGCTATGGGACGGTTGAGCTGGCCCCGCTGGATGATACAACGGAGAATGCCGCGCACGATGCCGCCCTGAAATTGGGGATGGAGTTCAAAGGCAGTGCCTCTGCGATTGAGGCTGCGTTTCAAGCCCGCGAGCGGGTGTCGAGATAGTCCTGAACTCCCATCCCCGTGCGGGCAGTATAAGCATTTAACGCGAAGACGCCAAGGATAAATGCACTAGCAAAGGATAGGTTTACATGCCAGCAAAACATACCATAAGAGTTCTATTCGTTTTATGTCTTCTGGTCGGTTCATTGCTGGCCTGTAGCCTGATACCCAATGTGAGCGTCAACGGCACTCCGGTCGTTTCAAGCACGCCTGAAACGTCTCAGAATACGCCGACGCTCAATCGCTGGCTCCAGGGCTCGACCGGCGTGGAGGTGCGCGCGGAAGATTGGAAGAGCCCGGGCAATAACGAGGATATCGTCAGCATCGTGCGCATCGATCTGCATAAAGCTCACCTTCAGATTGCCTATCAGCCGGACCAGCCTCTGCTGATGAGCGAGTGGATGAAGCAGACCAACGCGCTGGCGATCATCAACGGAGGCTACTTCGATACCCACAACAGGCCGACCGGGCTGTTAATCTCAGACGGGCAAACGTATGGAACTTCGTACAGCGGCTTTGGCGGCATGCTAGCCGTTGACAATCAGGGCAATGTAACGTTGCGCTCATTGAGCCAGCAGCCATACGATCCCAATAACGAGCAACTCCAGCAGGCAACCCAATCAGCGCCGATGCTGATGCTGAACGGCAAACGTACGCAATTTAATGCCAATGCCGCCAGCAGCCGCCGCAGCGTTGTCGCGGTGGATAAGCAAGGAAGATTGTTACTGATCGTCAGCCCGAATCAGGCATTCTCGCTCGATGAACTGGCCGATCTGCTCGCCTCCTCCGATCTTTCGATCCAGACCGCGCTCAATCTGGACGGAGGCGCCTCCACCGGTATGTATGTGCATGCAGGCAGCCAGCAGGTGACGGTCGATCCGTTGACGCCGCTGCCGATTGTGATTGTCGTGAAATGAACATCACGTCAACGTGGGGAGCCGTAACAAAAACGCGTGTTAAGGACTTGACAAACCGCATATCGACTGGTATGCTGGCAACAGAAGAATGAAGGCCATGAACGGGACGAGTACCTTTTGTCGAACGGTATCATCTCTTTTGCAGAGGTGAGGGAACAGAGAGCTGCGGGCCGGTGCGACGCAGCAGTTGACAGAAGCGAAATCCACCCGGGAGCCTGCGCGATAAGCGCCAACGGTTGCCCCCGTTACCAGGCAAGAATGAGTTTCAACAAGCGTTGAAAAAATCAAGGTGGCACCACGATTTCGCCTATACCGCGTCGTCGTCCTTATGGACGAGGGCGCTTTTTTTATTACCTGCAAGCAGACCGCTACGGGCGTTTTGCAATAGAAGGAGAAGATGTTATTATGCTTGATCTCACGTTTATCCGTAATCACCCGGACGCCATCAAAGAGGCGGCGCGGCTCAAAAATAACCCCATCGATATTGATAGCTTGCTGGCCCTTGATCAACAGGTGCTGACGCTGCAAAAAGAAGTAGAAGAGGCCCGAGCCAGGCAAAACGGGCTATCGAAGCAAATCCAACAGGCGGCAAAAGAGAAAAATACGGAGCTGCGCAATACCCTTATCGCTGAAGGGAAGCAACTGGCCGAACTGATCAAGGAGAAAGAGCCGCTGCTCAATGGCCTGCTTGAGGAGCGTTACCAGATGCTGCTCCTTGTCCCCAATATTCCCGATCCGAGCGCGCCCATCGGCAAAGATGAAAACGATAACGTGCCCATCCGCTACTGGGGGGAGAAGCCGACTTTCGCTTTTCCGCCGCTTGACCATTACGAGCTGATGCAGAAACTCGATCTGGTGGACATCGAGCGCGCAGTGAAGGTTGCAGGCTCGCGTAGCTACGCCCTCAAAGGCGATGCCGCGCGCATGGAACTGGCGCTGATGAATTTCGCGATGGACCACATCGCCCGCAAGGGCTTTACGCCGCTGATCGTGCCAGCAATGGCCCGCGATTTCTGCTTTATCGGCAACGGACAGTTCCCAAAGGGGCGCGACCAGGTGTACGCCATCGAAGAGCAAGACCTCTTTCTGGTCGGCACCTCGGAAGTTTCGATTACGGGCATGTACAAGGATGAAATCATCAAAGGTGAAGAGCTGCCCCTCACCTTCGTTGGCTTCTGTCCCTGCTTCCGCCAGGAGGCCGGCACGTACGGCAAAGACACAAAAGGCGTCTTCCGCATCCATCAGTTCAACAAGGTGGAGCAATACGTCATCTGCGAGGCCGATCACGCAGAGTCGGTGCGTTGGCATGAACAGCTCATCAGGAACTCGGAGGAGCTGGTGCAGGCGCTGGAGCTGCCGTACCGCGTCGTCAACGTCTGCACGGGCGATATGGGCGATGGCAAAGTTGGCATGTACGATCTTGAGTGCTGGATACCCAGCGAGGGCCGCTATCGCGAGACCCATTCGTGCTCGTACTTCCATGAGTGGCAGGCCCGCCGCGCCAATATCCGCTATCGCGACGACGACGGCAAGGTCAAATTCGTGCATACGCTCAACAATACAGCTATCGCCTCGCCGCGCATCCTGATCCCGCTGCTGGAAACGCACCAGCAGGCCGACGGAAGCGTACGCATCCCGCAAGCCCTGCGTCCCTACATGGGCGGACAGGAATGTATTCGACCGCGCTAATATCGTAGAGTATAATAAACCTTATAAACCTTCGTAGGGACCCGCTTTAGCGCGTCCGGCGCGATTTATCGCGTTACCCCGTTCGTTGTAAGCTACCGTTGTAAGCAGCAAGTGCAAGCAGCGAGCTGGGGATGAACAGCGCGTCCGCCGGGATGCGGCGTTTGCGACAATGGAGGAGCTGTGCATTGAAACCTGTTAACCTACTCGAATACGAGCCGCTGGCCCAGGCCCGCGTGGAAGCGGATGCGTGGGACTACTATCAAGGCGGCAGCGACGACGAAGTCACGCTGCGAGCCAATCGGAGCGCGTTCGAGCGCATCCGGCTGCGTCCCCGCGTGCTGATCGACGCCAGCAAGATCGACACGCGCACAACCGTGCTGGGGGCACCAATCAGCATGCCGATCATGATAGCGCCTATGGCCTGTCACGTCTTCGCCCATCCCGAGGCCGAATGCGCGACCGCACGGGCTGCCGGCCAGGAGGAAACGCTGATGGCTGTCAGTACGGTCGCCAATCGCACCATTGAAGAGATCGCCGAGGTAGCTGGCGGCCCGCTCTGGTTCCAGCTCTACACCAACGAAAACCCGCGTGTCAGCGAGCGGCTGGTGCAGCGCGCCGACGCGGCAGGCTATCGCGCAGTCATCCTCACGGTAGATACGCCCCGGCTGGGACGACGCGAGCGCGATATCCGCAACCAATTCAAGCTGGAAGCTCGTTCCCTCCTCGCCAATTTTCAAGAGGCCGTGGCAGACGAGCCGACATTCAGCCGCCACGTTACCGATACCTGGGAAACGGTGGACTGGCTGCGCACGGTGACAAAGCTGCCCCTACTGCTCAAGGGCATCCTGACGGCGGAAGATGCCTTGCTGGCAGTCGAGCGAGGCGTCGAGGGCATTATCGTCTCCAATCACGGGGGAAGGCAGCTCGATGGTTCGCTGGCGGCTATCGAAGCATTGCCCGAAATCGCCGAAGCAGTGGCGGGACGCTGCGAAATCTATCTTGACGGCGGTGTTCGTCGGGGAACCGATGTGCTCAAGGCGCTGGCATTGGGGGCGCGTGCCATCTTTATTGGTCGTCCAATACTCTGGGGGCTCGCGGTTGACGGTCAGGAAGGCGCACAACATATCCTGCAATTGTTACGTAACGAACTCGAAGTAGCGATGGGACTTTCAGGATGCCCAACGCTGGCAAGCATCAACCGTTCTTTAGTAAAAATGCTGTAAGCCTACGTATAGGGGGCGCTGGAGCCTTCGTATGAAACCTTCGTAGGGGCCCGCTTCAGCGCGTCCGCTTTAGCGCCCGTACACTATAATCGAATAATCTCTGCTCGCACGCTCCTGACATCGTCATCGATGGAGAGCAGGCCGATGCTGCACGCAGGTTGGCGGCGACGGTCGGTCGCGCTGCCAGGATTAAAGAGCAACTGCCCATCATGCTCCTGATTATAGGGAATGTGGCTATGTCCAAATATCACCGCGCGCGCATCAGGAAATTCCCGCCGGGCATTACGAGCGTAATGAGCGGCATCCCCAAGAATATGCACAATGCCGATCTTACAAAATCCTACAGTGATTTCACGTTTGATCGGCAGCTTCAACACCACCTCTTCACGCTCAACATTGCCCTGTACCGCCACAACGGGCGCTATCGTCTCCAGTTCAGCAATCACTTGCAAAATCGAAAGATCGCCCGCATGCACGATCAGCTCAACACCGGCAAAATGCTGCCAGATCGCGTCAGGCAATGCTTTGAAGTGAGGAATGTGGGTATCTGAAATGACCCCGACTTTTCTGATCATGTGGCTTTTCCCGTAACTCAGGCTGAGATTGCTTTCATAAGGATAACTATCCTCCATGAACAGCAATTGCCCTTTCGCGAACATAGCGACGGACTTCTCTGACATCTGTGATACCTTTGGCTTTTGCTTCCTGAGTCCATTCGTACAGTTCATATTTATTCTGAAAGAGCCGATTAGCACAGAAAATATTGCGTCGCACAAAAGGCGAGGGTGCGACTTTTACCAGATACTCACGCACAGAAGGATTATCTGGCTGCCTGGTGTACCACCACGGAGTTTCTAGAGTATAGTACGGATCGTAGACCCAATCAGGACAGCAAACCTGGTAGCGTTCACAAAGGAATTCGACAGAGGCGGCGCAAAAAGCGGCCCAACGATGGCGATACTCTGTTTCCTGCTCTGGCCGCAGCAGCGGTTCACTTACCAAATCGGCCCTGGTCCTCTTCGCATAACCATACCATGCATTAGTAAAGTTACCAAGAGCTGTCCAGGGATCTTCCCCTGCACAAATTTCGTCATAGGCCCTTGCCATTGTTTGAATAGTTCCAGGGAGTATCGAAGGATCTTGTATACTCTCTTCATACATTTGCTCTACAAGCCGAAAAGTTTCAGGAGTCATTGTTTGCCATCTCCTTTTTCATGCAACCGTACATAAGTTAAATATAACAAAAGCATAACGCTAGACTAGGCAATGTAAATAACCCTGATCGCACAAGCTTCTTCACCAGAGTATAGATATCGGCCTTATCCCCTTCCTTGCGCATTCCTAATGCAACAATGATCACAACTCCTGCACTGTTATCTGTTTTATAAATGAGCCTGTATCTTTGCGAGGCAGCGCGTATAGAGCGATAACCAGCCAGGTCACCTGCTAAAGGCTTTCCTTTTTTATCAGGCTCAGTTTCAAGGCTCTCAATAGCCTGGATAATTCCCTGACGTATACGTGTATCTAAAATAGCAGCTAACTGTTTTTCCGCTGTTGGTGTTACAATGAGTTCCATCTACGATCAAATCCTATCTGCCCTTCCTACGTTATTTACTGCATCTCGGAAGTTGATAAACTATCACGCTCTTCCCAACCTAGTTCTTTTTTCACAGATTTCCAGGATTTACCTTTGTTTTCCCTTGCTTCCCTGATACCCTGACGCAAGGCAGCAACCTGCTCTTCATCCCCCAGAATTTCTAGCGTCTCCATGATTGATTCATAGAGTTCCCAGGGCATAATGGCTAATACGGGAATGTTGCGCCTGGTGACTGTAACTACAGGCTTACTGCGGTTAGCAATATCCTCTGCAAACTGTTCAGGTAATCGTGTCAATTGATCTCTCGCTTCGACCATAGAGAGAGTGTGTGGTGTCTTCTGCTCCATAACCTTGATGCGCCTTTCTTGATCAACCTTTCTTTGTACATTTATCTGTACATCTAAGTGTACACCAGAATGTACATTTTAGCAATGGCTTCTTATGGTTTTACCCTGGTCCATCACCCCAGGTCAAGGAGCCGCAGAAACTTTTCTTAGCCTGTGCAAACAGCGAGACAGGCATCGCCCATAAATCAAATGACGCAGGTTTTCATCCAAAAAAACCTGCGCCGGAATATCACAAACAATCCCGGGATGGGATTAATCTACTTCACAAGACGTACAATCACATGTCGCGGAATCTTCTGTATCATTGACAAACAGTTGTGCAACCTGTTCGGGAACGATCAATTCCTCCGCCACGGTGTCCTCCTCCCCCAGGTAACTGGCCGCATCGCCGATGTCAACCAGCTCTAACGCCTCAATGATTGCTCGCAACTCTCCTGTTGTTGCCATTACGAATACCCCCTATTCATAATATAGAAGTCACCAGCTCGACCCGCTCCCACCCATACATTGGCACCCTTGATAAAGAGATCGCGTGCCAGATGATATAGCATTTTCGATAGCATAAACAAAGCCATTAAGAGAGGTCAGTCATTGGTATCTCTACTTATACATACGTTCGAAAATATCTCATCATTCCCTAAATTGGTCTCAATGGACCGAATAGGCCATTGTCCGCGCAGAGCTTCGCAAAGGTTATTTTTTCAGACAGAACGGCTCGCATGCGAGCCGTTCGGGAGAGGAAGGTGCTGCGGTGGGCTGCGCCCACCGCAGCACCTTCCTCTCCCCATGAGCGCCAAAGGCGCGAGCGGTCAGAGCCAATGACGACTTTTGTGAAGCCCTGCTTGCCCGTGTCACAATTATGACGCAGGCGCAGCGAACGTGATATACTGACCGCAAGAAACTCTCAGATTGCAGGAGAATTGTATGGCAAATAATCACTATAACGTTGCAGTGATTGGCGCTGGCCCCGGCGGCTACGTCGCCGCCATTCGCGCCGCGCAACTTGGCGCGAAGGTGGCTATTGTCGAGAAACAGTATCTCGGCGGCACCTGTCTCAACGTGGGCTGTATTCCATCAAAGGCGATGCTGCATATTGCTGAGGTAATGCATAGCATGGAGGCGCTGGAGGAGCTGGGCATCCATCTCCCACAGCCACCAACCTTCGATATGGCAAAGGCGGTTGTCTTTAAAGATAAAGTCGTCAAACGTATGACAGGCGGCGTTGGCGTGCTGATGAAGGGGAACGGCGTCGATATCTATGATGGGCTGGGCAGCGTTGACGCCTCGCGCACTGTGACGGTCAAGAAGAACGATGGCACAGACCAGCAGTTCAGCGCCGATAAGATCATCCTTGCCACGGGCTCGGTTCCGCTGATGCCTCCTATGCCCGGCATCGATGGGCAGAATGTGATGAATAGCGACACCTGCTGGAACCTGCCCAAAACGCCCGAGAGCCTGGTCTGCGTGGGCGGCGGCGTGATCGGCATGGAGCTGGCCTGCATGTTTAACGCACTCGGCACGCAAATAACGGTGCTGGAAATGCTGCCCAACATCCTGGCCCCCGTCGATGAAGAGGTGCGTCGCCTGCTGGTGCGCATCCTGGGCAAGCGCGGCATCAATATCGTGACAGGCGCGAAGGTCGAGGGTATCGAAGACGAGGGAGGCCAGAAGAAGGTCATCGCCACGACCGATAAAGGTCAGCAAAGCTTCCCCGCCGAGTACGTCCTGATGGCGGTCAGCCGCCGCGCCAACACCAGCGGCTTAGAGCAGTTGATGGAGCAGGGACTTGACAATGATCGTGGTCGCGTGCGCGTCAACGAAAAGATGGAGACCAACCTGCCTGGCATTTACGCGATTGGCGACCTGGTTCACGGCGCTGGCCTGGCTCATGTAGCCTCAATGGAAGGCGAGGTCGCGGCAGATAACGCGCTGGGGCACGAGGCGAAGATGGACTATCACGTCATCCCGAACCCCATTTACACCTTCCCCGAAATCGCCTCTGTCGGCCTGACGGAAGCAGACGCCAAAAAGCAGTATCCCGAAGCGCGCGTCGAACGCTTCCCCTGGACGGCCATTGGCAAGGCTGTGGCAATAGCCGAGACGGAGGGCTTCACCAAAGTCATTCTCGGCAAATACGATGAGATCCTGGGCGCGCACATCATCGGACCCGACGCCACCAACCTGATCAGCGAATTCTCGGTCGCGATGCGCGGCGAACTGACCGCCGACGAGATCATCGAAACCATCCACCCGCACCCCACGCTGAGCGAAGGCTTGCGCGAAGCCATCCTGGCCGTCGAGGGCCGCCCGATCCATATTCCGCCGAAGCAGGCGGTGAGGGCGCGATAGTAGAGGGAGATGGGCACTCAAAAAATGATGAAGCAGCTTCTGGTGTGACTAGGAGCTGCTTTAACATTTTCTTATTCTCCTATTATCCCTTTATCAATCGCTATGATCAACTGGATAAAGGCGGTAACTGCTGGATTTGGTCCCTTATCTGATCGGCGGTGATCCCCAAGCGGAGGAAAACACTCCCATTAATACCGAAAGGGGTACGAGAAAGACCTAATAAAAGATGCTCACTCCCAACCTCCGTCTGATTCAGTTTTTGCGCCTCCTCTGCAGCTTGGAAAATAGCTATCCTGAATGACTTTGTGAGATGTTTCTCTCCAAGTGCGATGGCCTCCCTGGATGAATAGATGCCAGGATCATAGTTGTAATTTGTTCAGCGTTAATACCGAGGTGGCGCATAATAATTGTGGGAGCATCGTGTGGATCTTGGAATAAGCTCAATAATAAATGGAAGCTATCTATATAGTTATGGAAAAACTATTTGCTTTTTCCTGAGCATGAGTCAATGCTTTTCTTGCCTGGTGTGTGAATAGAATACCTTCAATACTATCAGGCTCCGTTCTATGAATCTGTTCTTGCTTTGATAGAGATGAGTCTGGAAGAACTTGACTACTAATGAGATGACAGCGATATCCTCCTTGTTGTTTCGACATTATCCCCTCCTCCCTTGAAAAAACAAAAGCTACCTTCATTTGTCTTGTCTAAGTATACGGCCCAAGCCTTCAAGAAGCAATAGAAAATCAGACGCGGCAATTTTGTTACGGATCTTATTGATGTATTTGGTAAGCAGTTTCTGCGCATTTGCATCAGTGACATTTAGCGATACAGCTTCAAATAGCAGTGTTTCCTGAACCATTGTATGCAGTAAAAAGAGCCTGATTAATTTGTACTCGGTAGGGCTGAAACGGAGAACGCGATTGTTAATGACTATAGAGGCTTGCTCGTCGTCATATCTGATATCTACCTTATCGATCACAGAGCAACGCTCTAGCATGAAAAATACTCCTTTATAACAGAAATTTTTTTCTGTGTGATAGACAAAAAGTACATTATAGAGTAAAAAAAGCGCAGAATCTTCCGATAACGGCAACAAGTGCCAGGTTGCCGTGCGTTTTGACAATCTGAAGAGAGCTATTTCCCCAAAACAAGCCTGAGAGCAAAATCGTGCGGAAAGGGTGCAGATAATGAAGCGGGTAACAAACGCACGACATCTAACTGACCAAAAGATTGGAACAGCAGATCCAATATGTAATCATACTATACAAGATGCAAATGGGGTTTCAATAGGAAAAACGTACATGAGATTTTTATAGGAGAGATAATCGTGAAGCGTTTCTTCTAAAAAATTTGTGATAAGAATAAGAAGGAACTTCTGTTTCTCGCAGAGGTCTTCTCTCAAGAAAAGCATAGCATGAACAGAGTTTCATTTCAGGGTTGCGGCGGCCCCAAACCACCCTGAAACAAGTACTAACTTGAAGAGTTTTATTGACATATAAACATGTTTTCACAACAATATATTTATAGGGACTATGGCTTTCAGGGAGAACAGGGAGGAGCTGTGATGAGCGTTATCAGGACAAGAGGGCAAGCAGCAGGCATACAGGTCGGTAACGTCTGGATCAGAGTATTAATGATAGGTGCGCTGGTCTGCTTACTATCGGCTGCAGGGGCTGGCGTATATTTTGCGCTGTCTTCCAGTGCCGCCACACAACATGCACAAATAGCGACCAGCGCGCATAAAACGTCGGTTACGCTTGATCCGAATCAGGCTGAAGTGACGGCAGTCGCTCAACAATATATGAATGCCCTGCTCGGACAACATTATGATACTATGTGGAGTATGCTCGACCCAGGCGTGCAGGCGATGTGGCACGATGAGGCAACATTCGCCAGCTTCTGGAAAGCGCGCTTCCAGAATTACACGCTCCAGAACTTCACCACCGGACAAGCTCATGAACTGCCTCTGTGGGTGAATCCTGAGACAATGACGCAGTATGCTCATGTGGATGCCATACCCGTTTCGCTGCAATTCGAGCTGAAAGCGTTGCCACCTAAACAATTCCCCCCGCTCGCTCCGCAATTCCTCCATCCCAGCATCATCTTCCACGATTTACCCTTTATTGTGCAGCAGGTAGCTTCGAATCAGGCGCTCCAGGATGAACATCAGTGGCGCGTTCTGGTTGGCGGCCCGGCTGACCTGGAAGCTCCTGTCCTGCCTCCCCTCACTCCAGTCAGCCGACGGGTAAAAGTGCCGATTCTGATGTATCATCATATTACTGATGTGAAACCAAAGAACCTGCTTGATTTAAGCCTGACGGTCACGCCAACGATGTTCAATAAGCAGTTGGACTATTTGAAGCGGCAGAAATACCAGACTATCACGTTTAATCAGCTTTTCAATGCGCTATACTATAACGCCCCATTGCCGGCAAAGCCGATCATCCTGACTTTTGATGACGGCTATGATGATGCGTATCAATTTGCTTATCCAGCCCTGAAAGCGCATGGCTATAGCGGCATGTTCTATATCATCACAGGCAAAGTCGGCTGGCAGGGACAGATGACCTGGGATCAGATGCGTACGATGGTCACCGGCGGCATGCAAATGGGCTCGCATACCATCCACCATGTCAATATAGGGCAGGTCTTTCTGAACTCGCGCATCCAGGCCCAGCAAGAGGTACAAATATCGCAGATGGATCTGGAAAAGCACCTGGGGATCGTCGTTCAACAGTTCTGCTATCCTTCAGGAGAGCCGTTCCGTCATGGCAGCCTGATTCTGCAACAACAGGTAATGAACTTGCTGGCAGCGAATGGGTACATAGGCGCAACCACCGATCCTGGCGCAACCGGCATTGTGCAGAACAGCCGCACACCATTGGACCTGCTGCGCGTGCGCGTCGATGGGCGCGAGTCGCTGGTGGCCTTTATGCTCAGTGTGCCATAGCAACATGCTGTTCTATGGCACCAGTTCCCCGCATTGGACCTTTGCCAGCAGCTTCGTCCAGGCCAGAGCCTCGCGAACAGAGGTGGGAAGCGTAAAGGCATAAGGAGCATCATGATCTCCAGGCTGGCTCAATTCTAGCTCCAACCGCATAATATCCATCGCATTCATACCCGGACCACTCAATAGCTGATCGGCAGTAACGGATGTCGATACTAATCCCTGATTCTCACGCGTCAACATTTCATCCATCTCTTCAACTGAGGTAGAAAAGAAGACGCGAATATGCTCGCGAGGCACAGTTGTATACATTTTCAATAGCGCCAACAACGCGCTGAGAGATGTCAACGAGGTCGAACTCCACTTCCAGGAAGTATTGCGCTCACCCTGGCATGCGACACGATAGTAAATCACAGGTATGTATTCCTCCCAACATACGTATTTTCGCGTTAACTCCGATAGCACTTTCAGGATTTTTTGATACCATGTATCCGCAAGCAGCCCAACATACGTATTTTCGCGTTAACTTCGATAGCACTCATCAAAACAGAAGTGTATCAAGGCCAATCCCCTTACCTACTATACGCGCTATCAGGCATTTTTTAGACAGAAGTAGCCGGTTCCAAGCGACTTCTTATCTTCTTTAAAAAAAAGCTTTACAAGTTGGAGCAAGTATGATATTATCTACGTCGCAAGGGGATGTAGCTCAGCTGGGAGAGCGCGACAATCGCACTGTCGAGGTCAGGGGTTCGAGCCCCCTCATCTCCATTACACCATCGGCTCATATGCCTTGCAAATCGCAAACGGTTATGGTATAGTGTAGATACATCGAAGATGCGATGAAATTTTGTAAGGACCCGCTTTAGCGCGTCCTACACATGCGACGAGCAGGAGTAGTAAGTCACCTGACTTCAGAGAGTAGCCGGTTGGTGCGAGGCTACGACGTTCGACCGAACTCGCCTGCGAGCAACAGGGGTGAAGGTATTGCCAGGCGGCAATGTGTGTAGCTTCTGTCGGGGTTGCCCGTTATAGCACACAATGAGAGTAGATCAAGGACAGTACCGGCTAACTACTTATACATGGGCCTGTAGCGCAGCTGGGAGAGCGCTTCCATGGCATGGAAGAGGTCAGGGGTTCGAATCCCCTCAGGTCCACCATCGCTGTCCAGATCGAAAATCAGGGTGGTACCACGGAATAACCTTTCGTCCCTAGCGGATGAAAGGTTTTTTGTTATGTTCTTGTATTCCTTATTCTTGATCGTCCCTTCGCGATGACAGACAGTTGCTAAGATGTGTCTGATTCTGAGGATCTTTGCCTTTCGTGGTGAAGAGCGCGGCTTCGCCGCGCAAGGAGTCTGGGAGGTGTGGTGGCGACTTGCGCGAAGCGCAAGTCGCCACCACACCTCCCAGACAAAACGAGCGTCGTAGGCGCGAGCGCGCTCTCACGCTGAGCATCAGACACATTCTAAAAAAGTAAAGCAGGGAGAGCCATTATGGTCATAACACGTACAAAATACAATCCGAAAGAGATCGAGCACAAATGGCAGACTCAATGGGAAGCAGAGCATCTGTATCATGCCTCTGATGATTCTCCCAAACCAAAATTTTATCATCTGGTGATGTTCCCCTATCCATCGGGCGATCTACATATGGGCCACTGGTATAACTATTCGCCCTTTGATGCCTATGGACGCTTTATCCGCATGCAGGGCTACAATGTGATGCAGCCAATGGGCTTCGATGCCTTCGGCCTGCCGGCGGAGAACGCCGCCATCAAACGCGGCGTCCAGGCCCGCACCTGGACCCTGGCAAACATTGAAAATATGCGTAAGCAACTGCGGGCAATGGGAGCGCAGTGGGACTGGCAGCGCGAAGTTATCACCTGCATGCCCGATTACTATAAGTGGACGCAATGGCTGTTCCTGCAATTCTACAAGCACGGGCTGGCCTATCGCACCAAAGCGCCCGCGAACTGGTGCCCCGGCTGCAATACCACGCTGGCAAACGAGCAAGTACTGGCCGACGGCACCTGCGAACGCTGCGGCAGCGTGGTCGTACGCAAAGAAATCGATCAGTGGCTGCTGAAAATCTCGGCCTACGCCGAAGAACTGCTGAACTTCCACGGCGTCGAGTGGCCGGAGAAGACGATTATAATGCAGCGCAACTGGATCGGACGCAGCGAGGGCGCGGAGATCCGTTTCTTTACTGAGATTGATGGCAAGCGCGAAGAGATCCCGGTCTTCACGACGCGTCCAGACACGATCTATGGCGCGACCTTCTTTGTACTGGCGCCGGAGCATCCCTGGGTGGAGAAAATCACGACGCCTGAACACAAAGCTGAGGTCGATGCCTACGTCGCCCACGCGCGGCGCATGACTGAAATCGAGCGCATGAGCACGGAGAAGGAGAAAACGGGCGTCTTTACCGGCGGCTACGTCACCAATCCCGTGAGCGGCGAACGTGCTCCTGTCTGGATCGCCGATTACGTGCTGATGGGCTACGGAGCGGGCGCGATTATGGGCGTGCCTGCCCACGATCAGCGCGACTTCGAGTTTGCCCGCAAGTTCGGTATTCCAATCCGCGAAGTGATCTGCGCCCAGGATGAAGAGCCGAGCGATCCGGCAACCTGGACAGCCGCGAAGGAAGCCCTGGGCGTGATGGTCAATTCGGGTCCCTTCGATGGCACGCCTGGAGACGAAGCTATCGCTAAAGTCACCAGCTATATCGAAGAACAGGGCATCGGCAAGTTTATGGTCACCTATCGGCTGCGCGACTGGTTGATCAGTCGCCAGAGGTACTGGGGTGCGCCCATTCCTATTGTCTACTGCCCCGTAGATGGCATGGTACCCGTTCCAGAAGATCAACTGCCCGTTCTGCTGCCGGAGCATGTCGAGTTCAAGTCAACCGGCGAGTCGCCGCTGCGCTACGAGCCGGAGTTTGTCAACACAACCTGTCCGGTGTGCGGCGGACTGGCGACGCGCGAGGCCGACACGATGGATACGTTCATCTGCTCGTCCTGGTACTACCTGCGCTATGCCGATCCGCACAATAGCGAACAAGCCTGGAGCCAGGAGAAAATGCATCACTGGCTGCCGGTCGATCAATATGTAGGCGGCGTCGAGCATGCCATTCTGCACCTGCTGTACTCGCGCTTCTTCGTCAAGGCGCTGCGCGACATGGGGTACGTGGACTTCGACGAGCCGTTCCAGCGCCTGTATCACCAGGGGATGGTGCTGGGAGCTGACGGCCAGAAAATGTCCAAGTCGCGTGGCAATGTCGAAGCGCCCGACAGATACGTCGAGAAGTACGGCGCGGACACGGTACGCTGCTACATGATGTTTATCGGGCCGTTCGATGCGGGTGGCTCCTTCAAAGCGGAGAATTTAGAAGGCGTCTGGCGCTTCCTGAATCGCTTCTGGAGCCTGGTTACCGATACCTGGATCGATAAACCGGGCAACAAAGAGACCGATGAGAGCAAAGCCATTGAGCGGCTGCGTCACAAAACCATTAAGCGTGTCACTGAGGATCTGAGCGCGTTCCACTTTAACACGGCGCTGGCCGCCCTGATGGAGTGCAACAATGCAATGATCAAGCAGCAAAACACGCCGGTGACGCAGAGCGCGGCCTACCGTCAGACGCTGGAAACTATGATGCAACTGCTGGCGCCGATGGCTCCGCACATCACCGAAGAACTGTGGCACCTGACCGGTCACAAAGGCAGCATCCATATGACTTCCTGGCCTGCCTACGATGAGGCCATGACGCAGGATCAAACCTTTACCCTGGTGATACAGGTCAACGGGAAAATTCGCGAGCGCGTTGAAGTTCCTGCCGACATCAGCGAACAGGAAGTACGCGCGCTGGCGCTGGCAAATCCTAAAGCGCTGGCATTTATCGGCGATATGACTGTGCAGAAAGTAATCTATATCCCCGGTCGCCTGGTCAACATCGTCGTGCGTAACGCGTAAATACGAAACTCATAGCGGAGAGGGGCAAGAGCAAATCATCCCAGCTTGCCCCTTCTCTCCTCACCGCGAATGCATCGCATGACACATCACTGTAACCTCGCAACGTCTCTTTTCCTATAGAGTAGAAGAATAGCAAACTACTCAACCATACGAAAATCCGCCACAGCTCTTTCGTGTAATCTATAGGCAGGTTGGTATTTTCCCCAAAATAGGGCTTTATAACTGGAACCATTGGGGGGTCTCAAACGTATATAGGGCAGATAGTTCATTATGAATAGCCGTCTCCGGGGCAGGTAGGGTTCATAAAGAACTTTCCAGGATGCAAGGTGATATATTTCACACCTGTAGTATTGTCTAGTAGACTGCCATTGTTGGCTTTTCCGGTTATACTTCGTATAGAAAGAAAAAGGAAGTAGAGGGGGATGGGAGGATAGAGCAAGGTAGGTGAGCAAGCAGCAAAATGACATTTGAAAAAGTGCTGTATCTACCGTTTACTCTAGTAGCCAATCTTTTATCACAACAATGATCGAAAGCAAGCGGAAACAGCAGTGGTGGCAGACCAGTCAGGCACAGGTGGAAGGAAACAATCATGAATACACAGCCTTTAGAAAAAATTACCAATGTTGAGCAAGCCATAACGGAAACAGAGGCCCTCGAACAAAACGGGTTCTCGCAGGATGAGGTTATTTCTCTCCTCTGGCTCCGCCAATGGTATCAGAATGGTGGTAGTGATCGTATGGAAGTTGTGCGCCATCTGGAATTTCTCAAATATCTCGTAATGCATCACAAGATTGAGCTGTAATGAGCCTGTAGCCACGCGCTGGGCATCTCTTGAGCACACTATTTTCGTCTGACCCATAACGTCACGCCAGAACGAAGAACGGGACCAGCAAGAGATGCCCTTCTTTTTTCCCCACCGCCATGAAAAGCCCTCGGAAACGCCCACATTTCTAACCTGAACGGCTCTCTTTACGTACATGCTGCAAGAGTGTTGATTGTTCGTCATATCGTATGCGGAGAGTAAGAAGATCCATGCGCATCATTCTCTATCTTGGAAAAGGCGGCGTCGGGAAAACAACGATATCAGCCGCCACAGCTATTCGCACGGCCACGCAGGGGAAACGCACCCTGGTGGTAAGCACCGACCTGGCCCATAGTCTTGCCGACTGCCTTAATGCCATGCTCACCTCCGAACCAAAAGAACTGATGCCTAACCTCTGGGCGCAGGAGGTTAATGCCCTTGATGAGATGCGACGGGGATGGGGCAAATTGCAGGAGTCGATGAGCAAAACACTGCGCAAACAGGGCATCGATACCGTGATGTCCGAGGAACTGGCGCTTATCCCCGGCATGGATGAGATTGTAAGCCTGATTAACATCTACCGCAACGCCCGCGAAGGCAATTTCGATGTGGTCGTGATCGACGCCGCTCCCACCGGAGAGACGGTCCGCCTGCTGAGCATGCCCGATACGTTCCAATGGTACGCCAGCCGCCTGACGGCTCTCCAGAGCACCACCCTTAACCTGGCACGACCATTGCTCAAGGCTTTCCTCCCTTCGACCGAGATCCTGGAAGCGGTCCAGAAGCTGAGCGAGCGCGTCAAAACGCTGCGCGCAGTGCTGAGCAATCCCGATATCAGCTCTTACCGGCCCGTCGTTAATCCAGAACGCATGGTGATTAAAGAGGCGCTACGAGCCGAAACCTACCTCGCGCTGTTCGGCTATCCAATCGATGGCGTCATTTGCAATCGCGTCATCCAGCCCGCCGATTACCAGGATACTTTCCTGCAAGAACTCTTCCGCTCTCAAGAAAAGCTGCGCCGTCAGATCCATCAAACCTTCGCACCCTTACCAATCTGGGAAGCTCCCTACCACGCGCACGAAATCGCAGGCATTCCCCAATTGGGCGAGCTCGCAGAGACCATCTTCGGTGCACAGGACCCCTCCCAGATCTTCTATCGTGGCCCCATTCAAGAGGTGATACGCAAGGAGAACAACTATATCCTGCGCCTCCCCCTGCCCCATGTCGAAATGGACAAGGTGCAGATGACCAAAAAGGGCGATGAGATGATTATCGAGATCGGCAATTTCAAGCGCGATATCACCCTCCCCTCGGTGCTGGCAAGCCAGGAACCGCAAGTGGCCCGGTTCGTGAATAAGGCGCTGGAGATCCATTTCACGGCTCCCCCGATGGAGGCTGATAAGTCCGCGTAGTATAATAAAAAGACACAAATCGTTATGCAAAAAAGATCCGAGAGAAGCGGATAACCCGCTTCCCAAAGGTTTGATTGTGGCCCGCCCGTTATCGAGAAGAGAAAGTGGAGAGATGAATCAATCCGATATGCCGGCGGCTTTGCTTCTGACGGCAGGCTCTGACCTTGAAGGTCAGCAGCGCGGGCTGGGCATCAGCACCATTGCCTTCAAGATGAGTGCGCCAGACTCGGGCACGCCCTTCATCCTGGAGAATACCTTCCTGGCTAAAGGCGGTCCGGCACGCCACCTGCATTACGACCAGGAAGAATGGTTCTATATCCTCGAAGGCGAGTTCCAGTTCGAGGTGGGAGCAGATCGTTTCCGCCTCCAACCAGGCGATTCGCTGCTGGCCCCACGGCAAGTTCCCCATGTCTGGGCCTTTGTTGGTGAAGCTCGTGGCCGCATTCTGATCGCTTTTCTGCCCGCAGGGAAAATGGCAGCCTTCTTTCGCGAAGTGACCAGGGCCAACGCCATGCCCCCTCTAGATCCAGCATTATGGCGCGCTCACGGCATGGAGTTGCTGGGGCCACCTTTACCAGTAGAATAAGGCGCGGGGCGATATCACCGCTCTATCTTAACCGAAGAGGTCGGCATGCTTGGGAACTCCCCAGAACGTCTTATCACAAATACGCCTTCAGCCCTTGACATCTGTTCCAAATTCCCTCTATTATGAACATTGGCTGACACAAAAACAGGTCATAAATACTCTGACAATTTTCGTTCATATTGCCCCTGTAAACAGCAGGCAATTGATCATTAGCAAAATATCTCGCTTATTTTATGTCAAATAGAGATCAAACAGGGCTCGCGATGTATGTTGAGCGAGCCCGTAAAGTGTTACAACACGAGCAGCGATTACATCATCAGGATCAGGCCATCAAACCCGGCGGCCTGGAGGCTTTTGTAACGCGTTGGGCCGAAGAGATCTGCGCCATCTGCCAGAGCGCGGGGATGGATGTCAGGCCCATTTATCATTTTGTCGAATACCTTGAAGGCTATCGCAAGCAAAATCCTATCGAGCGGGCAGCAAATATACGAGCGGCGCTCGCTATTCTCAATGATCTGGCTGGGCAAGAGGGCAGCGCCAGGACCACGCCACCGGAGTCAGCGCCGGCCAGCTTTCAGAGCAAGAAAGTCACAAGCCAGGTAGCAGCATCCACTAAGTCGACGTCTTCGCCGGCTTCCCCCCCACCATCAACTAAGCTGGCGTCGGCAGCGACCCCGGCCAGCAAGACGGCATCCTCCAACGGAATGTCCCGCACAGAACAGCACGCCTCAGAGCCAGCATCCAACCGGATTCACCTGGAGGCTGGCATGTCTCAGGGGCATACGGCATTGACGCTATTGAGCGCCGATATTACCGCTATACCAGGAGTGGGGACGAGCGTGGGGGCGAAATTGCATCGCCTGGGGATACGTACCGTGCGCGACCTGCTCTTCTACTTCCCGCGCGACCACCGCGACTATAGCCAGCTCACAAAGATCGAGAATATTCCCTTTAACGAAGTAACGACAACAATGGGGCTGATCTGGGAGGTGACGACAAAGCATATCAGTGGAGGACGAACGCGCACTATCGCGACCATCTCAGATGCAACCGGCAAACTCTACGCCTCCTGGTTTAATCAGCCATACCTGCAAAAGCAGCTCAAAAAGGACTCGCAACTGGTCGTTACGGGCGTTAAGCAGCGCTTTGGCAATAAGGTCGAGTTCGCCGTACGCAGCCACGAACTCGCCGAGCAGGGCGACCTTCTCAACACCGGACGCCTGGTGCCAATCTACCCCTTGACCGAAGGGTTGCACGAAAAAGCCCTGCGCCGCTTTACCAAGTGGGCCGTTGACCGTTACGCGGCAATGGTTCCCGAACACCTTCCCCGCTCAGTGATAGCGGAGGGCAATCTTCTGCCTCTGCCGGAAGCTATCAAGCAAATTCACTATCCCGAAAGCGAAGAGATGCGGCTCGCCGCCCGCCGCCGCCTCGCCTTTGACGAGCTATTCTTGATCCAGCTCGGTATGCAGGAACGCCGGACACGCTGGCAACGGGAAGCGCCGCAGGGCAACACTTTCCATATTGATTACAGTAAAATCTTCATCGATGCGCCTCAACCACAAAGCGAGGTAGAGTTAACCGAGCAGTCAGCAAGCCTGGATAGCTCAACGCTCTGGTCGGTCATAGCCACGGACAAGCCATTCGAAGCAACCCTGCCTTTTGCTTTCACCGCTGCTCAACGGCGCGTCATCAAGGAAATTTTTGCCGATCTGGGCAAGAATAGCCCCATGTGTCGCCTGCTACAGGGCGATGTGGGAGCCGGTAAGACGGCGGTAGCCGCCGCTGCTCTGCTAATGACGGCCTTCAATGGTTATCAGGGGGCGATCATGGCTCCCACTGAACTGCTGGCCGAGCAGCACGCCCACAGCATCAGCGCCATGCTGGCCCCCTTTGGCATTCAAACGGTTTTGCTCACGGGCAGCCTGCGCCAGCGTGAACGCACAATGGGCCGCAACGCTTTAGAGAATGGGCAGGCGGCGGTAGCCATCGGGACGCATGCCCTCATCCAGGAAGACGTGAGCTTCCGTAAACTGGGGCTGGTGGTCGTCGATGAGCAGCACCGCTTTGGCGTGGAGCAGCGCGACGCTCTGCGTCAGAAGGGCTATCATCCGCATATGCTGGTGATGACCGCGACCCCCATCCCAAGAACTCTGGCATTGACACTCTACGGCGACCTGGACGTGTCGGTTATCGATCAACTCCCCCCAGGACGGCAGCAGATTATTACCCGCTGGCGCACGGGCGCACGTCGCAACGAAGCCAATACGCTTATAGCCCAGCAGGTCGCAGAAGGGCGCCAGGCTTTTATTATCTGCCCGCTCGTCGAAGAATCGGAGCTGCTGACGGTCAAAGCGGCCACCACCGAATACGAACGTTTGCAGCGTGAAGTCTTCCCACACTTGCGCCTGGGATTGCTGCATGGCGCGATGAAGCCGGCTGAAAAAGACCTCACGATGCGCCGCTTCCGCGACCACGAGCTTGATATTCTCGTCGCAACTTCCGTGATTGAGGTGGGCATCGATGTGCCAAACGCCACCGTCATCGTGATTGAGGATGCCGACCGCTTCGGCCTCTCACAGCTTCACCAGTTCAGAGGACGCGTTGGGCGCGGCAGCCACCAATCCTATTGCTATGTCCTCAGCGCAGATGCCAGCCTGCAAGCTCAGGAACGCCTGGGCGTCTTCCAGGAAACGTTCGACGGCTTCCGCCTCGCAGAGGCTGATTTGCGCCTGCGCGGCCCGGGCGATTTTATTGGAGTTCGCCAGAGCGGGATGCCAGAATTACGCATTGCCGATCTCAACGATGTGGCTCTCATTGAGCATACACGCACTATCGCCGGAAAATTATGGGACCACGACCCATATTTACGCAAACCGGAACACGCTCCCTTGCGCGAAAAGATGCTTCTCTTCTGGCAGAATTTCATGGCTCACTGACGGTTTCCTCTTTCATCATCGAAAGAGGCTATTTATCAGCCGATGACAGCACAAAAAAAGCGTTCTATCCAGCAAAAAATCATAGAACGCTTCTTTAATGCTGATCATTTTTAGTGGGAGGATTTGTAGCCGTTATGTAAAGCTCACAGACGAAGGTCGCTGCATCCTCAGGGCCAAGATGCTCTGCTAGCAGGTCCTGGTGCCCGCCAATCCGCTCCATACGCGCACGAATAAACTCATGACGGGCGGCGCCCACCGCAAAGCTCTTAAATCCACGGTGCATCGCTTCTATCTCCGCCGTTATTTGCTCGCGCAACTTCGCGACCTCACTACCACGTTCATCCATAATTTGCTCCTTTCAAACAAGACAACAAGCCTGAATCATTTATAACTAACGCAGATGCTTTTTGAAACATCGTGTATACATATAAGTCTCACATTTGTACAGATAAATGTATCGTCCACACATCCCTGTAAAATCGATATTTTTTACCGTCTTATCACGTTTTCTGTTTATTAATTACAAAACCGTTTGCCGTCTAACCCCCTGCACACCGCTCCCCCTCGTAGGGACCCGCTTCAGCGCGTCCGCTTTAGCGCCCGTCCCCCTTCGCCGAGTCTTGACATAGCCTGATAAAATAATAATAAGTCAAATTTGACTTATTACGTTACAAGAAGGAGACGAGCAAGGGCTATGTATAAACATATCATGCTGCTCGGTCTGCTGCTGGAAAAACCGATGTACGGGCAACAGATCCGCGAGGTGATTGAGAACCATCACGATCTGTTCGCGGAAACCATCAAAAAGCCGACGATCTATTACCAGCTTGAACGGCTGGCTGCCGATGGCTATCTGGAGATACGGCGCGAGCAGGTGGAAGCGCCTGGCCCCGGAGCGGCTCACGAAGACCTGGCGCTGCGTGAGCGCGACGTTTACTATATTACCGAAGCCGGGCGCCATTACTTCTACACGCTTTTACGCGCTATGCTGAGTCAATATACGCCCGGTTTAAGCGATTTAGACGCCTGCCTTTACTTCCTCCATCGTCTGAGCAGAAACGAAGCTACTGCTCTCCTGAAGGAACGCCAGGACCTGGTCAAAAACTATCGCGCGGTCGTCTTGCAACAAACGGAGAGTCATAGCATCGTTGATGAGGCACATATGCTCGTCAATGATCATAAACTTACCCTGATCAACGCAGAAATCGCATGGTTAGAACGCACAATTAACCACCTCGATACATCACCTGCACAACGGACATAAACTCCCTTGTGCAAACAAAAGACGTCTCGCTATTTTTTTGCGTTCAGGTCAAATTTGACTTAACTCGCATTTAGGGGGCATACCGTTTATGAATAAAAAGAGCAACGCGCCATTATTTTTGATGGCCCTGACTATTCTGATCGATTTCACCGGCTTTGGTCTCATCCTCCCGTTACTGCCATTCTGGGCGCAACGCCTGGGTGCTAACGCGGTGGGGATTGGACTGCTTCTCACTGTGTATGCGCTGGCCCAGTTCATTTTTACGCCACTGCTGGGAAGACTCTCAGATCGGTACGGGCGCAAGCCTGTCATCTTCACGTCGCTGCTGATTGAGGGGGCTTCGCTGGCATTCTCCGCCATCGCGTGGTCCTTCCCCATCCTTTTGCTTGCCCGCTTCATTGGCGGATTGGGAGCTGCGAATATTGGATCGGCTCAGGCGGTTGTCTCCGATGTGACCGCACCCCAGGAGCGGGCCAGAGGCATGGGGCTGATCGGGGCATCGATTGGCTTAGGATTTGTGATCGGGCCGGCGCTGGGCGGGGTGCTGGTGCCGCTGGGTCCTGCTCTCCCCTTCTGGGCGGCAACCGCCGTAGCACTGCTCAACGCGCTCCTGGTTCTCTTCTTCTTGCCAGAAACGCTCAATCGTGAGGCGAGGAAGACGCAAGCAGCACCCAACAGGAGAGGATTGCTGGCCGGTATAACCGGTGTGTGGCGTTATCCTGTCGTCACACGCCTGATCGCGATTAACTTGATCTTTACTATTGCCTTTACCGCAATGGAGGCGATCTTCCCTCTGTTCACTCAGCATACATTCGGCTGGGGAGCCGCGCAAAACGGCTACGTTTTCACCTATGTCGGCTTTATCATCGTGATCATGCAGGGCGGCCTGGTTGGGCAACTGGTAAAACGCTGGCAAGAGCAAGCAATCATGCTTGCCGGCCTGGTAATGCTGGCAGCCGGACTCATCTTGCTTGCATTTAGCGCGCAACTGGCAACGCTTTTAACCGCGCTGGGCATTTTGAGCGTGGGTGATGGTGCGGTCACGCCGTTAGTATCCACGCTGCTTTCGTTCGCCAGCCCGGCAGAGGCTCAGGGCGAAACGCTCGGGCTCGCGCAGGGCGTAGCTGGTCTTGGAAGGATCGTCGGACCCGTCGCGGCGGGCAGCGCCTATGCCTTTGGCGGACTCGCCACGCCTTTTATCGCCGGAGGTATCCTGGTTTTGCTGGCAGCAATGCTGGCTGTTCCAGCAATGGCGCTCAACCACCATCCGGTCGGGCCTGAAAAGGAGATGGAAAAGCAGGAAAATGCTGCAACGGTTGCAGCACCCTTTACCACCGGACCGCGTTTATAACACGGCCTGGTATGGTAAAATACGAAAAGTGTATTATTTCAGCAACAGTTTTAAGGAGAACACACGACATGCTAGTACGTATCACCGTCAATGTATTGCGTATCGCCGCACTGATTGCGTTGATTCTGGGCCTCATTTTCTGGACCAGTCCTACCAGGGGAGTCCTGGTTCCCATACATATGCTCCTGGGCATCATCGTTACACTGACCCTCTTGATTCTGGGTGGCGTGATGGTCACCGTGAAAAATGGCCTGGGGCTGGGCATAGGCGCTATCGTTCTGGGCTTGCTTGTCGTCATCGTCGGCCTGACCCAGACCCAACTCATCCCTGGCTCATTACACTGGATCATCCAGGTCATCCACCTGCTGATCGGCCTGACCGCCATCGGCATGGGCGAGATGGTCGCCGGGCGCTACCGCCGCACAATGGCCGCTGCGAAAATCGCATAATAGAGCTTGCCATACCCCGGCTTCCTGATAATAGCAAAAAGGTTCTTTCACGCTGAACGTGTGAAAGAACCTCTTTAATGCTCCTGGAATTGTCATATCAAACAAAAAAAACGTTTCTGAACTTCTGCTATTCAACTTTGTTCAAAGTGCCACCAGTTCCCCCGCTCGCTCGTCTTAATGCGATGATAGTTGGCGCAACGCACTTCGCATTTTGCTATTTCGGCCTCTATCTTCTTCCAAGAAGTAGCCCTCTTGAGCAACCTGGCTATATTTGCAGTCTTGCTTCCGCGAACATGATCGAATTCAAGAACGCGGATATCAGTTTGACCACAATCAATACAGGGATGGCTAGATAGATATACATATAATTTTTGCTTATTTTCAGCGTTGACTAGAGCGTTGCGCGTAAGCGCACAATCAAGGTAGATTTGCTTGTTATTTTGGTAATGGCGGCTATTTGCTTCGGCCTGACAAAACTTACACCATCGCTGGCGCGTTCCTTTGGCCTTATTTTTCCAAGCAAAATCTCTTTCAATGTCACGCTCTTGTTCGCAACCAGAACAAATTTTTTTCATGAAAGGGCAGCCGGATACCCCTCCGCTTCATCGAGGGGTAAGGCTGCCCCTCAAGGGGATACAGAAAATTTGGAACATTTGTTATAATATGGTGCATGGATGCACAGCACACCAAACACGTCACCTACAAGTTAGCCTATCACTTTGTCTGGTGTCCCAAATACCGCAAAAAGATTCTGGTTGGGAAACTGGCGACGTTTCTTGAACAGGAAATCCGTTGCATCTGCACGGAACAAGGCTGGACCATCGGAGCAGTGAACATCCAGCCTGACCATGTACATCTTTTCCTTTCGGCACCTCCATCAGTTTCTCCTTCACAGATTGCTCACCCGCTCAAGGGCACCACCGCCCGCAAAGTGTTTCAACGCTTCCCTCTCGTCAAGAAGCACTTATGGGGCGGTGCCTTCTGGTCTCGTTCGTACTATGTAGGCAGCGTTGGAGATATGAGCGTGGATACCGTGTTAAAATATATCGAATGAGGACAAGAATAGCAGGCAGAGATCGATCTTTACTCTTGCGAGGAAGATCGTCGTTTTTGTTTCTGTTGCTCTATGTAGTCCAGAATATCTTGACGGGGAGCTACGGCTCAGGAAGTCGGCAAGGAGAGCTTGTCACATGGCAGAGCAGAACACCCTAGAAGTAGGGAATGCATCGATTCATCTCGTAGGCACCGATGATCCTTTTAGCGATGGACATACGACAGGCTATCTGGAATTTTACGATGAGCGGCACCGACCCCTTTTCCCCTGGACCGACCAGGTGATCGCAGATCCCCTCATGGCAATCGTACAAGAGCCTGCCATGCCTTCTCTTTGGAAAGCGGGACGCATCACCGGATGGATAGACGCTCTTCTGGAAAATTCCCCGCAAACCTTTAGAAGTTATTTAGCAGCAGAACGAATGACCGTTTTGCAAGAGGTGTAAAAGAAGAGATTTAGAGGCATGGGGAAACGGGCATGTGCCCGTTTCCCCTGGACGAAAGCAAGCAACATGCAGCAGATCATCACCGCGAAACTCAAGCTTGTGACCACGAAAGAGCAGTTTGAGGCATTACGAAAGGTCCAACTGGCCTACCGTGATGCGCTCAACGCGGTGAGTTGCTACGCCTTCTCTTGTGGCAAAACCAGCAATGTCACCCGCCTGCACAAAGGCATGTATGCAGAACTGCGCACTCACTATCATCTCCCTTCACAACTGGCCTGTAGTGTGGAACGGCAGGTGGCTGCAACCTACAAAGGACTCTGGACGAAACTCAAGAAGAATGTAGAGCATCGCCGCAAGAAGATCACCAAGAAACGCTTTAAGGGTCTGGACAAGCCCCCCAAGTACAGTTCTCCAACGGTGCAGTATACCTATGAGCGTGATTATACCTTTCAGTGTGACAGTCGGGTCAGTGTCGGGACCTTGAACGGACGGATCAGTCTCCCCTACCAGGGCTATGATAAGCATCTGGCTCTTATTCAAGCCGGAGCACGCATCGGGGATGCGAAGCTCTGGTATGACCGACCAAAGAAGCAGTTCTATCTGCTGGTATCCCTCACGATAGACCTTGCCGAACCAACCTGTGAACAGTTCACCGAAGTCGTCGGAGTCGATGTCGGCGTGCGCTATCTGGCGGTGACATCCACTTCCACCGGCAAGGCCAGCTTTTACCCTGGAAAACGAACACGGCACCAAGCCAACCATTACGCGCGACTGCGCAAACGCTTGCAGCACAAAGGCACTCGTGGCTCCAAACGCCGCTTGAGACGCATCGAGCCACGAGAGAGACGGTTAAAAGCTCAAGCCAACCATTGCGTCGCCAAACAGATCATCGAGCAACACCCTCATACCTTGATCGGACTAGAGCACCTCACTGATATTCGGGAACGCACAAAGCGCAAGCGCCGCCGTCGCAAAAAGAATGGCAAAGGCACCGAGCCAGTTTCGCCCAAAGCACGTAAAGCCAACCGCGTGTCCTCACAGTGGTCCTTTGCTGAGTTACACAATCTCATCAGCTACAAGGCCGCACTCTCTGGCTCACTTGCGATCAAGGTCGATGCGGATTATACCTCGAAACGGTGTCCGAGGTGTGGGCATACGGAGGATGCGAACCGCCCGCAAAAGGGGTTGCTTTTTGTGTGCCAGAACAAAAGGTGTGGGTACACGCTGCATGCTGATCTGATTGGCGCTCGCAATGTGACGCTCAGGACGCTCCTGGTCCGGCACGACTGGATCAGGACGGGGCTTCTGTCAATGGCCCCTGATGCATCGGACCGTGAAGCCAAAGCAGCACGCCTGCAAAGGTATGCCGAGTTGCGGTGGAGTCCAGTTGTAACAAGCCTCCGGCTTCTAGCCGGGGGTGCGAATTGACAGTAGTATCCACCTCATAATATTAGAGACTAAAAAGTTGGCGCCATGAACCGTTTTTTTCACCTTCCCTAATACGATGGCAGTTGGCACACCTGACTTCACATTTAGCTATTTCGGCCTCAATGATAGACCAGGAATAGCCTTCACCCAGCATCCTGGAGATGTTTTCTACCTTTCGACAGCGATGACGTGTTATATACAACCGGAGAGGTAGCTGAAAAGCTAAAGATCACGCCGAAGACGGTGCGGGAATATATTCAAAGAGGTGAGCTGGAAGCCATCGATATGGGCCAGGGCTATCGCATTTATAGGCGCGACCTGGACGCCTTCCTGGAAAGTCGTCGCCGTCGTCGGATCGAGCGAAAAAAGTAAGCTTTTTGCATACTGCGAGGTGGAAAACAGAAAAACGACCTCCTGAACTTCAGGAGGTCGTTGGCAGGGGCGAGAGGACTTGAACCCCCAACCGCTCGATTTGGAGTCGAGTGCTCTGCCAATTGAGCTACACCCCTAAGATAAATTATTTCTGTAAATACAGGATATCCGTCCTGCCTCAATCGTTGGGCACCACCCCTACAGGTGTATCACGATGATAACAGAACAAAAAAGATTTGTCAAGTACGCAAAAGATGCGCGAGCGGCATTTATTTCAGAGTAACTTCTAACTATAAACATCACAAACCTGAACGAGGAGGGGTATTATGAGTGACACGTCGCAGAGAGGTTTGATGAGTCATACCGCTATTTTGAACCGGCTTGTCCAGCTAGGCTTTGAGGTGCTATTGCCCTGGGCCGATCACCTGGGCTACGACCTTGCCTATTATGTTACGGAAGAACACCGCAATTTCGGGTTCTTTGTACATCAAGAGTGTCACCTTGTGCGCGTTCAGTGCAAAACAGGGCGAATAACAAACGATGGAACATGTATTGAGTTTAACACCGTCTCCGTGACGACTAATTCCAAAGGCTCTAAGCACCGTAAACGGGGATATGCGGGAAAAGCAGAGAATTTTGGGGTGTATGTTCCAGATAATGGGAAAATTTATATAGTTGCAGTTAGCGAAGCACCACAAGCCGGTTCTATGACTCTTCGGTTTAAGAACGCAGGAGTGATACGTAGTAACGGCAGACAGCATTGGAGAGTGTCTTGCGATGAAGCATTTGCCAGTGGGGTAAAGTACAACTGGGCCGAAGATTATGAAAGAGGCAATCGAGAAGAGCCTGAATTGCTTTACTTGCATTACTCGTCTGGAAGTACCTCTATAAGTTCTGCAACATCGACCTTCAAAGCTTTAGCAATCTTCTCAAGTGTGCTGACAGTTACATCTTTCATCTCATTATCCCAAATTGCTCGTATAGTATTATAATTCACATCCGCCATGCGGCTGAGCTTAGACATATTGATTTTCTTGGCCTCTGCGATTTCTCGAACTTTTAAGCGTACCATTAGTGCCACCTCAATGTTAGTAGCCTCATTCTACCATTGACTTAGAATGATGTCTATGTTACTATTAAATTGTTGCTAGTGCTATTATAATAGCACTAGCAACAATAAAACGGCAAAATACCAAGCAGAAAGCGAGAGGACACATGGCTATCGAGATCAAGTCACAAGTAGAGGTACCTGGAGTGCCTGCCTGGATGGTGAACGAGGAGTGCGTCAAACAGTATGTGTTAGGAAGAACCTGGTATGCGTGCAGTACCGATGTACGCATACCAGGGCCGCTGACTGAACAGTACTTATTAGAGAACCTCAAAGTGATGAGTGCAGAGGGGCTGTTCAATGGAACGCATGATGAGTGGGCTGTCGCGCATCTCGGCTTTTTGTTGGGGATGTTGAGTCAAGAACAATAAAAAAATAGAGGAGGTATTCAGGGTGCGAGCCTAAATACCTCTTTGTTTTACTATGGTTGACACATCGCAAAAGGGGTTGATAAGCCATACAGCTATCTTACATCGGCTGGTACAGTTGGGATATGAGGTGCTGTTACCGTGGGCAGACCATTTGGGCTACGATTTGGCTTATTATATCACGGAGGAACATCGAAACTTTGGGTTCTTTGTGCATCGGGAGAGTCATCTTGTACGGGTGCAATGCAAAACAGGGCGGCTAGAAAAAGGTGGGAGCTGTTTTGCATTCAACACAGTATCTACCTCGCCAGGAAAGCATAGCACCCGCAAGAGGACTTATATAGGGAAGGCGGAGTATTTCGCGGTGTACTTGCCAGATAATGGCAAAGTCTATATGATTGCAGTTAATGAGGCTCCGAGAAGCTCTGATATGATGTTGCGGTTTAAAAGTGCGGGATTGGTGCGTGGAAACCATAAAAAGACGCAAATTGTACCTTATGAGGAAATAAAAGATCCTCGGTTCCATTGGGCTGAGGACTATGAAATATAACAATGGCAAGAATTAAATGAGGCCGAGTCACTCGGCCTCATTCCTTCATAGCGGAGAGGGAGAGATTCGAACTCTCGGTCGGCTTTCACCGACAGCGGTTTAGCAAACCGCCGCACTAGGCCACTATGCGACCTCTCCGTATTACAGCGCACCTTTACAGGCGCTACAGTATGACAGAAAACTTTTTCTGTGAAGTCAAGTATAGCGTACCAGGCTATATCTGTCAATAGTATTTTTCTGGTATTTTTGCGGAGAGCAGCTCCTCTCCTGCTAAAAACCTACTCTCCCAGATACGCGGTACGGATCTGCTCGCTTTTGAGCAGGTCGAAGCCGCGACCGCTGAGGACGATGTGGCCGTTCTCGATGACGTAGCCGCGATGGGCGCGCTCAAGAGCAATCTGTACATCCTGCTCGACTAGCAGGAAGCTGAGATTTTCCTGGCGGTGAATGTTGTCTATCGCGGCAAGGATGTCATCGACGATGTTAGGCGCCAGCCCCAGCGACATCTCGTCGATCAGCAGCAGAGCGGGACGCGTCATCAATCCCCGCCCGATGGCGCACATCTGCTGCTCACCACCGGATAGGGAGCCTGCTGTCTGGCGGCGACGCTCGCGCAGTTTGGGCAAGAGGGCGTAGACGCGTTCGAGATCAGCGACAATCGCCGCGGCAGAGCCGGCTCGCCGCGTGTAGGCGCCCAGACGCAAATTCTCTTCCACCGACAATCCCGGAAAGAGGCGGCGTCCCTGGGGAACGTGCGCTAATCCGAGCTTGACGATTCGCTCCGTTCGAGAGTGCGTTATCTCCTGGCCCGCGAACGAAATCGTGCCCCGCCACGCTGGCAGCAGCCCGGAGATGGCCGCGAGCAGCGTGGATTTGCCCGCGCCGTTGGCTCCGACCAGAGCAACCACCTCGCCTGGCATGATCTCCAGCGAGACATTCCAGAGCACCTGGGTCTCGTCGTAGCCGGTATCCAAGCCACGCACCTCCAGCAATGCCGGAGCCTGTGTCACAACTGGCTCCCCAGCGCCGGTAACAACTGCCTGGCTACCCTCGTCGTGATTGATAGGCGTTGACATACGTTGATAATTTCTCCTATTCGCCTGCTACAAATTGTCCATATCAGCCGAGGGAGCCTCTTTCTCCTGCTGCTGGCGCTGTTGCGCGTAGCGTTCGCCCAGGTAGGCTTCTATCACGCGCGGATCGGTGAGCACCTGGCTGGGAGCGTCCTCCGCGATTTTGCGCCCGTGGTGGAGGACCAGTACGCGACTAGAAACCGTCATAATGGCTCGCACGACATGCTCGATCACCAGGATGGTCACTCCGCTGCTGTTGATCTGGCGAATAAGCTCCACTGCTTGCATGACCTCGGTGTGATTGAGTCCGGCCATCACTTCGTCGAGCAGCAGTACCTGCGGATTGGTCGCCAGCGCTCGCGCCACCTCCAGGCGCTTGCGGTCCGCAACGGTCAATTGGTCTCCTTTGAGCGTGGCTTTGCGTGCCAGATTGACCTGCTCCAGCACGGCATCCGCCGCCTTTAATGCTGCCTGACGATTAAGACCCCTGCGCCCGAAGAATGCGCCAACCATCACATTTTCGCGCACATCCAGCCCTTTGAAGGGCTGGGTCATCTGGAACGTGCGCGCTATCCCCAGATGAGTGCGTCTATCAGGCGAGAGACGTGTGATATCCTGTCCCTGGAAATAAATTGTGCCGATGTTGGGCCTGCCCACGCCCGCGATCAGATTCACCATCGTAGATTTGCCCGCGCCATTGGGACCGATCACGCCCAGAATCTCCCCTTTGCGCAGTGCAAAGCTCAGATTATCTACTGCGACCAGGCCACCAAAACGCCTGGTCACATTATTCAGTTGCAAAAGAGGTGTTGCTTCCGCGTTCTCTTGAGCGATGGTATTAGATGCCGTTGGCTGCGATAAAGCGTCGGACACGCCGCACCCCCTCCATAAAGCTATTCATACGGCTCGAACCTTCCGCAGGCTTACGGCTAAACTCCTGTACCAGCCGGATCACCCCCTGGGGCAGGAAAATGGTCACTATCGCAATCGAGAGGCCCAGCAGCGTATTGTGCAGGCTAATCCCGCTGGCCTGGATCTGGAATGAGGCAAATTCGAAGACGATAGCGCCCAGGATAGGCCCTAGAATAGTGCCGGTGCCACCCAGAATGGTCAGCAGCACCATCTCAACCGAAAAACCCACGTCGAAGACGGTTGGCGGATCAAAACCTGTGGCCCAGTAAGCGTAGAGCCCGCCTGCAATCGCTGTTGGTATCGCGCTCAGCACAAAGGCAGCCACCTTGTACCTGTGGGTAGCGATTCCCAACGCTTCCGCGGCCTGCTCGCTCTCACGAATGGCGATCAGCGCATAGCCGAAGCGGCTGCGCGTCAGCCAGACCGTTATCAGCAAGCACGCCAGAGCCAGTCCCAGGAAGGCATAGAAAAAGCCGGTATAGGCGCTGAGACTGGGGAGGGGCAGCGACATCAGCCCGCCACCGCCACCGCCAACGTCGCGCACCGTCACCAGTTCGCGCAACGCTTCGGCGGTCCCCAGAGTCGCAATGGCAAAGTAATGCCCCTTGAGCCGCAGCACCGGCAGGCCCACCAGAAAGGCGAAGATGCCCGCGATCAACCCTCCAACGAGCAGCCCCAACCAGAATGGCTGATTAGCTTGCAGCATCAATCCGGTGACATAGGCGCCAATGCCAAAGAACGCGACATTGCCGAAGGCCGTGTAGCCGGTGAAACCGCCAATAAAGTTCCAGCTCTGCGCCATAACCATGTACATCACAATCAGCGTCCACGTATGTAGCGCCGCGGCATCGCCGAGTAGCGGGACAGTACTGATACAGGCCAGAATGACGATGCCTAATAGCAGCGACCAGAGCCACTGGCGTCCCTCTTTGGGCGCCGGTGATGGCTCCGAAGCGTTCGACGAGATTTGTGTATTGGTATCTATTGCCATACTATTGTCCTGCCATTGGTAGGGACCCGATTACATCGCGTCCGATTTATCGCACGTTCCGCCTAACCGTTCCATTCGTCGCTCCATTGGTAGGGACCCGATTACATCGCGTCCGATTTTATCGCTCGTCCTCACCTATTCCTGCCACCCCGCCAGAGCAAGCGCAAGGACCCCGCCCATTCTCCACACCTCCCCTTGCCCCTACAGCTTGAATTACGTTGTAATTGCAGTTACAGCGTAATAGAAATTACGAATAGAAAGGGCGGCCCAGTAGACCGTTGGGTCGGAAGATCAGCACAATTACCAGCACTAGAAAGGCAATGGCATTATCGTAGCCCGGGCCAACGCCGGGGAGCACCGGCACAATGGTCTCCACCAGCCCGAAAACCAGGCCGCCAGCTACTACCCCCCACGGCGTCCCCAATCCGCCCAGTACCACAATCACAAACGCGCGTAATGTGAAAGCGCCACCCAGCGATGGGTCGAAGGGATAGAGTTCGGCCAACATCGCGCCAGCCGCCCCCGCGAGCGCCGCTCCCAACGCAAAGGTCAGTGCATAGGTGGTTCGGATATTAATCCCCATCAAACGGGCTGCATCGCGGTCCATGCCGGTCGCCAGGATAGCATTGCCCGAACGTGTGCGCGTCAGAAAAAGATTTAAAGCCGCCGTTAGCACAATAGCGATAATTGCGGCAAGCAGGCGATCAAGCGCGATATGCACCGTACCAATATTCAGTCCGGCGTTCGCATAAGCGGTATTGATCGAGCGCAGATCGCTGGTAAAGAAATATTGTATCAGGTCGGCTACCAACAAATCGAGGCCAAAGGTAAAGAGAAAGGTCACCAGCAGCGGAGCTCTAATGATGCGATTAATGGCCCCATATTGCACAATCCAGCCAATGACAAAGAGCACCGTCATCGAGAAGAAGATGCCGATGAAGGGATCAACGTGCCAATGACTAAACAGCCAGAAAGCAGCGTACGCGCCAACGAGAATCAGCGCGCCGTGGGCCAGGTTGACAATATTCATGATGCCCCAGACGAGAGAGAAGCCCAGGGCAAGCGCAGCATAGAGGCAACCGAGCAGGAGAAAATTTACCACAAGTTGTCCGATATCCATAGTTTCAATATCCTCGATCAAGCGGGTTGAGCCTGAACAATGACTCCTGCCACCCCCCCCGCGTCCTGTCGCTCCCCGATTCATCGTGGGGACTCCATCGGACGCGATCAATCTGGTCCCTACAAAGACCAGGTAAAAACCCAATAGGGAGAGCTCCGGAATAATAGATGAACCACGAATACGCATTCCGCTGTTCATCAGACAGCCGGGCGATCTATAATCGTCCGGCTGCCGGAATGAGCGCCTGTTAGCGGCTACTAAACGACGGCGTGGGGTACATAAGCTGAGCGTTGGCAACATCGGTCGGGAAGACCGTAACGACCTGACCGTTCTGGATCTGGATCGTCGCCATCGGCTTAAAGGTATTGGCTCCCGTTGTATCGAAGCGGATCTGGCCGTAGAACGTCATAATGTCCAGGCTCGCCAGGGCATCGCGCACCTTCTGAGGATCGATAGAGCCCGCCTTCTGAATCGCAAACTGGAAAGCGACGCCGGCGGCTGACGATTCCGCCGACTGATATGCAGGATCGTGCTTAAACTCTTGCTTGTACATAGCGGTATAGGCGGCTGGCGTCTTGAAGACGTCAACGCCGTTATACTTCTCCTGCTCCGTCCACTGTGAGCTACCCAGGACATAGTTGGCGTCCTTCCCCAGCACTGTGAGAAAATCGGACGTGGCGGGTCCGACAGTGAAAGCGTACAGCTTGGCGTTAATATTGAGCTGTTTGCACTCTTTCATCGTCGTCACGGCCTCATTCTCGTGACCGGACCCCAGGATCATATCCGGTACCGTACCATTGGGGCCGGACGACTTGAGCGCGGTCAGCACGCCGGTCAGATCGGTGCTATTGGACGGATACTGCTTGTAGTAAACGACATTGAGATTATGGGCGGCGGCATAGTCTTTAGCGGCGGCGGCAACCTCTTTCGAGAAAGCGTCATCGGCTGAGATGATCGCGACATTCTGCGGCGGCGTGGGCAGGGCCAGGGCAGCTTGCAGCATCACCTTCGCATATTCGGATGCCGGGCTGAGCACACCGAAGACATAGTGGAACCCTTTGGAGAAGATCGCTTTGGCGGCGCCGTTGGCCTCGACCATCGGGATCTTATACTGTTCGGCGATGCCCTCATCTTGCAGCGTCGCGGCAGTCCCATATGGTCCTAGCAAGAAGTTGACTTTGTCGGTAGTGATCAACTGCTGGGTGAACTGGGCGCTTTTCGTAGTCGAGCTGCCATCGTCGTAGTATTTCAGAGCAACCTTATACGTTTTATCGCCCACTTTGATCCCGCCCTGATCGTTGACGGCCTTAACCCAGAGCTGGTAACCCTCCAGGGTCAAATGCCCTTCTGTGGCCGTTGCCCCGGTCAGTGAAATTGGTGCTCCAAAAAGCAGGGTATTATCCGCTCCCGTCCCGCCTGTTCCACCAGTAGAGCCACCACAGGCTGTGAGAACCGTGGGAAGCAGCATAACAGCGAGCGCCAGCAATGATACAGCTCGCCGGACTGTTCCATGCGTTGGAGCAGAAGAGAATAGATGGAAAGATTGCAATGTGCTGGAAAAGGACCTCATGTACCTTCCTCCATTCGTGCGTAGCAGCAATTTCTGCGCGGTAATCGCCTGGATGATGGCTCGTAGTTTTGCGCGACGCCACGGGGGCAATTCCTCACATGATGTTGTTGCTCCCTATTCGTTCGACGTGAGATGTAAGAAATAGATGACTTTAAAAATATACACGCCTCAGTAAGTTAAAAATACCATAAACCTTCCACATTTTACAATAGTTTGTCCTTGCCGCGTCTTATTAAAGAAATATCTTATCTCAGCAGTCCCGAAAATAGACTTTTGGGGAATTGTCCAGTAATTGTCCTATAAACATCCAATGGGTGCGGTTCTCTTTCTCCTGGCTTCAAGGTATCTTGTGAGTGTGCGGTATCAGTGGTGGGTGAAGGCTGCTTCATCCGCTACTGCTTGCACTATCACTGATCTCTTGTAATCAGGAAAAGGAGCCAGGCAGCATGTACACAGAAACAATCAATGCTCAAAAAGAAATATGTGATATAAGTGGTAATATTGATTTGGAAGGACTTTATATTGAACTTCGTGCTCTTGTAAGATATCTTGTAGGTTGTGCCCATGTGCCGTCCTGGGAGGGCCAGCAGAGTGATATTGTAGAAGATGTTGTGCAGGAAACGATGCGGCGGCTGCTGGAGCGCGTTCGCCAGGGAGAGCGTGGAGAAAAGCCGCCCGTTCAATCGCTAAAACGTATGATGATTGTGATTGCTCAGAACTATTGCCGAGATTTGCGGCGCCGCGACTGTCGGCTTTCGCGCTGGCAGACGACCGATACTGAGCCATTTTTGCCCAGAAGCTACGCCGGCCCTGCTGAACCAGCCCCATTATTGGATGCGGTCACAGAGACCGTCTATCATGAGCGGCTGTTTGGGCTGGTGGCGCAAGAGGTCGAGCAATTTCCCAATAAGCAGCGTACAGCCCTGCTGGTCGATCTAGCCAACCTGATGCATTTCGACGAAGCTCCCACACCGCTGCAAGCGGCCTTTGCGAGCGCGGGCATCCAGTTGCAGCAGTATCAGCAGCCGCTACCCGAAGATCCCAGGGACCGTAGCCGCCATACCTCGCTCCTGAGCCATGCCTATAAACGCGTGGCCCATCTGCGCTCTGTTGAAGAATATACCTCTGATTGCGAACCTGTAGGGGCTGTGCCTTGCGCCTGTCCCCTGTAACCCGAAACCTTGCCATTGTAGCCATTCGCGTGGTATTCTTAGAACAAACGTTTTCTTGCCTGGTTGATCGGGAGTGCCATGCATTTATATTCGCGCACAGATGCTGACCAAAACCTGCTGACGGCTGATGACGAGTACCTGTTCGGTTGGGATGACACGCCGGGCATCGTCTCGGTCTGGGCTAATCGCGAGGGGAAGGCCATCATCTGGCGACGCGAAGGCAAGCAGATATTGCGCACTATAGAGCGTTTCTATCCCTGGATACTGGCCTCCTCTCTGGACGATCTGAGCCATCTGGGGGCGGCTTTGCAGCTCCTCGGCACCTCTAATGGAGAGAAAGCACTGGTGCGCTATCGAGAGTTGGAAGGCCCGGCCAACTTTTATCGCTTCCTCCTCTTCGCTCGCGACGGGCGAACGCTTGAGCGCGCATTGCTGGATGGGGCCTCGCACCGCCTGGGTCGTCGGGTCAATAGCATCAACGAGCTAGAGGACGACTATTATCGCGTCGGCCCCATTGAGCAATATCTCATGCTGAGCGGGCGAACCTACTTTCGTGGGCTCACCTACGATGATCTGCATCGTCTCCAGTTTGACCTTGAGACAACCGCGCTCGACCCGCATCGTGGACGCATTTTTATGGTCGCCATGCGCGATAATCGAGGGCTGGCAACCACCCTCGACGCACCATCACCTGGCGACGAGGCGCAGCTCATCACCGATCTCTGCGCCCTGATTCGTGAGCACGACCCCGATGTGATCGAGAATCACAATCTTTTTGGCTTCGACCTGCCCTTCCTGGAGCAACGCGCCCTCGTTTTGGGCGTACCGCTGGCCCTGGGGCGACAGGGTGGCCCTCCCATGCTGGAGAAACGTCAGGAAACGCTCGCCATCGGTCCCGAAGCGCGCCGTCGCACGCGCTATAGTATTGCCGGGCGCGAACTGATTGATACGCTGGATGCCGTACGTCGCCATGACTTTGTCGTGCGCGATATGCCCAGCTACAACCTCAAGGACGTTGCCCGCTACTTTGGGATCTCCTCCCCTGATCGCGTCTATATCGAAGGGGCTGCGATTTTCGAGACCTATCGCCAGGAGCCGCAGCGCGTGCGCCAATATGCTCTGGATGACGTTGCGGAGGTGGATGGGCTCTCACGGCGTTTGCTGGGAGCGCCCTTTGTGCTGGCAGGTATGGCTCCCCGGCGCTACGAGCGGCTGGCCTCGGCAGGTCCGGCTATGGGCATTCTCGAACCTATCCTGGTGCGCTCCTACTTACGAGCCGGGGCCGCGCTTCCTCGCCAGGCAGCATTACAGGATGGCAGTAACTGGCAGCATGAGGGAGGGGCAACGCACCTGCTCGCCGAAGGCATTGCCGAGCAGGTGGTCAAAGCCGATGTGGCCTCGCTTTATCCATCCTTGATGCGCGCCTTCCAGATCGGCCCGTCCTGTGATCGCCTGGGCGTCCTGTTGAGCGTGCTCAGCCGCCTGACCGATCTGCGTTTGACCCACAAAGCTGCCGCGCGCGTCGCTCCTCCCGGCTCGGTTGAAGCTAACCATCACGAGGCCACGCAGGCCGCGATGAAAATTCTAATTAACGCGGCTTATGGCTATATGGGAGCCGGGGCGATGGCGCTTTTTGCCGATGGACGAGCGGCTGATGAAGTGACGCGGCGCGGTCGCGCCATCCTTTCGCAGGTGCTCGAAGCTTTGCGCGAGCGTGGCCTGGCGCTGATCGAAGCCGATACCGATGGCGTCTACTTCGCCGTTCCCACCGGCTGGACAGAAGAGCAGGAGCGGGCGCTGGTCACTGAGATTGGCGCGCTGCTGCCGCAAGGTATTCGGCTGGAATACGAGGGGCGCTACCGCGCCATGCTCAGCCACGAAGTCAAAAACTACGCGCTGCTAACCTATAACGACCAGCTGGTTGTGCATGGCGTGGCATTGCGCTCAAGTCGGGCCGAACCATTTGGCGAGCGTTTCCTGCACCGGGCGCTGTATCATACCATGATCGGCGATATACCGGGGGTGCGCAACGTCTATCTGGAAACGGTCGATGCTCTGCGCAGGCGCGCGTTTAGCGCCTCCGATCTCGCGGCCCGCGTGCGCCTCTCGAAAACGCCTGAAGCCTACCTCGCCATTCGTGCCTCGCGACCGGAACCTCCGTACGAAGCTCTGCTGGCCGCCGGACGCTCGAAATGGTTCCCGGGAGAACGCGTTCGCTTCTATCGCACCCGCAACAAAACGTATGCCTGGATTCCTGAAGAAAGCGTGGAAGCCTCGGTCGATAGCGACTGGGCGGGCGAGGTCGAAAGTGATGAGGCTCACAAAGAAGCGGAAACTGTCTCACAGAAAGCCGCCATCGCCGACCGCCGGGACTACGACGTGGAGCATTACCTTCAGGTGCTCGTCACCTCTTATGCTGCCAGGCTGCGCAAAGCGTTCGCCCCCGACGACTTTGAACAGCTCTTTCGCCTTGATACCCAGCCCGGCCTCTTTGATCGCCCCATCGAAAGCATCCAACCCTGCTGGATTCGCTGCCAGAGTGAAGTTTCAGGAAAGTGAAGCTCTGTCGCTTACCATGCAGCATATCCTTGCTGGCATGAAAGTCCCACTGCGCGGCCACCAGTCTTATCAGCGTTTCTTTTTCTTGAAGAAGAGGCTAAGCAGTGCGCCACGCAGCGCGGCCCACTGCCGTCGGACTGCCCGTTCCTCATTGCTATACGGTCCATAATAGGGACCGCCCCAGCGATCACGCACGAACATCTCGGTGAGATGCCAGAGGGGAGTGGAAGGGCGTGAAAGATGCCAGTGCAGCATGCCGCTATACTCATACGGCGTCTGCCACTCTTTGGGAGCAAAGCCCGCCCAACTGGCAACGCGACAGAAGCGCCAGTACATTCTGGCTGCGAAGGGATAATTGGCATAGAGTTTGCGCCACCACGAGCTGATAATTGCCATTGTCCCGAGCAGCAGAAGGAGTACGAGCAGGCCAATCGAGAGTATCATCAGGACTTTTTGATCAATCACAGAGCCAGATTGGGTCGCGCCCTTTTTGGTCAGTGGAGGGATAGCAGGCGCCGTGGTCGTTTTCGTGCCAGAAATCGGGACCGCGGGCGTAGACTTTGTTGGCGGCGTGGTGGCAGTCGGCGTGGTCACCGGATTCGGTTGAGGCGCGGCATTAGCTGAAAAGCCGGGCGTCGGGTCAAAGCTGATCCAGCCATAGCCCGGAAAGTACGCCTGCACCCAACTATGTGCGTCGGTACCATCCACGACCCAGACTTTACGCTGCACATCAAGATGGCCGTAACTGAAGCCATTGACCATTCGCGTCGGAATGCCAAGCATGCGTGCCATCACAATCATTGCGCTGGCATAATAGGTGCAGTAGCCGCTATGCGTGCGCAAGAGTACATCAACCACATCAACATTATCCGGGATGGGCGGGTTATCCACTGAATAGGTAAAAGCAGTTTGGTCGCTCAAATGCCTTTCCAACATCTTCAAAGCTGTATAAGTATCGGTCGCTCCTCGCGTCCATTGTTTCGCCAACGCATTGGCGTTAGGGGACAGGTCGGAGGGAAGCTGCTTGTAATCGGCGGTCAGGCGCGCATAGTTCTCGTCTGATTGCCACAATGCTGGATTGGCGTCCGGCAAGGGAATAGCGGCTAAATCCGGCCCGCTGGACGGGGGAACCAGCGAAACTACCTGGTACTGTTCTCCCTTTGTCATAGGGTTCACCTGGGACCAGATAGCCGCCGTGCCATCATTGTAAATGATCGTGGGTAGGTCAAAAGCTACCGGTTGCGCCGGGCCATAAATATAATGCAAGGCGCTTTCAGGCGGCTGCGTCACGCTAATAGTCGTAGTAATCGTGGGAAAATCGGCTCTGATCGTATCGGCCATCAGCGAGGAGTTCGCAACATAGATGTGAGCATCGGAAGATGTTACTGATGTCGTCCAGGTGTGACCATCAAAGTGATTATAGGTGAATCCTTCGAGATAACGTGGCCCCCCGGTGCTGGTATACGATAGTACTTCGCCCACAGGCAGGCGCACACTGCCACTAATGGTCAGTTGATTGCCAAAGAAATTGGTGGGGGCCTGGTAAGGCTGAAGGACCGCAGCGGGGTTCTGTAGCGAGATATGCCCATTGACGATATTATTGACTGCGTTACCCACCTGGTCCCAGAGCGCCTTTCCCCCGTTTGGCTGCATCTGCACAGGTAACAGCCAGCTTATCAAGAGAGCGAACAGCGTTAACACCGCGGCGATTTGCATAAAGCGCCTGGTGATCGTACGCCGCCAGACGCGGTCAGTATAGAGGCCCTCCTGCGTCCATTGCATGATCTGCTTCACAAGCTGCACCCGCGCAATCAACAGCAGCAGCGCCGCCGACATAATAATCATCAAATAGACCAGATCATATTTGACATAACTCATATTAACCAGCAAGATAGAGCAATAGACCAGGGCCACTAACCAGGGGAGATGAGCGCGATAGACCAGCCAGCTCCCGAAATAGCCTAGAAAGAAACAGAGAAAGGCGAGATAAAAGAAAAAGACGATCTCACCCGTCGAGGCCGTTCCCGTGGTAATGCTGCCCATCAATGCCGCCCGTATCCCTCCGAGGAGCAGTACCCAGGGAACATGGTACGCGACCGAGCTGGTGAGCCAGACCGCCAGCCAGTAACCGATCAGACAGGCTGCTAGATGAAGAATGGCCTGCGAAAACTGGGGAATTTTAGCAATCAACAGGCCGATCAGCAAGCCCAGAAGAGGGCTAATGAGCAGGATCGAGCTATGACTGACCCAACCGGCGGCGATAATAGAAAACGCCACGCAATAAAGCGCCACCGTCAAAAGGACCAGAGGCAACCATCCTTCCGCCGGAGTGAGCGCGGGCCAGCGCCTTTTACGCCGGAACGTCTGGTGAGCTGGATAGCCAGAGGAGTAATGCAACGGGGGTGTTTGAGCAGAATCATAAAGACCGTAGTACTGGTTTTGTATTCTTGTTTTTGGCGAACGATCAGGATCTATTACATTAGATCGCATCAAGCACTCCCTGATAGAATAATGACCGCTAATTTTTATGTGCTTTTGTTTTCGCAATTACATACTATACTAATATATGCAGTATACAATGTAGACTCAACAAAAGGGGCATTTTCAGGCAACTTTGGGACCAAAGATTTATACCCTCCTATTAAATAGACGTGTATATAGGTGAAATCGTAGCAGATTATTCCTTTTTGCCTGGAGTTACATCCCGCGCTTCCTTGCGTATGGCTATGCAGGCAGATTATCCTGCCGTATCAAAAGAAGAGACGATACTCCTTGAGGGGAGTACCGTCTCTTAAAAGCTCTTCCACTCAACCGCAAAGGAATATTTGGCAACCCCTGCCAGATGCTCCCATCTTAGGTGAGTTCAAGCAGTGGGAAGGAGCGATGGCGGCGCGGCGGAATCAGGAAGTTCTGACGGCGGGTCGCGGTGATGAAGCGCTCCAGCCCATCGTCTTCGGCTGCCGAGCCGGTCACGCCTGCCGGGATGCTGGTGCCTGTGCCACCATTTTGGCCGGCCTGCACCAGGTCAAGCGAGGCTGAGTTGATGCGCATCACGCGGAAGAACTCCGCGGTGGGGACGAAGACCATGAACTCCAGCGTCGGCTGGGTTGAACCATCGGGCACGTCCAGCGAACTGAGACCGGGGCCGTCGTTGCGGATGTGCAACGGCGTGCCGTCTGCTGCGCGCGAGGAGCGCTGCAACGCCTGCTCGTGGCCCACGCGCAACTGCTTGACGCCGGTCGCCAGGGTTGCAGGGTCGAAGTTGGTGAGAACCGCGTTAGGTCCGGTAAAGATGTTCTGGACAAAGGCCGACTGCTGCTGCGTCGCCAGGTTGCCCGTAGGCGCGCCCAGGCCGCCGCCATTGGTGAACTGATCGTTAGGATCTTGCGGGAATGGCAGCCCATTCGCCCCCGAGGGCGTGGAGGAGCGGAACATATACTGCACGCGCTCGCTGTACGGCTCGGCGCCTGTGAACTTATTGGGGTCTTTGTTGTAGAACTGGGTCAGATCATCGATGTTATGAGACAGGTGCATGATCGAACCATTGTCGAAGTAGTCGCCGGGGTTTGCCGTGGTCAACTTGCCGACGCTACCGCCTGCGTTGGCTCCGGCGAAGGTTACCGTCGCACCATTGGGCGCGCTGCTATCCGTCTGCTGATCGACAAAGCCCATCCACATTGGAGAGGCCGGGTTGATCTCGGTCGCAATCGTGGGGAACGGCGCGATACCTGCGGCGCTGAGCTCATTGGCGAGCTGGCGCGGCAGCCCTGGTTGCACAAAGTTCAAGCGCCCAGCCCCAAAGCTGAAGAGGCCATCGAAGTCTGGCGAGGGTACGAAATTGTTATTGAGGATACTGCTTCCCTGGAGCCAGGCTATAACCTCGGTGATGTTGACCAGCGAGTCGCTGCGCAGGGTGAAGAGCACGTCGTTGCTCTCGATCTTCACCGGCACGCTAAAGGTCGCTTTGGTGATGCCAGGCTGTCCAAAGTCAGTCGGGCTGGGCACCGCCTCTTCCAGCACAAAGCGATTGTGATTGGAGCTTAGACGGGGCATACGGCTGGCTACCAGGCTCGCGGGCAGACGATTGAAGTAGGGTAGGCCATAAGCCACGAAAGTAAAGATGCCACTGGGGCTGAACGAGTAGTTCGCCTCAATCGTTCGCAGAGCATTCTCCAGCACGGCCTGATCGTTCTTCGTAGGATTGCGATTGAGCTTGGCAGGTGCCAGATAGGTGAAGGTCACGCCGAAATCGACCTGAATGCCAGCGATGGTCTGAGCGGGATGGACGAAGGCGCCGATGTCAAACTGGATATCAGGAAATGCCAGTGGCATGGCGAGCGCGGCGCGTGTGGGTACCCAGGAAACAGCGCCAACAGCGGCGATTGCGGCTGCACTGGAACCGGCGGCCTTGAGCAGAGTGCGGCGGTTCAAAGCAGGCATCGGGGTTTTGATGATTTCTTCTGGGGTAATGACTTTCCCGGATCGGGGGGTGCGATTTGGTCTGCATCGAGAACTCATAGGAAAATCCTTTTCTTTACGTTTCTAGCCGTAACAACAGAGACAAGGACCCATGCGGAGTCGTCCGCAGTCGTTCTCCTATCCGACAGGAGAGGGCAATCCTGGCGAGGGGATAGGTTGCGAGTTGTGAAAGAGTATCCCCTCATGAGAGATACCTCCTTTCATACAAAACCCATAGGGAACTCCAGATTCACCAGCCGAGCTTCGAACAAGGACCAGGGGAGAAGCTGGATGATCATGGAATTTCCAGTATGGCATCTTTTACCCGATTGGCACCAGCGACCGAGCAGTGTTTTGAAGGAGAAAAGCCATCATGCAGAAGAGCGAGATGGTGTATATGAGAGAAAACCCTGGTGCAGGTTTTTATCGCCAATGGCGGCGATAAAGCGGTTGAGAAGAATTCCTCAATCCTCCACCGCAAAATAACTTGCACCTTGGGTCAGCACTTCACTCGTGCGCAGGATAGGTAGCATTTTCTTCTTCCCCGATATTATAGAGTTAAAGTTTTCAATTGTCAAGAAAGTAGTACTAAGGCTGCTAAAGGCTAAAAATAATAGCAAAATAGCCACAAAATATCGGGTTTCTTCTCCGAAAAGCTGGCGACTGACCACGCTCAAATCAACTGATGGGAGAAAAAAATACTATTTTGCTACGCGGAAAGAGGCGGTACTCTCTAAGGGGTACAGCCTCTTTCTGTTCCTCAACTAACCCAAAAGGGCTATATTCACCTGTTACCAGGCATGCCTATGAGAAGAGTTCGCGCAGCGGGAAGGCGCGATGGCGGCGCGGCGGAATCAGGAAGTTCTGCCGGCGGGTCGCGGTGATGAAGCGCTCCAGCCCATCGTCTTCGGCAGCCGAGCCGGTCACGCCTGCCGGGATGCTGGTGCCTGTGCCGCCACTTTGTCCGGCCTGCACCAGGTCAAGCGAGGCGGCATTGATGCGCATCACACGGAAGAACTCCGCGGTGGGGACGAAGACCATGAACTCCAGCGTCGGCTGCGTCGAGCCATCAGGCACATCCAGCGACGAGAGGCCCGGACCGTCGTTGCGGATGTGCAATGGCGTGCCGTCTGCTGCGCGTGAGGAGCGCTGCAACGCCTGCTCGTGGCCCACACGCAATTGCTTGGTCCCTTGCGCCAGCAGGTCAGGATCGAAATTGTTGAAAACTGCGTTGGGTCCGGTAAAGATGTTCTGGACAAAGGACGATTGCTGTTGCGTTGCCAGGTTGCCCGTAGGAGCACCCAGACCCCCGCCATTGGTGAACGCATCGTTGGGGTCCACCGGGAACGGCAAACCAGGAGTATTGTTGGGCGTAAAGGAGCGGAACATGTACTGCACGCGCTCGCTGAAAGGCTCGGCGCCCGTGAACTTATTGGGGTCTTTGTTGTAGAATTGGGTCAGATCATCGATGTCGTGGGACAGGTGCATGATCGAGCCATTGTCGAAGTAGTCGCCGGCCACCGCCGTGGTCAACTTGCCGACGCTGCCGCCCGCGTTGGCTCCGGCGAAGGTCACCGTCGCGGCGTTGGGCGCGCTGCTGTCCAACTGCTGATCGACAAAGCCCATCCACATCGAGGAGGCCGGGTTGATCTCGGTCGCAATCGTGGTAAACGGCGAGACGCCCTCGGCATTAAGCTCATTGGCGAGCTGGCGCGGCAGCCCTGGTTGCACAAAGTTCAGACGCGTTGCCCCAAAGCTGAAGAGGCCATCGAAGTTGGGCGAGGCAATGGCGAAGCCTCCCAGGTTGTTGCTTCCCTGGAGCCAGTTGAATACATTGCTGATGTTGTCCAGCGAGTCGCTGCGCATGGTGAAGAGCACATCGTGGTGCTCGATGCGCACCGGCACATTGAAGGTCGCTTTGGTGATGCCAGGCTGGCCCACATCGGTCGGGCTGGGCACTGCCTCTTCCAGCACAAAACGGTTATGATTGAAGCTCAGGCGCGGGACCGTACTGGCAACGATGCTGCCGGGCAGGCGATTGAAGTAAGGAATGCCATAGGCCACGAAGGTAAAGATACCACCGGGACTGAAGGGGAAGACCGCCTCAATGGTCTCCAGAGCTTCATCCAATACCGCCTGATCATTGCGGCTAGGAGTGCGCGTGAGCGTGGCAGGGGCCAGGAAGGTGAAGGTGACGCCAAATTGAACTGGAATGCCATTGATGGTCTGAGCGGGATGGACGAAGGCGCCGATGTCAAACTGGATATCGGGGAATGACAGCGGCATCGCGCGCGCAATACGTTCGGGTACCCAGGTCGCTGATCCAATAGCGGCCAACGCGGCAGCGCTGAGGCCCCCCACTTTGAGCAGATTACGGCGGCTCAAGGCGGGCATCGGGGATTTGACGATCTGATCAGGCGTGATAATTTTCCCAGATGGGGGAGTACGACTTATTCTGCATCGAGAACTCATAGGGAAATCCTTTTCTTTAGTGGTCTAGCCGTATGGTCTATCCGTAATAACAGCTACAAGGACCTACGCGGAAAACGCTCCGCGAGCGCTCTCTTAATTAAGGCAGGAGAGGGCAGTCCTGGTGAGGGGACAGGTGGTGGACCGTGAAAGAGTATCCCCTCATAAGAAGATACCTCCTTTCATGCAAAAACCTATCAGGAGGAAGCCCCAGATTCACCAGCCGGGTTTAGACAGGAACCAGGGAAAAGCTGGATGAATCATAGGATCTCCGGTGTAGCATTCCACTGATCGCCTTTTTATTCTGCCATTGGCACCGACGGCAGAGCAGTACTTGAAGAAGTCATACTTATCGTGCGAAGAGTAGATACTCTCTATGAGAGAACGCCCATACACAGGCTATTATCACCGATGGAGGTAATAGCAACAGGCGAGGGCAATCCCCCGATAAATCCCTCACCTTAAATATCTTGCCCAACGGGCCATCAATCTACTCACACGCTAGATATATATTTTCTTCTTCTTCGATATTATAAAGGTAAAATATATGTTTGTCAAGAAGAAAATATTAATATTTTTAAAGCAAAAAATATTATGCTAAACCTGAAAACTCTGCTTTGTTGCATAAAACGTTTTGGTTGCAGCTTATAAGTGTGCTGATAGTGGAGCAAAAGGTTGTGCTCTTGCCTGCCATGTAAGCGCCTTCTCACCACTTTTTGGCTGGTGGCTACCCGTCTAATATTAACTCCGCTTTTTGCCAAAAAAGGTAAGTAGCAGGCTGGGAGCCAGCAGGAGGCAGCAGGTGCCAAAGATAAAGGAGGTTGATAGGCTCACATTGGTCTGTAGCCAGCCAGCGATGGTTGGTCCGACGCTAAAGCCGATGCTCCATGTGACGGAATAGAAGCCTGCCAATGTTGCCCGCTGCCGCGAGGAAACCTGCTCCATCGCAAAGGCGCTGTACACCGGTTCGATCAGTGTGCGCATAAACGAGCGGATGTATTCCCCGCCAATGGCTAAAGGAAGCGTCGGGGCAAAGCCGATGAGCAGCATTATCGGCGCGCTCATATATTGTACAGCAGTGATAAGACGCAGCTTACTCCAACGCTTTACAAAGAGAGGGGCGGTCAGCGAGAAAATACCGGCAGCCAGGCCCGAAATGGTAAAAATGATCCCCAGCGCGCCGGGCAGCAGATGGAAACGCAGCACAAAATACAACTGGATCAGCGCCACGACCGCGCCTTCGCCCATTGTAAAGACCAGGTCGGGCAATAGTAGCTGCCCAAAAAGGATCACAGGCGGCTTCTCTTTCTGCTGTGCCTGTGCATCTTCCACTGCTTCCGCAAGCTGCGGTGAGGCGGCGGGAGTAAGCTCTTTTTTTGGCCCCTTCGACTCGCTTAAAAACCAGAGAGGCAGGCCAAAGATAAATGTGAAGAGCGCGGCGCTAATTACGCCCCAGCGCAGCGGGGCCGTGCTGGCCGCGGAAACGTGCAGCATCTGCGCCACGACTTCGGGGATCGCACCTCCCAGCAGGTTACCCAGCGCGCCGACGCCAAGCAAGAGAAAACTATTGAGCGCCAGGACGCCCACGCGTTGTCGCTCAGTGGTACACTCAACCAGCAGTGGGAGGTTCGTTACCCAGTAGGCCGTAGCGACCGTCCCTTGAATCAGGCTGCATGCGAGTAATAAAGGCGCGGATGTCATCAGAGCGGTCAGGGCCAGGAACGCGGGCGTCAGGAAGGCGCTGATCAGCAATATCGGTTTGCGCCCCTTGCGGTCCGCCAGCATCCCTATCGGCACCGCTCCCAGTAACGCGCCAATGGCGGGCATCGCGCTAAATAAGCCGATGAAGTCGGGATGATACCCCAAGCTATAGGCATAGTAATTGAGCGTAAGCGTGGCTATTGTCAACTGAAAACCTTTGCCTAAGGTAAAAAAAAGCAGCAAATAAACGTTTTTGGGCAGATCGAACACGAAAAATCGTTGATGTTTTTGTTCCATATTCAGCTTGTGAGTCTTTGTTGACGTCTCAGAGGTATTAGATAGGGAAGGCATAATTGGTCAGCTCCTGAATAACTTTCGTAAACACCCCCTAGCGTACCATACCGGGGAAAAGTAAGGCAATGAACAAAAGGACAGGAGGCCGAGAAAGTTATGAAAACAATCGAAGGTTATTCATCATTTATTTATCTGATTAGAGCAGTATTAGCGCCAGTTTAGAAGTAAATTAAATCCTTATTGTTGACTTGTATTCTACAAATCTTTCTGTTATTTTATAAATGGCAAATGTAAATAGTGTTAGTTGCACGGAACGCAAGCGGAATTTTTCTCTATCACCCATTTGCCAGGAATGGAATCCTTAAAGAACAAGAAACTGAAAGGAGTCTAGTAAAATGACATTAGCGACTTTAGTTCTTGGTGCTGCTCTTAACCCTGGTGGTTTGCTGGCATGGCTTATTGTCGGATTGATTGCCGGTTTTCTAGCCAGTGTTGTCATGCGTGGCGGCGGCTATGGGATCATTGGAGACATCATCGTCGGTATCGTCGGTGCTTTCATTGGTGGCTTGCTCACCAATCTGCTGGCCCCTGATGCAAACTTCGGGTTCTGGGGCAGCATCGTGATTGCCTTTATCGGCGCGTGTATCCTGATCGCCATTCTGCGTGCAGTCGGTCGTGGCAGAAGCCGCACTTTATAAGCTGTAGATTTGCTTTCAAAAGTTTTCTAGCAGAGGGATGGTCCTTCGGGGCCATCCTTTTTGTGCCCTTTTCTCTCTTCACAACCATTGCCTGATCGTTGCGTATATCAAGGTAGCATAGTGGATGTTCGCAGAACCTGGCTGCGGCTCAAGCTAACGGGAAAGAGGGAATGAGCATAAATGATCGTCATCAGAACTATTGATCTCGGCCAGATATTGCAACCGGGCAATATCGTTGCTTGGCTGCTTGTCGGGTTGATCGCGGGCAGTCTGGCCGGGTACTTTGTACGGGGTCGCGGCTTCGGCTGCTTTGGCAATATCATTGTTGGTCTGCTTGGATCGGTGATCGGTGGTATATTAGCAAGCATCTTAGAATTAGGCACATTTCGCTTCTGTGGTAGCATTTTTATATCGTTCATCGGCGCATGCATTCTTCTGGGTCTCCTGCAACTCTTCACGGGTGGTACGCGTAAGTAAGTCATTCTCCTTATAATAACAGCAATACATGAAAGATAACGCCTGTTCAGTTTTTTAGGAAACTAAGCAGGCGTTATCTCAACTATTAGAACAGTAACCCGTTACGTATATATATTTTGAAGGCTTTAAAACCTGTTTTCTCCCTTGTAAAATAGTGGCTGCTTTTGTTTTTCGTAGCGTGTAGCAGGAATTATTCAGGTGAATTACCTTTGTAGTCGTTCAAAATCGTTCAGGACAATTTTGCATCAGAAAGGATCGAAATGGTGCGCTCTACCACCTTCCCGCCGCCAACACGCATGAAGTGCGCGTCAGTGCGTCGCGGGCATCGCAGCAATATCATCATCACCATCCTGAGCGTAGTCCTTGTCTGTGGCATTCTTACCGCCTGCGGTGGCACTGCACCAGCAACGACGCCCGCTTCTAAGCCGACCTCAGTAGTCATAGTCGCTACCCCTACGCCTACCGATACACCCACTCCCGCCCCTACGCCCACACCCACGCCTGCTCCGACTCCTACACCAATACCGGTTCCAACTTCACCACCGCCGCCACCGCCACCGCCACCGCCTCCAACACCGGCTCCACCGCCGCCGTCGCCAGCTATCCTGGGCTTGACACCGGTATCAATGTTCATTGCAGGGAGTACTTGCAACAGGACAGCAACGACCTTCATCTGCTCTCAGCCAGTCGTGACCAACCTATCAACCAATCAAAATATGAGATGGTCTGCCTCCTCTAACTTTGGAGCGAGCTTCAGCCCTGCTGGTGGCGTACTCGGGCCGCGACAGAGCGTGCGTATCACCGTGTTCATACCAATCAGGGGTTGTGGCACTGGTACCCTCTTTTTTGTAGGACCACTCAATACCCACACGATTGCCTGGAACTGTCATGCTTAGTTAAGAAAGGATTGAAATGGTGCGCTCTACCACCTTCCCGCCGACAGCTCGCATTTCATGCCCGTCCGTTCGTCGCGGGCGGCGCATCAAGATGATGATTACTATTCTGAGCGTTATCCTTGCCTGTAGTATCCTGACCGCCTGCGGTGGCTCGGCGTCGGCGACGTCAGCTTCTACGCCCACAGTTGCGCCCACCCCAACGCCAACGGCTACTCCCACGCCCACAGTTGCACCCACGCCGACGCCAACGCCCTCTCCCACGCCGGTACCAGCGCCTCCGCCAACACAAGCGCCGCCCCCGCCGTCGCCAGCTATCCTGGGCTTGACGCCAGCATCAATGTTCATTGCAGGAAGTACCTGTACTCAAAATGCCACGTTCTTCTTCTGCTCTCAGCCTGTGGTGACCAATCTATCGACCAATCAAAATATGAGTTGGTCTGCCTCCTCTAACTTTGGCGCGAGCTTCAGTCCTGCGGGTGGCGTACTCGGGCCGCAACAGAGCATACGGATAACCGTGACCATACGGCGCAGTGGCTGTGGTGTGGGTACCCTCTTTTTTGTGGGGCCGCTCAATACCCATACCATCGCGTGGAACTGTCATGCTTAACTACAGGCAACATAAAACGGTGAGCAGACATCCTCGTCTGCTCACGGTCCTCTGCTGTCTGTACAATTTTATCTGAGAGAAAAGCCTTTGCGCTCCGGTGGTCAGACTATGGCTTCTCGCTCTCGTTTAGCCTGAATCTCGTCGGTCTCCACTATCTTTTCTTGCCGGGCCGCGAGTACGCCTATGTTTACGCCGGCATCGCGGCTAAACTCCGGCTCTAAGGGCAACGGCCCCTTGCCTGTTAGCCACTGACTCTGCCCCGCGGAACTGGTAAATGCTCTCATGACATGATAATGCCAGAGATCGGGGTACTCGCTCGTCGTGGGATTGGTGCTGAGCTCTTCAAGCAGGCGAGCGGCGACGGCGCTGATGATCGGCGTGGCGAAGGATGTGCCGGACCAGTAGGCCCAGCCATGATCATTGGGCGCCCTGTACTCGGAAGGCACATCATCGACCGAAAGCGAGGGATAACAACACGCCGTGTAGACGCCCACCAGGGCATCTATCGTGGTGAGATCAACGCTGGTCATGCAGTCGGCATCGAAGGGGGCGCAATCCTCGGGCGCGGGATCGCAGGGTCCGGCGACGGGGAAAATCGGCGTCGGAATGCCGCCGCCCCAGGTTGCCACCCCATTATGCAGCATCGAACCGGCCCCCACCGGATCGTTACTATATAGCGCCGCGTGCCCATTGCCATCTACCGCGCCGACCGAGATGACCTCGGGGAAGGCCGCCGGATAGCGCGGGTGCATGCGCTGAGTGGAGACGATCATCCTGTTGGGATGAGATGGCGGCAAGCACTGCCGAACATCCGAATCATTGCCCGCAGCACTGACGATGACGGCTCCCAGGGCAGAGAGGCTCTGAATGATCGCATGCAGGCCATTTTTTAATGGTTCAGTATCATCGGTCACCTTCACCTCGTTCGAGAAGCCGTTAGCCGACCAGAGTTGCACTATTTCTTCCTGGTGAGGCATCGTCACCATGCTCATGTTAATGATGACCGGCTTGTTATACAGATCGCCCTCTCTACCTGTATTCGGGTCCAGTGGAGACATACGATGATGAATCGTCTCCAGTGCCTCTACGAGCACGCTGACCGTGCCAACGCCAAAGTTATTGAGCACACGGATACACTCGATGGTCGCGGCGGGCACAATATCGCGAATGATTCCAGCAACGAATAAACCGTGGTCTCTCACATCATAACCGGAAAGCTTGCCGCAGATATCGCGCCCCGTTGCGGGCTGCTCGGGGTTGTCCGTATCCAGAATTGTCGGCAGCGATATATCCGGGTCATTCAAGATGAACGCAGGGGAAGCGCCATTGATCTGATCGACAATGGTTTGCAGCAGCAGATTATTATCTCCGGCTCGCTGTGCCGCCTCGATAATTTGTGCGGACTCAGGGAAGGTATCCAGCACAAATACGGTCACGCCTGCCCCCGTCTTCTCCTGCATGGTGGAGGAGAGAGCAGGCAAGGTGATATGCCATAGAGGCGAGAGCTCTTCAACCGGCACCGGTGGCGTGAGCGGGCAACCGTGCGTCAAACAGCCACCAACGGGCGTGCCTCCGCAGAGCCAGTTGGGCGACGCGGACACAATCGATATTTGCGCCTGCCGCTTTAGCTCGGCACGATTGCTATTAATCAGGTTCACTACAGCCGATACCGCGCTCGACATCCCCATACTGCTCCCCCCTCCGGCATACATGCCGCCCATTCCAGCTCCCATGCCACTCATTACGGGTGAGCCGGACATGGAGTAGCCAGCCGTCTGCTCAACGTGGAAAAAACACTTGACCAGCGTTCCCTGGCCGGAGGGGTGTAAAAATAGATGCTTCCCTAACAGACTGTTCAGATTGCCGTTTTTGCCTTTATGCTCAAGTGCTGCGGCCTCAGTTGCTGCATCTGTCTTCATCATATGGCGCACATCATGCTCGCCGAAAGAGCTTAAACGGTAGCCATTCATGCCCAGAAACCTGTTCAGGCCATCCAAGTTAAGAGAAGCGATGATGTTCGATTTTTCCGCCGCGAGGGGCAGATCCGAGAGGAAAGTAATCGCCACCTGATCTTCCAACCAGTAAACCACCATTTTGCTCCACCAGGGAGCATATGTCTCCTGCTGATTCTTTTGCGGATTCATTTGCATGTTCGCCTCCAGGTCCTCTAATGGATGTAGAGAGTTCATTAAGTCAACATCTTAACGTCGGGATCAGCAATTTTTCGCGGATCGATTTTACTATAATATGGCTTGTTCACTTTTTTATTCAGAGGACACTTGAGAGAGGACCCACTTCTCCAACGAGGCGAAACGCAGCCCAGAAGTAGGGGTGTCTGTAACTGGCGGGTTCCCGGTTCAAGAAGCTGCATTGTGCAGCTCGTAGCGCCTGCACTTTGCTATCTCCGCTCAGAAGGCGCTGGTAAAATTGCGTCATTAAGTCGCTTGTCGCTCTATCCTCCACGGGCCACAGGCTCATCACCAGCGAGGAGGCGCCTGCAGCGAGAAAGGCCCGGCCCAGGCCCAGTTGCTCATCGCCGCCTCCGCTGAGCGCCAGACCGGTTTCACAGCCACTCAACGTCACCAGTTCGCAGTCCTCCAGATTCAAGCTAAAGGCGTCGATAGCATTCAGCGGACCATCAGCCAGGCGCACATAGGAAAAATTGGGAGCATCCAGCCTGCATTGTCCATGTGTCGCCAGGTGAATAATGGGGCTGCCCTGAGCCTGCTCTATCAAACGGGCAATAGTAGCATCTTCCTCAAGGCTGCAACGGCCCTGCATCATCTCTGCCACGGTTTTCGCCTCGTCAAGCGCGCGTTGCAATTCGCCGTTCCCTGAATAGCCAAATACCAGTGGTTGACTAACCGCATGACTATTTCCAGGCTTATCCAGATGAGCCAGCAAGCTGCTTGTTGGTAGATAGCTTACCTGAAAATCTTCAATCAGGAAGCGCGAACCATTATAAAGTGCGTGAAATGGCAGAGGATGCAGCAGGCCGTAGGGGACAATAATGAGTAACCCGGAGGGATGGGGTAGAAAATCGGTCACCGGAGCTATGAGCAGATGATAAAGCTTTTGCAACAACCCACGAATGGCCTGCTGTGGAGGCTGCTGCTGGTCGGGCCATCCCCTGGGTTCCAGGTGGGCATAGAGCGGCGGCAGCAGGCGTTCCAGCAAAGCTCCCCCTTGCGGATTCTGATGGAGAAACACCCTCTCGGCAGTAACCGCAAAAATAACCAGTTGACCCTTGTAGAGGAAATAAGACAGAAGAAGCTGACCCGGCGAAAGATAGCGGCGCAACTGAGCAACATCAATGGCCTCTCGCTCAAGCGAGTTATCCATTGAGAGGGAAGCCTTTTCTCCACGAACAGTATTGGTATCAAGGTCAACTTCAACCTGGGCAAGATGTAAGCGCTCAAATAGTTCACTGATTTTCGCCTCGGCCTGGTGGATTTCTGCCTTGAGGACCGCGCTATCAACCGACGGAGACGCAGAAGGATCGAGAGAGGCCAGTTGAGCGCTATATTGATGATAAGTCTGCTGCCACAGGCTGAGGTCGCTCTGTATCCGCAACACGGCGGCATTTTTTGCCCGCAACACAACAGAAGCGTCATCCTCCTCCTGCTTCTTTTCAGTTTTATTCAGATACTGCCGCAATGCCGTTGAGCGAGCACGTTCAAGATAGCTAAAAGCTTTCTCAATTTTTCCCTGCCGTAGGCACAGGGCAATCATATCTTCATAGACGACCCAGGTCGTATGCAAAAAAGAGGGTTTCAGATCATGCACCAGATCTTCGAGAATACGTTCGATTTGCTCAATAGCAGCCGCAAAATGCTGTTCGGCCTCGTTGAGTTGATCCTGGATGAGAGAAATTTGCCCCAACAGATACAGGCTCTTATACCCCTGCTCCTGCAGGTTACGCTGCCCGGCCATTGCTGCTGCCTGTTTGCATAAGGTGGTTGCTTCCTGGAACAACGCCCTGTGCTGTTCCTGCTCTTCCTTGCGCTTATTGTGCTGCACGTTTTCAACCAGCGCGCTCGCCATGACTAAACAAGATTGGGCCGAGCGGGCAACAAGATTCTGGGCGTCAAAAATTTTTTTGAGCTGAGCGGCTTTGTCATAGGCTGCCATCGCCTCACCCATTTCCAGCAGGAGTTCTGCTTGCTGCAACGAGGCCGATGTCGCATGATGAGTGAACCCTCCTTGATTAAACAACATCGAGGCTTCATCAAGGATCTTGACTGCTTCTTTTGCTCTATTAGAGGCTATCAATGTGGCGGCATATTTGCATAGAGCCTCTCCAGTATCAAGTAAATTGCCCAGTTGTCGATAGACAGCAACGGATTCGGCAGCGAGTCTGGCAGCCTCCTGCGCCCGATTCAACTTCACAAGGCAACTGGCTATCTGTAACGTAGTGCGGGCAAGCATGCTGTTATCCAGTTTATGCTGGACAATACTATCGCGGCTCTGATAGTAGTGGCGCAAAGCAGAACCATAATATCCCTGAACGTAATCTAGATCGGCAAGACTTCCCTCGACTTTAATCACCGTCTCTACCTGTCCCAAAGCAGTAAAGCTGGCTTGAGCTTTTTGGAAAAGATGATAAGCCCGTTCAAAATCACCCAGCCACATCAGATTGCGGGCCTGGTTGCATTCCACCATCGCAATCGCCTGCTTAATAAAAGTCTCGCCGCGATCAGTCAAAGTGGGATAAATAGCTAGTGTGCGATCATAAATGTCTAACGCTTTCTGATATTGCCCGATTTGCGAGTAAATCACTGCTGTATTATGGTCGGTCACACAAACCCAGGAGAGCTCCCCCCGGCGTAAAAACACTTCACGCGCGCGAGCCGCTTCCTCTAACGCCTCATCCACACGACCCAACCAGGCGCAGGAAATAATCCAGGGAACGCGGGTGCGCGCCCACTCGGTCTCCTCACCCAGTTCTAGAAACTGTCTTCCAGCAGCATCCAGGCAATCCATCGCGGCTTGCTCCTGGCCTACGGCGGAGAATGCACTGCCTTTAGCCGCCAGACCGAGGGCACGAGTAAGCGGTTGTTGCACAAAATCACCTAAGAAGATGAGCAATTCGGCCAATTTGAGCGACACAAAGGGATGGACATATTGCTGATGGAGCGCCTCGCCTTTGAGCAGGCTGATAAAAGCAGCCAGATCGGTCAGCTCGCCACTATGCTGCTGGATGTAAATATATCCCTCTTCGAGGGGTAGTTCGCGCAATTGTTGCAAAAATAGTTCGTTATCCATGTTCGCGATAGGTCAGTCCCCCCAATGAACTAACGTACGAGACAGGCATTAACCGACAAAAGATAGCTATCTATTTAATCACGCTCGATGATCAGCCCCTCAACCACTAATTCCGCCTCTTGCAGGCAGACGATCATTACGTATTCCCCTTCAGGCACAGCAATGAAGGCGATATTGCCCAGGTCATCAACCTCGGTTGACATAAATGCCTCTTTCTCTTTATACAGCCCGTTCAAGGGGAGCGATGGAGCGGAGGCTTGATAGAGCTTGACCGGCACGCCTTGAAAGGCATCCACGCTATCATCCGGTCGGGCGCTGGTAAACAGGCCCAGCAGCATAATGTCTCCATTGCTGGAGCGCGAGAGGTGCAGGGAGAGGTTTAATGACTCGGCTCGATACTGGCGCGGCCATGTCGATTGTGCGGATACCTCATGGCGCAAGTTTAATTGAGGCTGCCAGGGAACCAGGCTGGCGATAATGCGCCGAATAGCAACCTGTGGAGCAAACAGCGGCTCAGCTTCTGGGAAAGGATCGAAGTTTGCCAGGATTTTGCGGATATCAGCAACCTCATTGGTGCAAAGTGGACAAAGTTCCAGGTGGTGCGCAATATCAATGGCCTCATCCGTTGGCAGCATGCCTGCGCAGTAGTGATTCAGCTCTGTAGCCTCTGGACACCGGCTCCGGTAGAGTCGTGAAACGAGAAAGGTATCAACATTCTGATATTTAGCAAGCCGCCGCTGGCAAATAGAGCAACCCGCAAGGTGCTCTTTCGCTTCTTGTAACAACGGCTCATTATCAAGCGCAAGCTTCAGAAGTTCCTCGTCACTGGGAGCCATTGCGTGTACACAGTCCATCATAAGCTATCCCTCGTCATTGAATAGTTTCTTAGCGCCATGTCCTACACAGTTTTGTGACATCGCGCTTCACCTCGACTGCTGTATAAACGCTGGACATGTCAATTTTCGCATCCCACTTTGCTGACATTTTCGGAAGGGCAGTGTTAAGAGCAGTACCCTCAATAGCCTTACTTGCCACCATCAAGTTTCCAGCGGATCTTATCGACATTACGCAGAATACGCTCCATAATATTACGCTTGAGGCGGTAAATCTCTTCTTCACTACTAAATTCGGCAGCACAATAGCGTACGATCTCGCGCGGTTTGAGGTTACAATAAAATAGCAGGTAAGCAAGACGCTTTTCTTTTTCACCCGGCAGAAGAGACTCGATAACCTCCCAGAGTTCCTCCTCATGATAGCGGTCTTCAATACCTGGCCCTTCAAAATGCCCTTGCATATAATCAGGAATTGGCTCTTCTTTTGGGCGGGAATACGCCCGTAATGTATCCATGATAGCACAGTTCAAACAGAGATGTAAGTAGCTTAGCGCGCTGGCAAGGGTGGCAAATATCAGGTGCTGGTCCTTGATGGCCTGCCAGAAGCGGCGAAAGGCATCGTCTATATAGCTCTGATCGACCTCGTAGCGCAGGGCCGTTTCCCGGTAGGGGTGGCGGGCTAACCATAAACGTATGTTCTCATTAAACTGTTGCTGCAACACAGCCCACGCCTGATCATCCCGCAGCACCACCGCCCGGCGCAGAATTTCCAGACAATATTGATCGCTCGATATTTCCTTGCGGCGGTACTTGCTCATCTCTTGAGCGCAACACCTGGTAAGCTCTGCCAGGCTCATCTCATCAAGCCGCTTATCCATTCTAATACCCACTGCTCTTTACCTACTTCCCCTTTAGCCTCCAGGCCAAAGAATGCTCCAGCTCACTTTTTTACGTTCCCTTGCTAAGTTAAACGTATAATGTCGCCTCACCTCACACTTTCTCGTCAAATGGTCACACGGTGGAAGATTTGACAGGCCACAACTGAGAATAGCAATTTTTGGTATAGAACAGGTTCCCCCAACACTACGTAGCTTAGACGAACTGACCATGAAAAGTCAAGTCAATCTCAAACATTCGCCATTACGCCTATTATTCTATCAGTATAGCCGAACCCTGACAGTCTTTCCTAGTGTCATTTGTCCCATCTTTCCTCTTCCGGTTGACATCTACGTGTTTGATGCCTATACTGCTCTCAAGCGAGGTGGCGGGAATTCATGGTTATCTCGACCCGCTTGAGGGTACTGCAATGTATCTATACACCAGAATACCTTTTTCCCCTTCCTCGCACAATGCCATAGATAACTAAGAAAAAGTGAACAGACACACAAAAAGACCAGTGCGATTGCGCACTAACGCCCTTCGTAGGGACCCGATTCAGCGCGTCCGCTTTAGCGCCCGTCCTCGCCTCCGTCCCATTACGACTGCAACGCCCTTCGTAGGGACCCGGTTCACCGGGTCCCTACGAAGTTTGAGCGGCTGGGAAGGTAAGAAGGGGAAGGATGGGCGCTGAAGCGGACGCGATCAATCTCGTCGCCACGGTGGTGCCACGGGATGGATTCCCAGCTTCATTTGTTCAAATCTATGAGCTCGTTCCTACGGCGCGGTTGCTGTTGGGAGAAGGGGCCAGGAGCTCCATAGCTCCTGGCCTCTGCTACTGTTATAGCGATTGCTCAAGTTCTGGAGGCGTATTGACGGGGGCCTGGCAGGCGAAGTTTTGACACACGTATGCTGTCGCCCGACCCTCTTTTAACGGGCGATCAGCCAGCAACGCTACCGTTTGCATTGCCCTTGTATCGTCAGGCGAGCAACAGGCGAGCACACTTGCGGGGAGATAACGCGTGTTGACAACCTCTAGCAATGCACGCGTGTCCGCAGCGTGCGGATCGCCGATGATGGCAATCTCCTGGCTCGATGAAAGTGCAAAGTCCAGGGCGCTGATGATACGTCCGAAGGCCAGGGGATGCTCCACCAGAATATCGCTTATAGAGCGCAGATAGTCGTCGGCCCGCTGGCGATATGTTTGCTCTCCGGTAAAGGCCGCTAAGCGTAAGAGCACGTCGATGGCAACGCTATTGCCCGCGGGTGTGGCGTTATCCATGATATCTTTCGGGCGACTGACCAGTTCCTCGTGATCGCTGCCGGTATCAAAGAAGCCGCCGTTTTTCTCGTCGGCAAAAAGCACAATGGCCTGATCCATTAAAGCGCGCGCCTCGGCAAACCAGCGCGGGTCGAAGCTGGCTTCGTAGAGCGCGAGCAGGCCATCGGCCAGGAAGGCGTAATCTTCCAGGTAGCCATTCAAGCGGGCCTGACCATCCTTATAGGTACGCAACAAACGCCCGCTTTTGCGCAACTTCTCCAGCAAGAAATTTGCGTTGTTGATCGCAACCTGGAGATAGTCGGGACGGGAGAGGTAACGAGCCGCTTCGGCGAAACTGCGCAGCATCAGGCCGTTCCAGGCCGTCAGTATCTTCTCATCGCGGCCTGGTTTGACCCGTCGCTCGCGCCGCTTAAAAAGTATCTCGCGACCGTGGGCCAGCGACGCCTGCAACTCCTCCAGGCTGATCTGCATATTGTTGGCTACTTCCTGCGCGTCTTCCGGCACATACAGGATGTTTTCTCCCTCAAAGTTCCCCCGCTCTGTCACGCCATAATAGCTGATAAAATTGGCGACATCTTCGGGCAACAGCGATTCCTTGATCTCGTCGGCGCTCCAGAGGAAAAACTTGCCCTCTTTGCCCTCGCTATCAGCATCCTGCGTGGAGTAGAAGCCACCTTCCGGCGCGGTCATTTCACGCACGACATAATTGAGCGTCTCCTCCACGATGCGACTATAGAAAGGATCGCCGGTCACAAGGTAGGCGTGCAGGTAGAGACGGCTGAGCAGGGCGTTATCGTACAGCATCTTTTCGAAGTGGGGCACCAGCCATTGAGCATCGACCGAGTAGCGATGAAAACCGCCGCCCAACTGGTCGTAAATGCCGCCGTTTGCCATATGGTGCAGCGAGGATTCTACCACCTCCAACTCGGTTGGCACATCTTTCTTTCTGCCATAATTAAGCTCACCCTTGCGGCGATGCAGGTGGACGCGCAGCAAAAATTCTAATGCCATTGCATTGGGAAACTTGGGCGCTCCGCCAAAACCGCCGTGCCGGGAATCGAAATCAGCGATAATCCCCTGGCTGGCTGTTCCTAGAAGATCTAACGTAATCCCGCCGCGCGGCCTGACGCTTCTGGCTCGTAGGGGTGCGTCGCTGCTCTGGCGTAAATAATCCGCGATCTGGGTGGCCTGCTCCTCAACCTCCTGCCTCTGCTGCCTGTACGCGTGGACGATGCTCAAAAGCACGCGGGGAAAGCCAGGCATCATCTGTTGACCATAGTGCCGATCCTGAGGTGGAAAATAGGTTCCTCCATAGAAGGGGCGTCCGTCGGGCATCAGAAACATGGTCATCGGCCACCCACCCTGCTGCGTTATCGCCTGGACTGCCTGCATGTAAATACTATCGATGTCTGGGCGCTCTTCGCGGTCCACCTTGATTGAGACGAAATGCTCATTCATGATTTGCGCGATCTTCTCGTTCTCGAAGGATTCTCGCTCCATTACATGACACCAGTGGCAGGAAGAATATCCAATGCTCAGCAAAACAGGCTTATCTTCCTGTCGCGCCTTCTCGAATGCCTCCTCACCCCAGGGATACCAGTCCACCGGGTTGTGTGCATGTTGCAACAAGTACGGGCTTGTTTCATGGATGAGACGGTTCGTGTGCTCGTGCTGTGCCTGTGTGTCTGACATGTTTTTCTCCAGTGTGTTCTAACGCGCATAGTCCCATAGCATTGTACGACACTGGACGAAAAATAAGAAAACACAAACGTATATCTGCCAGATCAAGAAGCAGAGCATTTCACACAGAGAGATGATCTGCTGAAATGCTCACACGCTATAAAGCAGGCGGCAGAAGCGAGGATGCTCGTTTCAGGCGAGCCACGGACTTTTTATAGAGGAACACATCTTTAACGCACTTTAAAACATTGAGCCGGGCGGAAGAGAGCGACGCCTGCAAGAGCTGCTTTTCCGATTTCTCTACCGGCCATTGCAGCATTGCCACGTTCTTATGGCGTTGCTCAAAGGCGTCTTCAAGCTGCGCGAGATTGTCTACGCGATCCCGCAGCGAGCAGACCATCACGCGCTGCTGACGCTCAGACAGGCGGATCACGGCCTCAACGACCTCGCTCATGCAGATCTCGGCCTCGACCTGTTGCTCCACCACTTCCGCAGGATCAGCCATGCCCTCGCTCGATGTGATGAGCATATTCCCCTGGTAAAGCTCGCCCTCCTCATCCACCGGCAGAGGCAAGGAGCGCTGCGGCTTTTTGCGGCGCAGCATGTCAACGAACTCGCTATACACGATGCGCTTGATATACGCCCTGGAATACTCAATCTGCCTTCCCTCCTTCAACACCTGCCAGAACTTAATCCGCACGCACTGGATCAGCTCATCTATCTCCAAGTCCAGCACGTCTGCATGAGCAATATGTGGATTGCGGCGCATTAGCTCTCGGGCCTGCGAAATAATAAATTGTTCGTTCTGCTCCAGTAGCTCTTCAATACCAGGACATCTTTGTTCCATCCCTGTGCTCCTAACTCGCTTCTCACTAAATGCATTTTCGCCTGACATTTTTAGCTTTGATGCCTATACTCCCTTTAAAGGAGGCGGCAGGATCTGATGGCAAATCCGACCCGCTTGAGGGTACTGCAAGTTCTGCAAAGATACTATAGAGCATAGGATGTGAATCTCCTTTACAGATTCGTGCCAATTTCCTGCCAGAGTATCAGAAAAAAAGAGAACCACTTCAACTGAAGTGGTTCTCTCAGGTGAGCTGTTGCTAACAGCCGGGTGAGAAGGTATCGAAGGAGCCGAGATAGGTATATTTCCCAGCGATACCAGGCGAAGGATTCTGGCGCGCAAACCAGGAGAAGAAAGCCTCGTCTTGCAGGTGATAGCCGTTCACATTGAAGCCAACGCCAACAAGCGGATCACCAGTCTCAAGGAATGTCGAGCAGCCATATTGAGGCTGTGAAGGCACGCTCCAGGCCGGGGTCTCGTTGTTGGTAAACGGATCGTTCAGCCATTCGGCAACCTCGTGGCTCAGCGCGTCCGTATTAGCAAAGAGCGTGGGGTTGGTGGTCGAGAGGCCCAGGTCTCCATACTCCGCATACACGTAGGTCTGGATCGCCGTATTGTTGCTATTTTCAACGGCGTTGTGGTAGCCGCCGATGCAGCAGGCCCCGCCATCTACCCCGAATGTATTGGCGGTCAGGAAGATCGGCAACGCCCAGGGCGAGATATGATTGGTCGCCATATACTGCTGGAATTGATCGTCCAGATAATTAATGTCAATGCCGGCAACGACCTTACCGGAACGCAGCGTCAGGAGCTGGCCCTTGTCCGCCGGGACGTTCAACGTCAAAGTGGGGAAGAGCAAGGGAGGAGCCAGCCAGACATGGTAGAATGAACTTTTTGTTGATACCGAGTTCCAGAATTCCGCTCGCTGAATGGCGTCCCCATACTGAGTGAAGCCGCTATCGAAGCGGGCAAAGCGGAAGAGGGGCGAGTCGACGACGGCATCGGCCTTTGTGGACCCATCATAGACCGAACCATCGGCCAGCACCAGCTTTATCGGAATGAGAAAAACAGGCACCACGCTCAGGGATGAGCCCTTCGTCGGGTCCTTCCCCACCATGCTAAAGGGGTAGGTTTGCCCCTGATAATCGAAGGAAGAAGACCAGAAAGGAATGGTGGCGATCTTATGCTTCCCGGCCTGAGAAGCGTCCTGAGTCAATTGGGTCAAAGCGTGGGGATCTGGGACCGGTGCCGCGTTCTGTATCTCTTGCTGCGTGATCCTCGAAGTGTGCTCCCAGGATCGTGCCTGCAAATCTACCGCCAGGGCGCTGGCACCGGCTGGACGAAAAAGAAGGAAAGTACCAGTAAGAGCCAGCAAAAGGCTAAGGGCTGCAATCCCGCGCAGCCGCCATGAATGTATAGTCACAGAAGACTATTCCTTTCACTATAAGGAGAACGATATACTACTCCCATTATAAGGATGATAAGAGCTAAATATGGTCATTACTCTATTCCAGTGGGGAACCGTAACTCATCAGCAGGAATGTTCTGTGGCAGAGCAGGTGGTTCCGAAATCATTTCATACCATCGCCTTCTTTAGCTCCCTCTCCACTGTCAAGTATGCCAGAGCGGTTCTCAAATATGATAGCGAGTAGGCATTAAATACTATATTTATACTAGAGTTAATACCTATTAAATACTAATAAATACGAAGATGAATCTGGAGAAAGCATCAGAGAGGAGGAGGTTGCATGCTGGACAAATGTTCTTCTTTCCTCTATACTACCCGCACAGGTTAATGGGTATTGTTAGCGAAGAAAGATGTATCCATGCAAGATTCATTTACCACCGTCGTTGCCACCGCCACCACATACTTGAGCGATATCGACCCCATTATGCGTGCAACTATCGAACGGGTCGGGCCATGCACCTTACGGCCCGATCCTGATATCTTCACGGCCCTGGTCGATGCTATCATCTCGCAGCAGATTTCGGTCAAGGCCGCCGATGCGATCATGGCTCGCGTGCAAGCGGCTCTGCCAGAGGGCAGGGTGACGCCTGAAAACCTGTGGCTGGTGGATTTTGAGCGTTTACGCAGCCTGGGGCTCTCAACCCCCAAAGCCAACTACGTTCGCAACCTCGTTGAGCATATCCACTCGGGCCAACTGCAACTGGAGCACCTGCACGAGTTGGAAGACGAAGAGATTATCAGCCAGCTCACCGCCGTCAAAGGCATTGGCCGTTGGACTGCTGAAATGAGTCTTATCTTTGTTTTTGGCCGACCCGATGTGTTGCCCGTCGATGATCTGGGCTTTCTGGAAGGTATGCGTGTGGCCTATCAGTTGCCTGCCCGCCCATCTAAACAGGAGGCACGCGAGCGCGGCGAGCTGTGGCGTCCCTATCGCACCTTCGCGACCTGGTATCTGTGGGCCATCCGACGCCTGGAGCAAAATAATCAGAAAGCGAAAACCCGCATTGTCTCCTTATAGAAACCGGCTATCACCGATTGTTATAGTCTGGTCCAGCCTATAATGTGAACGCCGCCGAAGCCTGCCGCAACCCGGGCAAAAGCAGTGGCATTGCCGCCTGCGATAGCTCCAAAGCTCAATGTTTGCGCGCCGTTTTGATCGATAGTTTTGATAACAAACAGCTTACCATCGCGCGAAACGTTGGACCAGGTATATTGTGAATACTCATTGAGCGTAGCATTCTGCCCTGCCCCTATGTTGACAAGATGGGTAAGTCCGGTGCCATCGACATTAACCCTCCATAGCCCATTGGTTGGCGGCGTGCCGGGCGGAGCGGGCCTGGCGGGAGGAGGATTCTTGACCAGAAACAGGAGCATGGTAGCAGAGGCGACGCGGACCGTCGTCACCGCCTGGGTGGCGCTGTTGTAGATCGTGTTCGGCGTTCCCCTACCCATAGCAGGCAGAGCCACAATGCTGCTCGATCCCTGGCCGGTCGCCGCTACCGTGTGGCACTGGCTATAGTATAGCTTGGTCGCATCCAGACTGCTATCGAAGCTGGCGCAGGCGGAGGCAGGCGTGAAGATCAGGGGCAACGCATTCGCGGGTTGGCCTGGCTTATTCGTATCAAGCAGCGCCAGATTTGACGGAAGCGTTGTCTGAGGGGTTGGTGATAAAGCATACAGACGGGTATTATCCAGCCAGGTCACGAGCGAGAAAGAGCCACCGGCAACCATTGTAATTTTCCCATCCACTGCGAGATGAAACATGTAGACGCCAGAGGAGGCGCCGCTTCTGGTAAACACGACCGTCTGCTGGTCCGGCGACATCTGGAGCTGGAGGATGCCGGTCTGATCGTCGCAATATAATGTCTGCAAACTCTGCCCATCGATGCGCACCAACTGGATTGCTGCATGCCCGGTAACCCGCGAGACAAAAATAACCCATTGCCCATCGGTTGAAAGCTGAGCGGCTCCCAGCGCCACCTGAGGAATACTCACAATATCCATTTTAGCGCCGGTGGTGACATCGTAGCGCCGCAAAATACCGGCAACAGGCGCATTCTGACCTGAATTGAACGCGTACACAACATTTTGATCGGCTCCCGCGGCGATAGGAGCCATAACCGCTGCCCGATTGGTCCCCGGTGGCGGACAATCGGTCTGTGTTTGGGGCGGAGCAGTCGTGGAGGTGGTAGTGGGCTGGGGCGTTGAGACCTGGGAGTTCGGACCGGATGCCTGCCCCGTCGCTGTGTCAAAGGGCTGGAAAGCGCAGGAGGCCAGTAGTAAGACAAGGCAGCAGGCAAGGATAGCGAAGGCACTACGATGGAAGCGGTTATACATGTGCTTGCTCCACTTTACTAATATAACCAGAGTACACAACGTTATTAAGTCTACATCTGAAATAAACGTAGTACCAGTGGGCTGAGCACAAAAACAAGGCTAACAGGTTTTTTATCACCCAAATAGGGGATGGCAGGGGCAGATCCCCACCTTGACACATCTTGCGCTATAGTGTATTCTTGGCACAATGAACAGAACATAGAGAACGCGCGGACCAGGATCAGTAGGCGGGGGAGTCGTCAAAAAGCGAGCCGAGAGAGTGAAAGTCGGCGATGGATACCATGTCGAACCCACCTGGGAGCGTCAGTGAGAAGCTGACCGGCCCCTCACCGTTAGCAGGAGGAGCGGTTTCTTCGATTCCTGTAGGGGCCAGATTTATCGCGCCCGGTGCCGGAATATAAAGAGACCGCATAAGTGGAGTTGTGCTGCGTCGCACAGCTCAAAAAAGGTGGTACCACGGGTAATAATCTCGTCCTTCGCAGGGGCGAGTTTTTTTATGCCTGTTTTATTCATATACCTTAAGAAGAGGAGATAGCACAATCATGGCAGAAACAGAAAAGTATGTAGAGGACATTATCGACCAGGAAGATAATTTTTCAGCCTGGTATAACCAGGTCGTGCGCAAAGCCGAGCTGGCGGACTACGCCCCGGTGCGCGGCTGCATGATCATCCGGCCCTACGGCTACGCCATCTGGGAAAACGTGCAGCGCCTGCTGGACGCGCGCTTTAAAGAAACAGGCGTTGTTAACGCCTACTTTCCCCTGCTGATCCCGCGCAGTTTTCTTGAGCGCGAGGCCGAGCACGTCGAAGGCTTCGCGCCCGAAGTGGCCTGGGTTACGCGTGGAGGCGGCGAAGAGCTGGAGGAGCCGCTCGCCATTCGCCCGACGAGCGAGACCATTATCGGCCATAGCTTCGCTAAATGGGTCCAGAGCTACCGCGACCTGCCGCTGCTCATCAATCAGTGGAACAACGTGATGCGCTGGGAGAAACGCACCACCCTGTTCCTGCGCACCGCCGAATTTCTCTGGCAGGAGGGCCATACCGCCCATCGCAACATCGACGAAGCGGAGGAGCGCACGCGCACTATGCTAGAGGTGTATCGCGCCTTTGCCGAAGAAGATCTTGCCATTCCGGTCATAGCAGGATTGAAGAGCGAGAACGAAAAATTTGCCGGTGCGCTACGCACCTACTCGATTGAGGCCATGATGGGCGACGGCAAGGCGCTGCAATCGGGCACCAGCCACAATCTCGGCACCAACTTCGCCAAAAGCTTCGATATCCAGTACCTGGATGCCGACGGGCAGCGCAAATATTGCGCCACCACGAGCTGGGGGCTGAGCACGCGCGTCATCGGCGGCCTCATTATGGTGCATGGCGATACTTCGGGTTTAATTATGCCGCCGCGCGTCGCCCCCTATCAGGTCGTGATTGTCCCGATCTGGCGCAAAGAGCATGAGCGCACCGCCGTCAGCGAGATGGTGGAGCGGGTAGAGAAGATGCTGAAGGGCAAGGTACGCGTCAAAGTGGATATGAGCGAGAACACGCCGGGCTGGAAATTCAACGAGTGGGAGATGCGCGGCGTGCCAGTGCGCATGGAGATCGGGCCGCGTGATGTCCAGAACAACAACGTGATGCTGGTGCGCCGCGACAATCGCGCCAAAGAAGCCGTCTCCGTCGATGTGCTGGATACACGTTTGCCCGCATTGTTGGAAGAGGTCCAGCGCGGCCTGTTCCAGCGTGCCGTCGAGTTTCGCGAGAAGAATACCTACTACACCGACGACTACGAAGAATTCAAACACATCATCGCCGATAAGCGCGGCTTTGTGCGCGTCAAATGGGCGCCCGATAGCGCGGCAGAGCTGGCAATCAAGGAAGAGACGAAGGCAACGTTGCGCGTCATCCCCTTTGACCAGCCCGAAGGAGGCGTGCAGGGAACAGCCTTCTATACCGGCAAACCGGCAACCTGCGAAGCCGTTTTTGCCAGATCGTATTAGTTTTCAATCTCCCGTGGCGACGCGCTTGAGCTCGTCGCCACAGAGGGGTGTTACCAACTCATTTGTTCATCATGCACATAAGAGGGGAGGGAAACTTATGCGCATCTCACAACTGCTCACGACGACCTTGCGCGAGGCGCCGCGCGCTTCCGAAGGCGGCAATCAGGAGCTCCTTGTGCGCGCAGGCTTTATCCGCCAGTTGACTTCAGGGATCTACAGCTTCTTGCCTCTGGGTGCGCGGGTGATTCATAAGATTTCGCAGATTATTCGCGAAGAAATGGACCACGCGGGCGGACAGGAGGTCATTATGCCTGTCATGCAGCCTAAGGGCATCTGGGAGCAGCGGCCAGTCAGCGGAGGACCAAGTCGCGCTGAGCACTATGCCTCGGTTCTGTTTGGTCTGACCGACCGCAAAGATCGTGAGATGGTGCTCGCCCCTACCCACGAAGAAGTGGCGACGCTGCTGGCAAAGGAATTTGTGCGCAGCTACCGCGACCTGCCACAAATGCTCTACCAGATCCAGGTCAAATTCCGCGACGAGCCGCGTCCCCGTGGCGGCCTCTTGCGCACGCGCGAATTTCTCATGAAGGACCTGTACAGCTTCGATGCTAATCAGCACAGGCTCGATCTCAGCTATGAGAAGATCAGCTACGCCTACCACAACATTTTTCATCGCTGCGGCCTGCGCTTCATCGCAATCCACGCTGATAGCGGAGCCATTGGCGGCAAAGACTCGCAGGAATTTATCGCGCTGACCGAGACAGGTGAAGACGATGTCATGCAATGCGATAGCTGCGACTATGCTGCCAACCGCGAGAAGGCCGAATTTGTGCGCGCCCAACCTGATAGCGAGCCGGAAGAGTCACTGGCAGAAGTGCATACTCCCAATTGCATGACGATCAGCGAACTGGCAACGTTCCTCAACGTCCCTGAGGCAAAAACGATCAAGACCGTCTGCTACGTTGCCAGCGGCAGAATGGTGCTGGCGATTATACGCGGCGACTTGGAGATCAACGAGGTCAAGCTCTCAAACGCGATCAGCCGCGCAGGCATCATTGCCGCCGATCTGCATCTCGCCACAGCGGAGGAGCTAGAGCAGGCAGGCATCGTCGCGGGCTACACATCGCCGCTCAACAAAGGCACGGACATCCTGATTATTGCCGACACCTCGCTAAAACAGGGCAATAACTTCGTAGCTGGTGCGAACAGGGTCGATTATCACGTCAAAAACGCGAATTTCCCGCGTGACTTTCGCGTAGATGTCTGGGAAGACATTGCCTCGGCATACGAAGGCTCGGCCTGCGTACATTGTGGAGGCAGATTGCACCTGCTACGAGGCTGCGAGCTGGGCCATATCTTCAAAATCGGCACGCGGTACTCGGAATTGTTCGACGCGACGTACCTCGATATCAGCGGCAGCCCGTGTCCAATCTTCATGGGCTGCTATGGCCTCGGCATTGGTCGCATCATGGCAATTGCGGTTGAGCAGTATCACGACGGGAAGGGCATCATATGGCCGTTCAGTATCGCTCCTTATCATGTGGCCCTGGTCGGGATCGACCTCGACAAAGAAGAAATCGGTACTATTGCCGAGAAGCTTTACGCCGACCTGCAAACCGAGAATGTGGAAGTGCTTTTCGATGATCGTGCTGAGACCGCAGGCGTGAAATTTAACGATGCCGATCTGATCGGCCTACCCCTGCGATCCGTCGTGAGCAAGCGTTCATTGAAAAATGGCGGCATTGAGCTAAAGCTGCGTACCCAGAAGGAGAGCCGCATCGTGCCATTGGAGGACGCGGTACAGGTGATTCAGGAGGAGATCAGGAAGGGATTAGAGGGATAATCACTAACCTTTCCGAGATGATAAAATAGAGAGAGGAGAAATAGTTTTCAAAGAATAGCCTGGAAAGAGGAATTCCACTTATGACCACTCGTCTTGACTTCGCTAAAGCAGCTCCTGGAGCTTACCGGGCGATGAGCCAGCTTGAGCAGTATGTGAGAAATTGCGGCCTGGAAAGATCGCTGATCGAACTCGTCAAGATACGCGCTTCGCAGATCAACGGCTGCGCTTATTGTCTCGATATGCATACCAAAGACGCCAGGGCGGCTGGCGAAAGCGAGCAACGCATCTATCTCGTTTCCGCGTGGCGAGAGGCGCCATTTTACAGTGAACGTGAGCGAGCCGCTCTGGAATGGACCGAGGCTCTCACCCTGATCGCTGAAAACGAGGTCTCTGATGAGCTCTATGAACGCGTCAAGCCTCACTTCACCGATGAGGAACTGGTCAATCTCTCGCTCGCGATTGTCACCATCAACGGTTGGAACCGCCTCACCATCAGCTCCCGCAGCGAAGTCGGCAGCTACCAGCCAAAACAAGCCGCCGCTCATTGAGCAGCTAGCATGTAGCGGCCTCCTGTGATTTCACCGGGAGGCCGCTTCTCATTGCATCTCAAATTCACTGATGATATGAAAGCGTTTATCCGCCGCTATTGCATTAGCGTGCGTTTTTACAGGGGCCAGACCTGAGCATTGCTAAAGATCACATCGATGGGATTATCGACATCGACCACCGCAACCCCGATCTTCCCTGCGCCCAGCGTGCTATCGCTCACCGACGCTATCGGTTGAGCGTTGACATAAAGGTAGTAGGTATTATTTTGTGCGATCACCGTGAGCTGGTTTGATTGGCCTTGACCGCTGGCAATGACGGAGCTCAATCCCTGTATGAGCGTGCTCACCTGATTGTTGCTGGCGTAAACGTCGAGGGCGTAGCTGCCATCAGTGCCAACATGGAAAAAGTAGTATGCCTGATTGGAGCTATCGACGTGGAAGAGGAGCCCGGCCTGATCTTCGTTGCCCTGGACAATTGTCATGTTCACCTGGTAGGCGAAATTGTTGAATTGCGTAGCTCTGGCAATGCAGGGTTGCAGGAAGCCTGGTTGCGTTTCGCGGGCATGATAGGCTCCATTATCGAAAACGCAGCCGGCGTTGTTGACCGAACTGCCCTCGGTCCACAGGCTGGTGGCGCTATTGCTGCTCAGCGGATCGCTAAATTTCGGCGTTCCTCTGGTGGCTTTCTGGTAAAGATCGTTGAGCGCGCTCGCCGTGGCGGTGGCGTTAATCACGGAGGCGGTTGCCGTGACATCCTGATTCACTACGCTGGTGGCGGTGGCGTTAATGCCGGCTTGCACGGTATTCACGGCCTGAACCGTTGCATTCTGCTGTGCCCGTGCCGTGCCTATCACATTGCCTGTTGCCACAGCTTGAGCGGTGGAGACTCTACGAACTGCTCCGGTGTACCGGGTGGTGGTGCTATAGGTAATCAACCCCAGGCCGCTTATAAGTAGCAAGAGCGCCAGGGCGGAAAGCAGCGCCATCACCACTCTGGGCAGACGTTCGCGTCGCCGGTAATCCCGTTGCACCGGGGGCCACACTGCTGGCACTCCTGGAGGGAGATGCGTGGGAGCGTTCATGACTTCCGTTGTGGCGGAGGGCGAAACCTCTTCCCTGGCAGCTACAGTTGTGGTAGATAGATCGGTTTCTTTTTGGGATGTTTGATCTGGCTGCATATAGTATATCCTGACCGTAATTTCTCATCAGTAGCTTTTGTGCTAGAATATAGAATAGAATATCATAACTTGTCTATTCATGGTACCAGTTACCTGCCCCTTATTATGATTTCCATACCCGAGCGTTGCGAAAGATGATCGCGGTTTTATAATAGCTGCCCCTGGCGTATACTCCTATCTGGCCGCTTGAGTAGCCGGCGTCACTGACGCTATCGATGTACTGTTTATTCGTGTAAAGGTATAAATTTTGCCCTTGCGCGACTACTGCAAGCTGATTCGTCGTATTGTAGCCTTTTTTGATCACCGGGCTGCTACCGCTGGCAAGCAGCGTTTGGCTAACGTTTCCATACCCATTACTGGCAATTTTTTCTAAAAAATATGCACCATTGACGCTAATGCAAAAGTAATAGCCTGAGCCACTGGCATTAGCACGAATAACCAGGCCCCCAGAATTACCGCTAATGATAGTCATATCTACCTGGTAGGCTAAATTACTGAAATAGGTCTCCGCAGCCATGCAATTGATAAGATATCCTGCTAAGGCTTCATCGCGATAGGCATTATTGGTAAATTGGCAGCTACCGGTGTAGCGGCCCGACGTTCCGATCCGCTGGGCGTTACTCCAGCCAAAATCATCCGGGTCAGAGAGGGGATCGTTGATAGTCGGGAGACCGCCAGTCGCCTGAGCATAAGTATTTTGCAAGGCCGTCCGGGTGGCGATTGCGGCGTTGATATGTGGTTGAGCCGTCGCTGCCACCTGACCTGGACCGGTTGCTCTGACCTGTATGGTGCTAATAATACTGACTCCGGCAATTGCCGTAGCCTGAACGTGCAGAAGATTTGTCTGGTAGGAGATGGAGAAATAGAGAAATCCGCTACCAGCAATAATTAATACTGTTAGTAAGATAAGTAGCAGCTTTGCTTCTATGGAAGTATGCATGCGATAGGGAGGCGACGCTTTCCGTGTGGTTGCCGAGGAAGGATGGATGCCTGGTGGTATGAACTGCTGATCAACCGGGACCTGACGGTTGATAGAGCCAGGAGATAGGATCAGAGCATAAGGGTTATGGGGGGAAGAGGGTAAGGAGGTAGATAGTACCACCTGCCCTGGTACAGGTAGCGGGTCTGCTGAACTTTGCTGGTTAGAGAGGTGGGAAAGGGACCGCAGGAAGTGAGGGTGCTGCTCTGACATTAATAGAGCTTCGTCGGAGATTTTGTGATCACAAAAGATCGGCAGAGATTCAGCATCTGCGTTGAGCGATGGCTGGGAAGGGATCTGTTGATCAAGAGGTGGTATCACCTCAACGGCAATGGGCGCTGCTTGTAACTGTGGAAATGGAGCGATCTCTGTTGGCACATAGAGCTGTGGATCGGTGCCGACGATAGTTGTGGGGTACTTGCTACGAGGAAGATCCTGGCAAGCCTCCTCCAGAGCGGCTGCGAAATCCTCGACACTGGCGAAGCGTTGGCGCGGATCTTTAGCTAGAGAGGTAAAGATAACGTCTTCGACTGCGGCAGGGATGGCTGATATTTGCTCTTTTAGCGAAGGCGGGGAGACGCACTCGTGCTGAAGGGCTATTTCGCTATAGGTTCCTCCAAAGGGCGCCGATCCGCAGAGCCATTCGTAGGCAGTGATACCCAGGGCGTATTGATCGCTGGCCGGGCATGGTTTGCCCTGAATCTGTTCTGGCGCCATATAGGTCACGGTCCCGGCGATATTTTCGAGATTCTGCGCCTGAGTCTGAGCAATGACTGCCACCCCAAAATCGCTGAGTAACACTTTGCCGTCACGTCCCAGCAGCATATTCTCCGGTTTGACATCGCGGTGAACCAGCTTTTGCTGATGGGCGTACTGTAAAGCTGCCGCAATCTGCTTGACATAGGTCAGGACGGTGGTGGGTGAAAGCCTGCTCCCTCGTGGGCAGCGCTGACGCAGCGTCCCATTGGGGGCGTATTCCATAATGATATATGGTGTGTGGTTTTCCATCTCAAACTCTAAAATGTGGATGATATGAGGATGATTGAGCCTGGCGATAATATGCGCTTCGTTGTGGAATGCCTCTGTTTCGGGCTGCCCCAATAGGGTCTGAAGTACTTTAATAGCAGCAAATGTTTTGAGATGGATATGTTCACCCAGATAGGTATCCGCGAATCCCCCCTTTCCCAGTAGCTGCACCAGGCGGTAATTTCCAAACTGCTGACCAATGCGTTCCGCCATACTCCCTCCTGATTCTACTTGCAATCATGATCCTGTTTACAAATTTTTTATAGATTTATTATAATATTCCATCTAAAAAGAATTTTTATATCCGCATGTATTTATATAAGTGAAAGGAGGAATGAAAGCGCTGGTTTAGAGGGTCCAGACGCGGATATTGCTGAATGCTACATCGGTTGGATGACCGCCATTGCCTGCAAAAACTCCTATTTCTCCTCTGGCATATGAGCCATCGGTAGTGCTGCCAACAAATTGCTTGTTGATATAGAGGGAAATAGTGCTCCCCTGAGCAATCACCGTCAGGAGATTAGTCTGGCCGAAGCCAGTCTTGATGGCGGCGCTTTTATCGTCGAGGATGGGCGTATTGTGCTGATTATCTCTGGTAACCAGGAGGCTGTAGGTGCCATCATGACCAACACGGAAGATGTAAAACTGATTGGCTACATCGTTAGCGCGGAAAATCAGTCCTCCCTCATCCCCCTGAATGATGTTCATCTGCACTTCCAGCGCAATATTCCCGAAGTTCGTGGCATGCGCGAAACAGGGGACGTAGTAGCTTTTCTGAAAAACGCTGGCGTGCAGAGCCGCGCCCGTAAAGCCACAACCGCCGCCGCCCACCGCGTCGTAAACGTCCCAGTTTGAGCCCGTCTGAAAAGCCAGCGATGACGCCAGAACCGGTGTGCCGCTGGTAGCCTGGTTATAGATATTTTGCAGCGCCGTCGCCGTGGCCTGGACATGGGCTTGAGCGGTCGCTGTGGCGTTGGCTACGGCGGTTGCCTGGGCATGAACGATTGCCGTGGATTGGGCATTGACGGTCTGAATAGCCTGGGTGGTCGCTGTAGCGCGAGCGCGGAACTGGGCCGGTCGTGTCACCGATGCGTAGAAGATCAAGCCAAAGCCGCTGAACATAATTAATACCAGCAGCGCGAGGAGGGAAATAAGGGCAGTTTTGGAAAGTTCTGGCTTCTTTTGTACCTGTTTTGGATTGGGGAAAGGAGCGAGTGGCGGGGTGCCTGGTAGGTTTGATGGGTATGATGGTGGATAAGGCTGAGGAGACGACGAATACGGCTGCATCTTATACTCCAGTCCCAATTGCTATATGTGTTATCTGATAAAAGGGCAGGTCTTGCATCTGCCCGTAAAGGGTGAATGCCCAGTTTCTAGCATATCATGCTTCCACATTTCTGCCAAGTTAATCACAAAATAGTCATATCTCTATTAGCCATTTACAGAGTCCAGACCTGTGCATGGGTGTATACCACATCGGCGGCATTGGCTCCGCCTTGCGCAATCACGCCGATCTTGCCGGAGTTGAGGGAGGAATCGTTAACGCTGATAAGATATTTTTTATTGATGTACAGATCTATCGTGTTATTATTGGCCGCGGCTGCGATCAGGTTACTCTGATTGGCCCCTGTGACGATCAATGAGCTATTGCCCGAAAGCAGGTTTTTGGCGTGATTACCCTCTTTATCTGGATAGTAGTAGAGATCATAGGTGCCATCCTGCCCAATGCGGAACAGATAGAACCTTGTGTTAGTGGTATCGGCCCGGAAGATGATGCCGCCGAAGTCACCGTTAATGATCTTCATCTGGACCTGATAGAGAAAGTTACTGTAATTTGTGGCTTCCGCCGAGCAGTAGAGGAAAACCCCTTTCTGGGCTATAGTGACGTGATATTCGCCATTGGTAAAAGCGCAGCCGGTGCCGGTATCCCAGTTGTAGAGGGTGGCGTTCTGCATAGGGTCATCCAGCACAGGAGTACCACTGGTAATCTGATCATAATTTGCCTGATGACCGGCAATGACCGTTGCCGTCGCGCTGGCCTGCGCCTGTACCGTGCCAACCACCTGAGCGGTGCTGGTAGCGTTAACTGCGGCAGTGCCGGCGACTTTAGCGACAGCCGTTGAGGTAGCTTGAGCGGCAATCTGTTGTGGAACAAAAACATTGATGTAGTAAATAGGAATGCTGATGCCCAGCACCAGAATAATCAGTGTGATCAGGGCTATCATCAGCGCCGGTGAGCGTCGTTTTGACCGGGGAGGAGTGTAAGGGGCACCGGTTGTATATGGCGTTTGCTGCCCATATTGACCGTAATTCTGCTGCTGCTGATAGTATTGGGGCTCTCCTTGAGCAGGATAGTAGGAATAGGGATAGCTGTTTGCCGTTGTTACTCCCGGATAGGATGATTGCGCACCCGATGGTGGAGGGGGAGGCGGGAGATGGGTCAGGAGCGTGGCGCTGTTGGCGTCTTCATGCAGCACAGGAGGGCTGGAGTTTTCTGGCGATGCAATGGCGATAGTGAGGATCAGAGCTCCTGGGGGTTGTTCTCCAATAGCCTGTCCCTGCCCTTCCAGACGGATCACCTGCCCTTCATAAGCGGCGGCAGGGATCGTCACGGTGACAAAGCGTCCCCCGGAGAGCGTCAGCGTGCGCGTTGTGCCATTGCGTGCTTCTTCCTGACTCAGTGCAAGAGTTGCACGAAGATCGCGGTTATTTTGTTCCTCTATTGCCATCTCTTTCACCTCGTAATTTGGTGAAAGTAGTATAGCATGCAACCACATCGGTTGCAAAGAGAAGAGTGCGCAAATACCCACCGTCGGGCGTCTAGCAGACGGTGGCCGTTTACGTACACGTTTATACCATGCCGAGCTCCCATTTGGCATCTTCCGTCATGCGGTCCGGGCTCCACGGAGGGTCAAAGGTGAGATCGACTTTGCAGCTTTTGACGTGCTCCACTTCCCCGACGCGCATTTCGACCTCCGACATCACTTCCCCGGCCATTGGGCACCCCATAGCTGTCAGCGTCATCGTGACGTGGACGTTGCCCTCTTCATTGTTAATATCAACGCCATAAACCAGTCCCAGATCGACGATATTGACGGGTATTTCTGGATCGTAGCACTCGCGCAGAGCGTCCATCACCTCTGCTTCGTTAATTTCTGCCATAGCCTGTCCTTCTTTATTGCTTAATCCGAGTCAATCACTAGGAAATACATTCCTCTGTAATATAGCCCAGGAATCGGCGATTGTCAAAGTCATATGCTGGCAAAGCTGAGCGGTTGAGAACTCTTCTCGGGGATGAAGATATCTCAACCTGCATCACAGCATTCTCTCAATGCAAAATTAACGGAGACAGCGTATACATGATGTGTGCGATATGCCGTGGTAATGGTAGGGAAAGTGAGGGGGTAGCTGGCGGCAATCGGAGGATGTGTGAAGATGTTAGATGTGGGAGGTTCCCCTGCGGCTCGCTTTGTGCAAGAGGCGGAGCGTCGTCGCCTTGCGCGCGAGCTCCATGATAGTGTTGTGCAATCATTGACCGCCCTTATTGCCGATCTGGAATACGCTCGTACGCGTCGTCTGACTTCAGGAGAAACGGGCCCAGAGCTGACAAACCGCCTGGAGGTATGGCAGGAACTGGCGCGTGCTAGCCTGACCTCTATGCGCCAGGTGCTTGCCGGTTTACGCGAGCACTCTCCTGCTGAATTTGATCTTGAAGCATCGATACAGGGGCTATTGACCGAAATGCTCAATGCTGGCTACAGCATAACATATACATGTGATCGCTGGCCTGCCCCCCTCCCATATGAGTATGCCACTAACCTCTATGCTATTATTCATGAGTCCCTTACCAACATTCGCAAACATGCAGGCGCAACACATATCAATATATTTGTTTTTTGTAATGAAGATCGGCTCCATCTCAGTATAGAGGATAACGGCGTGGGAATGCAGCTATCCCCTTTTTCCGATGTATATCTTTCTGAACAGGAGCAGGATGGCTACCACTTGGGGCTGATCGGATTACGTGAACGCGTCGCTCTGTTGGGGGGGCAGCTTACGCTCGAAAGCGCGCCGGGCAAGGGAACGCGTATTGGTGTGTCAATCCCGCTTGCATGTACATGAAGAAATTATGCGGGGAAAAGTCTCTCCCCGTAGGGACGGCCCGGCATAGGGCAAGGTTATCGGAGGTGGGCAGGGCAACCGCGGGATTGCCCCTACCCATACGTCGCAGCGTAGGGCGAGGTTATCGGAGGCGAGCAGGGCAACCGCGGGATTGCCCCTACCCATACGCCGTCATCGCGGGCACCGCCGCAGGGCAATCCTACAGGATTGGCACGATGATGGAGGCAGCAGGGCGATCACACGGACGCGATGATGCGGGTCGGGAAGGGCGGGGATACGGCAGGATGAATGGGTAGGGGCAATCCCTCGCGGTTGCCCTTAGAAGTGTATCACGATGTACAATGTATGTAGAGTAGAAAAGGGAGTATGGTATGTCGGTGCCCTTAGAGGATATGGCTATTGCGCGCACAGGTGCGGATGCTATTGCCGGGCAAAATCCCTGTATTCGCGTGCTCGTCGTAGATGATCAGCGTCTTTTCCGCGAGAGTATCGCCGGTATGCTGGCGCTGGAGCCTGCTTTTAAGGTCGTTGGCGTCGCTGCTGACGGAGCTGAGGGCGTTGAATTGACGCGGCAGCTTCTACCTGATGTGGTGTTGATGGATGTGAAGATGCCCCAGATGGATGGGATCGCTGCCATGCGTCAGATCAAGGCGGAATTGCCAAAGACGCGCATTATCCTCCTGACGACGTTTACCGCTGATGGCTATGTGCTGGAGGGGTTGGCGGCAGGGGCAAATGGCTACCTGCTCAAGGATACTTCAGTGGCCGGACTAACTTCCGCTATCCGGGCGGTCCATGCCGGGGAGCAGGTTACAGCGCCAGATGTGACTATGCGCATGATGCAATTGCTGGAGAAACAACACATCGAGGGAGATCAGAGCAACGACGGTCTGACTGCGCGTGAGATGGAAACTCTGCTGCTCGTGGCTAGAGGGATGATTGCCAAAGAGATCGCGCGCGCCCTCTCGATTAGCGAAAAAACGGTGCGCAACCATATCAGCAATATCTATCGTAAGCTTGGAATCTATGACCGCTCGCAGGTGGTCATCTATGCGATGAAGAAGGGGCTGATGACTATTCAAGAAGCTTGATCGCTGCGAAAGAGTAATGCCGCTTTTACTGCTTCGCGTTTTGGACGATAGTTTCAGTATCCTCAAGCGGGTCGAGAATGAACAGTGACTCCCGCCGCCTTCTTAGAGAGAGAATACTCTTCGACTCCTAAGAAGTCAAGTGGAGATGCAACAGGGGGGCTAGTGTGACGACTATTTTTCTTGATCGAGATGGCGTTATCAATGAAAATCGGCCAGATTATGTGAAAAGCTGGAGTGAGTTCCGTTTCCTGCCCGGATCGCTTGAGGCGATTGCACAATTGACCCGCGCCGGTCATCGTATCGTTGTCTGTACCAATCAAGCTGGAGTGGCGCGAGGCTCTCTATCAGCAAAAACGGTTGATGAGATCCACCGGCGCATGCTAACGCAAGTTGTGGATGCAGGTGGTCGGATAGAAAAAATCTATTATTGTCCTCACAGCAAGGATGAGCATTGCGTGTGTCGCAAGCCGCGACCGGGGATGTTGCTACGCGCGCGCCAGGAGCTAAACCTCGATTTAACCAACGCGGTCTTTGTCGGCGATAGTATCACGGATATCCGCGCCGGTCTTGCCGCCGGGGTTCAGGCGATACTGGTGCTGACCGGCCTGGGCGTGGAACAGTTGCGTAATCACTATCACGAGGCCAGCGGTCCATTTTTTGTCGCTATGAATTTATATCACGCGGCAGAAGGTGTTCTCAAAGGATTCCATGCGCATGGCGCTAAAGAGCTTATGCCACTCCCTGCCGGACTGCCGTCATCCAATCGACGCTACCAGGAGGCCCTTGCTTTATCCCCTGCACGGCAAAGATTGCCCATTACGGAGGAGCTCTCACTTTAGCGGATAGTCGCCTGGGGAAGCTGACAGCTAACCAGGGTATTCATGCTGCGGCAATAGGTGATCAGACGACTGAAGATGGGGAGATGTTCGAGCGCAGGGGCCGAGCCGACCAGGATCAATTTCCGCTGCGCCCGCGTCAATGCGACATTGAGTCGATTGGGGTTGACAAGAAATTCTCGCCTCTGGCTCCCCGTCTCCGGTTCCTGGGTGGTGGCAAACGAGAGGATGATGACCATGCGCTCGCCGCCCTGGAAGCGATCAACGGTATCGACGCTGAGAGGCGAATCGACTGGCAGCGCCTGCCACCCACTTTCGGGAGCGTGGCTGAAAAGATGACGCCGGATCGTTGCTACCTGAGCGCGATACGGTGCGATAATGCCAATGTCCTGCTGCGCAATGCCGCGCGCAAGAAGCTCCGCTACGATATCGCGAACCGTTCGAGCCTCGGCAATGCTGATTTTCCCTCCAACTTCCGCCAGTTCATCATGCACATCCAGGAAAACCAGAGGGAACGCTGGATCAAGCGCCTTCTGAATATGCTCTGGGTATTTCTGAAAAGATGGATGCTGGCTGAGTGCAAGTTTGCGGTGTGCCACCGATTCATGGGCGACCAGCAGCTTTTCATAGAAAACCGTGGAGGAAAAGTGCGATATCCATCTGTTCATGCGGTACTGCGTTCGCAGCGACACGCACGCGCTGATCTCCAGTGGATGATCATTCATATAGTCATTGTCAAGTCGCTTCAGGGTGCTGAAGAGGGAGTCTGCGAGTCCTCGCTGTGCGGCCTCTTTGCTTAGCACCAGGGGAGGGAGCTGCTTTTCATCGCCGACGAGGATAAAACGTCTGGCGAACCGCAGTGCGCCCAGAATTGCGGGTATGGTGAGCTGGCCCGCTTCGTCAATGATGGCAACGTCAAAATGCAGCCCCATCTCTTCCAGGTTCTCCGCCTGAGGAATATATTTATCTGACGACCAGGTAGCGGTGGTAGTAGCGATAACGGGGGCAGTTTGTAGTAGCTCGCGTATCCCCTCAGAATGAGAGACTGGCAGAGCAGTAGCGGCGTGTTCCTGAGTTTGTGAGGAGTCCAGGACGCCGATGAGCTGCCTGAAATGGCGATGTTTAATAGCGTCATCGGTGCTGCGCTCGCTGCCCAGGCGCAAATAATCGTGGAACCCATCCTTTTCCAGGCGCTTGAGCATGTTATCAACTGCCTGATTGGTGAAGGCGGCTAACATGATACGCTGACCTTGCAGGCTGAGCTGTTTGACGATCTCCGCGATTACGCTGGTCTTGCCGGTGCCGGGGGGGCCGTGAATTAAAAGATAGTCCTGCATCTCTAAGGCGCGCTCAACAGCCAGGTTCTGTTCGGCGTTAAAATCTGCTCGCCGATGATGACTTCTGGCGATGAAGCGCGGGCGGATACGCCCCGCTATAAGGTCGCGCAGATGCGGCTCGGTGTCCAGCCAGCGCAGCAGATTTTGCAGCGTGCGCACATGCACCAGATCGTTATCATAGCGATCAATGAGTGTGGGATAGGCGATGATCTCGCGCGTCCAGACGGTGACCTGCTCGGAGCTGATGGCGATGATGGTGCCGGTCACGACTTCGCCGGTGATGGGATCGCCGTTGCTCAGCAGGATTTCGTCTCCCTCGCGCAGCTCAGAGGTATTAAGGCAATAAAACGTTTGCTCCCAGCCGTCTTTGACCTCTCGCGGTGCCCCCTGGGGCCTGAGCCCGCTGATGGCCGTTCCCTGCTCAATACGCTGCGTGACGGGCGTTTTCCAGAGCAGCGCCTGCTGCTGTTCGCCTGTGCGTCCTTCGATTTGCAATAAGTGATAGTAGTGCGCGAAAAAGGTGCGCTCTTCGTCGGATGCTGTTAATCTGGCGCTCGCGCTATTTGCTCTCGCCTCCGCAGCGGGCGCGTCATTCGCGCTGATTGGCCCTGGATCGGGCTCTGGCGGCTGCCATTGTAGCAGGGAGGAGACGTGCTGGCATTGTTTGAGCATGGCGCATTTGGTGCAGCGCGACGGCCCTGGTGGCGCGGGCGCAATGCTGGTAACTCTGCTCAGGAGCAGCCTGTTGCGAGTCTCATTCACCCGCTGGATCTCGCGAATGGTGGCGGGTATGCCGAATGCCTGTGCGCTCCCAGGTGTGCCGCTATAGAGGAGGGTTGCGAGCGCTCGCTTCATCTTAGAATCGCGGCGCACGGTCAGGAGCGCGTGATAGCCGTAAACCTGCCAGCGGTGCTCGCGTCGCGGCAGATCCCCGCTGGCCCCGCCCGTTTTTAATTCCAGCAGGCGCTGCCGCCCGGATTGCTGCCAGAACAGATCGAGGCGTCCGCGCAGGCCAATTTCGGGTGCGAGCAGAAATGTCTCGGCGCGCACCTGATTACCGCCCTGTGCATCTCTGTTTTGATCATCGGCATAGGCCGAGGGCATATCCCACAGGGTCGCGCTCTCCCGCTCGTACCAGCGCGCCAGGCTTTCAAGATGAGGGAGCACATCGGTCCGCATCGCATCAGGAGAGATATTGACCAGCGCCATCTCGATAGCGTTGAAGTGGAGGGCCTGCTCCAGATGACGATGGAGAATCGCCAGCGGCGACTCCGATACGTCCACAACATCTGCTCTCCCTGTCGTACCTATCGCGTCGGCTTGATGTATGTTGATGTTCCCTTTATTATGCTCTTTCAGCAGCTCTTTAAAGCAGTGATGGACCAGGTTGCCGCGGATGGTCGCCGGCGACATGACCGAAGGGCTGAGGCGATTAAGCATATATTGCCGCGGACAATACTCGGCCATGTTAAGATCGGTAATATTGAGCAGGATATCGGGTTCCAGCACCGCCAGGGTGTAGGCGTTGGCGTGATAGCAATGGCGCTCTTTTCCTCTAATTGTATGGATAGATGGCGCGTGGGGGAGATGGTAGACACGCAGCGTCAGGTTATAGCTGCCGACAACGTCGCCCAGAGCCTTGAGTTCTCTGACGAGGCTGCGATAGTATGGGTCCGCAAAATGCAGTTCGACCCGCCTGGTGCCCGTATCGATCAGCACAATCGATATTTTTGTGCCATCGATTGTGCGCTCTTGCGCGGCAACAATACGCCCTTCAAGCTGGCTCTCATTGCACGGGCTTTTAGGGTCGAGCGAGCAGAGAAAACATCCTCGTCTCGCCTCATCCTGGCTGTTGACGTCATGCGTTGCCATTGTCTTGCTCTCCAAGTTGCTCTTGCTGGAAGTGTACGGGAAGAACAGAATTTCGTCAAGTGGGCAGTTGTGTCGATGCAGTAGGTGAGATATGCTATATAGCAGCATAACGGAGCTGCCAGAGAAGCATAGAAAAGAGGTACTAAAGAGTATGCCTGTTCCACCTGTACGCACGATTACGCTCGGCGTCGCCGATCCTCACCCGCTTTCCTCCGCAACCATTCAGCAGGCCGCTGTCATACTTCGGCAGGCCAGCACGCGCTTTAGCGAGGCCGGTTATGAAGTACAAACCGTCCGTCTCTCAACGCGCCCGATCTTCGATGATCTTGCCGACTGCTCGTCCGCTGCGATGATCGATTACGTCAAAGAGCTTCAACGCATGCTGGACGATGCCGGATTGGCCTTTTGCTCGCTCGGCACAGCGAAGGCGACCTTGCCCGATTTTCCCCTGGAACGGCTGGAGCTGATCGCGGATCTGCTGATTCCCACCAGCGCGCTCAACGCTACTGTGCAGATAGCGAATGTAGGATCTGGTTTGCGGACCGAGGCCGCTCTGCCAACCGCGCGGATAATGCAGCGACTGGCGCAGGAAACGGCGGAAGGCTTCGGCAATTTTCGTTTTGCCATGCTGGCCCGCGTTGAGCCTGGCTGCCCCTTCTTTCCAACTGCATACCATAGTGGCCCTGGCAGCCTCTCCATCGGTCTGCAAGGAGCTGGAATCATCACAGAAGCTCTGTGTGCGGAACAATCTCCCCTGGAGCTTGCGCTGCGAGTAAAAGATGCGCTGGTAAAGTATGCCACTCCTATCGTGGCGCTGGGGCAAGGGCTGGCAAAAGAGCAGCAGCTTATTTTTGGTGGCATTGATCTTTCACCAGCTCCACTGGGCGAAGATAGTATTATTACCGCGATAGAACACGCCGGCTTCGGTCGCTTTGGCTCGCCCGGCACGCTGGCGGTGGTGGCGGCTCTGACGGCGGCTCTGAAAAGTACCGGACTGCCCACCTGTGGCTACTGCGGCCTGATGCTGCCCGTGCTGGAGGATGCGGTACTGGGACAGCGCTGGGAGGATGGCGCGGTCAATGTGCATCAGTTGTTGTTATATTCGGCTATCTGTGGCACCGGATTGGATACCATTCCTCTCCCCGGCGACTATCCGGTTGAAAGCATTGCGCACCTTTTACTGGATGTGGCGACCCTGGCGCTACGCCTGCAAAAGCCGCTTTCCGCGCGGCTCTTCCCTGTGCCTGGCAAGCAAGCGGGGGAACGTACAATGTTTACATCGCCGTATTTAACCAATACCCTGGTGCGGTAAGCTTTGTTACCCCTAACATGTAAATCACAATATGCATTGTACTGAGATTGATTGGCTGGAAGGGTGGACTTTCGCCCATCTCTGTGGTATAATCATCTCCAACAGTAGGAGATACCCTTAGTGCGGATACGCGGGCCAGTATATTTGGAGCTTGTGGAATAAGTTCCCGCGATGCTGGCGTTCATGCTCGGTTTTGTGCTGGGTGAGGGTTGATATGCTTATGTGCTCAGTTTCGTCAACATCACAGGAGAAATCTTCGCGGACGGTTGTGGTGAGCACTTTATGTACAACGCATACACTGGGGCAAGAGGGTCCCCGGTGTTTTTTATTACTTTCTAGCATTCTATACTGCACTCATTCCCATGCCCATTGATTGTCCTTTATGCTCTGGGCAACTGTTCCACGAAGCATAGTCATCAAACAGGCAGTATTTTGAAGGATGAGGAAAGGAGGGATGAGCTCGCTCTTTACAAGTTCCTGGAAAGATTCCACGTATGCTTATGATTACGGACACGTAAGAAGTAAGCTGCTCATGTGTATACAATAGACAATTGGTGGAGACGAAGTGGTTGCTAGATTTTAAGGAGAGTACGGCGATGAACTCGAGTATGATCAGCAAAATTGCAAAGGCCAAACGCTACGCGGAGGAACCGGAACGTATACAGTTTACTCGCTTCGAGGCCAAGTTCCACGGCGAGAATGATGTGCATACCACGACCTTCGACGATGGTGAGTGGAGTTGTACCTGTCGCTTCTTCCATGATTGGGGTGATTGTAGCCATACCATGGCGATGCAGCGGGTCCTGGGAGTCACGATCCCGGCGGCCTATCGGCATGGGATTCCCGCGGGATTAGGCACCAGCCCCCTCGTTCACTAAACCGGGCAACGTTATCTGGCTCTGTGAAGAGCTACCGCGCGCCCGGCGGATCACGACGTGAGGCACTGGCAGTAATTTAAGAGATCGCCGGTGCCTCTTTTTTTATGCGCTCAGATGCCGGCACCAAGAAAGAAGTAGAGCACGATGATAACGCCGAACATGATTGCGGCCAGCACTGCTATCGTGATCAGGTCTCTGCGCACATAGGAGAAATGCTCTGGCGTAACGAGCGTTGCCGCGCTGCGCTGCTGCGCTTTTTGTGCGGCCTGGCGGCGTGCAGCCAGGCGTTCGGATGCGCTGCCTCTTGTCTCGGTTTTCTCTTTCTGAATTACGGGGGCCGCAGGTGTTACAGACGCGGTTGCCGTTGCCGTTGATACGCTGGCGGCAGGTGGCTCGGCCTCTTGCTCTTCTTCTTCGATTTCCTGGCGCTTGATCACAGGGCGGACGAGTTCGATATTTTTTTGCGCCTTTGGCCTATTGCGCTGCGCTCCACTACGCGCAGTTGAAGATTTCTTGGGCATAGTTGCTTACTCCCGGCTCGGCGGTCCGCAAAGATCATTGCGTTGCAGCTCTCCGAGCATGTTTTCCTTGATAATAATGCCATCGTGTGCCATTGCTATTCTCTAGTTGCGCTTGCTCCCTCCGTGTTATCGTACAGATGAGCGTCTCGACACATTTCTGCCCAATTATACACGAAAGAAGGGGTATAGTCGAGTGGGCAAACACCTATAACAGGGCTATTTACTTCTCTGAAGAAGAGGGGGTCAAGGGGCAGTGCCCCATAGGTGCGAACGTAAGCGAAAAGAACCGTTCCAACGGAAGAAGAGACTCATGTACTCAAGGCGGCGAGCACGGGCTCGAAGAGCGTGCGAACCTGGCTCTCTTGCAGGTTCCGCGCTTGCGGATGCACACGCCACAAGCGGACAATGGCATCCACATGCTCCTGAAGCTGCGACCACGTCCAGGGACCCAGCAGCATCGTACGCAGGCTCTCTACCAGCGT